>CABFVI010000003.1_pt1 | contig 491728 bp, 409 predicted proteins | sample 7065511 | NCBI WGS metagenome assembly CABFVI01 (sample SAMEA5704812, study PRJEB33009) | decomposition metagenome | isolation source: culture collections or soil
GATGGTGGCGGAATCGATACGAATCTACAATGAACGGCGTCCGCACCTGTCATTACAATACAAAACGCCCGATGAGGTACATCGGGCGTTTTGATAAATCAGTGTCAACTTATTTTAGGACTGGACAGATCAATCACTTGCTGCTAATACTTCGCAATGAGCTCATGATTGAGCTCTTTTTGCTAAAGCATCTTTGATCGTGTCTCGCATGTTGCGAAGTGTTCTCTCGGTGGTTTCCCAATCAATACAGGCATCGGTGACTGATACCCCGTATTTCAGGTCACAAAGATTGGCGGGGATGTTTTGATTGCCTGCCCCTATGTTGCTTTCTACCATCAATCCAATAATAGAGTTATTGCCATCAACGATTTGGCTCGCCACATTCTCCATTACCAATGTTTGCAATTCATGGTTCTTATTGGAGTTGGCGTGGCTGCAATCCACCATGATATTGGGTACAACATTCGCTTTGGCCAGTGCTTGTTCGCAGGCTGCAACGCTAACCGAGTCGTAGTTCGGTTTGCCATTTCCGCCGCGCAATACCACATGACCGTAACTGTTGCCGCGGGTATGGATAATCGCTACCTGGCCTTCGGTATTGATGCCGAGGAATCTATGCGGCTTGGAAACCGATTGCAATGCATTGATCGCAACCGTCAATCCACCATCTGTACCATTTTTAAAGCCTACAGCCGAAGACAATCCACTCGCCATCTCGCGGTGTGTTTGCGATTCGGTTGTGCGCGCGCCAATTGCAGACCAGCTAATCAGATCATGCAAGTATTGCGGTGATATAGGATCGAGTGCTTCTGTAGCGGTGGGTAAGCCCATCTCCGATATATCCAACAGTAACTGGCGGCCGATGTGCAATCCTTCTTCAATTTTGAAGGAGTCGTCCAGGTAGGGGTCATTAATCAGACCTTTCCAGCCTACCGTGGTGCGTGGCTTTTCAAAGTAAACGCGCATGACAACATAGATAGTATCGCTAACTTCGTCAGCCAATTTTTTCAGGCGCTGTGCATAGTCTTTGGCGGCGGCTACATCATGGATGGAGCAAGGACCAATAACTACAAAGATGCGGTGGTCTTTGCGATCCAGAATATTACGAACGACCTCACGCCCCTGGGTGACAACGTCGCGGGCTTTATCAGTCAGTGGGATTTTTTTCTTGAGAACTGCTGGAGAGATCAGCAGTTCTTGCGAGACCACATTCAGGTCATCGACTTGGGTACTGGCCATGGAATTGTTTCCTAAAAGTGTCAAATCGTGAGCCATTCTACCCTAAAACATTGAAAATGTGGGATGGAATTTTAATATGTGTCGATAAAAAAAGACAATCAACCTTGTTTTTGGTGGATTTAGGGATGAATGGTTTGCAGAGATTAAAAAATAGAGATGAACTATATTTTTATCCCTAAAAGTCCGTGGATTTTGAAATTTTTATCCTTTAAAAAATGTTTCACTTACAGTTGGGTACAATATTTTAAATGGTTTATAGGTTGAAAATTGATCATGGTGAGGGGGCGGTGGCGGGCAAGTGACATAATAATTGCTAAGGTAGCTTAATATGAATCACTTTTAAAAAAAGTCTAAAGGGATGGTTTTATGCATATGAAAAAATGCGTCATCTTCATGATGCTGGCTTTGCTTATGCCGAGCGTAACATTTGCAGCAGATACTCCGCGCACTGCATTGGTATTAGGAGGGGGCGGCGCTCGGGGTTCTGCTCATATTGGTGTGCTGGAGGTATTAGAGCGCGAACATATTCCAGTGGATTGTGTGGTGGGAACCAGTATGGGCGGGCTAGTCGCCGGTTCGTATGCCGCAGGCCTATCGCCCAAGGGTATGCGTGAAAAGCTTTCCAAGGCGGATTGGACTGATATGTTTTTGGATTTGGCAGACTACTCACAAGTGAGCTATCGCAAGAAGAAGATCAACGGGCCTTATCTAACCGGTACCGAAATTGGGATTACTAGTAAAGGAATGCAAATTCAGCCGGGCATGGTTGCAGGTGAAAAAATTAAATTGTTTTTCAATCAATTGGTCGACGCAGATTTGGGGGAGCGTGAAATTCAGGAGCTGCCATTGCCGTTGGCTATTGTGGCAACGGATATTGGTACAGGAGAGCGTGTTGTACTTCGGGATGGCAGCCTGACCAAAGCGATGCGTGCAACTATGTCGGTGCCGGGCCTTATGGCGCCCGTGGAACTCGATGGTCGCAAATTGGTTGATGGCGGACTGGTTGATAACGTGCCAGTTGAAGTTGCGCGCTCTCTTTGTGGGGCGGATCGAATTATTGCCGTAAATGTAGGCTCTCCTTTGCGCCCTGCAGATAGTGTTGGTTCTCTATTAAGTGTTACAGGGCAAATGATTGGGATTTTAACTCAGCAAAATGTCCATAACTCGCTATCCAGCTTGCGCGAAGGCGACATCTATATTGCGCCTGAACTGGGTGATATTACCGCGACAGATTTTGTGCATTACGACAAGGCCGCCGATATGGGTAAGGCTGCTGCTGAGAAGCAAATTGCGGCCTTGCGTACGTTGTCGGTGAGTGAGCAGGCGTACTCCACATGGCGGCATAAAATGATGGATCAACGCAAGCGTGAAATTCGCATTGATAAAGTTGTCATTGCGCCTGTCACGCTGGTGCATCCTGAATATGTAGAGCGGCAAATTGAGCAACAAGAGGGCGAATTGCTTGATCGTGTCAAATTGGAGCAGGATTTAATTCGCACTTATGGTGATGGCTTTTACGAGAGTGTGGATTATCGGGTAATCACACAGGATCAAAAAAATGTGTTGGAGATTACTGCGAAAACAAAACACTGGAGTGCTGATTATATTGTTTTCGGTTTTTCGCTTGAGAGTGAACACAAGGAAGGGTCAAATTTTAATGTGCGCAGTGCTTATCGAAACACCTGGTTAAATTCTTACGGTGGAGAATTTTTCAGTGCAATCAATCTGGGTAATCAACCTTCACTTGAAGTTGATTATTACCAACCTTTGAATCACCGGCAGTCATTTTTTGTTGAGCCGAGCTATTACCGAGGGCGCGAAACAATTGGTTTATTTTTGGAAGACCGAGAGTTGGCCACGTACAATCTGGATAGGGCTCATAGTGATTTTTTATTGGGGGCTAACGTCGGGATATTTGGTGAGGCTACAGTGGGGTGGCGTGACTATAAAATAAAAGGTGATGCAGAAGTGAGCACGATTCCTTTGCCTGATGTCGATGAAAATTATGGCGGGACTCTACTTGCATTAAATATGGATAGGCGCAACAGGCTTTATTTTCCTTCTCGTGGTTGGCTTAGCAACATTTCTTTATTTGATTCTGACGAAGAAAATTATAACAAGTTGTCAGTCGATATTAGTGGCGCTTATAAGTTAGGCGAATATGTTATCGCTGCGCGTACGGCATATGGTGGTGCAATGCATGGTGAATTGCCTTTCTACGATAGCATGATGCTAGGTGGATTCTTGAATCTGTCAGGTTATGCCAGTAATCAGATATTGGGTGATGATGCTTATTATGCGCACATTCGTGCAGAGCGTATTATCGGGCGGATGCCTCTCGGCTTAAATGGCGACATGCGCGTTGGGTTTGCGCTGGAGGGGGCAACATTAGGTGTTAATTACACCATGGAGAATGAAGAGGGGTGGCTTGATTCTGGTGTGATTTATTTGGGAGGCGAAACTCCATTCGGCCCTTTGTATATCGGATATGGTTTTACCTTTGAGGGTAATTACAATTTGTACTTTAAGTTGGGAGCCTTCTGATATTTTTTCGTACGCTTAATGAGCCTCGTTTTAACGAGGCTCATTTTTTGTTAGAAGTGAAAAATAACTGCTGCGTAGGGTCCTTTTACATCCAGATTGGTGTGTATGTCACCATCATCAATGTTCATGCTTACCGCACGATAACCAGCCTCAACACCTAGATCCAGTGCGGAGTCAAATAGATATCCAATTTTTGCACTGTAGTCGGCTAGATCATTGCCATCAAAACTAATGTAGTTTCCTTCAAATCCTGCAAAAAAACCTGTTAACGGCAAATCAAATTGCGCGCGACCATACATGAGTGGGACTTTGGTATCTATATCGGTTTTATCTGTCACTGCTATGCTTTGAGCTTGCAGGTAGCCAGAGTATTTTCTAAGGGTAACCCCCAAGTCCAAGGTTATCCAATTATCGAGCAATTCGTAGTAAAACGTTGCATCTGTGTAACTCAAATCGAAATCGGTTGCGACGGTGCTGCCACTTGGGTAGTTAACATTTCCAATGCTGAATGTGCGGTCAATCACGCTACTTTGCTTGCTGGTGATATTGTTTTGCTGCAATTTAATATTGGGGAAAAAAATAATGGGGTGTTCCAATGCAATGTAATAAAAGCTATTGCTGTTTTCATCCATGCCTAAATCGGTTGCAGAAGTAGCTGGTTTGCCTACATCGCCGGAATATTCACTTTGCCAAGTACTGGCGCCTGCATAAATGCCAAATACAGTGTCGGCATTTGCGTAACACGCTGACGACAATATAAAAGCACTGAGTGAAAACTGGGCAAGGGGAGAGCGTAATTGCATAAATAATCCTAAAGCAGGGAGTGAGTTTTTTGAAGCTTGATGTTGTTAGATTGGGTGGGGCATTTTAGCGGATTTGAAATGAGATGAAATAAAATAACCAAGTGTCATTATGCCTCGATCGTTTTGTTTTGTAATAAATTTAAAAATACGCGGGCAGCATTGTTGAGTGTGCGTTGATTATGATGAATGTATCCGAGCGGGCGCATAGTCGTCGGTTGGTTGGTATTTAATATGTGCAAACTATCGTCAATCAGCCGTTGTGGTAAAACACCCCAGCCAAGGCCAATGCTCAGCAGCATCTTAATGGTGTCGAGATGATTGGATACCATGCCGATATTCAACGGCAGTTGTTCGCGATCAAATAAATTTTTAATTAATTGCGTTGTGTAGGTATTGGTGTCCGGCATTATTGCTTGATGCTGGCTTAAATCGGCCAGCTGAATATGCGGTTGCGTTGTAAGTGCATGGGTGGGTGCGACGACGAAGTGGAGTTGGTCGTGCCAGAGGGTTTCGCTTTGGAGGCGCGCATCTTGCTGAAGCGCGAGCGTAATAATGGCGATGTCGAATCTGCCTTGGAGTATTTCATGATAAGCCTGCTCCGAATCGAGAAAGTGTAAATCCAGTTTTACCTGGGGGTAGCGCGTTGAAAAATCCCGCAAATAGGGTGGCAAATAATGCAGCCCCACATGATGGCTGGTTGCGATGCTCAGTTTGCCTTGAATGTCTCCCTGCAAATCTGCAATTGCCCGCTGTGTTGCCGCAACTTCGCCCAAGATTAGCTTGGCCTTGCTTAACAGGAGCTGACCGGCTTGGGTGAGTGCTACCTGTCGCCCGATTCGGTCAAACAGCGGAGCCTTGAGTTGTTCCTCTAGTAAGGCGATGCGTTTGCTAATAGCTGGTTGGGTGAGATGTAGGCGTTCAGCTGCAGCAGAAAATGACCCGTGTTCGGCAATTGCTACAAAAGCATGTAAATGTTGGGTATCCATTGGTCTATTTTTAATCCATTCCTTTTTGGAATGCAATATATAAAAAAGATAAATTTGTTTTATGGGTTGTCTGGACGTACTATTCGTTTCACTAATCGATTATTAAGCAGGCGCTGATCTGCTGATCTAAAACACCGTATAAGCCGATCCTTTGGAGATTTACCATGACCGCTAAAACGCTTTACGACAAACTCTGGGATGCCCATCTCGTGCAGCAGCGCGATGACGGTTCTGCTCTCATTTATATAGATCGTCATATCGTCCACGAAGTGACTTCGCCACAGGCGTTCGATGGCTTGCGTATGGCTGGTCGCAAACCATGGCGGGTGGACTCCATATTGGCTACGCCTGACCATAATGTGCCGACTACGCAAAAGGAGCGTGCTCACGGTGTTAAGGGGATCGAGGACCCGGTGTCCTTGATACAAGTGCAAACACTTGACGACAACTGCGATGAGTTCGGTATCGTCGAATTCAAAATCAACGATCACCGCCAAGGAATTGTGCATGTGATTGGCCCTGAAACTGGCGCTTGTTTGCCGGGGATGACAGTGGTTTGCGGCGATTCGCACACAGCCACTAATGGTGCTTTGGGCTCATTAGCGCACGGAATAGGCACTAGCGAAGTGGAGCATGTAATGGCGACCCAGTGTTTGGTCGCTAAAAAAATGAAAAACATGCTCATTAAGGTGGACGGCAAACTCGGTTTGGGTGTGACACCAAAGGATGTTGTACTCGCGATCATCGCCAAAATTGGGACCGCTGGCGGCACTGGTTACGCGATGGAGTTTGGTGGTCAGGTCTTCCGCGACATGAGCATGGAAGGGCGCATGACTGTATGTAATATGGCGATTGAAGCGGGCGCCCGTGCCGGTATGGTGGCAGTAGACCAAACGACAATCGATTACGTTAATGGGCGGACCTATGCACCCAAAGGCGAATTGTGGGAAAAAGCAGTAGCCGATTGGAAAAATTATGTGAGCGATGAAGGCGCGCACTTCGACTCGATCATTGAATTGAACGGGGCTGATATCAAACCTCAAGTGAGTTGGGGGACCTCGCCGGAGATGGTGGTTTCGGTTGAGGATAAGGTGCCGGATCCGGCGCAAGAAGCCGATCCGGTTAAGCGGGAAGGCATGCTTCGCGCGTTGCAATACATGGGCTTGCAGGCAAATCAGCCAATCACCTCAATACATGTTGATCGCGTCTTTATTGGCTCTTGCACGAATTCCCGCATTGAGGACATTCGTGCTGCCGCAGAAGTAGTGCAGGGGCGTACCAAGGCGGCTTCAGTAAAAGAGGCGATTGTGGTTCCTGGTTCTGGTGCAGTTAAAGCGCAAGCTGAGGCGGAAGGTTTGGATAAAATTTTCATCGCCGCTGGTTTGGAGTGGCGTGAGCCGGGTTGTTCTATGTGTTTGGCGATGAATGCGGACAAGTTGGGTAATGGTGAGCACTGTGCATCCACCTCAAATCGCAACTTTGAGGGGCGTCAGGGATATGGCGGGCGCACGCATTTGGTAAGTCCTGCGATGGCGGCGGCTGCTGCGATTGCGGGTCATTTTGTCGATGTGCGTACATTTAATTAAGGTAGGAGACAGCCATGAAAAGTTTTACCGTTATACAAGGCATTGCTGCTCCTATGGATCGCGCTAATGTCGATACTGATATGATCATCCCCAAGCAGTTTTTGAAATCCATCAAACGCACCGGTTTTGGTAAAAACTTGTTTGATGAGCTGCGCTATTTGGATGAGGGAAAGCCTGATCAAAGCTGCGAAGGGCGCCCGGTTAACGTTGAATTTCCGCTGAATTTTCCTCGCTATCAAGGTGCTACGGTGCTTTTGTCACGTGAAAACTTTGGTTGTGGTTCAAGCCGTGAACATGCTCCTTGGGCTTTGGATGATTATGGCTTTCGCTGTGTAATAGCCCCTAGTTTTGCTGATATTTTTTATAACAATTGCTTCAAAAACGGTTTGTTACCCATCGTATTAAGCGATGAAGTTGTTGATCAATTATTTAAAGAAATGTACGCCGCAGAAGGTTATCAGTTGACCATTGATTTGCCGGCGCAAGTGGTAAAGACACCGGCTGGTGAGAGCTTTGCCTTTGAGGTTGATGAATTCCGCAAACACTGTTTGTTAAATGGTTTGGATGACATTGGCCTGACCCTTGAGCATGCCGACGCTATTCGCGCTTACGAAGCTAAAAAGCGCGTTGAAGCTCCCTGGTTGTTTGATGTGGTGAAATAAGAATTTTTTAATTGGAGGCTGATTGTGGGCAAACATATTTTAATTTTGGAAGGCGATGGTATAGGTCCTGAAATTGTGCGAGAAGCGCGCAAGGTGATGGATGTAGTTAATACCAAGTTTGATCTGGGTTTAACGTTTGAAAATGAATTGATGGGTGGTTGCGCGATTGATGTGCACGGCGTCCCTCTGGCGGACTCCACGTTGGAAAAAGCGCGCAAAGCTGATGCGATTTTATTGGGTGCCGTCGGTGGCCCTAAATGGGATAAGTTGGATCGTTCGATTCGCCCGGAGAAAGGTCTGCTGAAAATTCGCTCACAGCTTGGTTTGTACGCCAACTTGCGTCCGGCGCTGTTGTATCCACAACTGGTAGATGCATCATCACTGAAACCGGAGGTGGTTTCCGGTTTGGATATTTTGATCGTACGCGAATTGGCTGGCGGTATTTATTTTGGTGAGCCGCGAGGTATTCGTGTATTGGAAAACGGTGAGCGTGAAGGTTACAACACCTATAAATACTCCGAGAGCGAGATTATCCGCATAGGCCGCACTGCGTTTGAAATGGCGCGTAAGCGTAATGGAAAAGTGTGCTCAGTCGATAAAGCCAATGTGCTGGAAGCGACTATGCTCTGGCGCGAAGTGATGGATACTCTGCATAAAGAGTATCCAGATGTAGAGTTGTCGCATATGTATGTTGATAACGCTGCTATGCAATTGGTGCGCGCGCCAAAACAGTTTGATGTATTGGTGACGGGTAACATGTTTGGTGATATTTTGTCCGATGCAGCAGCTATGTTGACTGGCTCCATTGGTATGCTGCCGTCGGCGTCTTTGGATAAAGATGGTCGAGGTATGTATGAGCCATGTCATGGTTCTGCGCCGGATATCGCCGGGCAGGGCATTGCTAACCCACTCGCGACGATTTTGTCGGTATCCATGATGCTGCGTTATTCGCTCGGTTATCCTCAGGTTGCAGATGCAATTGAGGTTGCAGTCGGCAAGGTGCTGGATCAAGGTTATCGCACCGCAGACATTTATACGGAAGGTAAGACCAAAGTATCTACCTCGCAAATGGGCGATGCTGTTGTTGCAGCTCTGGCCTGATCATTAGTTTGTGAATTGTTAATAGAGAGACTGAGATGAAAGTAGGTTTTGTAGGTTGGCGCGGTATGGTGGGCTCCGTATTGATGGAGCGTATGCAGTCTGAAAATGACTTTGCTGATATCGAGCCAGTATTTTTCACCACCTCCAATATTGGTGGTGCTGCGCCAGCGGTAGCTGCTGGTTTGCCTGCATTGAAAGATGCATATGCTGTAGATGACCTGAAGCAACTGGATGTAATTGTTACTTGCCAGGGCGGAGATTACACCAATGAAATTTTCCCGAAGTTGCGCTCATCGGGCTGGAACGGCTACTGGATCGATGCAGCCTCCAGTCTGCGTATGGAAGATGATGCAGTTATTATCCTTGATCCGGTCAATCAGGGTGTTATTGATACAGCGCTAAAGAACGGTGTTAAGAACTTCATTGGAGGTAATTGCACTAACTCCATTATGCTGATGGGTGTGGGCGGGTTGTTCCATGCTGGCTTGGTGGATTGGGTTAGCTCTATGACTTACCAGGCAGCTTCGGGTGGTGGTGCGAATCACATGCGCGAATTGCTGAAGGGCATGGGTGTGATTCATGACGCTGTTGCTGATGAGTTGGCAACGCCTGCGTCTGCTATTTTGGATATTGATAGAAAAGTGGCGAGCACTATCCGCAATGACGTTCCGCGCGAATTCTTTCCGGCCCCTTTGGCTGGCGGCCTGATTCCCTGGATTGATAAGCAATTGGATAACGGTCAGTCCAAAGAAGAGTGGAAAGGGCAGGCTGAGGTTAATAAAATTCTGGGGAATACCGAGACTATCCCGGTGGATGGCTTGTGTGTTCGTATTGGAGCTATGCGTTGCCATAGCTTGGCGTTGACTATCAAACTCAAAAAAGACCTTCCGCTTTCCGAGATTGAGTCCATCATCAAGTCGGGTAATGACTGGGTGAAATTTGTGCCAAATGATCGTGGTATTACCGAGCAAGAGCTGACGCCAGCGTCCATCACTGGTGGTCTGAAAATTGGTGTTGGTCGCGTGCGTAAACTCAATATGGGGCCTGAATATCTGTCCGCATTTGTAATCGGTGACCAATTATTATGGGGTGCCGCAGAGCCGCTACGCCGTATGTTGCGTATATTGAAGGCGGCAAAATAAGCATTTTTTGCTTAATCTGCAGTAGTGCAAAAACAAGCCCCAAGATTGGAGACAATCTTGGGGTTTTTGTTTCTTATAACCATTTTTGGGGGAGACAATGATTTAAATGTCAGTTGTTTTTCACATTTTTACCAAGACGCCACAGAAAACCTTTAAAAAAACGGGTTTGTTTGGTCTTTGTCAAGACCCCGAGTATTGATAAAAACCTATTTATAATGAATACTTACGAACGATACTGAAGATTCATTCGAGGTTTTTTACCTCACCGGCACAGCTTTTCAAATACTCTTTAAGCTGTGTTAATCAACTAAAATATCTGGCTAATCATGTTTAATTTGGCCGTGGAATAATAAAAGGATAGCGCTATGCGTCTTCGTCAGTTGGTTTTAGCCTGTGGTCTTACCTCTCTTGTGCTGTCGCCTTATGCCAGTGCTTTAGGGTTGGGTGAGGTTAAACTCAAGTCAACGCTAAACCAGCCGTTAGAGGCTGAGGTTAAGCTGCTTGATACGCGTGATCTTACGGCGGAGCAAATTCTAGTTGCTTTGGCATCTCCTGCTGATTTTGAGCGTAATGGCGTTGATCGTTTGTTCTTTTACACCGAATTCCAGTTTCAAGTTGACCTTCAAGCGGCAGATGGCCCCAAAGTAGTTATTACCTCGCGGAGTCCAGTACGCGAACCCTACCTGAACTTCTTGATTGAGGCGCGTTGGACGGCTGGGCGCTTACTGCGTGAATACACATTATTAATGGATTTGCCTACTTTTGATGAAGGTGGTTCTGCTCAGGCTGTGCAAACTGCAGTTACAAGTGCGCCTGCGCAAAGACCAAAAACTACAAGCACAACATCTCGACCCACGTCAGGCACGGGAAACACCGGCGGAGTACGCCAAGCTTCCGCTGCTCGCCAACCCAGCTTGAGTGGTGATCAATATGAAGTTCGCAGCAACGATACGCTCTGGGAAATTGCGCTGCGGGCGCGCCCCGACTCCAGTGTCTCTGTGCATCAAAGCATGATGGCGCTCTATCGTGCGAATCCTGAAGCCTTTATTAATGGCAATATCAATAGGTTGCGCCGTGGCCAAGTTTTGCGGGTACCTGATGCGAATGAAATGAAGTCGCTCGGTAAATCAGAAGCAATTAGTCAATTTGCCCAAGCAACAGGTGATTCGGATTTGGGGGCTCAATTGAACGCTTCCCGTCGCACCAATTCGACGTCAAATGAGTCTGCAGCGGCAAGTGGGCGTGTAAAACTGGCTGCTCCTTCATCAGGTAAAACGGTTACTGGTCAGGGCAGCGGCGCTAATGATGGCGCTGGAAAGGCGTTGGAGTCGGAGCTTGCCGCGACCTTGGAAGAGCTTGATAAATCCAAGGCAGAAAATACAGAGTTGGGATCGCGCATAAAAGATCTTGAGGCTCAAATCCAAACCATGGAGAGTTTGGTCGAGGTTAGTAATGAGAAGTTGCGCGCTATGCAGGTAACTGCAGGGCAAGGGCAGGCAGCTGCAGAAGAATCTGTACCGCTGACTCCAACTCCAGAACCTGCTGCTGAGGTTGCAGTTGTTGCAAGTTCTGCGGCGAATGTTGTAGCCAGTTCTGAAGCCGCCGCTTCCAGTGTCGCAGCAGTAGCTGCTCCAGTGCAGCCGACACCACCTAAAAAGGTTGTTACCCCAATAAAGCCTCAGCCAACCCTGGTTGATCGCGCCATAGAAAATGCACCCTGGATAGGTTTAGGCGTGCTTGGTTTGGCTGGTGCGGGTTATTTTGCTTATCGTCGTCGTAAGCAAGCTGAAGAGCAGGCGGCAGAAGAGCAGGAAGATGTATTTGCCGTTGATGACTCAACTGGGGAGCGGGACGAGCCGGTTGATGAAGTGAATAGCTTCAATGACATTAATGAGGCTTCACTGTTTGATGAGGATCATGCGACAACAGCTGTTGCTGAAACCGGGGATGTCGTTGGTGAGGCAGATATTTATATCGCCTACGGTAAGCTTGATCAGGCAGAGGAGATGCTCGTCAATGCCTTACAAAAAGATCCGGATTCAACTGATATCCGCATGAAGTTGCTCGAAGTCTATTCCCAGCAACAAAACGGACCGGCCTTTGATAAGCATTATGCAGCCTTGCTACCTTTGGCCGGTGGGGCGTTACTAGCGCGAGCATCAGAGCTGCGTGAGGGGATCTCCGGTGCGGGTGAATTTGATCCTGCAGCATCGTCTGATAATGAATTTGCCGGTGAAAACACTGATCAGTTCTCTTTGGGTGATTTTGACCTTAATGATGAGGTTTCCGCTCAGGTTGAAACAAATGAGACAACCAGTTTTGATTTTGACCTGGATTTGGATGATGACGAGGCTAGCCTTGCCTCAATACCTGAGGATTCATCGACTAGTACCGCAAACGAATTCGAATTGGATTTTGATGATGATCTAACGGCGGCATCAACTGAAACTGACGATTTGTCAGAGCTGTCTTTGGCGCTCGACAATATGGAATCAGACACTCTTCCGGAAGATGTTGAAGTAAGTGCGTCTTCAGTTGAAGAGAGCTTTGATTTTAACTTGGATGATGATCTCGATCTTGGTGACTTGGAGCAGGACCTGGAACAAGAGAGGTCGCATGAGTTGGCGGCTGGTGCATCGGAGTCACTCGATGTCTCTGCTGATGATTTTAATTTGGATATGAATGTCGAGGATGTTGACCTTGCCGCTCTCGATCACGAAATGGAAAGCCTGGATGTCGATTTTGATGAAGATTTACTGGCTGACAGTAATTCGGCAGTTGATGTAAATGCGGACGAATTTGAATTGGATGTGGAAGATGGTCTTGTAACGGACGATCTTGATTTGTCTGATTTAGAGTCAGTCCAGGATGATATAACGACCTCTGATCTCAACCTGACGGATGACTTGGATGACTTGGATGACTTGGATGACTTGGATGAGTCGGATACATCAAATTTTGCATTGGATGATGAGTTAACGGATTTCAATGTTGAAAATGATGATTCAATTACTGATGACTTCCTGGCGGAAGTTGATTTAGATGATGGTGAAGGCTTTAATCTTGGAAATACAGGCGGTACGGTTGATGACAGTTTTGCTTCACTTGAAAATGAACTCAATGAGTTAAGTGAACCTGCTGATCTTGCCGATACTGACTTTACCATTGACGATGATATAGCTGACCTTGATTTTGAGGAGCTTGCTTCGCGGCCCGAATCTTCAGTTTCACTCGCTGATGAGCAGGTTCAGGCGGAAGTCGAAGAAGAGCGAGACGAAGATTTGTTTGCGCAAGCCTTGTCAGATTTTTCAGGTGAGACAGATGATATCGACTTGAATGAGTTTTCCAGTGATGAGGCGGCCTTGGCAGACTTGTCAGATGATGACATGGATGCCGAATTGGATTTTCTTGCCGATGCGGATGAGGCTGCTACCAAGCTTGATTTGGCGCGAGCCTATATCGATATGGGTGATAGCGAAGGCGCCAAAGATATTCTCTCCGAGGTGCTTGGCGAGGGTAATGATGAGCAGCGTAAAGAGGCAAGTGAGCTGCTTGGTCGCATAGGTTAAGTTTCGTCTGATCGCGAAGCCTTGCACGTTAGTGCAAGGCTTTTTTATTTTGTGCAGCTTGAATTTTGCAGTGGTTTATCCCCATGAATGAAAATTATGTCCCCAGCTCCAAGCCTTATTCCCGTAACGGCGAAGTGGTTGCGGATACTGTGTGGCCGGAGGGGATGCATCGTATTGCGTTGGGCATTGAGTATAAGGGAGCGGATTATCACGGCTTTCAGGTGCAGCCAAATGGCGTAAAAACAGTGCAGCAGGCACTGGAAAAGGCTTTATCTATTGTGGCTGACGAAGCTGTCAGTTTGGTGTGTGCAGGAAGAACAGATGCGGGTGTTCACGCCACGAATCAGGTCATCCATTTTGATACTCTTGCAGTGCGCCCGGAAAAAGCCTGGCTGCGCGGTACCCGCCCACATTTGCCGGATTCGATCTCGGTGCGTTGGGCGCAAGAGGTCGCGCCGCAATTTCATGCCCGATTCAGTGCGCTTAATCGTACATATCGCTACTTATTAACTGATGCAAAAACACCCTCTGGATTGCTGCATGACCAGGTGACCTGGTCATCGCGCCCGCTGGATATCAATGCAATGCGCATAGCAGCAGCGCATTTGGTTGGCCGGCATGACTTTACATCTTTCCGTGCAACCCAGTGCCAGGCAAAGAGCCCGGTGCGACAAATTGAATATTTGCATCTGATTCGACGTGGGGATTTGATCATTTTGGAGGTGCAGGCCAATGCGTTTTTGCATCATATGGTCCGCAATATAGTTGGAGTGCTGATGGCGGTGGGGGCGGGCGATAAGCCTGCAGGATGGGTTGCCGAGGTGTTGGCTGCGCGTGACCGCAGTGCTGGCGGTGTAACTGCCAAGCCTTTTGGGCTCTACTTGGTTGGTGTTGACTATCCTGCCCATTTTGACTTGCCAGCTTGTATGCCGGGACCATTATTTTTTACCGAACCCTTGGGTGGGTTTGCACCTTGAAGACAAAATCAAAAGCCTTGGCTTTGCGGCTTTTCATCGTTGGTTCTGTTACTATCCCCGCCTTATTTTTTGCTGTACCCCCTCATTCTGGTTGTGCGCGAATAGCGATTGGAGAGTCTGAGCTTGTCCAGAGCGCGAATTAAAATCTGCGGTATTACGAGTGTCGAAGATGCCGCCGCTGTCGTTGATGCTGGCGCTGAAGCCTTGGGTTTAGTGTTTTATGCGGCAAGTTCGCGCTCAGTGAATATCGAGCAGGCGCGCGCCATTGCCTTGGCAGCAGGGCCATTTACAGTTGTAACGGGGTTGTTCGTAGATGCTGATCCCGCATTTGTGAATACAGTATTGAGGGAAGTACCATTGCAGCTCTTGCAATTTCATGGTGATGAATCGCTTGCATATTGTGAGTCTTTCGCGCGGCCTTACATGAAGGCAATTCGGATGAGGCCGGAGCTTGATGTGGCTGCGGCTATAGCTGAATATCCCACCGCTTCAGGTATTTTGTTGGATGCCTATCGTCCGGGCGTGCCGGGGGGGACTGGCGAAACATTCGATTGGGCGCGCGTACCTAAGTTTTCAACCAAACCGCTGGTTCTGGCTGGAGGGCTAACACCTGCCAATATTGCAGACGCGATTCAGATGACTCAGGTCTATGGGGTTGATGTGAGCGGTGGTGTAGAATCAGCACCCGGTAAAAAAGATCATGGCAAAATAACGTCTTTTATCAATAATGCGCGACGTGCTGCATCATAAATGCAGTTTTGTGTCGGCTTCTTACAGGTGATTAAACGGTGAGCAACACTGAGCAGTTTTCCGCTATTGATTACAGCGCCTTCCCCAATGAGGAAGGTCACTTCGGTCCTTACGGCGGCCGCTTCGTTTCCGAGACGCTGATATACGCTCTCGATGAACTTCAGTCTATTTATTTCAATTTGAAAGATGACCCAGGTTTTCAAGCAGAGTTTGATAAGGATATGGCGCACTACGTAGGTCGCCCTTCGCCACTTTATCTTGCCGAGCGCTGGACTCGAGAGTTGGGTGGCGCACAAATTTATCTGAAACGTGAAGACTTGAATCACACTGGCGCGCACAAGGTAAATAACACGATTGGTCAAGCACTACTGGCGAAGTTCACTGGTAAGACTCGCGTTATCGCTGAGACTGGTGCCGGTCAGCATGGTGTTGCTACGGCAACCGTAGCGGCGCGTTTGGGATTGAAGTGTCGCGTGTACATGGGTGCCGAAGATGTGAAACGTCAGGCGCTCAACGTTTACCGTATGAAATTGCTGGGTGCAGAAGTGTTTCCGGTGACTTCGGGTTCCCGCACGCTAAAAGATGCGATGAATGAAGCTATGCGCGATTGGGCCACTAATGTAGATGATACTTTTTACATTATCGGTACCGTCGCTGGTCCTCACCCATATCCACAATTGGTGCGTGATTTCCAATCGATTATCGGCCGTGAAGCTCGTCGCCAATGTTTGGAGCAGGCCGGGCGTCTGCCTGATGCGCTGGTCGCATGCGTTGGCGGTGGTTCCAATGCTATCGGTTTATTCCACCCATTCCTTACTGATGAGTCGGTAAAAATGTATGGTGTGGAGGCTGGTGGTTTGGGTATTGAAACCGGTAAGCACGCTGCTCCTTTGAATAAGGGTATCCCGGGTGTGTTGCATGGCAACCGTACCTATTTAATGGAGGATGAAAACGGCCAGATTATTGAAACGCATTCTGTTTCTGCTGGTTTGGACTACCCAGGTGTAGGCCCCGAGCACTCTTGGCTAAAAGATATTGGTCGCGTTAATTATGTTGCGATCAATGACGATGAAGCCTTGGCCGCTTTCCGCAAAGTGACCAAGACAGAAGGTATTATGCCGGCGTTAGAATCCAGCCATGCATTGGCTTATGTGGAAAAACTGGCGCCGACTATGAGCAAAGATCAAATCATTATTGCCAACCTTTCTGGTCGTGGTGATAAAGATATTTTGACTGTCGCTGGATTGGATGGCATTACCGTTTAATTCAGAGCACTAACACGCCATTTAAAAATGCCGCGTAGTGGCGGCAGATAAAAGTCAGGAATTGTCGATGAGTCGTATTTCCCAGTATTTGAGCCAAGCCAAAACAGCGGGCAAAAAAATCTTAGTTGCCTATGTGGTTAATGGTGATCCTTATCCCGAAGCAACCTTGCCAACCCTACATGCATTAGTAGAACAGGGTGTTGATGTCATTGAATTAGGTGTTCCTTTTTCTGACCCTATGGCTGAAGGCCCAGTGATTCAAAAAGGCCATGAGCGTGCGCTTGAGCACAACATCAGTTTGCGCGGCACATTGGAAATTGTTAAACAATTTCGTGCAACCAATAACACAACACCCATTGTGTTAATGGGCTACGCTAACCCCGTCGAGCGTTTTGGTTATGCAGAGTTTGCCAGCGCGGCGGCAATTGCGGGTGTTGATGGATTGCTCACCGTAGATCTTCCACCTGAAGAGGTTACCGTACTAAAGGGTGAGCTGGATGCTCATGGCTTGGACAATATTTTCTTGTTAGCACCAACCACAACGCTTGAGCGTGCCCAAAAAATTGCAGCCTATGCAAGTGGCTTTCTTTACTACGTTTCACTCAAGGGTGTAACGGGCGCAGGCCATTTGGATGTAAATGCGGTAAAAGAAAAACTGACTGGCTTTGGTCAGCTAACGAATTTGCCTGTTTGTGTAGGTTTTGGCATTAAAGATCCTGCGACTGCAAAAGCAGTTGCTGTACTTGCTGATGGCGTAGTCGTTGGTAGTGTGCTGGTTGAAAAAATGGGCAACATGGCTGATAAAAATGCTAACGAAATCGCCGCTGCAGTAGGTGATATTGTTGGCAGTATTCGCGCTGCTATAGATTCTGTTTGATAGTAAAAAAACTCCGGTGACTCGCACGCGGGCATCACCAATCAACTAAATTGACATCGAGTACAGAGAAGCAACCATGAGTTGGTTAGATAAAATTATTCCAAGCGTTTCCCGCACTGACACCAAGCGCAGCAACAAAGTGCCTGAAGGTTTGTGGGAAAAGTGTGCTAAGTGTGATGCGGTTTTATATAAACCTGAATTGGAAAAAACACTCGATGTTTGCCCCAAGTGTGATCATCACATGCGCGTTGGTGCGCGAGCGCGATTGAACATGTTTTTGGATCCGCAAAATCGTCAAGAATTGGCGACAGAAGTTGAACCGATTGATCGGTTGAAATTTAAAGACATTAAAAAATACAAAGACCGTTTGACAGCAGCACAAAAAGAAACAGGTGAAAAAGATGCGCTGGTTGCTATGCGCGGCGAATTAAAAGGGATGCCGGTTGTTGCCGTTGCATTCGAGTTTGCATTTCACGGCGGTTCAATGGGATATGTTGTGGGTGAGCGTTTTACTCGTGCAGCAACTATTGCGCTGAAAGAAAATATTCCATTTGTTTGCTTCTCTGCCACCGGCGGTGCACGTATGCAGGAAGCGCTGATTTCGCTTATGCAAATGGCCAAAACCAGTGCGGTTATTGAGCGTTTGAAAATGCAGGGAACGCCCTACATTTCTGTAATGACTGATCCGGTATATGGTGGTGTTTCGGCGAGTTTGGCGTTGCTCGGCGATTTGAATATTTGTGAGCCGGGTTCACGCGCTGGTTTTGCTGGCCCGAGCATTATTGAGCAAACTATTCGACAAAAATTACCTAAAGGCTTCCAGCGTGCGGAGTTTTTGCTGGAGCACGGTGCAATCGATATGATTATTCACCGTCGTGATATGCGTGATAAGTTGGCATCCTTGCTGGCAAAGTTTACACGCAAAGCGGCTGTTTAATTGACTCATCGCGCTAGTTATCCCTATGCAATTTGATTCGCTATCTGCCTGGTTGGATTGGTTGGAAAAAAACCATCCAACCGAAATTGATCTGGGTCTTGATCGGATCACTCGCGTTGCAGAGCGGATGGCGTTATTAAAACCAGCTGCAAAAGTAATAACTGTTGCAGGCACTAACGGTAAGGGCTCATGCGTTACTGCCACTGCTGCGTTACTTAGTGCTGCTGGTTTTTCAGTTGGTGTTTACACTTCCCCTCATTTACTTCATTACAACGAGCGCATAGTCGTGAATGGCAATGCTGCTCCCGATGCAGATATTTGCGCTGCGTTTGGCGCTGTATATGCTGCCTGCCAACAAACGTCAGTTGATTGTCCCGCCCCGATTAGCCTCACCTATTTTGAATATGGCACTTTGGCAGCGCTCGAAATTTTCCGTCGCCATCAAGTAACAGCAATGGTACTTGAGGTGGGTCTGGGTGGTCGTTTGGATGCAATCAATATTATTGATGCTGATGTGGCGGTAATTACCAGCATTGCACTTGATCACACCGATTGGTTGGGCGATAACCGCGAAGCGATTGGCTATGAAAAAGCGGGCATCATGCGTGCGAATAGACCAGTCGTTTGTGCCGATTTTTCGCCGCCGCAGTCCTTACTCGATCACGCACAAAATCTTTCCGCTTCACTGAATTTGATATCGCGAGACTTTGGTTATTCAGTTGCTGCTAATGCCTCCTGGAATTGGTGGAATCGTGATGCGCATTTTTCCGGGCAACCCCTACCTCAACTGCCATTGCCCAGTATTGCTGCTGCCCTGCAAGTGGCATGTATCCTTGGTTTGGATTTGTTGGCATTGGATGCATTTCACCTTGTGGCGGCGCTGCGAGTCCCTGGTCGTTTTCAAACCTTACACTGGCGTGATCGGCAGGTAATTCTGGATGTGGCTCATAATCCTGCTGCGACCGCTTATCTCGTAGAGCGTTTAATACAGAGTGGTGATGCAGCTGGCTCAAAAATACATGGCATAGTGGCGATGATGGCGGATAAGGATCGCGCCCAAAGTCTGGAGAATCTAAAGGGGCAGGTAGGTTCCTGGTATGTTGCTGATTTGGCATTTATCCCGCGTGCGGCCACGGTCGACCAATTGTGCCAAAACTTGGTCGATCTGGATGTGGCAATTGAGTTCTCTGGTAGTGTTGCGGAATGTTTGCAAGCAGCCTATAAAAATTCAAATTCTGGTGATCGTATTCTTGTTTTTGGGTCTTTCTATACGGTAGCTGCTGGTTTGCAAGCGCTTGCGGCTGCGACAGAATAATCCTGCTTGGTTGCAGTTTTTATCTATGTTCTTGTGCAGAGGTTTTAGGTGAGAGAATCCGTAAAACATCGTTTAATTGGAGCAGCAGTGCTTGCAGCTATTGCGGTATTATTTTTGCCCAGTTTTTTTAAAGATCGCCAACAATATCAAGTGGATACCAGCTCCCACATTCCCAGTAGGCCGAGCATTACCGCAGTTGACTTTAATGAGCCGACGCAGCCTGAAGGAATTGAACCCGCGCCTTTGCCCGAAGCTATGTTTGTACCTGATGAGGCTGAAGTCGTTCCAGCAGCGCAAGTTCCTGCCGCTTCTCAGGCTTCTCCCACAGAGCAATCAGTTGTTGCTGCGACAAACGTCTCTTCAGCACATGCTGCAGTTTCCAGTTCGGCTAGTGCCGAGCCATCAGTGCCCGTGATGCCACTAAATTCACAAGGTTTACCTGATACATGGGTAATTCAGGTGGCAAGCCTTAGTGCACAGGCGGCAGCAAATAAATTGCGCGACCAGTTGCAAGCAGAAGGGCACAAAGCTTATGTGCGTTCGGTTCCTGGGGCTAATGCGACTATTTATCGTGTATTTATTGGCCCGAAACAGGATAAGGCGCAAGCGCTTGCGATTAAGTCTCAATTAGACAAACAATTGAAAGTGAATTCACTTGTTTTACCCTTCAAACCCTAAAGCCATTATCTTGCGCCTCTGCTAGAATGCGCGCCTCTGTAAACCTCCCATCAATATATTGGAGTGGGCGCGCGAATGAATTGGGCTGATTGGGCCATTATCGGGATTTTTTTCCTATCCTGTTTGATCGGTTTGATTCGCGGGTTTGTGCGCGAGGCTCTTTCGCTAATCATCTGGGTTGCGGCCGTGTTGGTGGCCAGAGTCTTTGGCTCCCAGCTTGAAATTCTGCTAATCGACCAAATTGAATCACCCTCAGTGCGACTGGTAACGGCCTATGCTGTGCTATTTATCGCAACTCTATTGCTTGGTGCCATGCTGAGTTATCTCATTGGTGCCTTGGTACGTGCCACAGGTTTGTCGGGTACGGATCGTCTTCTTGGAATGGTTTTTGGTGCTGCGCGCGCGTTTATTATCGTTATGGCGGTGCTGATCCTCTTACCTGGTTTCTTGCCGGTTAATGAGGATGATTGGTGGAAACAATCGCAATTTATCCCCCATTTTCTCGCCTGTGAGGAATGGGTTAGGGCAGCTTACGATCAGATCAGTCAATGGCTTATGGCCTTGTTTGGTAGTGTCGAAAGCAGTCAAAAAGTTTAACGCTGTCAACTGTTATTGAGGCAATCTTATGTGCGGTATTGTAGGTATTGTGAGTAAACGCGATGTGAATGTGCAGCTTTACGATGCGTTGACCATCTTGCAGCACCGCGGGCAGGACGCCGCCGGTATGGTGACTTGTCAGGATGGCCGTATGAGCCAACAAAAAGCGAATGGCCTGGTGCAGGATGTATTTAGAACCCGTCATATGCAGCGTTTGCTTGGCACCATGGGGATTGGCCATGTGCGCTATCCGACTGCTGGCAGTTCAGGTCCGGCTCTGGCGCAACCGTTTTACGTTAACTCTCCTTACGGTATTGCACTGGCGCACAACGGCAACCTGACCAATGCCGATAAGCTCAGCGAAGATATTTTCAAAACTGATTTACGTCACGTGAATACAGATTCAGATTCGGAAGTGTTACTCAATGTGTTTGCTCATGAATTGCAAATGCAGGGTAAGCTGAACCCAACAGCCGATGATATGTTTGCAGCTGTCGCCGGTGTGCACAATCGTGTGACAGGTGGATATGCAGTTGTCGCGTTGATCGCCAATTACGGATTGGTTGCTTTCCGTGATCCAAATGGTATTCGTCCGTTGGTATATGGCAAGCGTCTCTCCGAAGAGGGCGGCGTTGAATATATGGTGGCATCAGAAAGTGTGGCGCTTGATGTATTGGGCTTTGAGTTAATTGGTGATGTTGCACCGGGCGAAGCAATTTATATCACTGAAGATGGTGAGTTAAATCGTCGTCAGTGCGCCAAATCACCACGTTTGACACCGTGCATTTTTGAGCATGTTTATTTTGCGCGCCCCGATTCCATTATGGATGGAATTTCAGTTTACAAAGCGCGTCTGCGTCAGGGCGAAAAGCTGGCAGAAAAAATTCTGCGCGAGCGTCCTGATCACGATATTGACGTCGTCATCCCAATTCCGGATACCAGTCGTGTGGCCGGCCAAGCCTTGGCGCAAAAGCTGGGCGTAAAATTCCGCGAAGGGTTAGTGAAAAATCGCTACATCGGCCGCACGTTTATTATGCCCGGCCAGCAGCAACGCAAAAAATCTGTGCGTCAAAAATTGAATCCAATTGAATTGGAATTCAGAGACAAGGTGGTGTTGTTGGTGGATGACTCGATCGTGCGCGGTACGACTTGCCAGCAAATTATTCAAATGGTGCGCGACGTCGGCGCTAAAAAAGTGTACTTCGCGTCAGCGGCGCCAGCGGTGAAATACCCTAATGTGTATGGTATCGATATGCCTACCACTGCTGAGTTGATTGCACATGGTCGCAGTGACGAAGAAGTGTGTAGCGAAATTGGTGCAGATTGGTTGGTATATCAGGATCTGGAAGATTTGATTGCTGCTTCCGCTGAAGGCAATAGCAATGTAACCGAATTTGATTGCGCGGTATTTAACGGTGAGTATTGCGCGGGTGATGTCACTGCAGAGTATTTGGAAAAAGTGGCTGCCGCACGTAATGACAGTGCAAAATCAGGTAAGAAATCGGTTAAGCAAATGGAATTACCAATCGGTTTGCACAATGGTGCTGCGCGCGGTTAATCAGAATAGTTATCGGGTTTAAATGATATGGATAATGTTGAAGAGCATTTAACTGAAGATCCTCTTTTCGGTGCTGCGTTGGATACGCTTGCAATTCGCGCGGGTCAATCGCGCTCTCATGAAGGGGAACACAGCGAAGCGCTGTTTCTTACTTCAAGTTATGTATTTGCCAACGCACAAGAAGCGGCAGACCGTTTTGCTGGTAATCAGCCGGGTAATGTTTACTCGCGTTATACCAATCCTACTGTACGCATGTTTGAAGAGCGCATCGCGGCGCTTGAAGGCGCTGAGGCTGCTGTTGGAACTTCATCGGGCATGGCGGCAATTTTGTCGACTTGCATTGCACTGTTGAAGTCGGGTGACCATATTTTATGTTCGCGCAGTGTGTTTGGAACAACAACGGTTCTCTTCACTAAATACTTACAAAAATTTGGTGTGACCGCGACCTTTGTTAACCCAACCGATTTTTCCCAATGGGAAGCCGGGTTCACAGCAAATACAAAATTGGTTTTTGTGGAAACACCATCCAATCCTTTATGCGATGTCATCGATATTCAGCGTCTTGCTGATTTGACTCATGCGCGCGGTGCGTTATTGGCTGTCGATAATTGTTTCTGTACGCCCGCATTGCAGAAACCTTTGCAATTTGGTGCGGATTTAATCATCCACTCGGCCACCAAGTATATTGATGGTCAGGGTCGCTGCCTCGGCGGTGTTGTTGCCGGCGCAAAAAAATATGTAGATGAAGTGCTCGGGTTTATTCGTAGTGCTGGTCCAAGTCTTAGCCCATTTAATGCGTGGGTATTCTTGAAGGGACTTGAAACCCTGCGCCTGCGGATGGAAGCTCATTCGCGCAATGCATTGGAGTTGGCGCAGTGGCTTAACGCGCACCCCAATGTGGAAAAGGTGTTTTATGCCGGTTTACCGGGTCATAACGGCCATGAATTAGCCGCAAGACAGCAATCGGCTTTTGGCGGCGTTTTATCCTTCCGCGTAAAAGGTGGCAGAGAGGAGGCTTGGAAGGTAATCGATGCAACACGCATTATGTCCCTGACGGCTAATTTGGGTGATACAAAAACCACTATTGTGCATCCTGCCACCACAACTCATGGTCGCTTGTCACCAGAGCAAAAAGCGGATGCCGGCATCACTGAAAACTTGATCCGTGTTGCTGTTGGTTTGGAAGATATTGGCGATTTAAAAGCCGATCTTGCACGTGGTTTAGGCAATTATTAGGTGATTGCGAGGGCAGGGCGCAAAAAAGTGTGCTTGGGTCTTGTCCTTGCGAATTCCCCTTGGTAAAGTGCGCGCCCTGTCACCCGAAAGGGTAAGTATTTTAGGACTATAGCTCAGTTGGTTAGAGCACCACCTTGACATGGTGGGGGTCAGCAGTTCGAGTCTGCTTAGTCCTACCAAATTTTGTAAAAAGCCGCTTTCAAGCGGCTTTTTTATTGTCCACAATTTTACTCGTATAACGCCAAGCCAAATCAGTTGTAAATCTTCCGAGCATATCGGCTCCGACTATTTGTAGTTTTGGCAAGAAATTCTATTTTTTTACAATATTCCCAATAGTAGCTTCCGTCACTTAACCCAAATGCGCGGGTTGTTTTGTGGTTTCTTGATAGTCCCCTGCTAATTCTCTGATGACGTTCTGCGCCTTTTCTGTTTCCTGTTCGGTATAGGTTTCGACAATCAGCACCTGTTGACCACTCTTGATGGCGTCGTCCACCAAGGACAAAAAAGGTTTTGTTTTTTTACTGGCACCAATAGCGGCGCCAAGAAATCCCCCTAATCCTGCTCCCCAACCGAGTAAAACCAGGGGCGCTAAAATTGGGCTGGCTACAAATAAGCTGACATTAGCGGTAATTAATGCAATTTCAGCGGCAATACCAACGCCTGTCCCGACAGCTGCACCTGCGGCGCCGTCCACTAGTACATCTTTCAATACGTGATTGCTATCTTCGGATGGCGGATTCTCATTACCGAAATCTTCTGCATGTATTACATGAATTTGTGATGGTGGAATCTGCTGTAAATGTAGTTGGTTTACCGCATTATCAACCTGGTCTTTGTGCTCAAAAAATCCTGAAACGAAATGTTTATAGGTGCTCATAATTTTCTCCTTACATGAATAGAAATTATGCCTTGCAAATATCTTGTGCAATATTTGTGCGAAGGCGCTAATAAATGGTCCGTTGATGCGAAATTAATGGATTGGGAAACATTAATTGCGTGAGAAAATAACTACAGGTAGGATGTTCGTTTTGTGGATTTTGATGCTACAAGGATAGGTAAAATACCCGGCTAATAGGGTCCGGCACCAACAGATCGATAAAACAGGATGATTAAGAGAAGCATGTTATGTCTGCTGTAAAAGAAATCGTATTAACCTTTAGCTGTCAGGATTCCAAGGGATTAGTGGCGGCTGTTGCTACTTTGTTTGCGACATTAGGCTTTAATATTAAAGAGTCTTCCCAATTTGAAGATGTGCAAAGCAATCGCTTTTTCATGCGCACAGTATTTGAGTGTCCAACGGGTTATAACCTTGGGCAAATTCGCTCGCTGTTTAAGCCGCTGGGCGAACAGTATCAAATGGATTGGAATATTTTTGATAGCGCAAGTAAGCCACGCGTGTTAATTGCGGTTTCCCAGTGGGGGCACTGTTTAAATGCATTGTTAAACAGCTGGAAGAATGGCTCGCTGCCGATTGATATTGTGGGTGTCGTGTCGAACCATCATGTGATGCGCGATTTAACGGAATGGTATGAATTGCCGTTTCACTATTTGCCAATTACTGCTGATACCAAGCCGCAACAAGAATCCCAGTTGTGGCAATTAATGCAAGACTTGCAAGCCGATTTTTTGGTGCTCGCGCGTTACATGCAAATCCTGTCTGATGATTTATGCAAAAAACTCAATGGTCGTGCGATCAATATCCATCACTCATTTCTTCCCGGCTTTAAAGGTGCCAAGCCTTATCACCAGGCATTCGACCGCGGTGTAAAACTGATTGGTGCAACCGCGCATTTTGTGACGGCAGATCTGGATGAAGGGCCGATTATTGAACAATCGGTTGAGCGTGTGTCGCACGTAAATTCACCCGATGAAATGGCTGAGATCGGACGCGATACCGAAGCGGTAGTATTAAACCGTGCCGTGCGTTGGCATGCCGAACATCGTGTGCTGTTGAACGGCAGCAAGACGGTAGTATTCTCCCGCTAATGCATGCAGCGTCTTAATTCTTGAAGTTAAAAGGGCTGATGTTGTCGGCACTAATGATGTAAATATTGGTGTTACAAAAAAACGCGACGTTAATTTTTTAGCGTCGCGTTTTTTATGAATTAAAGATAATGGCTGCTAACTATTTTTGATTCGCGGTTTTGGCTGCAGCCGCTAGTGCTAATAATCCCAGTGCAATCACTATAAAAGATACATTTAAACTGCTTATCTCTGCGATAAAACCAATCACCGCTGGCCCTGCTAATAGTCCTGCATAACCCATACTGACCACGGCAGAAATTGCCAGGCTCATTGGCATGGAGCTTTGGTTACCTGCAGCAGTAAATAACACCGGAACTATGTTTGATGCTCCCACCCCAATCAACGTAAAACCAATAAATGCTGCCGCGCTATAGGGGATTAACACAATGATTAAAAAGCCGCTTGCCGCAAAAATTCCGCCCCAGAGTACAACGTGAGTGCCGCCAAGAGCGTTGACAATTTTGTCTCCCGTGAAGCGACCGATCGTCATGGCAACCGAAAAACAGGCGAACCCCAAACCGGCATAAGCTGCATCTACTCCGCGCAGGCTGTTGAGAAAAACCGCGCCCCAATCCAGTACTGCGCCTTCTGCGAGGAAGGCGATAAAGCACAGGGCGCCCAACAGTAATACTCTGCCGCGTGGCAATACAAAGAAAGGTGTGTGTTCGCTGTTGTTTTTCTCTAAATTTGTTTTTGGTAATAAATCTTTTGCACAGTAAGCCAGCATCAGCAATAACACAGCGGCGAGACTCAGTATTGCGTAAAAGGGTGATAGCCCCAGCCACAGGAGCGCACTCATCACCACTGCACCAAATATTCCGCCCAAGCTGTAAAAACCGTGAAAGCCGGACATCATTGCGCGACCGCTGGCTTTTTCTACGACGACGGCTTGCATGTTCATCGCGACATCGGTGACACCAAGCATCATGCCGAATAACAATAAATTTAACGCCATTCCGGTAATGCCCGGCGAGATGGAAAGACACACCAGGCTAACGCACATTAATAGCAATGCACTGGTGATCACGCGGCGATAACCGTAGCGATTAACCAGCAAGGCCGTGGCCGGCATTGCGCTTAATGACCCGAGACCAAAACAGAGGATTAACAATCCGAGCGTCGATTCACCAATTGCCAAGCGTTCCTTCACAAACGGAATCAGCGGAGCCCACGCGGACATGGCGAGCCCGGTAATTAAAAATGCAAAGCGGGTGGACATCTGTTGTTTGAATACGGGAGAGTTTGTCGCAGACATAGAAGTAGATATTCGATAGCTAAAAAACGCAGGCACTATACCTATCGTGCGGCACCTGGGTTAGTGATGATTTGTAAAGTAAGAATGTGTTCATCGACTAGGCTTGATGTAGTGTGAACAGGCTTACCACCCACGAAGTAATGAAAAGGAGACGTTCCATGTGTTCGATCGCATCACTGCAAGGGAGGCCATGGCAATGACGCTGCTGCAAATATTCACCTCGCTGGTTCCTGTCCTTTCGGTACTCCTGTTTTTGGTGCTAATGCGCCTGCCTGCAACCCGCGCAATGCCATTAAGTTTATTGGTAACGGCTGTTGTGGCATTTTGGGTGTGGCAAGTTCCCGGTGTGCAGCTGGCAGCCTCGGTTCTGGAAGGGTGGATTATCACTTTCACCATTCTGGTCATTGTGTTCGGCGCCATTATGTTGCTCAACACCCTCAAAGCCGCGGGTGCGTTGGCGGTCATAAGCGCCGGCTTTTCGAGCGTTTCGCGCGATCATCGGGTTCAGGTCATTATTATCGCCTGGTTATTTGGGGGATTTTTGGAGGGTGCCAGCGGTTTTGGGACGCCTGCAGCCATAGGCGCACCCTTGCTGGTGGCATTGGGGTTTCCGCCGATGGCTGCGGTTGTCATGGCGTTAATCGGCGACAGTACGGCCGTGTCGTATGGGGCTATCGGCACTCCGGTAATTGTGGGGTTAGGGGAGGGAATTCCCGGCTTGAGCGCGGATGAGCTGCGATCAATTGCTGTCACCGCCAGCAGTATAGATTTGTTCATCGCCAGCTTCTTGCCAGTGATGATGTTGGCTTTGTTAACCCGTTTTTTTGGAGCTAATAAATCCTGGCGCGAAGGCTTGGAGATCTGGCCCTTTGCGCTATTTAGCGGTCTGGCATTTACCCTGCCAGCCTATTTGGTGGCGCGGTTTGTAGGCCTGGAGTTCCCCAGTATTCTTGGCGCTTTGGCTGGACTGGGTCTGGTTGTGAGCGTCGCCCGGCGTGGTTGGTTGCTGCCGGAAACGCCTTGGCGCTTGCCTGTGGTGGAAAGTGATGAAGCAAATGTCGCGATGGCACCATCAGCCATCAGAGCACCCATGAGTTTGTTGGTTGCCTGGCTACCCTATCTGATTGTTGCGGGTTTATTGATACTGACCCGGATCGATAGATTGCCATTTAAAGCGCTCTTGCAATCGGTTTCGTTCGATTTCAAACACCTGTTGGGTACCGAGATCTCCACCAGTGTCGCGCCTTTGTATCTGCCCGGTACCTTGTTTGTTGTTGTGGCGATGCTAGTCGCTGTGTTTTACCGCCTATCTGCAGCCGCTACTGCTGCTGTTTGGCGCGAATCCCTTGGGCGCCTGTTGCCGACCGCGATTGCATTGGGGGCATCGGTTCCTATTGTGCGGATATTCATTAATTCAGGAATAAATGATGCGGGACTTGCCTCCATGCCAGCTGCCTTGGGCCAATTGGCGGCAGCCACTTTTGCTCACAGCTGGCCGGTGTTTGCTCCGTTAATCGGCGCGCTGGGTAGCTTTGTGGCGGGCTCATCAACCTTCTCCAATATGATGTTTGCCAGCCTGCAGCAGGATGCCGCACTTGCCAGTGATCTACCGCCACGCGTCATCCTCGCGCTACAAATGCTCGGTTCCAACGCCGGCAATATGATTTGCGTAATGAACGTAGTGGCTGCCGCCTCAGTCGTTAAGCTAACGGGCAAGGAAGGCGAAGTCATCCGCCTAACCTTGCTACCAGCATTGCTGTATTGCCTTGGAGCAGGGTTGCTGGGATGGGGGCTAATCCGGTGGTAACTAGGAGTGTTGCCCCTCATCCACTCAACAGGTTTTGGCTATTCCTGCAATGCGTGAAGCGCTTGCAGCTGTAGTTAGAGGAAGCCTTATGTAAGATTTAATGATCGAGCTAACGCGTACTTTCCGAGCAACGACGGAGCCTTCCCGGCTACCCGCATCATTGGTATTACCTTCAATTGTGGTAATCATTTTGCCATTAACGCTTTCAACAATTCCTATATGTGAAAAAGTAAAAACAACAATGTCACCTTTTTGGGGTGTGAAAAAATCTGAATTTCTTGGAAAAACCAAGCAATTATTATTTTTTGCCCATACATTTAAAAATCGGCTGACAGACGCTTCTTTTGGCGGTTTTGTCATAGAAAATGACGGTGAGTTGTTCAGCAATTTTTGCACACAAAAAGATACAAATGCAGCACACCAAGGATAGCCATCCGTTACTCCATTTACCGTGAGTGAATCTGAGGAAAATATTGCAAGCAGTTCTTTGCTGTCTCCAGCTTTATTATTTCCTGTTTCTTTTATACCAATATATTTTGCTGCGATTTCTGCTAACAAACTTTGTGGAGATGAATTGCCTGAGTTTGAGTTATTACTTTGGGTTGTTTTTGCCACTACGACCGGCGATCCTAACGATAAGGCTTGCCATGTTCTTGTGCCAACAATTCCATCGGAAGCTAGTCCAGCACTTTTTTGGAATTTCTGAACGGCATTAAGTGTTGCTGGACCAAAATCACCATCGACTGTTAGTGATGTGTTCTTGTTGAAAGCATTAAGCAACTTTTGAAGTTGCGCTACCTGACTACCTTTTGAACCTTTTCGTAATGCTTGTTGTGACATTGCAAAATCCTTTTGTTTAGTTGATGGTTAAAAAAATCCATAAGTCTGGCGAAATAAATTCATTTCCAGATTCTATCTCCAGCCACAAAACACCTTTCTCGGTAAATATTCCGCGAACATTTTCTCCATATAGATGGCCTGATTTTACGCAAAGGTTTTTATATTCTTTCGACAATCTTTCGAGTCCAGGCTCTTCGTAAGTTCGCTGGATCTTGTGTTGTTCGTTTAATAACTGGCTATCGATTTCTATTCTCGCACCGCCTACCTCTGTAGAGAAACGCAAACCTGCATTTGCGGCGGGTCTGAAATTATTAATACTGACTACATCCGTTCCATCAAGAACATCCGTGGGTAGCTGTTTAAATGCATCGCTGGGTATGTTGCAGGTTTGGGCGGACAATGTCGTTTCTGGTTTATCCGTCATGCCTATCGCTTCGCTTGCCATATTCCGCTCGTTTAGGCAGCCGCCTAATAAAAGTATTGCAGAATAAAGAGCGACTTTTCTATTGATTTTGCTCAATGTTAATCCTCCATAATTTAAGGGCGATAGAGTTTATACAGCAACGCACTTGATCCGCTGAATTATTTATCTTTTATTCGGATAGGTAGGTCACAATTTTATGCATTTCGCTTGGTGGAGTGAGTATTGGAGCTGGTTTGCTGGGATGGGGGCTAATCCGTTTTTCGGGTTAGTAACGGATTAGCCCAGATCAATTTCTGGCTCGGCTTTGCAGCCCTGCAATCAGGACTGCCAGCAGATCAGTGGGTTTTCAGCGGGTACAAATGCGTGTTGATGGTAGGGAATGGCGCGCACACTAAAATCACTGGCGGGGCGGTCGTGCGGTAGCAGGCCCGTGTAGTGATAGGCGTTGGCGATGCCGGCGCGGATGAGCTGTAGCGGGATTCGCTGGGAAGGCGATTTACTGGTGGCATCGGCGATAGCTTCTACCACAACGGTCTCTGGGTTAATTGCACCCAGATGGATATTCACTTCCAGCTGCGGACCTTGCGGTGTGTCATTCAGAGTTTGTTCGGCAATGTGAATTTCATGCCAATGCTGGTGCAAGTGTCGCGTCCATTGGTTGAGCGCATGAATGAGGTTGGTGTTTCCTCCATTGCGCTCTGCAAAGGCCTTGGCCAAAGGTTGGTAGTGATGATCCAGATATTCTTGCATCATGCGATTGCTGCTAAACCTCGGGGTTAATTGCGACATGCTGTTGCGCATTTGCTGAATCCACTCCCGCGGTAATCCCTCATTGTCGCGGTTGTAAAAACGCGGGATCACTTCTTCTTCAAGCAGTTGGTACAGCTGCAGGGCATCGGCGTGGTCTTGCTCCGGGTCATGCTCCTGCCCATCGCCCAAACCCCAGCCAAATTGCGCGTCATAAGCCTCAGCCCACCAGCCATCGAGGGTGGATAAATTGAGTCCGCCATTGACCAATGTTTTCATGCCGCTGGTGCCGCTCGCTTCCCACGGGCGACGCGGGGTATTCAGCCAAAGGTCGACCCCCTGGATGAGATGTTGGGCGAGGGTGATGTCGTAATCTTCCAAAAACACCAAATGGGCAGCTAACTCCGGGCGCTGCAGGAACTGCTGCCAGCCCTGCAGTTTACCTTTGCCGATGGAATCGGCCGGGTGCGCCTTGCCGGCAATCAGGAATTGCACCGGGTATTTGGTGTTGCTCAGGATACGCATCAACCGTTCGGGATCGTGCAGGAGCAGCGCGGGGCGTTTGTACTCGGCAAAGCGACGGGCAAAGCCCAGCGTCAGAATATTAGGATCGAGCGGCATTTCGTTAGGGGCGCGCGTGTGAACGGGGATCTGTTCGCTGTTGACACTGGATTCATGGCGCCACTGACGGGCGAAGCGCTTGCGGGCGTAATCGACCAGACGTGTGCGCCCTGCGGCGGCCATGTCCCACAGTTGATTGTCGCTTACTTCCTGCAAGGCAGAGGGACGCAGTTTGGCGAGGTCGCCATACCAGCAATTCTTGCCATACACCTGGGTCCAGATAGCTTCTGCCTCGGGGGAGTGCCAGGTAGGGACGTGCACCCCATTAGTGACATAGTCGACCGGGACATCGCGCTCGGGCCAGCGCGGGAATAGTGATTGGAAGATCCGCTGACTCACTTTGCCGTGCAATTGGCTTACGGCGTTGCTCTGCGCACATGTACGCATCGCCAAATAGGCCATATTGAATTGCTCGTTGGTATCGTTGGGGTTGAGACGGCCCAGTGCCAATATTTCTTCGAGCGTTACACCCAGCGCCTCTGCCGGCTCGCCTGCATAACGGCGCAATAAATCGGCTGGATAACAGTCGAACCCGGCAGCAACCGGGGTGTGAGTGGTAAATAAATTGCCCGCGCGGGTAGCCCAGAGTCCATGCCAGAAATCCACTTTATGTTTTGCGCAATAACAGCGAATACGTTCCAGGGTGGCGAAGGCGGCGTGCCCTTCATTCAAATGGCAAACATCCACATCCAGCTTGAGCTCCTCCACCAGACGCCAACCGCAAATACCCAGAGCGATTTCCTGCACCAGGCGCAGCTCAGTGCCGCCGCCATAGAGTTTGCTGGTAATGCCGCGGTCGCGGGGTTGATTACAGGGATGGTTGCTGTCCAACAGATAAAGTGTCGTGCGCCCGACTTGCGCAACCCAAATGCGGAACTTGACGGTGCGAGATAAAAAGCTGGTTTCTATGTCCATCCAGCTGCCGTCGCTATCGCGCAAGGGCTTTAACGGCAGGCTACCGGGATCGTTGTAGAGATAAGTCTCTTCCTGCCAGCCATCGGCATTAAAGCTTTGGCGGAAATAGCCTTCCTGATAAAGCAGCCCAATACCGACCATCGGGACAGCAAGATCGCTTGCTGTTTTGATGTAATCACCGGCCAGCATTCCCAGCCCGCCGGCAAACAGTGGCAGCGCGTCGCACAGGCCAAACTCCATACTGAAATAAGCGACCGTGCGCAGGGGTGTATTGGCGTAATGGCGAGCGTACCAACCGGGTGAGCCAAGATATTGCTCCCGTGCGGCGACCACTTTGTTCAGCTCCTGCAAAAACTTGCTATCGCTTGCCAGTGTTTGCAAGGTTTGGTCACTGGTGAAGTGCAATACACTGACTGGAGTACCGGTGTTCTCCCAGATTTCCGGGTTAAGTTGTTGCCATAACTGATCGCTGCTGTAGTCCCAGCTCCAGTGTAAGTCGTTCGCCAATTCACGCAGTATTTCCAAACTCTCGGGTAGAGGGCGCTCTATAGACATGATCTATACCTGACAGATTTTGGCCATTTCACCTTGTTCAAAGTGAGTGGCATTGGTGAGTGTGATGTCTGCAATTGCGGTAAGGGCTTCGCGGGTAAAAAATGCTTGGTGACCGGTAATAACTACATTGGGAAAGGTAAGAAGGCGGGCGAAAACATCGTCCTGTAGCAGGCTATTGGATTTGTCTTCAAAAAATAGACTGGCCTCTTCTTCGTATACATCCAATCCGAGGTAACCAATTTTTTTGCTTTTTAATCCGTCGATGACGGCGCGGGTATCGATCAAGCCACCACGTCCGGTATTGATCAACATTACCCCGTCTTTCATTTGTCCAATGGAATCGGAATTAACCAGGTGATGGGTGTTTTTATTAAGTGGACAGTGCAGCGAAATAATATCGGCATTGGGCCAAATATCATCGAGCGATACATAACTCACACCGGCGGCAGCGAGCGATGGGGCAGGTTGGGGATCATACGCGATGACCTCACAACCGACACCTTGCATCAGCTTTGCAAACACTTGGCCTATGGTTCCTGTGCCAATGACGGCAGCAGTTTTATTCACCAGATCAAATCCTAATAATCCATTTAGTGAGTAATCGTTTTCGCGCACGCGATAATGGGCGCGGTGCAAATTGCGGTTGAGCATAAGGATTAATCCCAACGCATGTTCTGCGACGGCGTGGGGTGAATATTCGGCTACTCGTGCAACTACGATCCCTGCATTTTTTGCGGCGACTAAATCAACATTATTAAAACCAGCGCAGCGCAGCGCGACCAGCTTTATTCCTTGCTCCGCTAAATTTTGTAAAACGGTGGCATCCAATTTGTCATTCACAAAACAACAAACTGCATCGCAACCCTGTGCAAGTACGCAGGAATTGCTATTGAGTTGTGCTTCATGGAATTCAAGTTGATGAGGCTTGGCCAGATTGTCATTGGCGCGGGTTAAAAAAACGCGGTCATAAGGCTTTGTGCTAAATACAGCAATTTGCATGGCTAGCTCCTTTTATACCAGGGAAGGCACATACAGCGGGGTGTAGATATAACAAGTAGTGCAGATATGCCGAGTAAAACAGCAGTTGAAGTGTAGATGCTTATTGCATCTACACCGGAAGAAAAACTAAATCACTTTCCTGTTACAAACAAGAGTTCATCCATGCTGGCAGCCGTTTGTTGTAACAATTCACTGAATGCTTGGGCTATAGCTGCAGAATGTGGCGCGCAGGCGACTCGCGAGCCGAATTGCTTGCTGCGAATAATGTTGTTGGTTTTCATGTCGATCAGATCCAGGTTGGCAGCAATAATTGCATGATCGCTATAAGCGTCCAGTCGTTGGATATCCACCCGGATTGCATAAGCAGGACGCTGACTATTGCGCCACGGAAATTGCACTACTCGCCATTGCGGATGAGTAGTTTGTACCTCGATGTTCAGTACACGGCTGATACCTTGTTCTAAAGGTTCTGCCCAATAATGGTTTTCTTGCAGCATTAGTTGATTTGATGTTTTCCAGAAGCCGACGCGTGTGTGGTGCAAGTATTCGGGAATAGTAAGTGGGCCAATGCCGATGACTTTCACTGAATTTATGGAGGTGTTTGCTAATTGATTTTTAGTTGGCTGGGTTTGTAGTGAATCGGTGGAGGTTGAGTCGGTTGTTGCTGCAGTTGTAGTGGATGTAATTCCAGTAGATGTAGTTGTTGAGCTGCTCAACGCAAAATATTCTTTGCGCGGTGAATGTTGGCAGGCCGCTATCAACAGTAAAGTGGAAACGAGCAAAATACGCAAAAGCATGTCTTATTCCTCATCCAGAATTTGTTTTCCGCGCAAAAGCGATTCGGGTTGTTGTTCCAGGGTATCGCTTAAATTCCGTAAAGCATTGGCGGAGCGGCTTACATCTTTTAAGGTATGGCTAAGTTGATACACCAATGGGGAGTCTTCGGAAAATGTGTTGTCCAGCGATTGAGCTGTTCGGTTAAATTGCTGCAGGCTTTGTTGTAGTTCCATCAAGTTCATATTGATATTGTTAACAATCGTGGGAGCGTGTTGATTGGCCGTGGTGAGCAATTTATTTAATTGATTGCTGGTTTCAGTCAGGTTTTTGCTGAGGGAATTAATATCTGCGGTTAAGGAATCAGACGCTTTTGCCATAGAGTCGGCGGCAGTTCTAAAACTACCCAATGTTTTTTCGACGTCACCGCTTTCCACTAGCTCGCTAAATTGCAGGGTTAGTTTATCCAGATTTTCAACCAGTCCTTTAATGTTTATCTCCTGCAGGTTTTTGGATATCTCTTCAAACTCGGTCGCTACAGTGGGTAATTCCAAATAACTTTTCTGGAATCCATAAAGTTGTGCGGGCATGTCGGGGAAAAAATCCAGTTCCACATACAGTAAACCGGTGAGGAAACTTTGGAAGTTCAGCTGCGCACGCAATCCTTGCGCAATAGATTCCTGCAAAAACTCACGGGTGACATTAGCACCTTTGCGGTTGATCCGTTCCAGCGCAAGGTCAGCAGTTACCGCGGTGAGCACATTTTTATCATCACTTTGAAAGTTAATTTGAATATCGGTAATTTCCCCGAGCACTACGCCTTTCAGCTTAATTGGCGCACCTATCTGCAAGCCTTGTACGGAGCCATCAAAATACATGATGACTCTTTCTTTGTCGGAAAAAAGTTGTCCGCCAGAGAGAAAGAGCAGGGCGACAAATACCAGGAAAATGGCACCGACAATAAATGCACCTATGGCAAAGGACCTTTGCTGATTCATGTGTTTTTATATAACTCCTGTTTTTAACAGCATGTGTTTTAAAATTTCCATCGTGCTGCTTATAGTGGGTGGTAGTGCTGTTTTACGCGGTTCCCGCACGGCTTAAAAATTGGCGTACTTTTTCTTGTTGGCTGTGATGCAGTAATTCTTTTGGATCCCCGGAATCCAGCATGGTTTTGGTTTGGGCATCGAGAACAATACAGTTGGTGCCGATGGATAAAATGCTGGGAAGTTCGTGGGAGACGATAATGGCAGTGGAGCCCAAGGCTTCGCAAACTTGAATGATTAACTGGTCAAGCCGCAACGAACTAATGGGGTCCAGCCCTGCGGATGGCTCATCAAAAAATAGTAATTGCGGATCAAGTGCAATCGCTCGCGCAAGCCCCGCGCGTTTGTGCATGCCGCCGCTTATTTCTGCCGGATAAAAACTTTCGTAGCCTGCCAATCCCACCAGGGCCAATTTGTAGGCGACGGTCTCTGCAATTTGCTGCTCAGATAAGTCGGTGTAGATTTGCAAGGGAAGGGCGACGTTTTCGGCAAGCGTCATGCTGGAAAAAAGTGCACCTGATTGATAGGTAATACCCCAGCTTTTTAACAGTGATAAGCGGGTTTCGGGATCGGATTGGTAAAGATTAATACCGTTATACAAAACTTCGCCTTTGCGAGGCTCGATCAGGCCAATCATGTGTTTGAGTAACGTCGTTTTACCGCAACCGCTTCCGCCGATAATAAAAAAAATATCGTTTTGGCGAATTTCAAAATTCAAATCTTCTTGCACCACCCGATCGCCGTAACCGATGCTGAGGTCGCGCACGCTAATAAAAGGTTGAGTGTCCACTTTGCGATGACTCCGTTCGTTTTGGGTACAAAAAATAACGTTCTACAGATTAAACATCCAAATAAAATGCCAAATAGACTTTAAATATTCACATGATCGAAAAGAACATTGAACGCGGCATCTGCAACTACCAGATAAACAATTGCGCGTACTACAGCATTGGTTGCTGCCATGCCCACAGCATCGGAATTACGGCCGCAATTCATACCAGCCTGACATCCCGCAACGGCAATCAATATTCCAAAGAAAACGCTTTTGATTAAACCGGCAACAATATCTGACCATGTAACGGCGCCTTGGGTTTGCAAAATATATTGCGCCACGTTCACATCCATACTTGTGGCAATCAACGCGCCGCCGATAATGCCGACCACATCGGCATAAATGCAGAGTATGGGCATGATCATTACCAGCGCGAGCAAACGCGGCAACACCAAAAACTCGATGGTGGAAATGCCCATGGTCTTAAGCGCATCAATTTCTTCGTTCACTTGCATGGTGCCCAACTGGGCTGCGTAGGCTGCGCCCGTACGCCCAGCCATAATCACGGCAATCATGAGCGCGCCCATTTCCCGAACCATGCCAACGGCAACCAAATCGGCGATGTATATTTGCGCGCCTAGCTGACGCAATTGCACTGAACCTAAGTAAGCGAGAATCATGCCGACCAGGAGTGCGATTAAAGTTACGATCGGCAGCGCCTTCGGTCCGGCTTGATCGATGAAGAACACCAGATCCTGACGCCGGGTATCCGCTTTGCCGCGCACCCACTTACTCGACGCGATGCTGATATCGCCAATAAAGGTGAGCGATTGTTTCAGTGTTTGCCAAAACCCGAGAGCAACCAAGTACAGGCTTTCTACGAAAGTGTGTTCGGTATCCTGGGGGGGCGGCTGGTAGGGAGGGATCGATGTTGCGAGGTTTAGCAATTGTTGCAGCGAGTCGGGGGCAGCGCTGGTATCAAGTGCGATTTGCTTCTGGTCGCACCAGCGCGCCAATTGCAGCAGCGCAATCATCAGGCTGGAGTCCCAGTGCTCCAGCTCCGTAGTAATCAGGGTGATATTGGTGCAGTTGTCGGGGAGATCCTGATAAATGGCGGCGCCTTCAGGTGTACTTCCTAAATGCCAGTTGCCGCACAGGAACAAGTTTACCTGCGTATTGGCGCCCACTGTCGTTGTTGCTGGTTCAATACGAAAGAGCAATGCATTCATCCCTATTTTTGCGCGTGGGCGACGGTTTTGATGTTTAAAGCATAGCGGTTTATTGTGAGCATTCCGTAAATCAATTTTGATGATGAAAAGCTCAGTGCATATTTCGTTCCACCTGTTTTTGTTGGTCCAAGCGGGGTGAAATGCCTAATATCCAGGTGAAACTGCTATTCTGCGCGCCTCTTTTTTACAAAAAAATTTTCTTTATGGCCAGATTATTATTCAAACTCGCGCAGGTTCCCGATGATGAGGCGCAAGAGATTCGCGCTTTGCTTGATGAGCATCAGATTCGCTATTACGAAACCGATGCTGGATTTTTTCGGGTGGGGTTGGATGCGATCTGGTTGTCCGATAATGCACAAGAAGAGCAGGCGCGGGAGTTGATTCGGGAATATCAGGTGACGCGTGCGTTACAGCAACAACAAAATTACGCGCAATTGGTTGAGGCGGGTCAGGTGCCTAGTGTTTGGCAGCATTTCTGTGCGAATCCAATCCGGTTTGTCGCCGCACTGGTCGCGATTGTTTTTGTGGCAGCTTTGACGTTGGTGCCATTTGTAATGCTGCTACGCAATGCTTGATATGTCTTTCCCATATCAAGTATTGCGCGCGGGGGGATGATCAAGCCTCGGCAATAGCGCCTTTGTTAATACCTTCGTAGGCTTTTACGCGGATAAACGATTCAGGATTTTCCTGCCGGGTTCTTTGCGCGATATGGTGCGCGATAAATTCCACCGTGCTGTCGGTATCGATTAAATAGCAGCAGCGCTGCGGCAGGGTAATTTCAAACGGGCCTTGTTCGGCCTCGTAGTTAAATTGATAGTAACCCACACCAGAGTGTTGTGGTCTGCCGGTTAAATCTTCGCGTGTTCCTATATAAATATCCTTCCATTCATCGGCCCAGCGCTGTTCCAGCTTGGGTGACTTTTTACCATTGGCCCAAATATCAATCCGCGAGCGGTGCCCGTGGGCAATTCGCTGACAATTGCCCAAGTGTTTTTTCAAACCGTGACTGTAGTGGTAGTAGGCGCCGTCGATAGCTTCGAGGGTGAAGTCCAGCTCCAGCCTCGCAACACTCATGGGAAATTGCTGTTTGAGTTGGGTGATGCACCAGGCGGCAATGCTTTCCTGGGTGAGCACTTCGGCATCGACTAACGCGATGGCATCGCGCGGGGAACGGGTACTCAGGAATTCAGCTGCAGCGCCAAATTGCCAATGGATCTGTAAAAAATCGCCGTCTTCTTCGATACGGATATTGGGCGATTTCACCGGCACCGCCAAACGATGATCCAACTCGGTATCCAACCAATGGCGCAGGATTTTTTTCACCGTGCCGAAATCGCACACCATGCCTTGCTCGTCCAATTCGCCAATGAGGCGCACATTGGCCAGCCATGTTTCGCCCAATAGACCGCGTTGCGGATCGAGGAAACTGAAATCGACATTGGTGAGGTTATCGACAAACAACAACATAAAAGTGCCATCGGAGTAGGTTTGGAAGGGCGGGCATGATACCACTTAGTGCCAATGAGGTGTTTAGCTGCCGTCTGTTGCGCAAGGCCAAGCTAAGGCCGCGTGGCTAAAGGTGATGCGCAAGGATGTGATTTTAATCACGTTTTAGCTAACTGCCAAACTCTGGGCTATTCTCATTTCACTGGATGTTTTTCAGGGGTATGCCATTGGCAGATTGGCTAAATCGCCACTCACGATCGCAGGATTAGCTTGATAGATGGCACGCAGGTGGCGTGTAAGGAAGGTTCGTTTGGGGTGGGTAAGCTTGGCTGGCCGATCAATGGTTCGCTGCGGGGTTGGTTTAATCCTCGGTGTGCATTGCTTGGTGGCGTCTGCCCATGCATCTGAAGCTGGTTTGCGCGTGGCCTTTGTTTATAACTTTCTCAAGTTTATTGAGTGGCCTGAATATCAGGGTCCGGAATTTACTCTCTGTGCGCTGGGGGCTGATGTTCTCACCCGTCAGTCATTGGAAAAAATTGATAATAAACCTCACCAGCATCGGCGTATTAATGTCGCTTATATCGAAACCCAACACGCGCTCGATCAAACCATAGGTTCCTGCCAGCTGCTCTATGTCCCCCGTTCCGGAGCGGGTTTTTCGCTTCCGCAACTTTTACCGCCAGGGGTATTACTGGTGGCTGATGAGGCCAGTGCGAATGACATGAACGTGAGTATTTCACTGCAGCGTACGGCTGATAATCGCATCGAATTTGTGATGAACGAACAGGCGCTCCAGCATGCCGGTGTCAAGGTGAGTAGCCAGCTACTGAAATTGGCCAAGGCTCGTCAGGGAGGCGGTGGTTAATATGCGTAATACCTGGACACTTACGCGCAAAATCAGTTTGCTGGCCATGCTCCTGACCAGCCTTACGGTATTAGGCGCGGCACTTGTCGGCACCTGGCAGCAATACAACTACATCACTAATCAGGTACACAACCAATTACAAATTCTGGCTGAGGCGACTGCACTCAATTTGGCAGCGCCGAGTATGTTTGCCGACACCGAAGCCGCGCAGCAGGCGCTTGCGGCGTTGCGCGTTGAATCGAAAGTGGTGGCGGCGCGCTTGCGCCTCAAGGACCAACAAGTGCTGGTCGAGTACAAGGTTCCACAGCAACACAAACTCTCGACCGACGAGCTGATTACTGCCGCCGTATTGTGGGAGGGCGAACTTCTGGGGCAACTGGAATTGGATGTGACGCTCCAACCCCTGCGGATTCAATTTTATAGCCAGGTTCTCTGGGTACTGCTGATCGCGGTTATCGCGTTACTGGTGTGTGGCTTGCTCACCTGGGCGTTGATTGCATCAGTACTGCGCCCGTTGGGCAACCTGAGCGAGCTGGCGCAAACCATCGGTCGCGAGGGGCAATATCAGGCGCGGGCGCCCGAGTCGCGTGCGCGGGATGAAGTGAGCCTGCTCACGCGTCGCTTTAATGCAATGCTGGATCGCATAGAAACGCAGGACACCGAGTTGCGCCTCAATCAGGAGCTGTTGGAACAGCGGGTGTTGGCGCGCACCATCGAGCTGCAAACCGCGCGCGAACAAGCTGAAGCGGCGAATAAAGCCAAGAGCGAGTTTCTGGCGGTGATGAGCCATGAAATCCGCACGCCCTTGAACGGCATCATGGGGATGACAGGCCTGCTACTGGAGACGGAACTGGACTCCAAGCAAAAACGCTTTGCGCGGGTTGCGCGCCGCTCCAGCGAAGAGTTGTTGCTGATCATTAATGACATCCTCGATTTCTCCAAGATTGAAGCGGGTAAATTGGAGCTGGAATATCGCCCATTCCAGCTCAACTTATTGGTGGAGGATATTGCCGAGCGCTACGCACCCATCGCGCAGGGCAAAAATCTGGAGCTGCTGTGCAAAACGCCGTTGCCACCGCTGTCGGTAGTGGGTGATTCGGTGCGTCTGGGGCAGATCATCACCAACTTGCTCAGCAACGCGATCAAATTTACCGAGGCCGGTGAGGTGCAGGTGAATATTGAGTTGCTGGCCGAACAGGATGGCAAGGTGCAGCTGGAGATTGGTATACGCGACACGGGTATCGGCATTAACGCGGAGCAACAGGCACGACTGTTCCAATCGTTCACCCAAGCGGATTCCTCCATGGCGCGCAAGTACGGCGGCACTGGCTTGGGCCTAACTATTTCTCAACGTCTGACGCAGATGATGGGTGGAGAAATCCATCTGTGTAGCGAACCGGGTCAGGGCAGTTACTTCCATTTCCAGCTCAGCCTGCAAAAAGTTAATGACCCGGGCGACTACCAACTGGTGAAAGGGTTTGGGCAGCTGCATACATTGGTGGTGGATGACAACCCAACCAATGGTGAAATTCTGGATTACTGGTTGAGATCCTGGGGGATGACACCGGTGATTGCCCGCTCTGGTCACGAAGCCTTGGCCCTGTTGCAGCAACAGGCAACGGCTGGTACGCCGTTTGAATTGATGTTGACGGATTGGTGTATGCCGGAAATGGACGGTGGCCAATTGCTCGATGCGGTGGCGGCAGACGCGCGCTTCAACAATCTGGCGATTATTGTGCTCAGTTCCGCTGGCTTGGCGGCGCGCTCGGAAGTGGCAGCGCGTGCGCCCCAGTTGCTGAAACCGGTGCGTCAATCCGAGTTGCACAACCTGATCGCGCAGGTTATTGCCGGTGATTTAACCCGTAAATTCCACGCTGTTGATAACACTAATGGTGAGGCCAAAGTGCCCCAGCTGGAGGGGCGTGTACTGCTTGCCGAAGACAATCTGGTCAATCAGGAAGTGGCGAGTGTCATGTTGCAGCGTTTGGGGCTGAGTTTGGCAATCGCCAACAACGGCCAGGAGGCAGTCGGGTTACTGCAGCAAGACGTGTTTGATCTGGTGTTGATGGATTGCCAAATGCCGATCATGGATGGTTTTGAGGCAACCGCGAGCATCCGCCAGCGCGAAGCGGAATTCGGGTTGCCCGCTATCCCGATTATTGCGCTCACTGCTAATGCCATCAGCGGTGACCGGGAAGATTGCCTCGCCCGCGGGATGGACGACTACCTGAGTAAACCCTTTTCGCCCGATCAACTCTATGGAGTGTTGGCGCGCTGGTTGCCGGAAAGCTGGCTGACGGAGCACCGATTGTCGGAGCACCGATTGTCGGAGCGCCGATTGTCGGAGCAAGGAGGACAACAGCCTGAAACGGTAGTGACAGAACCATCGGTTGCAGACCACCTGATTAATCATCAAGGGGTTGATGGCGCTCTGCCTGCGCCGAAGAGCGCGATTGAAATTGACCAACAGGTTATCCGCCAGTTGCGCGAACTGCGTGAAGGGTTACTGCTTCGTATTATCGGTTTGTTCCGCAGTAGTAGCCCCACGCTGCTTACTCAATTGGAGACGGCAGTTGCGCAGGGCGATGCCGACCTGCTGTACAAAACTACCCATAATTTTAAAAACAGCGCTGCCAACCTTGGTTTGGTGGAGCTGGCGGCCGCTTGCCGTGAGTGCGAAGCCAGCGCACGCCAAGGCGATCTCAAACAGGCCGTGCAGCAGTTACACAATATTCAGGCGCTTTATGGTTTGTCATTGCAGGGGTTAGTTGAATTGGAGCGAGAGGAGCAAGGCGAGTGAAAACATCACAACCTACTACTGCGAACGCCCCAGTGGGTGATGCAGGCGCGTTAGTGCTGGTCATCGAGGATGACGAAGCGGCGCGGCTGACGACCGGCATCACACTGGAGCGTGCCGGTTATCGGGTACTGGAAGCCAGTGACTGTGCTACTGCCCGCAGGTTATTTGCAGAGACGAAACCGGATATTGTGTTGCTCGATGTGCTCTTGCCCGATGGCGATGGTTTTAGCCTGTGCCGCGAATTGCTCGCCCAGCCCAATGGGCTCGATTTACCTATCGCCATGGTGACCGGCTTGGATGATATAGGCTCCATTCACCAGGCTTTTGAATCGGGCGCGACGGATTTCATCACCAAGCCAGTTAGTTGGGGCACCTTGCCTTATCGCATCCAATTTATCCTGCGTGCGAAACAAGCCTTGAAAGATGCCAGCATCAGCGAGGGGAAAACCCGGGCGCTGCTGGCGGGAATTCCCGACATTATTTTGCGTATCAACCGCGACGGCCATGTCATTGATATGCAAGTCGGCGCCTATGCCAATGAAATGGATGAATGGGTACTCCATGATCCGGCAACCGGCGAAGGGCATTTGCCCGTTCCCGTATACCGCATTCTGGCACCGCACATCCGCCGGGTATTTGCCGGTAATGGTGAACAGCTGGTGGAGTTTGATTGGTCGCAACCGGGGAAAAAATTGCGTACCTGGGAGGCGCGGGTAATCCTGCGCGAGCAGGATGAAGTGGTGATGGTGATTCGCGATATCACCCAACGCAAACAGCAGGAAGCCGAGCTGCGCCTATGGGCCAAAGTATTTGAGGGGAGCAATGAGGCGATCCTGATTACAGATGCCAATCTGCGTATCGTATTGGTCAATAAAACCTACGAAAAAATCACCGGCTTTAGCGAAGAGGAAGTCCTCGGTGTCGACACGGTCAAGGTCGGCACCAAGCTCCACTCCCATAGTTTTTTCCGCAATCTGGTGCATGTCTTGAAAGAGCGCGGCCATTGGGATGGCGAGTTGACCAACCAACGTAAATCAGGCGAGAAATTCCCCACCTGGTATTCCATTAGCCAGGTGTTGAATGCCGATGGCGAGCCGGAAAATTACATCGCCATTTTCAGTGATATTTCCGAGCGCAAAAAATCGCGCGAGCGGATCGACTTTCTCGCCCATCATGACAGCCTGACCGAGCTGCCCAATCGCGCGCTGCTGAATGATCGGCTGGAGATGGCAATCAATACCGCGAAACGGCGCGGTGAAAAAGTCGGCATTTTGTTTATCGATCTCGATCGCTTTAAAAACATCAACGATTCCCTGGGTCATGCGGCAGGCGATCAGATTCTGCGCCAGACGGCGGCGCGGCTGAGCGCTTCTGTCCGCACCGACGATACGGTCGCGCGTTTGGGTGGCGATGAATTCGTGGTGTTGCTACCGCGCGTCCGCAACGAGCGCAGCATGGCGGAAGTGGCGATGAAATTGCGCGAGGAGTTGCTGGTGCCTTACGTGCTGGAGGAAATGCCGTTGCACCTGAGCCCGAGTATTGGTATCGCGGTCTACCCGGATGATGGCGAAGACCCGAGCGAACTGATTAAAAATGCCGATGCTGCTATGTATCTGGCGAAAGAGAAGGGGCGTAACAATTATCAGTTTTATACGCCGGTGCTGAATGCGCGCACGCTTGATCGCTTGAAACTGGAGACCGACCTGCGCATGGCATTGGAGCAGGGGCAATTTGAATTGCATTATCAACCGCAAATTATGGCGGGTAGTAAAAAACTCTATGGTGTTGAAGCGCTGGTGCGCTGGCGCCATCCGGAACGGGGGTTAGTGCCACCGAATCATTTCATCCCGCTGGCCGAGGAGATAGGTCTGATTATCCCGCTCGGCTCCTGGGTTATCGCCGAGGCAGCACGGCAGATCAATATCTGGCGCGACAACGGGCTGGCCGAGTTGGTGGTCAGCGTCAATATCTCTGCCTTGCAATTCCATCAGGCCGGGTTTTTGGCAGAAGTGCAGGGGCTTCTGGCGAAAGCGGGTACCCAGCCCAGTTCGCTGGAGTTGGAGCTGACCGAATCCATGTTGATGAGCGATATGGAAGTGTCGATTCAGGTGCTGCAAGCGTTTCGCGATTTGGGCTATCGCATCGCTATCGATGACTTCGGCACTGGCTTTTCCTGCCTTAATTATCTGCGTCGCCTGCCGGCCAATATCCTCAAGATCGACCAATCCTTTGTGCGCGATATGCAGAGCGACAGCGCCTCGCTTGCCATTGTCACCTCCATTATCGGCCTCGCCGATTCACTCGGGATGGAGACGATCGCAGAAGGGGTTGAAACCGCCGATGAGTACGCCGTGCTGGCCAGTCAGGGATGTCGCCTGATGCAGGGCTATCATTTCTCTAAACCCTTGCCGCCGGCGCAGTTTGAAACCTGGGTACAGCAATGGGCTGGGTGTTGAATACAGGGCATCGGATTCGGTCAAGATGAGTGCGATCTGAGTGGGACGGTTTAGCTGGGAAAACTGGGCTGGGAGGAGAAGGTTATGCCGATCAGGCATTCGCTGTACCAAATGTTGCAGCAAGCGCAAATCAGTGTGCTGCTGTTGCTTTGCCTGTATGGTCAGGCTAGCCGTGCCGACGATCTTTCCTATCTGGAAATGAGCCTGACGCAATTACTTGAGGTGCCCGTAACCGGCTCTACCCTGACGGAGGAAACCCTCAAAACTGTGCCCGCGGCGGTGTCGGTGTTTACCCGTGAGCATATCGACCGGCTGGGGATGGATTACCTTTACGAGGTGCTGAATCTGGTGCCGGGTTTTCAATTCGATCGCAATGCCAGTAACGGTTTGGCTTATACCTATAGTGCGCGTGGCCGGCGCGCTACCCAGCAGTCGCTGGAAGTGCTCTTGCTCATCGACGGCAAGGTGGTGAACGATCCGCGTGCGGGCAGCCCGGATATCAGCTTGCCGCTGTTCCCGGTATCGCGTATCGAGCGCTTGGAAGTTATTCGCGGCCCTGGCTCCGCCATCTACGGCAGCTCGGCGTTTAACGGCGTCATCAATATAATTACCCGCAAACAGCAAAAAAATCTTGAGCTGATGCTGGGTTCCCAGGAGCGGCGGCAATTGGAGGCGGCCTGGTCGCAACCACTCGGCGATTGGGATAGCGACTTGTTTATCCAGGCTTACAAAGACAATGGCGAAGACTATGTATTGCCGGATAGCTTTAGCCGCGAATTGATTGAGACCAGTGATCCGCGCGAGCAATTTTCTACCGATCTGGCGCTCGCGAGAGGCGACACCCGGATCAGCCTCTCTTACAGTCGCGCTGCCGCGAACGATTTTTACCAATCCGAAAATACGGCGAATGGGTATAACGCCCATGAGCGGGAATTCTGGTTGGCTTCGTTCGATCAGGGTTTTGAATGGCTGGACAATACTCAATCAAACATTGCGCTTAGCTACCAGCATTTTGCCTATGGTTTCAAACTCTACCTGACTGGCCCTGGCGAGCTGCTAAATGCGAGCCGTCCACGCAGTGCGGAACCCTTTATGGGAGATGCTGATTTAAACGGCGACAGCGTGCGTTTTACCTTTAGTAATGACTGGTCTATCGATGAGTTATCCAGCGCCCAATGGGGATTAGAGTGGGCAAATCATCGGGAAACCAAAGCCACAGCTATGGGCAATTTTGATTTGGCACAGCTAAGTCAGGCGCAGTTCCCGGTGACCTATTACGGCGATGACTGGGTAAATTTTCCGCTGGGCACTGAAGAATCACGCAGCAACGTGGGGGTGTATGTCCAGTATCAACGCAGCCTGCGCGAATCAACTCGCCTCACCTTGGGTGGCCGCTATGATGACTATGAAGACCTCAGTGGGCGCTTTAGCCCGCGTTTGGGAATAGTGGAGCAACTCAACCAGAACTACAGCCTTAAATTGCTGTATGGCGAAGCATTTCGCGCGCCCACCTTGGCAGAAACCGGTTTGATTAATAATCCAGTTTTGTACGGCAATCCAAATTTGAGCCACGAGATTGTAAAAACCTGGGACTTGATCCTGATGGGGAATTGGGAGAAAACCAATTTCAGTATGGGGCTATTCGAGAATCACTATGAGCACCCCATCGAGATTGTGTTTGTGGGGGTGGCGCGCACCTACGAAAATGGCCTGAGCGAAAAAAGCCGGGGTGTTGAATTGGAATGGACGCAGGATTTAGCCAACCATTGGTCGCTGCGTACCACTTATACCTATATGGATTTACCTGACAGCGCATTTCGCGAGGCCGCTAATACAGGTTCATTTGAAATTAATTATGCCGCGGAAAAATGGAACTGGAATTTGCTGGGCTTTTATCAGGATACGCGCGAAACCCCCATCACCCTGGAGCGCACGCGTACCAATATAGTCACCGGCACCCAAGCGCTGGATGGTTTTTGGATGCTAAACACGCTCTGGGCTTATCAATTTTCCGGTGGTTATGAACTCGAACTGCAATTAAAAAATATCACCGATGAAGCCGCGCCAACACCAGCGGAAAGTTTGGATAAAGTGACCGGCATTCCCAATCGGGGACGCGAGTTCAGTGCGGCTGTGCAGTGGCATTTTTAATCTGCTCATCCCTGAGCGTGATTAATTGCTAAATCGATTCAACCAAGGTTTTGGTTTTTCCAATGGCGCCACTGCTGTATTGCGCGCGCAAGATTTTCGCGGCTTCTACCATGCGCGCAAGCGCGGCTTCGGTCTCTGGCCAACGGCGGGTTTTCAAGCCGCAGTCCGGGTTCACCCACAAATGTTCCACCGGCAATTCACGCGCGGCGCGCTTCATTAAATTCACCATTGCCTGGATGTCTGGAATATTGGGTGAGTGAATATCGTAAACGCCCGGACCAATATCATTCGGATAATTAAATTGTTCAAATGCTTGCAGCAATTCGCCATCGGAGCGTGAGGTTTCGATGGTGATGACATCAGCATCCAAATCGGCAATCGCGTTAATAATGTCATTGAATTCCGAATAACACATGTGGGTGTGGATTTGTGTTTCATCCTGCACGCCGCTCGCGGAAATACGGAAGGCTTTTACGGCCCAATCCAAATATTCTTTGCGATCTTTTTCGCGCAGCGGCAGGCCTTCACGAATTGCCGGCTCGTCAATTTGAATAACTTGAATACCGGCCGCTTCCAAATCGTTTACTTCATCGCGCAGCGCCAATGCGATTTGTAATGCAGTAGTTGCACGCGGTTGGTCGTCGCGCACGAATGACCAGAACAACATGGTGATGGGGCCAGTGAGCATCCCCTTAACCGGCTTTTTGCTGAGCGATTGTGCATAGCGCGCCCAACTCACGGTGATCGGCGCTGGGCGTGACACATCGCCATAAATAATGGGCGGTTTTACACAGCGCGAACCATAACTCTGCACCCAACCGTATTGCGTAAATGCATAACCATTTAATTGTTCGCCAAAGTATTCCACCATGTCGTTGCGCTCGGCTTCGCCGTGTACCAATACATCAAGTTCAAGCTGCTCCTGTTTGGCAATGCAATCGGCAATCTCCTGGCGGATACGATGTTCGTACTCCACCGAATTGATTTTCCCTTGCTTGAATTCGCTGCGGGTTTGGCGAATATGTTCGGTTTGCGGGAATGAGCCGATAGTTGTCGTAGGGAAAACGGGCAATTGCAATAATGCTTCTTGTTTGGCAATGCGTGTAGCAAATATCGAACTGCGTTGTGCATGTTCCGGCTTGATGGCTTTCAGGCGAGCTTTTACTTCCGGGTTGTGAATTTTGGTAGAGCTCAAGCGCGATTGTGCCGCTGCGGTACTCGCCCCAAGTGCTTCTTGCACGATGGCATCAAACGGACGCGTCAGTAATTTTTTCAGCGTGACAACTTCCTGCACTTTCTGTTTGGCAAACGCCAGCCAGCTTTTTATATCTTTTGCTAATTTTTCTTCGCGCTCCAGATTTACGGGTGAATGCAACAGGGAACAGGAAGGTGCGAGCCACAGACGATCTCCCAATTGCGCATACACTTGTTTTAGCAGGGTGAGCGATTTGCCCAAATCATTGCGCCAGATGTTGCGGCCATCCACTACACCTACAGATAAAATTTTATGTTCAGGCAGGCGTTCCACAATCGCGAGCACCTGTTCCGGGGCACGCACGGCGTCTATATGTAAACCGGCAACCGGTAAATTAATTGCTGTCGACAGGTTTTCACCCAGTGCGCCAAAATAGGTGGCGAGCAAAACTTTTAATTTGCTGTGCTGCAAACGGGTATAAACAGTTTCAAATGCACGCTGCCATTTTTCTGGCAAATCCAACACTAAAATCGGTTCGTCAATTTGTATCCAGGTCGCCCCGGCTTGCGATAGCGATGTGAGCAATTGTTGGTAAGCGGGCAGAATATTTTCCAGCAAATCAAAGCGATCGAAGGTCGCGCCTTTTTCTTTACCCAAGTACAAATAACTCAGTGGACCAAGAATGACGGGTTTGACGTTGTGGCCCAGCGCAATCGCTTCAGCGGTTTCATCAATAATTTGTGTCCAACTCAGTTGGAATTTTTGATCCTGATGAAATTCCGGCACCAAGTAGTGATAGTTGGTATCAAACCATTTGGTCATGTCGGAAGCGGTTGTGGCATTACCGGTGGGCGCGCGGCCACGGGCGACACGGAAGAGGGTATCCAAATCAATGTCTGTGCAAGGCTCAGCTGCGAATTCAGAAACGGAAGCACTGCCATGAGCACAGCAGGAGTGATCATCGTTATGGGTATGTAAATGGGTATGTGTGGTATGTGCCGCAGCCCTGTGCGCAAACGATTTACGGTGACGCGCGGGGATATTGCCAAGTGTTGCTGAAAGGGTAAGCACCTGGTCATACCAGGCGAAATCGCCCGTGGGGATTAGCTCTAGGCCGGTATCAGCCTGTAATTGCCAATGGGCTTTACGCAGCTCACGGCCAATATGTTCAAGCTCCGCCTGGTCAATCTCGCCGCGCCAATAGGCTTCTTGCGCCTTCTTCAATTCGCGGTCGCCGCCAATGCGCGGAAAACCCAGGTTGTGTGTGGTCAGGGTAATAGTCATCGCTCAAATCCCATTTTAAAAGTCGTTAACAGGAGGTCGGTTTCCTGGTTGAAAATGCAGGCAAATCAGCATGAGGGCATTGTGTGGGAGCAATAAACATGAATCAAACTGGTAATTTTCAGTTTAAACATGAATTATTTTAATGTTAATGTGTGCGGATTACCGAAGGAGGTAGCGCCCATGATTGAAATACGTCACTTAAAAACCCTGATCGCCCTGCGTGAAACTGGCAGTTTGGTTGAGGCGGCCGAGCGCTTGTTCCTCACCCAATCGGCACTCTCGCACCAGCTCAAAGAACTGGAGTCGCGTCTGGAGTGCGAGCTATTTATCCGCAAAAGCCGCCCTTTGCGGTTTAGCGAGGCGGGGAAGCGGATTTTGCAGTTGGCAGATGACGTCATCGCCAGAATCAGCGAAGCCGAGCGCGATGTGAAAAAGCTGGTTCATGGTGAAGCGGGGCGCTTGTACATGGCGATTGAGTGCCACAGTTGCTTTAACTGGCTGATGCCCACCATCGATATTTATCGCAACCAGTGGCCCGGCATTGAGTTGGACTTCTCTGGCGGCTTTACCTTTGAACCTTTGCCAGCGTTGGCACAAGGCGATATAGATTTGGTGATCACCTCTGATCCGCAACCTATCAAAGGTGTGGAGTACGTGCCGTTGTTCGGCTACGAAATGCAAATCGCGCTGGCGAACAACCATCCTTTGATTGAAAAGCCCTATTTGCAACCACAAGATCTCGCCGATCAAACCCTGATTAGTTATCCGGTCGCGCGCAATCGCTTGGATGTGTTTAAGCAATTTCTCGACCCTGTGGGCATTGAACCTAGAGCAGTGCGCACATCGGAATTGACCTTGATGATGGTGCAGTTGGTTGCCAGTGGCCGTGGCGTCTGCGCATTGCCTAACTGGGTATTGGCAGAATATGTGGCGCAAGGATTAATCAGCGTGCGCTCGGCCGGAAAGAAGGGAATATGGCCAACACTGTTTGCGGCGGTACGTGAGGAGCAAGTGTTATCGCCTTTTGTGCAAGAATTTTTGCAGCTGGCGAAGGCGCATTGCTTGAAAAATTTGCAGGGCGTCGTTCCGATTTCGTCCCAAGCGTAAGCGCTTCCGCTTTCCCATGCGGACACGAAAACATAGGCGCCAAAATTTTCTAATTAAAAATCATATTTATCCCTTCATATCGTTTAATTGTGCGCCATAATTGGCGCCTCTATTGAGAAATAATCCTATATTTCGTAAATAAATAATATAAATGATACTAATTCTGGATTATCATTTGCCGGGTTAAGAATATTTATATGATTTTATAAATGTGACCCTCCATGCGCTAAGTCTGAGGGAGGATTGCTTGCGTGTCGGTCGTGTGTGGATTTAATGAAAACAATTAAGGTGTAAATATGAATAAGGTTTATTTTGCTGTATGCCTCGGTGCATTGATTCTTGGGGGATGCGGCGGTGGCGGTGGGAGCGATTCCAATCCGCCCAAATCATCAGCACGCTCGTCGTCAAGCTCGCCAGTGGTCAGCTCAGCACCTGCAAGCAGTGTGTCATCCTCTATTAGCTCATCAGCAAGTAGCAGCGCAGTATCCAGTTCTTCTTCAAGCCAAAGTTCAGTCGCAGGCTTTGTATTGGGAGCTGATCTCAGCTGGGTGACCGAGCTGGAAGCAGCCGGTAAAAAGTTCTACACGAGTGCTGGCACCGAGACTGAAGCTTTTCAATTGATGTCGGATTTGGGTATGAACGCGGTGCGTTTTCGTGTGTGGGTGAACCCTGCAAACTCGTACAACAACATCGGTGATGTACTGGCGAAATCCAAGCGAGCTAAAGAAAAAGGTCAGCGCATATTGATCGATTTCCACTACAGCGATAGCTGGGCTGACCCAGGCAAGCAAACTAAGCCTGCAGCTTGGACAAGTTTGTCGTTGGCTGACCTGAAAACTGCTGTTGGAACTCACACTGCTGACGTGTTAGCAGTGTTGAAAGCCGAGGGGATCGAACCTGAGTGGGTACAAGTGGGCAATGAAACCAACGATGGCATGCTGTGGGATGACGGCAAGGCATCTGCATCGCCTTTCAGCACTTACATGAAAAACTACGCGGATTTAACCACTGCGGGTTATAACGCGGTAAAGGCGGTATTCCCGAATGCAAAAGTAATCGTTCATTTGGCTAACTGCCATAGAAATGACACCTTCCGCTGGATTTTTGATGGTTTGAGAACGTTTGGCGGCAAGTTCGATATCATTGGTGCTTCGTCTTACCCCACTCATGAAACATCATGGAGCGCGACAACTGCATTATGTCTCGCCAATCTGGACGATATGGTTGATCGCTACGATGTGCCGGTAATGCTCACCGAAGTGGGTGTGCCTTGGGATCACCCTGAAGCCAAAGCCATCATGGCGGATCTGATTAGCAAAACTAAGGCAGTAAAAGATGGCCAAGGTTTGGGTGTGTTTTATTGGGAGCCTCTGGCACCACCGGGTTGGAATGGTGGCTATACCATGGGTGCGACCAATAACCAAGGGCGTCCTACCGCTGCAATGGCCGCATTTACCGAGGCCGCTGCAACGCAGAAATAGCCGGCTTCGTGTTCATGCGGTACTTTTCGCGTGAGTAACAAAACCCCCGGCTAGCACCGGGGGTTTTGTTTTTTGGGAAGGTAGAAAAAGCAGGGCGATCTGACAGGCAATAAAAAAGCCCCGCCGTTGCGGGCGGGGCTTTTCAACTCAAGAAACGGCTTTTAGAGTTTCCAGTTCAGGCCTACAAAGTAGCGTGAGCCGAACTCTTCGTATCGGTTTGCATGGTTAGGGTTGCCCGATTCCAAACCATAGGTTTTGTACGGCTCGTTGGTCAGGTTTTGTACTTGGAAGTACACACGATAGTGATCGTTGAAGGTGTAGGACAAGTTCAGATCCCAGTAGCCTTCTTCGTCATTCATGCCTTCTTCGCCTTTCACCATGTTGATGTCGCGCTGGAATTCGCTGCGATAGCTGTAAGCGGTGCGTGCTTCAAAGCCATTCAGGGAGTACCACAGGGTAAAGCTGGCAACATCTTCCGACAAACCGGTCAAGGTCGACTTGTAGCTGCTGTGTAGCGGCAGAGACTGCTCAACATTGGATTCGTTGTGGGCGAAGTTGGTGTAGATACCCAAACCATTAAATGGCGCCGGTAAGAAATCCAACGGTTGCTGCCATAGCAGTTCATAACCGCGGATGTAACCGCCTGTGCCGTTGACCGGACGTGAAACGGTATATTCAACGCCATTACGCTCGATGGTTTCGGCATCGGCAGCACGGGTGATATAGCTTTCCAAATCTTTGTAGAACAGGTTTACCGCGATCTGTGCATTGTCGCTGTAGTACCACTCATAGGCGACATCGCCTTGGGTGGCACGGAACGGATCAAGCTCTGGGTTGCCCGCAGTGGATTGGCCAGGGTTTGCGCCTGCTGCGTCCAGATCCTGGTTGAGGTTCAGGCTTGGGCTCATCATGTTAACCGGAGCGCGCGCCATGGTTTTGGCTGCACCAATGCGCAAAACGTGCTCGTTGGTCAGATTCAAAGTCCAGTTGGTGCTTGGCAGCACATCGTTGTAATCGTGCGGGGCGCTCATCGGCGTGATTGTGCTGACTTCAACCCAGTTGCCTGAACCGACAGGTTGGTCCACCCAATCGGACTCGCCTTGCTCGTAACCGTAAGACATGGTTTCGGTATTGACGTTGCGTACGCCCAAATTACCGGACAACTCTTTGCCGAAGACTTCAGACATAAAGTTGAATTGGATGTATTGGGCATTGATGTCTTCTTCCACTTTCCAGCTAGCGAGAAGGTCATCGGCATCACCTGGAGTTGGGTTGGCCAGCGCGCCATAGTAGTCCTGCAGAACAGCGCGCTTGTCGATCACTAAATAGCTTGGTAAATCGCCCCAGCTCGGGTTCCATTCACCAACCAGATAATTATCGGTAATCACGTTGCTGCTAGCGGTAGTCAGCTGATCCCATTTTTGGTTGTTTTCGTACTTTTCACGGCTGGATGCGGCTACACCGAATTCCACGCTATGGAAGAAATCGCCCAAGATGTCGAACTCGAAATCCAGCTTGGCTGAATCGATTTTGTCGCCGCCCTCGGAGCGCGGTTCAACACGCACAGTGCCCAGCGTGTTTTGCGTTGTATCGAGCAGGTTTGCATCCAGTAAGTCTAGCGCCAAACGGCCATCGCTATTGGTGCTGAAGGTGGCCATGCCCGGATCGTTATTAACGGTACGGATACTGACCCATTGTTTGTCACGTGTCGTTTCAGAGGACGCGACGTCCAGAGCAACGCTCCAGCGGTCTTGTTCCCACTTCAGGTTCAGGCCATTGCTGATGAGTTCATCGTCTTGCTCGTAGAATTCGTTCAGGTTGCGCAGGGAATCCAATTCAACAGTACCGCCCAATAAATCGTAGTTGGCGGTTGCGCCTTCAAGGTTGTCAAAGCTGGTAGGGGCGTAGTCGTCTACTACCAAGCCAGCACCCCATTCTTTAATGTTGAAGTCAAAACCGTTGTAGTTTTCTTCAATATCAAATGCAGACCAGAAACCATCGTAGTTTACGGTCAGGTTATCGTTGGCCAACCAGGTTAATGCCAGCACAGCGCCTTGGCGCTTGTCTTCACCACCATTAACAACATATGAACCACCCCAAGGGGCAGCCATGGCCGAGTCGTGTTCAGTACTCCAGACTTCGTTGTGGTAAGTGTCGCCGTAATTCCAAAGCTCGGTTTTCTTGGTGGCGATAGGTTCAGCGCGAGTGGAGTAACCAGCCGCAACACCCAGTGTGTTATCGAGGAATTGGTCGATATAGGAAATGCTGAATTTTTGGCCGATACCGTCGTTGTAGGCGGTATCGATATCCTGACCCACTTCTGACATGGACGCGCGTACATCAACCACCAACTCACGTTTTTTGTGGTCGAGTGGGCGGATGGTGTCGAGGTTGATGGTGCCAGACACGCCGCCTTCAGGCAGCCAGGCTTGGGGCGTTTTATACACTTGCGCCGAGTTCACCAATTCAGATGGGAATTGGTCATAACGGATGTTACGCGTTTCTTCCAGAATGGCGACTTCGCGGCCGTTCAGGGTGGTCATGCCAAGCATGCCGCCCATACCACGGATAGAGATTTGGCTACCATTGCCGCGGTCGCGGTCTTGCGCAAGGCCGGGCAGGCGGTTCAACGAGTCGCTGATTGATACATCGGGCAGTTGCCCGATATCTTCCGATGAAATGGCTTCAATGATGCTCGCAGAGTTGCGTTTCACTTCCATCGATGATTGCAAGCTCGCAGGGTAGCTCCCCATAACGACAACTTCTTCCACCACATCCTTATCTGTTTGGGCCAATCCATAACCGCTGGCCAGCCCCAAGGCCAGAAACAGCGGCGTATGTTTCATTGTTTTCACGTAATTCATGCTTAAGTTCCTGTAGCGTTATTACAAAAGATAGTCTTTTTGTCTGACAAAATTGGTTTTTTTGGTTATTTAAAAATATATTATTATTTAAAATTGTTTTGTTTTTGATCGATAAAGAGCGACGTTCGTAATGAATCGCGTTTTATTTTTTATCTCTGCGGCCTCAATCACATTGAAATCGCTAGACTTTATTGGCCTTATATTTCAAAACGAAATTATAATATCTACTGATATCTCCTATAAATAATAGTATATATAATATACGTATTAAAAAACATATTGTGTGAGTAATGGCATCTAATTTAGTATTTGCGCGGAAGTCTTGGGTCATTACAAAAAAACAGGAGAAAATAATGTTTAGATCTTTAGCTGTAGTCTTGGGTGCGTCGCTTTTTCTGACCGCGTGTGGTGGCGGAGGTGGAGGTAAATCAAGCTCGTCAGAGACTTCCAGCAGCGTCGCGGCTGTGTCGTCTGTAGCATCTGTCGTAAGTAGTTCTTCGATTGCGATCAGCTCATCCAGCGTTGTTTCATCGTCCAGTAGTTCGCTATCGAGCAGTTCTGCAGGTCCAGCGGTGATCGATCTTCCTATTGCCAGCTGGTATGCAGAGAAACAGGCCGCGTTTGCGGCCGGTGTTGTTGCGGTTACTGCCCAATGGCAGGGTGCTGGTTATTACCTGGTTGCGCCAGTGCCGGAATTGGAGTTCGCCACCATCGAGGTAACTGTCGCAGTGGATAACGCATTTAAAACCAGCGGTTCAGGTCTTTCACTTTGGGCAGTTGTCGATGTAGATCCATGGCTTGGTAAGAATGATTGTGCTGCGGTGGAAAGCAGTGCATTGGTAGAAGGTGCTGATACAAAAGTTACCTGCGTGCTCAATACAGGTGGAACCTTTGCACAAACCGCTACCGCTGTGAAACTGGGGATCCAGGCAACAGGAGCTGCTCCAGCGGGTACTTTCACCATTAAGAGTGCGCGTATTGTCCAGACAACTGAGGAGGACTTTCCAAAATCGTCCAGCTCGGCTGCATCTGTGAGCAGTGAAAGTTCTGTTTCAAGTTCTTTTGCGTCAAGTGAAGCATCTTCATCAGTTAGTTCTGTAGCGTCCAGTTCTTCATCTGTTTCAAGCTCTGCTCCAAATGTGGTTTTAACTTTGCCTGCTACTACTCCGCAATGGTGGGGGGATAATGGTGCAACAGTAACGCAGGTTGGTTCTCATTTGGAGGTTGGTTATTTTGGCGAGTTTGATGCTGCTACATATTGGGTTGCTCCTGCAGATGCAGCAATTGAAGGACGTACCATAGAGATCAATGTGGATGTATCTTCAGGATTCAAAACTAGCGACGGTGCATTGCAGGTGTATGCGTTCGTTGATGGCGGAGCTTACCCGGAGGAAAGTGATTGCGGATGGTTAATGGCTGCGGTTATGGTTCCGGGTACAACTCAAACTGTATCGTGTTTAATTGATACCGTTAACAATGATTTTGCCCAAACTAACTCTGCAGTGAAAATTCAACTTAGAGCTAGAGGCACTGCGCCAAGCGGCACCGTTAATATCTTGGGTGGTCGCGTTGTTGCTCCTTGATTTGAGTTTTAGATCTATAAGTCTGCCTAAATAAGTGCTTAATCAACCCGCAATTCCCCGGCGATATGCTGGGGTTTTCTTTTTTACAGGCTTTAAAACCCAAACGAAAAAACGTTTGCGAGCTGGTTTGCATGGTTTGATGTTATTTGTTTGGGCCTGCATTATGGTTGTGTAGAAATTCCAGCAATTTATCCTGCGGTAAAGGGCGAGAAAAGAGATAGCCTTGGCCCAAATCGCAACCTCTATCCGCTAAAAAATCGCGCTGGCTTAATTCTTCTATTCCTTCACCCACAATTTTCATCGGGATGATATTGCGTAATCCAATGATCGCATTGACCATTTCATCGTGTTCTTTGGCTTCGCCGATTCGGTTGATAAACGAGCGGTCAATTTTTAAATAATGCGGTGAAAAGCGAACGATATAGCTGAGCGACGAATAGCCAACCCCGAAGTCGTCGAGCGATACACTGATACCAATATTTTTTAACTCACTGATTTGTTTCAAGTTGTTTTCCGTATTTTCCAAAAACATTTGCTCGGTAATTTCGATCACCAATTTATTGGCCGGGAAATGGGTTTCGCTCAGTGCTTTCGCAAATAATTCCAATAAATTCTTTTGCTGGAATTGACGCACCGAGACGTTAATTGAAACACTGAGAGGAAAGCCCGCATTGTGCCACTCCATCGCTTGAGAACAGGCTTTTTTGATGACCCAATCCCCAATGGGAATAATCAACCCATGTTCCTGTGCATAGGGAATAAATTCATCGGGCGGAACCATTCCCCGTGTAGGATGATGCCAGCGCAGAAGTGCCTCTGCTGATACGATTTTATTGGTTTGCAAATCGATAATAGGCTGGTAATACAACTCAAATTCTTCGTTCTGAATCGCTTTTCGCAAGTCATTGTCCAAGCGCAATCGATTGCTGACGTATTCGGTAAGTTCCTTGCGATACAACTGATAGCAGCCGCGCCCTTTGGCTTTGGCATCGTACAAAGCGCTATCGGCGTTGCGCAGCAAGGTTTTGGCGTCGTCGTCATCGGTGGGGTAGAGCGCAATACCGAAACTCATACCCACATGCACTTTGTTGTCGCCTAGCCGAAACGGTTGGTTGATTTTTTCAATCAGTTTTTCTGCAACTGTGGCAACGGCTTCAAACTTGGTCACATTCTGTAGCAGTACCACAAATTCATCGCCACCTAACCGGCAGATGCTGTCTTCATTGCGTAGCGTTTTTTGCAAACGACGCGCGACCATTTTCAATAGTAGATCGCCCGCTTCGTGGCCAAGCCCATCATTGATTTGCTTGAAATGATCCAGATCGCCAAACAACACACCAAAAGGCGCTGCATTACGATGTGATTTGGCAATTAAAAATTCAATCTCTTCTTGCAGTTTGGCGCGGTTACCAAGCCCTGTTAGTGGGTCAAAGTGCGCCAATTTAATGAGCTGCGATTCATAACGCTTGCGCTCGGATAAATCATAAATTTGAAATAGGTAGCTGGAATTTCCAATATTTTTTTGGATAAATGCCAAGCTGATTAATACGGGAACGGAATGGCCATTTTTTTCCAGTAAACGTGTTTCATATTGGGCGCAGGAGAGTTTTTCTGTGCGCATCTTTTCCAAATGAAATTGAGTGTTTTCTGCATCTTCCGGGTGAATTAGTGCAGTTAACTGGGGCATGATCGAATCTGCATCGCCGTGCTTGTAACCCAGTAGCTGGCGCAGTGCAGGATTTGCCTGAATAATTGCACCGCTTTCATTAACCATCATCATGCCCAGTGGGGCATAGTCAAACGCGGTATGAAAAAGTTGCTCGCTGTTGGTTAATGCCTGGCGGGTTAATTCAATATCGGTAATATCGGTGTTGCTTCCCAGCCAGCGGATAATCTCGCCGCTGTCATTTTTTTGTGGAGTTGCGCGCGCGTCAAACCAGCGATAAGCACCGTCGTATCGGCGAATACGAAAAACACAGTACATTTCATCGCCGGTTTCTATCGCTTTCAACCAGGCTTGCATCAAGTTGTCGCGATCATCCGGATGTACTTGTTCCAGCCATTCATAACCTAGCTGCGCTTGCAATCCGATTCCGGTGTATTCACACCAGCGGCGATTTAAAAAATCGCATTCACCATTCGGCAAGCAGGTCCATGCCAGTTGCGGCAAACCTTCCGCCAATTGGTTAAAGCGGATCCGGTCTTCCCGTAGCGCATATTCAGACTCGGCCCAGTCAAGTCCGGCCTGTAAACATTGTGTAAGTTGCTCTGCATCCAAACTGCGTTTGGGTAAATAATCAAACGCACCGTCGCGCATAACATCCGCAATAATACGTTCATCACTATTGCCACTGATCATAATGATCGGTGTTGGAGACGTTTTGTGATTTTGAATTTTTTCAATCAGCTCTGAACCGAGCGCATCTTTAAGCTGATAATCCAGAATCGCACAATCAAAATCTTGTTGGTTAATTAGCGCCAATGTTTGCGATGCTGAAGTTGCTTCAGCAATCGTGATAGGCAATGGAATCTTGCGTAGTAGCCGCAGTATCTTTTCCAGATCGACATCATCGTCTTCCACTAGCAATAGCTGAATGCTTTTTTCGGCCTTGTAAGTGGCTGGTGCAGGTTTCATTAGTCGAGTCCGAATTTACAAAGGGAAGGCAATAGTACTGCGATAGTTATCAAGCAAGGTCGCCAGCTTTGCAAATTGGGGGCCGACGGCAGACTTGACCATGTAGCCCGCAATATTTTCGTGATAAGCGCGACTTTTATCTGAATCCGCGTCCGAGGTTGTCAGTATAAAAATAATCGCATCGTGAAGTGTTTCATCGCGGCGCACTTCCTGTAAAAACTCAAAACCATTCATTCGTGGCATGTTTAAATCAAGCAAAACCAAATAAGGTTTTTCAATCGTCAATTCGCTGTGGGCGGAACGCAAAATTTCCAGCGCCTCTATGCCATCGCGCGCAAGGGTAACGGGAAAATCCATTGCGTGTTTGCGCAGGCTGCGCACGACCGATTCGGCGGCGACATCATCGTCTTCAACAATCAGGATATTGACTTTAACAGGGCTATTCATCGATATCTTTCCTCGCAAAACGTGGCCACCACACATGAAAGCTGCAGCCATTGGATTGATTAATTGATGGATTACTGGATTGATTGATACTGATGAGCTCAATTTGCCCACCGTGGCTTTCGGTGAGGCGTTTGGCTAGTGCAAGACCGATACCGCTACCGCTCGATGCGTTGTTATTTAATGTTTGGAACAAACGAAAAACCCGTTCTTGAGCGGCGGCTGGAATTCCTGGGCCGTTATCGCTTACTTTGAACAGGCAGTAACTGCCGCTGGCTTCGGCACTAATGGTGATGTGTGGGTCTATGCCGGTGTGATGTTTAAGTGCATTGCTGAAAAGATTGCGCAATACGGTTTCAAGCGGAATTTTTGCGGCGTAAATTTCGCTAATGCGGATGTCCTGTTGGATGTTGAAATTTGCCGGTACCGGGTGCATTTCGATGATTTCTGCAATCAGTGCTTCGACATTAATCGGCGTTGATTCTTTTGCGCGTTTACCCGCGCGCGCGTAAAGCAGCAAGTCTTCTATTAATCGTTCCATGCGTCCAATACGCACTTTGATCCGCTCAATATTTTTGCTAACGGCTTCTGGCGCTTGACCGGCGAGATCTTCCTTAATCCATTCAACCAAATCGCTAATGCCGCGCAATGGCGATTTAAGATCGTGTGAGGCGACATAGGTAAATTCTTCCAAATGGGCATTCGCTTGTTTGAGATTTAACTCCAATCGTTTGCGCTCGGAGATGTCGGTGACAACCGCAAGGGTGAGATTACCTGCATCGCTTTCGACCGGGCTCAAACCAATTTCGATGGGAATTTCGGTTCCGCTTTTATGTCGTCCGGTGAGGTCGCGCCCCAAACCCATTGCACGCAAGCTGGGTTTTTGTACGTAACCGGCACGCAATTTTTCGTGACCATCGCGATAGCGTTCGGGCAATAGAACATCCATGGACTTGCCCAGTAATTCCTCTTTGTTGTAACCAAACAAGGTGAGCAAACTTGGGTTGATCAATTGGATTATGCCGCGCTCATCGACAAGTAATTGGCCGTAAGGTGAGGCTTCAATCACTTTGGCCAATCGTTCTTCCAATTGCTTTCGGCGGGTAATATTTACGATGGTGGCAACAATCAATTGTTCGCCATCGGCAATGAGCGAGCGCAAACCGATTTCAAGAGGAAACTCGCTTTTGTCTTTGCGTTTGCCATACAGATCGCGGCCAGCGCCCATATAACGGGTGGAGGGTTGGTCAATATAGCCTTGGCGTAATTGGGCATGGTGGCCGCTAAAGCGGTCCGGTAGTAAGACATCAATGGATTGATTGAGCAGCTCGTTGCGCGGATATCCAAACAGGCGTTCAGCTTCCGCATTCAAATAACTAATACGGCCATCTTGATGGGTGACAATAATGCCTGCCGGTACTGCGTCCAATAGCTCCCGAACATATCCCGGCTGGGCAGTTGGCTTGGCTTCCTGAAACGGCATTCCTTATTCTCCCTCGCATAGAAACACTAAAGTGCCCAATCAATGGCGCCGACTATAAAGAACCAGAAAAACGCGGCCGAACGCAGGGCATACTCTGATTTTGATTATAGGCAGCGCTTTTTTAGATGCTCTTGGTTGGGTAAAAAAAGGAGGTGTTTTTCAGAGTGTTTGGCAATAAAAAAGCAGGAGTAATAGCGGTTTTTGACTTGAAAATAATGGGGGGATAAAAAAACGCCAGCACTGGGCTGGCGTTTTTAGCTGAGCATTGAAATGGTTGTGGCTTATGCCAGAACTTTCAGTGCTGCATCGTAATTTGGTTCGTGAGCAACTTCACTCACCAGCTCGGTATGGAGCACTTTGCCTTCTGCATCGAGAACCACCACAGCGCGTGCGGTTAGGCCAGTTAATGGGCCATCAACCAATTTTACGCCGTAGTCAGTTGCGAAGCTTGAGCGAAATGCAGATGCCGGGATCACTTTATCCAGACCTTCAGCGCCGCAGAAGCGTGCAAGTGCAAATGGCAAATCCTGTGATGCGCAAACAACAACAGTATTCTCCAGCGCGCTGGCCTGAGCGTTAAAAGTGCGGACTGATTGTGCGCAGGTCGGAGTATCAACACTTGGAAAAATGTTCAGTACCACACGTTTGCCAACGAGGTCTGCAGAGGAAACCTCTGATAAATCCGTTTTAACCAATTTAAAGGCAGGTGCTTTGCTACCAGCAGCAGGCAAATTGCCATTGGTGTTGAATGGGTTTCCTTTGAGGGTGACTGTTGCCATTGAAGTACTCCTAAACGATGGGGATGGATTTGTTGTGGTTCTTGTCATGTATAAAAAGCTGCATGAAGCCTAATTGATAGTGGCGAAAAAAGAAATTGCAATGGGTGCCACCGTAATAAAATCTTTCAATTACAAGAGATTGCTTGTTTCCAGTTAACAAAAAATCCCAAAAATGCGCCTTGCATTGACCAGACAAAGTGATGATAATGCGCGCCTCTTGCGACGCCTCCTATCGGATTTAACAAGGTAGAAGGACATTGGCAAGCTGCTATGGTGATCTAGCCGGTCCCCTCGCAATAATGATCTGTAAACCCCGCCAGGCCCGGAAGGGAGCAACGGTAGCAGTAAGTTATGTGCCGGGGTGTGGCTGGTTAGGTCGCCACCCACTTCAAGTTTTCCCCCTGGAATTTCCACAACCCATTACTGCTTGCGCGGTGATCAAACCTGTATATGCATACTTGCCAATTGGTGTCTATTTCCGCCATTGACCGCTATAATCGCGCCCTGTTTTTGGCAAACCGCCTCCCTCTTGAATAGAGAGCAGCAATTGAATAGAGAGCAGCAATTGAATAGAGAGCAGCAATCGGCATGAGCTATCAAGTTCTGGCGCGTAAATGGCGCCCGCGTGTGTTCCGCGAAATGGTTGGGCAGGAGCATGTCCTGCAGGCGTTAATCAATGCGCTGGATCATAACCGTTTGCATCATGCCTATCTCTTTACCGGTACCCGTGGGGTAGGGAAAACCACCATCGCGCGGATTCTTGCTAAATGCCTGAACTGCGAAACCGGTGTTAGCTCTGAACCTTGTGGTCAATGCTCCAGCTGCCGCGAAATCGCCGAGGGACGTTTTGTCGATCTGATCGAGGTGGACGCTGCCTCGCGCACCAAGGTGGAAGATACCCGTGAACTGCTGGAAAACGTTCAGTACGCACCGACTCGCGGCCGCTACAAGGTCTATCTGATCGACGAAGTGCACATGCTCTCCAACAGCAGTTTTAACGCGCTGCTAAAAACCCTGGAAGAGCCACCTCCGCACGTAAAGTTTTTGCTGGCGACAACCGATCCGCAAAAGTTACCGATGACAATTCTGTCGCGCTGCCTGCAGTTTAATCTTAAAAATATGAATCCCGAGCGCATCGTCCAGCATTTGAAATTTGTGCTGAATGAAGAGCTGGTGCCATTTGAAGAGTCAGCATTGTGGCACTTGGGACGCGCCGCCGATGGCAGTATGCGCGATGCCATGAGCCTGACTGATCAAGCGATCGCCTATGGTTCGGGCAAAATCACTGAAGCCGAAGTGAGTACGATGCTCGGCACCATCGACCAAACTGCGGTTTACGACATAGTGACTGCCTTGGCATCGCTGGACGGCCGCGCGGTGTTGGCAGCGGTGGAGCGTATGTCGGAGCAGGCGCCGGATTACGCCAGTGCGCTGGCCGAGATGCTGGCGGTATTGCATCGAATTGCTATTGCTCAGGCGCTGCCGGAAGCGGTGGATAACAGCCATGGCGACCGCGAGCGGATTATGCAGCTCGCACAGCAATTACCGTCAGAAGATGTACAACTGTTTTATCAAACGGCCCTGTTGGGGCGTCGTGATTTGCCATTGGCTCCCGATCCTCGCGCGGGATTTGAAATGGTGTTGCTGCGCATGCTGGCCTTCAAACCACAAGGCGTGATGGAAGTGCCGACACAAGCACTGCCGCAATCGACGTCACCGATTAAACCCGTAGTGGCTGTTACTGCAGTCGCACCAGTTGCCGCGCCGGCTCCAGCTGTTACACCGCCAACTGTACCTGCGCCGGTAGCACCTCTTGTATCACCCGTTACCGTACCCGTTGCTTCAACACCAGCGGTGAATTCTGCGGTATCTGTTGCTCCATCATCTATCCCTAATATTCCTGAACCTCCTGCATATGAAGACGACTATGCTCCAGCAGATGATGAATACGAACCTGCACCCGCATACTACGAAGCGCCAGCCGCAACTCCAGAGGTAAATGAGCCAAAAAAGTCTGAGGCGGCTCAGCCGCCGATGTCAGTGGCGGCGATATTGGCAGCAACACCGACTGCGGCTGCTGCGCCGGTATCAGTACCTGAACCTGTTGTGGTCACTCCTTCGGCACCCAAAAATTTGCGCAAAGTTCCTTATGAGCAAGCGGGGCCAGCGGATTGGACGGAGTTGTATCTCGGCTTGGGTGTGACCGGTATTTTGCAAAGCACAGTGGCGAATTGCCAAATGATCAATCGCCAGGGCAACGATTTTTATTTCGTGTTGGATAAAGCCAACAGTACTTTGTTTGATATCAGCCATGAAAAACGCCTTGCCGATTTACTCAGCGACTATTTTGTCGAGCAAGTGCGCGCGCATATCCAATTGGGTGAGATTACCGCAGAAACACCATCGATGATGGCAATCCGTTTGCGTGAAGAGCGCTTACAGGATGCTATCAGTGCTATAAAAAATGACCCCATTGTGCAGCAATTAATTGCGCAATTTGGCGCAACATTGCGCGAAGAAACCATTCAGCCGATTTGATATTTAACCAATTTCACTAATTGATAAAAGAGGATGCCATGAAAGGTCTTGGTGATTTGATGAAGCAGGCCCAGGAAATGCAGGCCAACATGCAAAAAATGCAGGACGATTTGGCGAAAACCGAAGTTACCGGAGCAGCAGGAGCTGGTTTGGTCACTGTGGTGATGACCGGTCGTCACGATGTAAAGCGTGTGAATATCGATGCGAGCCTGATGAGCGAAGACAAAGAAATGTTGGAAGATTTGTTGGCGGCAGCGGTAAATGATGCCGTACGTAAAATAGAAAACCAAAATCGCGAACAAATGGAAAAGATGACAGCTGGGATGGGGATTCCGCCCGGTTTTAAAATGCCGTTTTAATCTCAATAAAAGTTTGTACTTATGTTTAGTCCGCTTATCGATGAACTCATGGCTTCGCTGCGCTGCCTGCCCGGTGTTGGCCCCAAATCTGCCCAGCGAATGGCGTTGCATTTATTGGAACGCGACCGCGCAGGTGCCGAGCGACTTTCGCAGAGTTTGCACAAAGCGGTTGAAGGTGTGGGTCGCTGCCAGCGCTGCCGCACACTCACAGAGCAAACGCATTGTGGTATCTGTGCGAACAATCGGCGCGACAATAGTTTGTTGTGTGTTGTAGAAACACCGGGCGATGTTTTGGCGATTGAACAAGCAGGGACTTATCAGGGCAAGTATTTTGTGTTGCTTGGTCATTTGTCGCCCATTGATGGCATAGGGCCGGAAGATATAGGTGTCGATCAACTCATTAGTTTGTTGCAACAAGAATCTATTACGGAAGTCATTCTTGCTACTAATCCTACGGTAGAAGGTGAGGCCACTGCCTATTACATCAGTGAACGCGCCAAAAATCTTAATGTGACTGTATCGCGTATTGCCCACGGTGTTCCGCTTGGTGGAGAGCTGGAGTTTATCGATGGTGGTACGCTCGCTCACGCCTTTTCCTCTCGCAGAAGTTTGTAATCCTAATGCTGATTCCCAGTGAACCTATTTGGATTGATCAAGACGATCAATTAGCCGCGCTATGCGCTGAGTGGCGTAACCAGGCCGCCATTGCTGTAGATACCGAATTCATGCGCAGCGATACCTTTTACCCCATTGCCGGGTTGCTGCAAATTGGCGATGGCAAAGGCTGCTATTTAATTGATCCGCTGGCGATAAAAAACCTCACGCCTCTGCGTGAGTTGATGCTGGATGTTGCAGTGACCAAAGTACTGCATTCCTGCTCAGAAGATTTGGAAGTGTTCCAGCGCTGGTTGGGTGTAGTACCGGTACCTTTATTTGATACCCAAATTGCTGCTGCATTTGCGGGTTTGGGTTTTAGTTTGGGCTATTCGTCGCTGGTGAAAGCTTTATTGAACATTGAAATCCCCAAAGATGAAACCCGGTCTGATTGGTTGCAGCGTCCGCTCAGTGTTGCGCAATTAAAGTATGCGGCTTTGGATGTCGCCCATATGTTGGTGGTGTACGGCAAATTATTGCAGTTGCTAAAAGCCAGCGAGCGTTTGGAGTGGGTGAAAAGCGATTGTGCCGATTTGGTCACTAACGCGCGCAAAAGTGAAGACTATAGCGATGCTTATCAAAAAGTCGGTTTTGCCTGGAAGCTGCGTCCCCAAGAGTTGGTGATCCTAAAGCAATTGTGTGTTTGGCGTGAAACTGAAGCGCGCGCGCGCGATATTCCGCGTAACCGCTTGGTGAAAGAACCATCATTGTGGGAAATCGCACGTAAAAAAATCCAGGATATTGCACAGCTGTCGAAGGTGACAGATATCCCATCACGCACACTGAAAAATGATGCAGACACAATTTTGCATATTGTGCGTGCTGCGCTTGACTTGGATGAGGCAAGTTGGCCAGCGCGTCTTGATCCACCCTTGGCGCAGAGTGAAGGCCCACTAATGAAAGCGCTGAAAAACTATGTGCGTGAATATGCCGAGCAAGTGCAGTTGCCTGCAGAAATTTTGATTCGTAAAAAAGATTACGAGCATATTGTCCGTTCAGGTATGAATGGTGGAACCTATCAGTTGCCTACGCGTTTGCTGGGTTGGCGCTTTGGCCTAATCGGCGAAGGCTTGTTGCGTATCGCACAAACACAGTCAGATACAACAGTTGTCAGACAAGAGTGAAGTGACTTGAGATGAAAATTATTTGCGAAATTTACCGCAGCCCAAAAGAAGAAGGCATGTACCTCTACGTGAAAAAGGCAGAGGGCCTGAGCAAAGTGCCTGAGGAGCTACTGAAGATGTTTGGTCGCCCGCAACAGGCGATGGTTTTGCTGTTAACACCCGGTAAAAAATTGGCACACGCGAGTGTAGAAAAAGTAGCTGAGAGCCTCGAAGAGAAAGGTTTTTATTTGCAAATGCCGCCGCGTAGCGAGCGCGACCCGGAGGCCGAGCGTCTGCGCGGGCTGAACTCCAAACTGTCTGGCCATTAAGCCGGGCTTGCATTTTTACTGACGTTATTCGTTGTAGATATTTAAGTTGTAGAAAATTTAAAAGGCAGGTTATGGCGCAACAGGTTTTTTGGCTGGCTAAAACACTTGAGCAGATGTCGGCGGAGGAGTTTGAATCCCTTTGCGACGGCTGTGGCAAGTGCTGCCTGCATAAGCTGGAAGACGAAGATTCGGGCGATGTTTACTACACTAAAGTGGCTTGTCGCTATTTGGATCATGACACCTGCCGCTGTCAGGAATACACTGATCGTCAACGTTTGGTTGAAGCCTGTGCGGTGTTGACCCCGGCGACAGTGAAAGAAACCTATTGGTTGCCGGAAACCTGTGCTTATCGGTTGGTGGCCGAGGGGATTCCGCTATTTGATTGGCATCCGTTAATCTCGGGCGATCCTGATTCGGTCCATACTGCGGGAATTTCCGTGCGCGGTCGGGTAGTACATGAAAATACTGTTAATCCGGATGATTTGGAGGATTATGTTGTACGTTGGGTTAATTAATGGGTCGGGCCGAAAGGAGACTGAATTGTGGAAAATATGACTGACTATCAATATGCCTGGATGATCTATCTGGTTGGAGCTGTCGGTTGCAGTCTCGCAACCTGGTTGTTGTTTCGCCGTCTTGGTCGAGTGTGTGTGCATTTTTTTGTCATTACGGTGATGGTTATTTTGTTCATGCCTTACGCGATTGATACTGAGAGCATGATCATGGCGCCGGCAATCTACAGCATGGTGTTCGGTTATTTTGATGGCGGTTTTGTCAGCATCAAGCCGATTTTGAAAGTCATGCTCGGGTTGTGGGCTGGCGCTTTAGTGTTGTCGCTGATTTACCAATTATTGACGCGCGGGAATGCTCATGCTGCAACACACTCAGATGCTCCGCGCAAACGCCAGAAAGCTTATGCGCAGCCCGATGTGCGCGAAGAATATGATTATGCCGCCGATACCCGTCGGTCTTCTGGCCGTGGACTTTCCCGGGAGGAACGTATTGCCCGCGATGAACTCATGCATGAAGAGCCTATCCGCGCGGTGCGTTAACGGAACTGGGGTCAATTGTTTTACCTCCCAAAGCCAGCCTTAGTGCTGGCTTTTTCGTTTTCTGCATCCTTATTTGCAACATAACCAACGTCGTTAAAATGGCGAATTGACGACTAGCTGCTATAACTAATGGCGATATCAGCGCGAAAAAAATCGCAGTAATAGTGAGCTGCGCTGACGTGATTTCTAATGGGAACTCTCATGCGCCATTTAATGCTTTTGCTATCTTGCTTGCTGCTCGTCACTGGAGTGCAGGCGGATGAACTTGCCAAACCCTTACCTGCACCTTTACCTGCGGATGTGCGGGTGATTATCGATATTTCCGGCAGTATGAAAAAAACCGACCCGGAAAACTTGCGTAAACCTGCTGTGGATTTAATTGCGCGCTTGCTTCCCGACCAAAGCAAGGCCGGTATTTGGACCTTCGGTCAATCGGTAAATATGCTCGTCCCCCACAAAGTCGTTGACCAAGCCTGGCGTGACGAGGGAGCAAAAAAAGCCATGACCATAAACTCGGTGGCGATGTTCACCAATATAGGTGCTGCTCTCGAAAAGGCGACAGAAGACTATGCCGCACCTGCAACAGATTATCGCCGGAATATTATTTTACTGACCGATGGTGTGGTGGATATCAGCAAAGAAGCGGTCGTCAACCTGAACGAGCGCAAGCGCATATTGACCGAATTATTGCCGCGCCTGAAAGACTCTGATTATCGAATCCATACCATTGCGCTCTCTGCAGATGCAGATAGTGAGTTGATGAAAAAATTATCGATCGCTACTGATGGTGTTTATGAAGTCGCCGATACCGCCGACGAGTTGATGAGCACTTTCTTGCGCATTTTTGACCAAGCCGTTCCAGCGGAGCGTGTGCCACTCGATGAAAATGGCTTTTTGGTTGATGCCAGCATTAAAGAATTTACCGCGCTGATTTTCCGCAATGCCGAAGTGCCTGCGACAATTATCATCGCCCCCGACGGTCATGAATACAGCGGTACTGATCCACAACGCAGTGTTAATTGGTATCGCACCGATAAATACGATTTGATTACCGTGCAGCAACCTTTGGCTGGACAGTGGAAAATTAAAACTGAGATGGCGCCCGGTAGCCGCGTTACGGTGGTTAGTAATTTGCAATTGGTGGTGGCACCACTGAAAAGCAATATCACACCGGGTCAATCATTGGCATTGACTTATTCGTTTCAGGAGAACGGCCAAACCATTACCAATCAGGATTTCCTGAAATTGTTAAGTGGAAAAGCATTGATCTCCACGGCTGACTCGCCAGAAGTTACTACAGTGGATTTGAGTTCCGTTGCGTTGGCAGATGGCGTTTTTCACCATGAATTGAAAGGGTTTGAGAAAAAAGGCGAATACGATATCAATATCGTGATTGATGGTAAGACCTTCAAGCGCGAGTTCGTACATCACCTCAATATTACGGATTCATTTTTCAAACTCGAGAAGCGGCAAGAGGAAACGGCAGAAGGGAAAACCTACGCGTATGCCCTAACCGCAAATACCGAAATGGTCGATATGGATCACACCAACGTGACGGCGGTGATTCAAAACTCCAAAGACAGTAACCTGAATCGACAGTTGAATATGATCGAAAAAAGTCATTGGGAGTTTTCATTTTCACCCGTGCAGGTTGCGCGCTATGACATCAGCCTGAAAGTGAAAGGGAAACAACTGGATGGCAGTCCGTTAAGTGAAACCATCAACGCCGATCAGTTCTATTTCCCCGATGAAGCGACAGTGCTCGCTGCGGAACATCCAACCAGCGAAGCTGCTGCGTCGTCTGTGGCCAGCGAGCCAGTTGCAGCGGAGCCAGCCAGTGTGGAGCCAGAAGCCGCTGCCGAGTCTGAACCAGAAAAAGAGCCCAATAATTTATGGCTTTATATCGGTATAGGCGTAGGTAATTTGCTGGTGCTGGTTCTGGGTTATTTTGCTTATCGTTTGATTGCCGGTAAGGGTGATAAAGATGAATTGGCAGAAATTGAAAAAACCTTGGCGACTGATCCGACTAAGCTGAAAGCTGAAGCGCCCGGTAAAACTACAATCGATGTTTCTGATGATAGCCAAATGGGCGATATTCCCATGGGCGACAGCCCGATGAGCGATGCACTTCCAAGTGATAATACGTCGGATGTTCGTTCAGGAAGTCCAGACACTGAGGATGATTCATCTGCGTCTGAACTGGGCATGTCCGATGATTTGATGGCGGATAATTTATTTCCTCTGGATAATCTGGACGACCCCAATGATGAGAAAAAATAAACGCTCTTATGCCTGTACATGAATTTGCTGTTTTGTCGGTTATGGATAAATCCTTCGAATTTCATTTGGTCGATGCCGGGCGTTTTGCATTGGTAGACCGCTTCTATCGCAGCCAGGGCTACAAAGTGAAATGTGGTGCAAATGAGCGCGTTTACGCTATCGCCACTGAAGCGGAAGGTTTTATCGCTGCTGCGCGATTGGTGCCGCAAAGCTCAGGGCACTATTGGCTGCGCAACCTGTTGGTGGCAGGGGACTGGCGCGGGCAGGGCGTGGCAACCGGATTGATGCAAAAGCTGTTGCCGGATTTGGCCCCTCGCGGTTGCTATTGTTTTGCCCTTCGGCATTTGACGGCTTTTTATAATGCGTTGGGGTTCGTGATAGAACCATCACACTGCCCTGAAGATATTCTCCGTACTTACAATACTTATCGTGCCCGTGGGCGGGATTGGGTGTTAATGGGGTATCAACAAGATTGAACTATTTTTCATAATCCCCGCCATAGATAAAAGCAAATGGTTTTAAGTCATACCCTTGGCCTATAGTCGGTTCGGTTGAAAACTGTCATTGCCACAAATTTTCATTACCCAAAAGGAGTCACCATGAATATTGATATTGGAATTTCCCAGCAGCACCGTGAAGAAATCGCCGGAGGTTTGTCGCGTGTTTTGGCGGATACCTACACCCTTTACTTAAAGACCCACAACTTCCACTGGAATGTGACTGGCCCAATGTTCCAAACATTGCACTTGATGTTTGAAGCCCAGTACACCGAGCTGGCGTTGGCGGTCGATGTAATTGCCGAGCGTATTCGCTCCCTGGGCTTTCCTGCTCCGGGTACTTACAAGCAATACGCCAGCCTGAGCAGTATTAAGGAAGAGGAGGGCATCCCTGCTGCTAAAGATATGATTCGCCTGTTGGTGGAAGGGCAGGAGGCTGTGGTGCGCACAGCGCGTTCGCTGTATGCAGCAGCAGAAGCCGCAAACGATGAGGCAACTGCAGATTTGCTGACCCAACGTATTCAGTTGCATGAAAAAACGGCTTGGATGCTCCGCAGCTTGCTGGAGTAAGCCATTCGCGCTGAATGCGGCTGTTCTCGTATATATCTGACAAACCCGGCTTGCCGGGTTTTTTATTGGCCAAAATTTGCGCGTACAACTGAGCAATATTTTCTAGAACTCATCGGAAAAACTGGGAGGTGAGTAGATTCCCCACAAGGTTTTTCATACTGATGATTTTCTGCGTTTCATGTAACTATTTGATTTAATTAAATATTTATCATTATCCTTATAAATTGAATTAACTGAACTTCCCACGTTAAGTATCGGCACCTTATTAGGACGCTGGTTTAGCACGAACTTGTGAGTATGAGCTGGGATTAGAGGCATTCATTGCTGATAACTCACTACAAAGGCAAGACCAGTATGGTAACTGGCGTTAGGGATTCGGCACCCCTCAACAGCGGTTCCGCCCTGCAAGTTACGATAACAATAAACGGTTCGAGGATAAGTTCATGCAAAAACCAATCAACTTAAAAAAGAAACTAATCGCGAAGGCTATTGCGGCTTCTATGCTGGCAGGCGTTAGCGGAGCAGCCTTGGCACAAGACGGCGCTGTAGAAGAAGTAGTTGTTACCGGTATTAAAGGCTCTTTGCAGCGTGCGATGGATGTGAAGCGCGATGCGGTCGGTGTGGTAGATGCGATCTCCGCAGAAGACATCGGCAAAATGCCTGACTCAAACCTGGCTGAATCCCTGCAGCGTATTCCCGGTGTATCGATCGACCGTGTCAACGGTGAGGGTAGCAAGGTCACCGTGCGTGGTTTGGCGGGTGACTACAATCTGGTAACCCTGAATAACCGTCAAATGCCAGCTTCGTCATTCGGTACCAGCCGTTCGTTCGACTTCGCTAACCTGGCATCTGAAGGCGTATCTGGCATTGAGGTGTACAAAAGTGGGCGTGCAGATCTGCAGTCGGGCGGCATGGGAGCGCTGCTCAATATTATCACTCCTCGTCCTTTGAAAAGCCCGGGCTTGAAAGCGGTAGTGGCAGGTAAAGCGGTATATGACGATTCATCTGTATTGAATGATGACGTAACCCCGGAAGTGTCTGGTTTGTTCAGTAATACCTTTGCAGATGACACTATCGGTGTTGCTCTGACTGGTAGCTATCAAGAGCGCAACAGCGGCGACCGCAACGCGGGAGTAAGCGACTGGTTTGTTCACGCCACCGATGGTGGTGACTGGGCTAATATCCCGGCAGAAAACCAGCCAGGTGATGGCAGAACCTATGGTATTCCTTCGGAGGTGATGTACACGGTTAACGAAGTTAATCGCAAGCGTTTTAATGGTCAGTTGACTGTGCAATACCAACCAGTAGAAGCTCTGACCGTAACGGCAGATTACCTCTATGTACAACAAGAAAATGAAGCAGATACATTTGGTACTGGCTTTTGGTTTACCCGTACCAGTGATATCGATATCGAGTGGAGCGATACCAATCCTGCGTATCCTCTGACCTATACCGAAAATGCGGGCTTGCATGAAATCAACGGCATCATCAAGCACAACCTGACCAAGTCCGACCTCGATTCAGCGGGCCTGAATGTGAAGTGGGATGCTACTGACAATCTGGAACTGGAGTTGGATGTACACAATTTCAAGTCATACTCTGGTCCAAATGGCAAATGGGGCGGTAACAACCAATTCAACATTGGTTCTATCGACTACTTCAGACCTTCTGTGGATTTCTCCAACAAATTCCCGGTTATGGGCATCGGTTATGAAGATGGTCGCACCACGGCCGTGCCAGATGTTGGTATCCAGCAATTGACTAACAACATCTTCCGTATCCAGGAACAAGAATCGTCCGTCGATGAATATCAATTGAAAGGTACTTACACCTTTGATGACAGCTTCATTGATACCATCAAGGCTGGTATAGCAACCAATGAAATCACTAACGACTACTTCTTTCTGGGGCTGCAACAGCAAAATCAGGGTAGTTGGAGCGGTGTGCAGGGTGAAAACGGTGTGGGCGATATTCCGCAGTCATACTGGATTGTTGATCAGCTCTCCAACTACTTCGATAACGGCGCAGTCAATAACCCCAACTTCCAAGATACCTTCGTTCGCGGTAACTGGAATGAGCTGCTGGCCATTGGTGCGGAGCTTTATGGATCAGATGATGGTCCTTGCCCAAGAGCTTATTGCACCTCGCGCGATCCCAAAATGGCAAATGACGGTTTTGATGAGCAAAGAACGGTTGAAACTTCTGATATCGCTTATGTGCAGTTCGGTTTCAAACCAGAAATCGCCGGTATGCCAGCCAATTTGGCAGTAGGTGTTCGTCATGAATCTACCGATGTTGAATCAACAGCAAACGTGTCTGCGTACACCCCTTACATTCGCTGGAACAGCGGTAACGAATACTCATTGATCTCTACCGGTGATTTCGAGTACGGCACCACTACTGGTAGCTACTCAAAAACCTTACCGAATGTGGATTTTGATATCGCCATTACTGACGATTTGAAAGGCCGGGCGTCGTTCAGCAAAACTATCGCGCGTCCTAACTACAACGATCTGAAAGGTGGTTTTATTTGGGGTACCGCACCGCGTATCAGCATGGGCTCGGCGTCAGCAGGTGATCCCGATCTGAACCCAATGGAATCAACCAACTTCGACATTTCGGCTGAGTGGTACTACGCTGATGCCAGCTATATAGCACTTGGCTACTTCAAGAAAGACGTAGTTGATTTTATTGGTAGCAGCGCACCGCAAACCATTCAAGACAGCGGTTTCCACACTCCGGTGAACGGTCCAAGATGGCAAGCGGCAGTTGCTGCAGTGGGCAATGATCTGGTGGCAATTAACCAATACATCACCACTAACTACCCGAACAGTTCTGATGCGGCGACGGGTTTCGTCTACGCGTTGGATGAGGATCCAATCCTGCCGTTCGAAGTAACTCGTCCAATCAACAACGAAGATGTTGCGATTGACGGTATCGAATTCACCTTACAACACACCTTTGGTGAGTCAGGTTTTGGCTTCCAGGCGAACGCCACTAAAGTGGATTCTGATACCGAATATGACAACACCTCCAAGGCAAGCCAGTTTGCGATCTATGGTTTGAGTGACTCTGCCAACTTTATTGGGTTCTACGAAAAAGATGGTGTGCAAGTTCGTTTGGCCTACAACTGGCGCGACGACTTCCTGAACAGCGGCGGTGGCAACCCACGCTATACAGAAGCCTATGGTCAGTTGGATGCAAACATAAGCTATGAGTTTACTGATAACTTAACTTTGTCTATGGAAGCGTTGAATCTTACCGATGAGTCTTACCGTACTTATGGTCGTCACAAAGACATGACCTTTAACTATATCGAGACAGGTGCGCGTTACAACGTAGGTGTTCGTTACACTTTCTAATTTTATTGGAATCTGTGTAGCGAACGGAAAAGCCGCTGGAAACAGCGGCTTTTTTTACCGGTTTACTATTTTGGTTTTAATGCTTTACTTTACAAACGATTTTATAATTTTTATCGATTCTCTCGACGAAAATTACTTATAAAAATGACGATAAAGTGTGTGAGTCGGTTATGACAGATCAAATAACCCGAGTTGTTATTGTGGGTGGCGGCTCTGCTGGTTGGCTTGCAGCAGGAATTATTGCAGCCTCAAGCCCGGCGCACGTACAAACAACACTGATTGAATCACCCGACATTAAACCCATAGGCGTAGGTGAAGGCACCTGGCCGACAATGCGCGCCACCTTGGAAACTATCGGCATTTCCGAAACCGATTTCTTTCGCGAGTGCGATGCCAGCTTCAAACAAGGCTCAAAATTTTCGCGCTGGACAAGTTTGTCAAAAGACGATGATTATTATCATCCGTTCACCGCACCTGCCAAATATCATGAAATCAATCTGGCACCTTTCTGGCTGCCATTTAAAGACAAAATCAATTTCGCTAACGCAGTGTGCCCGCAAGCGGATATTTGCGATCTTGGCTATGCGCCTAAGCAAATGAGCACGGCAGAGTTTGGTGCGGTATTAAATTATGGCTACCATTTGGACGCAGGAAAATTTGCGCCGTTTTTGCATAAACACTGTGTAGAAAAGCTCAGTGTTCACTATGTCAGCGCCAATGTCACCGGTATTAGCTCGCGCGAAAATGGCGATATCAAATCCGTTGCAACTGATTTATACGGAAATATTGAAGGCGATTTATTTATCGATTGCACAGGTCTGCAATCACTGTTGTTGGGGAAGCACTACGCAGTTCCGTTTATTTCACATAAAGACACTTTATTTAATGACTCTGCACTTGCGCTGCAAATTCCCTATAGTGACGGCGCCAATAATATTGCCTCGCACACACTCTCAACTGCACAAACCAATGGTTGGATTTGGGATATAGGCTTGCAATCCCGTCGCGGTATTGGCCATGTATTTTCCAGTGCCTATAGCACAGACGAACTAGCCGAGCGCGAACTGCGCAATTACATCGTACCGGCAGTTGGGAAAAAAATGGCAGAAGAATTGGAGGTGAGGAAAATTGCATTCAATCCCGGCCATCGCCAATCGTTTTGGCATAAAAACTGTGTGGCAGTGGGTTTGTCTGCCGGTTTTATTGAGCCTTTGGAGGCGACCGCATTAGTCTTGATTGAGCTGTCGGCCAAAATCATCGCGGAACAGTTTCCACCCAACCGCAGTGCCATGGATATAGTAGCGAAACGCTTTAACTATAAACTCGGGCACCATTGGCAGCGCATTATCGATTTTTTAAAATTACACTATGTTCTAACCCAGCGTACCGATACTGAATATTGGCGCGATAACTGCCGCGCAGAAACCATTCCGTGCAGCCTGCGCGAATCGCTGGAATTGTGGAAGGTGCAATCGCCCTGGCTGCAGGATGAATTACTGCGCGATGAAATGTTTCCATCGGCCAGCTACCAATATATTTATTATGGAATGAGGGGCGATACGGTCATTTCCGAAATGAGAGCGCAAAAGCCATTGCTGATAAAAAAGTTAAAACAAGCAGAACGCTTATTTATGGAGAATGCACAACACATCCAGCAGTTGAAAAAAGTATTGCTGCCGAATCGCGACTTGATCGATAAGATCAAGCAGTTCGGATTACAAAAAATCTAAACACTAACGACAATAACAATATCGGAGAGAACATGCCTAATTTTGCCTTGCTCAACAATGTTGCACACAAAGACTTGCGCATAGTGCGAAAACATTCTGCGCACTATGGTGATAACGAAATGTGGGCGGTGACTTTTCCACAGGAGTTTCGCGCCATCCAAAATGAGTACCCTATATTTTTCCAAAAGAACTCAGAGAATGGAAAGTTTATGCCAGTGGCATTAATGGGGCTTCGCCAAAAAGAAAATCTGTTTTTGACTGACGGTGGATGGGATGCGCAATATATTCCAGCCTCTGTTAAAAGACGCCCGTTTCTGATTGGCATCCAGCCATCAAGATCGGATCAGGATAGCAATCAGCCCAGCCGGATGGTGTATGTGGATATGGACAGCCCGCGTGTGAGCAATACCGCAGGTGAAGCAGTATTTCTACCACACGGCGGTTACTCACCGTATCTGGAAAGTATTGTCGATGTATTGGAGTACATCCAATACGGCACCGAACTCAATGAAAGTTTTATTGATGCGCTGCTGCAATACGAGTTGTTGGAAGTAGTTACTCTTGAAATTACGTTGAGAAATGGTTCGCTTAATAATCTGGCTGGTCTCTACACCATTAATGAAGAAAAACTCAATGCGCTGGATGGTAGCGTGGTGGCAGGTTTGCACAGCAAAGGTTATCTGGAGTTTGTTTATATGGTATTGGCTTCACACGCTAATATGATAAAGCTGATTGCTCGCCTTGAAACGCGGCTTCAGAATCAATAAATCATTATTATGATCAATGTCAGCAAACGTGTAAAAGTTGTTCAGGGTTGCACACCTGAACACATTCCCGATGAGGTGTATGCTTCATCTGAGCCACTTATTTTAAAAGGCTTGGCATCCTCATGGCCCATTGTTAAAGCAGGGCTTAACTCGCAAGCAGATGCAGAAAGATATTTGCTACAGTTTTATAAGGGACAAGAAGTCACGGCCTTTTTGGGTAAACCAGAAAATAACGGGCGCATCTTCTACGATGAAACCCTATCCGGGTTTAATTATGATTCTGTTAACACTAAATTGGATTTTGCATTAAAGCAGTTGGCACTTCACGCCAACAATTCCAACCCACCCAGTATTTATATTGGCTCTACATCGGTCGATACCTATCTGCCAGGCTTTCGAGCCGAAAACGATTTTAATCTGCAACAACACAATCCTTTAATCAGTATTTGGCTATCCAATAAATGCCGGATTGCTGCCCATTGGGATAGCCCGTTAAATATCGCGTGTTCAGTGGTGGGGCACAGGCGTTTTACTCTGTTTCCGTTTGAGCAGATGGAAAACTTATACATTGGCCCTCTGGATAAAACTCCGGCTGGGCAGGCAATCAGCTTGGTGGATTTTTATAATCCGGATTTTGAAAAATTTCCCAAGTTTAAAGAAGCAATAGAGCATGCGCAGATTGCCGATCTGGAGCCGGGTGATGCCATATTTATTCCAAGTATGTGGTGGCACCACGTAGAGAGTTTGGATTCACTCAATGTCTTGGTGAATTACTGGTTCGATGGTCCTCCCGTATTTTACGGCAAAGGGGTTAATGCACTCCTCCATTCGGTATTATCAATTCGCGATTTACCACCAGAGCAGCGGGCAGCATGGAAGCAGATGTTTGATCACTATGTTTTCGATTATCAACAAGAAAATTTTCAACACATCCCTAGGCCGGCACAGGGGGCGATTGGCGATCTGACGGATGATAACGCGCGAAGAATTCGTGCGCGCCTGTTAAATCAGTTAAATAAATGAACTGACTACGCCACTCGCTTTATTTACGTGGAAATAGAGAAAGCCACTGGATCATAAAATGAATTACAAAACCCGGGTCAAGAAGGTAGTCATTGTTGGAGGTGGTACTGCCGGGTGGATGGCTGCCGCAACATTCTCCAAACTACTTGGGAAAAGTATTCATGTCACATTGGTTGAATCCGATGAGATATCGACGGTTGGTGTGGGAGAGGCCACAGTTCCGCCGCTGATTTTATTAAATCGCTACTTGGATATTAATGAGCAGGAATTTCTCACTTTTGTTAAAGGCACAATCAAGCTCGGTATCTCTTTTGAAAATTGGAAAAACATAAACGAAAACTATATTCATCCGTTTGGTTATACAGGCAAGGACACTTGGGCTGCTAGCTTCCAGCACTTTTGGCGCAGAGGAGTGGATGTAGGTGTGAATTATCCACTGGGTGATTATTCCATCGAATATGAAGCGGCTTTGCAAAGTAAGTTTGCACACATACCCAACTCTGCGCTGACCTATGCCTATCATTTAGATGCTGGCTTCTATGCCAAGTTTTTACGGAGGATTGCAGAAAAAGCAGGCGCAGAGCGTATTGAAGGAAAAATCGAAGACGTTATTTTGGATGAGAACCAATATATTAAATCCGTCAAACTAGCATCAGGTGAGCTCATTGATGGCGATCTTTTCATTGATTGTTCCGGGTTTCGGGGGCTATTAATTGAGCAAGCTCTGCACACGGGTTATGAGGATTGGTCACATTGGTTGCCATGCGACAGTGCGATTGCGGTGCAAACGGAGTCAGTTCGAGAGCCAGTTCCCTACACCCGTGCAATTGCGCATCATGCAGGGTGGCAATGGCAAATTCCGTTGCAGCACCGTGTTGGTAATGGCTTGGTATATTGCAACCGCTATATGTCTGACGATGAGGCAAGAAAACACCTATTAGTGAATGTAGAAGGGAGATTAATCTCCGAGCCTAAAATTATTAAATTCAAAACAGGCCAGCGACGCCAACATTGGAATAAAAACTGTGTGGCATTGGGGCTTGCAAGCGGATTTATTGAGCCGCTTGAATCCACTAGCATCCACATGATCCAGCGCGGTATAACGCGCTTAATACAAATGTTTCCGCATGACGGGATTCTTGCGTGTGATGTTGATGAATATAACGAGCAGATGAAAACAGAAGTCTTAACCATACGGGATTTCGTGGTAATGCATTATCATCTGACGGAGCGTGAAGACAGTGCGTTCTGGCGCTATTGCAAAAACATGCCCATCCCTGAATCTCTCCAGCATCGCATCAGTTTATTTAAGGCAACGGGAAAGCTGTTTGTAGAGTCACCGTATAAACTTTTTGCGGAACCTTCCTGGTTACATGTAATGGTCGGGCAGGGGGTTGTGCCAGAACGCCACCACTTGGTGGCGAATGAAATGACGGAAGATGAACTAAAGAAATTTCTGGAAGATGTAAGAAACAACGTAAAGAAGACTGTTCAAAAAATGCCATACCATCATGATTATTTGCAGCATTATTGCAAAGCCAGTGAGTGGGACTGATCCTATAACCGGTTATCTATTTTAAATGGATAAAACTATTTAATGTCAGTCGCCCAACAATCGGATTGGGTCGGAACTGAAAATTTTCGGGAATGGATGCCGAGTGCAAGGCATCACCCGGATACATAATCAAACGATTGAAGTTGGCCTCATAGCGGCCAATTTCTTCGTAGTACTGGTTGGAGCCATTAATATATTGTTGCTGCCAGCTCGTATCTTCAGCCTCTTGCGCTAAATACAGCGCGTATTCATCCATTCTTTCTGGTGAGAGAGTTTCAAATCCGGTCGCTTTATGGCGATATAAGGACGTTCCCCCTTTCTCTGGTGTACAGAGATAATGTACGCACGCGATTTTATTTCTGTTGATCGTATCGGTGTGAGGTCGCGATTGCGGAATTGCCAATTTTGTTGGCGGTGTTAACACCATCGAATAAGTGGATTGCGAATGGCTAATGTGTTCGGGTGTTGTACTAAATGTTTTACAAATAATATCGCGCAGGTAGGTATAGAGCGCTGCACTATAAAATTCGGGTACATTGGATTGAATGCCAGGATAAAAATCCGTCCCATCCCTGAATTCACCAAATTTAATAGCAAATCCAAGTAGTGCTTCCGCCTCATGCAAAAAGTTATCGACCACCAGTACAGGTGTTTTTTCGTTGCCGACGACATCTACCCGGTAACGAAATTCCGTGTGTAATGGTGGTAGAAAGCTGTCGTTTTGCATTTTGTTTTTGCTCATTATTTTGCGTTTTTCATCGGCAACTATTGTAACTGTTATTGCTTATCCAATCCTCTGCTTTTATGTAAACACAGCTTATTCATCATTCTCTCCACGGCTCTGGCGGTGGGTTTGTGCCGTCCATCTCTCCGCTGTATCATCCCGCTTTATTTCCAGCGCCACTGGTTCATGCGGGCGCTATTCAAAGTACTGGATTGGTATGTCGAATATTTGGTCAAGTTATAAGCAGTCTATCGTCAATGTCATGGGGCAGGACAGGTACAATCTTAGGCGCCGTTTGAGCGAGCTTGAAAAGCTTGCGCGTGCAGAAAAGCCCTATGATCAGGCGTTGGAAAAATGGCAAAGCCAGTTGGCACGCTCACAGGCTGCTGTTCTGCGCCGCCAGCAGTTAGTCCCCATAGAAATTGAATTCCCTAATTTACCTGTCTGCGAAAAACGCGATGAGATTGCGCAGATTATTGCCAATAATCAGGTAGTTGTCTTAGCAGGTGAAACCGGTTCGGGTAAAACCACACAAATTCCTAAAATTTGTTTGAGTATTGGCCGCGGTGTGAGTGGTTTGATTGGTCACACCCAGCCTCGTCGAATTGCAGCAAACACGGTTGCAAATCGCATTGCAGAGGAATTAAGAACCCCGCTGGGTGAAAAGGTCGGCTATCAGGTTCGCTTCAGCGATCAGTCCAATGAAAATACCCTCATCAAAGTAATGACGGATGGTATTTTATTGGCCGAAATCCAGCATGATCCTTACCTGAATAAATACGACACCTTGATTATCGATGAGGCGCATGAGCGCAGTTTGAATATCGATTTCTTGCTCGGCTATTTAAAACAACTCTTGCCAAAGCGTCCTGATCTAAAATTAATTATTACTTCTGCAACAATCGATCTCGAACGTTTTTCGCAGCACTTTAATAACGCCCCGATTATCGAAGTTTCCGGCCGCACCTATCCGGTGGAGGTTTGGTATCGCCCGCTCTATGAATTTGAAGCGAGCGATGACAGCGACGCTGAACCGGATCAATATGCGGCGATTGTCGATGCGGTGCACGAAATTGAATTGCATGAAAAGACCGGTTCAGGTGCGCGCGGCGGAGACATTCTGGTGTTTTTAAGTGGTGAGCGCGAAATACGTGAAACTGCAGAAGCGCTGCGTAAAGCCCAATTCGCGCATATGGAAGTCATTCCATTTTATGCGCGCTTGAGTTTGGCGGAGCAACAAAAAGTATTTGCCGCGCATACCGGCAGGCGAATTGTATTGGCGACTAACGTTGCAGAAACCTCGATTACCGTGCCCGGTATTCGCTACGTAATTGATCCGGGTTTTGCGCGCATCAGCCGTTATTCCTATCGCACTAAGGTGCAACGTTTGCCGATTGAGCCTGTCTCCCAAGCCAGTGCTAACCAACGCAAAGGCCGCTGTGGTCGTGTGGCCGAAGGTATTTGTATTCGTTTGTATAGCGAAGAAGATTTTAATTCTCGCCCAGCATTTACCGATGCAGAAATTCTGCGCACCAATCTTGCCGCTGTTATTTTGCAGATGTTGCAATTGCGTATGGGGGATATCCATAAGTTTCCGTTTATCGATGCTCCCGATCATCGCTTGATCAGCGATGGTTTTAAATTGCTGGAAGAGCTTCATGCGGTTAACACTAAAAGCCAGTTGACACCCATCGGTCAGCAGCTAAGTAAATTGCCATTGGATCCACGCTTGGCACGTATGCTGATCGCTGCGCAAGAGCAATCCTGCGTGCGCGAATTACTAGTTATTTCCAGTGCGCTTTCAGTGCAAGATCCGCGCGAGAGGCCGATAGAAAAACAGCAAGCAGCCGATCAAAGCCATCGTCGCTTTTGGGCAGAGCACACAGATTTTGCCGGTTTTGTTAATCTGTGGAATTACTTTGAGACCCAGCGGCAGGAACTTACGCAAAACCAATTACGCAAACTGTGTAAAAAAGAATTCCTGTCGTATTTGCGTTTGCGTGAGTGGCGCGATGTGCATCATCAGCTGTGTGTTGCAGTAAAAGATTTGGGTATCCGGGTAAATACGGAAGCAGCGAATTATGAATCTGTCCACAAGGCACTATTGACGGGATTGCTGGGTAACCTGGGTTTTAATCACGAGGAACGCGAATACCTCGGTGCACGAAATCGCAAGTTTTCGATTTTCCCAGGCTCGTCGCTCGTTAAGAAAACACCCAAGTGGATTCTGGCGGCGGAGTTGATTGAAACTTCAAAATTGTTTGCGCACACGGTGGCAAAAATTGAGCCGGAATGGGTTATCGCTGCGGCCGAGCATCTGGTGAAACGACAGCATTTTGAGCCGCATTATGATAGCCGCAGTGGGCAGGTAATGGTGTTTGAAAAAGTCACACTCTATGGCCTGACCATTGTAGAGAAAAAATCGGTCAGTTATAGTCATATAGACCCTGCGAAATGTAGGGAAGTATTTATTCGTGCCGCGTTGGTAGAAGGGCAGTACGACCAGCATCCAAAACGCAAACACGCACAGAATAAAAATCCGCAAAATGATTTTTTCGTTCATCAGCAATTGTTATTAAAAGAGTTGGAAGATCTGGAGTCCAAGGCGCGCCGCCGCGATATTGTGGTGGATGAGCAGGTGATTTTTGATTTCTACGATGAGCGCATCCCCGAATCGGTGGTCAATCTCGCCGGATTCGAAGCTTGGCGAAAAAAAGCCGAGCATGAAAATCCCAAACTGTTATTCCTGACGCGCGAAATTTTAATGCGCCATGGTGCCGGGGATATTACCCAGGCGCAATTTCCCAATGAGTTGGAATGGCGCGGGATGGTGTTCCCGCTGAGTTACCACTTTGAACCCAATCATGCATTTGATGGCGTGAGTATTCATGTTCCCATGAGCGTACTGCATCAGGTGCCGGAGCAACGTTTGGAGTGGCTGGTACCGGGAATGCTGCGCGAGAAATGTATTGGCTTGATTAAATCCCTGCCAAAAAATTTGCGCAAGCATTTCGTGCCTGTGCCGGACGTGGTGGATAAAATGTTGGCAACACTTGCACCTGACAACAAGCCATTAACCGATGCCTTGGGTATGCAGTTAAAACGTTTGACCGGTATAGACGTGCCCAAAGAGGCTTGGCTTGAGACTACTGTGGATGATTATTACCGCTTTAATATTCATGTGGTCGATGACAAGGGCAAGATTATTGCCAGCGGACGCGACTTAACGCCACTGCGTGATAAATATCGCGAGCGTGTACAACAAAATATCCAATCCGCGGCAACTAATATTGAGCGCGATGGCATAACCGCCTGGGATTTTGATGAGCTGCCACAGGCAATTCAATTGCCGCGCGGTGGTATTAGTATCCGCGCTTATCCTGCATTGACTGATAGGCAATCTTCCGTTGCGTTGCAAGTATTAGACAATCCGCTACACGCGCTTGATGCTAGTCAGCGAGGGCTAGCTCGGTTGATCTATTTGTCGCTTGCTCAAACCGTTAAATATTTGCAAAAAGAATTGTTGAAAGGGCAGGAGGTTTCGTTAACGCTAGCGGGAATTGGTAATCGTGAACAAGTGGCTGACGATTTAATCATGGCGGCGATTAAACAGCTTGCAGTGCCTGATCAACAAGGTTTACCCCGCAGCAAAGCCGCGTTTGATGAACGCGTTAATCACATTAAGGAAAAGGTGATTGCTCATGCACAGGAGCTGGCGAATCATTTAGTCACTAGTTTGAAATTATTGGTGGATATTAAAAAACAACTCAAGCAACAAAAAAATATGTTGATGTTGGCTTTCACCATTAGTGATATCAACCAGCAATTGGCGCAATTGTTTTATCCCGGTCTGGTTTATAAAACACCGTCGCAATGGTTATCACAGTATCCTAAATATATGCGTGGCATCCAACAGCGTTTGGAAAAGGCCGCACTTAATCCACAGAAAGATAAGCTGCAATTAGCAGAGGTGGCGCCACACTGGCAACGTTTGGCAGATTATCTGACAAAAGAGGGCGAGTATCGCTTGGCACAAAATCCGGCCTTAATGGAATACCGTTGGTGGATTGAGGAGTTGCGTATATCGCTCTTTGCGCAAACCTTAAAAACCCAGGTTCCGGTATCGGCTAAACGCATGGATAAGCAGTGGGAGCAAGCCATGGTGGATGCGCAAGGTTAAAAAGCTAGCTCTGCCTCATTGGCTATGCTAGTTTCCTCCTCGGCCTGAACAGCCGTTAACGATACATAATCTGTTGGAGTTTATTATGAATAACAAAATTTCTTCTATGTCTGCATTGTTTGGCGCCGCTGTTGTTGCATCTGCAGTTTTGGCTCCTGTGGCGTCCGCTACTGATGCCGGTTTCACCGCTACTTCGTTGTCAGCGGGTTACACCTTGGCAGAAAACGATGCAACCAAAACCGAAGGCGAGCATAAGTGTGGTGAAGCCAAATGCGGCGAAGGAAAGTGTGGTACCGATAAAAAAGCAGACGGTGAACACAAATGCGGTGAAGGAAAATGTGGCGCCGATAAAAAAGCCGAAGGCGAGCACAAGTGTGGTGAAGGTAAGTGCGGCGCAGATAAAAAAGAAGAGAAAAAAGCCGAGTAATGTTGGTTAATTCTGCTGCTGCGGATTATACCGCTGCTATCAGCGGCGCAGGCTTGGGTCTGCGTCGCACCTTGCTCGATACCCTTGAGCAAACTGTCCCTGCCGATATTAATTTCCTGGAAGTGGCTCCTGAAAATTGGATCAATATTGGTGGTCGATTAGGCAAAAAATTTCGCGCTTACACTGAGCGTTTTCCATTTGTCTGCCATGGCCTATCCTTGTCGATTGGTTCTCCTGCACCATTGAATACCGAGCTTTTACTCGCTATCAAAAAATTCATGTGTGAGCATGGTGTTCGCTATTACAGCGAGCATTTGAGCTATTGCAGTGATGAGGGTCAGTTATACGATTTGCTCCCAATCCCTTTTACTGAAGAAGCAGTCGTTTACGTGGCGGAGCGTATTCAGCGCGCGCAGGATATTTTTGGGCAGCGTATTGCGATCGAAAATTCATCCTATTACTGCGCCCCACAACAAGAGATGAGCGAGAGCGATTTTATTAATGCCGTTATAAAAAAAGCTGACTGCGCGCTCTTGTTGGATGTAAATAATATTTACGTCAATAGTATCAATCACGGTTACGATCCCTACGAATTTCTGGCGAGTTTGCCGGGCGAGCGCACGGCTTATATTCATATCGCTGGTCATTACCACGAGGCTGAGGATTTAAGAGTGGATACTCATGGTGCGCCAGTCGTTGCTTCTGTGTGGCAGCTTTTGGAAAAAACCTATGAGTTGTTTGGGGTCAAGCCCACCTTGCTTGAACGCGATTTTAATATTCCACCACTACCAGAGCTAATGGCGGAGTTGGCTGAAATTAAAAAGCGACAATATGAATCAGTGTTGATCCCGCGATGAAATCCTTTCAGGAAACTCAACTGGCATTTGCCAGGCATCTGCGCGCTCCGGAACACAATCCTGCACCTGAGGGGATTGAGGATCGGCGTTTGGGGATTTATCGCGACTTGATTTATAACAATATTGAAAATTTTATCGCCAATGTATTTCCGGTTATGCGTTCAATAATGGGGGATGAAAATTGGCATAAATTGATGCGCGATTTTATTGCAACCCATCGCTGCCAAACTCCTTATTTTGTGGAGCTCAGTGAGGAGTTTTTACAATACCTTGCACAGGAGCGGGGTCTGCAGGAGGGCGATCCGGCATTTTTGCTTGAGCTTGCGCACTATGAATGGATTGAGCTGGCATTAGATACCAATGAAGCACTTATTCCTCCAGCATCAGATATTCCCACTGATGTTATGGTCGCCAAACCCCGGGTTTCACCTTTGGTTGTCTGTTTAAACTATCAATTCCCAGTACATAAAGTCTCTCCTGATTATCAACCTTCAACTCCAGAGCCAACGCAGTTAGTGGTTTATCGCAATCGCAACGACCGGGTGTGTTTTATGGTGGCCAACGCGATAACTTTGCGTTTGTTGTATTTGTTGCAAACCAATACTTCGGCAAATCTGGGGGATCAATTACAACTGATCGCCGCGGAGTTACAGCATAAAGATCCTGAACGTTTATTTGTTGAAGCACAGTTGCTGGTAGAAGAGTTGGTTCAACTGGATATCCTTAGTCACTTTGGATAAGGATTTTCTGGTTAGGTATTTTTCCCCGGCTCCCATTTTTGAACGTTCTTACAACTGTTTGGTTGTGTTGCGCGCAAAAATAGTGCAAAAAGTTTGGTTTTTTAAGCTAAAACCACGCTTAGTCACAAAATTTCTGCTTTTTTCTTTATATAATCCGCCCGCGATATTCAGATGGCTGTCATCAATGTGAAACATATGTGTCACATAATTGCAGCTCAACTGTAATTCAATTGTCATTATTTCATTAGAACCTGACTCAAGGTGGTTAGGAAACGATCACCATACACACACTTCTAGGGGACAACTCCATGAAAAAAACATTATTGGCTATGGCATTAACATCTTTGTTGCCAGTAGGTGCGTTTGCAGACGTCGTGGTATACGGTAAAGCAAACGTATCTCTGCAAAATGCAGACGAAGTTGCGCTGGACGATAGCCGCGTCGAACTTGTTAGTAACGCTTCACGTATTGGCGTGAAGGGTGGCGAAGAAGTTAACTCCCAATTAAAAGTCATTTATCAGTTTGAATACCAAACTGAAGTGGACGATGGTAAGGGCGGTAACAACCAAACGTTCGCTCCACGCAATATTTATCTCGGTTTACAAGGTGTCGCTGGTACCGTAATGGGCGGCCACTTTGATACCCCAACCAAAGTTGCGCAGGAAAAAGTCGACCTGTTCAATGATTTGGAAGGTGACCTCACCACTATCTTCAGAGGTGAAATTCGCGCAAGTAACATCGTTCAGTATGTAACCCCAACCTTTGGTGGTGGTTTCTCTGGTTCGGTGGCTTACATTACTGAAGAGACTGACGGTACCTACGCTCAAGGCGCTTCTGCTGATGGCGACAATAGCAATGGTGTGTCTGCCTCTTTCGGTTATACCAGCACTGTTTTCTATGTTGGCGCAGCGATGGATCAGGATGTTGAAGCTGATGGCGTAGACCTGTATCGCCTTGTGGCTCGCGCTAATTTTGGCCCGATTCAATTAGGTTTGTTGGGTGAGAGCTACGAAAACGATAACACCGGTGCTGATGAAGATGGTGTTTTAGGTTCTATCATGTGGAACCTTACCGACAAGTGGGCACTCAAAGGTCAGTATGGTCAGTCAGATGTAAAAATGGCTGATGGTGAAACTATGAGTATTGGTCTGGATTACAAAATGACTAAAGCGGCAACCCTGTATGGTTATGCAACCAACGTTGAGAACGAGCTGGTTGAAACTGCACCGGGTGCTCGCGATGATACTTACGTAGGTGCTGGTGTTGATTTCAAATTCTAATCAGTAAACCGATTGGATTTGCAATACAAAGGGTGCTTATGCACCCTTTGTCGTTTTAACCATGTTGATTCTCAACAGGAAATTGATAGGAGCAAATCGATGAAAACTATAGCGATTATTGGACTATTAATGAGTGTAAGTTTTTTTGTTCATGCAGCAGAGGATGAATGTGGTTCTGCGGTGGACGCGGCCGACTCTATGAATGTGAACAAGCCCGACTGCGATTACAGTAAAGAAGGTTTAAATGGATATCTCCATAAAGCGTTTAACAAAAATGAAGAGGGTGGCGCAGTATTAGCAGCTGCCCCTGCTACAGCAAATGTGGCAGCTGCTAGCGGCTCGCCAACAACGGTAGCAGGAGCAAATATGAATACCGAGGTGAGTGCTGTGCATAAATTATCGGTTGAAGTTGAGCAATGGGCACTTGTAAATGAAGCTCGCAGCCAGTTGTTACCAAAAGCGTTAGAGCTTTGTACAAACGGTTTTTCCGTTGAGCGCGAAAGCTATCGGCCGAAAGGAATGGGTAGAATTGCCATAACAGTTGAGTTTGCTTGTCTCCAATAAAAATAAGACCACAATTACGCGGCCTTATTTTCTTGCCATTTTTCTGCGAAGGCAGTTTATTTCTGATAATTCACAACAGCGATGTAATGCATTGCTGTTGGCTTTTCTTCAACAAAACCTGGAATGAATTTGGATTTTTTCAGTGAGCTTTCAATGCTGGCTGCATCCGCTTTTTTACGCAACGCTGCTTCAATAGTGCTGACAGTTTCAACTTTGCCATCCGCTTCAATATTCGCCATCACGCGAGTTGTTTTACCTTCTGCAAAAAACAATTTTCCATCACCGTGCTCTTTGGTGGTGTAGTTAGCATACCAGTCGCTTGTGTCCAAGCGCTCTTGCGGAGCGTAATAGTGAGTGCCGAACTGTGCTTGCAGAGTTCCCAAATTGGGCAGCATCACAATAGGTGCTTGAGTTCCACTGAGTGAATACACCACACGCAGTTGCATTCTTACTGGAACGGCTTTGCCATCGATGCTGGCGGGAGTAAACGTGGCAGATTTGAGTGCAGATTCGGTAACTTTTTGCATCGACACTAGCGGGCTATTTTCATAACAGGTTGCTGCATTGATGTTACCAGTTGCCATTACATCTGCTTGGCAATAAACCGATACGGTTTTTACGCCTTCGCCAAATGAACTGGGCAAGGTAATTTGCTTGCTCAGAGTTGCTTCAGCATTACCAAATTTTGCAGGAGTATAGGCTGCCGCGTAGCTCGTAATAGGGGTGATTGCCGCTATGATTAATAGGGAACGAATCATTTTTTTTGGGATATTGTTGTTAGTCATTATGTGCTCCTCGTGGATCAATCAACAAACGGCTATCTGTCCCCGTGTGGGGCTGACCTCCGATTTCATTGTTAGATTAGCACTTGGCCTAGCACACATATGTGAATAGTTTGTGACAGTTATTGCTTGAAATAGAAAAATTATAAAAATATTTAGTTCTTTAATGCCTTTTCTTTAATCCCTCTCATTATTAGTACCCACCTTCTTGAGCTATTTTCAGTTATGGTGCGCTGGTTTTTTCTTGGGCCAATGAAAAAGGCCACCCGAAGGTGGCCTGATCTATCTTAATTGTTGTTATTCCGGTCAATTCGTCGTTGCTTGCCGGTTGTACTTTTAAAAGTTGTAGCTGATATCCAAACTCATACTGGTGCCGATATTTTGGGACAGGATAGTAACGTTGTTCCCGTCGGAATTTTTCTGGGCAATTTCGCGTTTTTCATCCAGCAGATTACGCAGTGTCGCTTTAAAGGTTAATTGCTCGATGGGGTAGTAGGAGTAAGTGAAGTTAAGCGAGCTGAAAGGTTGCTCATACGCATCATCATGACCTGTTAGCACCGCTGCAAAATAGACCTTTTCATCAGCTACGTTGTAACTAAGTGCTGCGCCGTGTTTGCCATCATCCGAGTCGTAGCCTAACTGCATGTTGAGTACGTAAGGCGATTGGCCGGTCATTTGACGTGTTGCATTGGTGTAACCTTCTCCTTCGGGCGATACAATTTCCGAATCGCTTAACGTCAAGTTGCTCGATAGAAAGAAACCATAATCGAGATTAAGCAAACCTTCGAGTTCCAAGCCGTAAATTTCAGCTGATATGGCATTGTAGAAGCCCATCACAAGATCGGAATCAGAGCCTGGAAGCAGTTTTTGCTCAATAGGGTCTGCGATGTCTTTATAGAAGAGTGTCGCGGTCAGATTGTTGCCACCATCGAAGTACCATTCACCACGCAGATCAAAGTGATCCAGGGTTGAATCAATAAGGTTAGGGTTACCTTGGACGCGCAATCTGCTCCACTCCGGGTCGAGATAGACCACATCGGATAATTCGCGCAAATCGGGGCGAACAACCGTTTGGGCATAGCTCAGGCGTAACTGAAAGGTTTCAGTCCACATGAAACCATCATTCATGTAGGTCAAAGCAGCAGAGGGGTGCCAATCATCTTCACTCGATGCAAATGTTTGGTCTTCATCTGCAAGATCTTCAACGAGTTTTTCTATGGTAACGCCGTTGTAATCAAGCAAGTCTACTGGCAGGAGTGCACGGCGATAGTCTTCATAGCGTGCGCCAACGGTTAAGCGCCATACATCGTTGAAGTTGGCATCGAGCATACCGTAGAAAGCATCGGTCATTTGAGCTGCGATATAGCTCTCGGTACCAAAACCGGTGCTCATGGTGGTTTCAAAACTGTTGTTCAGATTGCTGATACTGCTATCGCTGAACACGTTGCCTGGCGTGCCTTCCAGATAAGCACCGCCACCGACATCGATTAATGCGGTGTAGCCATAATACTCACGGGATTTATCGTTGTAGCTGTAGCCGCCGCTGAAGGTTATTTCTGTGCTGTCAAACGACAGCGGCAGTTTGGCGTTCCAACCGTAACTGCGAACATCATCCTGCAGATTCAGATAAGCGAACTGTGCTGACGTATTTGAGGTGATACGGGTGGAAAGAAGCTCTCCAGTTACCGGGTCGATTGTGTTGTCGCCACCAATGGTGGATGCGCCTGGAATATTGGCTTTGACCTTGGATTCAGAATAGAACCAGTCGAAATCAATGTTGCCCAGCGTGCTGCCAGATAATTGATCAAAACTGTGTTTGCCCAATATTTGAGCGACATCCAGTTCGCGATCCTGGTAGCGGGTGTCATAAAGCACTTTTTGCTTGCCCTCTTCCAAAGTGTTATCACTGTTTTGGGTGAGGGTAATTGCCGCTTCATCGAGTTCGTTGCCGATCTGCATGTAGCTGGCTTCCAGATGGTGCATATCCTGAAAGTCTATTCCGACGCCAACAGAGGCTAGTTTTTTGGTTTCTTCTGTGTTGCGCTGGGTAGAGGCATAGTTCGTATCGGGCGCGCTCACGCTTTGAGTTTCTTGGTCGCGATTACGCCACTCAGTTTTTTGCGACCAATTAAGGATGCCACCAATAACCCAGTCATCGCTAAGATCCCATGAGTTACCTAAGGCAACGGCACCATTTTGATCCAGCGGCGCTTTGTCTCTTCTAATGCCTATATCGCGATTGATGGATAACGCGAGGTCGCGGTTTATCTGGACAGATTGTTGGGCTTGTTCAGGTGTGACGTTGTCATTAACTTCGGTGCTCAGGATGCGGCGAATACCATTGATGTCGATCTTACCCTGATAGGTATCCAAGGCTGTGTCGATGCTCTTTGGTAGACCGGATGTCTTGCCTCCGCCTGAGTAGGTCAGATCATTGTCGTCATTATCGCTGTTAGTGCCGGTACCCAGAGTCAGATTAAACACAAAATCATCGGGAACGCTTTTGGTTCTGATATCCACATTGCCACCACCGAAGTGCGCGGGCAAATCGGGTGAATAGGCTTTTTGAACCTTCAGGCTTTCCACAATAGAGGAGGGGATAATGTCTAGCGGCAACACGTTGCGGGTCAATTCTGGTGATGGCACTTGCGCACCATTCACTTGAACGCTGGAGTAGCGCTCACCCAAACCGCGGACGTAAACAAATTTGCCTTGGTTTAGGGTAACCCCGGTGACACGGGTAAGGGCGGTTGCCACGTTGGTGTCGCCGGTACGGGAGATTTGGTCTGCGCCCATTAAATCAGCGGCGAATGCATCTTCCATACGCTCTTGGGTAAGGGATTGTGCACCACTTTGTTGACGGCCGGTAACCATTACTTCTTCTAGCGCAGGCGCTTCTATTGCGGGTGTTGCAGCTTCTTGTGCCCATGTGCCTGTTGGCAATAAAGATAAGGAGGCAGCTGATATGGCAATAAACAGCTTGTGTCGATTAAGGGAGAGCTTTTGCATAATGTAAACCTTCTAAATTCGGTGGTCGGGCTGGTCTCGGCTTAAAAAGAGAGGCGCCCTTGGGCGCCTCTTTTTCGTTGCCAGCAACAAGGCGTAAGTAAGCCCTGAATTAGTTGGCGGTCATGCCTACAGTCCAGCCTGAAACCCAGTCATTCGCTTCGCTAACTGCACCGATGAAATCAACCGCTTCGAAGAATGAGTTGGTTCCCGCAACTGGAGCAGTAGTAGTTGAAGGTGTTTCAGAAAGTTTGGTTACATCGGTTACTGGTACAGTGATTGCCGCAGTATTGCCGTCAGTCATCGCTGCCAATGAAAGGTAAGCGCGTGGGTTGGTCGCTAGGTCTTTGATGATATTGGCTGGCAGTCCACCGGTTACTGTGGAGTCGATAACCACATTGTTGTTGCCCGCAGCGGTGAACCAATTTTTAACATTAAAGGTGTCATTCGCCGTGTCTAACTTGTAGTTGGTTTTCTTCAGTGCTTCGGTACAGGCTACGAGGGTACTTTTTACTGTAGAAATGCCTGCTTCAGCGAAGTCGATGGTGAACAAGCCTTCAGTGTCATCCAGCTCGAAACATTCATTAGAAGACATGCCAGTTGCATTGGAAGTAATGATCGAGTTGTACAGTTCGAACTGAGTACCTTCACGCAGCAAAGGACCTTCAGAGTCGCCTTTTGAAGTTGGGAAAGTACCTTGGTTGGTGTCTACACCGCTGGTGATACAGGTGTGGTTGGCGATACGTGGGTGAGTCATTGGCAGCAAGTTGTCTGCACGACCTTCACCTGTGTTGTCACCTTCGATACAACGGTTGGCACCGGAAGTGTGGATCGCTAATGCGAATTGGATGTTACCTACATAGCCATCAGCGAAATCGTAAGAGTCGTCCGCAACGTTAACTGCAACAACGTGCTTCAAATTAACGGCGCCACCAAACATTTCAAAGCCATCGTCGCGGGTTGAGTAAGTTTGTACGTAATCAACAACAGTACCTGAACCTACAGCGTAGAAAGTAATACCGTTCAGCTCATTACCATCGACTACTTCGTAACCAGCATGTTTAACCACAACATACTTAAGTACGCCTGATGATTCGGCGTTGTTGTTACCACCATAAGTGCCTGGACGGCCTTCGGAGGTGACATGGCAGTTAGTTGCATCAGAACATTTGTTGGTCAACCCTTGACCGAGAATTTGTACACCACCCCATAAACCGCGATCGCCCTCGGTTGCTGTTTTTTCGATCAGATCTTTAGTGGCACTGAACACAACTGGCGCTTCTTTAGTACCTTCGGCGAAAATTTGAGAGCCGCGGGCGATACGTACGTAATCAACGGGGTTGCTGAACGCCAGTTTGGCGCCAGCTTGGATTGTCAAAATAGGGCCTTTACCCGCTGCTGGAACTTTGGTACCTGCTGCCGCAGCGTTAGCGTCAACATCTTCACCGACGAACAAGCTATCTTGGAAAATATGTACGCCGCCATTTGGCAGGGCGGGAATTGTCAGGTCGGTAGTAAGAGGGCGAGTGTCGCTCACGAAAGTCACACTGTAAGTACAGTTAGCACCGTTGAGAACGCCTTGAACTGTTTGGCCACTCAACACGTATGAAGCACAAGGATTGGCTGCTACTGATGAGCTGCTTCCGCTGCTAGCTGATGAGCTGATAGCAGGAGGATTGTTAGTGGTATTGTTGTTGGAGTCAGTCACTGTATTACTTGGTTCGAGGTTGATATCGCCGCCACCACAAGCTGCCAGGGTTGCCGCTAATACGTTCAATGCAAATAAGTTTTTCAGTTTCATGAGGTCACTCTCTTCTCAATTTCACAAGGGGCTAAGGAACAATGTGAACGCACTGGCCTGGTGGTGCTCGGCTGTGGCTTTCGCGTTTGTGGCGCCATTTTTGATGACAAATATGAAGTTTGGACGACAGATTGATTAAAGTTTTATTTCCATTAGATGACAGAAATGTTTCAAATCGGGGCGTTTATGAGAGAGATTAAGCAGGCTTATTGCTCGCTTTTTGGGGTAGGGGAAGTTGTTGCAGTTTGTAACCAGCGGCCATGGGTGCACTAAATTGGGTTGTTCACGGCAAGGGGATTCGTTAAAGTGTGGCCTCCTCGGAGCGTTACTTATAGGAACGCTTTAATTGCGCGTATTTCGTGCCTTAGGGATTTTATGACCGCTATTCTCAAGCCTCTGGCAATCCTTGTTTCGTTAGGTTTTGCAGCTCCCTTTAGTTGCTTTGCGCAGACCGAGCAGGACTCTGATCCTTGGCAAGGTTTTAACCGTGCCATGTTTACTTTCAATGACACCCTCGATCGCTGGGTGGCCAAGCCCTTGGCGAAAACCTACAAATTCGTAATGCCTGATCCGCTGGAAACCGGCGTCAGCAATATCTTTGATAATGTGCTGGAAGTCCCTAATACCATTAATGGTGTACTGCAGGGAGACTTCAAAGGCGCTGCCCACGACACAGGTCGCTTGCTGGTGAATACAACCTTGGGCATTGGCGGTTTGCTGGATGTGGCTAAATACATGAATTTGCCCGCCGATGAGGATGAAGACTTTGGCCAAACGTTGGCGGTGTGGGGCGTAGGGCAGGGGCCTTATTTGGTATTGCCATTTTTTGGGCCATCTACCGTGCGCGACGCCTTCGGCCGACCTGTCGATTACTACACCAATCCCACGAATTATATTGATCACAACCGTACTGAATACACAATCTGGGCGCTTTCGCTGCTGGATTCACGCGCCAGTCTTCTGTCCTTGGAGGGCAATATCAGTGGTGATCGCTATACCTTTATCCGCGATGTGTATTTGCAGCGGAGAGATTACTTGATTAACAACGGTGAGATATCGGATGAGTTTGGTACTGATGATCTCAGTGAAGAATTCGAAGAAGAGTTTTAACCGCTACGGCTACTGCAAGGTAGCCGTTGTCGTATAAGGAGGGTGCTATTTGCTTAGGCGAGAATCTGGATAATTTCCAGTCCTAGTACATAGTCTCCTGCTTCATTAGTCGCTGAACGTACCACTTTGACTTTGGCCTTTAACGTTGGGTTATGGCCGTGGGCGGAAGAGACTTCTACTTCGGCTTCAGTACCTACTGCCAAATTCTGCTTTGTTTCCACTTGCAGCCCACCACCGCTTAAATCCAGGCACATGCCTTCAATAACGTCATCGGCGGCGGCCAGTTTGGCACTCAAGGGAGCGCCGATTTTCATACGGATGAAATCGCGCTTCTCGCTGTAAGGCTTGTTATCAATCCCCATAGCATGCTCCTCACTCTTCATTGTTGTATGCGTTGTTGTGTGTGATGTTGTTTGCGTTATAGCGACTTGCCTGGATTGTTTGAGCGGTTGACAGTATTAACTACTGCTTGTGTACCGAGCCAAAATCAAACACAACTGAGTGTAGCACAGCACCTCAAATAGCCAGCGACCGACGGTCTTTTTCTGTGTGCATTGAATGCAAAAATTCAGGGCGAAAAAAAACCGCGCCTGGCGCGGTTTTCAGTTGGTACTGAGTGCGTAGTAATTAACGCTCAAGGTATTGCAGTTTGCCGGGAACACCATCCCATTCAGCATAGTCAGCTGGGGCATCTTTCATCTCGGTGATGTTAGGCCAAACCTGCGCCAACTCGGCATTCAATTCCAGGAATACGGCTTGGTCTTCCGGGAGCTCATCTTCCGAGAAGATTGCGCCAGCTGGGCACTCGGGTTCACATAACGCACAGTCAATGCACTCGTCCGGGTGAATCACCAAAAAATTGGGGCCTTCGTAAAAGCAATCAACCGGGCAGACTTCAACGCAGTCTGTGTGCTTACATTTGATGCAATTTTCCCCAACTACAAACGTCATAGGAGACTCCCACAAATAACAAAATTCAAAATTAGTGTGCGCTCATGCCAAGCACTGCGCAAGAGCGCGCATTCTAAACAGCCAGACCCTTTTTGGGTAGGCTTTTGGTCGTCAATTACCACCTAAAATACGATAAGTTGCGCGAAAACATCTACAAAAAAGCGCAGTTGAGAATGGTTCTTCTTCATTACCGATTTGAGTAATAAGCGATATCAAATTTACCAATGCTCAACACCATTATTTTCCGCGTGAATAGAGTTCTTTTAATTTATATAGCTGATCGAGTGCTTCGCGTGGCGACAAATTATCAGGATTAATTTTATGCAGTGCCGCCAATGCAGGATTTGGCAATGTATCGAACAATCCGGATTGTGCTGGCGATCCAACAACTGGCGCACTTGTGTCGATGATGGTTGGAACTGCTACGACAGTTTGCACTGTTGCTTGTATGGTGCTTTGGGTTGCAACTTGCAATGTAGATGCTGCAGATTTAATTGAGTGTGGATGCTCGCCATTTTCCAGTAGATGCAATTGCTGTTGCGCTTCCGCTAACACTTGTGCCGGAATTCCGGCGAGCTTTGCCACCTGTAAGCCATAGCTTTTACTGGCTGGACCTTCCTGTACTTTATGCAGGAACACAATATTGTCTTTGTGTTCGGTTGCATTCAAATGCACGTTGGCTATACCCGTCACTGTTTCTGGCAACGTAGTAATTTCAAAATAGTGCGTGGCGAAAAGTGTAAATGCTCGCACTTTTTCGGCGAGGTGTTTGGCGCAAGCCCATGCGAGCGAAAGACCATCAAAGGTGCTGGTGCCGCGGCCGATTTCATCCATCAATACCAAACTGCGCTCAGTGGCGTTATGCAAAATATTTGCAGTCTCAGTCATCTCTACCATAAAAGTAGAGCGACCACCGGCAAGGTCATCAGCAGAGCCAATACGCGTAAAAATGCGATCGACAATTCCAATTGTTGCTTTTTGCGCAGGAACAAAGCTGCCGATATGTGCGAGCAATGTGATTAACGCCGCCTGCCGCATGTAAGTTGATTTACCGCCCATGTTCGGACCGGTGATGATAAGCATGTGGCGCTGGGGATTAAACTGCAGATCATTCGGAACAAAGGGTGCGCTGGTAACTTGCTCGACCACTGGATGACGCCCGCCACTGATATCAATACCTGCACGCAATGATAATTCCGGTTTGCAAAAACCGAGCGCGTCCGCGCGTTCAGAAAGTGTAGCGAGTACATCCAATTCGGAAACAGCGGCAGCTGAATCTTGCAGTGGAATTAATTGCACATTCAAAATATCAATCAATTCTTCGTAAAGCGCTTTTTCGCGCGCAAGTGCTCGGCTTTGTGCGGACAGTGCTTTATCTTCAAATTCCTTTAATTCCGGCGTGATGTAGCGCTCGGCATTTTTTAATGTTTGGCGACGAATATAATCGGCGGGCGCTTTTTCTGATTGCGCTGAAGTCAATTCAATAAAATAGCCATGCACGCGGTTGTAACCAACCTTGAGTGTTGGAATACCCGTACGCTCGCGCTCGCGTGTCTCCAGATCTAATAAATATTGTCCAGCATTGGTACTGATGTTGCGCAAATCATCGAGCTCGGCGTCATAACCTTCAGCAATGACACCACCATCGCGAATTACCACTGGCGGGTTTTCAATAATTGCGCGCGATAACAATTCCACCAGCTCAGGGAAAGTTGAAATTTGCTGTGCGAGATTTTTTAATTGCGATGATTTTTTCTGGGCTAATTCATTTTGTAATTCAGGGTAAGTACCAATCGACAGCAGCAAACGCGATAAATCGCGCGGGCGGGCTGAGCGCAATGCAAGGCGACCGAGGATACGCTCCATATCGCCAACGCGTTTTAAAATCCCATTAAAAATTTCAAACGCATAATTGTGTTGCAACTCCGCAATGGCGTCTTGTCGGCCAATTAATAAATCCAGATTGCGCAATGGACGATTCAACCAGCGGCGCAGCAAACGGCTGCCCATGCTGGTGGCGGCGCGATTCAAAACGGAAAACAAAGTGTGCTCATCGCCGCCGGTGAGGTTGATGTCCAACTCCAAATTGCGACGTGTCGCTGCATCCATAATCACGGCTTCGTCGCGGTTTTCATGGGCAAGGCAGCGCACATGGGGTAGGGCCGTGCGCTGGGTTTCGCGCGCGTAACTGAGCAGGCAGCCAGCAGCGCAAATCGCTGCTTTTAAATGATCACAACCGAAGCCAGCCAAATCTTTGGTGGCAAATTGTTGGATCAATAAACGCTCGGCAGTTTCCAGATCAAACTCCCAAGGGCCGCGGCGACGCAAACCTTTGCGATTTTCGACCAGCGCGGGGGTAGTGATGTGATCGCTAATCAATAATTCAGCAGGGCTTAAGCGCTGCAATTCACCGAGCGCGGCTTCCAGTCCCTCGACTTCCAATACCAGGAAGCGGCCACTAGCCATATCCAGAGAGGCAATACCGAAGGTGTCGCCATTTTGATGCATGGCGACAAGGAGGTTATCGCGGCGTGAGTCCAGCAACGCTTCATCGCTGACGGTACCGGGGGTGACGATGCGCATAACTTTGCGCTCAACCGGCCCTTTACTGGTTGCCGGGTCGCCAATCTGCTCGCACACGGCGACGGAAATACCTTCTTTTACCAGCTTGGCGAGATAACCATCGGCCGAGTGAAAGGGAATCCCTGCCATAGGGATAGGTTCGCCATTGGACTTGCCGCGCGCGGTGAGAGTGATATCCAGAATTTCCGACGCGCGTTTGGCGTCGTCAAAAAACAGCTCGTAAAAATCTCCCATGCGATAAAACACAATTTCGTCTTTATGCTGGGCTTTGATGCGAAGGTATTGCTGCATCATAGGTGTATGCTGGTCTGTTGGCTCTATTGCATTCATTGAATAGGTGTCTTTTACGTTATTGATTCAAAAGTAAGGTGAGATGTCATTTTTAGGTTGAGTGCTGGATTTCCGCCAACAGTTCCTATTGGGTAAGCGCGACAAAATTAGAGGCGGGCATTATCCCACAGTCTCCCTCGCTGGGGCATCTCACTGTGCTGAATGAGGTTGGTGTAGGCCATGGGTTTATTCTGAGTATCGGCAATTTACGAGAATCAATAAGCCGTTCCCAGATGATAGTTAATATCATTGAGGGTGACGCAAAACGAGCTTGCTGTTGCCAAATTTGAGGTCTAATATCAAATGATATTCACTATCATTTGAGGTGCTTTATGGACAAGCAACAAGCAGTGGCAATACCGGCTTACGAGGATATCGAACGTGAGCTGCTGCCTTATCTATCACTGCGATTTGCCTCGATTGAATTTGCCCAAAGGATTATTTTGGAGACGCGGTCGCGCATATTGGAAGCCGACATATTGATGCTGGTTGGTGACCCCAAAACCTATGTATGCAGTTTCGCAATCAATGTCGGTAAGCGACTGCTGCAGGATGCCTCTCAGCCTAGCGGGTTTTAATCCACAAGGATTTCCTCAGAAGTACTCCAACAGCAATGTCGGCTCAATAACAAGGTGTCTTAGAGTCGTAAAGCAGGGATGAAACTAATATTGATAATCAACCTGCGATAGTTGATTCAAAGCATTGAAACAATTGCGTTTTCTTATAGCGAGTATCGCCACCTGCGGTCTTTTCATCTACCAGAAGTCCCATCAAACATAATTGCCTCAGCGTTTTATGTACTGTGGACGATGCCATGACCTCGTTTCGTTCGAGCAATTTTTGGTTGATGTACTCCAGCTCAAAATACTCGGCGTCACACCTGGCAAGCTCTTTGAAAATCTTCAGTCGTGCCAAGGTTGCGCGCGAACCATGCTGGTGTAAAAAGTCTCTGACGTGTTTGGAAAAGTGCGTTGTATCCGCCATGGATTCCCTCCGTTGTTATGTTTTTCGTATCGCTTTTTAAAGACACAGTGCCGATTAGGCTGAAGCGTTTGCGGCTATAAAAGTCATTTCTCATTCGTAAATGAATACGGCGACAATCTTTCGCTGCAAGTTAATAATTGTTTGCGTTTGGAAATTCCTCTCTATAATATTTTCATGATAACAGTTCTCATTTGATAATTGTTGTTCTTTTCGGTAAGGATGTGAAGAGGATTTAACAAGGAGCGTTGAGTTGCATTTGGAGCTTTGACAGGGATTGGGAACGCAAGCTGCCCGACCGTTTTCGCCTCCTTGAACATTTGTCGCTGACAGCGGTGGATGAACTAACTATCTTTTTATTGGGCTGGCAGCTTGTTGGGGTTTCTCTCTCGCTGAGGCCACTGCGTGAGTATTTGTTATGGCTATTCCTTCGATTCCTTCTTATTCATTGCCTATTTCTGATCTGCCTGTGAACCGCGTCCAGTGGCAGGTTGAGCCTGCACGCGCCGTGTTGTTGATTCACGATATGCAGGACTATTTTTTGCGTTTCTACGGTGCTGACAATCCGCTGGTTGAAAAGTTGATCGCTAACATCGTAGCGCTGCGCCGCTGGGCGAAATCCCAGGGTATTCCGGTGGTTTATACCGCCCAGCCAAATGAACAAAGCGCAGAGGACCGTGCCTTATTGAACGATATGTGGGGACCCGGTTTGACGACGGCTGACCCGGCGTTAAAAGCGGTTGTGGAACCCTTAGCGCCCGAGGCGGATGACACAGTTCTGGTCAAGTGGCGCTACAGCGCATTCCAGCGTTCTCCCTTGCAGCAGATGATGAAAGATTGGCAGCGCGACCAGTTGATTATTGTTGGTGTTTACGCGCACATCGGTTGCATGACTACCGCGCTGGATGCGTTTATGCGCGACATTCAACCCTTTTTAATCGCCGATGCTTTAGCCGATTTCAGCGAGCAGGAGCATCGTATGGCGCTGACCTATGTCGCTGGCCGTTGTGGTTCGGTGATCACCAGCAGCAGTTTGAAGCAAGCGGCATGAGTCAGGAATTTTTACTGGGAAGTGAACAACCTTTTCGCGGCAAGTGCGTATGGGTAACGGGGGCGGCTCAGGGAATCGGGTCGCAGATTGCGCAGAGTTTTCAGCGGTTGGGTGCGCGGGTGATTGGCATTGATCGCCAATTTTTGGCGATAGAAAAGGATGTTGTTAATGAAGAGCAGGGAACGTTTGAACACGTGCTGCTCGATATCACCGACCCAACGCGAGTAGCTCAAATCAGTGCGCAACTCATAGCCGAAGGAATGGCGCCCCAGGTAGTGGTCAATGCGGCGGGGATTTTGCGCCTCGGCCGCTTGGACACGCTTGCGCTTGACGATTGGCAGGCTTGTTTCGATGTCAATGTGAGTGGGGTTTTTTATTTGCTGCGCAGTCTGATGCCGCATTTTAAAGCCCAGGGTAGTGGCAGTATCGTTAACCTAGCATCCAACGCAGCCCATGTGCCGCGCGTCAATATGGGCGCCTATTGCGCGTCTAAAGCGGCGCTGGTCAGCCTGAGCCACTGCATAGCATTGGAGTTGGCGGAATACGGGGTGCGCTGCAATGTGGTATCGCCTGGTTCTACTGATACTCCCATGTTGCGCGCGATGTTGGGTGATACAGATTCCCAGCGAGGCGCTGACCTTTTTTCTCCAACTATTAGCGGCTTGCCCGAACAGTACAAGCTGGGCATTCCGCTGAAAAAAGTAGCAACGACACAAGAAATCGCCAACACCGTACTCTTCCTCGCATCTGATTGCGCCAGTCATATCACCATGCAAGACATAGTGGTGGATGGCGGTGCGACTCTCGCTGCCTAAGTGTGACTCATCCCGGGTCATATTTAAGGCAGCTCCACTTCTGCATGCCAGTGCTACTTGCCTCTGCCCAAAGAGCAACTACTCTTTTCATCAAAAGACATGAGTAATGGCGATCGTCGATTGCCGTTTTTTAAATGGAGTCATTTGAATGAAAAAAATTTCAACAATCATCGCTGCTGCTGCGCTCTTCACCGCTGTTAATGCCGAAGCCGAGTTTTATAAATCAAAACCCTATGTTGGTGGAAATATTTCAGGCGTAGATTTATCCGTAACCGGTGGGCCGGACGACTTATCGTTAGTCACCGGATACGCAAGATTCGGTGCGCGGTTTGATGATTATTTCTCTTTGGAATGGCGGATTGGGACTGGACTTCAAGACGATGATATTGATGTATTGGGTGTCAATACGGAAGTTAGCCTTGATTTATTCTACGGTGCTTATGTGTTGGGCGGATTGCCGGTCACAGAAGACATCTACCCTTATGTCTTGATTGGTTATACACAAGCAGAAGTGGAATTAAATAGCCGTGATTCCAGCGATGAGTATGAAGAGCATGATGTGTCTTTCGGAGTCGGGATAAATTTTGACGTGTCGAATCAATTCGCTATCAATCTGGAATATCTGCGATATTTAAAAGAAGACGGAGTTGAATTGTCAGGGCCGGCCTTGGGCGTCTTGTACTATTTCTAATAACGCAGTTACAGCAAACTGGCAAGAATGGTGATGGCGGCCATGCCGGGTGCGAGCCGAGGTGCGTAGTTTAAGATAAGCGCCAAGACAAAGGCTGCAGCGCTCATTAGGCCGAGCGCTGCAACGAGCCCTGTTGCCCAACCGTACAGGTGGGAACAATAAAGCAGGGTTGCAACTAATAATCCCCAGCCAGCAGCGCGCACTATATTTAGCTGTGATTGGGCTATTTTTTTCTTGGGAAATACCTGTTGAAAATGTTTGCTCATAGCCAGGCTGAGAATTAAAAAGCTGCAGTAGGCGAGTGCGTAAGCGGCCAGCATTAATGAGTCTCCGGTTGTTGTTTGCTTGAGTAGGTGGATGCTGTTGTTGCTGGCGCTATATGAAATTCCCTTGCGGGTTTCGGTGCTGGTACGGCATTTGTTAATGCTTCAGTCAGTTTGAGATTCGTGTGTAATTTCCAAGCGGCAAACGCAAATGCAATGCCGACACAGAGAAACGTAAGATCGGTACCTGCGTAAACCCAGTCTTGCCCGGAAATACTATTCACCAGGTGGCGCTCAGTGGTGAATGCATTTAACAGCGGGAGCAAACCATAAGCGGCGGCGGCCAACCAAAGCATATCCACCCAGCCACGAGTAATAGAACGCATAAGCGGATAGAGCAGGGTAATCAGCCACACAATAAATAAACTGTGCATTTCCCATTGGCTGCGTTCTGCAAAATCTAACGGTAATAATCGATTCGCCCAAAAATACGCGGCTATAGCAATGGGTAACCCAACAATTGTCCCCAGATTTAAACTTTCAACGAGCCGATAACCAAAGTCCGGCCCTCCTGCTTTTTTAAGTTGTGCGGGGCGGCGTTTTAAACTCCACAAAATCATGCCGGTTGCGATCATCGCAGTACCGAGTAAACCGGAAAAGAAATACAGCCAGCGCAAACCAATATTGGCAAATAAGCCTTCGTGTAAACCTAAAAAGATATCGTAAACGGCGCGAGGTTTAGAGCTAATCGCAGATCTCTCCGTGAGTAATTCGCCCGTTGTGCCATCGAAAACCAGTTCAGGGCTGGAGCGCAATGGTGAATCCAATTGCCGCACAATCGTAACGCGGGCATTGCTATCGCCGGGATGATCTATATCCAAATAGCGAACTTGTCCTGCTCCCCATTGTGATTCTGCAAATGCCATCATTGCACTTAATTCAGCGAGGTCTGCTTTTTTACCGCTGGCAACGGGTTTTTCTGTTTCTGAAAAGAAATCGTTGGTGAAATTACTTTTTGCGTCTTCACCGAATCCATAAGTGCCGGCAACGATCAGCGACATATAAGTCAGAACAAAAAATATCAGGCCGCTGTAGGTGATCATAAAGTGAAAAGGTAAGGCGCTAACACTGAGAAGATTGTGCATGTCGAGCCAGGAGCGCTGACCTTTTTCACTGCGAAAGGTAAAAATATCTTTGAATATTTTTTTATGGATGACCACTCCGGTAATGATGGCAATCAACATAAACATGCTGCAAATACCCACAATCCAATAGGCAATATTGGGCGGCATGTAATGCAGTGAGTAGTGCATGCGATAGAGCATCTGGCCGCCTCCGGTAGAGCGGCCGCTTAATCCTTCACCCGTAGTTGCGTCTAATAATTCATTGACGCGCGCGCCGGGTTTTCCATCTTCTGTTGGCATTTGCCAAAAAATGCGCAGGTACGGATTGTTGCGATCAACGGGTGGGCTGATAAACCAGCGCTCAGCACCCTGGGCTTTTTCTTGTAACCGTTTTTCGGCAGTAAGCAACGCCTGTTGGGTGCTAGCTTTTTCTGGCAGCAACTCTGGCTTCATCCAGTTATCGATTTCCGTATCAAAATAACCCAGGGTTCCGGTCAGGAACACGAAATACAACACCCAGCCAACGGTTAGTCCGCCCCAAGTATGTAACCAGGACATGGATTGGCGAAAGCCGCTTTTCATGATGCACCTCGGGTGAATGCTAAGGCCGATGACATCGAGCACATGCGCATGTGAATATTGGAATGTGTCTTTGCCACTGGCCGATACGCTTACTTATCTGTTTATTAAAAACTGCCACGCACACTGATAGTTGCGCTCAAAGGAGTACCATAAAAATTCTGGCGTGCTGCACCACTGACTTTTTCGTAATATTTTTTATCGAACAAATTGTCAATGTTCAGTGCCAGTTTCCAATGATCGTCAATTTCATAGCCCGCTAACAATGACGCAGTGGCATAGCCTGGCGCTGAAAATTTTAGCGCGTTGGTGCCGCTATAAAAATCACTTACTGCACGCAATCCACCGCCAAAGTAAAAGTGCTGTAACACGCCTTCATGAAAACTGTATTTGCTCCACAAGTTAACATTATTTTTTGGGGTGAAAGGGGCGAAGCTTTGTCCCTCTTGAGAGGGAATTGCTTCCAGGTATTCTGTTTTGGTATAGGCATAACCAGCAGTGATTTGCCAGTTGGCGGTTAGTTCGCCACTGATTTCGGCTTCAAATCCTTCACTTTGCACTTTGCCAGCGGCGATTGAAAATTGACTGTCTTCCGGATCTGGTAGTGCGCGATTTTTATCTTGTAAACGATAGATTGCGGCGTGGACATTAACACGACCCTGCAACAGTTCACTGTTCATACCCAACTCATACTGGTCGCCAGTTCGCGGATCAATCTGCTCCTGGTTTTTGGTCAGGTTGCTTTGTGGTTTGAAAATGTCGCTATAGCTTACGTAGAACGCAACGTCATCAGTGACATCAAACAGCATTGCCGCATAGGGAGTAAATGTATTGTCTTCCTTGTATTTTGGTGAAACGACTGCGCCGGTATCGGTGCGTGTTTGCTCTGAATCCCACCAGCTCAAACGGCCGCCAAGCAAAAAACTCCAGTCATCGGCCAATTGGAATTTGCCGCGTGCATACACTCCTTCCTGCTTGGTTTCAGTGTTGCTGCCATAGCCATTGGGGAGTGGTACCAGTGCAGGTTTTGGCGTGTCGTGGTTGTGATCAAACACATTGGATGTACCAAAGGCAGGCGAGTAGGTGTACGCACCATAAGGTGATTCGTTGTCGCTGGTTCGATAGTCAGCGCCAAAAATAAATTCATGAGTTTGCCCGCCTAATTCAACGGGCAAATTTACGAAAGCATCGGCGCTGGTATCTTCCAGATTGGAAGGGAAATACACATTGGCGATAGCAATTTTTCCATCTGCCGCTGCTGCGCTATTTGCGCGTGCACCATCATAGATACGCTCGCGCTCAGAGTGACGGACAGTAAATTTAAACTGACCTCCATTGCTGAAAAAATGTTCCAGCTCGCCAAAGATATCGGCGGTTTCCATATCCAATAAATTCCAGTCCGCAATAATAGCGGTTGATCGGGGCACATCGAGCAGACCACCATTGGCATAGGCGGGTAGACCTTGGTCGATAACCGAATCTATTTTTTGATAGGTCCCGCCAATCGATAATGTAGTCGCTGGAGTGAGATCGTATTCCAGTGTTCCGTAGGCAACTTGTTTATTACCGTTGATGCCGTCGAGATAGGAATCGCGATCTTCAGCCGCGACGATCAATCGTCCACGCAGGTTACCTGATTCAGAGAGCGCACCCGTTGTATCGGCTTCTAAGCGATAGCTATCCCAAGAGCCGGCGCTCGCCATACCTTGGAGCTGGGTTTCTGCGAGTGCTCGTTTGCGCACCATGTTGACCGTCACGCCTGGCTCCCCGGATCCTTGAAATAATCCGGCTGCACCGCGTTGTATTTCTACGCGATCAAACACGACTAAATCCATATCGGCCATATTGGCGTTGTATTGGAGGTTGATGCCGTCTAATTGAAATGTATCCGGTGCATAACCGCGAGCGTTGAAGGTATTAAAAAATCCTGCGCCATCAAATTTTTGAACGCTCACGCCAGTCACATACTTCATCGCATCGGCGAGGTTACTAATGTTTTGGTCGTCTAATTTTTCGCGAGTGACTACGCTTACGGACTGCGGAATCTCTTTGAGTGTTTGGTTGGTTTTACCGATGCTGATATCGGTAGGGGCATAGGTTGGTGTTTCGGCGGTGGCGCTAACCTTTATGGTTTTGAGTGTGGCAGCATTTTCTGTTTCGGCTGTTGTCTGTGCAACAAGAGGAGCGGAAAAGAGCAGCGCAATTGCGATCGATAGCGGGCTTCGGGTCTTCATTATAAAAATCTCGTTCAAATGACTAGTAGAGTGATAATCAGGCCGTGTAGGCGGAATTCATTGTGTTTAACGTCATGCATTCTCTATGGCGAGAAATTTGAGCAGCAAGATAATTGCGAAAAATGCACCCGCCGGCATCCAGATTCCTGCGAGCGATTTAAACAAAGAGCGATGAGAAAAAACCCACATAACGGCACCGGCATAAATGCCAAAGCTCAACAACAGACTAGTAGTGAGCGCATCCATTTTGTTCATGGGCAATATATAGGTCAGCAGAATTCCACTAGTGTTAGCGAGCGCAAATCCACCAAAGATTGCAGTCACTATTCGCCAGGTAATTTGCCAGCGGTAACGCGAATCAGACGGTAATGCTTTTGTCAGTGGTTTCATAATCTCAATCGCCCGTGAAAAATGGTTGAAATTTTTTCGTTTAAAAAATGATTTGAAATTAAAACTCTGCGGTTGCCGAGACCATCAAGGTGCGCGGGTCACCTATACGAGTACCGTTGAAACCATTCCAGTAATGTTCATTGGTCAGGTTGGTCAAGTCGGCGCGAAGGGTGACCAGAGTTTGCCCTACGGCAAGCTGATACCGGGCGCCAATATCGAACAAGGTATAGTCGGGCACTTTGTCTGTGTTCAGCGGGTCGCCGTAGCTGGAGCCGTTGTAATTTGCTGCTGCTGAAAAACTCAGGTTGCGGATGGACGAGGGGTAATATTCAAAGCGCGCTTTGACAATTTTCTCGGCTACATCGACTGGTGCTTTGCCTTCCTGTGCGGGAATTTGTTTTTGCTCTTTCACGATTGGATCAAGCAAGGTGAACCCGCCGATCAGATTGAGATTTTCCGTCAAGTTGCCGGTGGCAGTGAGTTCGATACCATCGTGTACTTGCAATCCGTCTTGTACAAACTTTGGCGCGGCCGGGTTAGTGATATCGAAATACTGCAGGCCTTTTTCGATACGGAAAATCGCAGCGTCCAGCGCTATGCCACCCAGATTAGTTTTTGCTCCTAACTCAAATTGCTCGCTGGTCAAGGGGTCGAATACTTCACCTTTGTTCACGACGGGAACACCGTTGTACAAGTCACTGACCACGGTTCCTTGCTCCAAGGCTTCGATGTAGCTGAGGTAGGTGGTGAGGTTTTCAACCGGCTTAAACAAAATCGACACTGAGGGCGTCACGGCCGATTCATCGTAACCTGTGCCGGTTTTTTGTTTGATCGTGGTTTGTGCCGCGCCGAGCAGCGCTGACCAGCGTTCATTGAACGTGATGTCATCACCCAAAATCAGGCTGGAGTATTCGTTGTTGCTGCTCAGGGTGAGGTCACCGCGATTCACCGGCGCAATATTGGCTGGTCGCGGAATATAGGTCGGCGAGGACATGGGTAAGTTGGTGAGATTGATCGGGGCAGCACTGGTTCCACTCATGCGGTATTGATAGCTCTCATTGGTTTGGTATCCCGCCGTGAGCTTGTGCGCGACTGAGCCAGTGTTGAACGACACATCCAGATAGACCGCACCGCCTTTATCTTCCTGCTCACTGAGCAGGGTATTTAAACCTGATGTATAGACGCCGGAGATTACCTGTTTGTAGGTACCGTCCGTCGTGATGGTATTGCTGGTGCTTTCTGAACCGCGCGTACCGCGGTTATCGATATAGGCTGCGCGCAACGAGACCTGCTCGCTGATTTGCCATTTCACATTGGTGCCGTAGCGATTGTAATCGTACCAACGGTTGGTCCAGGGTTGGCCCCAGGAAATGTCATTGTCGATGGAATCGGCAGATGGGCGGTTCACTCCTTTGTCAAAGTACCAATAGGTTTGCGAGCCGTTTACGTCGTAGGTGTAATCCATGCCATGGATTTGTACCCAAAAGTCTTCAAACAGGTAACCATCGAATGCCAGGCTGTAAAACGTTTTTTCAATTTCCTGATTGTCGATCGAACCATCGCCACCTTGTTCTACCAGATTGACTCTATAACCGTATTTGCCATCGCTATCGAATTTGCCACCGAAGTCGCCGTGGGTGTACCAGCTTTCTCCGCCGAGACTGCTTACTGTAATTTGGTTCAAGCGCTCATCGGTTGAATGCTTGGTGACATAGTTGGTAACGCCGCCGACATTATTTGCGCCGTATAAAAAGCCCGATAGACCACTCAGAATTTCAATCCGCGCGGTGTCTTCCATGGTCGCGCTGTGGTTGTATTGATCGTCGGGTACGCCATCGCGATAGGAGCGTTGGACGGTAAAGCCACGGATCATGACCCGCGGTTGGTTGTTCTCATGTTGTGCCCGGATCAGCTGGGTAGTCGGGTTAACGCGGTAGACCTGATCGGGCGTGGTCGCTTGCAAATTCTCGATCAGCTCTTCAGAGAAAACATTGATTGAATAAGGAGTGTCTTGCAGGCTGCGTCCTTCCCAGGCACCAACGCCAGACACGGTTTCTGTTTTATAACCTTCTGCTGCTGAACCCTCATCTGCCTTGGCTTCAACTACCACTGTTTTCAATTGTGCTGGGTTGCTTGTGGTTTCTTGCCCACTGGTTTGCGCAAAACCCAAGGGGCTGGCCAGAGTAGTGGTGGTCAGTAACAAGCCGAATCCAGTGCTATGTAAAGCGCGAGTGAGCGGATGTAATCGGTGTAAGTGACGGTGATGTGGGCGGCGCATCTTGGTTTTCCTTAAATAAGTGATGCGCCACTTTAACATTAATGAGATTAATTCTCACAAGAAAAATTATGCTAATTGCGATTAATCCCAAAATATCAGCGAATCAGGTCATGACTCGCTGGGGTGTTTCGAGGCCGTTTAAAAATCCACACTCGCTGACAGCAATAAAGTCCTCGGTGCGCCCATGGTAAGAAAACCGCGCGATACCGAATTCCAATAGCTTTCATTGGTGACGTTCATGAGATTGGCGCGCAGGTTCAGTTCTTTTCCTCCGATTTGGGTGGTGTAGCGTGCACCCAAATCCAACGTCTCCCAACCGGGAATGCTTTGGGTATTACCAACATCAGCTTGTGCGCTGCTGAACGCATTGATCCGGCCGGTGAAGGTCAGGCCGGTGATGCTTGCCAGATCATATTCTGCGTTCAGTACCACATTGGTATCGGGCACGCCGATCACGTCATTGCCATCGTTGATACCGCCCTGGGTTTTCACTTGTTCGGCATCGAGCAAAGTCAGCCCGCCCATTAATCGCAGGCCTTCAAGTGGTTCGCCGAAGGTCGATAATTCAAGCCCACGGTTGCGTTGTTCACCATCGGCAACAAACATATTGGAAGAGTTGATCAAGGTGGAAGGCATAGATATTTCAAAAATGGCGGCAGTCAAACCAAAGGTTCCTGCATCGTATTTAATGCCTGCTTCCTGTTGCTTGGAAATGGCCGGTGCCAGCATATCGCCCTGATTTGCAGTGCCATTGGGAGCGGTAGCGCCCTGAGCCAGGCCTTCGCTGTAATTGGCGTAGTAGGAAAAGTTATTGTGTTTAATGAGCAGAGCGCCGGTTGGGGTGATTTCAGAGTCATCGTATTCGCGCGTTTTAACGCTATTGGCAAACACGCCGCTATAGATTTTTTGTTCGCGCGCGCCGAGAGTTAACAGCACTTTGTCATCGGCAAAACCCAGGGTGTCCACCACACCAATACTGCTGGGTTGCAAGTCGCCATTTTGCGGAATCACACCATAGGTCAAGTTGGGCGCAGGGAGGTTCGGAGTCGCGTAGATATTGCCGGTGTAGACCGGGGTTGCGTGCAAGGTTGAGCCAAAGGATGTGCGCTCAAAATGCGTGTAGGAGATGGCGTAGTTGTGGCTGACGCTCCCGGTATGAAACAGGCCGCGCAAACCCAGTTCGTAAGTTTCTGCTTCGTAGGTGCCGCGAAAGCCACCGACGCGCGCGGTGAAGTCGCCAGCGGAATTGGTGATCCGGCGCATTTGCGATGCTGCGTAGTAATACTCTTCATCACCTTTTGATTGCCCGTAGTTGATGTAGGCCGTCGCCAGTGTTGAAAACTCATAGGCTACCTGTGCCAGCGCATAGTCGGCGCTGGTGTCGATAAATTCCCAGTCGTTCACAAAGTTGTGCGTGTTATCCATCGGTTTGGGCAATTCGAAACCGGTGTTGTACACCATGTTGGCGGTTTGCCCATCGGTCTTGCGCTCCTGCGAGCTGAGGTCGAGGCTGGCGGTCAGTTTTTCTCCGCGATAATCCAGCGCCAGCGCGCCGTTGAGCATGTCATCTTCCTGATTTTCGATAGGGGTATCGCCCGAGCGGGTCAGCAGGTTCACGCGTACGCCTCCTACATTGTCCTCACCAAAACGACGCCCGATGTCCAGATGCATGCCCAGTTGGCTATCGGAAATGTAGCTGCCGGTGAGGCGGGTGAGCGGGGTATCCAGCGCCCGTTTGCTCACCAGATTTACGTTGCCGCCGACCACGCCAAAAGGCGTCATGCCATTGAGCATGGAGGCCGGGCCTTTCAGCAAATCGACCCGCTCATAAAACTCAGGGGTGATGCGGCGTTGCTCGGTCATGCCGTAAAGCCCATTCACGCCAACCTGATTCACGAACAGCGGCAGGCCGCGAATGATATAGGTTTCGGTATCGCCATACTCCGCCTGTGCGCTGCGTACCGACGGGTCGACGCTAATGATATCGGCCACCCGACGGGCTTGTTGGTCGCGCACAAAGGACTCGGTAAAACTCTGGGTGCTGAAGGGTGCATCGAATACATCGACATTCCCCAGCATCCCCATGCGGCTGCTGACGGCGACTTGCCCGCCCGCATAGGCTTCCGGCAATTCCATGGGATGCGCTGCCGCCGACACTTTGATGGTTTGCAATGTGCCCGACGCTTTAGGTTTTACCGTCAGTGAGTAACTGCCATCGGCAGCCGGTGTTGCGACCAAATCGGTATTGGCCAGCAACAAGTCCAATGCCTGTTGTACGGTATAGGTTCCGGTTATCGCCGGTGCCTGGCGGTTATTGACGAGCGCGGGATCGGCCGCGAGGGTGATACCCATTTGACGCGCCAGAGCGTTGAGCGAATTGCCCAGCGAGCCAGCGGGTAGATTGATACTGTGTTGCACCTGCGCGCTGGATGTTGCAGAGCTGGCATTTTGTGCGCTCACCGGTGCCGCACCCAAAGTGGCGATAGCGCAGGCGAGTAGGGAGATGGTGAAGTTAAAGCGGTTCGGCATGAGTAAATCCTTGGAGATAGAGAGTGGTTTTTATCTATGCCGAACGAACTTCAAAAGAGAGTAAAAAAATCTCCGGTTTTTATTTGGCCTTGTTACTTATCTCGCCTTCACACTAATCCACCAATCCGTATGCCTATTGATGGTGATGGGTAATGTGTTGGCGAGCGAACTTAATGCTTTGTCTGAATCCTTCAAATGGAAAATGCCGTTGACTCTCAGGTCTGCCACTTGAGCGTCATAGTGCAGCCAGCCACGGCGGTGTTGGGATAGCGCGTCCAACACATCACCCAAGCGGGCGTTGTTTGCTTCAATCACACCATCAACCCAAGCATCGGCGGCCAGGCCGGTGTTAGCGAGCGGGATTATTGTGTTCCGTGCAATTTGCACGCTGTCACCGGCATTGACCAATTGGGAGTGGCCAACGGCTTCTACTTTGACTTGGCCTTGGGTTACGACCAGTTCATCCAGCTCGCCGTGTTTGGCCACCACAAAGCGGGTTCCTGTCGGCGTGAAGCGGGCGTCCTCGGTAATGATCTGCGGTTTATCCAAAGGCGCTGCGGCCGATGAGTCCACCAGAATTCGGCCGCGATATAAGTGAACTGCGATTCCATCGGCAGTCGTTTTTACATCGAGTGCGCTGTCGGTATCCAGATAGAGTAGGGCGCCGCCATCCAGATTGATTTGTTGCAGCTCGCCTTTTGCCGTCGCGTAGTCTGCCTGCCAATTTTGAAGTGCATGAGGAAAAAGCAGCAGAGAAAATCCCACCATCAACAAGCAGGAGAGGGCACCGGCAAACACGGTTTTACGCTGCCGCCGCGTTTTGGCTAAGCCTTGCAGGATCGCGCTGTTGCCACGCGCCAATGAACGCGCAGGAATGAATTCTTGTTCGACTAATTGCAGCCGTTGCCAGGCCATTTCATGCAGCGGATCAGCTTCCCGCCAGCGCTTGAATTCGCGCTGATCGTTTTCCGATAGGATCTCATCGCCCAGCACTACGCTCCAGTGGCAGGCTTGGTCGATGATGTGCTCGGGAATGGAGTGATTCATCGGGGTATTCATCAATAGTCAGCCCATCAGCACGTGATAGCAGTGACGTAAGGCCAGGGCGAGTTCTTTTTGCACGGTACTGCGGGATACATCCAGTTGCGTCGCAATCTCGTCATAACCCAAGCCTTCCAAACGTGACATCAGGAAAATCTGGCGCGTGCGCGGCTTGAGTTGATCCAGCAATGCATCGATGCGCGCCAGGGCTTCAATCATGAGTAGTTGGTCTTCTGCCGAAGGCATCAGGTTTTCCGGCAGGGTTGCCAATGCTTCCAGACAAGCTGCCTCAACACGCTGCCGGCGGTAGCGGTCGATCACTAAACCATGAGCCATTCGCGCCAAATACGCGCGCGGGTCCTGAATCTGCGCAGCATCATGTCGCCCGAGCAAGCGCACAAATACATCGTGCGATAAATCTCCCGCCGACTCGCGGCAACCAATGCGCCGATTCAGCCAACTGCGCAACCAACTGTGATGGTCGCGATACAGCGATTCGGTGAGTGAGCGGAGGAGCGGATTAGGCATAACAGCACAGCGACCTGTTTAAAGATGCGCCATGCTGTCACAAATGGGAATTGTTCGCAATAAATAGTCGGCTGCTCATTAATTGCCCAGAGGCCGTTCAAAAATACTCCTCACACGTTCATGAATGCTTTTGTCTCATTTGAGATTGATTCCTAAATGTAATTGAATGACTATAGCGCCCTACATTGAGTCAGTCGCGTTATGAGGATTTATGCAGCGTTTGCATCTGGTTACCGGTTTGTTTTTATCGTCCTTCTTTTTTTCACCCATGCTCAGCGCGCAATCGTCTGAGTCACGGGTGGTGATCCATCAACTTCACAGCACCGCGTTGACAACCGAGATGGAGTTGAGTGGAACCCTGCGCCCGCTGCGTGAGGCTGAATTATCGGTAGCGGCCGATGCGCTAGTGATGGCGATTCATACCGAGGTGGGTAAGCGTGTCAAACGTGGCGAGTTATTGCTGGAGTTGGATGCCAGCGTCGCCAAACAAGAGCATTTGCGTGCGTTGGCTGAGGTATCAGCAGCGGAGCTTCGCACCAAAGAAACCCAGCGTCTGGTAGAAGAAACGCTGCAACTGAAGCAGCAAAGTCATATCGCAAAAACCGAAATTAGTGCGCGCGAAAATGCGGCGGCTTTAGCCAAAGCCAGCTTGGCGCAAGCGCGCGCCGAGGCGAGTATCGCTGCTGAACAATTGGCCAAGCATCGTCTTTATGCGCCTTTTGATGGTGTGATTAGCGCGCGTTGGACTGACCTTGGCCAGTGGTTAGCGCGCGGTGATCAGGTGTTTACTCTGGTGTCGCTGGATTTGCTGCGCCTGGATGTGCGCCTCCCGCAAGAGCAATTGCAAAATATTGAGCAGTTGCAAGCGGTTCAAATTCGCCCCGATGCCCAGCCTCAGCTGGAGCTTCCAGCGCATCTGGACACCTTGGTGCCGGTAGGTGATGCCTCGCGTAGTTTTTTGCTGCGGGTCGCGGCAAATGAGCATTCGCCCGCGCTTATGCCCGGCGCATCGGCGCGGGCGTTGTTCCGCTTCGAACATCCACAACAGGCGGTGCTTTTGCCGCGCGATGCAGTCCTGCGTAATGCCGATGGTAACTACAGCGTGTTTGTCGTCATCGACGGTAAGGCCGAGCGTCGCCAGGTCACGCTCGGTACCGTTGGGCGCGATGGTTATATGGTTGAAAAAGGTTTGGCCGCTGGTGAGCAGGTTGTGATCCGCGGCAATGAGGTGCTAAGTGATGGCCAGCCAGTGATGGTGGTGCAGGAGGCTGGCGTTAATGAGTTAAGTGCGATTAAGTCTGGCGCGACTGAACAGGGCGGTCAGCTATGATCGAAAAAGTCGTCACGCAAGGGCGCTTGCTAAGCGTCATCGTACTGATTGTATGCATTCTCGGTTTGGCAGCGGCGCTGCGGATGCCGGTGCAGATGATCCCTAATCTGGATACGCGCATTATCACCGTTGAAACCGGTTGGCCGGGGGCGACACCACAAGATATTGAAAAGGAGATTCTGCTGGAGCAGGAGCGCTACCTGCGCTCGTTGCCTAACCTGCAGCGCATGGAGTCGTTCGCCATGATGGGCGAGGCGGTGATCGAGCTGGAGTTTCCGTTCGGCGTTGATGCCAATGAGGCATTGATCCGTGTGTCCAACGCGCTTAGCCAGGTGCCTAATTATCCGGAAAATGTTGACCAGCCGCGCCTTTACAGCGAGTCATTTTCGGAAAACGCCTTCATGTATTTTGCGGTCTTGCCGAAAGAGGGCAATCCGCGCCAGCTCGACATGGACATGATCAGCGATTTTGTCGATGACCAACTGCGCCCGCGTATGGAGCGCATCGCTGGTGTGTCCCAAGTAGATATGAATGGCACCTTGCGGCAGATCCAAATCCACGTCGATCCGGCACGCCTGGCACAGCGCAACCTGAGTCTTGAGGATGTGAGTGCGGCGATTCGTGCGCGCAACCGCGATGTATCGGCCGGCGATATCAACGACGGCAAGCGTCGCTATTTGCTGCGCACCACAGGCCGTTTTGACCAGGTTGAGGATTTGCAAAACCTGATTTTGGCGCACAGTGCCGGCAGCAATATTCGTTTGGGCGATGTAGCTGAGGTGCGGCTCGATCACTACGAAAAACGTGGCTATTCCATCGTGAATGGCGAAGATGCCTTAACGCTCTCGGTAAAACGCGAGCAGGGCTCTAACGTGATCGACATCAAGCGCGCGATGCTGGCGGAAGTGGAAAAAGTCCGCGCGGATCTGCTTGAACCCAACGGCTTGCGCATCCTGATGATCGGCGACGATGTTCGCTATGTGGAAGATTCGGTCAGCAACGTGTTTAGCAATCTGTGCCTGGGCGCTTTCCTCGCAACGCTGGTGATGTACCTGTTCCTGCGCTCCGGGCGCGCGACCCTTATCTGCCTGCTGGGAATTCCCGTTTGTACCATCGCCTCGTTTATTGGTCTTGCCAGTTTTGATCGCACCATTAACGTCATCTCCCTCGCCGGTATTGCCTTCGCGATTGGTATGACGGTCGATAACAGCATTGTGGTGTTAGAGAGTATTGAGCAGGCGCGGCGGCGCGGCTTGGATCGCATTGAAGCGGCGGTTGCTGGCGTGCGCGAAGTCTGGAGCGCGGTGATCGCCTCTAGCGCCACCACCGTATTGGTGTTTGCGCCTGTGTTGTTTATCGACGAAGAAGCTGGGCAACTTTATTCCGATATTGCGCTGGCCATTTCTGCGTCGATTATTGCGTCCATGTTGTTCGCGCTTTTTATCGTTCCGGCTGCGAGTGCTGCCATTGGCGGCCGCGTTGCCATGGGTGATGGTTCCAAGCGGGAAGCGGCGATCCTGAATTTGACCGATTCGTTGTCGGGTACGCCAAAACGCCGTTATCTCACGATCATTTTATCCATCGCGGGCAGCCTCGGTTTGGCGATGGTATTTATGCCCGCCACTGAATATTTACCGGAAGGCGAGGAGCCCAAAGCGTTCAGCTCGATGTTCGCGCCACCGGGTTACAACATCGATGAAATGAAGCGCATCGGTGCGGAGATAAAGGTGGAGTTGGATAGTGCCATTGCATTAACACCTGACCAATATGATGCCGAGCGCGATGCGTTGCCCCCGCTGAAGTATTACTTCATGCAGATTAGCTCCGGGCAGATTTGGGTGATGAGTGAACCGCATAGTTCAGCTGATCTGGACACTATGATGAACTCGCTGGTGACGCGATTTGAAAGCTATCCCGGTATGCGCGCATTTTCATCGCGTGGTTCGATTATTTCCAGCAATCAGGGCGGCACTCGCGCTGTTGAATTGAATATTATCGGCCCGGATTTGGCTGAGCTTTACGACACTGCTCGCCATGTAATGCGCCGCGCCGAAGAAATATTTCACGAGCCGAGAATCGATTCATCGCCTGCATCCTTGTCACTTGATCAACCCTTAATTGAGATTCGTCCTCGTTGGGAACGACTCGCGGAGTTGGGTTTTAGCAGCGATGAATTTGGCTTTACCGTAGCGGCTTATAGCGATGGCGCGTTTGTGGGCGAGTTCATCGATGGTGATGACAAAGTCGATATGTTCCTGTTTAGCGGCGCAGGCAATCACCAACAATTGAATGAACTGGCACAAGTGCCGATCCGCACACCCAATGGACAAGTGCTACCACTTTCTGCGCTCGCCGAATTGCGCGAAACGGTTGATAGCGAAGAATTACGCCGCGTGAATGGCATGCGCACTGTGTCGGTTTATATCATTCCGGCAGATGATGTTGCGTTGGAAACGGCGGTCGATAAGGTGCGTAATGAATTAATTCCGGAATTAAAACGTAACGGCGAATTACCAGATCGGGTTGCGCTAAATATCACCGGTGCAGCGGACGATCTGGCTGCAACGCGCAGCTCGCTGCTGAATAATTTTGCAGTGGCATTGATACTGATTTATTTATTGTTGGTCGCAATTTTCTCGCACTGGGGTTATCCGCTGCTGATTCTGACTACTGTGCCTTTAGGTCTTGCCGGTGGATTGGTCGGATTGGTCGGAAGCAATGGTATTGGTGCGCTACTCGCATCAGCAGGGCTCGGCGGCGGACATCAAGCGCTCGATATGATCACCATGCTCGGTTTCATCATTTTGCTGGGTACTGTGGTGAACAATCCCATTCTTATCGTCGAACAAACCCGTCGCAATGTTGATGAGTTGCACATGCCGATCACGGCCGCGGTGCAAGCCGCAGTTGCCTCGCGTTTACGTCCAATTCTTATGTCTACTGCAACTACGGTATTTGGTCTTGCGCCCTTGATATTAATTCCTGGCGCGGACACGGAGTTATATCGCGGGGTAGGCATTGTTGTGCTGTTTGGTTTATTGGCCTCATTGGTACTTACGCTCAGTTTTTTACCCTGCGTGTTGATTGAAGTATTAGCGCCAGATGCAATTTGGCGAACAAGACTCGAGCGCTGGGTGCGTGTAAAAAATTAATTTTCGGGATGTAATAAAAATGAAAAAAGGAATATTGATTCAGTGTGTGGCGAGTGGGGTTTTGATCGGCGCCCTCGTGCTGATTGAAAATGGTGAGTCACCAAAAATAGCTGTTGCTGGCGATAACAAATTGCCGGCAACAGTTGTGGTGGTGGATGTTAAAAAAGCGGTTATCGATAGCGAAGTTCGTAGTGAGGCGAGCGCGACCAGTTCATCTCAATCGCCATTGGATAATCCGAATTTTCAACTGACACCAGAAGAGATACTTGCAATGTACAACTGGGGCGATGCGCGCGGCTATGACGTCGATGGGCGTTTTACGCTTAGCTATGAATCTATGGATGATGAAACCTTGCTTGCATTGGCAAACCAGAATGATCCAAAGGCGCATTTGGTATTGGCTAATCGCATTTTGGCATTGGCGAAAGAAGAGCGATCGTTTTCTCAAGATGTCGATCCAGTTGAAAAGTTTGATGCAGTAGAAAAGCATTTATATGACGCGTCTGTTTTGGGGTACTCATCCACGCTCAATGAGCTGAGCGAATTAATGAAACTAAGATCGATTCGCGATTTTAAAGGGCGACAAGAGTGGAAGGTGGCTGCATATAAATTTGCGTACATCGGTGAACGGAGAGGAGATCCAAATGCAGCTACGCAGTTGGAAGTGTTGAGGCTAGCTTATCCACTTAGCGACGCTGATAACCAATCCATTTTGATACAGGCTGATAACACCTATAACGAGATGTCTCTGCAAAGGGCTAATTTGGGTCTTCCCGAATTTGATAATACAACCTCGCCTGAGGCCCAGGCGGCAATTCAACGGTTGAAAGAGTACGCCCAAGAAATCGCAAACAAAATGGCTGAATCTTTAACGAATAAACAAACTGATTATTGAAGGATTACTACTATGTTAAATCTGTATCCACTGTCTGTTGTAAAACAGTCAACCTCATTTGCTCGCAATCCTATAGCTGCTTGCGTGAGCCTTATTACTTTGGGAGTAGCGCTTGCCGTTTCTGTCAACGTAAATGCACAAGAAAAGAAACAAGATGAACCTGATACACAATTAAAGACCATCAAAGTAACAGCAAAAGCAGAGGAGGGAATAACCACTCCGCTGGATTATTTAACTGAAGAAGTGGTTACGGGGGCTTTAGGTAATAAATCAGTTTTGGATACCCCGTTCTCCATGACTGTAGTTGATAGTGCCGACATTGTGGAGCGCGGAGCCAAATCAATCGGGCAGATTTTTATGAATGATGCGTCGGTGTATGCACCAACGCCATCATCATCAACCGATTGGTGGGGAACGCAAATTCGCGGTTTGCCTGTGCGTAATTTTTATATCGACGATGTGCCCATGTTGTTGTATTGGGGTGGCGATTTTCCACTTGAGGCGGTCGAGAGCGTCACTGCATTAAAGGGCTTGACTGGCTTTATGTATGGCTTTGGCGAACCTGGCGGTGCAATTAGCTACAAGATAAAGGCGCCAACCGCAACTCCGCAAACATTTGTTAATTTGGGCTATCGCAATGCGAGCTTGTTTTCTGCTCATGTGGATACCAGCCAAAACATCGGCGATGAATTCGGGCTTCGCGTGAACCTTGCTACCGAGCAGGGCAAGGCCTACAACGAAGCGGAAATAGATCGCACACTTGCTTCTCTTGCATTGGATAAACAATTTGGTGAATCGGTTAGTTGGTTCGCCAATGTAGTGTATGAAGAAAACACCAATGAAGCAGAGCCATTGCAGTTTTATTTTTCTGAGTATGACGTAACCGGCAGCGACGGAAAATTGCCGAAAGTGTCGTACAGCTACGACGATTTTAATATTGATAACTCTTACTACTATACCGAAACCCTGTTTGCCTCAACTGGCATTGACTGGCAGCTGGGTGAAGATTGGAATTTGCAATACAAGCTCGGCTTTTCCAGCAAAAAGCATCAGTCCAATAAATCCTTTGCGTACTTGCAAAATAAGGAAGGTGACTATGAGGGTTATGCATACAATTTTGCGGGCAAACTGGATAATTTATTCAACCAAATTATGCTGCAAGGTGTTGTTGCTACGGGCGATATCACTCATGAGATTGTTGCAGGTATAGGGCAGCAAAAGAACGAGGAAAAATGGGGCACAGATTGGTATTGGGAAAATGATTTCAATGGCAACCTGTATCAGGAACAAACGTTCCGCTTTACCAGAACACCGAATTTTACGTTGGAGTCCAAGCCCAGTGCTGAATCGACACAATCCTACGCATTTGCCAGCGACACCATTCATTTTAATGACCATTGGCAAACCATTATTGGTGTGCGCTACACCGATTATGAAATCGATACCTCTGACTACAGCACACAAGAACTAAGCCCAACGTTTGCGGTGATTTACAAACCGGATGAACAAACCAGTTTTTACGGCAGCTATGTTGAAGGCATGGAACCCGGTACCCGTGTTGGGGACACCTTTGCAAACGTGGGTGAAATTTTGGACGCAACGGTTTCCAAGCAATATGAAGTCGGCGCCAAACACGCTGCCGGTAAATGGAATTACACCGCCGCAATTTTCAAAATTGAACGCGCAAATCAAATGGCGATAATGCGCGATGCGGTGCTTCCTTATTTAACGCAAGATGGTTTGGAAGTGTATGAAGGTGTAGAGCTTGCCACCTCGTATCAATTGAGTGACAACCTTAATCTCGGGTTCAGTGCGATCTATCTGGATGGCACGATTGAATCAGTGTCGGCGGATAATGCTGCGCTTGAGGGGAATGATCCGGCCTATGCATCGGATTGGCAGTTGGTGGGTAACGTCGAATATCTAATGCCTGAAATTGAGGGACTGAAGTTGCATGCTAACGCCCGTTATTTTGGCGAGTCGTTTACCAGTACCGAGAACAATTTAGTGCTGCCAAATTACACACTGGTGAATGCTGGCATGAGCTATGAATTTGTCGCAGGGGATCAGCTCTGGGCTATTAATGGCAATGTGAATAATTTGCTGAATGAGCAGTACTGGGCGGGCAGTGGTTGGTCATCAGGCAATATGGGAGAGGAGCGCAATATTTCAGTGGCAGTAAATACCCGTTTCTAATGTGCATGTGCCGCTTTGCTTCCCAGGGATAGGAGTAGCGGGAGGCAGTTCGAGCTGTTAAGAAAATAAGGGTCCAGCTTTTATCGGCTGGATCCTTTTTTTCAAAATTCATTTTTACGCAGGCTCGCATTTACCCAGAATTACTGTCGTTTAAATGGCAATAGTTATCATTTGATGTAGAATGTCGGCCACTAAAACGAACTATTCAAGTAATAATGTGGTGAATCCTTATGTCACTTAAGTCGTCATCTCCATCATCCTCGCTGACTGCTACCCATGTTCTTGGTCGTATCGGCGCCGGAATTTTGGGCGGTTATGTTTTTGTATGGGGTTTTATCGCCTTATCACTGGCCGGACTTTACGCGTTGGGAATGCCATTTCATGACGCCGAGGCATTCGGCAGCATTATCGGTTTTTTGTTGTATTTAGTAGTTTTTCTGTGGGCATTTGCCGCGCAGAGCTTGGCCAAGGTTTGGCTGGTTTTAGTTGGTAGTGGTGGGCTGATGACCGCCGCCGCCGCCTTGATTCAGCATTCATTGGTGTAGGAGGGTAACCCCATGTTCCAGAATTTTCGGTTGTCCATGGCGTGGTTGCATACCTGGTTTGGATTGGTATTAGGCTTTGTGCTGATGGCGGTGTTTTTCTTTGGCGCGCTGTCTGTTTTTGATCGCGAGATTGATCGTTGGGCGGTGCCTGAATCGCGCTTTGATCCGCAGCCGATGCCGTCGTTCGACAATCTGCTGCGCCCAATTTTTGAAAAAATGCAGCCCACCAAAACGGATATCGAACAATTCAGCAGCCGCGCTAATGGCCCTATGCCGGAGCATTATGATACGCCAGTGCGTTGGGGTGCCTACACCACTCACCGCGATCCGGTACTCAATATTTTTGCCGGTTATGAAGTGCCCAACGCTATCCATCACGACGATGCGATTTTTACCAGCAGCACAATTGACCCGCGCGATGGTCGTATTTTCCCCGATGACAGCCTCAAAATCGGTAGCCAATTTTTCTATCCATTGCATTACAGCCTGAATTTCCACTGGATGGATTTAGGTTATTGGATTGTGGGTTTTTCCTCATTGATTATGTTGGTGGCGTTGGTGAGCGGCGTGGTCATGCACCGTAAATTCTTCCGCGAGCTGTTTACGTTCCGCCCTAACAAAGCGACCCAACGCAGCGCGTTGGATCTGCATAACCTGACCGGTGTGGTGGCATTGCCATTCCATTTTTTCTTCGCCTTTACCGGGTTAGTCATTTTTGCGGGCATTTATTTTCCGGTGTCGCACACCCAGCTTGAGCAACTGCACGACCAACATGAAATTCATGAGGCCGAAGTTACCGGCCTGCCGCATGACCGCGCGGGTATTGCAGCACCCATCGCCTCGGTAGATGCCATGGTTGTAGAAGCGCAACGTCGTTGGGCTGAACGCGGTATGGCGGGTGACGTAGGTTTTCTGGCACTCAGCCACGTGGGTGATGAGAATGGCTATGTGAGTATTTATCGTGCCGGTACCGACCGTGTTGCATTAACGGGCGAGGGCATTCACTTCAAAGCCAGCACTGGTGAGGTGCTGCGTGAAGATCCGCCGCGTACCGTGGTAGCAAACGTGAATGAATTCCTTACCGGTTTGCACTTGCAGCATTTCCGCCATTGGATGCTGCGCTGGTTGTATGTGCTCGGTGGTTTGGCGGGCTGTGTGTGTATCGCGACCGGTTTTATTTTCTTTGTTGAAAAACGCAAGCGCCAATATGTGAAACAAGGTAGCCAAAACGCACGTGTAGTTGATGCGTTGGCGGTAACCACTGTCACCGGTATGGTGTTGGCGGCGGTCGGTATGCTGATAGGTAATCGCCTTTTACCCGGAGCCCTGCCCGAAGGTTGGCCGCCGCGCGGTAATTTGGAGGAATACATTTTCTGGGGCGTTTGGGTATTGGCAATGGCACATGCCTTCTGGCGCAGCGCTCCGGTTGCTCAAGCGCGGATGAATCCTGCATGGGTTGATCAGTGTTTTGCGTTGGTTTTCCTTGCGCCTTTGGCCGTGGTGCTCAATTGGATCACTACTGGCGATCACATCATTAAAACCATTAGCACCGGTTACTGGCCGGTGGCGGGCTTGGACTTGGCGTTATTGGTGGTGGCTGGTTTGTCATTTGTTGCCGGTCGTCACTTGCGTCGTAAAACCCAAACCGAGTCAGTGACTGTGGCAAGCACAATGAGTGATGCAGAGGTACAACATGGATAATTTACTGCTACTTGCCGCTATTATTTTATGTGTATCCGGCATGGCATGGTTGGCACTGGCGATGGATGTGCACTGGAAACAGGTGAATTCCAAATCGATTCCAACACAAGCAGTGCGTCAATTGCGCATCCTCGGTTATAGCGCGTTGTTTTGTTCATTGGTGTGTTGTTTGGTGGTCGATCACGCAACTATGGCTTCACTGGTTTGGATCATGTTGCTCGCCGGTTCCGCACTGACCATTGCGTTCACACTGAGCTGGCGCCCGCACTGGTTGCGCGTGTTTGCTGTGCCTTTTTCAAGTGCCAATTGAGGTTGAATTATCTAGCCGGATAATCTTCATATCGAACGCATCGCTTCAGCATTTTTTATCCGAGGACAAATTATGGCTCGTACAGCGGTGCTGTTCAGCGCTCCCAAAAACCGTTTATTTGCCTGCATTTTAGGTGCCCTGATTGCCTCGACGGTGATCACGGCCGGCGCCGCCACTTATTTACCCTTCAATGAAATCGACCGGATTGGTGTGCCCATCCTGTTGTTTCCCATTACCTGGACATTGTTGTTTTTATTTGCAGCGATGAGCCACAGCATTTTGCGCGTATGGGCTGTGTTGGCTGCGCTGACACTTGTGCATGCCGGTTTGATCTATCAACATTTGGCCGGGTGAGTTATGCAGCGCGATACCACAAAAAAATTCTATGTTGTGCACAGCTGGCTCGGTGTTATCACGGGCATTTTGTTATTTGTCCTTGCCTATAGTGGTGCGTTTTCCGTATTCGGCGCACGTGAATTAAAGGTCTGGTCCAATACTGATATTCGCGGTGGGGTGAGCCATGATTACGATGCTATCGAAGCCTTGGTGCGCACGCATGTAGCAGAGGTTGGTAGCGATTACCTTGGGCATGTGCGGGTGATGTTGCCGGGCGAAAGCAGCTTTACTCATTTGCAGATAGGATTTGAAAAAGAAATTGAATTGGAAAATGGCCAACACGACCATCGGGTAATTGTGTTCCAGCACCATCCACAAACATTGGCACTGGAAGATCGCTTTGAGGGTGGGTTAATTGAGTGGTTTAACAGCCATCCCCACGACATGGCCGATTTCATGACCACTTTTCATACCGACCTGCACCTCGGTAATCCCATTGGCCTGATCTTGACCGGCCTGTTGGGGCTGACCCTATTTGCCTCGGTCATTACCGGCGTCATTATCCATCGCAAGATTTTTAAAGAGTTTTTCAGCTTCCGCCCGTTGCGGAGCCTGCGCTTGTTGTTTACCGATACCCATAAAGTGCTGGGCGTATGGGGCTTGTTGTTTCATGGGGTGATTGGTTTTACCGGCGCATTTTTGGGATTGGTGCTGGTGTTGCTAGTACCTGCAGCTGCATTTGTGAGTTTCTCCGGCGACCAGGACAAGTTGATCGAAACCTTCTTGCCAGAGATTGAACCCTCCATTGTTGGTGTGCCTGCCGAGCCACAGTTCGGGCGCATCCTGACCGATTTCCGCGCAGCTAACCCGGACTTGCTGGTGGTGGACGCAAATATCCATGGCTGGGGTGACAAGGGCGCAGTAATGGCGCTTACCGTATTGGGTGGCGATACACTCGCCGCCAATGAAACCTACGAATTCAATGCCGTCAGTGGCGAGTTAAACAAGCGATACAGCACCTTTGGCAAACTCGATAGTGCTACCGGTGTGATTCTGGATGCAATGTACCCATTGCACTTTGGTAATTTCGGCGGCCTGTTCGTCAAAATTATCTGGAGCATCCTGGGGGTAGGGACGGCGCTTTTGTGTGTCACTGGCATGATGATCTGGATCGAGCGGCGCGCCTATGGCACAGAGGGCAGCTTGTCGCAGACGGCTTATCACCGTATTAGCCGTTTCACGGTAGGCAGTTGCATGGGGCTGGTAGTGGGGAGCCTCTGCTTGTTCTATGCACAACTATTATTGCCAGTGGCGCCGGCGCAATTTGGTTTCTGGCTAGGCGTGGTCTTTTTTGGCAGCTGGGTGGCGATATGTGTTTACGCCATGGTGCGCCACAACACTTATCGCACAATCAAAGAACTGTTTGTTTTGTGCGGCGCTTTGGCGATTGGTGTTCCATTTGTGAATGCAGCTGTGACAGGGGATGCGATCCCGCTGGCGTTCTTGAACGGCAAAACTATTAGCGCAGGGGTAGACAGTGTTCTATTGATCTGCGGCCTGTTTTGCTTGTGGACGGCCAAAAAACTGCCTGCGGCACGGCCTGCAAATAACTCACTGGTTACACCAGCAAAAGATTCGCCACAAGACAGCATGATTCCCCAGACGGAGGCTTCGTCATGATGAATCTCATCCTGCTGTTGGCGTTGATCGCTAATCTGGCGACCGTGTTCTTGTGGCGCTATCAATTATCCCAACCCAGTAACCGCCGTGTATTGTGGATTCTGGCTGCTATCACTTGCTTTGTGGTGAGTACCTATCTGTTTTCCATCCCCTACGCCTGGGCCAGGGCGCCATTCATTTCATTAGGCGTATTGGGCTTGAGTGGATGGTTATGGGTGTTTGCTTATACGCTGATGAGCAAGCGTTCGTCATGAGAGTGTCTTCTATGGGCAAGTCGATTGTTATTGTGTTGGCCGGCAGGACATTTCCTGCAATCAGTAGCGCCGAGGGCGATTACGAGGATTGGATCAGTGCGGGCCTTAATTCTTCCTTGCCACAGAAAGTGCTAGCAGCTTGGGATTCGCCAGAGTTTCCTCCACTGGCAGAAGTCGCTGGCGTCGTGGTGAGTGGTTCGCACGCGATGGTTACCGACCAATTACCCTGGAGTGAGCGCTTGGGTGCCTGGTTGAGAACCTGTGTTGAGGCAGAAATTCCGGTGCTGGGCATCTGTTATGGCCATCAACTATTGGCTCATGCCTGTGGTGGCAAAGTTGGCAACCGCGTTCAAGGCATCGAGATCGGCACGCATCAGATCGAGCTTACAGCCCAAGCTCTAAGTGACCCTTTGTTTGGCGATATGCCGCCGCATTTTCCGGCGAACCTGGTGCATTTCCAGTCAGTGCTTGAATTGCCGGAAGCGGCACAGTTGCTGGCATTCAGCGCGGCAGAACCACACCAAGCATTTCGGATTGGAAATTGCGCTTGGGGCGTACAGTTTCACCCGGAGTTTTCTGCGGCGGCAATGGACGGCTATATCCACCAAGTCCGGCTTAGTCACTCTGCTGATGCGTTAGATGAGGCGAGTGCAAAGGCCACGCCCGAGGCGGGTAGTCTGTTGCGGCGATTTGGCGAGCTAAGCAGCTCGCGGGCTTAAACCTATCCATCTTCCCGCTTTACCCACATTGCTGCTTTAACCCCATTCCTTCGTTAACCCCATTCCTTCGTTAACCACAGTCCTTCGTTAACCACAGTCCTTCGGCTGTAGCTGATAAGAAGCGGCTACTTTCATTTCATAATTGATATTGATTCGCATTTGCGCATGGTATTAAAATGCACCATCTAAAAATTCACATCTGTAGTTGTCATTTCTTTTCCACCCTATTTCAAATCTGTCGCCAGGTCGGTTCGGCCTGACATCATCATATGGGAGTAATCATGCGTACTTTATCGCGCAGCGCATTGGCGCTGTCTGTAGCAAGCGTCATTTGGGGCACTAGCGCATATGCGCAAACCAATCAATCGAGCCAAACGGCCGAAGCAAGTAAAGGCGAGATCGAAACCACTTACGTTTACGGCGAGCCCGAAAAGACCAAAACGGCGACCAAACTCAATCTGACGGTATTGGAAACACCACAGATGGTATCGGTTATTTCCCGCGACCAGATTGAAGACTTCTCCCTGCGCGAGATTAACTCCCTGCTAGCCTACGCCCCCGGCGTCACGGTCGAGCAAGTGGAAACGGGCCGTACTTACTACACCGCGCGCGGCTTCGACATAGTGAACTTTCAGGTCGATGGCATGGGTGTTCCTTTTGCTTATGGCTTGACCAGCGGTCATGACGACACCGCCCTTTACGAGCAGGTGGAAGTGGTAAAAGGCGCGACGGGACTAATCACGGGGCTGGCCAACCCCTCGGCAACCATTAACTATCTGCGCAAACGTCCGACTGATGAGCTCAAAGCGACGGTTGCTGGTTCTGCCGGTAGCTGGGATCAATATCGCGTTGATGGCGATATTTCCGGGCCGATCGCGGGCGATTCACTCAAAGGCCGCTTGGTTGTAGCCAAACAAGATGGCGATTCCTATCTGGATCGCTATGCGAAAGACCTGAGTATTTTCTACGGTGTGCTCAGTGGCGACATCACTGACAGCACTCGTTTTACCCTCGGCCATAGCGTCAATGACAGCCAAACTGATGGCAACTCTTCGGGCGCCTTACCGCTGTTTTACAGTGATGGCACTCAAACGGATTACGATGTGTCTACCAATACCGCGCCTGATTGGGCTTATCAGGATGTGAAACAAACCCGCAGCTTCGCTGAGCTGGAGCAGGATTTAGGCGAGCGCTGGATGGCGAAAGCGGTTTATACCCGCAATAACCAGAAGGAAGAGTGGGAGTCGTTCTATCTGGCTGGTGCACCTGATCCTGCAACTGAGGTTGGGCTAACTGGCCACGCAAGTTTCTATGAAACGGACGACACAGCTGAAATTGTCGACTTATTCGTCAGCGGTACTTTTTCACTTTGGGGGCAGGATCATGAATTGGTCGCCGGCGTGAATATGGCTGACATCACCCTGAATGGCCGTTCGGTCTATACCGATGAGTGGCAATATGACCCTGTCGGCGGAGACTGGGCTGAGGGTAATACGCCAAGACCGGAGTTTGATGTTTACAATCCTGCATCACAATCCACCGATGTTGATCAAAAGCAGGATTCTTACTACATCTCCACCCGTCTTAAACTCACCGATGAGCTGGCGCTACTCCTAGGGGCGCGGACCGTGGATATCGAACAAGAAGGCTTGGCTTACGGCGCATCGCAAGACACATCGGACGATGAAACCGTCCCCTATGTCGGTCTTACATATGAAGTTGTTCCGGGCACGGTGCTCTACGGCAGCTACAGTGAGGTGTTTAACCCCCAAGCTTGGGTGGATGCGAACCTGCTGCCGCTGGGTGCCGTGCGCGGCGAAAGCACCGAGGCTGGCGTTAAGCAAGAGCTGTTTGGCAGCGCGGTGCTGACGGTGGCGCTGTTTGAATCCGCACAGGAGAACTTCGGTGAATGGATTGGGCGCAATGAAGCAACCGGCTTAAATATGTATCGCGGCGTCGGCTTTGAAAGCAAGGGCTTTGAAGCTGAACTGGCAGGTGAAGTGTTTACCGGTTTGAACATCAGCGCCGGTTATACCCAGGTGGGTGTTGAAGATGACAACGGCAATGACACTCGTCGCTTTATCCCTAAACATCAATTCAAACTCGCGACTGCTTACACACTGGCCGATGTTCCCGGCTTGCGTATAGGTGCGGGTATTAATTGGCAGAGCGAACTTTATTACGGCGATGCCAAAGTGCAGGGCGATTTAGCATTGGTCGATATTTTTGCCCAATATGCGCTGACACAAAATTTGACCCTGGCGCTGAATCTGAACAATGTCACGGATGAAAAATACTTGTTGAGCCCGCAATGGGGACAAGCTAACTACGGTGCGCCACGCAATGTGATGGGATCTATTAGTTGGCGTTATTAATGTCGTTTATCGCATGACCCAAAAGCCCTACCTGGTGGTAGGGCTATGGTAAAAGCTAGCGCCTATTAAAACTGGTAGGTTAAGCCAATAGTGGTGCTGCTTACGGTTATATCTTCCCACTCTGCGTATTGGCTATATTCCGCACGCAGTGCGAAAGCAGGAGTAAAGGCGTAGCTTAAACCAGCGCCAAAAACGGCTTTATTTTTAGAATTACTTTCCGATTCCGACTCGGTATATTCCCAGCCTTCGATAGACTCTTCGTAGTTGTATCCAACTTCCGCTTCCAAATCCGCCATGCCGACACGACCATAGATTTTGGCTGCTTCACCCAATGTGAATGAGCCTACAACAGAGATCTGTAAAGCGGTTGCGCTAAGAGTAACCTCTTCGGTGAAATAATCACCTCCGCCCAGATTCTCGGAATATCCTTCGCTAATCTCGCCTAAGTCGCGATAGGCCAGTTCAATTGCGAAGTTATTGTTGAGATTGTATCCGCCACCAAAGCTCATAACATTGTCTGTCTTGCTGAGCTTTGCGTCATCGACATCTATTTCAATTTTGCTTTGGCCAACGTCTGCCAATAAATAAAAGTTAGAGGCAAAAGAAGGAAGAGAAACGCCCATCAACACCGCTGCAGCAATAATTTGCTTTTTCATATTATCTCCATGAGTAAATTTATTAGGCCACTCCCCAAGAAGTGGCGCGGCACTCTACCAAAATGAAAGCTTGAAACCAATCTGAGTAAACAAACTATTGGGATGGGTAATCTGAGGTTATTAAGGGCGGGACAAACAACTAAACCAAGCATCGAAGCCTATGTAGCTAAAACAAAGGCCGCAATTGCGGCCTTTGTTTTTGCCAGGTCGTGACGGTTTAGAAGCGATAATCCAAACTCACTCCAAATTGACGCGGAGCGCCCAAGGTGGCCGAGGGTGGGGTGCCGCGGCTGGCTTGTTCGACGTATTCTTCATCCAGCAGGTTGCTAACGGTGGCATAGAGCGCGGCTTGGCTCCATTCATAACCCACTTTCAAATTCACCAGGGTGCGCGAATCATTTTGTGGATCAAACCCCGGGTCGTTTTCGGCTAAGCCTTCCGCGAATGGATTGACTACCAAACTGGAGCTGCTGGCGTAGTTCGCATTGATGTTGGCGAAGATGCCATTGGCGGCGCGATAGGTTGCGCCAGTGTTGAATGTCCACTCAGGTGCTGATGGGAAAGAGCGGCCAGCTAGGTCAAATGTTTGTGTCGGTTGGACAATTAAAAACTCGTCGAACTCGGTTTTTGAACGACCGAGACCGGCGTAGATTTGCAAGGCTTCGCTCATCGCATAATTTAATTCCAACTCAAAACCTTGAACGGTTGATGCACCCGCATTTTCGGTTTCGGCATCGTAACTATTACCGGATAGCTGCACTGAAACTTGTTGGTCTTGCCAGTCAATTAAGAAGACGTTGGCGTTAGCAGTTAATGCACCATCGAGCCAACTGGTACGCAAAGCCAATTCATAATTGTCGGTAAATTCCGGCTCGTAACTGAATATTTCACCGCGCCCAACGTTAGTGCCTACACCTCCTGAACGATAACCCTGCTGGAAGGTAAAGCTGAGGTTAATGTCGTCGCTAAAGTGATAGGTGGAGCCGAGTTTGGGGAGCAGCTCGTTAAAACTTTCGTCGGCCAAAGGCGCTGTGCCGGATGCGTTTTCGACCATTTGATATAGCTGCGCATTGATACCCGCTAGCAAATAGCCCAATTGTGGCATTGCGGCATAATCCGCCGGATTCGGCAGGAGTTGGGCGTTATCAATGGTGTATTGGGAATCGCTGCTGTTGGCCTGCTTTTCTTTATCCCAGCGGAGACCACCGAAAATGTCCCAGTTTTGGGTTAGCTTGAAAGTCAGATCGGTAAAGATCGCCTGGGTTTCCACTGCCTGGGTGTATTGCGAATAGGTGCCCAGTTGTACCGGATCAACCAGTGCATAAAGCCCTAACACCATAGCTGCGGTTTGTTGGTCAAGGCCAAGCCCGCCATACTGCGGTGGTGCGACCAGCAGTTGTGCCAAGCCAGTTTCTTGCAGGGTGAGGCCTCGTTGGCCACTTGAGGTGTCCACCACGTCCAGGTCGGAATAGTAGGCCCCCACAACACCGGTTAAACGGTCAAAGTCCAGGGTCAGACGAAATTCCTGACTGAGGGTTTTATCGGTTCTGTTATCAACCAATACCGACAGCGGTTCTGCCGACGCATCGCCATCCCACTCATAACCGTATTGGGAATCTGAATAGCTGGTGATCGAAATTAGCTGAAGATTTTCGTTGAGGCTGTAGTCGAGTTTTAGGGTGGTGATATCCGCTTCATTGGTTTCAAGCGTTGGGTCATTAAAGTAAGTGATGCGATTGTCGTAGTCGTAGTTTTCGTCATCTGCTTGTACCCAGCGCACGCCCACCTCGGTTTCCGCACGGGTGAAGCCCAAGAGCGCAGAGAAGTCTTCAGTAGGTTCAAACAACAATTTGGCGCGATAGGTATTGTTGTTATTGAAGTCGGAAGTATCGCCCCGGGTAATGTTGTCATTGAAGCCATCAAAATCGTTTTGCTCTGCACTCACCCGAAAGGCGAGCAGGTCATCGATTAATCCACCACCGCCTGCGAATGCCAGTTGTTGTTCGCCGTATTCACCCAGGCCTACGCGCGCTTTGCCTTCCCATTCATGGGTCGGGTTTTTAGTGTTTACCACTACAGCGCCGGCTAACGCATTGCGCCCTTGCAGGGTGGATTGCGGTCCGCGCAAGATCTCTACCTGGGTGGTATCCCATGTGAAAAAACCTCCTTTTTGGATAGCGCGATAGGGCATAGGTGCACCATCTACATAGACGCTCGCGAGATAGCTATTGCCGCCACCGGAGACGTTAAATGCATCTATACCGCGGATACTAAAACCGGTACCAGAGGTGCCATGGACATTGGGTACCATATCGAGCACATCGTAAAAGTTTTCTACCTGTTGGTCGGTCATGGTTTGTTCTGTAATAACCGCCACACTCGCCACTGTGTCTTGCAGTGAGCGGTCAATTTTCTGCCCGGTGACAATCACCTCTTCAACTTTTGCAGCATTGGATTGTGCTTGCGCGCCACCGGCGATAGCGAGCATACAAAGTGCGCTTAGCGCTTTTAGTGCAAATCGATTCTTTCTCACAATATTCCCCAAGTTGTAATAGTTAGGCGCGTAAATCCTTCGTACTTTAAATAAGAATTGTTATCTTTTCAATTGATATTGATTCCCATTAGTAATAGAGTGCGCGCAACTCGCCGTTGGCGTCTGTTCCCTCATGAAAGGAGCTCCAGGGTAGGGACTGTTACCTCTATCACCTCTTTCAAAATCCAGTTAGGACACACACCTATGTTCACCCCGAAACCCCTCGCGTTGGTTATTGGCGCGCTCTGTGGCTTTGCCATTTCAATGGCTTCATTTGCTGCTGAAACTCAGTCGGCAGCTAAATCCAGCAAAAAAACCACCAAGGTCAATAGCTCGTCGATCGAAGAAGTTATCGTAAAAGGCACCTACACCGCGCGCTCTATGAACGGTGCAACGGGTATTGATATGAGCCTGCGCGAGACGCCCCAGACCGTCACCATCATGACCAGCCAGATGATTGAAGATAAAGGTCTGGTGGATATGGAACAGGTGCTCGACCATGTTCCCGGTGTGAGCAAAGTGGGCGATGCATCTGAATACAGCATCATGTATGTGCGTGGTTTTCAGTTGGACACAGGCGTACAAGTGGATGGCATGATCACCACGCCAGCAAACGGCACCTATGCCGGTGACATCAGTCAAGGCATTGATCCGGCGCTTGCCGAGCGTGTTGAAGTGCTTAAAGGAGCAGCGGGGATTTTAGGCGGGCAGGGTGAGCCATCGGCGACGGTAAATATGATTCGCAAACGCCCAACTACGGATTTTCAAGCGTCGATGTTGGGAAGCTATGGCAGTTGGGATAATGTTCGTGCCGAGGGCGATGTATCTGGCGCGCTGAATGAATCCGGTAGTGTACGCGGTCGCTTTATCGGCACTTATTTGAATGGCGATTCCTACATCGACCGCTACTCGCGTGAAAAATCGCTGGTATACGGCATTGTCGATTTTGATGCGGGTGAAAATACCGTTCTGACGCTTGCGGTCGATAACGCTGAAATCCATTCCAATGGTGTTTATAACTGGAACTCTAACCCGGCGTTTTATACCGATGGTTCGTTGATTGACCACGATATTTCCTACTCAACCGGTCAGGACTGGTCGTACCGCGACATCAAACAATGGAGTGTAATGCCAGAGATAAAACACAGCTTCGATAGCGGCTGGACGTTACGCAGTTCTTATCGTTATTCCGAAGCAAAATTGGATGTCAGCAACCCGAGTTTCGGTTCATTTGTGGATAAAGTCACAGGCGATTTTGTTGATGCCTGGAACCCGCCTTATTCCCTGTATTCCGACCGTGCATCTACCACCCAAAGTTTCAATATCGTCACCAATGGCAATTTTGGATTGTTCGGTCGTGAACACGATGTAGTGGTGGGATACAACTACAGCAAAAATGAATTTGATCTGGCATTCGATTACGCTGATCTGGAACCCTATAACCTCGCCGACACCTCTGCTGCTGCACCTAATTACGCAGGCCCTGGCTCGCCTTATGCTGAGTCCAAAAGTTTGGAAGTGGGCGAGCAATCGGGCGCTTATGCAACCGTCCGTTTCAGTCTTGCCGATCCGCTGAAGTTAATGCTTGGTGGTCGCGTAAGTGATTGGAGTTATGACAACACCAGTTACACCGCAAATTCAAAAGTGAGTACATCCGAACAAAATGTCACAACGCCTTACGCGGGTATCGTGTATGACGTAAATAGTTTCTTGTCTCTTTATACAAGCTACACCGGTATCTTCCTGCCATCGCAAAACTACGGCGCGGACGGCAATATTCTTGAGCCAACCGAAGGCACCAATACCGAAGCCGGCCTTAAAATGGCCTTCTTTGATAACGACCTGAATATTTCCGCGGCGATTTACCAAGCCAATAAAGACAATGTTGCCGAGTACGCCAACATGGGTCAGCTACCGAATGGCAGCTGGATTTATCGCAGTGTTGATGGCATAGAGACCGATGGTTATGAAATTGAAATCGCCGGTTCAGTTACGGAGAACTGGAATGTCAGCGGTGGTTTTACAACGAACAAAGCGGAAGATGAAGACGGCAATGACCGCACAACGTATATTCCAAGCAAAATGTTCAAATTCACCAACACTTACAACTTCACTCAAGCGTTGGACGGTTTGACCTTAGGTGGCAGTGTGCGCTGGCAAAACGATACTTATTACGACACTCGTATCGCGGCCAATATCAGCGCCACCGGCGAGCAAATTAATGTTAGACAGGAGCAGCCTGCATACTGGTTGGTGGATGTAATGGCGCGTTATGAATTTAACAATGGTCTCTCCGTAACCCTGAATATCGATAACCTGTTCGATGAATTCTACAATCGTTCTTTGTGGGGCTACTCTGACTTCGGCGAGCCGCGCGGTGCAACCTTGGGGATGAAATACAAGTTCTAAAAATTATTTCAGTTGTTTTATAAAAGCCTGCTCAGCTTTCTGCGCAGGCTTTTTTATTTTTTTGAAAATTAATATTTAAGAGGGAGCTTAGATAAATGTGCTGATACGGAAAAATTTTGTCGGGTAAATACACGGCCTTTTAATTTGGTTTCTGTCATCTGGCTATACTTCGTGCTCCTACCTACTCGATAAGGATTTGATTATGGCAAGCATGTATAAATTGATGGTGTCGTTAGTGGTTTTATTATTTGCCAATTCAGCAACAGCGGTGATCATCGAAGGACGTTTTTCAGGACAATTCTGGGACACCTGGGGTCAGAATATGGAAGGCGCGCCTGATGGCAAATTTTGGGCAAATGATACTGGTTGGGGTGGCAGTTTTACGGGAAATTTTTGGTATGACACAGACAAGGTGAAAACAGTGGTGTCAGGCGAAGAGCAGGGGCGTGAATATGCCTCTTATAGTGGCGCGAACGACTTTTTGCACATATTCCTAAGACGAAATGGACAGGAGCTCGCATCTAGTGGTACAGGGTCAATTAATGTTGAGCGCTACACTGATCGTTATGGGAAAGTAAAAGAATTTTTTTCGTTTGGGTATGGCGAGGGTAATGGATCTTCATATCGCACTGGAGACATAAGTTTTTCTCCTTACAGACAGCCTATACCATTTCTTGATGGGCTTGACCTTATACAAACCTTTTCATTCGATGGTAATAGTGGTTACAGTCCTGAGTATCTTGGCTATATGCAATTTATGAATAGAGGCTACATTAATGATGTTTATTACGAAGGATTGGTTTCGGGAGAAATAAACAAATTTGAAATTCATGTACGGGTACCTGAACCATCGTCCTGGCTTCTTTTTTTGTGTGCTTTGCCTTTGTTGATGTTGCGTCACCGTATAACTGTACGTACTTTACCCAATCCGATTTAAAATTAATTTATCCCCAAGGGGGATTTGTGAAAAATTCACATCCCCTTGGTGACTAAATTACTTCCCAGCAAATGGCTTACAAAACTCTCCGCTTTTAGCGACTATTCCTGTTTTTTAATCTCCGTAAAATGGCCTCCATAGCGTTGCAATCCAGCGCGCTTAACGGAGCTTGCCCAACTTGAATTGAAAAGGGTTTCAATCAGTGTGGTGAAGAGCCGTAACTCTCACTTAACTTTCGATAAGGATGTTTAAAAATGAATGCATTACGTTATGTTACTCATACACTTTTATTGGCTTCGGCTGCGTTAGGTTCTATCGCTGTACAAGCATATGATTTTCCTTTGCGTTCTGACGACCTTAATCTTAATCACCGCTATGCAACCGGTGAGCACTGGTCAGGTGGTACTCAGGAAAAAGGATTTGATATAGGTGCTGTGCGTCATACTGGCAGTGGCAAATGGAGCAGCTTAAAAACCGATGGCGCAAGCAACACCGTCAACTCGAATTACATTATTTACGGTGCAAATATCCGCGCTATGGCCGCTGGGACAGTCGTGGGTTGCTGGCGTAACTCGCCGCAAAACGTTGCCGGTAGTAAATTGCAAAAAGTGTTAGATGGTTACATCGGCTTGGCGGGAAACCATGTGTGGGTTTTACAGGATGACGGTGTATATGCACTCTATGCGCATGCTCAGCCGGGTACTGTTCCAGCAGCGATTTGCCCGCACAATGCGACTTATTTACCAAGCCCTGAAACTTCCAGCCCCTGGACGCAAGCAGGCAGAGTGACTGGTGGTGTGCGTGTGCAAAAAGGACAAATTCTCGGCGTGGTAGGGAATAGCGGCAACTCAACTGGCCCGCACCTGCATGTCCATATGGAGAAGGATGGTAATCCTGTCGCGATAAAATTCGACCACGGCCAAACCACTTCTTATGCTAATAACACTGCCTCGGTAAATGGCCCATGGACATTACTAAGCGGCAAGGCGTTGCCCGCAGGTAAGGTTCTAGTATGGGCGCCGCACTCTGTGGGTTATTGGACAGTTAACAATATTCCTGATGAGCGTTTCCAAGCCTGGTTCAATCACTTCACTGATTCAGGTGAAATGTTGGATACAGTACCTTGCACCGACGGTGGCCAAATTTATAACACTACCTGGGTTCCAAGTAGCGGCTCATGGTATGCGCATGCAGGTATGTCATTATCTGAGTTCAATACCAAATCGACCTACTACGCAACCAAAGGTTATACCCGTACCGGCTGGTGGTACTGCGGTTCCAATTACACTGGAATTTGGAGAAAGTAATTTCAGCTCGACATAAATTGTTTTACTTAATGTGATGTTGTACATGCAAAAAAGCGACCTGTTGGTCGCTTTTTTTGTTAGGTGAATGTAGGTATGTGTTGATTAATTTTGCATTGACGATTTTTGTTGGATCCATGCATCAACTTTCTGTTCCAAGATGGAAAGAGGTAGAACTCCTTCGCTTAATACCAAGTCATGATAATCGCGCAGACTGAAATTTTTGCCCAGTGTCTTTTGCGCGCGTGCTCGTAATTCCTGAATTTTTAATGAGCCTATTTTATAGGCCAGTGCTTGCCCGGGCCATGCCATATAGCGCTCGGTGGCACGACGGGCGTCCGCTTGTGTAATACCTTCGTTCTCCATCATGTATTGAATAGTTTGTTCGCGTGTCCAACCTTTGCTGTGCAGACCTGTGTCGGTAACCAAGCGCACGGCACGCACCAATTCCAATTTTAAATGACCGAGGTATTGACTGGGGTCTTCGTATAGCCCCATCTCTTTACCAAGAGTTTCAGCATAGAGTGCCCAGCCCTCACCATAGGCGGTGATCCAGCCGAACTTGCGAAATTTTGGCAGGTCCATTTCCTGCTGCAGGGCGATTTGATAATGATGACCGGGCTGGCCTTCATGCAAAAATAAACTCGTCATCTTGGCGCTGAGATAGCTAGCCGGGTTTTCGATAACTGTGTAATAAACTCCGGGGCGTGAACCATCAGCAGACGGTGGTACGTAATGATCAGACGCAGTCGATTTTGTTAATTCCGGCTCAGGCCGAATCTCTAATGCGCTCTTGGGTGAGCGGCCAAACAACGCGGACAATTTTGCACTTATGCGAGTATTGAGTGCGGCATAAGCATCCAATATTTCTTGATCCGTTTTAAACGGATGGAATTGAGCAGCGCTATTTTGCCAGCGCAAAAAGTCAGCAAGGCTGCCTTTGAACGAAAATTGTTGTTGAACCTTTGCTATTTCAGCATGAATACGTGCGACTTCACTTAACCCCAACGCGTGGATTTGCTCTGCAGTCATGTTTGTTGTTGTGTGAAAACGCACTAAATAGGCATACCAATCTGCACCATTGGTTACTCCGTCCAAGCCGGATGTGGTGCGGGTATGTGGTAGGTATTCCGTTTCTAAAAACTGAACGAGTTTTTGCGCCGCAGGCTGTAAGCGGGATTTGATGGATTTTTCAAAGTCACGGGTGATACGTTGTTTTTCTTTAGCACTAAAATTTTCCGGCAGGATTTTAATGGCAAGATAAAAAGGACTTTTTTGTACATCGGTTTCGGCAAGCGCTTTAATCGATGGCATTCCACTTTCAATCAATGCTTTGGGTTGCACAACTCCACGCTTAATACCTTCGCGCATATTGGCAATTGCTTGGTCAATCCAGTGAGGAAGCTGATTTAGTCGTTTTAAATAGTTGTCGTAGTTTTTAACTGTTTTTAATGGTTGGATGTCCTGGCCGGTGCCGTACTGCACAACGGTTACTGGTAATCCCCCATACTGATCAATAGGTAGTAAATGTAACGGAAAGACTTCGCCGGCTATTTGATCAGTTAGCTGTTTATCGAGCACTTGATAGGTAATTTTGTCTGTTTCGGACAATTGGTTCGTGTCGAGTTTATGTAATTGCTTTAAGGTAGATCGCGCCAGTTTTTTGTTTTTGTTAATAAATGAAGGCGCGATACTGATGGGCAATTTGCTTTCGTATCGATCTTCACCGGTAATTGCAGAGCCTTCTAATGGGTCGAGCTGTAAGCGCGCATTAAAATAGTTGTCGACGACAGTCGCCAGTTTTGAGCTTGTATCCTTTGGCGCTGCGTTGGTTCCTACGGCTAATATTCCCATCAATATAATCGTTAAAACGCGTATATATACGAGCATATGTTTATTCCAGTTGGATTGAATCGGAAGAAGATTAAGATTGAAGGTGTGGCGGCGTTGCCTGGCTAAGCATAGCAGTAGTTTTTGTAGGTAATTAAGCTGGCACTTCACAGATTGCTAAATTGAACCGGATCACTTTCAATAAATACCAACATAGCTGCCTGCAATCGCCTCCCAAATTTTCTTCATGACTGCAGCTGGTAAAGTATATGTGGAGGCGCGCAATGATTATTCGCGCGCTATTTTTATTGGAATCTATTACTGAGGTTGTTGTACGGCAATCACTTTTAATCGGCGCACTTTGCCTTGCGGTACCGGCCAATCAATATTGCCTCCGATGCGCAAACCAATTAATGCACTGCCGACGGGTGACAGGATTGAAATTTTCATGATGGTTACATCCGCTTCATTAGGATAAACAAGGCTAATTGTTTTTTCCTCTTGCGAGTCCAGATCAGTAAATGTCACTACCGAGCCCATGGAGACTGCATCAACAGGCAAGTTTTTTTCTTCAACCAGCTCAGCGCGACCCAGTTCAATATCAAGTGCTTCAGCTGCAGGCGAATCCTCTTGTTCAATCAACTTCATCAATTGTTGATAGTCCGCTTTTGAAACAATAAGTGAATTTTCTTTTTTAATTGGCATAGCATTCTCCAAAAGGAAAGAACCGGAGTGGGCGATAAAGCCAATCCAGCGGGAACGTATAAGTATTTAAATGAGCTTGGTGGTAGGGCGATTAAGTGATAAAAAACTTAACCGCCAAAAACGACGAAGGCGCGAACAGAATTGCATTCCGGCGCGAATAAGAGAGTAGTAATGGGGATAATGTTTGAGCAGCTATTCATGGCTAAACCATAGCACCCCCTATGTTTGCCTTGCAACCCCGCCCCAGGATTTATGGCTTGCAGGTTCTTGCCCTGTTATATAATCAGTGGGTGCTGTATAAGGCGCCTCGATTTTATCCTCTTGAGTTTGTCACTAGATGCTTACCCCGGAACAAATACTTGAATTCAAACAAAGCGGTTATCTGGTATTGCCAGGTTTTTCCGATGCGCAGTTTTGCGATGCGGTAGTGGCTTTCGCGAAACGTGAATTGGAACAGCAGGCGATGCCAATTGAATTTGAAGCGGATACCCGATATCCCGGTGCGCCCTCATCGCGCACCGCCGAAGGGGGCGCAACAGCGCGACGTTTATTGATGGCATCTGCTCGCCATCCCATGTTGCTGGATTGGGCAACAACAGGAGTATTAAGCACAATCCTGCATCAGTTATTGGGCCCCGAGGTGCTGTTATCGCAGGCCCATCACAATTGCATCATGACCAAGCAGCCGGCTTTTTCGAGCCTGACTGGTTGGCATCGCGATAGTCGCTATTGGAGTTTTGCACGTGCGGATTTGGTCTCTGCCTGGTTGGCTTTGGGTGACGAACAAGTTGAAAACGGCTGTCTGTTAGTGTTGCCTGGCTCCCATCAATGGGCGATTGATTCAGAGCAGCTCGATACCAGCCAGTTTTTACGCACTGATCTTGCGAAAAACAAACCGCTACTGGATCAGGTGAAATCTGTGCCCTTAAAGCAAGGCGACGTGTTGCTGTTCCATAGCAACCTTTTTCATGCCGCAGGGCGCAATACGACCAACAAAACCAAGTTCTCCATGGTGTTTACCTATCGCGCGGGCGATAACTTGCCTAAACCAGGTTCCCGTTCGGCCTTGAAAGCTGAAATTCCCCTGAGTTAATCCCTTCTCTTTTCTGATTGATGGTGGCCACCGCTAATGCCAGCTGTTTTTGTGGATTGGCGGGCGTCCGGCCATTTCTTGCTTTAAGTTCTTATTTATCGTATAAATAGTATGTGAGATGTAGTTTCCTCACGAGACGACTATCTCCCACTTTAAGGTGGAGTGGTTGAGAGAACATTTAATAAAAATAATGGTGAATATCATGAAACTAACGAAATTGGCGTTATCCGCCTGCATCGCTGCCGCTGTATCTTTTCCCGCCATCTCCAGTTTTGCTGCGCCTATCAAAGGTGCAGATGTCAGTTGGATGTCGGAAATCGAAGCCAACGGTATTAGCTTTTACAACCGTAGCGGCGTAAAGAAAGACATACTCGCGATAATGAAAGAGCAGGGCATGACTGCTGTGCGCCTGCGTGTGTGGGTTAACCCTGCCGATGGTTGGTATAGCGGCACGCAAGATGTAGTTGCCAAAGCCAAACGTGCCAAAGCGGCCGGCATGAAAGTGATGATCGATTTTCACTACAGCGATAGCTGGGCTGACCCCGGTAAACAAACCAAACCCGCCGCCTGGAAAAACTACACCTTCCAGCAATTGATGGATGCGGTATGGAACTCAACGATTTACACCTTGCAAGCAGTAAAAGATGCAGGCGTGACGGTGGATTGGGTGCAAGTTGGTAATGAAACCAATAACGGTATGTTGTGGGATGACGGCAAGGCTTCTACCAACATGAAAAATTATGCCTGGCTTACCAACACAGGCTACAACGCGGCCAAATCGATTTACCCAAGTAGTAAAGTGGTTGTGCATTTGGCTAACTGTCACGATAACGCTAACTTCCGTTGGATCTTTGATGGCCTGCGAGCCAACGGCGCAAAGTTTGATGTAATTGGTGCTTCGTCTTACCCCACCAATGCATCGGGTTACACCTGGCAAAACGCAAACTCCGCATGCTTGAGCAACCTGAACGATATGGTGTCGCGTTATGGTGTGCCGGTGATGGTTTCCGAAATTGGCGTGCCTTGGGATAACTCGCAAGCGAAAACGATTGTGAAAGATATGATTACCAAAGTAGGGCAGGTCAGCGGTGGAAAAGGTCTGGCGATTTTTTACTGGGAGCCAGAAGCGCGTCCGGGTTGGAAGGGTTATACATTGGGCGCAATGGATAATAACGGCAAAGCCACTGCTGTGTGGGATGCGTTTAAGTAGTCCATTTATCGTTTAGGTTTTTACAGTAAAAAAATGGCGCAACTCTAAGAGCTGCGCCTTTTTTTTTAAGCGGTTCAAATACTATTTAATTTGCAGGCTCGCTGCTTGCAAGTTGCCGCTGCTGGTACTGATGGTGATGTTGTCCAGTGAATCACCGATCTCAACCAATGCGCTGGCGATCCCATTATTGGTATTAATTTCAACAGGGCTGATTAACGTGGCTGCGCCGCTGATAGTAAAAGTCACAGGAATATTATTCGTATGTACAGCATTGCCATTGCTATCAACTAATTGTGCGTGTACAAACAATGTGTCTTTCACTCCTGCTTGCGGTGCTTTGCCACTGGTGTCCAACGACAAGCGCAAGCTCGCCGCATCGCCCGCTGTTACTACTTTGTGTTCAGCAACCACTTTGCCATCAATATAGGCAACCGCTTTTAATTCACCTGCCTCAAATTTTTCCACCGCAAAAGTAAAGGGTGGATGTTTCAGGTGTTTGCTGTTGTCATTTTTATCCGGTGTTTGTTTGGCGATAATTTTACCGTTGAGGATGAGCTCCACTTCGTCTGCGTTACTGAAGGTGCGCACATGCAACGATGAATTTTGATTCCACTCGCTGGCGATAAATACCATCGGGCCAGAAGTGAATTTATCGGACGTCTCGGCAGCATCGCGCTGACTTTGGTAAAAGTAATAGCTGTACTTTGGCAGGCGCTCGATGCTCATAATGCCTGAGCTTTCCAGATCCGGCGCATAACCGCGGTTGTAATCAAACATAACCCAATAACCATCTGCAAATGCAGGCGTGTTGTGGTTGTCGTTGTGCGCTTCTTGAATGTTCGCCGCTTGTTGCAACAATCGGGTTTCACCATCGCTTAATAATTGGCGACTGGAGCGGTCAGCTTGTAACAGGTTTGCCCATTCAGTTTGGTTTAATCCGGCATTCATCGCATAGTATTCCCAATCACCATACTCGCTAACAATGTAGGGTTTAGTAGGCTCTGTGTAATGTTCCAGGCGGTGTTGGCGCGCTTGCAAATAAATATCGTAGCCGTATTCCTGCCAGCCCGCAGACATGGCACCAGGATATTCTTCGTGGATAATCTTGGTCAGTGAATCAATAAAGGGTTCGGTCATCCAGGATTCATTAAGTGAACATTCCCACGCCATGACTGAAGCGTGGTTGCGGTCGCGGCGAATTAAATCGCGGCAGGTTTGTTGGATTTGTGCCTGGAATGCAGGATCTTCAGAAAAATATTGCCAGCCTAAAATAGAATCCAGTAACACTAATCCTAATTCGTCGGCAGCGGCCATAAATGCTGGGGAATGTGGGTAGTGCGAGAGGCGCACATAATCAAATCCGGCGGATTTTATTTTGACCGCATCGCGGTAATCCGCTGCATCAGACGTGGCATAGCCAACGTAAGGGTATTCCTGATGGCGATTCACACCGCGCAAAAACGTTTGCTCGCCGTTGATCAATAATTGGTTTTTTACCCATTTGAATTCCCGAATGCCGATGCGAGTGGTTTGTTCATCAACCAATGACTCGCCTTCATAGACGCGCGTCACTAAGTGATAAAGATTGGGTGCTTTGGGAGACCACAGTTGCGGCTGAGTGATGGTTAGCTCGATAGTGTTTTCTGCATCCGCTTTGCCAGTAATAGCTTGCACATCGCTGGTTTGGTCTGCGACAACTTTATCTCCATCCATTAGCTTTTGTACGACGCGAAATTTCTTTGGATCTACATTGGCATTAAATAGATGCGTATTAATTTTTACAGTTGCTTGCTCTTTGGATACTTGTGGGTAGGTTACGAAAATTCCACCACTGGCAGTTTTCCCTGCTGCGACTGCGTCGGTAATGTGCAGGTCATTATTAATTTGTAGGTACACATGGCGATAGATGCCGCCGTAAGTATTAAAGTCCAAATCTTTTAATGGCTTTGGGCCAGTGACCGGGTTGTCGCGGTTATCCAAACGCACCATCACTTCATTCGGTGCATCCCATTTCAATTTTTCGGTGAGGTTTACGGTAAATGGTAAATAGCCGCCGACGTGGGTAAACAATTTTTCGCCATTGAGCCAGACCTCGGCAACACTCATCGCGGCTTCGAATTTTAATCCTACTTGTTTACCTTGCCAGCTGGCATCGGTAGTGATGGTTTTTTTATACCATGCATCGCCCTGGAATTGCTCATTCACAACCAGCGGTTCAATTTTGGGTGTGTGCGGAATTTGCACGGATTCCCATTCTTTTTGTTGTTGTGCGCTGGCAAGGTCGAGAGCATTTTGACTGCGCAAAAACTGCCAATCTTGATCGTATAGTGTATCTCCAGCTATTGATTCCTGTTGCGGGCTTGGTGAGCAGGCGGCCATTAAACCGCACAGAATCACGGTACAAAGTTGGATTTTTTTGTTCATCATATTTTTTCTCACTATAGGTCTCTCACTCGTCGATCTTATTGACATGCACGTATTGGACTATTGCTTATAGTCTGCCGAAAAAAACAAAAAAGCGGGCAGGGTATTGTTGTGGCGTGTTGCATCAAAAAAGCTGGCGTTTTCCCAGTGCGATCCTCTGCCCCATAGGGTTTTGCAGCGAGTGCTGACCCAAGCAGGTTCCCAATAAATAACACCTAAACCACCCGCTGCTTTTACCAATTGGGTTAATGTTAATAGGTAAATCAGCTGACCTTTGGGGCTGGCGGGGTATTCGGGTTGCAGCGCTTTTTTGCCTAACACATTGCCCGCTTTGTCGAAATTTTTCAGTGTCCAAGGATAAGCAGTTTCTACAATCATTACCTCTTTGTGATAGGTGCTTTTCAATTCTTTAATCGCCGCGGGTAAGTCGGGCAGTTTGTAGGTGGACCACTGTGGATAATAGGAAAGACCGATAATGTCATAATCAGTTATGCCGTTTTCAGTCGCTTGCTTAAACCACCAAAGTGCGTTTTCAGGTTGTGCAATATGCAACACAATTTGAATCGGTTTGCCGACTTTGGTGCTGTAATCGCGCACTGCCTTGATCCCACTTTTGAACAGAGTGGCGTTGCGTTGCCAATTGGGAATGCCATGCACAATTGATTTTTCTGGTTGCAATATTTCGATGTTGGTTTCATTACCCACTTGCACCATATCAGGCAAGAGGCCTTGTTCATCCAGTGTGGTGAGTGTTGTGGTGGTGTAAACGTAGAGCACTTGTGCTAATTCATTTGTATCGGTGATGTGCGCCCAAGCTTTGGGAATAAATTGTTTTTCCGGATCGGTCCAAGTGTCGGAGTAATGAAAATCCAGCAGGGTTTTCATATTGTTTTCTTTTGCGCGGCGCAAGGTTTTGGCTGCGTCATTTAAATCGGAATACTTTGTCCAGTCAGCATTGTGCCATAGACGCACACGTACCAAGTCGGCCCCTTTGTGCGCAAAGAGGGCAAAGGGTTCTTGCTTTTCACCTTTGTCGTAATAGGTCGCACCGCAGTCTTCCATTTCATTAACGTAGGATAAATCTGCGCCGACATAAAAGGGTGATGTACTACCAGATGTATTGATTGCCGTATTTGCTTGAGCGCAGCCGAAAATACAACCGACGGCGAGCAGCATTATATTTTTTATCATCATTCTTTCGCTTTACTAGGTATGGCGATTTATTGAGTAAAGTGCTTAATCGTGCATGCCACTTTATATTGGAAACGCTTTTCCAACCCAAAAAAACACGGCTGCCGAAGCAGCCGTCTAAGGGGGATAACTTCATGAACAAAACAGGGTAAAACTATTTTGTAAAAAGAGTATTAGCACTCTTTTACATTTTCCAAGTGAAATCGACTAAATAACTGCGACCATAATCATCATAACGTTTCAGGTTCACTGGCTCGTTATTTTGAGTTAAACGTAGCGGCTCATTAGTCAAGTTAAATGCCTGGAAGCGGATGTTGTAATTGTCACTGATGTCATAGGAGAGGCTGAAGCCAACACCTAATTCTGCGTCCAATGTTGTCAAATCGTAACTATCCCATGTGAATGCACTGGTATAAGCGGAATGATATTTCCAGCTCACACGCGCATCGATCCCGTAGTTGCTGTACCACAAATCGAGTGTCGCTGTGTCTTGTGCCAAACCTGCCATCGGCAGTGGATTGTTCTCAGGGGCAAATTCATAGATGTTGGATTCGGCATAGGCATAGTTAGAGTAAATACCAAAGCCTTCTACCGGTAGGAAATTGAATGGCATTTGGAAGGTAACTTCCGCACCGCGCACATAACCACCTTGGCCGTTTACCGGGCCATAGATATCAAACTCAACACCGTTTTCATTTTCAAAAGTACCAACAGTGGCGTTGCCGATATAGTTGTCGATATCTTTGTAATAGAGGGTTAATGCAGCCAAAGATTCATCGTCAAAATACCACTCGTAAGATACGTCCACTTGGTCAGAAGTGAATGGTTCAAGCAGTGGGTTGCCCGCGCCGCCGGATGAACCGTTATCGATTGCGCTGATGTATTGACCTGCGCGCAACTCATCCAATGGAGGTCGAGATATAGCCTTGGCAACGCCGAAACGCAATATTTTCGTATCATCCAAATCGAGGTTTAAGCTCGCACTTGGCAATGTTTTGGTGTAACTGTTTTCGATTGCGCGCCCGTCATTTACGTCGTTGCTGTCATCGCTGTCGTCGTATTCGTAGCTCTTGGTATCGATGTCGACCTGACGAACACCAACGTTCGCGTTGTAGTCCAAGCCACCTAGTGTGCCTTCAAAATCCAGCTTCACATAAGCGGCATTGTTTTCTTCTTCCACTTTCCAGTAACGGCCTGGGTTAACAGCTGCGGAGTCGTAGTCCACGCCGCCATAAATGACGTTGGCGGTTTTCACATAGGATGGCGCATTCAGGTAAGGGACAGTATCAAAAGCCCCCATGGTGTATGAGCTAAGGAATCCATCTGGGAAAGCTACTGTCACGCTGTTATCAACATCGCGTGCCATGGTGAAGTCCGTCCAAATCACTTCTTTTTCGCGATCTGCAGTGCGTAGACCAAAGGTCAGCGCGCGCAGGTGGCCAGCGTCCAGATTGCGACGTATATCAATTTGGCCGCTCAGCAGATCATCTTCCAGTGTTGAACCTTCGTTGACGTTGCCGATCCAGTTGTATGAGGCATTTTCTGGCTCTTGCAATGGTGAGTCTTCGGGTGCAGTGATAGATGGAGTGCCGCGTGTATCGAAGCTCCAGGTTTCCGCATATTGATCCAGATAGATCGCATTCCAGTAGTTTTCACGTTTCGCATTTGATGCCGACAGATCTACATCGATTTGCCAATTTTCAAAACCGGTATGGCTAAATTTCAGACCTTGGGTCAAACCGCTGTTTTCTTGTTGGTAAGCTGCAATAACGTGGCGAATTTGACCTTCCCAACCATTGAAGGTACCCGCTACTGCGCGGTTACCTTGCATTACTACGTTGGTCATTGGGTTGTCTGCAACGCCGTCTTGATTCGTATCGCCTAAGCCCCAGCTTTCACCCCAAGGGTTAGAACCTACATCGTTAGCCCAAGTTTGGTTTTGTTGCTCGTCCATCGCGAACTTGGTGTAAAGCACATCGTATTTAACATTGAGAGCATCAGTAGGTTGCCATTCCAGCGTGGTCATTACTCCATCGCGATCGGTATCAAGTTTTTTCACTTCACCAGCAACGCCCCACGGGGTAGTGCCTACAGTGCCATTGCCATCCAGATCCAGAGGATCATTGCTGTAACCCCAGCCTTGCATTGAGGCGTAGGCATTTTTCTGGGTTTGAGTGGATCCACCAATAGCGATTGCGAAAGTGTCGCTAAATTGATGAATGAATGCGCCGCTCATGCGATTACCCAGTGGATCGTAATCGGGGATGTCTTCAGCGCTTTCGTTATATTGCAGACCAAGGCGCACAGTAGCTGTAGAGCCAGTGTGCGATAGGGGGGAAATGGTTTTCAGGTTGATAGTACCCGCAATACCGCCTTCGATCAGGTCGGCAGATTGGGTTTTAAATACTTCTGCAGCAGATACCAGTTCTGACGGATATTGCTCATAGCGAATAGCACGGCCAGGCTCAGGGCTGGCAACTTCGCGTCCATTAACGGTACCTAATACCATGCGTGGTCCAAGACCACGAACTGTTGCTTGGCTCTCGTTACCGCGGTCGCGCGAACCGTTAATTCCGGGCAGGCGTACCAATGCTTCAGCGATGGTAACGGCTGGTGTTGCATTGATGTCGTCCATGGATACTGCTTCCATGACTTTATCGCTGTTTTGCTTGACCGCAATGGCTTTTTCTAAGGCAGCGCGCATGCCTGTCACTACCACTTCTTCAACAGGCTCTTGTGTGGTGTCTTGGGCGGTTGCAAATGGTGTTAATAAACTGATGGCTAGAAACAGGCTGGTGTGGGTAAACGTGCTTGGTGTGGAATGTTTCATGGTTTCCTCTCTCTCTTATTTATTGCTTTATTGATTGTTATATAAATCATATTTATAGGTTTAATTTTTGCCCATCCGTTAAAAAGTGTCAAGAGGTAAGTGACCAATTGTAGGGCAATTATAGATAGTGACTCGGTATAGAGCGGAAAAGTAGGGAGCGGAGTAGCAGGAAGGGTTAGAAGAAGTACTTAACTAATGCCAGCCGGTTGTGTGGCAATAAACCCGCCGGTGTCACTTTCGTCTTTCAGTGCGACGCCCGTGGCTCGCAGGCGGGCGGCGGCCTCGCATAGCCAGAGGAGCTTTTTGGCCGCAGCGGCATGGACCAATCCTTCCGGCCGGACGTTGGAGATGCAGTTGCGATCGGCATCTGTACAGCCGACTTTGGCGTTGTAGGTGAGGTAAACACCAAGGCTGTCGGGTGAGCTTAGGCCTGGGCGCTCGCCAATCAATATTGCCACCATACGCGCCTTCACTATTTCACTGATTTCATCTGCCAATGCAACACGTGCTTGTTGTGCGATAACGACTGGGCCTAATTGCCACGTCGATGGTATTTGCAATTGGATTTCGGCAATCAGTTTGGCCGCTTGTTGCGTAACTGCCATTGAAGAAAGCCCATCGCCAATAACCAATAATAAGTCGATGGGTTTTTGATCTGTGTGTTGTGCGTAATGTTGCAGTGATGAAACGCTGGTTTCGTCTAAACGGCGGCCAAAATCCGGGCGCAATAAATAGGTATGGCGATCAATTGCGCGGCTGTGAACCTGCAGGGTTTTTAAACCTTGTGCGTGCAATTGTTCTGCAAGTGCATGCGTGTCCAGTGCGAGATGAACTGCATCGCGCGCCATGGCGTGCGCGCAGCTAAAATCCAAAACCGCTTTGGTGGTTAAGCTGCTGCCCGAGCGCCCGAGCGCAATGCGCGCTTGGGTAAATTGTTTTAAATTTTTCCAGGGATCTTCATGGCTAATTGCGCTCAACTCGCCAGCTTGCTGGGGAACTGTTGTAGCAGTGGATGTTGTTGGTTGATGGGGCGCACTTGTCCCATCGCATCCATAATGTTCATTTTCTTGAGCCATTGTTCAAACTCCGGCGCGGCCTTTAATCCGAGTAATTTGCGCAAATACAAAGTGTCGTGAAATGACGTGGTTTGGTAATTCAGCATAATGTCATCGGCGCCGGGGATGCCCATTAAAAATGTCAATCCAGCGTTGGCAAGCAGCGTCATTAGTGTATCCATATCATCTTGATCAGCTTCGGCATGATTGGTGTAACACACATCACAGCCGAGCGGAACGCCTAACAATTTTCCGCAGAAGTGATCTTCCAATCCCGCGCGAATAATTTGTTTGCCATCGTATAAATATTCTGGCCCGATAAAGCCGACCACCGTATTGGTAAGCAGTGGCGATAAATGCCGCGCAACGGCGTAGGCACGTACTTCGCAAGTTTGTTGGTCAACACCATGGTGTGCATTGGCGGAAAGTGCAGAGCCTTGACCGGTTTCGAAATACATTACATTGTCACCCAATGTGCCCCGCTTGAGCGAGAGCGCAGCTGAACGCGCTTCTTCTAATAGGGCGATATTGATTCCGAAACTTTTGTTTGCCAATTCAGTGCCCGCAATGGATTGAAAAACCAAATCGACCGGCGCCCCTTTTTCAATCAATTGAATTTGATTTGTGACATGGGTGAGGATGCAAGACTGCGTAGGAATGTCGAAGCGCTGTATGACATCATCGACTAAATGATACAAATCCAACAGTGCCGACAAATTGTCGGTCGCTGGATTAATGCCAATCACTGCGTCACCAGAGCCATAAAGCAATCCATCAATTAATGATGCCGCAATTCCGCGTGGATCATCGGTTGGATGATTAGGTTGCAAGCGTGCCGAAAGATGGCCGGGCAGGCCGATAGTGTTGCGAAAGCGGGTAATGACCGAACATTTTTTCGCGACCAGAATTAAATCCTGATTGCGCATTAACTTGCTGACTGCCGCTGCCATTTCCGGTGTGATTCCGGGCGTAACGCGTGAAAGTGTTTCGGTAGTGGCAGTGTCCGACAATAACCAATTGCGAAAATCAGCAACGGTCAAGTGGCTGATTTCGCTAAAGGCTTTTTTGCTGTGAGTATCAATAATTAAACGAGTGACTTCATCGTGTTCGTAGGGGATTAATAATTCTTGTAAAAACTGTGTGAGCGGCACCTCGGCTAAACACATACGTGCCGCCATCCGCTCAACATAGGTTGCCGCCGCGACTCCGGCGAGATAGTCACCGGAGCGCGCGGGTGAGGCTTTCGCCATCACTTCTTTCAGATCCCGAAACTCATAGGTTTGTACACCCAGAGTGTGTTTGTAAATCATGATTGGTGATGGCTCATATTCGACTCATCTGCTTACTTGTCTTGTTATCTCCAGCTTAGTACGCGCTTGTTGCAATTGCATTATCTGGTGACGCATCGCGGTTGCGTTGCGTCATGATGAAATACAAAAAGGCCAGCGCCATTAACACTGCAAATAGAAGGGCAAGTTGCGGATTAAAATAAATCATCGTGAACAAACAGATAATCGCGAGCCCTAGTGCGATTAACGGAAATGCAGGGTAAGCGATGGCCATAAACGGACGATCAAGATTTGGTTCCTTGATGCGCAGCGCAAACAAACTGAGCATGGAAACGATATACATCACAATCGCACCGAACACCGCCATGGTGATTAAATTGGCAGTGAGTGTCATGCCATTAAATTGCAGGTCATCGCTCAGGATTGCGGCTATGCCGACTACTGCTCCGGCGATGAGCGCGCGATGTGGTGTTTTAAATTTTTCATTCACTACGGCAAAGTACGCGGGCATAAAACCAGCGCGAGAGAGTGCAAAAATCTGACGCGAGTATCCCAGGATGATGCCATGAAATGATGCGACTAGTCCGAATAGACCAATCCATACCAGCATATGCAGCCAGTTGCTGTTTTCACCGACGATCACTTTCATTGCTTGTGGCAAAGGGTCATTAATATTGGACAATGTGCGCCAATCGCCAACACCGCCTGCGAAAATCATTACGCCAATGGCTAAGACTACCAGCGTTAAAATACCAGCGATGTACGCGCGCGGAATAGTGCGGCGCGGATCTTTTGCTTCTTCAGCGGCCATGGCAACACCTTCAATCGCGAGGAAAAACCAGATCGCAAATGGAATAGCCGCGAATATACCGGCAATAGCGCCTCCGCTGAATTCTGTTTGGCCTGCCCAGCCATTGGCAACGAAGTTGGCAAACGAAAACCCGGGTGATACCACACCCATAAATACCAGCAATTCAAAAATAGCTAATACCGTGACTAATAATTCAAACGTTGCTGCGATGCGCACGCCAACAATATTGAGCGCGACAAAAATGGCGTAAGCGCAGATGGCGAACGTCTTGGGGTTAACCTCGGGAAATTGCACATTTAAATAAGCCCCAATCGCCATGGCGATTGCGGGCGGAGCAAACACAAATTCAATTAAGGTGGCAAAGCCGGCAACAAAGGCCATCTTCGGTCCAAAGGCGCGTCGGGCGTACGCAAATGGCCCGCCGGCATGGGGAATGGCAGTTGATAATTCGGTAAAACTGAAAATAAATGTGGTGTACATAATGGCGATAAAAATCGTAGTGACTAAAAACCCGAGCGTACCGGCCTTGTCCCACCCATAACTCCAGCCAAAATATTCTCCGGAGATCACCAAGCCCACCGCCAATCCCCACAGGTGCCATGCATTTAACGAACTCTTCAAACTTGTGTTCATCGCTTGTCCCTCTGTTTATGAGTTTTACGATTATTTATGCACCCCAAGGGGGAGTCATAAAACAGGGTTCAGCAGGATTCATACCAGCGGTTTGCGGCGATGTTATTGTGTTGGAATTTATGGGAGCGCATTGATGGAGTCAGAGGAAAAATTTTATTGTTGATTCGCTAACTCGTTGAATACTCACTGGTTAATTTATTGTGGTGGTGACGCCATTAATATTGTCATAAAAACGTCACTAAAAACCTGACATTAGGCGACAGTTTTTGGTGCTACACAATCGTTCAGCTGGTAGTTGGTGCTCCATGTGATCAGCACCAAAATGGCGCTTGATATTTTTTATCAGTCGATATTTTTCGCTATCGCGTAGGTCTTTTGTTCGCCTTGCAGCTGGCCAAACAATGCACCGGCTAGCTCTGCACTGGCGATACGTTTTTGCGGATTATGGTGGATTATTTGCAATATCAGCCGGCGTATTTTTTTAGACACTTTGCGCAAGCGCCACCGATTTTTCAGTCCCCATAAGTCTGTTGAGGGTAATGTTCCGGTAAATAGTTGGAATAACATCGCGCCCAATGCATAAACATCGGTAGCGGCGGACATGGGTTCTTTTGTGGGTTGATACCAATGGGAACCTTCACCATAACTGTGGGCTGGAAAACCAAAGTCACTCAGTTTCAAATGATGTTGTTCAGCAAACAACACATTGCTGGGGCGCAAATTGCCGTGCACGATTCCATAGGAGTGGGCGCAGGCGAGGGCGTTGCAAAGTTGTTGGGCAATGGTCAGGCATTGTCCGACGTTCAATGATTGGGTGAGCCTTTCTTGCAAACTGCCGCCGGGTAAGTATTCCATCGCACAAATAAAGACACGGGGATTTTTCCCGGTGCCATAAATACGCGCAATGTGCGGGTGTTGTATTTGGGTTAATTTTGCTGCGTATTGCGGTGCGTTACCGAGATGATCAAGGTTTTGTTTTTTGATGACTAAAAAACGCTGGCGATTGGGATCGCTAACCAAATAGGTTGCGCCGAAGGGGTTTTCTTTTAGAACATCGAGCAGCGTGTAATTGGGTGGAATATTATCGCGTGTGGATTCATTGCCCCAGCGGTTGCCCTGTAGGTGTCGCCCTTGGGAAATTAATAATAATTGTTGGCGAATTTCATCGACGCTGGCGGGGCGTTGGTTTGGGTTGGGTTCGATACAGCGATGGATCAGTGGCAATATCGCATTGGCCATTTGATACTTATCGCTCGCTTGTTGATTATTTGTGCGGGCTGAATAAGTTTGCTCATTGGCCAGCATAGGAACCACGCCAAATAGTAATTCATGCATAAGCACACCGAGTGAATAAATATCACTCAAGTGGTTGGTGTGCGAGCTGCCATCGTGATGCTCTGGCGCCATGTAAGCGCCAGTTCCCATAATTCGTTCTTGATTCGGGTCGGTGATTTGGCCGTCGGTAAATTTTTCTTTGAAAATAAAATAACCTGCAATACCGAAATCCACTAAGTAGGCGCGCCCATCGTAATCCACCAGCACATTGGCTGGCTTGATATCGCGATGTACAACACCATTGCGGTGTGCATAGGCAAGTGCCGCACAAAGTTGGATCAAAATATCCAACTTGCGTGTGATGCTGATGTCGTTGCGCGGTAATACCGTTTCGAGCGAAACACTTTTAACATAGGGCATGACAAAGTAGGCAAGTTGTTGCTCGCTAATACCTTTGTCGATAATTTGAATAATATTGGGATGGTTCAGGCGCGCTACTAGCGTGGATTCCTGTTCAAACTGTTGTTGGATAACAGGGTCTTCTTTTAAGCTTGCATCCAGCACTTTAATCGCGACCGGGCGGTCGAGTGAATTCTGGACTGCCAAATACACCTTGGCCATGCCGCCTTCGCCAATCAGTGTTTTAATGTGGTAACCGGGAATTGTGTGCACACTCTATCTCTCATCAATGTTATGGCTGGAGTATAGATCGCCTTATTGCGAGCGGTTAACAGTTTCCCGTGCTGGTATCGATCAATCATTGGCGTCACACTAGCGGCATCATCTCCTCATTCAATCAGGGCCATCTAATGAGTGATCATTTGCATATCCTAAGCCAGCGTCTCGGTGAGCATTTGTTGGCGCGCAACTGGCGCATTGCCACGGCAGAGTCTTGTACCGGCGGTGGAGTTGCGGCGGCGATTACCGCGATTCCCGGTAGTTCTGCGTGGTTTGAATACGGCATTGTTAGCTACGCTAATTCCGCAAAAGAAAAGCTGCTTGGTGTCTCCAGTGAAACACTTGAGCGCGAAGGTGCTGTAAGCGAAGCAGTAGTGATTGAAATGGCGCGCGGTGTACTTGCACTGTCAGCAGCAAATATTGCGGTGGCGATCAGTGGTGTTGCCGGGCCAAGTGGCGGCTCACCCGAGAAGCCCGTTGGTACAGTCTGGTTTGCGTGGGTAATGGCAACCGGCGAAGTAAAAACGCAATTGATGAATTTTGCGGGCGATAGGGCAGACGTGCAAAGGCAAGCAGTGATATTTGCATTGGATGCCGCATTGGAAAATTTGTCGGATAAATAATCGGCGTATTACTTTAGTTTCATATCACTTTAGCTGCACAATATTTGCCTCTGACAAACTGCATTCCGTTTGTAATGATCCCTTGCCTGGATTAAATGATGAGGTTAATACCGCGCTATTTTTTTGCGCTAAAAAGACTGAGTTGGTGGTACCAGAATAGTCCTGATAGTACACATCAGACTCTTGGCAAATGCCGCCTTTTATATAATAAATTCCGTTGCTATCTGCCTTGAGCAATTTGCTGTATTCATCAAGGTTTGGGTTTGCTCTCTCAAGCTCCTCATTTTGACTGCGCAAAGCCCACAGTCCGTTCTCGCTGACATATTGAAAAAATACATCGCCACCATATTCAATTGCAGAGCCCACTGCGCCGAAAGTGAGCTGCTTTTGCTGGGTGCCTTCAATGCGCCACAAATTTCGCACATCACCACTATATTTAATCGCAAAGAGTCGGTTGGTGCCGGGGAAGTAAGCAATGGGTTCGATTTTATTGGCATCACTCACTAATAAAGAGGATTCATTGGTAAGCAAGTTCAGGTGATAGAGTTGGTTGTCAGCATTGAAGATAATATGTTCACCATTGTCCGACCAAATAATCGCATCGACTTTTTTGGGTACCGGCTGTTGGGTAAGTTGGCGTTCTTGTCCATTTTCCACAAGCCATAAATGAATTTGGTTGTTGCGCACCGAGGCATAAACCAGTTTTCCACCATCCGGGGAAAAACTGGCAGCGTAATTAAAATCAGTATTTTCAGTGAGGCGATTTTTTGTACCATCCAGAGCTGCCAACACAATATTAGCGCTGCGTTTTTCTTCTGTGTAAAAAATCCCGCTACCGTCAACGCTATAGCGCGGGCGCGAAAAACTTTTGTCTTTGCTATCGGCGAGTGGAATAGATGTTTGTTTTCCATCCAGATAAACAGTGAATAGTTTGCGTTCATCTTCAGCATAAACCAGTACGCCGCTACCGTCGGGAATCCAGCTGATATCGGCGGCTGCTATATCCAATTTGGTGCGGCTGATGCGTTCTTGTTTTGCATTCAAAAAATCAATTTGGATTTTATTTTTATGCAAACTGGCGATGGCAGTCATTTTATGAGGTGCTTGGACAAACACAGCACTGGCAACCGGGTTCGTTATATTTTCCAGCTCATCCAGCAGTGTTAATTGCTGATCCAATAACGAATAACGATAACGGGCATTGCCGGAATTGGGGCCTTGTTTAGCAACTATCTCTAACGTGTTTTCATCCCACCAGCTGACACTGAAAATATGTCCTTGCCATTGGCTCAGTTGCTGTTTTTCCAGCAATTGTTCCTGTGCAAGGTCGAGCGAAAATATATGGAAAGAATATAAGTAATTAACGGGTTGATAAAACTGTGCGCCCAATGGTGATCCATTGCGATGTTTTACTTCAATTGCCACCAGACTTTTACCTGCGGGTGACCAGGCCAATGTAAACCAGACTCCATTACTGCTAGCGATACGCCAATCTTTACCTGCGTCATTGCGAATCACAATGTCACTAGTGGTCTCACTTGCGGCCGTTTGGATCGGCGCTCCTGTCTCGCGGATATAGGCAAGATGCTGATTGTCAGGATGCGGTGTTGCACTGCGCTCATGCCCGGTTTCATTGGTATAGCCCTGTGAGGTGTGAAAAACAGTCTGGTGGTTGTGCGGAAGCTGGGTGCTGTTCCAGTTAACTCCTTTATAAAGAGCGGCACTTGCTAGCAGGAACAGAACCACCCCGAGAAGCAGGTGCCACTTTGTTCTCCACTTTACGTTGATGGGTGTCAATTCAAGTGCGGCAGATTCATTTGCAATATCTGGTGCTGAGGGAGCCAGAAACTGTGGCTCCAACATTAGCTGATAACCGCGCTTTGAATAATGGGCAATTAATTCATTCTCGCCGATCAATTCATTTAGGGCGCTGCGCAGCGCATTGATGCTCTTTTGTACCGAGCCATGGGTGACTACGCGGCCTGCCCATAAACGCTCAATCATTTCCTCATTGCTGATGACCCGGTGTTGGTTGCAAGCGAGGTAGTGCAACACCGCCATTGCTTTGGGCTGCAGCTTGAGGCTGTGGTTCCGGGCCCACAGTGTGTTATGTGAAGGAGAAACTTTAATCTCCCCTAGCATGAAGCTGGTTTCATGATGGGCGTTCATTGCAGCTCGGAACCTGTTGCGGTGAGCATAGTTAAGCCTTTTTCGGTAAGTTTTTCTTATTGGTTTATGCGCGTCACCAGAGTTCTGGTAAGCGGTAGCTACGGTTGCAATTTTGCAAGAAACGAGCTGATGAATACAAGTGAAGCCTGTGTTTGTGGTAATTCTATATTATTGATTTTTAAAGAGAAAAATTTGGTAAGCAAAAGGTAAGCGCGAGGTTTTAGGTTGGTCAGTGTTTCCACGGTTATTTGCAATATAGTCCACTCACACACATCTTCTGGTGTATCGATGAGTGTCCTCTTTCATCAACCTATAAAGGTAAGACAATGAAACTATCATTCACAACGTCGCCATCTGCAAAGCTATCTGCCGTAAAGGCAGCGCTCCTGACCTCGTCGCTGCTGTGTTCTTTGGTGGTAACTGCAGCTGAGCCGACTCCTTTGGACAGTAAAGCGCCGCTGGTTTATGTCAATCAAAACATTGGCTTTAATGTGAAAGGCTATAACTATAAGCAGTCAGAATACCCGTGTGATTTGGATAAGGTATTGGTGAGTAATCTGGTTGATCAGGCCCATGAGGATGGTATCCGGTTTGAGGCTGTAGGCACTTCCGACAAGATTCTCAATGGAGTGATTCCGGTTGTTGCAATCGATATTGAGCAGTTGGTACTGGGGAACGAAAAGCATCAATTCGGTACAAAGCAGAGCAACCCATTGCCCAAGGTACAGGTAACTGTAGCCTTGATAAAAGGGAAGGACGATATGGTCACAGCCAAACATACCTGTGCCATTATGACCCTGAATGAATTCACTCCATCATCCAATGTGCTGGATATGGGCTCCAGCACAACGGTTTGTTCTGCTACACGTAAGTGCTTAAGAGATCTGAGTAAAGACGTTGTTGAATGGGTAGCTCCCCAAATTCAATAGGGAAATAAACGCTAGCAGTTATTAAAAAAGCCGCCGAAACTCCAGTTTCGGCGGCCTTTTTGTTTTTGGCGAAAGGTTGTCGATATCGCTTATCATCTTGCTTTTGGCTATGGGCGGATGGGGTTGAGCAGTAGGAATACTGTATAAAACTCTAGCGCTGTTTGCATATACAGGTTTTTGCTGTATGCTATCGCTCAATGGTGTGATTTTTGATCCACCTGAACGATTCAACCGTAGTAGCCAATAAGAGCGACTCACAGGTTTGATGACTTTGATAACAACGTGTTTCACTATTTTTTATGTTGAGGTGTCAGATGGATGCGAATAAAGAGAAGGCGCTGCAGGCTGCATTGAGCCAAATCGAACGTCAATTTGGTAAAGGTACTGTGATGCGTATGGGCGACAAAGAACAAGTCGCCATTCCTGCAATTTCTACCGGCTCCCTTGGTCTTGATGTGGCCTTGGGGATTGGCGGTCTGCCTAAGGGCCGCATAATTGAAATTTATGGTCCTGAATCTTCAGGTAAAACCACCCTGACACTACAGGTAATTGCCGAAGCCCAGCGCGCTGGTGGTACTTGTGCGTTTATCGATGCCGAACACGCGCTCGATCCGATTTATGCCACCAAATTGGGTGTAAATGTTGAGGATCTGATTGTTTCCCAGCCAGACACCGGCGAGCAGGCACTGGAAGTAACCGATATGTTGGTGCGCTCAGGTGCGGTTGATGTGTTAGTTGTTGACTCTGTTGCAGCTCTGACTCCACGCGCTGAAATTGAAGGCGAGATGGGCGATCATCACGTGGGGTTACAGGCACGCTTGATGTCCCAAGCGTTGCGTAAAATTACCGGTAATATCAAAAATGCTAACTGCCTGGTGATTTTCATCAACCAGATTCGTATGAAAATCGGCGTTATGTTTGGTAACCCTGAAACCACAACTGGTGGTAATGCGCTCAAGTTTTATGCCTCTGTTCGTTTGGATATTCGTCGTATTGGCGCGGTGAAAGAGGGCGAAGAAGTTATTGGTTCGGAAACCCGAGTGAAAGTGGTGAAAAACAAGGTTGCACCACCATTTAAACAGGCGGAATTCCAGATCCTGTATGGTTCAGGTATCAACCGCATGGGCGAGATTGTCGATTATGGTGTGAAGCTGGGCTTGATCGATAAAGCAGGGGCTTGGTATAGCTATCAAGGCAATAAAATTGGCCAGGGTAAAAACAACGTAATGAAGTTTTTGCAGGAGAATCCGCTTATCTCTAAAGAGCTGGAGCAAAAAGTTCGGGCAGAGCTTTTGGCAACGCCCGCATTGTCATTGAGCCCTGGTGGTGGTGAAGAAGTGGCCGATGATGTGGAAATGTAACTGTTAATTAAAGATTCGGAAAATCCCTGTTTGCCAGTCTGGCAGCAGGGATTTTTTATATTTGGACGTCACCCTTGCATCCCCTTACGCTGCTCACTATGCTGTTGCCAATAATTGTAATGTACAGGCTAAATTCTGTGCTGGGTCAATAGGATAGTGTGCTTTAAGCCATATCCTATAATTGGTTAAACAAAGGTGAGGTTTGTTATGAAGCAGATAGGCGTATTGTTAGTGGCGCTAAGTGTATTGCTGATCGCCGGTTGTAGCTCACAGCCTAATGTGGAGACGGATCACCAGGCGGATTTTGATTTCTCATCGCTAAAAACATTTGAGGTTGCTGAAACAAAACAAAATACCCAGGAAAGTATTTTGGTTTCCCCATTTACCTTGAGTCATATCCAGGCTGCGCTCAATGGTGAATTGGCCAAACGTTACCAAAGTGTTGCAACAGGCGCGAAGCCTGATTTTATTGTGAGCTATCACGTCGTAATCGAAGAGAAGATCGATCCTTATAGTTACGATTCTCTTTATGGCTACGGCTATGGTTATTATGGTCGGGGGTACTACCGTCCTTGGCCTTATTATGGATATAGCACTGGTCCGAGAGTGTATAACCAAGGCAGCTTAATCATCGATATCAGTGAGGCAAAAACCGGAAAACCACTCTGGCGTGGTGTTTCTGAAAAGCGTTTGGGGCGCAGTATGGCTCCCCAGAAACAGCGCGAAGTGCTTAGTGCGGCGGTGACAGAGGTGATGGCCCAATTCCCGCCGGTCAATTAAATGTTGAAGATTGTTCGAATGGCCGCTATTGCGGCCATTTTTATTGGAGCTGTGTTTAGTCATGCAAGAGGTTTCTCTAACACTCAATGATATTCGTTTTAACGCCATGAATTTACTGGCACTACGTGAGCATTCGGTTAAAGAGCTAAAAGATAAGCTTGAGCGCAAGTGCGGGCATACGGCACTGATTGATGAGGCAATTGCCGGATTAATAGCGCAGAACCTGCAATCGGATGAGCGTTTTACCCAAGCATTTGTTGCTATGCGCCAGCGGCAGGGGAAGGGGCCAGTTATTGTCAGGATGGAGCTGCGTGAAAAGGGAGTCGCCAACGAGTTGATCGCTAGTTTTGTTGATGAGTCTGACTCTTTATGGTTTGAGCTTGCCCGTGATGTTTGGCTGAAGAAGTTTCGTGGTATATCCCCCGCTGATTCCCGCGAGCGAGCAAAACAAATGCGTTTTTTGCAGTCGCGTGGATTTTCCGGGCGTCATATTCAAGCGGCATTTGGTACACCAACTGCCGAAAATGAGTAAACATTCTCCCTATCTTGCTGCTAAGTTCCCTATTTCTGCCGGTTGCAACGATTTTTGATTGCGGATGGTTCCTGATATCCAGCGAGCTTTTCATTGAGCCGAAAAGGCCTTTCTGTTACTCTGGCGCCCCGTCCTGAACGATAAATCCCCCTGCCTCGCAACGAGTGCTGCTGTTGGCATTTATCTCCAATCCGCTCCGCATTTTTCACAGTTAATCAGGTTTTACATGACGCGCTATATATTCGTAACAGGTGGTGTTGTTTCCTCATTGGGCAAAGGCATCGCCTCGGCTTCCCTGGCGGCTATCCTTGAGGCGCGAGGCCTCAAAGTCACTATTATGAAGCTCGATCCCTATATCAACGTAGATCCGGGCACAATGAGCCCCTTCCAGCACGGTGAAGTATTTGTTACTGAGGATGGTGCTGAGACCGATCTGGATTTAGGTCACTATGAGCGCTTTATTCGTACCAAAATGACTCGCCGCAATAATTTCACCACTGGCCGTGTTTACGAGACAGTGCTGCGCAAAGAGCGTCGTGGTGATTATTTAGGTGGCACAGTTCAAGTTATCCCCCATATTACCGATGAGATCAAGCGCCGTATTCTCGAGGGCGGGCGCGATGTTGATGTTGCTCTGGTTGAAATTGGTGGAACTGTGGGCGATATCGAATCCCAGCCGTTTCTTGAAGCAGTGCGCCAGTTAAAAGTTGAAATGGGTACGCGTGCATTGCTGATGCATTTGACGTTGGTACCTTATATTGCCACTGCGGGCGAAACCAAAACCAAGCCTACGCAACACTCGGTAAAAGAGTTGCGCTCAATTGGTTTACAGCCTGACATTTTGCTGTGTCGCTCCGAGCGATTGGTTGATGAAGATTCCCGGCGCAAAATTTCGCTATTTACCAACGTTGCCGAACGCGCCGTTGTGCCGCTTCCTGATGCAGATACTATTTATTCGATTCCGCGTTTATTACAAAGCTACGGCTTGGATCAAATTGTTGTTGAACTGCTCGGCTTGCAATGCCCCGAGGCGGATTTGAGCGAGTGGGATAAAGTTGTTGAAGGAAAATTAAACCCGGTTAACTCCATTACCATTTCCATGGTTGGCAAATACATGGAATTGCTGGATGCCTACAAGTCCTTGATTGAGGCGCTGACTCACGCGGGTATTCACACTCACACCAAAGTAAACATTAACTATATCGATGCTGAACGCGTTGAAAATGAAGGCGTTGGCATTTTAAAAGATGCTGATGCTATTTTGGTTCCCGGTGGTTTTGGCGAGCGAGGCGTGGAAGGCAAATTAATGGCCGTGCAATATGCCCGTGAAAATAAAGTACCTTATCTGGGTATTTGTTTGGGGATGCAGTCCGTTGTTATCGAATTTGCACGCAATGTATTGGGATTGAAGGGCGCAAACTCTACTGAATTCGATCGCAATTCTCCGCACCCAGTAATCGGTTTGATTACTGAATGGATCACCTCTGATGGTGAAGTAGAAAAACGCGATGAATCATCTGACCTGGGTGGGACCATGCGCTTGGGGGCTCAAGAGTGCCGTTTGGTTCCGGCTTCAAACGCACGTAAAGTTTATGGTGCTGATGTTATTGTTGAACGTCATCGTCATCGCTACGAAGTTAACAACAACTATGTTGATCAATTACAAAAAGCCGGGTTAAAAATTGGTGGCTGGTCTGCCGATGACACTTTGGTCGAAATGGTTGAAATTCCTGATCATCCATGGTTCGTTGCATGTCAATTCCATCCGGAATTTACCTCCACTCCGCGCGATGGCCATCCGTTGTTTACTGCGTTTGTAAAAGCGGCGCTGGAAAACAAAAAATAATTTTGTGGGGCGCTGTCATAGCGCCCTTTCTGTATGTCCACTGATGTTAAAACTGTTCTGAAAGGAATATACGTGTCTCAAGAAATAGTAAAAGTTGGCAGCCTTAGTGTTGGGAACTCACTACCGTTTGTATTGTTCGGTGGTATGAATGTGCTTGAGTCGCGTGATATGGCCATGCAAGTAGCTGAAGCCTATGTTCAGGTGACTCAAAAGCTCGGTATTCCTTATGTTTTTAAAGCCTCATTTGATAAGGCTAATCGCTCTTCTATCCATTCTTATCGTGGGCCGGGTATGGAAGAAGGTTTGAAGATTTTTCAGGAAATCAAACAAACTTTTAATATTCCGGTAATTACCGATGTACATGAAATCCACCAGTGCCAGCCAGTGGCGGATGTATGCGATGTGATTCAACTCCCTGCATTTCTTGCTCGCCAAACTGATTTGGTTGTCGCAATGGCCAAGACCGGTGCTGTAATTAATATTAAAAAGCCACAATTCTTAAGTCCTGGCCAAATGAAAAACATCGTCGAAAAGTTTGGCGAGTGTGGTAATGAGCAAATCATTCTTTGTGATCGCGGCACCAATTTTGGTTATGACAATTTGGTTGTTGATATGCTTGGCTTCCGCACCATGCGTGAAGTGAGCGGAAATGCCCCGGTCATTTTTGATGTGACCCATTCATTGCAATGCCGTGATCCAATGGGCGCAGCTTCCAGTGGTCGTCGTCATCAAGTTGCTGAACTTGCGCGTGCCGGTATGGCAGTTGGATTGGCAGGGTTATTTTTGGAAGCTCACCCCGATCCGAATAACGCCAAATGCGACGGACCTAGTGCTTTGCCACTCGATAAGCTTGAACCCTTCCTGCATCAAATGAAAACAATTGATGATGTGGTGAAAAATTTTCCACCGTTGGATATCCAATAATTGTTGGGTATCCAGTAAGTTCTTGGGTATTAACTGATTTTTTGTAGTAACACACTCTGGAGAAAAACGAATGACTAAGATTGTTGACATCAAAGCTTTTGAGATTCTGGATAGCCGCGGCAATCCAACTGTATTGGCCGAAGTTATTTTGGAAGATGGTTCGGTTGGTTCTGCAGCAGCTCCGTCTGGTGCGTCTACCGGTTCGCGTGAAGCTTTGGAGTTGCGTGATGGTGACAAGTCACGTTACTTAGGTAAAGGTGTGCTGAAAGCGGTTAACAACATCAATACCACTATCAAAAACCTGGTTGTTGGTTTGGATGCGTTGGATCAACGCGCCGTCGATAACGTTATGATCAAAGCCGACGGTACCGACTTCAAAACCGTATTGGGCGCTAACGCTATCCTCGCGGTATCTCTGGCCAATGCCAAAGCAGCCGCTATCTCCAAAAAAGTTCCGCTCTACGCACACATTGCCGACATCAACGGCACTCCAGGCAAATACTCCATGCCAGTGCCAATGATGAACATCATCAACGGTGGTGAGCACGCTGACAACAACGTAGATATTCAAGAGTTTATGGTTCAGCCCGTAGGCGCTAAAACCTTTGCTGAAGCCTTGCGCGTTGGTGCAGAAATTTTCCACAGTCTGAAAAAAATCCTGCACGATAAAGGCTTGAGCACTGCAGTAGGTGACGAAGGTGGCTTTGCGCCAAACCTGCCATCTAACGAAGATGCGTTGAAGGTTATTGCTGAGGCAGTTGCAAAAGCTGGTTATAAGCTGGGTGAGAACGTAACTTTGGCTTTGGATTGTGCTTCTACCGAATTCTACAAAGATGGCAAATACGATCTGGCTGGTGAAGGTCGTGTATTCACTACTAACGAATTCTCTGACTATTTGGCTGACTTGGCCGCTAAATATCCAATCATTTCTATCGAAGATGGTAAAGATGAAAGCGATTGGGCCGGTTGGGCGGATTTGACTCAAAAAATCGGTCACAAAATCCAATTGGTTGGTGATGATTTGTTCGTAACCAACACCAAGATTTTGAAAGAAGGTATTGAGAAGAAAATCGCTAACTCTATTTTGATCAAGTTCAACCAAATCGGTTCTTTGTCTGAAACTCTTGATGCGATCAAAATGGCGCAAGATGCAGGTTATACTGCGGTAATCTCTCACCGTTCAGGTGAAACTGAAGACACTACGATTGCTGACTTGGCTGTTGCAACTGCTGCTGGTCAAATCAAAACGGGTTCCCTATGCCGTTCCGACCGTGTATCCAAATACAACCGTCTGTTGCGCATTGAGGCAGAGTTGGGCGCTGCAGCTCCATATAACGGTCGTGCAGAATTCAAATCGTAATATGCTGTAAACAAAGGCCGAAGATTCGGCCTTTGTTTTTTAATGGCAAATAAATGCAATTAATGTTTTAAAAGATCATTCAATGTTATGAAATGGCTGCTGGGTGTATTGATAATATTACTTGCCGGACTGCAATATCGATTGTGGGTCGGTGATGGTAGTTTGGCGCAGGCGCATCGCTTGGAGGCCGATATCAAATTGCAGCAGGCAGAAAATGATCGTATGCGCGAGCGCAATCGCATCCTGGATGTTGAAGTCGAAGAATTAAAAACGGGCCTCGATACTATTGAAGAGCGTGCGCGTAACGATATAGGTCTTATCAAAAAAGACGAAACCTTTTTTATGATTTTGGATGAAGAGCAGTAGTTTATTTTCTACATCTTACTTTTATTGATAATCCAAATTCGACTCTCTTAATGACCCACATAACTCCCCCCCAAGCACCTTCTTACTGGATTGTTGTTCCCGCCGCAGGTGTCGGTGCTCGCATGGGTGCCAACTGTCCTAAACAATATTTGTCCCTTTTAGGGAAAACCGTTATCGAGCATACAATAGAGCGTTTGTTGTTGCTTCCCAATATTGCTGGTGTTTATTTGGTGTTAGGTGAGAATGACGATTACTGGAATCAATTGGCACTTGCGCAGCATCCACGTATTCATCGCGTTACCGGTGGCGAAGAACGGTGTGATTCGGTATTAAATGCGCTTAAGCAACTGCAAGATAAGGCATTACCAGATGATTGGGCGTTGGTTCATGATGCTGCTCGACCATGTGTTCAGACACAAAGTATTTTGCATTTAATTGAACAAGTAAAAGATCATCCTGTGGGGGGCATATTGGGTGTGCCCGTTAGCGATACGCTAAAGCAGGTTGATAATTTTGTTATAGGTTCAACTATCGATCGTCGGTTTTTGTGGCAGGCGCAGACACCGCAAATGTTTCGTGTAGGGTTGTTGCGAGATTGTTTGCTGCGGGGTTTGGCAGAGGGAAAGCTAATTACCGATGAATCTTCAGCGCTTGAATGCTACGGTTATCAACCATTAATGGTGCAAGGTCGCAGCGACAATATCAAAATTACTCGCCGAGAAGATTTGGCAATTGCTGCTATGATCTTACAGCAACAGGCTTAACTCGTTATTCATTATTTACAATTCGGAATTTAAATATGTCTATGCGTATTGGTCATGGCTATGATGTCCATGCTTTTGGTCCTGGCGATAAAATTGTCATAGGTGGTGTTGTTATTCCGCATCATCACGGATTGGTCGCTCACTCGGATGGTGATGTGTTATTGCATGCATTATGTGATGCATTGCTTGGGGCGGCGGCATTGGGTGATATCGGCAAACATTTTCCTGATACAGATATGCAATATCGTAATGCTGATAGTCGGTCATTGTTGCGAATGGTTTATGCAAAAGTAAATCAATCAGGCTGGAAAATAGTGAATGCTGATATGACCATAATTGCACAGGCGCCGCGTATGGCAACCTATATTCCCCGAATGGGCGAGACGATTGCCACTGACTTGCAATGTGAAATAAATCAAATCAATGTTAAGGCAACTACCACTGAGCGTTTAGGGTTTGTCGGGCGTGAAGAGGGCATTGCTTGCTATGCAGTTGTCTTGTTGACAGCGTGCTAATTGAATTCATATCTATGAATGCGGTTTATATGGATATCAACAAGCAGTTAAGTTTTTAAATTATTTTATTTGTAGGTAATGTTTTGACAGAGTTTTTATTGGACTTTCCTCGCGCACATGGTGCGCTAACAGCAGTGGCGATCTTCCGTGCACAACCTGAAGATTTTCAGGTTGATGAGGATTTGGGTTATTTACCTTCGGGTACGGGCGAGCATGTTTTTTTGCACATATGCAAACGAGGTGAAAATACTGCTTGGGTCGCAGGGAGAATTGCAGAGCTTGCTGGCGTTAATGTAATGGATGTTGGCTATTGCGGGCGCAAAGACCGTCATGCAGTAACCGCTCAATGGTTTAGTGTTTATCTTCCCAAAGCTCCTGAACCGGATTGGTCATTGCTGAATACGGAATCTATCCAATTATTGTCAGTGTCCAGGCATCAGCATAAGTTGCGCCGCGGTGAGCATCAGCAGAACAACTTTGTAATACGCTTGCGTGATGTGCAAACGGATGATCGCGACTTACTACAGCAAAAAATCGATACGGTTTTAACCCAAGGAGTGCCTAATTATTTTGGTGAGCAGCGTTTTGGGCAAGGTGGAAATAATTTGCGGGAGGCGGAGGCTATCCTTGTTAATGGTAAGCGTTATCGAGACAAACAAAAGCGTGGCTTGATGTTGTCTGCCGCGCGCTCTTATTTATTCAACAAAGTACTTGCTGCACGTGTTCTTGCTAATAACTGGACTAGCCTGCTGGATGGTGAGACTAATACACAGGCTTCTGGCCCGTTGTGGGGTAGGGGGCGGCCACTTGTGACAGGCGATTTGCTTGAGTTCGAGCAGCATGTATTGGCGGACTGGGCGGCGTGGTGCGATGGTCTTGAGCATGCAGGCCTATCACAGGAGCGCCGCGCTTTACAGCTAGTTCCCCGCAATGCGCGCTGGAATTGGGAGGATGGTGATCTGGTGCTGTATTTTTCGCTCGATGCGGGTGAATTTGCCACAGCAGTTTTACAAGAGCTTTTCCAGCTTCAAAATCAATCGGTTGAAGTGCCTAATCCCGCCTAGCCGGGAATCCTCCAACACATGCTATAGTTGCCGCTTTAGTTTTTTCGGCGCCACTGGCTTAGCAGTTATTGATCATTTGCGTCGCTACCGTATAAAGAGGAGAGAATCTGGAGATGACTAACTTATTGATGCAAGGTGTAGGTATGACCTCGCTACGCACCCGTGAGCGTCTGATTCAGCGTTTACGTGATCAAGGAGTGACTAATATGCGAGTGTTGGATGTATTGCTTAATACTCCACGTCATATTTTTCTTGATGAGGCTCTTGCTCATCGGGCTTATGAAGATACTGCGCTTCCTATCGGTCATGGTCAGACTATTTCCCAGCCTTATATAGTGGCGCGTATGACAGAAATATTGTTAGGTGCTGCGGGAGGAAAACTCAATAAGGTCTTGGAGGTGGGTACTGGTTCCGGCTATCAGACCAGTGTTCTTGCCCAATTGGTACCGAGCGTGTACAGCGTGGAGCGCATTAAACCTCTGCAGGACAAGGCGCGCGAACGTTTACGCCAGCTGGGGTTGCGAAATGTGCAATTGCGACATGCAGATGGTGGTTTTGGGTGGCCGGAAGGAGGTCCTTATGACGCTATTCTGAGTACTGCAGCGCCACAAGCAGTTCCTGATGAGCTGTTAAAACAGCTTGCACCTGGTGGTGTTTTGGTCATTCCTATTGGCGGTAGGGAGCAACAATTGCACTTGATTCTGCGCGATGGTGAAAGCGAAAACTACATTACCCAGATTTTAGAGCCAGTTAAATTTGTTCCTTTTCTTTCAGGCACTTCGCGCTAATACTTAATCTTAAGTCTAAACTCTGCGATGATTGGTGTATTTCAATATCAAAGATGCACTAAGAATGAGTTGAAAACGTGCGTATTTACCCAGATGCCCAGTGTTTTTGGTTCTTCAATCCTCTTTTTGTGCAGGTTTTTATAAAAATATTAGATAATTTTAAAATAAATTTCGATTATTAAGTTCTAAATCGTATAAGTGCGATGAAAAAACAACCATAGGTCTTGAGTGATTTCATGCCGGAAGCGTCATCCAATTACCAGGTCAATCCAATCAAGTTGTTCATAATTGTGAACATTATTCTGCTGCTTACGGCTTGCTCAACCCAGTCCTTTGCTCCTACTACTGGTAAATCTCAGATTATCACTAATCGCCCTAAAACCCATATCGTCATTCCAGGGGATACTTTATTTTCTATCGCATGGCGTTATGGGCTTAAGTATGAAGTGCTAGCAAAACACAATAGAATTTCTCCTCCTTATATAATTCGTCCCTCTCAGGTTATACGCTTGGACGTGGCGGGTACCGCTACTTCTGGGGTGGGTATGCAGGGCCATAAACAACCAAATACTGCAGGGCAGGCAACCTATAACAATCCGCGAAGGCCTGTTAGTCCGTCAACGAGTCAGCCTGTTCGTCAAGAAAATAAAACAAGTGTTGTTACCGGTAAGGCGCATAAAAAACAAGTGTGGAGCGCACCACAATGGCGCTGGCCAGGAAAGGGCATTTTGCTTTCATCATTTCAGGGCACAAATGCGTTGAATAAGGGTATTGATCTTGGTGGCAAATTGGGAGAGCCTGTGTTTGCAGCAGCAAACGGACAGGTTGTCTATTCTGGAAGCGGGCTGCGTGGATACGGCAAATTACTTATCGTTAAGCATAACGAAACGTTCCTCAGTGCCTATGCCCATAATGATAGGCTGCTAGTAAAAGAGGGAGATTTGGTTAAAGCTGGACAAAGAATTGCCGATATGGGTTCGAGTGGTACCGATAGAGTAAAGCTTCACTTTGAAATTCGTCGCGATGGTACACCGGTAGATCCATTAAAATTTCTGCCGCGACGCTAAAGTGTCATGTTCATAAGTTAGAACGGCAATTTGTGAATAATATCTCAATGCATATGGCATCTATGCTTAGAGGTACAGCTTGAGCGAGCTGGATGACTTAAAAAGCCAGCCGGTTAAATAAAATTGATATAAGGGGCTGAAAAATGACTTTACAAAATAGGGATACAACCACATTTGATCGCGATGATGTATTTATTGCTCCAGATGTTGAGCTGGATGAAGCAGAATTGATGTTGGCAGAAGAAGATGACGAGCTGCCGAAGACTTCACCATCAAACGTGAGTGAGCGAATTGTTGATGATAAGTACAATAAAACGCTTGATGCTACTCAGATCTATCTTAATGAAATCGGATTTTCCCCTCTACTAAGTGCAGAAGAAGAAGTATTTTTTGCCCGTAAAGCTTTAAAAGGCGACGAGGCTGCGCGTAAGCGCATGATCGAAAGTAACCTTCGTCTAGTCGTTAAAATTTCCCGTCGTTACGTTAATCGTGGCTTGGCTCTTCTCGATTTAATCGAAGAAGGCAATTTGGGATTGATTCGAGCAGTTGAAAAATTTGACCCTGAGCGTGGATTCCGTTTTTCAACTTACGCCACTTGGTGGATCCGTCAAACCATTGAGCGTGCGATTATGAACCAAACCCGCACGATCCGTTTGCCAATCCATGTTGTGAAAGAGTTGAATATCTACTTGCGCGCAGCGCGTGAGCTGTCACAAAAGTTAGACCATGAACCGACAGCGGAAGAGATTGCGAATCTTCTTGAAAAGCCTGTCGCCGATGTTGAGCACATGCTCAGTTTGAATGAGCGGGTTACCTCTATCGATGCTCCAATCGGTAACTCCTCTGATCGCGCCATTGTAGACACTATTGCTGACACTCATGTGTCAGATCCCGCTGCGCTTTTACAAGATGCCGATTTAACGACCAGCCTTGATCATTGGTTGGATGAGTTAACTGAGAAGCAACGTGAAGTTCTTGCCCGTCGTTTTGGCTTGCGTGGTTATGAAGTTAGTACCTTGGAAGAGGTAGGGCTTGAAATTGGTTTGACTCGCGAACGTGTTCGCCAAATTCAAGTAGAAGCATTGAAACGTTTGCGTGACATTATGGAGAAGCAAGGTTTGGATAGTGCTGCCTTGTTTAGTGCTTAAATGTTCGCATGATTTTACCCTGTGTTCTAAAAGCCCGAGTTAAAGCTCGGGTTTTTTATTGGTTCAGTATCCCTCCTGTTTTTGCATTGCCCACAAGTGCGCTGCAACTAGAGCGCGCCATGGCGAAAATGCTTCCAGCCAGGCTTGTGTTGTTCTTTCATCGATTTTCTCATCTCGCTGTAATAGCTGCTGCAAATTCCGCCTTACCGCTACATCACCATGAAGTGATCCATCCATCCAGCCAAAGCCTCGTAGCATTGCATAGTTGACTGTCCAAGGGCCAACACCTCGTACTTGGATCAAAGCATCATAAATATCCTTTGCTGCCAGTGCTTTCCCTTGCCAGTAATCGTTTAGCCAGGATTCGAGAGGTAAGTTGCCGTTTTGGATAATCTTGCTCAACTCTATGATTGTGTGCGCTTTTGTTTGTGAAAAGCCCAAGGGGCGCAAATCATTAACTCCAAGTTCAGTAATTTGTTCTGGGTCGGGATAACACCAAATACCAGACGAGTGTTGTTGTCCTGCACGTTGGATAAATTTTCTGCGCACAGAAATCGCTGCATGCACACTAATTTGCTGTCCGATTATTGCCCAGGTCAGCGCTTCGAATGTTGTGGCTGCTTGTGGGACCCTTAGGCCGGACTGTTGACTGATTAAATGGTTGAGTTGTGGGTGATTTACAGTCGATTGTTCAAAATCAAGAATAGGTTGGTTTAGCCCAAGCATGTGTTGCGCGTGTTGTTGCAGGCGAAGTTGAGTTGTGTGTATGTTCAGCTTTCTTCGGCCTGCATCAAGGTAAAGTGCTACTTTCACCTGATTTTTAGCGAATGTGAAAGTGATGCAAGCGGGCATATCCTGCCAAACCATGCCTTTTTTTAACTGGTTCTTATCAACAAACTCTGCAACCATTTGATTGTCGCGCTGATGAAATGCCAGAAAGTCGGTTATCCGGAAATTATCTGGCAATGCAATGTTTATGTCGATAATGGTTGGCATAGGGCTAGGTTTTTGCCTGTTCTGCTTCTTGTATCAATAACATTTGTTTTCGCTCTATTCCCCAGCGATAGCCGGATAAGCTGCCATCGTTACGCACGACCCTATGACAGGGGATGATCACTGCAATCGCATTGGCTGCACAAGCGCCGGCCACGGCACGAACTGCTTTGGGTGCACCTATAGCTTCCGCAATTGCGCTATAGCTACGTGTTTCACCTGTAGGAATTTGCTGCAGTACTTGCCAAACCTGTTGTTGAAAAAGAGTGCCGCGGATATCCAATGGCAATGTCAGTGTGAGATGAGGTTGCTTGATTACGCTTACTACTTCATCAATCACTTTTTGAAAGTCATCGTCACCCTTAATCAGTGTTGCTTTAGGATTTCGTTGTTGAAGATCTTCCAGCAGCAATTGTGGTTGATCGCCTAATAAAACAGCGCAAATACCTCTATCGCTTTGCGCTATCAGAACTGTGCCCAGAGAGCATGTGCCTAAACCATACCGAATGATCATTGGGTGTTTCTTCCCGGATCCAGCTTTGTATTGTCCATCATTTTGGGTGCGATGGGCTTTCGCGTAGGCTTTCGGAGTTAGCCCCGTTGACTCTTTAAAGAGTCGCTGTAAGTGATAACGGCTAATACCTGAGTGTGCAGCAAGTTCAGCGAGGCCGGGTTCTTGTTCGGCATTTTCAATAAAACGGCATAGGTCAACGATGCGCCGGGTTTGTAGAGTATTGCTGTCCAGATATTGTGGGTGGCAGCGTTTACATGCGCGGAAACCTGAGGCCTCGGCTTGGATGTGATTGCTAAAAAATCGCACGTTGTCAGGATTGGGTCGGCGGGAAGAGCAGCCTGGACGGCAATACACGCCAGTAGTGATGACAGCATAAATAAATTTACCGTCAGCACTGGAATCGCCCAATAGGTGCCAGCGTGGGTCTGTAACTGCAGTGAGAGATGATGTCGTCATAGCAATAGGTGGGGTGATTTCATTGGGTTTACTCTAGCGATAAAAGCGCCGTATCACACCCCAAATATTGCTATCACATTCAAAATAATTATTGCCCTTCCTCGGGGGCGACATCGCGTCTGAGTAAATGCGGCACGCTGAGGCTCAGTAAAAGCAGCGCTGCGAATATCACCAGAGGGCCACTGCCGTTCACCATAAATGGCGTCCAATCTTTCACTGCATGAATTTCTCCAGTAAAAGTCTGCGCTTTGAATGAGTCGCTGTGGCTGAGAATATTGCCGTGATTATCAACAATCGCACTGGGGCCATTGTTGGTGCTGTAGATCAAATAGCGGCCAGTTTCGAGTGCTCGCATCTGTGCCATCTGCATAAATTGTTTTGATTGGATTGAATCAAGAAACCAGCCGAGGTTATTTACGCTGAGTAACACCTGCGTTTCTTTGGCTGCATGTGCGATTAAATCCGGATAGGCAATTTCATAGCAAATCGCAGGAGTGATGCGCACTCCTTTGGCGATCAGCCCATGTTGGTCCTGCGGCCCCAAATGGATAAACGAAGTGGGTAAGTTAAAAAATTCAATCAGGCCGCGCAAATGCTCTTCCAGTGGTACATATTCTCCAAAAGGAACCAAACGGCGCTTGTGATAAAAGCCATAACCCTGGCCGAGTCCGGCAATTGAGTTGTAATACTTTTGTTTATCACGATCTTCATAAATAACACCTGTAAATAATGCGGTGTCATGTTCGCTGGCTTTAGTGTTCATCTCTTCTAAAAATGGCAATGCGTCATGATAAGTCAGTGAAGTTGGGATAGCCGCTTCAGGCCACACTACCCAATCATTAGTCCATAAATCAGTGCTGAGATCGCGCAATTGATCGAGTGCGGCGACGGTAGTCTCCGGGTTAAAGCTGAGTTTAATACTTTGGTCGACATTGGGTTGTACCATGCCAATTTTAATGGGTACTGAATCTGGTTCGGCCCACGTGGTGTTTTTCAAACTAGCACCTGCAATCCAAAAAATTGCACAAGTGCAGGTGGCAATAATTAGCGTTATTTTTTTTGATTGCGCCTCACTGGATCTCCATACCCATTCAGCTATAACACCAGCAGTTAATGAAAGGATGAAGCTAATTCCTATTACACCTGTTAACGGCGCCCAGCCGGCAAGAGGCGTATTTAAATGCGCGTAACCTAAAAATAACCAGGGAAATCCGGTAAGTAACCAAGTGCGAATCCATTCCCCCAGTAACCAGCAAGCGGGCAGGGCAATGATTATTCCAAGGGCATGATAACTAAACCCGCGCGCAAAAATATAAAATGGAATTATGAAAAGGATGGCCATAAAGCAGGCGAAAATAAGTACTAAAAAGCTGGCAAATAATGGCGATGCTCCGCCAAAGTTGTGAATGCTCACGTAAAGCCAGTGAACTCCCGCACCGTAAAAACCAATCCCAAATACAAAGCTGCGCCACAGGACTATTTTGAAGGATTGATTTTTTAGCAGGAGCGCAAATATGAGCAAGCTGACAATCGTGATCGGCCAAAAATTAAAAGGAGCAAAGCTCAGTGTGATTAATGCGCCGCTGATAAGTGCAGTTAACAATGCGATGGGCTGGGGGAGATTTAAAATTTTATCTTGCATGGGTATTGTCTAGTATTTGTACGGTTAAAAAAATCCCGCCGAGTGGCGGGATTTGCGTCGATTAAATATTGTTGCATCAATCACTTAATATTGTCAGTCGCAACAAATGGATTTGTCGATTATCGGCGTAAAGTACACGGAACTGCATGTTGTCTATTTGTGTAACTTCATTACGCTTTGGAAGGTGTCCGAATTCTTGCATAAGTATGCCGCCAATGGTGTCGAAATCTTCATCGCTGAACGCTTTGTTAAAGAAATCATTGAAATCTTCGATTGGGGTCAATGCCTTAATGATGTAATCATTTTCACCGACGCGTTTGATAAAGTCAGTAGCTTCTTCCTGCTCGTCAGTTTCGTCTTCAATCTCTCCGACAATTTCTTCGAGAATATCTTCAATTGTGAGCAAGCCAGTAATACCACCGTATTCATCCATTACCAATGCCATGTGGTAACGGTTTTCCCGGAACTCTCGCAGCAATACATTGACGCGTTTGCTTTCCGGAATAATGGTGGCGGGGCGCAAAATGGTTTCCAGATTGAAATTATCCGTTCCTTTTAGCGCAAGCGGCAACAAATCTTTGGCAAGCAAGATGCCTTTTACATCATCTATATTCTCACCAATGACTGGAAAGCGAGAGTGACCAGATTCGATGAGCTGGGGTAGGTATTCTTGCGGTGAGTCTTCAAGTCGGATCGCCACTATGTGTGAGCGAGGCACCATGATCTCGCGTGCTTGAAGGGAGGATACATCCAGTGCCCCTTCAATAATGCTCAGGGCTTCCTGATCTAGCAACTGGTTGTCGGCGGCGTCTTTAATGATTTCCAGCAGCTCGTCGCGGGATTTAGGTTCCGCACTGAATGCATGGAGGAGTTTGTCCAACCATGATCGTTCATGCTTTTCAGGGCGCTCGTGTTTTTCAGTAGTGATGCTACTCGGATGGTCGTCCGACATGATGTAATTTCCCAAGGTCTTTTATTCTTCAGTGATGTCTTGATAGGGGGCAGGATACCCTAAACCAGTTACGATTTGGGTTTCCAGCGCTTCCATGAGTTCAGCCTCATCATCATCAATATGGTCGAAACCTACCAGATGAAGCGTGCCATGCACCAGCATATGAGCCCAGTGTGCGGGCAGTGCTTTACCTTGTTCTTGCGCTTCCCGCTCTACAACAGGGGCGCACACAACCAAGTCGCCAAGCAGCGGTATGCCCACTTCTTCCGCAATGTCGGCGGGGAACGAGAGCACATTGGTCGGGTAGTCTTTACCGCGATACTGCGCGTTCAATTCCTGGCCTTCGGTTTCGTCAACGATATAAACACTGACTTCGGCGTCTTCGAACTGTTGGCTTTGGAGCGCAGCACTAATCCAGCGTTCCAGCTCAGATAAAGCGGGAATCTGTTGGCTTTGGCTATTGCTTTCGATATCGATCTGGTACGTCATAGTCATTCTTGCTTTGGCTGCTGCTGTTCAAACGCCTCGTAAGCTTCGACGATGCGCTGGACTATCGGGTGACGCACAACATCTTTGGATGTGAAGTTGGTAAAGCTAATGCCGTTGACGTTATCCAGTACTTCAATGGCATGGCGCAAACCAGAGGCCATGCCTCTGGGAAGGTCGATTTGGGTTGGGTCGCCGGTGATTACGGCTGTAGTACCAAAACCGATACGCGTTAGGAACATTTTCATCTGCTCGCGAGTGGTGTTTTGGCTCTCATCGAGAATGACAAAAGAGTTGTTTAGTGTGCGACCGCGCATAAATGCCAGAGGTGCAACTTCGATCACCCCTCGCTCCATCAGCTTGCCAACGGTGTCGAACCCCAGCATTTCAAACAATGCGTCATAAAGTGGGCGCAGATAGGGGTCTACTTTTTGGGCGAGATCGCCAGGCAAGAAGCCGAGTTTTTCTCCAGCTTCAACCGCCGGACGTACCAGCAGAATGCGTTCTATCTCGTTTTTGAGCAAGGCTTCAACGGCACAGGCTACGGCGAGATAGGTTTTACCGGTACCGGCAGGGCCAATACCAAAGTTGATGTCGTTCTTTTGTACAGCGCGAACATAGCGTTGCTGGTTTAAACCACGCGGTTTAATCGTACATTTTTTGGTGCGGATTAGCGTGATTCCGCCCTCATCATCGCCTTTATCTGTAGTCGCAGCAGGCAGATTTCCCGCCAACGCTTGGTTTTCAGCGTTATCCAGTTGTTCCATAAGTTGTTCAATACCAGAAGTTTGCAGTGCTAAATGCACTTCATCGGGAGTAAGTTCGTTTTGCTCGGTTGTTTGATAGAGGGTACGTAGCAGCTCGGCCCCCGCGCGAATTTTGCCTGGAGGGCCGATGAGCTCAAACTCGCTACCGCGATTGCGAATTTCGATCCCGAGGCGTTCTTCGATTTGACGGAGATGTTGGCCAAGAAGGCCGCAGAGGTTGGCAAGGCGACGACTATCACTGGGTTCCAACGTAAGAGGTTGGGTGATGATTTCCGGGGGGGTTATAGCCTGAGTATTCAAAGTGGTTAGTAAGCTCTTGTTGCTCAATGAAAACCAAGACTAAACCATTCAGCGAGAGGGATAAAGCCTAAATTACAGCTGAATCTCTGCTGAATAATGCTCTAACTTTATGTTTTTTTTAAGTTGTTTTAGTAACTTATTGTATTTGTTGTCATTTTTTAGATTTACGCAAGCGCGGTATCCAAACGGCGAATGTACGGGTCTATTTTGTATCAAGGCTAGTGTTTTGTTTATGAAATAGTCAAATAAGGCGCATTACCAGGGAATAGGGGAAGTATGGGTGTCTTCCGTTTTCTTATTGCGCGTTACCTGTTCGCATTTCAACACTGTTACAAAGTTAAGTTTGAGCATTCAGTGCGTCTAACATTTAGTGCTTTGTTCGCTGGTATAGCAGTCACGTGTGATGTTTGTACATTGCTCTCTTTTTAGTAGTAGGTTTCAAAGGATGCCTCACGATCTAAATATGCCTTTCGAAAGCTTTGATTGTGTTTATACCCTTTTCTGATTTTTATTTTCGTTATCAAAAATAATTTCATCTTTTTGCAATAACTACAATGCTTGTAAATATATATGCCATTTTGAAATATCTCCGAGGCATAGGCATTTGGGGTTATCTGGGTTGACGTTTTTTCTCCAATTAAAGGATTGATGGGGCGAAGAAAGGAATTGCCTTCACTGCAGCCCCGCTATTAAAAGGCTTTTTGGCGTATTTCATGCGTTTCGCGACGCTTATTTTGCTGCTTTAGTTCTAGGTATTGGATGTATTGCGTTTATCTCCTTTCTTTCTTAATGACTACTCGTAAATAACAAATAATTTATTTTCACGGTGCCAGCGTTAATTGGCATGTTCATTGAAGGTAAGAAATTGAATGTCCCAAAAAAGGAGAAACCTATGCTTTATTATTCATTGGTATTTTTTATCGTAGCCATTATTGCGGGCCTCTTAGGCTTCGGTGGCATTGCGGGTGCGGCAACAGGAATAGCGCAAATATTATTCTTTGTTTTTTTAGTTTTATTTGTGTTGTCACTTATTTTCGGCAGACGTCGACTATAGGTAGGCAAAATCTTTTTCGTAAATGGATTTTTTAGCCGTATCCACTATCGTCAATATGTTTCTTACACAACCTGAGAGGTAATCTTTATGGCTACTCATAGTTCAGTAACAAGTAAAGAAAATGCAAAACTGGATGATATAACCATCTCTGAAGCTATTGCGCAATTTAAGGATGCAACTACCAGCATTTATGATGCAGTAGGGGTAATTGGCAGCGCATCGGCAGCCAGTGCGAAAGTCCGCCTTAACGAAGGAAAGGCTCGTGCAATAGAGCTGGAAGAAAAAGCTGAAGAGTTGGTTCGGTCGCGGCCGATGGTAACAGTAGGGGTCGCATTTGCAGCGGGTTGGCTGGTGTCTTATCTGTTGCAGCGTCGTAATTGAGTCGCTGATTTATGAGCGTTCGTGACCCGAATGAAAATCCCTTGGGGGGTAGTAATCCTCAAGGGAATTTTTATGAGAATGATTTGCTCGAAGAAACCATTACAGAAGAGCCCAAGCCGCAACGGAGCGATTCAAGCTGGCAGAAGGATGTAGAGCAGACACTACAATTAGGCCAACATTTTGTGGGCGTGATAGGTGGAATTGTAGATTTAGCTCGCGTAGAAGCGGAACTGGCGATACGCACCTTTCCTAAAGTGTTGATGTTGTGGTTGTTAATGATGCCGATCATGCTATTAGCATGGTGTGCTTTTTCTGCATTAATAGCATGGTCTGTCTATGCCGCCAGTGGGGAAGTGGGTGCGGGGATGCTGGCATTCTTTGCGCTTCAGGTACTTTTATTATTAACCTGTCGATGGTTGTACGTAAAATACCAGAAATGCATGACTTTGCCCTATACGCGCGCGCAAATTGATAGCTTTGTACGGAGAGCGCAGCATGAATTTAAAAGCGAAAGTAAAACAAAAGAATAACCAACTAATGCTACGTAATGTGGCGTTGGAAGAGCAGCTCTATGCAAGAGTCAATGCACCTGAATTTAGCTCTTTTCTCGTTACTTTTATCGCTGCGCCGTTGATTTTTGGTGCAATTGCTCATCGTGCATTGGGATCACGCAAAAGTGCTCCACCTAAATTATATCGTGCTGCGCTGGCCGGATGGAGATTGTGGTCACTGCTTTAGCATGGCACCTAAAGTTGTGACGCGAGTTGCTAAGTTGTTGATAGCGGCTGCTTTCTTCTGTCTGACTGGTGCTAGAATGGGGCTTGAAGCTAGCTACCAAAGAGGATTGTAACCGTGGCTGATGTTTTGCTCGTAGATGATGATAAGCGCTTTTTAGATGCAACGGCGCAGCTGTTGAGTTTATTGGGCCATAGCGTAGATATTGCAGATTCGGTTGCACAAGCACGTGATCTGATTGATAAAAATTTATACACCCACATGATTCTGGATTTAATCCTGCCCGATGGCAGCGGTTTGCATTTGTTGGAAGCTTTACCAGCCCATAGTAAAACAAAAATTACATTCATTACCGGGCATCCCTCCATTAAGTTCATCGTCAAAAAATTATACGGCTCAAATATCGGCTACCTTATCAAGCCCATTGATTTAGAGCAGTTGGAATCCTTGTTTGAAACAGGTTTGCTTGTTTCGGGGAAAAAAGCAGAATCACCGATTAAATTACATTTAAATTATTTGGTCGGTGAGTCGGCTCCAATGCAGCAACTATATGAAATGATTGAGCGGGTAGCTGCAACAAAAGCCAATGTTATGTTGATGGGCGAAAGCGGCGTCGGAAAAGAAATGGTCGCAGCGGCGATCCATTGTGCCAGTCAAGTGGAGGGGAATTATGTTGCTGCTAACTGTGGCGCTTTTTCTCGTGAGCTCATTGGCAGTGAACTGTTTGGTCATGAAAAAGGCGCGTTTACCGGCGCGACTCATCGAAAGATAGGCGTTTTCGAACAGGCTAATAAAGGGACTTTATTCCTGGATGAAATTACGGAAATGCCGATTGATCTCCAGCCCAATTTATTGCGTGTTTTAGAAACCCAGAAGCTGACCCGTTTAGGCGCTACAACTTCGGTTGATATTGAGTGCAGGGTTGTGTCTGCAACCAACCGCACAGAGCAAGACATGGCCGCCTTGGGATGCTTGCGTGAAGATCTATATTTCCGCTTGGCGGTATTTCCTATTTCTATCCCTCCTCTGCGTTCCCGTAAAGAGGATATTCCATTATTAGTTCAACATTTTTTAGCAGGATTTAACCAAGAGTATGGTGGTGAGATTGGGGTTGATGATGCCACCCTGAAGCGATTGATGGATTACGATTGGCCAGGCAATGTACGCGAGCTTCGTCATGTCATTCATCGTGCATATATTATGGCTGACCAAAAGCAAAAATTATTGGTGTTACCAGAAAGCCTTACATCACCTTTTTCGAAAGCAGCGAATCAGCCCCATGTTGGTGTTCGAGTGGGGAAAACAGTTGAAGAAGTCGAACGTGAACTTATTGAATCTACATTGGAACATTTTGACGGCGATAAAAAGCAGGCGGCAGATGTTCTTGGGATTAGTTTGAAAACGCTCTATAACCGCTTGAACAGTTATGGAAATGTTGAGTTATAGGAGTCGGATATGGATGGCAAGAAAAATAAATTTGTTCACGATTTGCGCAACCCGTTAAACACTATTTCCATTAACGCAGAGTTGGGCAAGTTGACGCTGGAACGAACGGGAGATATTCGCAAAGCAATCAGCATATTTGAAACCATTTTGGTCGAGTGCAGGCAGTGTAGTGAGGTGCTTGAAAGCCTGCAGGACACCAGATTTATCTATGTTGGTAGTAGTGAAAATGATGAGAGTAAAATTCAGTGAGTTCAGAGTCATTTGCTGATGATGGATCTTTTAATAAAAATATTATCAACAAATTGCCTAGTTCAGTATGGGTAATGGTACTTTCCGCTGCGATTACTTTTTTTTCTGTAAGTTCAGTGTTTACTTACCGCTCGCTTGATGTGATTACCGAAAATAACATCAGTATCAATAATACTCTTCAAACAATTAATTTCATTAAGGATCTAAACAAAGAACTTGCTGCGGCCGAATCAAGCCAAAGAGGTTATTTGTTAACAGAGGACCCGGATTATTTGCAGCCTTACCATCAAACCTTAATTGTTGTAGATGGTTTGCTGCAAGAGCTTGGGCAGGCAACGGCAGATTTGCCGCGGCAAAAGCATCGCTTCTTACTTTTGCATTCATACGTGCGTAATAAAATCGATGAGATGCAACGTATTGTTTCCTTAACCGATCGGGATCAAATCCGAGCGGCAATACGTCAGGTGAAATCCGATGAAGGGATTGAGCTGATGCGTGCCATTTCCCAGCTATTGGCAGAAATGGAAAATGATGAGTTTAAGCTGCTTGAGGAAAACAAGATTGCCGCGGCAGGTAACAGGGAATTTATTTTGATGGCCCTTTTACTGGCGAATGGTGTCGGTCTGTTGCTGTCCTTAGGGGTTTTCTATTATTTATATCGCAATTCAAACAAGGTGGGCGAATTGAATTCTGCCCTCGCTCTTGCTAATGCCGAGTTGGAAGAAAAGGTTGAGGCTCGCACCCAGGCGTTATTACAGTATTCAGAAGAGCTGCAGCGCAGTAATAGAGAGTTGGAAGAGTTTGCGTTTGTCGCATCCCATGATTTGCAGGAACCGCTGCGTAAAATTCGTGCTTTTGGCGACCGCCTGCAGCAAAAATATTCTAGTCAGCTCGGTGATTCCGGTTCGGATTATATTCTGCGAATGCAACTGGCGTCGGAACGGATGTCGACGTTAATCGATGATCTATTAAGTTTTTCTCGTGTAACAACCAAGCAGAGACCATTTGCCAAGGTTGATTTAAATGATGTCATACGAAGGGCGATGGATAACCTGGATTATTCTATTGAAGAAACGAATGCTCAATTGCATATAGATCCGCTGCCAATAATTGATGCTGATCCCTCCCAGATTGCGCAAGTTTTTACGAATTTAATCGGCAATAGTTTGAAATTTCATTTGCCTGATATTCGCCCCATAATCACGATCACTTGTGAAACTAATGTGGCATCTCCCATTGCTGATGATGCGCGTGCATGGTGCTGCTTGCGGCATTCAGACCAAGGGATCGGATTTGAGGCACAATATGCCGAACGGGTTTTTAGTTTATTTCAGCGCCTGCATGGGCGCGATGAATACTCAGGAACAGGTATAGGTTTGGCATTGTGCCGCAAAATTATCGAGCGGCATGGTGGTACAATCACCGCCCAGAGTTCCCTGGGTGAAGGGGCGGTATTCACAATTTATTTGCCGATGACTCAGGCGGTAATTGAACCCTTGTCCGATTTGCTCGCAGGTGCCCAGTAATTGCTTAGGTCGTATTTATAGAAAATTAAGGATGCATCTATGGAGGCTCCCAAAAAAACCTTGATTATTTTAATGGCGGATGATGACGCCGATGACAGGTTGTTGGCAGAGGAGGCTATGCATGAAAGCAGGGTGCTTAATGAATTACATTTTGTTGAAGATGGCGTGCAACTGCTAAGTTATTTGCGTGGTGAAAATTTTTATTTCGATCGTAGTTTGTATCCAATGCCCGGGTTGATTTTGTTGGATTTGAATATGCCAAAAATGGATGGGCGAGAGGCATTGGTTGAGATAAAAGCCGATCCGCGTTTACGCCGAATTCCTGTGGTTATTTTAACAACGTCAAAAGCTGAGGCAGATAGGGTAAGAGGCTATGACTTAGGTGCAGCCTCCTATATCACCAAGCCCGTTACATTTGATGCACTTGTAGAACTGATGCGTACCCTGGGTAAATACTGGGTTGAATTTGTAGAGTTACCCTAGCTATTAGGTAGGCTGGTCCAGTATGCAGAATGTGAAATTATTGATTATCGATGACGACGAAGATGATTTCTTACTTGTTAAGGATTTGTTGGAGGATATTAGTCAAACTTGCATGTTGGACTGGGCGTCTACTTATGAAGAAGGGCAGCGTTTATTAGCAGAAGATCGACATGATTTATGTTTAATGGACTACAAACTGGGTGCCCGTGATGGCATCGAATTGTTAAAGTTTTCTCATGAAGTCGGGTTTTCAGGCCCGGTTATTTTACTTACCGGAATGCATCAGGTTGAGGTTGACCGTCAGGCTCTACGAGCTGGCGCGGTGGATTATCTGGTGAAGTCCAAACTTAGTGCTGAGCAATTGGCTCGTTCAATTCGTTACGCATTGGCGCGTCGCGAGGTGGAGCGTGAGCGGGTAGAGCGGTTAAAAGCAGAGTCTGAAAACCGGTTGAAAAGCGAATTCCTCGCGCATCTTAGCCATGAATTACGCACCCCATTATCCGCAATTTTAGGTTTCACCGAGTTGCTGCTCAATAAGAACAATGATGCGGAAAGCTCAGCGCATTTGCGTATTGTTCATCGCAATGGGAAACATCTTTTAGGTCTTCTCAACGATATTCTCGATCTTTCCAAAATTGAAGCTGGCAAATTGGAGCTTGAAAAGCAACCAGTGGCGCTCTCTGCATTTCTCACTGATATTTATTTCTTGATGCAAGGCGCGGCAGCAGATAAAAATCTACAGCTACATATTGAGGCCCCATCTCCTCTACCCGTGACCATTTATACGGACTCTATGCGCTTGCGTCAGATTTTATTAAACCTGATGGGGAATGCTATAAAGTTCACGCGTGAAGGTTATGTGCTGTTAAGAATTGATTGGGTCGATGAAGATAATAAAAAGAAACTTCGTTTTTGTGTCAAGGATACCGGTGTTGGTATTTGCGATGAAACATTGAATGTTGTGTTCGAGCCTTTTGTGCAATCGAAGAACGCTCAAGTACATCCCCGTGCGGGCACAGGCTTGGGGCTCACCATTAGCAAGCAGTTAGTAGAACGTTTGGGCGGGCATATTCGCGTTGCAAGTGAAGTGGGTGTCGGGAGTGAATTCAGTTTTACGGTCGAGCTGGATGAATTTGCATGTGTTGAAACCGAAATGCTGCGTTTGAATTTTGATACTGCGGTAGAGAATAGCGTAAAGATTCCTCATTTTGATGGTCGTGTACTTGTTGTAGATGACTTGCGTGATATTCGCACCTTGATTGGTCATTTTGTCGAGCTTACTGGTGCGGAGGTTGTTTATGCATCCGACGGCGCTGATGCTGTCCGTATTGTTAATGCGGAAAGCTTTTTGGGAAGGCCATTTGATTTGGTGTTAATGGACATTCATATGCCGGTGATGGATGGCCATCAGGCTGCGCAACAGCTTCGTTATGAAGGTTATACATTACCGCTTGTCGCTTTGACTGCAGCCCATATGAAAGGTGATATGGATCGTTGTTTTGACTCAGGTTTTACTGCTTATTTAGGCAAGCCTTTGGATCAATCCCGTCTATACAATTGCCTTGCCCGGTTTTTGGTTGCTTCCAAAAATGAGCCGGTGGTTTCATCGCAAGTGAAATCCATTTTAGTAATCGAAGATGATATAGATACGTTGGCTGCAATGGCAGGCTTGTTGAATTTAATGGGGTGGCAAGTATTCAGTGCGCAATGCGCTCGTGATGCCTTGCAGCTAATGGATGAGTGTGATCCGCACACAGTGTTAATCGATTTAAATTTGCCGGATATGAATGGCTACCTGTGTGCCGCGCAAATTCATAAGCAAAGGCCGCAAACTCGTATTGTTATCGCAAGTGGCGAGGATGTTGACCCGCGGCGCGCAGAAGAAGCAGGTGTCGCGGCGAGTTTATTGAAACCCGCATCGCTTGCCCAGCTCGAGGCCATTTTACAATGACGCAAGAATGTGCAATTGAAAGCGTATTTATTTTGTAATTCTTGCAAAAGTTTCCAAGACGGCATCCCCTCCACAAATTGCATTCTCTCCCAATAACCCCGTAATTAGTACGTTTCACAAGATTGGCACGCAATACGCTACGTACATGGTGATACAACAAATGCATAAGGAGCTTATATGAACGTATTACAACGTGTATTTATCATCGCTTTGTTAGCTGTGCCCTTGGCTGCATGTGATTCCAATGATGGATCAGCAGAAAAAATGGGTGAAAATGTTGATAAGGCGCTTGATGAAACCCGCGATAAGTTGGATGACGCGGGAGATGAAATCAAGGATGGTATTGAGGATGCCTGTGAAGAGGCATCCGACAAGAACTGCTAATTTTTATCGCAGTCTTGGCAAATAAAAATCCCCGTATTGGTTATGCCAATACGGGGATTTTTTTATGGGGTGTATTTGCAAGTTGATCTTCAAAAATTTATTTAATCCAATCTGCATCCAATTCTGAGCTTATCAGTGTACCGCGCAAAGAATTTGTCAGCGCTTCTTCGATAAGAATGTCCGCAAACTTTCCAATCAAATCCGCGTTGGTGCTACGGAAATTGGTAACCCGATTATTTTCGGTGCGGCCGCAAAGCTGGCCCGGATCTTTTTTGGAATAGCCGGTTACCAGAATGCGCTCCGTATTGCCTACCATGCGACGGCTAATCGCGAGTGCCTGCTGGATTAACCGATCTTGCAAAATAGCAAGGCGCTGCTTTTTGACTTCTTCCTGCGTGTCATCGGGGAAATCGGCAGCGGGAGTGCCGGGGCGGGCGCTGTAAATAAAACTATATGAAGTATCGAAATCCATATCGTGGATCAGTTTCATGGTCGCCTCAAAATCGGCGTCGGTTTCCCCGGGGAAACCGATAATAAAGTCTGAAGAGAAACTGATATTCGGACGATTCTTTTTAATCCGGCGCAACTTGGATTTATATTCCAGCGCCGTGTGGCCGCGTTTCATTGCCATCAAAATACGGTCTGAACCACTTTGTACCGGTAGGTGAAGGTGGCTTACCAATTCGGGAACCTGGTTGTAGACCTCAATCAGTGCATCGCTAAACTCCACCGGATGCGAGGTAGTGAAGCGAATACGGTCAATACCATCGATAGCGGCAACATAGGTAATCAGTTCTGCCAGATCAATGGTGGTACCGTCTGCGGTATCGCCGCGATAGGCGTTAACATTCTGGCCAAGAAGGTTAACTTCGCGCACGCCCTGGCGCGCCAAGTGCAGGATCTCAGCCATTACATCCGCTACCGGGCGGCTGACTTCTTCGCCGCGGGTATAAGGCACTACGCAGAACGTGCAGTACTTGGAACAACCTTCCATGATGGACACAAAGGCGCTCACGCCATCGGCGTCTGGTTGCGGTAAACGGTCGAACTTCTCGATTTCGGGGAAGCTGACATCCACTACCACCACGCCGTTGTTCTTTTTAGTCTCCATCATTTCTGGTAGGCGATGCAGGGTCTGCGGTCCAAAGATCAAGTCAACATAGGGCGCGCGCTTGGCGATGGCTTCACCCTCTTGGCTGGCAACACAGCCACCAACACCAATCACCAAGTCAGGGTTCTTTTTCTTGAGCTTTTTCCAGCGGCCCAGCTCGTGGAACAGGCGTTCTTGTGCCTTTTCACGGATGGAACAGGTATTGATCAGGATGACATCGGCGTCTTCCGGGTCTTCAGTTGGCACCATATTGTGCGATTCACCTAGCAAATCCTTCATGCGCGATGAGTCGTACTCGTTCATCTGGCAGCCATGGGTTTTGATATAGAGCTTTTTAATAGGCGCTTCTGTGGTGGACATCGAACTACTACCTGCTTGGACTTTCGCTGACTGGTGCGTGCTGACAACCATTAATTTGATTAAAAAACACGCAGAAAATGAGGCGCGCATTATAGCTATCTTATGGGGTAAAGCCTATAGAAAAGCCGGGCGAGGGGATGATTGCCTGCAGCGGCTGCGGGGCACCCGTGTTACCATGCCCGCCCGCATTCCAGCCTCTGGGGCTTGTTCCCGATTTAATAACTCCTTAGAGGTCACACCATGAAAAAGATAGGTACACCATGAAAAAGACGTTCAAACTCCACATTGAAGGCAAAAACCCTGATCGCCTACTGGAGGCCATCAAGCACGAGGTGCGCAAATACGTAAAACGCGAGCGCGGTAAAGCCTTGCCCAAAGGCGTTGATTACTGGGCCTTTGATTGTAAGTTTGGTGTTAGTGCAGATTCTGCTGAAGTTGTTCGCTTGGCCGACATTACTAAAAAGATGGATGAAGTTGCCGCAGCCGGTAGCGATAGCTTTTACGTAGAGATCCTTGCTGCACACGGTGTCCGTAAACCACGCGAGCTGGACGACGAAAGCCTTGATGATGACGAAGACTTGAACGACTAAGCTGCCTTATATTGTGTACTGGCTGTCATTAGCCTCCTAATGACAGCTTGGCAAAACTCCTCCCCCCCTCAAAAAAAACATCTGCTTCGCCTAAATCAACATCTCCTGACTATTTGTCATTGCGTCGCCAAATTCAATTTTGCATGTCAGCTCTTGCAAACATTTTTTTCGTTACATGTCATGGCGAGCTATGACGTCGTCTAAATTATTAGCATGAATTACGTTGCGATAAATCTGGAATATAAAAATTTATTTATATTCTTGAAGTTGTCGTATAAATAAAAATTAACACTAAAAAGAAATATTTTCTGGATATTATCGTTTTTTAGATCTATTTTTTTATTCGAACAAATAATCAGTGCACGATGGAACTTATCCGGAAAATGATTTTTAAATAAAAGTGTATTTTCTGGAGCCACGAAAATTAATACAAGCTCATGCATATTCTTTAGGTAAAAGGCTCAGGTCTCAGAGGCTTGCTGCCGGTGTACATTTGACAGGGGAGTGAGTATGCAATTTCAACGTTCAGGTGTGGCGCTATTTTTTTTGACGCTGATGTCGTCTGGTGCATATGCCGTGACCGCTACTGAACAAAAAATTCTTGATCGACTTGAGAAGCTGGAGCGCGATCAAGCTGAACTAAGGCAACAACTACACGTTAAAGATCAACGTATTAAAGAGTTGGAATCGCAGTTAGCATTGCCTTCTGCTCCAGTGACCCAAACCACTAGTGCCTTGCCAACTGTCTCGTCAACTACCTCGGCTTCAACCACGAATACCCCTTCAACTGTAGTCTCTACTACTAGCGCAACAACGCAGCAATCTGTTGTAGATGCGGCGGCTGAGCAAAATGCGTTACCGGAAAAAGAAACACCTGAATATTATGGCGACTTCACACCTGGTCGAGGTTTTTCATTGGCCAAAACGCCTTATGGTTCAATGGATTTCACCGCGTTTTCTTATCTTCGTTACCTCAATCAAAATGGTTTGGATGACACTTACACCGACAGTTTTGGCAATGTGAAAAACATTGATCAACGCAATGATTTACAGCTGCAAAAAGTCATGCTGTATTTTAAAGGTTGGGTGTTTGATCCAAAGTTACGCTACTTGTTTTACACCTGGACCTCAAATACCAGTCAGGGTGATGGTGCACAAGTCGTTGTGGGCGGCTACATGAATTACAGCTTCAGTGAAAAATTTATTTTGGGTGGCGGTATTTATGGTTTACCCAGTGTGCGCTCGATGGAGGGGCAATGGCCGAGTTTATTGAAAGTAGATTACCGCACCATCACTGACGAATATTTCCGTGGCTCTTATACATCTGGTCTTTTCGCTCAAGGTACCTTGGCGGAAGGTTTGCAATATAAGGCGATGATTGGCAACAACCTCAGTCAGCTAGGTGTTAGTGCTGCGCAAATGGATGATACTTTTAATACCTATTCGCTCGCGACCTGGTGGATGCCCACAACGGGTGAATATGGTCCCGATCAAGGCTTTGGTGACTTTGAGCAGCATGAAAATTTTGCGACACGTTTAGGTCTTCACTTCACCTCTAGTACTGAAGATAAACAAAGCCAACCCGGAAAAGACGATCCCGAAAATAGCCAAATCCGTATCTCCGACGGCACCGCGATTTTTGATTTAAACGCGTTTGGTCCCGGCACTCAAATTGAGCAGGCTGATTACCAAATGATTTCATTTGATGCTGGTTTTAAATATCAGGGGTTTGCGTTAGAAGGCGAATACTACTGGCGTACAGTTGATCAATTTAAATATATCGGAACACTGCCGTTCGATGAGTTATCAGACGATGGTTTCCAGCTTCAAGCGTCGTACATGTTGTTGCCAAAAAGTTTGCAGGTTTATTTGTCCGGATCACAAATTAACGGCGAGTATGGCGATCCTTATGATGTATCCCTCGGACTTAACTGGTTCCCTTACACCGGCAATAGAAAGATTCGCGTAAATACCGAACTGCTTTATTTGAAGGATTCTCCCGTTGGCTACACCAGTGTTCCTTTTGCATTGGGTGGTAATGGCACAGTGTTTTCTACACATTTTGAATTTGCTTTTTAACGTATTGAGGTTCAGGTGAGCGACATTGTGTCGACCACAAGCGAAGCAACGTTTGGCTTATTTATTGATGGCACTAGTTATTAATGACACAAGGAGCGCTTTAATGAAAAAACTACACACACACACAATGCTGGCGAGCGCTATTCTCGCCGCAATGTCAATCACGATCAGCACGCCCTTATGGGCAGCAACGGATGCGGAGCTGGAACAATTGCGCAAAGAATTAAACAATGCGCAAAGCTCCATCCGACAGCTTGAAGGAAAAATTAAAAATATTGAGCAGAAGGGAACAACACAAGTCACCAATGAGGCGCTGGTTGTTGTTACCGAAGAAAAAGCAACGGACTCCACTTTTGAAGTCTATGGCTTTGGGATGGTTGATTACATTCAAGATTTTAACCGCGTAAATCCCGCGTGGGATTCCACGTTGCGTCCTTCCCGCATTCCTACCACAGAAGGGCAATACGGTAGTGATGGCCAGGCGATATTAAGCGCTCGCCAAAGCCGCTTGGGTGTTAATTACAGCTTGCCTGTTGGCAGTGAAACTCTTGTCACCAAATTTGAGTTTGATTTATTTGGTGTCGGTAGTGATGAAGGCCAAACTACAATTCGTTTGCGCCATGCTTACGGCGAATGGGGCGACTGGCTTGGTGGTCAAACCAACTCGTTGTTTATGGACGTGGATATGTTTCCCAACGTAATTGATTACTGGGGTCCATCGGGCATGGTGTTTTTGCGCAATCCACAAATTCGCTGGACACCCGTAAAAGGCTCAACGATTTTCGCTGTCGCGATTGAAAACCCCGGCGTTGATGTAGACACCAGCGGCCCGTATTCCGGTTCATCGATTCAAGGCAACGAAACCTTCCCCGACATTACCACTCAGTTGCGCTTTAACGAAGACTGGGGGCATATCCAGCTCGCGGGTATCTTGCGTCAGCTCGATTATGAATCACTCGGCACCCCTGACAATGATCCTAGCGGTAGCGAAACCGGTTGGGGTCTCGACCTGACCTCCAATTTTAAATTCGGCAACGATACTTTGCGCCTCGGTGTGGTTTATGGCGAAGGCATTGCGAGTTATATGAACGATGGTGGCATGGATATGGGCGCTGAGAGCATTTCCGATGAACCTATGGGTGCAGTGCCCTTGACCGGTGTGGTTGCGTATTACGATCTCAATTGGAATTCGCAGTGGAGCACAGCGGTTGGTTACAGCTATACCGAAGTGGATAACGAGCGTTTTCAAGCCGGTGATGCTTTCCAAAAAGGCGAGTATGCCTCGATCAACCTGCTTTACGCCCCCTCTAAACCAATCATGATGGGTGTTGAGTACCTTTGGGGGAAGCGTACCGATAATGATGGTGATACCGGTGATGATAACCGCATCCAGTTTTCAATGAAGTACAGCTTTTCCAGTTTGGATTTCTAAGAATTAAATTTGTTTACCAGCAATTTTACATGGGTGCCAATGAGGCACGACTAAGGAGAAACATATGTTATTGCGCAACTTTTTTAAAAAAACAGCGTTGCAAATGAGCATCGTTTGTATCGCAAGTTTGACTTCTATTGCCAGTGTGTCGGCAGCTGATTTAACAAAAGAAAATATCGAAAAAGCGATGGGTGAAGCCTATGCAAAATTCAAAGGCTTACAAGAAGGCGCTAATGCAGACTACATCCCCGCATTAGCAAAAGTGGATTCCAATATTTATGGCATCGCCGTTGTTACTGCTGATGGCAAGGTCTACACCTTGGGTGATATTAAATCGGAAGTATCAATTCAATCGATATCCAAAGTATTCACCATGGCATTGGTAATGGAAGAATCAGGACCCGACGCAATTTTCAATAACATGGGTGTGGATGCAACTGGTCAGGTGTTTAATTCCATCGTTGCGGTTGAACAATACAAAGGTGCAGAGATGAACCCCTTGGTAAATGCCGGGGCGATTACGGCGACCAGTATGGTGACCGGCAGCAGCTACAAACAAATTTGGGGCAAGATTATTGACAAGTACGATGAGTTCGCTGGTCGCAAGCTCACTGTACTGGATGATATTTACAAATCTGAAGCCGCAACCAACCAGCGCAACCAAGCCATTGCATCATTAATGTCAGCCTATGGCCACATTAAAGGCGACTTCTTGCAAGCGACTGATATCTACACCAAGCAATGTTCAGTCGGCGTAAATGCAAAAGACCTTGCGACTATGGCAGCGACACTGGCTAACCACGGCAAGAATCCGATTTCCGGCAAGCAGGTAATCAAGGGCGATAATGTGCCAGAGATCCTTGCGATTATGTCTACCGCTGGCCTCTACGATGATTCCGGTAAATGGTTATACAGAACGGGATTGCCTGCCAAGAGTGGTGTAGGCGGCGGTATCATTGCCGTATCACCCGGTAAATTTGGTATCGCCGTAATTTCTCCGCCATTGGATAAGGCAGGTAACAGCGTGCGTGCGCAAAAAGCAATTGAGTACATCTCTAACGCATTGGGCGGCAACCCTTACGATGTGTCTGCAAAGTAAACGGATAAACAATTGATCAACACGCGGCGTGCACAGCACGCCGCTGCTATTACCGAGGGAATAAACCATGCTAAGCCGATCATCGCAGAATACCGCTAAATTCCTTTCATGTTTGCACCTGAAAAAAGCGCTTATCACTACCATTGCTGCGTTGGTAATGGCTGGTTCGAACATTTCGGCTGCTGCCGACAAATATTTATTTAACGACAGTCACTTTCATCTGACCAACTATGTACAAGAAGGCACGGACATTCATGATTACCTGAAAATCATGGGCGATAAAATTGGCCGCTCAACCTTGTTTGGCATCCCGCTGCAGCAAACCTGGTCCTATGATGTGACCGGCGATTTTGCACCCACGTATTATCTGCAAAGCGATGCGCCTTTGTATTACTACTCATTTACCGATGCGTTCATCGCGCAAACCTATTTATCGCTCAGCAAAAAAGACCGCAAACGTTTTGATCCAATGATCACTGGGTTTAACCCTGCGGATATGTATGGCGTTGATCACATTCGCCGCGTGTTGCATGCATTCCCCGGTGTGTTTTCCGGCATTGGGGAATTTACGATCCATAAGGAATTTGTATCTGCAAAAGTCGCTGGTGATACTGCAAGCCTGACCGATCCGGCCTTGGATCGCATTCTTGATTTTGCTGGCGAAGTCGGTTTGGTTGCTTTAGTTCACAGCGATATCGACATGCCGTTCGCCAAGACCAATGTGGAGCCTGTGTATCTAAAGCAAATGAAGGAAGTGTTAAAACGTCACTCCAAAACCACTATTATTTGGGCGCATATGGGATTGGGGCGTGTGGTGCATCCGGTGCATAGCGAAGCAACATCGGTAAATGCTCCGCGTCCGCCAAATCAGCTGGATTTGATTGAATCCATGCTGTTGGATCCGGAATTGAGCCATGTGTATTTCGACGTGTCATGGGATGAGGTTGCTAAGTACGCTGTCGATTCACCAGAGGTCATTCAAAGGGTTGTCGCATTTATGAATCGCCATTCTGAGCGCCTGCTATTCGGTACCGACAATGTGGCACCAACAGATCAAGCCACTCATCTGAAAGTGTTTCATATGTGGGACCCGGTCTGGAGTCAGCTCAAACCTGAAGCGAGTGAAAATATCCGCAAGAATACTTACGCAAAAGTGTTTGACTCTGCAGCGAAAAAAGTTCGTGCTTGGGAAAAGGCCAACGTCAAAAAATAGCCCGGCAGCTGCGTAACCTGATAGTTAAGCAACCCAAGAGCTAAGTAACCAAAAAGCCGCCATTGATTGCTCAATGGCGGCTTTTTTTGCGCTGCATTTTTGTAGCAGTTTATTTCTTTTTCGGGCGCGTTGAACTGCCCAGTTTACTTGCAGGGCGGGCATCCTTTGATCCTGCGCGTTTTGGTTTGCTTGCTGCCCTCGTTGCTGGTTTGCTGCCGGGTTTAGCAAAAGCCGATTTTTTAGGATCGCTCGCTTTGGATCTGGCCGGCTTCTTTTCCGCCAGTTTTAATAATCCACTTTTGGGTTTGCTGGCGACTTTGACAACCTGCTCGGTGACTTCAAAGCCTTTGATCTTTTCGCGTTTGATTTTGGTGCCAATCACTTCTTCAATCAGTGAAATTTTGTGTTCTTCAGCCGGTGTTACCAGTGAAATCGCTACACCTTTTTTACCGGCGCGACCCGTGCGACCAACGCGGTGTACATAGTCTTCGGTGAAAAAGGGCAGATCGAGGTTGACCACATAATCCAACCCTTGAATATCCAGCCCGCGTGCGGCCACTTCGGTCGCTACCAGAACTTGAAGTTTGCCTTCCTTAAAATCTTGTAACGCACGGCGTCGTGAACCCTGGGTTTTCTCGCTGTGAATAACCGCTGCATCGACCTTATCGAACTTCAGTGCTTTCAACAGATTTTCGGCCTCTTCACGGGTGCTACTAAATACCATTACCTGATACCAGTTTTGCTCGCGCAGCAAATGGATAAACAGTTCGTACTTGCGGTCGCTGTCGACCGGATAGAGCACGTGATCGACAGTTTCGGCGACGGAGTTGCGCTTGGTGACGGTAATCAGGGTGGGGCGGTTCATTGCCTGTTTGGACAGATTGGTCACCAGTGGTGAGCCAGTAGCTGAGAAAAACAGGGTTTGATGTTTGCGGGTAATGCTGGTGAGGATCGCATGCATTTCTACCACAAAGCCCATGTCCAGCATGCGGTCGGCTTCATCCATAACCACAAAATCAACCTTGGCGAGGCTGACATTTTCCAGTTCGATGTGCTCTTTCAGGCGGCCGGGGGTGGCGACCAGAATATCCACACCGGCGCGCAACTTGGCGCCTTGGCTGGTGACTTTTACACCACCGTAAATACTGGCGATTTTAAAAGGCGTGAACTGCGCGAATTCCTGCATCGCTTTGGCAATTTGCTCTACCAGCTCGCGTGTAGGTGCAAGGATCAGTGTGCGTACAAAGCCCGCTTCGGTGCCTCTGGGCTTTTCCAGCATTTGCTGCAATACCGGCAGGCTGTAGGCAGCGGTTTTGCCGGTGCCGGTTTGGGCGGTAGTAAGCAAGTCTATGCCGCGGCGTGCCGCAGGAATGGCTTGTTCCTGAACCGGGGTCAGGGTTTTGTAGCCAATCACTTTAATGGCGCGGAGTAATTCTGGCGCAAGGCCGAGGGAAGCAAAGTTCATAAGAGATTCATCGACCGGGAATGCGGAAAAGGCGCGCAGTATACCGGTTTATAGCCTGCTCCGGCCAATTGCTCGAGGTAGGGGTTGCCGTGATCAGCATCTTTCATAACCAAAAACCGCCTTTCTCGCCATCTAAAGACGAAAGTCATCTTTGGTAAATTAGTAAGCTATGTATATTATATATGTAACTATTTATGAGGATGATCTATGAGTCATGTCCTGCCTGATGAATTGCCTGCGCCGCTTCCGGAGCAGGAAAGCTTGGGTTTTCTGTTGACCGACAATCTGCGTCTGACCCGTCGTATTGCAGCGCGCTATTTCGAGCAATACAACCTTACCTTGGCGCAAGCCCGCGCGTTGTTGGGCGTGTACCGCTGGCAGGGGATTCGGCAGGTGGATCTGGCGGATTTTCTGGAGATACAGCCGATCAGCCTGGCGCGCTTGCTGGATCAGCTCGCGGAGTCCGGCTGGGTCGAGCGACGTCCCGATCCTCAGGATCGTCGCGCGTTTCAATTGCATCTGACGCCGGCGGCTACACCTATTGTCAGCATGATCAAAGAGGCATCGCGCGCATTCGAAGCCAGCGCGTTGGCCGGCTTTAGCGAGGCACAGAAGGCTGAATTGTTTTTGGGGTTAAACCGCTTGCGCGACAACCTGACTGCTCTGAGTAAAGAGTATTTGAGTGGCGAGACAACCGGCGCAGACAAGGCCGGCAAGCAGGTTTCATTGGAGGTAAAAGAGAAATGAGTGAAGCAAGATCATCGCGCCGTTTAATTCTGTTGGTAGTGGTTCCGGCCATTGCTGCATTGGTTGGGGTATTTATCTATCTTTCCGGCGGCCGCTATGCGACTACCGATAATGCCTATACCAAAGCCGATGTAATCAGCATTCGCCCGCGTGTGGCAGGTGCTGTAGAGGAGCGTTTGGTGGCAGAGAACGATCAGGTGAAAGCCGGGCAATTGCTGCTAGTGCTGGATCGCAAACCCTATGAAGTGGCACTGGCAAAAGCCGAGGCTAAACGTGGTGAGGTGCGTACCAACCTCGCGGCGCTGCATGCGAGTTATCGTGAGAAGCAATCGGAGTTGCAGTTGGCGATCGTCAATCGCGATTACGCGACCAATGAGCAAAAACGTCAGGCCAATCTGGCCGAGCGTAAGTTGGTTGCAAAGGCGGATTACGATGAAGTCAGTCATACCCGTCGCATCAGCGATCAGCAGGTCGTCACGTTAGAACAAGATTTAAAGCGTATCGCGGAATCCCTCGGCGGTGATGCAGATACACCGATTGAACAGCACCCGAGCTATAAGGCGGCGCAAGCGGAAGTAGAGCAGGCACAGCTTAATCTGGACTACACCCAAATCACCGCCCCTAAAGACGGCATCGTCACCAAACCACCAGAAGTGGGCGAGTTTGTCACTCTGGGTAGTGCGGTAATGTCATTGGTTGCCAGTGATCACCTCTGGGTTGAAGCGAATTTTATCGAGACAGACCTGACCCATGTACGCGTTGGCCAAACCGTTAAGGTCCATGTGGATACCTATCCCGATGTTGCATGGGAAGGTGAAGTGCAAAGTATCAGCCCGGCGACCGGTGCAGAGTTCTCAGTGATTCCAGCGCAAAACGCGACCGGCAACTGGGTGAAGATCGCCCAGCGGGTGCCAGTGCGTATCAGCATTAAACCCAATAACAATGCACCCGCATTGCAGGCAGGCTTGAGTACTGGAATTGAAATCGATACCGGCTACAAACGTTCTCTGTTTGGTTTATCTATTTAATCAGTGGAAATTGAAGGTGATAGCCAGTGGCTCAGTCAGCGATAGAGACAGCACCAGACTCATCACAGGATAAGGGCGAGACACCTGTATCGGCCGATAAGCGGATATTGATTACCGCCTCGGTGATGCTGGCGACCATTATCCAGGCGCTGGATACCACCATCGCCAACGTCGCTTTGCCCCATATGCAAGGCAGTATGTCGGCGACCCAAGATCAAATCTCCTGGGTGCTGACCTCTTATATTGTGGCGGCGGCGATCTTTTTGCCGCTCACCGGTTTCTTGTCGGACCGCTTCGGGCGCAAGCGTTTGATGCTCTGGTCGATCGCCGGTTTTACCATCACTTCTATGCTTTGTGGTGCTGCGCAAAACCTGCCGCAAGTGGTGATTTTCCGCTTGTTGCAAGGCGTGTTTGGTGCGGCCTTGGTGCCGCTTTCCCAATCGATTTTGCTCGATACCTATCCCAAAGAAAAACACAGTCAGGCGATGGCCGTATGGGGGATGGGTGTGGTACTGGGGCCAATCCTCGGCCCAACGTTGGGTGGTTTATTGACCGAGCACTACAGCTGGCGCTGGGTGTTTTACATCAACGTACCCTTGGGTTTACTGGCCTGGTTGGGTGTGATGGCGACGGTAAAAGAAACCACCCTCAATAAAGCGCGTCATTTCGATTTAATGGGCTTCGCCTTCCTGAGTCTGGGCATAGGCGCGCTGCAAATGATGCTCGACCGCGGCGAGAGCCAGAACTGGTTTCACAGCCCGGAGATTATTGCCGAATGCATCCTGATGGGTTTGGGTTTCTACTGGTTTATCACCCACATCTTTACCTACAAACAGCCGTTTATCGAACCGGCGATTTTTAAAGATCGCAACTTTTCCGTTGGCCTGATTTTTATGTTCGTCGTGGGCATTATCCTGCTGGCGACTATGGCGCTACTGCCGCCGTTCCTGCAAAACCTGATGGGTTATCCGGTAGTGGATGTCGGCTTGGTAATGGCGCCGCGCGGTATGGGCGTCATGTTCTCGATGATGATTGTGGGCAAGATCGCCGGCAAAGTTGACCCTCGCTATCAGGTATTTTTCGGCCTGCTGCTGACGATTATCTCGCTCTGGGAGATGACGCTCTTCAACACCAGCATTACCAGTTGGGACATTATCCGTACCAGCGTTGTTCAGGGTATTGGTTTGGGCTTCATCTTCGTGCCGCTGTCGGCCATCGCCTTCGCCAGTTTAGAAGGGCGTTTCCGCAATGAGGGTACAGCCTTGTTTAGCCTTACACGGAATATTGGCAGCAGTATTGGTATCTCGGTGGTGATGGCGGAGTTGCAGCAAAACATCCAGAAAAACCATGCGGCCTTTGCCGATTACATCAATCCATACAATCAGGCGTTGGCCAAAGTAGGGGAGTCTGGCCATTGGGATATCAACACCACCCAAGGGCTTATGGCAATCAATAGTGAAGTCCAGCGGCAGGCGGCAACACTCGCCTACTTACAAGACTTCCAATTGATGATGTGGGTGACCATCGCTGCGTTGCCCTTACTGCTGTTATTGAAAGCGCCGCATAAAGGTTCGGCGCCGGTAAATATCGCAGCCGATTAATCTGTCATAACACAATCGACTAACCGCCCTGTATGAAAATCAGCCATGTGGGGCGAGAATGGAAGCAACCTGTGGTATTCTGCGCGCCCTTTGCGGGGGCGTTCAGGTGCGTTGCGCATCTGGTCTCCCCGGTTATGACCTAGTGTTGATTGATAGTCCCAAGAGAGTCTTATGGCAGTTAAACCCGTTTATAAAGTGATATTTCTTAACCAAGGGCAGGTTTACGAAGTCTTTTGCTCTGCGATTTACCAAAGCGAAATGTATGGCTTTATCGAAATTGAAGAGTTTGTGTTTGGCGAACGTAGCGGTTTGTTGATCGATCCCGCCGAAGAAAAACTCAAAACTGAATTCGCTGGTGTAAAGCGTTCTTATATTCCGATGCATTCCATTGTGCGTATCGATGAAGTTGAAAAAGAAGGCCCCGCAAAAATTACTGAAGTGAAAGGCGGCGGCGATAAAATCGCCCAATTCCCCTACGGTGGATTTATCCCCAATCCGCAATCTGGTGAATAGCCCGGCGAATAAGCAGGCCAACAAAAACGCATTTTCTCGCTACACTTGCTCAATAACTCCATTGGGCAAGTGTTATGTCAAACGATCAAAGCTTCACACCCTCATCCCCCGAACAGCATTTGTTTCTCGCCATAGACCAAGGCGGGCAGAGCACGCGTGTTGCAATTTATACCGGCACCGGCGAACAAATCTGTGGCTATTCTGCTGCCTGCGCTACACGACATCACCACAGTGAAAATTCGCCTTATCCGCATATCGAACAAAATGGCGAAGAAATTCTTGCTGGCATTCGCACCTGTTTGCAAAAAATCCAGCAACAGCTTGGCGATGATATTAAGCGAATAAAAGCCGCAAGTTTTGCAGGGCAGGGTTCATCGTTCCTGTGTTGGAATAATCAAACGGGCGAAGCTTTAACGCTGGTGTTGAGCTGGCAAGACATCCGCGGCGAACCCTATTTACGCCAAACTTCACTTACCAACGAGCAGGTACAAAGGCTAACTGGCTTACGCCTATCGCCACACTATGGCGCAAGCAAAATGCGCTGGTGTTTGGAACACAACGAAAAAGTCGCGCAAGCAAAGCAAAATAATTTCCTCAGTATTGGCCCCATCGTCAGTTATATTTTTTGGCATCTGTGCGATAACCTTTCTGCAAACAATAAACAGGCGTTAGTCGATCCCGGTCATGCACAGCGCACCCTATTGTGGAATTTGCAGCGCAATGACTGGGATCAAACACTGTTAGATGCGTTTCAAATCCCGCGCGAAATTTTGCCGCACTGCCAACATCACAATAGCCACTTCGGCAGTTTCACATTAGGTGATCACAATATTCCATTCACTGCGAGTGCACGCGACCAAGGCGCATCATTATTCGCGCGTGGGCTGCCAGAAGCGAGCAGTGTTTACATCAATATCGGCACGGGTGCTTTTATCCAACGCTTAAGTGAAAGTTTGCATGCGCCGGATGGTTTATTGGTTAGCCCTTTGTGGCTGCCGGAAAATACAGCGGCAGTAACAGCGCAAATAGAAGTCGCTTCACCAACTTGTTACGCAGAAGAATTTGAATGCAAAAAGGTTAGTGCATCACTCCACGCATGGGAGGCAACCGTAAACGGCGCAGCATCGGCCATCGCTTATATGCAACAGCAAACCGGCTTGGCGATAACACCGCAAGAAATAGATAGCGCATTGGAATTAAATCCAACTGGCGATTGCTATTTTTTAAACGCCGTCGGCGGCCTAAGTGCACCTTACTGGCGAACTGATCTTGAATCGCAATTCAGTAACAACCTATTGCCCAACGAAAAAGTCCTCGCATGGATTGAATCGGTTATTTTCCAAATTGTCATCAATGTGCAATTGATGAATCAGCTGGGCACGGCAGAAAAAATCATCATCAGCGGCGGCTTTAGCAAATCCAACCGTGTCTGCCAAAAAATCGCCGACCTGACTCAAGCAAACGTCCATCGTAGCGACAATGCCGATGCGACAGTGCAAGGCGCCGCTTGTATGGCTGCGGGATTGCCGGAGTCGTGGAGTCCTGTTGTGAATGAGGATGTGTTTGAACCGCAACGAAATCTGGCTTTGGAAAATCGGTTTGCGAAATGGCAGGAGGCGATGGGGGAGTGGTTGAAGCAAACGTAATGATCTGTAATTTACGCTGGCGTTGAAATCGTTCATGGTCTTAAATGGGGTTTTGTCACGCACGATGTGTGTGTTAGCGATTTAATTGTAGGTTGGTGGTGAGCTTGCGAACCCCAATATTTTGCTGTGAATAATTTTTTGGTGTTAGGAAGGCTTATGCCAAGTAGATACATAATTGATACAAACGTTTTAATGCAATATCCGCAGATACTATCTAGAGCAGATAATCGGAAGCTAGTTATCCCAAGAACAGTAATGGAGGAACTATCTCTTAGAAGTAAAGGAAGTAAAAATGAGGGGGTCGTCGATCTTGTAAGGACTTCTTTTTCTGTTGGGGTAAAAATAGCCGAATCGCCTGAAATACTAAAGCATGACATTGTAGAGTCCGACAGAATTGCACACCGCTTTAGCGGTGCAGACATTGATATTGCACGAATAGCTATAGCTTATTCTGAGCAACAAGGGGCTGATGCTCCTTGTGTCGTAACAAACGATAAGTCATTGGCAGATTTCTTGATGGGACGAAATATTTCATCGATTACAGGTTCTGAATTTATCAGAAAGAGTAAAGGCGATTTATTAAATAAGGAAATCGAGAATAAAGCAGAAAAAGTTATTTCTTCACAAAGACGTTACTTGGTATCGAGTTTTTTGCTCGGTCTTTTGGCTTCGGCAGCCGCTCACATCGGCTATTTCAACTTTGAGTTGCTGGTATCTACCATTACTGTATGGGGAGCGATGGTTGTGTTTCCAGTAATGGGATTTTTTTTATTTTGGTGTAGAGAAAAGTTCCGCCTTTCATATGGTGCCTTCGAATTCTGCGTTGGTGTAATTATGTCTTATTATGTCCTTTTTCCAACATTTAACTATTCAGGGTTAGGGATGGCTGAAGGCATTCAGATATTAGGTGGTTTATATGTCATGGTTCGTGGGTTAGACAATATAGGCAAAGGCGTGCTTGGTACGAGAATGGAAATTTTATGGAAGAGAATTTTCTAACGAAAGCCCTTAGGTACGATTAGCGCAGCGTAATCGTACGCACGAAATTGAATGGTAATTTCAGGAGGCAAGGAAACCCCTAGTTGCGGTGTGTTGCAAGTACCGGATTCTATCTATGAATAACATTCGTACGATTACGCTGCGCTAATCGTACCTGCAAAGCGAAATTTTGCTCTAAATATTCAATCCCCATGTTGGGGTTCGCAAGCTCACCGCCAACCTACAATTGTGCTGTTTGGTGATGACTGATTTATCTGCTGCTATAAAAGAGAAAAATAAAAATGAAATTTAAAATATTCCTGATCCTAATCCTTGGCATGTTACTGCTTGCTTGTGACGGCTCTCCAAAAAATCAAACCGATTCCGCTGCTTATCAATCATTGGATGATGGAGAGAATCGGATCAGTTTTGATGGCGATAAGGTGCAGTGGGATGGTCACGAATGGATATTGGGTTCGCATACCATTTTTATCGATTATCGCCTTAGTGATTCCCAGCTGGCGCAAAGCCCTTTTGTATTCACATCCCTGCAAGCTGCAAAAGCGGCGGGGGCGATTGTTGCTGGAACGATTGATGCGCGGATGACGGTGTTGGTGGCGCCGGGGGTGTATTGGGTTGATGACCCTGATGATGGCTTTATTCGCCCTGAGCGCCCAGCGGATAACCCGGAAGAAGATTTGTATGGCATGACCATCAGTGCGGATTGGCTGCATATTGTTGGGTTGAACAGTAATAAATTTAATGTGGTGTTTGCAGCAGCACGCGGCCAGCAGCAAGGCTCGGATGGTAATTTTAATTTGCTGCGCATTAACTCAGTTGGGTTAATGACCGAGAATGTGACCTTTGGTAATTACACCAATGTGGATTTACATTTTCCGTTGGATGCACAGCTTCCAGAAAATAAGAAGTTAAGCCGCGCAAAACGGTTTGATGCAATTTCGCAGGCGCAATTATTTGGCGGGAGTAACGTTACCAACGCGATTGCGATTAATACCGCGTTTATCAGCCGCTTAAATTTGGCTCCTTTTAAGGCGCTCTATATTAATTGCCATATGGAAACCACTGGTCATTCAGGCGGCGGCAGCACCTACATCAATAGCAAAATTTATTTGTACGGCTTGAATTTTAGTGGTGGTACGCAATTTTATAATTCGGATATTTACCTTGAGCCACTGCCGGTTAGTACCAGTGCAGTAAATGTTTACGAACAAGGCTTTGGCGATAACGACAATACATCCGGTCGCGCTTTTGATACGCGCATTCATCGCGGTGCTTCACTGATCAATCATCCGCTCAAGCCCGATATGCCTGCCGGTGTCTCATGGTCTACCCGAACGCCTAAAAATCCGACTGTGCGCAGCTATCAATACAATGTCACGCTGGATGGAAACCCCTACATTATTCAAGAGCATTTCACGCCGGGTGCGTCGGTTGTGATTCCTGATAGTAGCGATTTACTCAAAGCTTATCGAATAGAGCATGAAACCAATGTTGTTTACAACCTGCAAAATATTTTGGATCTCAAGGATTTTAGCGGTAACAACGCGGTATACCTTCCTTATGCGAATGTGCCGGAAATTTCAGCTGCGGAATCTGCGCAGGGCTTGGCCGATGGCTATTACCGGAGCATTCCACGTACCGCAAATTTAATTAGAGTTGGCGATGATGCGCCTGTTCGTGCGGGTGCTGTAGCTGAAACTGAAGCAGCGACATTTACGGTGCAAACAGAAGAAAACAAAAGTGCAGGTTTAGGTGAGTGGACATTCTCTGCATTTGATTACAAGGTTAATTATAAAGATGCGATTGACCCAGCGACAAAACAATATCGCCCCGCGGACTACGTTAAGTTGGTGGCGGATGGTGCTTCGGTAAAAGTTGAATCGACCCTCGCTGGCTATGAAGAAAAAACCATTCTGCTGGTAGCAAAAAACACTCTGGGAATTGAAGCGGCGACATTGGTCAATATCCAGCCAAAATATATTGATTCGCCTGTTTTCAAAACAGGCAATGAGCCAAAAATTATTCTTGGTAATGATGGCAAAGCGAAACTTGATTATAAATTTGCCGTGGAAAAATCCGGTTTGCGCGACACTTCCAGTATTAACTGGTATCGCGTCGATGCAAACGGAAATCGCATCCCGTTAATTGTTAGCCGCTCAGATATGCCTGAGCAGGAATATAAGATAGGTGCTGGTGATCTAGGTGCATATCTGGAGGCTGAAATTACGCCTAAATACAATGTGAGTGAGCCATCTACAAAAACGACCAGCGTTAAATCTGCACGTGCGATTACTAATAGCGATGTAAAAATAGCAGCAGATGCTAGCGGTAAAAAAGTGTCCAGTGTTGAAACAAATTTCCACAATATGCCCGTTGATTTGCAGCCGAAAATTATTTCCGGCACTTGGACGCTCACCGATGGCGAAGGCGGCAGCGGTTGGATTTGGGTTGATGGTTCTACCACGCAAGGTGCAGCAGGTTTTCCCGGATTGCAAACGAGCAAGCCTGACCGTCAGTCGCGCTTGCATTATCAACCTGCAGGTAAAAAATTTGGCAGTGCCAAGTTGAAAGTAAAATTAGCGCCGAATAAATCCGCAGGGCAGGGTTTTGGTTCGGCGCCAGACTTTTTGGATATTTATATTAAATCTGATGGTGTGCGTGGCGATTCAATCCTGCGCGGCGAGCCGGGTGCAATCAATGCCTATGCACTTCGCTTTCAGAGATTGGCTGCTCCCGAAATCCAACAGTTGGGTTTTGATAGCGGCGGTGCGGTAGTGGGGCTTGCTGTCTATTTAATGGAAATCAAAAACGGTAAAGCTTCAGCCGCGAGTTATGACTCAAGCGGCCGTCCATTCGGTTCGACACTGGCACAAACTATATGGAACCCGGAAACGCCGACCAAACAATATAAAAAAGGCGCAATGATTAGTGCTTTTGCATCTGAGATGAGCGTCGAGCTTAGCCTGATCGATGGAAAACTGTCTGCGGATATTTCATCCACCAAAGATGCACGTGCAGGCGATGCGTTTAACTATTTGCGCCAAGCGCATTTGGAAGCCGATGTTGCCATGACGGACTTGGGTGGTTTGGGTATCTATTACAGCAGTTCCACCGGCAGCGATAACTCAACTGTACTAACCTATTGGAAATCTGACATCGCTGTCAGTCAGGAGTAACGGGGTGTGCTTGTTGGGCTGAACGCAGCGAAGTTGGCTACCGCGCGCAAAAAATTAAAATAGGCACTCACTTAGTTAGGCACACGGAAAGTGTAGGAGAGGATGCGCTATTTAAAAATTTTCCAACGGTACGCATAATTGGTGCCATGAGTGGCGATACCCGAAAGAGGATATTTGTAACCACATCTACATTCGATGAAAAAGCCAAGACCAAAGCAAAGGACGCACATATCACCCCAATCGATTCCGAAACAACCAGGCTGCTAACGGCAGCGTAATCGCTGCCACTGCCAGCATAGGTACAAAATCAAACGCGATTTGTTGGAAGCTGGCACCCTCCAAATAAATTCTACGCACCATGTCCATGCCGAACCGCAAGGGGTTGGCGTAGGTGGCGATTTGTAAAATTTCCGGCATATTGCGCACTGGCGTAAGCAGGCCGGAGAGCAGCATCATCGGCATAATTAATAAAAATGTATAAAGCATCGCCTGTTGCATGCTGGTGGATAATGCAGAAATCGAAAGCCCAATGCCGACCGCTGCGCCGGTAAACGTTATTAACCCCACATATAGCAACCAATAAGAGCCGCCCATAGGGATTTGAAACCAAAAGCGAATCACTAACAAAATAATGGTGGATTGCAACAGGCCGACCAGTATCGATGGCAGCGCTTTGCCGATCAGGATTTGCATGGGCGTTAGCGGCGTTACTAATAATTGATCGAAGGTGCCTTGCTCGCGTTCGCGCGCAACCGACAGTGCGGCGAGTAGCAGGGTTTGCATCATGCTCAATGCGGCGATTAACGCCGGCATTAAATTCCAGCGCGATTCCAAATTAGGGTTGTACCAGGCGCGACGTTCAATGCTGATGCGTGCGATGCCGTTTCGCGTTTGGTTGTAGGTATTCACAATTGCACCAATTTGCGCAGCAGCGCTACCAGCGGTGGTGGAGTTGCGACCGTCGAGGATTAATTGCATGGGCGCCGTTTCACCTTTGGCAAGCCTCGCTTCAAAATCCGACGGGATACTCAGCACCAACAGCAGATTTTTATTTTCGATTGCATCGGGAATTTGTGCGGGGGAGGTGAGTGTCAGTTCGCGTTTGAACACATCGGTGCTGTCGATTTTAGCCAGCAACTCGGTTGATGCGGCGCTGCGGCTTTGGTCGAGCACCGCGTAGGGTGCATAGGTCAAATCATAAGTGGCGCCGTAGCCGAACAATAAGGCTTGTACTAATGCAGGTGCGATAAGAACTATTCTGCTCGATGGCTCTTTAAAAATGGTAAGTAGTTCTTTGCGAAACAAAAAACCGATTTGCGCTAAATAATTGCGCGTTGAAAAAAAGTTATTGGCCGAAAAAAAATTAAGTAATGCTTGCATGGCTTAATCCAGTTTTTTGCGCAGGGTGCGATGAGCCGCAAACGTGAGTAACACGATGTACAGCAACAAAATCGAACAGTCGCGCAACAGCATCGACCAGTTATCGCCGGCGAGGAATAAGGTTTTAATGAGCTGCATAAAGTGAGTGGCGGGCAATATGTGGCTGATCACTTGCACAACCGTGGGCACATTGCGCAGGTCAAATACAAAACCGGACAGCATTAAGGCGGGCATAAAACTAACGAGCAGCGCCACTTGGCTGGCTTGAAATTGGTTGCGGGTTTTGCCGGAAATAAGTAAGCCAAGCAATAGCGACACAGCGAGGTACAGCATGGAGGCCAACAGGATCGCCCAAAGCGAACCGCGCATGGGCACCTGAAAGAGGAATTTGGCAGCGAGTAGGCAGAGGACTAAATCTATAGCGCCAATGACGAGGTAAGGGACCAGTTTTGCCAACACAATTTCCAGCGGTCGCACCGGTGTCACAAACAGTGATTCCAAGGTGCCGCGCTCCCATTCACGCGCGATCAACAGTGAAGTTAAAAATGCGCCGATCAACGTCATCACCAATGCAATCAGCCCCGGCACTAAATACCAGGTGCTGGTGGATGCTTCGTTAAACCACATACGCTGGACGATTTCTACCGTACCGCCACCATCGCCGCTGCTATGGGCTGCACCAGAGCGATCCACTTGATGTTGCGCCCAGGTGGCGATCGCGCCGTTGACATAGCCCTCCAACACCGATGCGGTACTTGAGTCTGCCCCGTTAACCAATAACTGGATTTGGGCATTGCCCGCCGCCAAGCGACGCGAAAAATCGATGGGCACCCGCACTATGGCAATCACTTCGGCGGCGCGGATTAGCCGCTCGGCTTCGGGCATGGAATCTACCCAGACCGGAGCCAGGTATTCAGAGCCGTGAAAGCCTGCTACGACCGAATGTGCGCCGGGCGACCGGTCTTCCATCACCACCGCGACTGGCGCATTGGTCACATCGAATGACAAACCGTAGCCAAATAGCAGGATTAGCACTGCTGGCAGGAGTAAGCCAACCGCCAGATTGCTCCGGTCGCGCAACATTTGACGGGTTTCCTTGCGCACCAAGGCGATGAGGCGGCTGATAAAACCCGTGCCTTTCATGCGACTGCTCATGCTATCGGCTCCGGTTTGGATTCCGGTTTGAGCTGCGTCTGCGCTGCGCGACCTTGCTCAACAATGGCTATAAATGCGCTGTTCATGTCCTTCGCGTTTTCACCGCCAGCCAATTCACGCACCTGCGCTGGTGTGCCGAGTGCAAGCATTCTGCCGGCATCCTGAATCGCAATGCGGTCGCAATATTCCGCTTCTTCCATAAAGTGCGTGGTGACGATAATCGTTACGCCGCTCTTGGCGAGCGAGGTGATGGTGCGCCAGAACGCGCGCCGGGCGAGGGGATCTATGCCACTGGTAGGTTCGTCGAGGAAGAGGATTTCCGGTTCGTGCAGCAACCCGGCGGCCATCGCCAAGCGCTGTTTGAAGCCGCCCGGCAGTTCGCCGCTGCGCGCGCCCGGTTCCAGTGACAATTGCTTGAGAATGGTGTTGATCCGCTCACGCAATGTTGCGCCGCGCAAACCATAGGCGCCGCCGAAAAACTCCAAGTTCTCGCGGATAGTTAAATTGCTGTAGAGCGCAAATTTTTGTGCGACATAACCAATCCGCGCGCGCGCCTGGGCGCGGGCGGTGCGCAGGTTCATGCCTGCCACTTCAAGGTGGCCGCTGGTGGCGGGCAGCAGGCCGCACAGCATTCGGAAAGTCGTCGTTTTGCCCGCGCCATTGGGGCCCAGCAAACCAAAAATCTCCCCGCGCCTAACCTCAAATGAGGTGCTGGCGACGGCGGTGAAATCGCCAAACTTACGCACCAGATCCCTAACCACAATCACCGGTGCATTTTTGCTTTCGCTGTGTCCGGTGCCTTCATTAGTTGCGCTGGTCGTTGTGATAGTGGGTGCTGCGCTGCTGTTTTCACCTTGGTGATGCTCGCGTAGCAGCATCATAAAGGCGTCTTCGAGTTCCTCGGTTCGCGGCTCGCAACTGGCCGGATCGGTTAAGGCGCTTATTGCCTCAACACTGGCTTGGGTATCGCGGATAAATCGCACCTCGCCGCCTTGGGGAACCGCATCGATGATCAGCTCTTGCGCATCTATAAGGCGCGCCTGTAACTCTCTTGCGGGTACACCCGCAGGTGGCCGGACTGTGTAAGTCAGGCCGTGGGCGCGTTCGCGCAATGTTTGCGGGCTTCCTTCGGCAAGTATTTTTCCTTGATGCATTACAAACACCCGGGCGCAGCGCTCGGCTTCATCCATATAGGCGGTGCTGACAATGACGCTGAGATTTTCCTCATCGACCAGTTGCTGGATGATTTTCCACAGGTCGCGACGGGAGAGCGGATCGACGCCAACACTGGGTTCATCCAGCAGGAGCAGGTCGGGCGAGCGGACGAGGGTGCAGGCCAAGCCCAGTTTCTGTTTCATGCCGCCAGACAATTTACCCGCCGGGCGTTCGGTAAAACGCGCGAGGTCGGTCATCTCCAGCAGCCGTGTGTAACGCTCGCGGCGCTCATGTTGGGGGACGCCGTGTAAATCGGCGTAGAGGTCAAGATTCTCCTGCACGGTGAGGTCTTCGTAGAGGCCGAAGCGCTGCGGCATGTAGCTGATGCGATCCTGCACTGATTGCGGGTCGCGCGCGACATCGGTGTCCAACACCTGCAGGCTGCCGGAGTCGGGCCCGAGCAAGCCGGCGATCATGCGCAGTAAGGTGGTTTTGCCCGCACCATCGGGGCCAACCAGAGCCGTTAATTCCCCCGCATGCGCCTGCAACGAGATCTTATCCACGGCATTAAACGGTGCGCCGGTCGGGCCGATAAACCCCTTGCTAACCGCTTGAGCCAGTATGGTTATGGTCATTTAGCAGCGGCCAATGCAAAGGTCACAGTGGCTGGTTGCCCCAGGCGAAGCTGGTTGTTCGGGTCTTCGACCAGCACCCTCACTTCATAGACAAGGCTGGTGCGCAGCTCTTCGGTTTGTACCGATTTAGGCGTGAATTCGGCGACGGACGAGATGTAACCGACCTTGCCGTTGATTACCGTATCGGGGTGGCTATCGGTGGTGACGCGTGCGGCCATGCCGGGTTGGAGTTTCCCTAAATCCGCCTCATTCACATAGGCGCGGATCCATTTGGGATCAGTCAGTGCCAGTGCAAAGACCGGACGCTGTGAGCTCGCCATATCGCCCGGTTCGAGCAGGCGTGAACGAACCACACCATTTGCAGGAGCAATCAGCTGACCTAAATCGATTTGATGTTGCAGCAGCGCCAAATTGGCTTGCGAGGCTTTCAACTGGGCTTCAGCGCCGGCGACGTCCTCGGCGCGTGATCCAAGTTCGGCCAGTTGCAGGGCGTCTTTCGATTCTTCGCGCTTGGCAGCGGCAACTTGCGCCACACTTTTGAGGCGATCCAGATCCTGTTTGCTAATCGCCTGGCCAAGTGCAAGGCCGCTTGCGCGTTGCAGATCCTGATTGGCGCGTTTGGCATCGGCCTCGGCGGCGACTAAACGGCTGCGCGCCTGTTCAATTTCCTCGGGCCGCGAACCGTTGCGCAGCCGCAGCAGGTTCTGTTGTTGTACTTCTATCTGCGCATTCGCCTGCTCGGCTTGCAGCGCCAGGGTGCGTGTATCCAGCACCGCTAGCAAGTCGCCGGCTTTTACTGAATCACCTTCTTCGGCGTGCAACTCCATCACCCGGCCGCTGGCGTCAAAGGCGAGGGAAACCTGCCGGATGTCCACGTTGCCGTAGACGACAACAGCTGTGGATTGGTCGTTATCGCGTTTCTTCCAGAACACCACACCAGCGATAAGCAACAGTGCAGCCACTACGGCAATGATGAGCGGTTTTTTCATGAGTCGGCTTCCGTGACAGCAATAAGGGAATTAGAGAAAGCGTTACTTTAAGTCCATGATTGGATGAAACAACTACCTGTTGCAAGCCTGTTGATAGTAGATCACCGTTGGCTGCACCGCACAGTGGCAGTGAAGATGTGTGAGGCTTTACAACCTGAGTCTCTGCGTCGAACATTTTTACAGTGCTGTTCTATACTTCCCATGTCTTTTCCATGGAAGTACAAGAATGAAATACGACATTGTCGTCATTGGGGCGGGGATTCAGGGAGCCGGAGTTGCGCAAGCGGCTGCGGCTGCCGGGTATTCGGTATTGGTGGTGGAGCAAACAGCACCCGCGGCGGGTACCTCTAGCAAATCCTCTAAATTGATTCATGGCGGTTTACGCTATTTGGAAACCGGCCAGTTCAGTTTGGTGCGCGAAAGTTTGCGCGAGCGGGCGCTGTTGCTAAAACTGGCGCCAGAGTTGGTCAAGCTGCGGCCGCTGCATATCCCGATCTATGAAGATTCTTCCCGTTCAGCGCTAACCATTCGCGCGGGGCTGAGCCTTTACGCCATGTTGGCCGGCTTGGATAACGCCTCCCTGTTCAAGCAAATTCCTCGCGCTGAATGGGCAAGCCTACTGGGTTTGCGCCAGGACGGGCTTAAGGCGGTATTTCGCTACCACGAGGCGCAGACTGATGATGCTGCCCTGACGCGCGCCGTATTGCAGTCGGCAATTGTATTAGGCGCCGATGTGATGATGCCCGCCCGGTTTGTAGCAGCGGAGCGCAATGGCCAATGCTGCAAAGTGGAAATCATGGAAGGGCGCGGAACTCAATCGATCAGCTGCCGGGTGCTGGTCAATTGCGCTGGCCCTTGGGCGAATGAAGTATTGGCTCGAATCACCCCGGCCATGGCGCCGCAACCGGTTGAATTGGTACAGGGCAGCCATCTGTTATTGCCGCCTTTATTGGATCAGTATTTTTATGTAGAAGCCCCCAAAGATAAGCGTGCGGTATTTGTGCTGCCGTGGGAGGGTAAGCTAATGGTGGGTACGACCGAAAAAGTCCACGACGGTGTACCCGAGCAGGCGGCTTGTTCACCTGTTGAGCAGGAATATTTGCTGAATACCCTGCGCCATTACTTCCCGCAGTTGACGATCCCGACAGAGAGAATAGAGACATTTGCGGGTTTACGAGTGTTGCCCAAGAGCGATAAAACGGCATTTGCGCGCCCGCGCGAGGTCATGTTCGCCGTGGATAACGAAGCACAACCACGGGTATTATCGATTATGGGAGGCAAGTTGACCACCTATCGCGCGACGGCGGAAGCGGCATTGGCGCGCTTGATGTCATCGCTGCCGACCAAAGAGCGGCGCGCTGAGACCGAATCGGTCAAATTGATTCCCGTCGATTAATTCCCTCTCTTATCGGCGTGCGATTTTTTTTACCCTATGCCGTTGGTATCGCGCCTCAGTGCCGCTAAAATGGCGGCCGTTTTGCTTCTCCGTCTTTTACCCTCGGGCATTTGCCTTTCCTGGCCAGCGGTCTCCGCTAAGGAATTCTTGTGAATTTTACCGGCGCACACATTCTTTCCATTACCCAATTTGAACGTGCTGATATTCAGCGCATTTTTGACGTGGCCGATGCCATGGAGCCGTATGCTCTGCGGCGCAAGGTGACGCGGGTGTTGGAAGGAGCGATTCTGGGTAATATGTTTTTTGAGCCGAGCACGCGCACGCGGGTAAGCTTTGGCTCGGCGTTCAACTTACTGGGTGGCAATGTGCGCGAGACCACCGGTTTTGAAAGTTCATCGCTAACCAAAGGCGAGTCCCTGTTCGATACCGCGCGCGTGCTGTCGGGTTACAGCGATGTCATTTGTATGCGTCACCCGCAATCAGGTTCAGTTGCCGAGTTCGCCGAAGGTAGCCGTGTGCCGGTGATCAACGGTGGCGATGGCGCTAACGAACATCCCACCCAAGCGCTGCTGGATTTGTACACCATTCGCAAAGAACTGCGTTCTAAAAATCGCACTATCGATGGTTTGCGTATCGCCATGATTGGCGATTTAAAACACGGCCGCACGGTTCACTCGCTCTGTAAATTGTTGTGTGTGTTTAACAACATCAGCCTGACATTGGTATCGCCCAAAGAATTGGCGATGCCGGAATATATCGTTGAGGATTTACGTAAAGCAGGGCACTCGGTAACCGTGACGGATGAGCTGCACGCGAGCATCAGCAATATTGATATTGCCTACTCCACGCGTATTCAGGAAGAGCGTTTTGCGAGCAAAGAAGAGGCGGATCAATATCGCGGCCGCTTCCGTTTGAATCAATCGATTTACACGCAATACTGCGAGCCTAATACGGTGATTATGCATCCGCTGCCGCGCGATTCACGTGCCGATGCTAATGAGTTGGATAACGACTTGAATGCAAACCCGAACCTTGCGATTTTCCGCCAAACCGATAATGGTGTATTGGTGCGCATGGCGCTATTTGCGTTGGTATTGGATGTAGCGGATCAGGTGGATAAATTTTCGCGCGACGTAAACTGGTATAACTCGCTGCGCACAAAGTAATCCATATTTCCCGATCGCCAATAAAAAATCCGCTGGTGTTTTACATCAGCGGATTTTTTGTTTTCTAACGCTAGATAAAACCTAATGTAAAACCTGAACGATTTTATTCAGCAGTGATGGGCCGCTAAGTGCTTTATCAAATAAATGTTTAATGCCCAGGTTTTTGCCTAGTTCTATTTCATCGTCACTCAATTTTTCGCTGACCAGTGCGATCGAAATGCCGGCGGTTTTCGGTGTGCGCGCCAAAATTTTGCATAACTCGGCACCCGCTTCGGTGCTTGCGATGCCCTGACCTAATAAAATTAAATCCGGGTGTAGATCTACCGCAAGCTCCAGGCATTCGCGCTGTGAATCCGCTACTAATAAATTAAAGTGCGCCTGCAAGTGGCCACTAAAATGGCTGACCAGTTCTTGATTGGAATCGGCCAACAATAAGGTTTTGTGGGTGGCAACTTCATCCACCCAGCTGCGGTTACGGCCTGCACGCTTGGCTTTGTAGAGCGCGCGGTCGGCATTTTTAATTAATTCTTCCAAATCATGGCCGGTAGTTCGCAAGCACGTGGCTCCGCCGATACTTGCGGTCACAAAGTTGCTAGTGGGGGATACGTCGTGGCGATGTTGCAATTGTTCCAATGCTTCACTGATCGCCTGCGCAACGCGCATAGCGCCTTTGGCATCTGTCTCTGGCAAAAGCACGATAAATTCTTCACCGCCATAGCGACCTAAAATATCAGAGGTGCGATGCAAACAACTTCTGATGGCTTGGCTAACTTTTTTCAGGCAGGCATCGCCCGCGGGATGGCCATAGTGATCGTTAAATAATTTAAAGTGGTCCACATCAATCATCAGTGCACTGATGGGTTGTTGGTGACGCTTGGCTTGTGCCCATTGTTGTTGGGCTAGCTCGTTAAAGGTGCGACGATTATAAATTTGGGTCAGGCTATCGAGTTGGCTGAGTGCTTCCAATTCGGAGTTCAATTGATGAAGCTGATCGCGCATTTCCGCAATGCGTTCCATTGCGCGAATTTTCGCCTTAATGATCATAAAGCTAACCGGTTTGATTAAATAATCATCGCCTCCTGCTTCAATGCCTTCGCGATAATTCTCGTCTTCATTCAAACCCGTGACAAAAATAATGGGAATCCAGTGCCCCGCGAGCCATTCGCGAATTAAGCGGGTGGTTTCAAAACCGTTCAAGCCCGGCATTTCCACATCCATAATGATCATATCGACAGGGATATTTTCCAGCAGCTGCAGCGCTTCTTCGCCGCTGCGGGCAAGTAATGGTTCATGGCCTGCATCAATAATGTAATTGCGCATTGCAAAGCGGAGGGTTGCACTGTCTTCGACCAAAAGAATTTTCATATTTATGTGAATTGTGTCGCATTTAGGGGAACAAGAAAGAGTGTAGCTGCTTTTATTGTTTTTGTAGTTTATGGCGCGCACTGCAGTGTAAGCAGCGAAAGTAGATGAGTCGAATACTGGGCGAGATGAGCGGTGGTTTTTTATCCAGATCGGCGGCTAAGTCACATTTCCCTGTGGCGACCCACCGAATTTACTGTTGGTGATCAACGTAAAGCCATTTCCCCAAAACCTTTTTGAATTGCGACACTTCATGATGTTGATGCAATTGCCCTTGCTGCCGGAACAGGGCAATAAATTCCACAATACCGGTCTCGTCATCGGCTCCTCCTTGCAGGGTGGCAAGGATTTGCAGGCCAAGCCAGTCGCAACTCTCAGCCCAGGCGCGAATGTCGGCTTTACTGGAACGCATACGCTGCTCGGGGTTCCAGGTTTCCCACAAGTAATCGATCGCCAGAAATACATGGGCACTGTAGCGCGAGCGCATCAATTGCTCAGCGGTGGGCGGATTTCGGGTACCGGTAATAAACGGTAAACAGCAGTCCTTTGCGGCTTTTTGATGGCCGCACGGGCAGGGTGCATCCGGGGTGGGAGATAGCGGTTTTGGTGGCATTTTGTGACTCTTTTCTGTATTTTGTGCGCCTATTTTCGCTGGGTTGGCCGGATAAGCCAAGCCAGTAGCGTCCTTGCAAGCCGGCATGCCTGAATCCAGTTTTGTGCCAGACTTAACACCTGTATCCAACACCTATATTGACCTCCGAGTGACGACCTCCCGCTATGAATGAATTTGATGATATCCGCCCGTATCGCGATGACGAAGTTCGCCCAACAATCGCCCGTATGTTGGCTGATCCGGAGTTGACCGATGCGGTAACCCGCCTTAAGTTTCCGTCGCTGCACGGTTGGCTGGGTTGGCTGTTAAAACCGTTGGTACGCATAAAGCTTGCGCAACAATTGGCGGGAATCAACGATGTAAAAGGTTTTCAGGATGTAGTTGAGAAATACCTGTCGGGCATGATCAATACCCGTGTCAAATCGCTCACGACATCAGGTTTGGAAAAGCTCGATAAACATACGCCTTACTTGTTCATCAGTAACCATCGCGATATTGCGATGGACCCTGCATTTGTGAATTGGGTCTTGTACCACAACGACAGTAATACCTTGCGGATTGCGATAGGCGACAACCTGCTGACCAAACCTTTTGTGTCAGATTTAATGCGCTTGAACAAAAGCTTTATCGTTAACCGTTCTGCCAAAGCCCCACGTGAAAAACTAAAAGCGGCGAAATATCTGTCGAGTTATATCTATCACTCAATTTGCAATGAGCACTCCAGTATCTGGATCGCCCAACGCGAGGGTCGTGCAAAAGACGGTTTCGATAAAACCAATTCAGCGGTGCTGGGCATGATCGCACTCAACAAACCTAAAACTGAAGAATTTGCAGATTACATTCGCAAGTTGCGCATAGTGCCGGTTTCTATTTCTTACGAGCTTGATCCATGCGATGCCGCTAAAGCGCGTGAACTTTATTTGCAGCGCACTGAAGGCAGTTACCAAAAGGAAGAACATGAAGATGTGAAAAGCATCGCCATGGGAATTGCTGGCAACAAAGGTAATGTACATTTGGCCTTTGGCAATGTGCTCGATGGCAATTACGCCGATACCGATGAATTAATGGCTGCATTGGATCATCAGGTGCTTGGCAATTACGTATTGCATGCTACCAACTGTATTGCTTACGAAATGCTGCATCACAAAGTGCCCGCCGTAAAATACGGTGCTAATAACACACCTTATAACCCTGCGTTACTGGGTAGTGAAAAAGCTGAGTTTGAATTGCGGATGAATCATATCCCCAGTGGCCAGCGCGAGATCGCTTTAGGTATCTACGCCAATGCAGTGGTGAGTAAAATCGCGAATGCTGACTGATGCGCTCAAAAAACAAATTCAAGGTGCTTATAGCCAGTTTTTGGAAAACAAGGGCTTAAAATCCCGTTACGGCCAAAAATTGATGATTGCCGAAATCGCAAAAACGCTCGGCAGTATTTCGTTGGATGACGAAAATCACCGTGAAATTGTTGAGCGCGCGGGCGGCCATATTTGTGTGGTGGAGGCAGGTACAGGTACAGGTAAAACCATCGCCTATTTATTGCCTGCGATTGTGATGGCGAAAGCCCTTGGGAAAAAGCTGGTCGTATCCACCGCAACAGTCGCCTTACAAGAACAAATTGTTAACAAGGATTTACCCGAGTTACATCGCAACAGCGGTTTGTCATTTTCATTCACCCTTGCCAAAGGGCGTGGCCGCTATTTGTGTTTAAGCAAACTCGATAATGTGATTGCAGAATACGAAAGTGGTAGCAATCCCACACGCGCATTGTATGAAGATGAAATGCCGAGTGTGTCTGCGCAAGGCATAAAGCTCTATCAATCCATGATGGACGCGCTGGCAGGAAATAGATGGTCAGGCGAGCGCGATACCTGGCCACAAGCGCTGGAGCAAAATGAATGGCAAATTATTACCACGGATCATCGCCAGTGTACCGGGCGTCGTTGTTCTAATGTATCTGCCTGCAGTTTTTTTAAAGCGCGCGACTCCATGCATTCGGTCGATTGCATTGTTACCAATCACGATTTGGTACTTGCCGATTTGGCATTGGGTGGCGGTGCAATTTTACCGGCGCCCGAAGATACGATTTACGTTTTCGATGAAGGCCATCATTTACCGCAAAAAGCGCTCAATCATTTTGCGCACCATAGCCGCATGCTCTCGACCAGCAAATGGTTGGATCAATGCAATAAATCCCTTGGCGCTATGCTTGGGGTGATCAGCGGTGCAGGCAATGTTGATCGTTTTGGTGAGCAGCTGCCCGCCGCATTGATCGACTGCAAGCAGCGGCTCGACCAGTTGTATCCTATTTTTGAATCGCTTGCGCAAACTATTGCGTTTGACGATCGCCAATCCCATTACCGTTTTGAAAATGGTGTGATTCCACAGAACTTATTAATCCCTTGTGTTGAGTTATATAAAGGTTTTGATCGGTTGAGTGAATTACTCAGGAAAATGTGCGATGAATTAAATCAGGCGATGGAGGATGCCCATTGCCCTGTACCGAAAATTGATTTGGAAAATCACTATCCCATACTCGGTGCATGGCAGGCGCGTGCTGATGCAAACCGTGATCTGTGGGCCAGCTTTGCAACACCGGATACCTCATCGTCTGTGCCTAAAGCCCGTTGGCTAACACCCGTTGATAATAGTGGCAATATGGATTTGGAAGTCTGCTCCAGTCCTATAGTTGCGGCCAAAACCCTTGAATACAGTTTGTGGGAAAAGTCTTGCGGGGCCGTCATCACCTCGGCAACCTTAACTGCATTAGGCAATTTTTATCGTTTTCAAATGCGCGCGGGTACACCTAATGATGCGCACTATCAGGTAGTCCCCAGCCCGTTTAACTTTCAACAGGCGACGCTGGAAATTCCTGCGGCGACGATTGAAGCAACTAACGCTGATGCTCATACACTCGCCATTATCGATGACTTACCCAATCTGATTGAACCTGATGCAGGGACGTTGGTGCTTTTCTCGTCGCGCAAACAAATGCTCGATGTATTTGATCAAATGCCCGAAGACCTGCGTGAAATAATTTTGATTCAGGGCGATAGTTCCAAGCAAGAAATGTTGGTACAACACAAAAAACGAATCGACGACGGGCGGGGCAGTGTGCTGTTTGGTCTTGCGAGTTTTGCTGAAGGTGTGGATTTGCCGGGCAAATATTGCACCCACGTTATTATCGCCAAGTTACCTTTCGCAGTGCCGGATGATCCGATTGAAGCCGCCTTATCCGAGTGGATTGAAGCGCGTGGTGGTAATGCTTTTATGGAAATCACGGTGCCCGACGCATCGCTCAAGTTGATTCAGGCTTGTGGTCGCTTGCTGCGTACTGAAACGGATACTGGAAAAATAAGCTTGCTTGATCGCAGGATTATTACCAAGCGTTACGGCAAGGCGATCTTAAATTCGTTGCCGCCGTTTACGCAGGTGATTCACAAATGAATGTGTTGGGTATCGCTGCGCTCAACCTACGCGGACCGCAGCGATGCCCAACGTGTTTTCATGAAATAACTCCGGAAACCCCATGAACAACATCCATATCACCGTCGCTGAACTCTTGATCGACATCGAAAAAGAGCTGCGCGAATTACAACTTTGGGATTCAGAAATGATTTCCGAAGCGGCGTTGGCGAGTGAGCAGCCTTTTGCGGTTGATACCATGACTTTCCCGCAATGGCTGCAATTTATTTTTTTGCCGCGTATGTATTTTATTATTGAGCAGCAATTGCAATTGCCGGCAAATTGCGGCATTGCACCTATGGCAGAAGAGTACTTCTCGGTACTCAATCTGCCATCACTTCCGCTAATTGTACATTTGCAAAAAATAGATGCGTTACTAACAGGGCAGTAACTACTGTAAGTGAGCGCCTAGCGCTTTTAGTTCGTCCGTTTTTTTAATCTCCCGCGCTACTAGCACTGCCATCGCCTCTGCCCCCCGTTGTTGAAAGTGAGTTCCATCTGGAGCTTGCGTGCTGCCTGCTACACCATTGGCATAAAAACTGTTGATGGCAGGATCGACCACTAGCCAGTAATTTTTCCAACCATCGGCGCCCAGCCCATTTGCAAATTGAATACTGGCTGCTTCCAGATCAATGAGCGGCACTGCATTGGCGGTGGCGGTATCTTTTATTGTTTGTGTGTAATCCCCTGTAAACAAATAACCTTGATTGGCATTTTGTTTGGTGAAATGGCTGTGGGTTACAGGAGTTGTTTGCTGGCCTTGTGCATTTTTAATACGTGTGGTCGGTGTAAGCAAGACCGGTTTTGCGCCGCGCTCACGAGCAATTTTTATGTATCGCTCCAATGAATGCTGAAACGAAAGTTCAGACGTGTCACTTGGGAATTGTGGTTGGCCTTCACTGTTGTTGGGGTAGGTGCAAAGATTTTTAACATCCGCGGCTCCGCGTAGCGGTTTACTGGAATCACAATTTTGGTCGTTGTGCCCGTGATTGATAAATACATAATCGCCTGCCTGAATCAGCGGCTCCATTTGTGCAAACCAACGACCATTATAAAAATCGCGTGAACTGCGTCCCGCGCGCGAGCCAACGATCACCTGAATATCACCAGTCGGCTTAAATTGTGTTGCGAACGCCTGTCCCCAACCCATGCGGGGGTAGCGCAGCTTTTCATACACTGCCGAGGTTGAATCACCCACAATGAAAATTCGGGTTTTGGCATTTTTGAACTGTTGAAATTCTTTGCGCGCCCGCTCCAAATCGAATGGCTCGTAAGCCCCTGTCGGTGCCAATCCAACAATCGGACGGAAACTAAAATCGGTTAGGGAAGTATGTCCGGTTCCACCGGTATTATTTTCATAATTGCGGTTGTGGTGCAGCAGCGAAAAAATTTCCGTCACCGTGCTGGAATCGGTCATTGGGAAGGTGGCAGGATCAAAATCCTTGGGCTTCCTTATTCCGGCTATTTTCAACGCGGCAGAAAATCCTTGCTGCATGTTTGATAGTGCTTGATTGAAAGCTGCCGGGTCTACTGTGCCTACAGCATTTGAATCGATCCATTGTTGCGGGCCGATAAAGCCCTTTGTTACTGCAATGTCCGAGACTATACGATCAGTTAATGGGTTTATATTCGCGATCAGGCTGTTAGCCGAAGATGCTTTGCTGACTAATCCTGCCAAACAAATAGGTCGCAACTGAGAGTTGGTTGCACAATTTTCCGCTTTGCCTTGAGCCACTACAGATATGAGTAGTGGATAACTCAAATCGCTTGCTTGAATACTATAAGCGCCCTGTGAATTGGTTGTGGATTTGAATTCCTTTCCTGCAGAGTCGTGCAGTGTAACTTGCGCATTAGCGATTGGTGCTTGCTCATAAGCAAGGCCGGAAACACTGGTTATGTTATTTTTTGACTGCGCGGTATTATCGTTAACAGCCGATTGAGCCCTGCTTGTTTGTGTAGTGCTTGATTGGTTAGTCGATGATTGACAAGCGCTCAGGCCGAGAGTGAGCGCTGCTGAACAAAGTATCAGGTTGATTGTGTTTTTTTTCATAATAGTCCTGCGCTGAATAATTAATCATTCCTGGTTAATAAGGGTATTAGTATTAACCTTTCGCCAACGCCGATTAATGTATTATTTGAATCGTCTATATATAAATTTTTTAACGAGCCTTGCGTAACAGGTGGTAATAGCGCCCAGTGCAATCCATCGTCTCTGGAGTAGATTATCTCGCCGGTTTTGCCGGGAACATAAATAATGCCGGTGGCTGTATCCTGCACAGGCGTGCGTAAACTGGATTGCGTGGGTGAAGCAATCAGCTGCCAGTGTGCGTCACGTTCGTTAACCACCAAGCGAGCAATAAAACCCTGCGCACCGCTCGCAATCAAACTTCCATCCTGTGTTTCAAATAAAGCCAGTATGGTCGATTGCGAGGCGTTTGATTGCGTGCCCACTGCCGATGAACCGACTTCAGCATCTTGCCACGTTTTCCCCGCATCCGTAGATTGAATTAACACTCCTTTATCACCTGCTGCCCATAGGCGGCGTTCAGTTGCAAAAACAGTTTGCAGGGCCTGCTGGATTCCTGTTGGTATTTGATTCCAGATTTTGCCATCGGTCGATATCTGGATATTTCCTTCCTGCCCAACAGCGATAAATTGTTGATGATATTGATCGTATATGACATTAAATAATTGTTTGCTGCTATCAATAGTGGCGGGCTTCCAACTCTCTCCGGCATCGGTGGAGTAGTGGGTAATGCCGGGGCCAGCAACAGCTACAACCGTACCCATGTTATTTGTTGCGAGCCGATGAAAATAACCCTGGTTCGAATCGCTGAGTGCTAAACGCACCTGCCATTTATCCGTGTTTTTACTTTTCAGCAAAATAGTTCCCGGCGGGCCCGCCGTAATGAGGTTGCCCGATTTTTTATCGGCAACACCTGATAAAAAATAATCTGCTTCTTGAGCGTCAGTGTTTATAGGGCGCCAGCTTTGGCCTTGATCTTTGGAATTAAGGATGGTGCCCTTGGCGCCAACGGCAAACCAGTTGTTTGGAGTGTCAGCTAATAACTGGTGTACAAAGTCACTTACCGGATAGTTAATGATTTTCCATTTATCGTTGATGTTCGTTAATTGCATTAGCAAGCCCGCTTCTCCATAAGCAATAAATCCATTCTCGCCATACGCAATAATACCTTCGATGTTGGAATTGATTGGCGATTCTGCAGCTGACCAGGTTCGCCCTGCATTATCTGAAAGAAGTAACTGTCCATGATCGCCAACAGCAAGCAAATAATTTCCATCGTTGCTTTGTTCAATATCATTTAAATATTTATTGTTTTGCGATACCGGTGCCCACAGATTGCCGCCATCATCAGACAACAAAATTTCTCCTTCGCTGCTGAGGCTTATCAATAGATGTTGTTGGGGATGGTAAAAAATCCTGCTTAGGTAATGGGTGAATCCAGTGGGAATTAATGTCCAGCGCTTGGATTCTTCGTTATTGGCTTCGTTGCCATGCAGGTCACCTCGCATCACATTTCCATCGGCGCAACTAATAAAGACGTGTGTATCTACTGCAATAATATCGGTAAGGGCAGCGGATGAAATAAATGGAATGATTTCCCATTCATGGCCGCCATCAATAGAGGTTGCGATCAGCCCGTTTTCACCAATGGCAATTAGTTGCGTCGGCAGCGCAAGGATTTTGCTAATGGTGCTGACATTGTTAAATGATGCCTGCTGCCAATTATTTCCGGTCAAATCAGAGTGAAGAAATAATCCTTGCTCGCCTGCGGCGATCCACCGTTGGTGTTTGCTATCAAAAGTGAGTGCAGTAATGGTTTTGGTAGTGGGCGAGGGAAGTTTTCGCCAGTGAAGACCTGAATCATCCGACAGGGCGATTAGCCCATTTTCGCCAACGCTTACCAGCGTCGTTCCGGAATCATTTGCAGCAAGCGCGGTAATTTTATCGTTAAAATCAGGTGTGTTTGCTGCATGCCACTGCGGATCGGAAAAATTTTTTAAAATTATTTTTCCATCACTTCCTGCAATAAAAATTTTCCCATTACTAATTTTATGGATGAAAAACCCGGGGTTCAACACGTTCAAATTCAAAATTTTATCGGCATGTGTGGTGGGCTTTATTGCAATAGCTTCTTTTTTTTGGCAGCCAATACTGGTGGCAAGCAAGAAGATTAATAGACAATTTAATAATGTGTTTTTGCGAGCTGGGTAAAAAACGATTGTGTTCATGTGAGCCGTTCGTTATTGGTGAAATTATTCAGGCAAAGGGAGTTTTGGCCGTTACATGGGTAACAGAAAAATAATGATCGATTGGGTAAAAGTGACGAATGACAGTGCCGGAATACTTATATTTTTATGCCGAAGATAATACAAGTGGATAAATAATATGTACAGACAAAATTAAGCTGCTATAGTAACCGCGCTAGGATTTTTGCGGGCATAAACAGCAGTTTGTGCTCTTCGTTTGTAAGTGGTTTTAAGTATATGTGCAGTTGCTTTTAAAACATTTTGCAGTAGTACGATTTGCAAGATCTGCTCCTCTTCTCGTTTCTGGAGTTAGGAGTTTTTAGTATGTTAAAAAAAATAATGATTACGAGTGTATTGATTGGTGCTTCTGCTGTTGTTATGGCGGCCAATCGTCCAAGTGGCTATACAACTATCTGTAAAATTGGCACTACTTGTTCTGTATCCCAAGCAACTAACGTTGCATTTGGTGCGGACGACAAGTTTGTGTACAAAGTATTAAGTGGTTCATTTAGTTGTAGCGTAGCTACTTTTGGTTCTGATCCAAACACTGCCAAGTCGGTAAAAGAGTGTTCGATTCCTTCGAGTGGTACCGGAGTGTCGTCCTCTAGCTCCAGCAAAAGCAGCTCGTCGAGCAGCTCATCAAAATCATCTGTTCCTTCCAGCTCAAGTTCGAGCTCGGGTTCAACAGGTGGTAGTGCTGAGTGTAAAGCGGGTGCGGTACTTGAGAACAAAACCGTCGACTGTGGTGGCAAGACAATCGGTCTGACTTGCCCTGGCGACGCAGAAGGACAACCACCTGTTATTACCCTGAAAAATGCAACCATCAAAAATGTGCGCATTGCAGGTAGTGGTGGTGCTGATGGTATTCACTGTACGAGCGGTACGTGTCGTGCAGAGAATGTGGTCTGGGAGGATATTTGTGAGGATGCTGCATCGCTGGTAAGTAGTGGTACTAAATTTACTATTTCCGGTGGTTCTGCTTACAACAACACCAGTAACTCTCCAGGTTCCAAACCAGATAAAATTTTCCAACACAACTCCAAAAACAGTACCTATGAAATTATCAACGGGTTTACTGCCAAGGGTGTAAATGGGAAATTATGGCGTTCATGTGGTAATTGCTCTAGCAATGGTGGTCCACGTTATGTTGTGATTAACAATGTAACGATTGATGGAACCATTGGCAGTATTGCAGGCGTTAACCGCAATTTTGGTGATAAGGCCACGATTCGTAACCTGAAAATTAAAGGCTACAAATCAGGTTCACCAAAAGTATGTGAGGAGTTCAAAGGTGTACAGAAAGGAAGTGAATCTTCCAAGTATGGTGAATACTGGAACACTGCTTACTGCGATGTTAGCAAGTCAGATGTAACGGCTTTCTGATTTTTATAATAATGATCACACAATAATCGGCTCGCAAAAATCAGTAGCCCCTCTCTGGTGACAGAGAGGGTTATGAAACGCTACTGCACGCCCCATCCTGCTTTCAAGCTTTCCCACATTTCATCAAATTGTTTCTGTTCGCGCTCACGCAATGCATCGTATTGATCCGATGTTAAGTTTCCGCGCGCGCTGTTGAGGAAATTATCCTTGTAGTCATGCAGCGCTTCATGAGCTTTTTCAATCATATAGGGCTTTTCTTCAGCAGATGCATTTTGAATACTGGTGCCTGTCGCTTCCATATAACGTGTGAATTCTTGCTTTTGTTCCAGTTTGCTGAGTAAAAGAGCTTCGCGTTTTTCAGATGGAATAGGTGAGGCGCCTTGGGCTTCATCAAAAAAATTATTCATCTGGTATTGCTCATAGGCTGAGTCTTTTAGCAAATCATAGGTTTTGCGATCCTCGGGTGAGCCGAGCATTTGTGCGATTTGTCGATCTATTTCTGCCAAACCTTGTTGCTGCCGGCTTACAGCTTCTTCAATTTCTTTTTGTGATGAGTAGTAGCCTATGCTGCTCGCATTAAGAATTTGCTCACGTTGCTCCAATAATCCCTGCAGCTCGCTTTGGGCTAGTCCGGATAGAGCCAGGCGTGACATCAATAAACTGTATTTCTTTTCCAGCGTGCGTTTTAAATTTTCTTGCTGGATGCTGCTGAATTCGGTTGTTGTGGCTGAGCTAATGGTTGGTGTGTTCGTGTTACTAATAACGGGAGCTTTATTATTTTGGCCGAAAGCAATGAAATCTTGCAGGCTGTCGATTTTCTTTTGGTAGCTGGCCTTTTCCTGTTGCAAGCGAGCATCAAAATCGGTTTGTTGTTGAGTGAGTTGCTGGTTCAGAGTTTGGTTATCCAAGTAAAGGACACCATAACGTACTGATAGCACAAGCAGGAGAACAGCAAGGATTATGCTTAGTAATTTCATCTTTACCCCCGAAAATACGGTTCGTTATTATGAATTGAGGTAAGTATGACCGGGAATCGCCGAGAGATACGGATAGTAATTTTAACTGCCAGATCCGCTTACGCAGATTAGATTACATTTTTCATTGGCCTTCAAGTCCTCATTGTCTTGTAGCACGGCACCTCGATTCACATGCGGCATCTTATTCTTCTTAATGTCGATCAATGCACATAGTTGGATGCCAAAATTAGCGATAGCGATTTTCTATTTTTTGTCATTAAGTCTCTGGCCTATAGTGATCAATACAGTGCACAGAAGCGATCAATTATAAAAAGGTATGCTGAAAACGAAGTGCAGTTTTCAACTAATATCAGCAATTCACTATTCCAACTAGTTTTTCCCAAGTGGTTTTTATTACAGGCCAAAATAGTTTTTATTAACAAAGTGGTTTTTATTAAAAAGTCCCGTGTAGCGTTTAGCAAGCGGACTCTATTCACTTGACTAAGCGGTACATTCCCAGGCATCCGTGTTGCCATTAGAGAAGGAATGTTTCTATGAAAAACTCAGTTCGACATTCACTGTTATTAATCGCAATTGCATTCATCGCTACGCTATTTTTTAGTAGCCTGGCTGCAGCTGAAGAAGATTTTAACTCTCTGGTAAAACGTCTCGAGGCTGAAAAGCCTGGATTCTCCAAACGACAGCAGTCAATGCTCTCTGAACGTTATGACCTGTCTAATAAAAAAATTGATGGGGTTGCTATGTCACGCGGAAAGCCCGTACAGGCTGGAGTGCGGGTTAGGCTTCGTTCAGGTGTGACATGGGACAAGCTTGCAGGGTTGTCGCCGGAAGAAATTAAAGCCAATAATTTTTGGCCAGCTGGATTTCTTCCGCTACCACATCCCCATCACGAGGCGGGGGGAATGATTTTCCCTAAATTTCTTATCGATGAAACCAAAAAACAAACCGATAGGGATTTGACGCGTTTCGATTTGGATTTTGATCTTCCTGATCACTTTTTGCCGGATTTTCCTGCCGCTATCTATCTAACAACTCGCCCTGATTTGGATGATGTGTCAAAAGGAAAATTAGTGACAATCACCAATTTCCAGGAGTTATTCAAAGATATTCTGAATCCGAAGCAGCTCGAAGGGTTGCGGTTATTGGTTACTCCTTTTCCACAGCAACAATTCAATGCAACGGGTGACAGACGCAGTTTGAAGCCGCATTTTGGTGTTGCCTGTTTTGATTGCCATGCAAATGGACATACCAATGCATCGACACATACCGTAGGCGATATTCGCCCCAATGAGCATCGCCACAGAATTGATACACCGACGCTACGTGGTCTGTATATCCAGCGATTATTCGGCTCTCAGCGCGCATTGAAAACAGTGGAAGATTTTACCGAGTTTGAACAGCGTGCTGCGTATTTTGATGGCGCTCCGGCGGATGCAACCTTGAAAGGCACTAATATTCTTGAGCGCGGTAGCCAAGTGCATTTTATGGCGGAATTCCAATCGATCCTGGATTTTCCGCCTGCACCGAAATTAAATGTATACGGCAAACTTGATTCAGCAAAAGCCTCGCAAAACGAGTTGCGCGGGCAAGATGTTTTCTTTGGCAAAGGCCAGTGCTCAAGTTGCCATACACCACCGTACTACACCGATAACCTTATGCATAATTTGAAAGTGGAGCGCTTCTTCAAGGAGGTAACTGTTAATGGCCGAAAAGCCTCGGCTGATGGTCCTATCAAAACCTTCCCGTTGCGCGGCATTAAAGACTCACCACCTTATTTGCATGATGACCGTTTACTGACGTTAGCTGATACGGTTGAATTTTTTAATCTGGTGTTGGAGCTGAAGCTGGAAAAGCAGGAGAAGGAAGACTTGGTGGCGTTTTTGTTAACACTATGACCTTTGATGCAGCAGCTAATTGCCATTCGCAATATCAATTAGCTGTTACAGTTCCGGTAGAACTTTTGGACTTTGTGGATGTTACTCTTACGGAGTGTTAGAAAGTTAATAGTTGGGAGCGCCCCTACAGAGAGATCTCGACGGAGGGGGGTATTAGAACCCTGGATTGTTATTTCAGTAGCCCTACCTCCAAAAGTTAAAAAGCCCAGCGATTAGCTGGGCTTTTTGTTAGGTTAGAAACGAAGAAGAATCACATCCTCTCCATTACCTCAATCCCCAACAAATCCAAACCTTGTTCTAGCGTTTTGGCAACAAGGTGACACAAGCGTAAGCGGCTGTCGCGGATTTCGGGTTCTACGCCTTCTTTCAAAATCGGGCAGGCTTCGTAGAAGGTCATGTAAAGGCTGGCGATTTCGTAGAGGTAGGTGCAGAGCAGGTGTGGCATTGCTTCGCGGGCTACTTGATCTAACACTTCGCTGAATTGCAGCAATTTAATGGCGAGCGTTTTTTCCTGCTCGGTGCCGATTACTATGGCATTTTGCAGTGATTCAGGAGCGATGCCAGCTTTGCGGAAAATACTTTGCACGCGAGTGTAAGCGTATTGCAAGTAGGGCGCGGTGTTGCCTTCAAAGCTGAGCATGGATTCCCAGCTGAATACGTAATCGTTGGTGCGAGTTTTACACAGGTCGGCGTATTTCACCGAGCCAATACCAACCTTGCGACCAATCTCTGCAACTTCATCGGTGGTTAATTCAGAATTCTTTTCACTTACTAAAGTGGTTGCGCGCTCAACGGCTTCGGTAAGTAGTTCGGCCAATTTAACGGTACCGCCGGTACGGGTTTTGAAGGGTTTACCATCGCTGCCCATCATGGTGCCGAACGCCAAGTGCTCAAGGCTCACGGATTCACCGACAAATTTTGCTTTGCGTGAAAGGGTGAATACTTGTTGCATGTGCAGTGATTGACGCGCGTCAATGAAATACATAATGCGATTGGCTTTCAACGTGTTAACACGATAGCGCAGTGCGGCCAGGTCGGTTGTGGCATACAAAAATCCGCCGCCTTGTTTTTGGATAATCATCGGCGATGGATTGCCTTCTTTGTCGGCGAGTTCTTGCAGGAACACCACTTGTGCACCGTCGCTTTCTACGGCGAGGCCCTGATCCTGTAATTCTTTTACGACGGGCGCTAAATCGGTGTTATAAAAACTTTCGCCGCGCACGTCTGTGTCTTTCAGTGTGACATTCAGCTGCTGATAAATTTCGGTGCTGTGGTGCAGGGAAATAGTTTTGAATTGTTCCCAGAGTTTCAACATTGGTGCATCGCCCGATTGCAAACGCACTACGTAATCACGCGCTTTATTGGCGAAAGCTTCATCATCGTCAAAATGTTTTTTGGCTTGTTGGTAAAACACTTCCAGATCTTTGAGCGCTATGGCTTCATCGCCTTTAGCTCCCAATTGCTCTTCCAATTCGGCGATCAACATACCGAATTGTGTGCCCCAATCGCCTACGTGGTTTTGACGAATGACCTTGTGGCCCTGGAATTCCAGCAAACGGGCTAGCGAATCGCCGATGATGGTGGAGCGCAGGTGGCCAACGTGCATTTCTTTGGCGAGGTTAGGGCCTGAGTAGTCAATCACCACATTTTGCGGCGCGGCAACTTGTTCAACTTGCAAGCGGGCATCGGTTTGCGCCTTGGCAATCTGCTCGCCCAGCCATTCCGGTTTGAGGTCGATATTGATAAAACCGGGGCCAGCGATTTCTACTTTTTCAGCGATTCCGGACAAATCCAAGGCCGAAACAATTTTGGCGGCCAACTCGCGGGGATTAGTGCCCATGGCTTTGGCGGCGCCCATGGCGCAGTTGGCTTGGTAATCGCCAAAACCGGCTTTTTTACCGGGGGCAATCAGGGCGGGCAGGTCGGCAGGTACGCCCACGACAGCCATGGCGTTAAGGACTTTTTCGTTCAGTAATTCGCGGATATTCATAGGGTTGGGTCAGCTTATTGAATACATAAAATATGGTTAACTATTTAGGCTGCGAATTGTACCCGCGCAGGGTGGGGGATGCTATCTGTTATGGCTGATCAGCCTGCCTGTGACACTTGTCTCCGCAGCGTTGGGCAGTTTGTCTATACTCAGGCCTTCCCCCTCTAACAAGGATTCGACAATGTTAACTAGCCCGATTCCCCAGATCCTTACCCGGCTCGAAAACCGGGTGTTAACCCTGAGTTTTAACCGTCCTGAGCGCAAAAATGCCCTGACATTGGCGATGTATAGTGCCTTGGCGCAGCTTATAAAGGCCGCAGAGGCCGATAACGAGGTGAGGGTACTGGTCTTGACGGGAGCTGATGAGTTTTTTACCAGCGGCAATGATCTGATGGATTTTATGAATGAACCCGAAATTCATGAAAACCACCCAGTCGTACGCTTTATGGAGGAGTTGCGCCACTGCAGCAAACCGGTGGTAGCTGTGGTGCGCGGCCATGCGGTGGGGATTGGCACAACCTTGTTGCTGCATTGCGATCTGGTCTACGCCGCTGACGACGCGCGCTTTCAACTCCCCTTTGTGAATTTGGGATTGTGCCCGGAATATGCCAGTAGTTATTTGGTGCCACGAGTGGTTGGCCAACAAAAAGCGGCAGAATTATTTTTATTAGGTGAGCCATTTTCCGGCGTGGAGGCATCGACGTTGGGGTTGATTACAACATCAGTTCCCGATAGCGAATTGGATGCCTATGCAAATGAAAAAATCGCCTGCCTTGCATTACAACCCCCAGGCGCTGTGCGTCGAACAAAAGCGTTATTGCGTGCGGCAACCGGCGTGGCTGTGGATTCATCGTTGAGCACTGAATATGCCGGTTTTGCGGCGGGTTTGGCTTCAGAAGAATGCAAGGAATCCATTACTGCATTTTTTGAAAAACGAGCACCGGACTTTTCCCGTTTTTAAATCGGACAATTCTTTAATCGTCCCGCTTTTAAAATTCTATTTCTGTCATCTGGAAAACCTATGAATTTCTCATTCGATTTTAAAAACAAAAATGTGTTGGTTGTTGGTGGTACTAGCGGCATTAATCGCGGTATCGCAGAAACATTTGCCAAAGTTGGTGCGCGTGTCGCGGTAGTAAGCCGTGCGCAGGAAAAAGTAGATGATACAGTTACATCGCTAAAAAATTATGGTGCTGCAGATGCGCGCGGCTTTGCCGCAGATGTACGCGAACCTGAATCGATAAAAAATGGTGTTGCAAACATCGCCGATGCTTGGGGCAAATTGGATGTGGTGGTTTCCGGCGCGGCTGGAAATTTTCCTGCATTGGCGATGGGTATGTCTCCCAATGGTTTTCGCTCAGTGATTGAAATTGATTTGCTCGGAACCTTTCATGTGATGCAAGCGGTTTATCCGCATCTGCAAAAGCCTGGAGCCTCAATTATCAATATATCTGCACCGCAAGCTGAAATCCCCATGGCGGGGCAGAGCCACGTGTGTGCTGCTAAAGCTGGTGTGGATATGATTACGCGCACGCTCTGTTTAGAGTGGGGCGCTGAAGGTGTGCGTATCAATTCGATTATTCCGGGGCCAATCGATAACACCGAAGGCATGAAACGCTTGGCGCCGACTGAAGGTCTGCGCGCAGCAGTGACAAAATCCGTGCCTTTGCAACGCATGGGGTCAACGGATGATATTGCTAATGCCTGTCTATTTTTAGCATCGAACTTTGCCAGTTATATCAGCGGTGCAGTAATTCCTGTTGATGGTGGTTGGGCACAGGGAGGGGCAGCTGTTGTAGTTGCCGGATTGGCGGAGATGTTAAAAACGGCGGCACCAAGATAACAACATAAAAAAATCCCCGGACTTAGCCGGGGATTTGAAAGTTTATTCAGCGTAATACTTAGTTTCTATTGCCGCCTCTTCTTGTCCTGTTGTCTGTATACCCCGAGGTTTTAAACTGCGTTGTATTCGAGCCACTGGATCTGCTACTGAACTGCGGCTGTCGCTAAACCGTTGTACCGTCACCACGCTGGCATTGCCGGCTTCATCTACAACAATGTTGAATACATGCCAATGCCTTGCGCTGCTATCGCCAGTAGCAGCATCGGGGGTGAATACATAAATAGTTCCGCGTAAATTCAACGACACACGTGCAGGCGAGTCTGCAATAGTGCCTGTGCCACTGTAAAGTTTTACCAGATAGCGATAAGTACCTGCGTGAGGGAAATCTGGCACTGTAACTACTTCAGGACCAAAGCTGGTGACATCGTCCACATCCAGATCAAATACGACACCATTGACCTCTTCAGTTTTGTTGCTGAAGTAAACTTCGTATTCAACATCTGTTACCGGATCAGGAATAAATAGATGTGAGTCCAAATCTACCGGGTTTTTACCCCAGGTCAGGGTGACAATTGCTGAGCCCTCGGTAAGCTTTAAGCAGTCGGATCTGGTTATGTCAGTAGTTTGTGAGTCTACTGCGATAGTGTCACTCTGGACGTCCGAGATTGAGGTCAGCAAAATTGCGGAGCTTTTGCGTACTGGAATGGAAAAATCACCGTTGATATCACTATAGGTTGTAGTCTGGCCGATGTAATCGCGCCCACTGGAGATAACACGTACATACCCCAAAGGATTGTCGTGGGCATTGCGCACGCAACCGCGCACGTTTATGGTTTCATAAACACTGTCTGCATTCCATGTTGTGAAGTGGGTGACAGTGCCACGATAGAATGACCGGCTATTTTCGTTAACCAATGTGGCTGAGCCTTCCTGAACCCAATATCCCGTTGCCTCGTTGAAATAAAAGAGAGGGATAGTCGCTGCTGCCGTTGCCAGATCAACACCTATGGCGACAGGAATAGAAATGGTAGCGCTGGTGTTGGCTGCCAACTGCAATGAGTTGCCGTCTGCATCATGGAATTTAATATCCACAGCACCAAATGATTGAATGTAGTTAATGGCTCCAGTGTCGGCATTACGAACTTCGTAGTTACCTGGCATAACACTGGGGTCACCGGATGGATCGATCACCGTTATTGTTGGCGTAATGAGGCCGCTCGCCGCGTTTCCATTGGCAGTTACAAATGCATTGGCTGGCAGTTCTACAATCACATTTCCATTGACTGTCAGGCTTGCCGCTGAGCTGCCAGAGAAGCTGGTCAGTTCGTTGATTGGCAGCATTAACGGCGAGCGTCTTATGTCAGGTTGGTCTGCGAAGTTGGCGAGGATTTCAGTGCGTGTAACAAAGCCTTCACGTTGAATATTCAATAAAAAACGGCTGGATAGACCCAAGCCTTCCAAACTATATGCACCATTTGCATCAGTTTGGGTTTCATCACTCATTAGAGTATTCCCATCGCCATCCAGAGCGGTGACAGTCACTTTGGCTTGGGCGATAGGTGTTCCGGTGTGATAATTGTTAACGGTGCCAGTAAGGACGCCTTGAGGCCCACAAGTGATGCTGATGTCGCTCACATCCGCTCTTACAGTAAATGGTGTTCTTTTATTCAGGGTACAGGCTTGGCGGTACGGGGTTTCGCTCATCACAAGTGTGATGCGAGTGCCTGATGCCAGGCGACTGGGAAACGTGAACTCACCATTGGTGTCGATGGCGATACTTTGTGTCCCGGCTTGGAGTTTTAGCGAGCCTTCCAAACCACTGACATTACCACCTAAGGCAAAACCTGTAGCTGCCGATGAACGCACGCTGGACGATGTACTGGTATTGGCACTGGTGTTCGCGCTGGTAGCACTACTATTATTGGCTTTGCTGGTGCTATTGCCATTGCTACTACTGATATTAGTTTGGCTGGAGCTTGAATCGGTAAGTGCATCTTTATCGCCAGTGCTGCCACCGCAGGCGGCTAGCAGTAATACTGTGGATAACGCGAAACTGAGTGTTATTGGTTTCATCGAGCGTTCCTTAATTTATATATTTGTCCGAATCTATTCCAATGGTTAATAGGTGATCATTGGAAGTTGGCGAGATTCTCAAGAAATTTAAAGTTTGTTGCAAGCTAAGCCTGAGTGTTTTGCAAAGAATTCCTCCAGAGCGGTTTGGCTAATTGGTGGTAATGCGAATTAAAAACATCTTCGGCCAGTTTTTTCCTGTTATCCAAAAAGCGCTTTGTTTTTCATCCCAAGCGATGCCATTTAATACTTGTTCGCTATTGTCGAGTTTCAGATTTTGCTTTAACGCTGCCAAATCCATTTCTCCCACCACATGCCCAGTTGCGGGATCTATTTTTAGAATACGATCTTTGTACCAGATATTAGCCCACAGGAAGCCATCCGCAAATTCCAGCTCATTCAGTTGTGAGACTGCGGTACCTGCATCTGTGACTTTTAGCATTTTTGTAACAGCAAAATCGGTAGCGTTATGAAAATATAAGGTGTCGCTACCGTCACTGCGGATCAGCTGTTTACCGTCAGTGGTTAAACCCCAGCCTTCGCCTTTATAGCTGATGCTTTCCAGGTAATTGAGTGTGGTTTTATCGTAGATAAGCAGGGTCTGTTCTTGCCATGTGAGCAGATAGAGTTTGTCTCCCAAGAGGGCAAGGCCTTCCGCGAAATAGTGTGTAGGGATGGTTTGTTTCTTGGTAAAAGGCGCTGAGATTTTTGCCCATGTGCTGGTCGGCTCTGCAATGGGGTAGGTGACCAGTAGTGATTGGTTGTAAAGCCCGCTGCTTTCATAAAAATGGTCGCCATCCACCAATAACCCTTGGGTAAACAGGGTTGGTTTATGGGTGCGTTCGGTGAGTACTTCAAATGGAATAGGTTGTGCGGCATAGACGGCTGTTGGTAGCAGGTTCGCTATACCAAGCAGGCTGGTGCACAATAGTGCGCAAAGAATTTGTTTCACTCGGTTATCCATCTTTACAGTAGAAAGGCCCTCATCATGAAGCGTTTGCGTTCGTTTGTCAGTATTACCTTGATTGGTGGATTTATGGTGATCTTGCCAATTGCCATTTTCCTATGGCTGGTGGAATGGTTGCTGGGTGTGGTTCGCGGGATAATCCAACCATTGAGCCACTGGCTGGTAGAACAAACTGCATTTACCAATCACATGGCAGATGTGTTGGGCGTACTTTTATTATTGTGCGCATTTTTTCTAATAGGTTTATTTATCAAAACCAGTGTGGGTGAATGGGTCCATGACCAGTTGGATGTGTGGCTGACTCGCCTTGCCCCCGGTTATAAAACTATCCGCGAAGTGGTTTCACAGTTGTTGGGCGGTGAAGGTAATACCTCGCTACTTAAGGGTGAGGTATGCCGCGCTTATTTGATGGGGCGCGCGGCGGGGGTCTCAGTGACGGCAATCGTGACAGCGAAACATGGTAACGGTGATTACACTGTGTACGCACCCACAGCCCCCATTCCTACCTCTGGATTTGTGTATCACCTGTCGGCGGAATGTGTAGATCTGCTGCCCCATGTCAGCGTAGAAGAGGCGATGCGTACCGTTATCGCGTGTGGCAGCGGGTCGCAAGTAATCTCGGAAATACCGGCGGTAAATGCCAAATAGCAGAAGTTCCACAGGCAGTTGCGCAAAACGAAAAAGGCCAATAACTGGCCTTTTTCGTTGATATATAAATGAATAGTTAGTAGAGATTTCTATCTGAGTGGCAGGTTACGACTTCTTCTTGGCGGTTTTCGGTTTGGTAGATGCTTTTGCGGGAGCGGCCCCCGTGCTCTTTTCGCTGCTGGGTTTGTTGGCTTTCGCGGGCTTATCTGCTCTGGTTGATATGAGTGAGACATCGACCGGCGGCAATTTAGGGCTTTCGCCACGCTCGCGGCTTTCCACATAGTTCAGCGCATCGGTCACCGCCTGGCTCACCTTGCGTTCTATCTCGACCATATCCTGCGGAGACATAAAGAACGTCATATCCACATCGTGGCGAATATAGCGTGGTGGCAATCGGTTCAGCGCTACACAGGCTACATCAGCGAGAAAATCCCGGTCGCCCTGTTGGACGCGCTCACTTTGGTCGTGTACTTCTTGCACCACCAACCTTTCATAGTAGTTATGCAGAAAATCGACTTCATCGGCCAAAACATAGGATCGGTTGGTCAACATGGCAATACCTCTCTTTATGGAATGCTAAAGAGTATAGACACGGATTATTGCTAGCGTTTGTTCTTGATGATGCCCCTTATCAAAAAGCGTGCGGGGTTCAATGCATTGGCGAGTTCGCGCGGCAGTGGCAATACTTCCTGATTAATCTGTGCAGCCAGCAATTCGGCGCATAGAGGGGTATAAGCCAAGCCCCGTGAGCCATGACCGATATTGATAAATAATCCCTGGTGATAACTTCCTGTTTTATGAATCGCCGCGCGAGCATTTTTGCGTAGCGGGGCAAAGTCATCGGCCATTTTTTCTTCGTGAGGAGCGGCACCTATCAGCGGCAAGTAATCGGGCAGGGTGCAACGAAATGCCACTCGCCCTTGCAAGTTTTCCAGTGTAACTTTTTCTTGTGAATCCGGTCTTTCCCACGCCTCCAACAGCTCTGGCAAAGGTATGCGCAGGCTTTCTAAATTGGTGCGATGGTCCCCTGCACGGACTTCTGTGTCTGTATCTTTTAAATTAAACGTTGCGCCTGTGCAGTGCTGGCCATTGACGGCGGGGCCGATGTAACCCTCACTACAAACAAGCGTATTCAGTGAGCTACTGATATGGGTTTGTGGAAGATAAGTAATTTGTCCTCGAATCGATTTAATCGGCAAGTGTTGTGTAAGCGCAAACGATTTTGCATCGCTGGCATTTGCAATAATAACCACAGGCGCACGCCATTCAGAACGGCCATTGATTTGCCAATACTTATCAACCTGCTCCAATGTTAGCGCCGCGCAATCGGTGACTACGCGAATTATTGGATGGTTGGTGAGTGATTCGCAAAGTTTGCGCGGATTAATCCAGCCAGCCTTGGGAAAATACAATGCAGGGTGGTGGAGGCGCACTCCGGCGATATGAGTTGCCTTTGCTGCATCCACAAATTGCACTAATTCATCGGCGGTGGAAAATTTTTCGCGCAATTGGTCATGGAGTTGCTGTTCAGACTCACAATGAGCCAGTTGCAGTACGCCACATTGCTCGCCGATATGGCTCCAGCGCGAGAGATAAAATTGTTGTGCAAATTGCAGTGCGTGCAAATTAAATTCAGCTTGGGCTTCGTTCTTGGGTGATAGCTTTGCATAGAGCACGCCTTGCGGATTACCAGAAGCCTCTTGTGCAAGCGCTGCGTGGCGCTCAATCAGGGTGATGTTCCAGCCGCGCTCAGCTAATGCGCGCGCACTGGTACAGCCAGCCAAACCACCGCCGATGATTATCGCGTGCTTTTCTGTGTAAAGAGAATCTGCGGCCGCAGCATCAATCGTCCAGGGAACAGGGTAGGGTGAATAGCTACGGGCTTGCAGCGAGTCCTGATAATCAATCGCCGGCTCTTGCTCCATGCACGCTTTTATCATTTCGCGTTTGCGCCCGAACCCGGGTACTTTCTGAATACTAAATCCGGCAGATTTCAATCCCTGTTTAACAATCCCCGCTGCACTAAAGGTTGCTGCGGTTGTGCTCTTATGGCTGAGCTGGCGAATTCTGTTAAATAATGCATCGCTCCACATTTGTGGATTTTTGGAAGGAGCAAAACCATCCAGGAACCAGGCATCAACTTTTGCACATTGACTGGCAAACGCCGGGTGCGGTGTAGCAAGTAGTTGTGCAAAACCAGTTGCTGCATCCTCAATAATCAATGTTAGTTTGATGCGACCATCCATAAAACTCAGGCGATGAAATCCTGTGCCGACAAATACCGGATAAGCTTCGATTAATTGTGCAGTGAGTTCGCCCAACTCGGGCCAGAGTGATAGTGCGCGTTGTAAATCAGTTTTTGTGAGCGGAAATTTTTCTACGCTCACAAAATGTAACTGTGCGCTGGCTGGTGCGGTGGTTAACCACAGTTGCCAGGCAGCCAAAAAATTTAGTCCCGAGCCAAATCCGGTTTCGGCGATGGTGAAGTGTTCGCCGGAATGAAGCTGTTGCCAGCGCACACTGAGTTGGTTGTGGTGTAAAAAAACGTGGCGAGTTTCTTCCAATCCATTGGCGCGAGAAAAATACACATCGCCAAATACACTGGAAAGAGGTTGCCCATCTTCATCCCATTGTAGTTGGGCATGGTCAATTAACGATGAATCGCTCACAAACCAAACTCTGCCACGATTTGCGCGCACCATTGTTGGATGCGCGCTTCACTTAACTGAAACTCGGTTTCTTCATCCAGTGCGAGGCCAACAAAATATTTCTCATCGGGCGTGAGTGCTTTGGATGCTTCAAATACATAACCTGCACGCGGCCAGTAACCACAGGGAGTAGCGCCGCGGTGTACCAATTTGCTGTGCAAATAACCCATTGCATCCAAAAACCATTCAGGGTAACCAACCTGATCGCCAAGGCCATAAAGGGCAATTTTTTTGCCACTGAGGTCGAGCGTGTCCAAATCATCCCAAATTTCTTCCCAATCTTCTTGGAGCTCGCCATAGTCCCATGTGGGAATGCCAAAAATCAGGAAATCGTAAAATTGGGTTTGGATAATCGGAGTGTCCGCGATATTAAAAAAATCCACGCGGCCTTCGCCAATAAGTGTGTGAAGGGCGGTACGAATTTTTTCACCTGCCATCTCGGTGTAGCAGGTGGATGTGCCATAAAACAGGCCGATGGGATTGGTGTCACTCATAATCGATCACTACATTTAATTCGTTGTATCAAACCACTGCTGTCGACCGCTAGAGCAATTGCGCCCAGCGCTGTACCCAATCGCGTGCAAGGGTCGCGGTGTCATCGCCGCTGCTCGCATCCAGCACCAAAGGCTCGCCGATTCGTTGTGCACCCAGATCCTCAAAGGCGGCATCCAACATATGCCCGGCTTCATTAAAGCTGATGTAACTACTATCACCCAGGTTCACCACGCCATAACGGCGGCCAGCTATGCGGGGAAAGTCGCGGGTCAAGTGCAAATACAGTGGTTGGATATTGTCGGGCAACTCACCCGAGCCGGTATTGGAATGGCACAGCAGGATAATTTCTTCAGGATCGCGCGCCAGATCTTCCGCACGGGCATAAGTATTTAAACTGACATGGTGGCCAAGTTTGCCCAGTTCTTCGCTCAATATTTCGGCAACTTGTTCAGCGCCGCCGTAAACGCTGCCAATAAAAATCTGGATTTTGCTCATTGGATGATCTCTATATTTTCTGGGGAAATCCCCATCGTATTAAAGCGCGCCAGCATACCCCAATTGGCGCCAGGCTTCATAAACCATTACCGCGACAGCATTGGATAAATTCATACTTCTGCTGTTTGCGGCCATGGGAATGCGCAGAACCTGATCAGCAGGCAGGGATTCGCGGATGCTGGCGGGTAAGCCACGGGACTCGGGGCCGAATAATAAATAATCACCAGATTGAAACTGCATATCGCTGTGATTGCGCGAGCCTTTGGTGCTCAATGCAAAAATCCGCTCAGGCTTTTCCGTCTCCAGAAAATGCTCCCAGCTTTTATGCAGCTGCAAATCCTGCGTTTCCCGATAATCCATTCCGGCACGGTTTACGCTTTTTTCGTCTAATTTAAAGCCCAATGGTTCAATCAAATGAAGTTGAGCGCCGGTGTTGGCCGCCAGTCGAATAATGTTTCCGGTATTCGGCGGGATTTCGGGCTCAAAAAGAACTATGTGCAGCATTTGGCGTTTTGTACCTTTATGGTCTATGTTCTCTGTTAACGGTTATGTTTCTGGCGTCAATTATAAGCAAGAGTTATTAGTCATCCTGGATAACATTTCGCGTCCGGTTTAAAAAATGGCTGTGTAATTATCGCAGAAATCAGTATTCGAGAGCGTCAATTTGAAACAGCTTGTTGAAAAGATAACCAGCGTTTTGTATAGCGCGAAACGCCAAAATCAAGTGATAGGTGTGGAAATCAGCAACGCTGGTATTGCTTTTGCCCATATCCAGCGCCCGGCGACCCAACAACCCTATTTAGCGCATTGCGATTTTATTCCCGCAGAATCTGGCATTGAATCTACCGAACTCCTGCGCAGTCGTCTGTTCAAGTTAGGCTTATCTGGTATTCCCTGTAATTTGGTAATGAACTCTGGCAGCTATCAATTGATTTTAGGTGAGGCGCCTAAAGTTCCCACTGAAGAATTAGCCGAGGCGTTGCGTTGGCGAATTAAAGATTTGGTGCAATTTCCTATTGCCGAAGCTGTGGTCGATGGTTTTCTGTTGCCGGAAGACAGTGTGCGTGGTACCAGCCGCATGGCCTATGCAGTAGCAACCCAGCGCAAATATATTGAAACTGCTGTTGCTGCGGCGAAAGCGACAGGATTAGAACTAAAAAATATTGATATTCCCGAGTTAGTGCTGCGCAATCTGGCCGAGGCTTGCTGCGATACCAAACGCGGTGTAGCAATTGTGAAATTGCACCAAGGTGGCGGTAGTTTGCAAATTATTCGCGATGGGAATTTATATTTGTCCCGCCAGTTTTCCCTCTCGTATAACGCAGGCTTGCTCGATGATTTACCCGACGAAGCCTTGGTGCTGGAGTTGCAGCGCTCGCTGGATTATTTCGAGCGACAAATGCGTCAGGTCCCGCCAAGCCATATCTATCTCTGTGGCGAAAATGTTACCGCCGATAAATTAACACCTACTATTCGCAACTCACTCGCGGTCACCATAAATTTGCTCGACATTCACAATGGTTTACAAATTGCGAACACCATTCCGGAGCATGTTTGCTCACTTGCACTCTGTGCGATAGGCGCTGCTTTGCGTCAGGATCAAGTGGGGCACGGGTAATATGCAGCAAATCAATTTATACCTGCCGGAATTTCAACCCAATCGCGAATTTATGCGCAGTGTGCATATGTTATGGGGTTTGGGCATATTTGTGTTCTTGCTGACCCTTGTCAGCGTATTCAGTGCGAGCGTGAATAGCGAGCGCGAGCGTGCCCTTGCAGAAAGTCGTGCGAACTTGGAACAGTTGATATTGAGGGTTGCCGAACTGGAAGGGCAGCGTCCCCGTATTAATTTAGCTGAATTGGATGCAGAACTTCTTAAGCAGAGCCAGGAACTTGAGCGCCGCCAACAAATTCTGACCATTATTGCGAATAAAAATTTGGGAAATAACACCGGTTTCTCTGCCCATTTGCAAGCATTGGGGCGTCAATCGTTGCCGACTTTAAGTTTGTCGGTGTTCTCATTGCAGTACGGCGGTAACTACGTTGAGTTCGCCGGTAAAACTCAAGCTGCTGATCAAGTCCCCTTGTACATCCAAAAATTGCGCACAGAAGCCGTGTTTGCTAATTCTGCCTTTGGCGTACTGAACCTTGAGCCAGAAAAAAATTCAAGAGGTATATTCAGTTTTTCGCTGGCGAAACAAGCAGCCGATATGACGAATAAAACGGAAACAAAAACAGCAGTGCAAGCAATGCTTGAATTGAACCAAAAAGCGGGAGAAGAAAATTGATGCCTCCGGCGATAGCAAAAATAATCGACCAAATTGATAGTCGTGTATTACGCGAACGCGTGCTAATTTTTCTCACCCTATTGGCGTTGGTGTTTTTGATTTGGAACTTTCTGATACAAGAAAAAATTGATCGTGAGCGCAACGATATAAAAGTAAAAACTGATCTGGTAATTGGGGAGCAAAGAGCGCTTGAAACAAAATTGAGTACATTGACAATGGAGTTGGCCACTGATCCTGCAATCCAAAAAGGGAACGAGTTGCGCTCGCTCAATGTCAGTATTTCCGAGGTTGAAGAGCGACTCTCGGGCTTGTCGCAAGGGTTGATCGGTGCCGAACAGTTGCCCAGAGTTCTGGAGGATGTGTTGCAACGCACTGCCAGTGTGAAGCTCTTGCAAGTGCAAACTTTGGCTGCAACTGAATTACAGCTGGAGTCTGAAAAAAGCAATTCCAAGACCAACGAAAAAACAGTGCATGTAGGTGCTGGTGTTTATAAGCACAGCGTATTAATTCGGGTGGCGGGAAACTATTCACAGTTAATCCAATTGATGACAGAGATAGAAGCGCTGAATTGGAAATTCTACTGGGAATCATTGGATTACACCGTTACAGAATATCCCAATGCCGAAATTGATATTCGCGTATTTACGTTGAGTTCAGAGGAGGGGCTACTAGGTGTATAAATCTATGGCGGGCTCCTTGTGTGTGGTGCTGTTTTGTAGCGGTGTATGGGCTAACGATGCCCAAGTTGCCAGCATTCGGGATGTGCGCGATCCAACTACTCCATTGGGATACGCCAATACGGGAGTGCAGACAGGTGGAGAGCAATTCGCGCTCAATTCAATACTGATTAGCCCGCAACGTAAATTGGCGACAATTAATGGCAAAGCCTTGCGCGAAGGTGAAGTGGTGCCAGGATCGGCCGATGTTAAAGTTCAGCGAATCCTTAATCAGGCAGTCGTGTTGCAGCAGGCAGATAAAACCTGGGTATTGCGGCTATCTCCCAGTATTCTGAAAAGGCACTAATTGAGTGGAAAAAATAACTGAGGCAGTGGTGATGCATATCAACCCTAAAAAAATTTCCTGCCAATCGGCGAGCCGAGCTGCATTCTTGGTAACACGAAAATTGCAAACTCTGGCTTTGCTTTCTCTATCATTGTTAGTGTTAAGTTCTTGCACGCCTACGGATAAAAGCAATGAGCGTCTGGCCACTGAAGATGCGATTGATGAAGTCGCTGCGCAACAGCGTGAACAAAAAAGCAGTGCTAAAACTGTCCCCTCTGACGTTAATAAAACGCTGCTTAATAATCAGTCCCTCGCTTATGGCGGAGTGGCGAAATCGAGCAATGAACGTTTTGATGTTTCAGTTAGCAATGTACCTGCTAAAGCTTTTTTTCTCGGCTTGGTCAATGGCACTGGCGTTAATGTAGTAGTGCATCCTGAAGTGACTGGTACGGTCACATTGGATCTAAAAAACGTAACGGTAAATGATGTGCTACGCGTAACGCGCGATATTTATGGTTATGAATTTAAACAAGAACGCGGTATTTACACTATCTATTCCAACGCTGTGCGCACAGAGGTTTTCCAAATTAATTATTTGGATGTGCAGCGTGTTGGTGTTTCAGACACCAGTGTCTTAATTGGCCGTGCCCCGTCTTCGAACGAAAACTCCGGTTCCAATTATGGTGCAGGCGGCAATAGCACCAACGAAAGTGCAAACCTATTGAGCATGATCCAAAGCGCCGAGCAGCAAAAAGGTGGTGGGAATGTTGAGCTTTCACCTGGGTCACGGGTGCAAACCCTGAATCGCACGGATTTTTGGAGCTCTCTCAAACAGACGCTAACATCCATTATTGGCGGTGAATCTGAAAGCCGTTCAGTCATCATCACGCCGCAAGCCGGCATGATTGTCGTCAAGGCTATGCCGCATGAATTGAATGCTGTGCGTGATTTTCTGGAGCGTTCACAATTAAGTGTGAAGCGGCAAGTCATTTTGGAAGCCAAGATTTTGGAAGTGCGCTTGAGTGAAGGCTTTGAAGCGGGCGTGAATTGGAATGCAATCAGTGGGCAACTTGTTGCAACAAAAAATGTTCAGGATGGATACCCCATAAACACAGATGGCTCAGGAGCTCTTGTAGGCGAGTTCCGCGAGGTGAGTGGGGTTGTAGGCAGCACGGTTGCCGGTTTAATCCAGGTAACTGATATCACGCAATTGTTGTCGTTGCTTGAAACCCAAGGTGCAGTGCAGGTGCTTTCCAGTCCGCGTGTGTCTACAGTAAATAACCAGAAAGCGGTAATTCGTGTTGGTTCGGATGAATATTTTGTTACTGGCATTTCCAGTGACAACACATCTACTGCTGCGTCAGTGACCAGTACGCCCAATATTGAACTCACACCTTTCTTCAGCGGGATTTCGTTGGATGTAACCCCACAGATTTCCGAAAACGGCGAGGTGATTTTACATATCCACCCCGTCGTCAGTAATGTTGAGGATCAGCAAAAAGTATTTACCGTAGGCGATGAGGAATTTGCGTTGCCTTTGGCACTGCGTGGCATTCGTGAGTCAGACAGCATTGTAAAAGCCAGTAATGGCCAAGTGATTGTGCTTGGTGGGTTAATGACGCAATACAGCGATGATAAAGACAGTCAGCAGCCTTGGCTGGGTGATGTGCCTGTAGTGAATATGCTGTTTAAGAAAAAAAGCAAACTCAGCGCAAAAACAGAATTGGTCATTTTATTGCGCCCGATCGTGGTCGATGACAATGCCTGGGATGCGCAGCTCAACGAAGCGCAAAACAATATGCAGCGCATGGGCGATACTTACCGTACTCAGTAATGGCTGTTAATCGCAACCGGAAATAGCAAACACTGCGGTTTGCCTGCGAGGCTCTCATGTACCGACAACATTTTGGTTTGAACGAACATCCATTTTCGTTAACGCCCGATACCCAATTTTATTTTAATAGCCAAAGCCACCGGGAAGTCCTAAGCACGCTCTTGTTGGCGCTGCGTCACAGCGAAGGTTTTATTAAAATTGTAGGAGAGGTGGGTACCGGGAAAACCTTATTAAGCCGCAAACTATTGGCTAGCCTGGATGACCGGTTTATTTCTGCTTATATCCCCAATCCATACCTTACACCTGATGAACTTAAATGGTTTTTGGCGGAAGAGATTGGCATCACCTATTCGCCGGAAACCCCCTCCTATCAGTTGTTAAAAGAGATTAACTTGCGTTTGGTTGAATTGGCGCAACAAAAGCGGCAAGTTGTATTAATTGTCGATGAGGCGCAAGCCATGCCGCGTGAAACCATTGAGTCACTGCGGTTGCTGACAAACCTCGAAACAGAAAAAAGTAAATTACTGCAAGTGGTGCTATTCGGTCAGCCGGAGTTGGATGATTTATTGGACCGTCCGGATTTGCGCCAGCTCAAACAGCGCATTGTTTTTTCAGAATATTTGCAAACCATCCCAAAAGAAAATTTGCCGGACTATCTCGCCTATAGGTTGAATTCGGCAGGGTATCGCGGCGCTTCATTATTTTCCTATTCCGCAACTGCATTGCTCTACAAAGCCTCCGGTGGTGTGCCGCGTTTGATTAATGTGATTGCACACAAGGCGATGTTGGCCGCTTATGGTCAGGCGGCCAGCCGTGTTAATCGCAGCCATATGGTGCGCGCAATAACCGATACTGCAGAAAGTCGTTCTTTGGGACGTTGGTTGGCGCGGCGTGATTATTGGTTGTGGCCAATGGTGGCCGCAAGTGCCGCTGCGGCCATTGTGTTAATGCCCGGTTTGGTGGGAGGCACATGATGAGCCTGCTCAACGATATGCTGCGCGATTTGTCGCACCAGCACAAACCGACAGAGGCGAGTGCGGCTATGCAGGAATCCGCGCGCGGCATTAATGCTCAGGAGCAGCGTGAATTATTTCATCACACCCGTGCGGCAAAACCATTGCCACGTACTTTTCTTCCAAGTGTGGTTATTTTTTTTCTGGCTTTGATATTGCTATTGCTTTGGAAAATGAATTTTTTTTCCGGTATAGATGCCAACAAAAATGCGTCAACTGTTGACGTTGTTGCTGTCCCTACAAATACTCCATCACCCACAATCCTTACGCGTACCACGTCTACACAAGCTGCCGGTGAACACATGCAGGCTCCTGAACTGGGTGCACGCATCGCTGCGCTCGAGTCTGCAATCAATAATTTATCGGCGGCCGTTGCCAACAACAGTTCGGCCTTGGGTGAAGAGCAAATCGTCGCTGATCCTGATTTTGCTCAAGAAGCAATTTATGAAACTGCATTTCCAGAGTCAGATTCTTTTTTAGCGCAGTCAGATGAAGGTGTCTCTGAGTCTGTCAGTATCCAGGAGCCGTTTGCGCCGCCCTTGTCAGATCAGCCTTTGCATGGGCAATCCGCTCCAGCATCACCGCCGCTAGAGCAGGGTGAGGCGCAATTTTCTATTGAGCCCAATATTAAATGGCAGGATTCACAACAGGCGCAACAAGCCAGTCAATTAGTTGCTCAGGGTCAAGCCCCCATGGCGATAGAAAAGTTACAGGCTTATATCGCCACTGCCGCAACGCCATACCAATCCACAAAAGCCTTGTTGGATATTTTTGTTGCGCAGGAAAATGTCAATGCTATGCAAGCGCTGCTTGCACAAGCTGATTATCTATCGGTGATCGATAAAACATTTTACGGTGCAAAAATTGCCATCATTCAAGATCAGGAATCACTGGCAATTCAACAACTGGAAGCCCACCTGGATCAGGCGGAAAACGACGAAAATTATCGCGCATTATTAGCGGGGCTCTACCAACGCACTGGTATGCAGTTGGAAGCGGCTAATCACTATCGTCGCCTGTTGAGTGTATTTGGTGATAAGCCAACTTATTGGTTGGGTTTTGCGCTTGCGCAAGATGCCCTGGATCAAGACAAGGTCGCCGCTCAAGCGTATCAGCGAGTAAATCAATACGCTGATTTACAACCGCAGGTGCGTACCTACGTTCAGGAACGGATCGCTGCCTTACAACAGTAACCACGCAAGCAGTACTAACTGGCTAAACAACTATGACAAACACTCTTTCGCAAAAGCGCATTCGGATCGGCGATTTATTGGTCGAGAAGAATATGATTTCCGAAACCCAGTTGCAGCACGCATTGCAAGAGCAAAAACTTACTGGGCGCAAGCTGGGTGCAACTCTGGTTGAGTTGGGTTATGTGGACGAAAATGCGTTGCTGAGTTTGTTATCGGCGCAGCTCAATATTCCGTTTGTTGAATTAAAGCAATTTCGTTTTGATCGTGACCTGGTACAAAAATTACCTGAGACCAGCGCGCGCCGTTACCGGGTTATGTTGTTGCGCGAAGATTTCGATGGCTTGTTATTAGGTATGGCAGACCCGACAGACATTTTCTGTCTGGATGAAATACAGCGCATGCTCCAAAAAAATATAAAGCCTGCAGTTGTGCGCGAATCGGAACTGCTGGATGTTCTGGATATTGCTTATACCCGCGCCAGTGAGATTGCCACTCTCGCTGGAGAGTTGGATGAAGAGCTGCAAGAGACCGCGGTAGATTTGGCTGATTTTGCGGTCGACGCGACAGATAGCGAAGCACCCGTTGTGAAACTGCTGCAAAAAATATTTGAAGGTGCGATTAACACCAAGTCCTCGGACATTCATATCGAGCCAGATGAAAAAGTATTGCGCATCCGCAATCGTATCGATGGCGTTTTGTTGGAGCAGGTGATGAATGAAAAGCGCATCGCCTCCGCTTTGGTTGTTCGCTTAAAGCTCATGTCCGGCATGGATATTTCGGAAAAACGTTTGCCACAAGACGGACGTTTCAATTTGAAGGTAAAGCATCACAATATTGATGTGCGTATCTCCACCATGCCGGTGCAATTTGGTGAATCTGTCGTAATGCGTTTACTTGATCAAACGGATGGAGTGCGCCCACTGAGTAGTGTTGGTATGCCGCCACAATTAATGGATCGCTTTCGCAAAGTGATCACGAGGCCAAATGGTCTGGTCCTGGTGACCGGGCCCACTGGTAGCGGTAAAACAACCACCTTGTATGGCGCGCTATCGGAACTGAATAAACCGGAGAAAAAAATCATTACCGTAGAGGACCCGGTTGAATATCGTCTGCCGCGAATTAGCCAGGTTCAGCTGCATGAAAAAATCGGGTTGAATTTCGCCAGCGTCCTTCGCGCAACCTTGCGGCAAGATCCGGATATTTTATTGGTGGGCGAAATCCGTGATGAAGAGTCCGCCGAAATTGCATTGCGTGCATCCATGACGGGGCATATGGTCTTATCAACATTGCATACAAATGATGCAGTGACATCGGCATTGCGTTTAATGGATATAGGTGTCGATGGATATTTGGTGGCGGCGGCTTTAAAAGCCATTGTTGCCCAACGTTTGGTTCGGCGTATTTGTAACAGCTGTATCCAACCCTATACGCCAAATGCAAATGAACAACAATTGTTGGCGGCAGTCGGTAAGGGGCGTGATTTTAGCCAGGTTCAATTCAAGCAAGGTGCAGGTTGCCCGCATTGCCACAATACGGGCTATCGCGGGCGCATCGGTATTTTTGAAATGCTGGAGCTAAATCAGCCAATGGCTGAAGCGTTGCGTGTGAATGATATTAATGCTTTTACGCGCGCCGCTTACGCGATTCCCAATTTTGTTACGCTCAGCGAATCTGCATTAGGTTATGCGATGGAAGGAGTAACGACGCTGGAAGAAGTGATGACAGTTTCTGCACAGATTGACGAAATCTAAACCTCTATAACGCTTGGTGGAAATGCATATCTATGGCGATCTACGAATTCAAAGGCCGCAATGCTGAAGGGCGTTTGATTAGCGGGCAGTTGGATGCATCCAGCCAGGATGCGGCTGCCAACCAATTGTTGGGGCGTGGTGTCACACCGGTTGAAATCAATGAGTTTATTCAAAAACTCAGTTTGTCAGAGCGTTTGGAGCGCGCGACTAATCGCGGCCGTGTGGATGCCGTTGAGTTGATTATGTTTTGCCGCCAGATGCACACCATCACCCGTGCCGGAATTCCGTTGATAAAAGGTTTGCGTGGTTTATCTGCATCGCTGCGCAACTATACCTTTCAGCAGGCATTGGAAGATATTGTGGAGCGTTTGGAGGCGGGCGTTGAATTATCGGCGGCTATGCGCATGCATCCGAAAATATTCAACAACATGTTTGTAAGCTTGGTCAGCGTAGGGGAAAACTCCGGGCGTTTGGATTTGGTATTTAAACAGCTAAGCGATTACATGGAGCGCGACCATGAAACGATTAAGAGTATCAAGACGGCACTGCGTTATCCGGCATTTGTGTTGATCGCGATTACTATCGCGATTGCCATCATCAATATAAAGGTTATCCCTGCTTTTGCGGGCATGTTTGCCAAGTTTGGTGCGCAATTGCCTTTGCCTACACGGATTCTGATTGGGATTTCCGATTTTTTTGTTAACTATTGGCTTTATCTTTTGGTGGGGATTGTGGCTGCAACGGCCTGGATTTATCACTACGTAAATACACCGGAAGGCAGCAGAGTGTGGGGGCGAAAAAAACTGGGTTTGATTGTGGTCGGCGATATTATTGAACGCGCTTCTCTTGCCCGCTATGCGCGCTCATTCGGTTTGATGTTGAATGCGGGCTTACCACTTTCTAATGCGTTGGAGTTGAGCGCGCGCGCGGTAGATAACCCTTATCTTGGCGATAAAATTCGCGGCATCCGTACCGGTGTAGAGCGTGGCGAAGGATTATTTCAGACCCACTTGGTGAGCGGAATGTTCACGCCACTGGTATTGCAAATGATTTCAGTGGGCGAGGAGAGTGGCCAAGTGGATGCCTTGCTGGCAGAGGTGGCTACCTTTTATGAAGGTGAAGTGGAGTACGATGTAAAGCGACTGAGTGACAGAATAGAACCGATTATGATTGTGATTATGGCGGCGTTTGTAACGATACTCGCCTTGGGTATTTTTCTGCCAATGTGGGATATGTACAACATTCAGAAGTGAGGCACTTTTGATCCAGACTTATCACCACGGACGATTCGAATTTTTTGTTGCAGTCATAGTGATTGCAATCGTCGCCCTGGCAGCACTAGGGCGATATTCCTTAATGGCAGAAGATGCGCGCATTTTACGTCTTGAAATTATATCCCACCATTTTATGACAGGTGCCGCGAACATACGGGTTCAATTTTTGGTGGCAAATGTTGGTGGGGAAGCCGATAGACAAAAGCCGTTTCAGGTGTCTGGAAAGCAAATCTATTTTTCGCAGCAGGGGTGGCCGGTATCGGTTGAAGCTCTGGTTGCCGATAATTATCAACCGACTGATGAGGATTGTTACCAGTTATGGCAGCTGTTGCTACAAAACCCAGCTCCAATTGCCAAAGGGGCGACCGCAATCACCCGTAAAGAGTATCGCACCTTTGCACAGACCAATTATTGCCGTTACCAATTCAATAAGGGTGATGCCTATTTTGATTATGTCCCTCTGGATGGCAGCGTGAGGTTTATATCAGGTGCTAATCCTTAATATTAAATGTTTTACAAACTGGTATTTTTTGAATCCTTAGCTATATTTTGCTTTAACTAAATTCGTTTTTGTTCGCAAATGGTACAGATCTTTGTGAGCTTCAAGGATGTCTAATTTATAAGGTTCGGCTTTATCGAGTCAGCCATAATTATTTTTTCTCTATTCCTGGTACGGAGTTTTTTATGAAACAGCAATCTGGTTTTACCTTAATCGAATTAATTGCGGTAATTGTGATCCTTGGGATTTTGGCTGCGACGGCGATACCAAAGTTCGTGGATTTATCTACTGCTGCGCGCCAGTCTGCTTTACAGGGTATCGCAGGGGCTTTGGCTAGTGCTTCCGCATTGAATCATGCAAACAATATTGCTGAAGATGCAGGTCTTACGGTCAGCACTAAGACTCCGGTTGTCAGTGTGACAAAATGTTCTGATGTAGGGACTTTGTTGGATGGTGGTTTACCAGCTACTTATACAATAACTCCAGATACAGCAATTGCTGATGGGGCATTCGCTGATTGCATAGTCGATTATGCGGATGCAGCCATTACTGTACCTACTGCAACTTTTAGAGCATATGGCGCAGTTCCAAAGCCAACCCCAACACCATAAAATAGTAAATTGAGCAGGTGATGATTTACAGTGAGCTACAAAGCCAAGGGCTTCACGCTGATTGAATTAATTACCGTAATGATATTGGTCGGTATTGTGTCAGTTGTGCTTGTTTCCCGGGTTGGTTCCGTAGCCTCTGCTCCAATTCAATCAGGCCGCGATGATCTCATCGCGGCTTTATTTTTTGCGCAGCAAACTGCAATGATGCGGCCCAATATTACGGTGGTAATCGACGCTCATTCGATCAGTGTTAATGAAAATAATGTCGCTATTCGTATTTCAAGTGATCACTATCCATTAGCCATGCCCGCCGGGGTTACGCTTTCTTCGGCAACACTCACTTACGATAAATTAGGCAGAACAACCGCAACTAACATTACGCTGACCGGCTCCGGTAATAGCAGCGGTGTTTCTGCTCGTGTCAGGGTGGAGGCCAGTGGGTATGCCTTCGCAAATTAAGCAAGCCAGGCCAAAAAACGGTTATCAGTTCGGCGTGAGTTTGATCGAGTTAATTGTGTTTATCGTCGTCATCAGCATTGCATTGTTGGCGTTGGTAGGAGTGTATCAGCAGGCAACAGCGAGAAACGTTGATCCCCTTATTCGCGCGCGTGCATTGGAAGCGGCTCAGTCAAAACTCGATGAAATCATTGCGTTGAAATACGATGAGAAAACACCCACCGGTGGCGTTCCTGCTTGCAGCGCTTGCGACAATACCCGCGACGATAATATGAACGATGTTGATGATTTCAACGCGAGAAGCGATGAGCCCTATCCAGGGTATATTCGTAGTGTCACCGTTACGACCAATAACAACATTAAATTAATCACGGTAAGCGTAACTACCCCAACAAGTGAAACGATTCTGCTTGCGGTTGAACGAGCAAATTTTTAATGAACATCTTTCTATTGCAATATAGGGATATGTCATTAAAAAGGATGCAACCTCAGACAGGCTTCACCCTGATTGAATTGATCACCGTTATTGTCATCCTTTCTATTCTTGCCACTATAGGTACAGGCTTCGTGGTGAAAGCCACTGAATCCTATCAGCGGACGCAAACGCGTGGTTTACTTGTTAATACGGCGCGGCAAGCGTTGGAACGTATGACGCGGCAACTGCGTGTGGCATTACCTTATTCGGTGCGTATCACTAATAGCGGGAGCTGTATTGAATTTATGCCAATAGCGGCAGGAGGAAATTATTTAGCTCCTGTACCGGATAGCCAAAACCTTGCAGCAGCAACGGCAACTATTGCTGCATCGCCGGTGGTGATCGATTTCGGAACGCCCAGGTATGTAACCATTGGTGCGATGGCCGCAACTGAAGTCTATGGCTCAACGGCAGTATCGCGTGCCGGTTATTCCAGCGGGAATATTGTGTTAACAGCCCCTAAAAGTTGGCAGCGCAATTCCGTTAATAAGCGTTTTTATTTGCTCGATAGCCCTCAAGCATTTTGTTTGGTTGGATCGGAATTGCGTTTCTATGCCGATGTCCCGGTAGAAAATTCTAATGTTACTCTCACGTCATCTTATTCCATTGTTGCTCGCAATGTTTCAGGCGCAAATCCTTTCGGTTTGCAAAATGGAAGTGAAAATCGCCAAACACAAGTCGCTATTTCATTAACGTTTGCCAGCGACGGCGAATCACTGAGCTATCAACAGGGGGTATTCATTCGCAATGTTCCCTAGTCCTGCACGCAAAATAATGTATCAATCCCAGCGTGGTTTTTTAATACCGCTTGCGCTCTTTATATTGGTGGTGATGGGGTTGTTGGCATTAACTATTTCTCGCACCAGCATGCAAACACAAACTTCAGCAGTGCAGGAAATGATGAGCGTTCAAGCGTTTTATGCTGCAGAGAGTGGTGCCCAGCGCGGCATGCAACGCTTATTTTTCAATGCAAGTATTAGTCGTACAGATGTAAATGGTCGCTGCGCAAATTGGAATCAAACATATAATTTCACCAGCAACGGACTTAAGGCCTGCAGCGCGCAGGTTAGTTGTAGTTTTACCAATGATGCCGGGAATATCCGCAGTTTCTACACCATTACCAGTGTTGGTCGTTGTGGTGTAGATCAATATCGGGCAGAGCGTACTATTCGCGTTGGCTCTTTTACGGAGCAAGAATAAATGCAAACATTTGCCTGCGTTCGTTCTTATTTTATAAGTTTTCAAAAACAATTATTGCTCATGTATTTGGTTGTGGTTTGTTGCACTGCTAATGCAGCCACTTACAATCTTTCAACGGGTGTTTATCCACCTTGTAAAACACCTCTCAACATCGATAACCCGTGGAGTGTAAGTGGTTCGACTTATACATGTACTGGAGACGCCAGGGTAATTTTGGCAGCTGGCGATACCATCGTCTCTAACAGCGCTGCAACTGTTCATGCCAACAATGGTTTTTCGTTGGCCAGCAATACTACGGTTGGCTCCTCTGGTACGCGAATTAATCTCACTTCAAGCTACGGAACTGTTACTTCTACTGGTACGAGTGCTGTTTACGGGAACGTAAATGCGGGCAGCGGTGCCGTTACTCTTGTTAACACTACTATTAATGGAACTTTGACCTCGACAGCGGATATCGCTTTAACAGGGGGGAGTGTTACCGGTTTAGTGACTAGCTCCAGCAACAGGATTACAACCAATGGCACTAACTTGGGTGGTGGCGCAACTGCAAATAACGGTATGACAATTACCGGTGGAACTATTGTAGGGAATTTTGTTGCATCGAATGGCTCTGTCGCTTTGTCCGGTGTGACTATGACGAGCGGTAGCATTACAGGCCCGAATTCGGTAACTATTGAAAATGGCAGTGTTCTTGGATCAGGCTCTTCATCTATTACTATTAATAGTAATTTTGGTGAAATTTTAGTTAGTAATTCTACCGTCTATGGCAACTTGACTGCGCCCAATTATTCAACTGTGAGGGTGACTAATGGCGGTAATGTTTATGGTACATGCTTACCTAACTCCACACCGGCAAATGCTTGTAATGCCGCACCACTTCCTCCGACCCCAATGAATTGTTCTGCAGGTGTGGCCAGTGGAATCACTGGAAATTATTTTAATAATCGTACTCTTACTGATCCTTCTACTGCCTTGCGCTCAGATGCGCCAATTGATTTTAACTGGGGTTCTGCTGCTCCAGGTGCGACTGGCATTAATGCGGATAATTTTTCTGTTCGCTGGACGGGATATATCCGTGCAACCCAAACCGGTGCTTACCGTTTTCAAACGGTTTCAGATGATGGTGTACGTTTATATATCAATGGAACCTTGGTTATTGATCGCTGGAACGATCATTCTTCCACTACAGATACTACGGGTGATTTCAATCTTGTCGCTGGAAATACCTACAGTATTAGATTGGAATATTACGAAAATGGCGGTGATGCAGTAATACGTTTGCAATGGCGTTTGCCGGGAGCAACTTCTTATGTTGCGATCCCCGGTGGACCAACACCTACACTCGGTGTTGGATTATATGAGTGCGTGCCTGTTGCCAAACCACCGATAAGTTCATGTGCAAGTAACTCCAAATTGATAGCAGGGATTTCGGGCAATTATTTTAATAATCAAACACTGACTGCACCTGCAACCTCTGTCCGGCTCGATGGGCCAATTAATTTCGATTGGGGCGCTGGCACACCAGGCCCAACAGGTATAGGTGTAGACAATTTTTCGGCTAGTTGGAATGGTTATGTGTATGTGACCCAAACGGGTGTGCATCGTTTTCAAACTACATCAGACGATGGTGTGCGTTTAACCGTAAATGGCGATCTATTAATTGATCAGTGGAATGATCATTCTTCCACTACACATACTACTGCTGCAGTGAATTTGGAGGCAGGAAAAGCCTATCCAATTAAGTTGGAGTTTTATGAGAATACCGGTACAGCGCTAATTCAGTTGCGTTGGCAAACTCCCGGAAGTGCTGCTTATGCTGCGATTCCTATTGGCGTAAATGCATCGCCAGTTACGGCGCCAGGCTTGTATCAATGCAATACGATTGCAGGCTATGCCATTTCACACAGTGGTACAGGGGTTACTTGTGCAGGGGAGACGATTACATTTACCGCAGTGGATTTTGATGGCATTCCTATAAAGCCTGTTAACGGGACTAATCTTATTCTTGGCACATCATCAACATCAAGCCAGTGGGTTAATGGCAATACTGCAGGGTTTGACGGTACGACGAATAGCGTTACCAAAACATTACGCCAACCTGTGCCTGCAACGGTCAATATTGATGTTCGCGATAATAATGGTTTGGTGGAGCTAGCAACGAAAGATCCTTCCATTATTTTTTCCGATGCCGCATTAAAATTCAGCAATATTCCAACGCAAGTAGCGGGAGTCGTCGATAACAATATCACTCTGAGTGCGGTAAAAACGGATCAGGTTACCGGTGCTTGTGTGCCGCAGCTCAGTGGAAGCAAAACAGCGCGAATAGCCTTCTCTTGCATCAACCCAACGTCGTGTATAAGCACAGAGCAGCTCACATTAAATAATTTGGCCGCGAAAGCGAATAACGCAGGTGCGACGATTACGTATAATACTGTAACGCTAAATTTTAATGCATCTGGTATAGCGAGCTTACCATTCAGATATACCGATGTAGGTCAGGTGCAGCTGCATGCGCAAGTAGATTTACCCGGATCAGTTAACGATCCAGCAGTGACCGTTAGCGGAAGTAGTAATTCTTTTGTAGTGAAGCCTTATGCATTAAAAGTAACCAATGCAGCGCAATCGGCGTCGCCATTTAAAGTTAATCCAGGTAGCACAAATTCCGGTGCAGGTTTTATTCCCGCCGGTGAAAAGTTTAATGTAACTGTTAAATCTTATAATGCGCTTGGTGCCGTTACACCAAATTTTGGTAATGAAACAACTACATCTGAGCGCACTAAAATCCAATTGCAAATGGGTTGCCCAGAGCGAGCCGATGAAAACGCCGCAGCTTGCGCGACAAGAAGGCCTGATTACCCCAGTGGGGCTAGTGCCGGTAATTTAGCAATTGAACCTTTCTCGAGTTCGGTTACTGGTGGAGCTGTATTTCCTGCGGTTTGGAATGAGGTAGGAAGCTTCAAGTTAGAGGCCAATTTATCTGGTACTGGATATCTGGGGGTAGGGACTCCTGCCAAGATAACACCAAGTGAGATCGTTGGCCGTTTTTATCCAGATCGTTTCAACCTTACAAGTTCTTCTGTGGCTAACAGCTGCGGTTCATTTTCCTACATGGGGCAACCGCTCACACTTAATTACCTGATACAGGCACTCGGAACTTCAGGAAATGTCCTGAATAATTACGGGCCAGCCTATGGTGCTATGCCCACTATTGCTTATGTTTCAGAGAATGCAGATGCTGGGGTCAATCTTGCGCGTTTTTCTGACGGGATCACTAAAACCTGGAGTAGTGGAGCGCTAACGGTGAATTCATCAGTTGCTATGTTTGACCGTTCAACACCGAATGGAATGTATGATGGACCCTACGGTGCTTTGCAGATTGGTTTGCAACTGGTGGATACATTTGATTCGCGCAACCTTCAAAATTTAGATATGAATGCTTCAGCAACTGGCGTTTGTAGCGGCTCAAATTGCACGGCGAAGCGTTTGGGCAGTGCTTTATCAATGCGCTTTGGCCGCTTGCGTCTGGACGATGCTTTTGGTCCAGAAACTGCCAGCCTGCCGGTGAATTTTGTCACTGAATATTGGACGGGCGCTAATTTCGTGAAGAATACAAATGATGGCTGCACAAAAATTTTACGCAGCGCTATAACCTATCCGGCTGGAAGTATTTTAACCCCCGCTAATCTACAAGTGCCATTAACGGGTGGTACTACAACGGGTAATTATGCATCTATAACCCCAACAGAAATTGAGTTTTCCAGTGGTGATGCGAAACATTATTTCTCGGCTCCGACAGGTGGAGGGCAGGGTGCGTTTACAGTTAGGGTTGATTTAACAAGTTACCCTTGGTTGCGTTTTGATTGGAATCAGGATGGCAATTATGCTGATACGAGTTTACCAACTGCACGCTTTGGTTTTGGTAGCTATAGAGGGCATGATCGCGTGATTTACTGGCGTGAAGTGTTTAATTAATTTTTTTGGTGTAATAAAAGAACCCAGCTATGGAAATGACCATTACGACTCCCAGTTTATTGTTTCCGGCGATTTCATTATTGATGCTGGCTTATACCAATCGTTTCGTCACGCTCGCTAATGTAATTCGTCAATTGAGCAATCTGGAAAACGCGCAGAGCCGCGACATAGTGATCCGCCAAATCGAAAACCTGCGCACGCGCATGACGGTGATACGTCTGATGCAAGCTTTTGGGGTCTTGTCATTTGTATTTTGTACTTTGTCGATGTTCTCGTTGTTGCTTGGGCTTTACGAAGCAGGGCTGTACTTATTTGCCGCGAGTTTGTTGTTATTGGTTTTATCGTTATTGTTTTCGTTTTATGAAGTTAATATTTCAACAACGGCAATCAATATTGAATTGGAAAAGTTCGATGAAGAATTGAAGCGACGGAAGCATTAGGTCAGCATATTCAATATAGAGAATGAAAAAGAGCCACGTGTGTGGCTCTTTTCATTAAGCCGGCGAGATTAATTGCCGCGCTCCGTTGAGGATTCAAGACGGATATCCACTGCCAGCTCATCGGCAATCTTATCCAGATAGTCATAGAGCTCATTCATATCGACCGATTTAGGCACTTCAATTATGCCAGTGGCCTCAAACAGCGGCTCGCCCGACCAAGGCATACTTGAGCACGCCGTTTCCAGCTCGCCCATGTTAATATGGCGGACGGCAAAGGCTTGGGCTATTTCCCGCACAATACCGGGTCTGTCATTGCCTACCACGCTAAAGCTGAATTCGCGGCAGTCCGGTTTAGCGGCATTGACAGCATCTTCAATGACGATCTTAAAACCTTTGTCAGACAGTGCGTTTAGGGCAGCACGCAATTCGCCTTGATGGACATCTGCCACCGCAACCTGAAGGATTCCAGCAAATTTTCCGGCGAGTTGAGCCATGCGGCTTTCCAGCCAGTTGCCGTGGTGATCGCTAATTGCTTGGGCTAGTTGCTCAACCACACCGGGGCGATCATCGCAGAGAACAGTTAAAACCAGTTGTGTATTCACGGTAATTCCTTATTGTTCGGGATAATTGATAAACGAAGATTACTCCGCTTATTGGTGCCGGACAAGTCGAGCTTTAGGGTGTTGGAGTTACTTGATGCAAATAGAGAAACAGAGGCGTAGATGATTATCCCGTATGAACAATTATCGAGCGATGCATTACAGGGATTAATAGAAGAATTTATTACGCGTGAGGGAACCGATTACGGAGTTGATGAGGTATCGCTCAGCACTAAAGTTGAACAAATCAAGCAGCAGCTAAAGCGTCGCGACATTGTTGTGGTGTTTGATAATGCTACCGAGTCGGTGAGTATTTTATCGCGCCGCGATGCAGAACTTTTGGAGCAATAAAGCTCCGTCATTTTAAAATGCTTTTTAGCATAGCGAGAAAATAGTGAATCATTTATTTTTACATTGTCGTGCCGGATTTGAAAAAGAATGTGCGGCAGAAATTACTGACCTGGCCGGCGAGTTAGGCATTTATGGTTACAGTAAAACCAAAGACAGTAGTGCATATGTGGTGTTTATTACTCATGAACCAAATGGTGCAGAATTAATTGTTAAGCAGCTGCGCTTTACCCGGTTAATTTTTGCTCGCCAATGGTTTGCGAGTGCAGGCTTGATCGATGAGCTACCGGTTACTGATCGCGTAACCCCTTTGCTTGCGGCGGCAGAAGCTTTGCCGCGCACAAAGGAATTGGTAATTGAAACTGTAGATACCAATGATGGAAAAGAGCTGTCAGGTTTAAGCAAAAAATTTACTGCACCGTTTGAGAAAGCACTGAAGGCGAATAAATTATTTCAGCCGAGCAGCCACATGCGATTACATTTGGTATTTATCTCTGGCACTCAGGCATATTTGGGCGTTGCGCCAATGTATAACTCATCGCCCTGGTCTATGGGGATTGCGCGTTTGCGTTTGCCCAAAGAAGCACCTAGTCGTGCAACTTTAAAGCTGGAGGAGGCTTGGCATCACTTTATCCCTGCCGATGAATGGGATTCGCGTTTAGCCTCGGGAATGCGCGCTGTTGACTTGGGGGCTGCTCCGGGTGGTTGGACTTGGCAATTGGTGCAGCGCGGTATGTATGTTGAAGCGGTCGATAACGGCCCAATGGATAAAAGTTTATTGGAGACAGGGCAGGTGCTGCATATTTTGACCGATGGGTTTTTATATGAGCCGAAAAAACCGGTGCAGTGGTTGGTGTGCGATATTGTGGATAAGCCTGCGCGTGTTACAAGCATGGTGATTGGTTGGTTTACGAAAAAACACTGCCGTGAAGCTATTTTTAATTTAAAGCTTCCAATGAAGCAGCGTTATCTTGAAGTGAAGAAATGCGAGGAGCGTATACGCAAAGAATTGGAAAAAGCAGGCTTTCATGTGGACATTCAATTCAAGCAGTTATATCACGATAGAGAAGAGGTTACTGGTCATCTGCGCGTTTCTTAAGCGCGCAGATTTTTTAGTGATAAGCCGTGCGATCATTTTGATCGGCAGCAGTATGAGCCAGCACCCATTCGGTGAGTTGTACCCAGTCCTCAATTAATGTGCGCATCAATGTCATATGGCTGGGCGGAAGGTCATTCTGTTTTAATGCCTGTTCGCCAATATCGGTTAACACAGACACAATCTTACCGATGGTATGTGCTTTGAGTGAATTTAAAACTTCTACATTTAGTAACATTTCGCCTGTGAAAGTCGAGTGTAAGTCCTCGTAGGATACGGACGTAGTATTATCTATAGTTTGTTTAACAGCGTGAGCCAGCAGTGGATGGTTATTTCGTAATAGACGAAAAGTCAGCTCCAATGCTTGGCGACTAAAAAAATCGGCGGGCATATAATCGCTTATAAGTGTCCGAGACATCGAACAAGATTCCTCGGTAGTTAACTCTTTTCCTGAATGATTTTCCATTGAGCTAATGATAGCAATCACTTGGCTATTTGCCGAAAATTTTATAGACGATTTAAAACTATGAATGAAGCAATTGATAAAAGTTTGGATGCTTCAGGGTTGTTGTGCCCTGAACCAGTAATGATGTTGCATAAAGTTATGCGAGAAGCGAACAGCGGAAATATAGTGGAGGTGATAGCAACTGATCCTTCGACTTTACGCGATATTCCCAAGTTTTGTTTATTTCTTGGCCACGAATTGATTTCACAAAAAGAAGCCGATATGCGCTATTTTTTTTATATTCGTAAAAGTTGAATGTTTTTTAATTCTGATTTTTTGGTTATAAATTTCTGTTGGTTTTTAGATAAGCACAAAAAAATAACGCCGCGACTGCGGCGTTATTTATAGCTGCTAAACACAACAATTAGTCCATGCCATCAACCAGCATTGAAATCGCGGCCATTGCTTCAGGGTCTTCGGCTTTGATTTTGTTGGCAATTTGATGCTGGAAAAAGTAGCGGAATGAGTCGCTTGCTTGAGCTTCGTACAAAGAATCGTCACCCGGTAATACCGGTGTGCTGACAACTTTAGACGGGTCACTGATCATGGCGTAAACACTGCCATCAAAGTGCAGGCTCCAGCTCACGACCTCTACTAGCGATAGTCGCTTGCTGTCAGGTACTGCCAGTACGGCATGCGTCCCAATAGTATCGGGCAGCTCCTGAATTACATCGTCGCCGCTATCGCATTGAATTTCGTAATACTCCGCCGCAGTTTCCAGCTCAATGATCTTGTGCATGGGGGCTTCGAAGAACAACTCATCTATGCCCGGGTCGTAATAACCTTCCCAGTGACCATTTAACGGATCACATAGGTCGGGACAGGGCACTATGTCATTAAGCCAAGGCACTAAACCGACCACTTCGCCGTTAGCGCGCAATCCCCAGCAGAGGATCTTAAGGCTGTAGAGTTTTTCGGAGCTGGTATCGTTGGAGTAGAGCATTTCCAATCCGTCTAATTCTGGAGCTAGACGGATAAAGCGCTCATCGTGAAGGGCTGAATAGGTTTTCCTGGTGAAGAGATCAACCACATTATCCATGTTGTGGCCAGTGTCCGAGATCTTCATAATACTACCCCCTTAAGTGAGGCAGATCCTGATGGAAAAAATCAGGCGCCGAACGATGGTTTTAACGTCACCATCACTATATAAAGTATATGCTAAATCCCCAAAGCACAACTGCTATGGGCAACTTTTTTATTCCATAGGTTTATCTTGCGTTTGGTTTTTCCGCAAATTGAATCTATAGGTACCATTTTTCTAATCTAAGCGAGTGGTTATGAGAATAGTTGCGGATGAAAACATCCCACTGGTGAATGCATTTTTTGGCCACATGGGTGAAGTTGTTTGTTTGCCCGGCCGCACCATGACGGCAGCTGATGTTCGCGATGCTGATGCCCTGATTGTCCGTTCGGTGACCAAGGTAAATTCCACGCTACTGGCAGGAAGCAAGGTGAAGTTCGTCGGTACTTGTACGATTGGTATCGATCATCTTGATCAATCTTATCTGGATGCCAATGACATTCAATGGTCAAGCGCACCTGGATGTAACGCCAATTCGGTGGTCGAGTTCGTCTATGCGGCGCTGTGTCATTTGGATATCAATTGGTTGCCAGTCAAGTTCGGCATTATTGGTTGTGGCAATGTAGGTGGATTGCTTTACAAGCGATTAAAAGCGCAAGGCGTTGATGTGCGTTGTTACGATCCTAATCTAGACGCGACGCAAAACCCGGATCTTACCAGTCTTGAAGAGGTTCTAGCTTGCGATGTCATTAGCATGCATACACCACTGGTAACTATTGGTCCTTATCCCAGTTTTCATCTATTAGGGCGCAAAGAACTACAGCAATTAAAAACCGGTGCGATACTAATTAATTGTGGTCGTGGGCCGGTTATTAATAATCAGGCGCTGTTTGATATTTTAACCGAACGCCATGATCTACGTGTGGTGTTGGATGTGTGGGAGCCTGAGCCCGATATCTCACTGGAATTGCTTGATAAGGTTTTGCTCGGTAGCCCCCATATCGCTGGCTACAGCTACGATGGCAAATTAAATGGTACAGAGATGATCTATCAGGCACTTTGTCGCCATCTCGATAAAAATCCCCAATCGTCTCTCGGTGAGTTAGTTCCACCGCTGACAAATAATCAGCTGCGAATTAATGAAAGCATTGCGCAAGAGAATAATATTTTTAACATCGCCAAAGCATTAATTGAGCAAGTTTACGACATAGCGGCTGACGATGCTCGCCTACGTGCGGTAGCGAGGCAGGCACTTGCTGGTCAAGTTGTTTTTGGCGAAGGTTTTGATGGTTTACGCAAGCATTATCCCATGCGTCGTGAATTCCATAACTATCAAGTAAATTTAGAAAACATCAGTGATTCTGATAAGCAATGGTTGCAAGTATTAGGATTTCACTGTGTTTAAACTTGGTTTGATTATTAATCCTTACGCTGGCTTAGGTGGAAGCGTTGGGTTGAAAGGTTCTGACGGTGATGCCATTCGCGCTGAGGCATTTGCGCGTGGAGCTGAGCCGCGTGCTTTGCAGCGAATGGAGCGGGCACTTCAAATTGTTGTCAGTTTTAAAAAAAATTTGGAAATAGTGTGTTTCGCGGGTGATATGGGGGAAACCAGCGCAAGATCTTCCGGTTTTACTACTCAGGTCATAGGTGCTGCGCAACAGCAGCCCAGCAGTGCACAAGACACTTGTGCCGCCGCTAGCGCGCTTATGCAGCATGGAGTTGATTTAATTCTATTTGCCGGCGGTGATGGCACCGCACGTTTAATTGCCGATGTCGTGGGGACGTCTCAGCCAGTACTGGGTGTGCCATGCGGTGTGAAAATGCATTCCGGTGTATATGCGAATGCTCCAGAAGCCGCGGGCGAAATTCTTAAACAATTATTGACCGGTGTGGTGGTAAATGTTGTTGAACGCGATGTAAAAGATATTGATGAAGATGCTTTTCGCAATGGTCAGGTACGCGCGCGTTTTTATGGCACTTTATTAGTGCCGGAAGATTCACAGTTTTTGCAGCAAGTGAAAAATGCGGGTACCGAGCGCGACGAATTGGTACAGCTGGACGTGGCCCAAGAAATGATTGAGCAACTGCAAGCGGATACACTGTATTTGGTTGGTCCCGGTTCAACAACCCATCTTTTTTTACGAGAACTTGGATTGGATGGCAGTTTGCTGGGTATTGATCTGCTGTTAAATAATAAGCTCATTGCTACTGATGTGAGCGCCTCGCAAATCCTTATCCAGCTTGAACAGTTTTCTGGCCCGGTAAAAATGATTATTACTGCAATTGGTGGGCAAGGTCATATTCTTGGTCGTGGCAACCAACAATTCACTCCCGCTATTTTGCGTCGCATTGGCAAAGAGAATATTCATATCATCGCCGCACGCGGAAAAATTTTGGCGCTCAATGGCCGCCCTTTATTGGTGGATACCAATGATCCTGAATTGGATGTGACATTCGGGGGGTACCGACCGGTAATTACCGGCTACCGTGAAACTATTATGTATCCAGTAGGTTATGCCATAGAAGGCACGCAGTGATGCAAATTATTATTGATCGCCTTGCTCAGCTTGCCGAAAAAATCCGCACCCAAACTGAAATTGATAGCCATCGTGTATTTCATGGCCGTGGGCGTACGTTTCCGGGTTTGGAGTTTGTGACAATTGATTATTTTCAGCCGGTAATTCTCGTAACGCTTTTTTTTGAGCCACCAGCTAATTGGTTGGATGAACTAGACGCACACGTGCGGCAGCTATTTTCATCAACGGAATCTGCATTGGTGATCCAGCACCGTTACCTGCCAAATGTTCCCAGTGAGATCGTGTGGGGCGAGTTACCGGAATCGATTTACGCCCGTCGCGGAAATTCGTTGTTTAATTTGCATCTCGCGCAACAACAAAACTCCGGTTTCTTTTTGGATATGGAATCGGGGCGACAGTGGCTTGAACAGCATGCGGCCGGAAAGCGGGTATTAAACTTGTTTGCTTATACCTGTGCATTTTCAGTAGTGGCGATTGCAGCAGGGGCAGAAAAAGTCGTGAACGTGGATATGAGCAGTGCCGCGTTAAATGTAGGGCGAGCGAATCACCAGCTCAATAACCTGGCTAAGAGTAAAAGTGAATTTGTAGCGGAAAATATTTTAAAGTCCTGGAGTCGTGTTAAAAAACCGGGACCTTATGATTTGGTTATTATTGATCCGCCTTCTTATCAAAAGGGCAGTTTTATTGCGGAAAAAGATTATGCCAAAGTAATTCGGCGTTTGCCGGAGTTGATGCCAGAAGGTGGTTTGGTATTGGCCTGCTTAAATGCACCCGAATTAACTGAAGCTTTTTTAAAGCAGCAGTTCGACGAGCAGTGCTCGCAAGCAATATTTGTTGAGCGCGTAAAAGCCCATGCAGACTTTCCGGATATTGATCCGGAACAGCAATTGAAATTGTTGGTATATCAACTTTCTGCCAGTGTTCAGTAGGCATAAAAAAACCAGCAAAATGCTGGTTTTTTTATGCTTGCATTAATTGCGATAACTTACTGCGAATAGCGCGATAAGAAATTGCCGAAGCGTTGAATGGCTTTGGTTAAATCATCTTCGCGCGGTAAAAATACGATGCGGAAGTGATCCCGATTGGGCCAGTTAAACGCTGTACCTTGCACTAACAATACTTTTTCCTGTAATAGGAAATCCAGAATCATTTGCTGGTCATCTTTGATGTTGTACATGTTCAAATCCAGTTTGGGGAACAGGTACAAGGCGCCTTTGGGTTTTACACAGGACACGCCGGGAATATCGGCCAGCGCTTTCATTGCAGCATCGCGCTGGTCGCGCAAACGGCCGCCGGGAATAATTAATTCGTTAATACTTTGATAGCCGCCAAGAGCTGTTTGCACTGCATACATCGCGGGCACATTTGCACACAAGCGCATGGATGACAGCATTTCCAAACCTTCAATGTAACTGCGTGCACGATGTTTGGCTCCGCTGATCACCATCCAGCCAGAGCGGAAACCGGCTAAGCGATAGGCTTTAGACAAGCCGTTAAAGCTTACGCAAAGGACGTCCTGCGCCAACTTGCCCATGGGGATAAATTCGGCGTCGTCGTAGAGGATTTTGCTGTAAATCTCATCGGAAAAAATAATCAGGTTGTGGCGGCGCGCCAGTTCAACAATCGCTTCGAGCAGTTCACGGCTGTATACAGTACCGGTTGGGTTGTTGGGATTAATTACGACAATACCGCGTGTTTTATCGGTGATTTTACTTTCGATATCGGCCAGATCCGGGAACCAGTCGGATTGTTCGTCGCACAAGTAATGGCGAGCCTTACCTCCAGCAAGATTTACTGCAGCGGTCCACAGCGGGTAATCCGGTGCGGGAACCAGAATCTCATCGCCATTGTTCAACAGCGCCTGCATCGCCATGACAATCAATTCGCTGGCGCCGTTACCGAGGATAATATCTTCAATTTCAACGCCGGGAATTTCCATGCGTTGGCATTCATGCATGATCGCTTTACGTGCGGCAAACAAACCTTTGGATGCGGTATAGCCCTCAGCATTGGCGAGGTTATGGATGACGTCCTGGATGATTTCATCCGGCGCCGAAAAACCGAACGGGGCAGGGTTGCCGATGTTCAGTTTCAGAATACGGTGGCCTTCTTCCTCGAGGCGATTAGCGTGTTCGAGTACCGGGCCGCGAATGTCATAGCAAACTCCATTGAGTTTGTCGGATTTCTTAATCGGGTTCATTTGCAGTAAGATGCCTTGATTGCGGTAACGCGTGATTGCGGTTGAAAAACACTCGAATAATCGACCTTAACTAGTTGATCTGTCAAGGAAATCCTTATGGCTGATAACGAAAACCTGACCGACGCCGACTGGCGTGAAAAGTTAACCCCCGAGCAGTATCGAATCTGTCGTGAAAAGGGCACCGAACGCCCTTTTACCGGTGAGTATTGGCAGGAGTTCAGTGCCGGTGATTACCGCTGCCGCTGTTGTGGGGAGCTCTTGTTTGCTGCAGATACCAAGTTTGACGCTGGTTGTGGCTGGCCCAGTTTTTACGCGCCGGTGAACAAAACGGCAATCCGTGAACTAATGGATACCAGTCATCATATGGTGCGTACTGAGGTGGTTTGCCGCAAATGTAATTGCCATCTTGGGCATGTGTTTACCGATGGTCCCGCCCCGACAGGTTTACGCTATTGCATAAACTCTGCTTCTGTTCTTTTTGTGCCTGATGAAAACTAACGTAAAAGCAGCCTTGGTTAGTCACCGGCTGCTGTTCTTTATTGTTTGCACAATTGCAGCTAAAGGTTTGATTTTGTAAACAAATGTTAAAGTCACAATATTATTGTTCCGGAACTTTATCCTGCAAATTAGCTAATTTCTGATAGCACCAGCTTAAATAATATTAATTGTCATTCGTCGCCGTAAAAATAGACAACTATAAAGGGCGAAATACTAACTCCAGGGAGAACCCAGTGAAATTAACCCGCTATTTTTTTAGTGGTCTGTGTGTGCTCGTTTGCGCATCCAGTACATATGCCCAAACACCGGCAAATACGCCGGTAGAAGTGATTGTTCAACCCGCTAGTTTGAAAAATCTTACTACCAGCATCGAAGCGCTTGGGACTTTGCGCGCTAACGAATCCATCATGCTGACATCAAATGTGACTAAAAAAGTCACCCGAATTAATTTTGAAGATGGGCAGCGGGTAAAGAAAGATGATGTGTTAGTCGAAACCACTAGTCGCGAAGAATCGGCGCTGTTACAAGAGGCACGTTTCACTGCAGATGAAGCAAAAAAACAACTTGATCGGGTATCCGCTTTGGCGAAAAGCAAAGCTGCCTCTGAGTCCTTATTGGATCAGCGCGTGCGTGAATATGAGGCTGCTCGTGCTCGTTATACCGCAACCGAATCCCGTTTGAAGGATCTGGTGATACTGGCACCTTTCAGTGGTGTGGTTGGTTTACGCAATGTAAGTGTGGGGGCATTGGTATCCCCCGGCGATCTAATTACTACCTTAAATGACGATAGCAAAATGAAACTCGACTTTACGGTTCCTGCCGTTTATTTGCGCAGTTTGGTGGTCGGTTTACCAATAGTGGCAGAGAGTCGCGATTTGGGTGGCAAGGTATTTCAAGGAAAGGTATACAGCATCGATAACCAGATTGATGAAGTGACTCGCGCAATTAAAGTGCGGGCAATTTTAGATAATAAAGACCATGAATTAAAACAAGGAATGTTAATGCAAGTGGATCTGCACGCAGGCGCTCGCGACGCAGTGATTATTTCGGAGGCAGCGTTGGTTCCCTTAGGCAGTAACAATTTTGTCTTTCTGTTAAAGCAGGATAAAAATGGTTTTATTGTGGAACGCAAACAAATCGCCATTGGCGAACGCCTTGCGGGCGCGGTTGAAGTGATAAGCGGATTGGCAGTTGGCGATAAAGTGGTTACACACGGCCTGCAAAAAATCCGCGGTGGCCAACAAGTGAAAGTGCTTTCTGAAGAGAAGCCGGTAGCCGAGCACTTGGGCGAACCAACGCATCTATCTGATCTGTTACCCAAAAAGCAACAGTGAGGATAATCCACCATGAAGTTATCTGATGTTTCTATCAAACGACCGGTTTTTGCGTCGGTTATCTCACTGCTATTAATTGCATTCGGTTTGGTTGCATTTGATCGACTGACGTTGCGTGAGTATCCGAATATTGATCCTCCGGTAGTTTCCATTCGCACCAATTATCCAGGTGCGGCCGCCAGTATTGTCGAAACTCGTATTACTAAAGTCATTGAGGATCGTATTTCCGGTGTAGAAGGAATTCGTTTTATTGAATCCTCTGCTGAAAACGGCGTGTCCAATATTGTGGTGCAGTTTGACACTGGCCACGATATGGATTCTGCGGCAAATGATATTCGCGATCGCGTTAATGGTGCGCTCGATAATTTACCGGATGAAGCCGATCCACCCGAAGTACAAAAGGTTAGTTCTGATGAAGAAGTCATTCTCTGGTTCAATTTAACCGGCGAAAATATGACGATCCCGGAATTAACCGATTATGCACAACGCTATCTGGTTGATCGATTTTCGGTAATCGATGGTATTGCGCGCGTGCGTATCGGTGGAGAGCAACGTTATGCCATGCGTGTCTGGCTCGATCGACGCGAACTTGCCGCACGCAATTTAACCGTTAGCGATGTTGAAACTGCATTGCGTGCGGAAAACGTAGAATTGCCAGCCGGTAGTATTGAGTCGCTGGAGCGGCAATTCACGGTGCGCATGGCGCGCACCTATCGCACGGTTGATCAATTTAATCAGCTGGTGGTGAAGCGTGGCAGCGATGGGCACTTGATTCGTTTGGGCGATGTAGCAAAAGTCGAAAGGGGGACAGAGGAAGATCGCAACTTATTTCGCGGCAATGGTATTACGCAGGTGGGAATCGGAATTGTAAAACAGTCCACCGCTAATACGATTGATGTAGCCCGTGGCTCAAAAGCAGAGCGCGATAAAATCAATGCAATACTTCCCAAGGGAATGAAGCTGGAAGACAGTTTTGATAGCTCAGTATTTGTTGAGCGCGCTATTCACGAAGTTTATATCACGCTCGCGATTGCCATAGTGTTGGTGGTGTTGGTTATCTATTTCTTTTTGGGAAGTGTCCGCGCAATGCTTGTGCCTGCCGTTGCGGTTCCCGTATCAATTATTGCAACGTTTACAGTGCTCGCGGTGATGGGCTTTTCAGTCAACATGCTGACGTTACTTGCGCTGGTATTAGCAATTGGTTTGGTGGTTGATGATGCAATTGTGGTGTTGGAAAACATCATGCGGCATATGGAGGAAAAAGGTAAAACGCCCTTGCTTGCCGCTTACGATGGCACACGAGAAGTGGGCTTTGCGGTAATCGCCACGACCTTGGTATTGATCGCGATTTTTGTACCGATTGTTTTTTTGAAAGGTGATATAGGTCGGCTGTTTTCCGAATTTGCGATAACCATGGCCGCCGCTGTCGGTTTCTCTGCGCTGATTGCATTGACGTTATCACCTATGCTGGCATCCAAGGTGTTGGTTCAACATACCCACAGAAATAGTTTTTTGGAAAAAGTAAATACCGGTATGGAGCGCTTGCGTATCCGCTACAAACACGGCATCAGCTGGTGTTTGGGGCGCTCCAAAATATTGATCGCGCTGTTTGCGATTTTATTGCTGGGTATGGTTTTTCTCTCGCAAAAAATTCCCTCGGAATATGCACCTCCAGAAGACCGCGGTAACTTTCAGGTGATGGTTAATGGGCCTGAAGGTGCGAGTTATGCCTACATGGAAGAATACATGACCGAGATCGAAAACCGGTTAATGAAGTATGTTTATAACGATGAAATTTCGCGCATGATGGTGCGTGCTCCCCGGTCATTTGGTACCACGGAAAGTTTCAATAGCGGAATGGTTATTGTGGTGATGAATGACTGGAGTTTGCGCCGGAATTCATTTGATGTCATGAAGGATATTCGTGAAGACCTTAAGGATTTACCCGGTGTCACTACTGCTGTTGTTATGCGTCAGGGTTTTGGTTCTCAGGCACAAAAGCCAGTGCAATTTGTATTGGGCGGCGGCACCTATGAAGAGCTTGCGCAGTGGCGAGATATTTTGTTGGAAAAGCTCGAACAAAATAATCCGGGATTGATTGGGATTGATTGGGATTACAAAGAAACCAAGCCTCAGGTCGAGGTAGTTATTGATACCAATCGCGCCGCTGATCTTGGCGTGAGCGTCAGTAATATCGGACGTACCCTGGAGGCAATGTTGGGATCGCGCCGGGTAACTACTTATATTGATGATGGCGAGGAGTACGACATTATTCTCCAGGGTGAGCGCGATGAGCAACGCACTACAACCAGCTTGCAAAATATGTATGTGCGTTCCGAGCGCAGCGGTGAATTGATCCCGCTTGCAAATCTCGTGACCTTAAAAGAAATTGCTGATGCCAGCCGCTTGAACCGCTACAACCGTATGCGCTCATTAACCATTGAGGCGAACCTTTCTGAGGGCTTGGCATTAGGTGACGCGCTCGCACATCTCAATAATTTAGTGCGCGAGCATTTGCCCGCTACGGCAATGGTGGATTACAAAGGTCTGTCGCGCGATTTTCAAACCGCCGGAAGTTCGGTGATGTTTATTTTCTTGCTGGGTATTTTAATTACCTTTTTGGTATTGGCTGCACAATTTGAAAGCTATGTGCATCCCTTTGTGATCATGCTGACCGTGCCATTGGCGATACTGGGTGGAATGCTTGGGCTTTATCTGACGAATAGCAGTTTTAACCTGTATTCGCAGATTGGGCTGATTATGCTAATCGGTCTTGCCGCAAAAAATGGAATCCTCATCGTGGAATTTGCCAATCAGTTACGCGATCGCGGTATGGAATTTACCGAGGCGTTGTTGGAGGCTTCCTCTGCGCGTTTGCGGCCGATATTAATGACTAGCCTTACCGCAGTGGCAGGGGCGATTCCATTGGTAATTTCATCTGGCGCCGGTGCTGAAACACGTTTTGTTATCGGTATTGTGGTGATCTCAGGCGTATTGGTTGCCACTTTTCTTACTTTATTTTTGGTGCCCGTTGCCTATAGTTTGCTTGCACGTAACACCGGATCCCCGGGGGACGTTGAGCGCAACTTATTGCAAGATCAGGCGCGTTACACTGGGACGGATGAATAACATGATGATTACGAAAGTGGTTCCTTTAGCTGCATTCTTTTCTATAACTGCATTGTTGTGCGCTTGCGCCGCCCCATCAAAACCGTTACTTAATGAATTGGTCTGGAATGTTAATTCCGTGGCTGAAATTGGTGGTGCTCCTGTTGCGGTAATAGGGAATCCCCACGTGGTGAGTACCGAGCAGAGTGGGGCGATAAAGAAAGCAGTAAGTTTTGATGGCAATGGGGATCGGGTGTTGGTGGATGCCAATCCCTTGGGCGATGCTACAGAATTTACTATCGAAATTATTTTTAATCCGGCTGATGCCTATCCGAATAATGTAGAACCGCGTTTTTTTCATATTGAGTCGCCGGATAATCCCAATCGCCGTATTACCATCGAGCTGCGGTTGAACGATAAGAAGCAATGGTATCTGGATGCGTATATCAAATCGGAAAAATCACAATTCACGCTGATCGATCCAACCAAAGTGCATCCAATTGGTCAGTGGGCTCATGCTGCAATCACTTATAAGAATCGCGAATTTGTTTCTTATGTGAATGGTGTGCAGGAATTAACAGGGCAGGTGGATTATTTACCAATTGCTTCCAATGCGAAAACATCGTTGGGTGCACGGATGAACCAAGTGCATTGGTTTAATGGTGAAATTGCGTGGGTGCGCATCAGTAAAGCAGTTTTGGCACCGGCACAGTTCTTATTGTTAAACAAATAATTAAGTTCCCGAAAAAGAAAAGCGCCAGCATGAGTTCATGCTGGCGCTTTTCTTTTTTGCGTCACCTTTATGTATTACGCCAGCGCGGGGTAATCGGTATAACCGACAGGGCCTTTGCCATAAAACAATTCGGGGCGTGGAGGATTCAGTGGTGCGTCCAACTCCAAACGTTTTGGTAAATCCGGGTTGGCGATAAAAGGAATACCAAATGCGATCGCATCTGCTTTGCCTTCCGCTAGCCATGAATTGGCTTGGGCTTTGTTAAATTTTTCGTTGGCAATTACGGGGCCACCAAAAACTTGTTTCAATTGCGGCGTAATGCTGTCTTCCGCTGAATATTCACGAGTAGAAATAAAAGCAATTCCGCGCTTGGCTAATTCAGCGGCGACATAACTGAATGTTCCTTCGCGGTTGGAATCACCCATATCGTGTGAATCCATGCGTGGAGCCAGGTGCATAGCCACCTTATCTTTACCCCATACATCAATACAGGCATCAGTCACTTCCAGCATTAACCGCGCACGGTTTTCCAGTGAGCCGCCGTATTCATCATCGCGTTGGTTGGTGCTGTCTTGCAGGAATTGGTCAAGTAAATAACCGTTGGCGCCATGGATCAGTACACCATCAAAACCGGCGGCTTTGGCATTTTCGGCACCTTTGCGGTAGGCGGCCACCACCTCTTTAATTTCGGCAAGTGTCAGTGCGCGTGGTTCGTCATAGTCTTTCATCGGGCGCACCAAACTCACGTGACCGGCTGGGCGAATCGCGCTTGGGGCGACGGGTTTGGCGCCATCCAAATAAATCGGGTCAGAAATACGGCCTACATGCCATAGCTGTAGGAAAATACGACTGCCCGCTTTATGCACGGCCTCGGTAACTAATTTCCAGCCTTCGACTTGAGCATCAGACCAAATGCCCGGCGTGTCGGGATAGCCCACCCCCATAGGGGTCACTGAGGTCGCTTCCGATAGTATTAGGCCAGCGCTGCTGCGCTGTTGGTAGTACTCGGCCATCATGGCATTGGGCACGCGACCTTCATCTGCACGACAGCGGGTCAGGGGAGCCATGATAATCCGGTTTTTCAGGGTTATATCGCCGATGTTGATGGGGTCAAATAGCGTTGGCATAGGTATACCTCCGGTTAAAGTTGATCGTTTAATCGCGCCAGAAATTCCTGGATAGCTTGTTCATTGCGAGAGAAGAAATTCCATTGGCCTACTTTGCGGCTGGTAATAAGGCCTGCACGTTGCAAAGTTGCCAGATGGGCTGACACCGTAGACTGTGACAAACCTGTTTTTTGGTCGATTTTTCCGGCACACACACCAAAACTCAGCGGGTGTTCCTGATCGGCAAAATGCAGTTCAGGTTGTTTCAGCCAATTTAAAATTTCCCGTCGTACAGGGTGCGACAGGGCTTTAATCATTTCATCGAGTTCTGCAGAGCTCATGGGGTTTCCTGTGTTTTTGGCTAGCCTTCTATATTTGTATATCGCGATGCATGGAAATATATATCGTTGATATTCGATATGCAACGACTATTTTCTGCCCATTGAGAAAGCTAGCTGTATCGAGGTGGTGGATCAGGCGAAGGGAGGGAAGCGATTGCAGTCAAGGTTCTGATGCTGCAATCGCTGGTATGAAGCAGGAGTTAAAACGGCTTAGCGGGTAATGCGGCTCTGCAAAAAGCTAAGGATATCGCCAGCGGCAACCTCTTGCTTCTCGGCATCGCGACGACCTTTGTATTCGATACTGCCGGCTTCCAGACCGCGGTCACCGACCACGATGCGGTGGGGAATACCCATCAAATCGGTATCGGCCAGCATGGTGCCGAGACGTGCTTTGTCTTCATCCATCAATAACACGTCGAAACCCAGTTCCTGCAGTTGTGCGTAAAGTTCTTCGCACTTGGCCGCAACAGCTGGGGATTTTTGCATATTGATCGGCACAATCGCGATATGGAACGGAGCAATAGAGTCGGCCCAGATAATGCCGTTTTCATCAAAGTTTTGCTCAATTGCTGAGGCGACAACGCGAGTAACCCCGATGCCGTAGCAGCCCATAATCATGGTTTGCTCTTTGCCGTTCACGTCCAATACTTTGGCTTTCATCGCTTCGGAATATTTGGTGCCCAGTTGGAAAATATGGCCGACTTCGATACCACGTTTGATTTCCAGCGTGCCTTTGCCGCACGGGCTTGGATCGCCGGTGACCACGTTGCGAATGTCGGCCACCAGTGGTGCTATTGCGTCGCGCTCCCAGTTCACGCCGGTCAGGTGGAAGCCATCTTTGTTAGCGCCGCACACAAAGTCAGAAAGATGCGCAGCCGAGTGGTCCACAATGACTGCAATCTTCAGGCCGACTGGGCCAATCGAGCCAATGCCAACACCCAATTCCGCTTTAATGCGCGCTTCCGGTGCCAGAGTCAGTGGTGCTGCAACGCCGGTTAATTTTTCGGCCTTGATCTCGTTGACTTCATGGTCGCCACGTAAAACCAGAGCCACCAGCGGCTGGGTTTTGTCGTCGCGCACTTCGCCCAATACGATCAGGGTTTTAACGGTTTGTTGCGGGCTGACGTTCAAGAATTGGCTGACTTCATCGATGCTGTGTTTGCCAGGGGTCGCCACTTCTTGCATCACGTGTTGTGCTGCCGCGCGTGGAGTCACCGGCGGTAAGGCTTCGGCTTTTTCGATGTTGGCTGCATAGTCGCTAGCATTGCTGAATGCGATATCGTCTTCACCGCTTTCGGCCAGCACATGAAACTCATGGGAGAACGCGCCGCCGATGGAACCGGTATCGGCCAATACGGGGCGGAACTGCAGGCCTAGACGAGTGAAAATATTGCAGTAGGTCGCATGCATTACGTCATAGGTTTGTTGCAGCGACTCGGTGCTGGTATGGAACGAATAAGCATCTTTCATGATGAATTCGCGCGAGCGCATTACGCCAAAACGTGGACGAATCTCGTCGCGAAATTTGGTTTGGATTTGGTAGAAGTTCGCCGGTAATTGCTTGTAGCTTCTGATTTCGTTGCGGATTAAATCGGTAATGACTTCTTCGTGAGTTGGCCCAAGGCAAAACGGACGATCGTGGCGATCACTCATGCGCAATAATTCGGGGCCATATTGTTGCCAGCGGCCGGATTCTTCCCACAATTCGGCGGGTTGCACCACCGGCATCAACACTTCCATGGCGCCGGATTTGTTCATTTCTTCGCGCACAATTTTTTCGACCTTGCGCAGTACGCGCAGCCCCATTGGTAGCCAGTTATAGAGGCCCGACGCCATTTTGCGGATCATGCCCGCACGCAACATTAGCTGATGGCTGATGACTTCCGCATCGGAGGGAGTTTCTTTCAGGGTGGCAATTAAAAATCGACTGGAACGCATAGTTATGACTTCTTGGTAGCTATAATGGGTTTCAAAGCCGCGTATTCTACGGCGGTTGGCGATATTGGTATAGCGCCTCGAATGCTCTGGCACCCATCTTGATCAATAAAAGTGTGTCGAATATAAGCTGGTTAAATTAAAGAAAGGAACGCGATCATGTTTGAACTTCATCCTCGTCTTGCTCAAGATTCAGCCGTTATAGGTGAGTTCGATTTATCACTACTGCTGTTAAGCCGGGATGCGAATTATCCCTGGTGCATTCTGGTGCCTAAATGTGAGGATATTTATGAGATCCATCATCTGGGTGAAGAAGAGCAGTTGCAGCTGATTCGCGAGTCTTGTCGCTTGTCGGAAGTTATGACCAGTGTATTTGATGCAGACAAGATGAACGTGGCGGCGTTGGGCAATGTGGTGCGCCAGCTTCATATCCATCATATTGCGCGCTTTACCGATGACCCCGCATGGCCACAACCGATTTGGGGAAAATTGCCGGCAAAAGAGTACACGGAGGAGGCGTTTTCCGAGCGTATCAAACGTTTGCAGAATGCACTGGTAGGCGAAGGATTTAAGGTTCTCTAGTCAGGATCCATCTGCACCAAAAATAAAAAACCGCCATGAGCGGTTTTTTATTTGATTGAAATACTGAGGTGTTCGCTATTCGGCGAGTTTTGCTACCACCTTTATCACCGCGGACGTCAATTTGCTCAAATCATCTTTGTTGATGATAAACGGCGGCATCAGATAAATAATATTTCCGAATGGCCGCACCCATACTCCCTGCTCAATAAATAGCGGCATTAGTTTGCTAGTGTCCACAGCATTTTCCAGCTCGACCACGCCAATCGCTCCCAGCACGCGCACATCGGTCACGTATGAGAATTCTTTGCAGGGCGCAAGCTCCGCACGCATTTGTTGGCCGATAGCAGTAACTGCGGTTTGCCAATCGGAATTGAGCAGTAAATCGATACTGGCATTGGCAACGGCGCACGCAAGGGGATTAGCCATGTAAGTCGGGCCATGCATGAAAACACCGTTGTCGCCGCTGCAAATGCCGTTGCTGACTTTATCGTTGCAAAGTGTTGCCGCGAGCGTGATGTAACCCGCTGTCAGTGCTTTACCGATGCACATGATATCCGGACTGATACCGGCATGTTCGCAAGCAAACAGTTTTCCGGTGCGACCAAAACCCGTGGCGATTTCATCGACAATTAATAAGATCGAATGTTTATCGCACAGCTCACGCACGCGACGTAAATATTCCGGTGAATAAAAGCGCATACCGCCTGCACCCTGAACAATAGGTTCAAGGATAACCGCAGCAATTTTTTGGCGATGTTGTTGAATAAGCTGCGCAAATTTAGCGATGTGGGTGTCTTGAAATGGTTCATCAAAACCGCAGGATGGTGCTTCAGCAAATAAGTGGTGTGAGAGGGCATGGTGAAATAAATGATGCATGCCGGAATGTGGATCGCACACTGACATAGCGCCAAATGTATCGCCGTGATATCCGCGCTTTAACGTTAAAAATGTTGTGCGCTGCGACTGACCTTGTGCGTGCCAGTATTGCATCGCCATTTTGAGTGCAACTTCAACCGCGACTGAGCCTGAATCAGAAAAGAAAACTTTATTCAAACCGTCGGGTGTAATTTTAGCGAGGGTGCTAGCGAGCTTTACGGCAGGTTCGTGCGTGATGCCTGCAAACATCACATGCGCCATTTTTCCAACCTGGTCAATAACTGCTTGATTGAGTACTGGGTGATTGTAGCCATGCAATGTACTCCACCAAGAAGACATTCCATCAATCAAAACACTGCCATCAGCTAAATGTAAGTTAACTCCCTGCGCATGGCTTACTTGTGTAACCATGCCAGGATTGGTAAAAGAAGTATACGGGTGCCACACATGGGCGCGATCCAGGCGCGCAAGCTCATGGCTGCTAATTTCTTGGGTGTATTTCATGAAAATTCCACGTTAGCGCACAAAATAATTAGTGGTTTCCCCCAAGCTTAACGAAATTTATTATAAAAATCTGAATCAATTTCATTATTTGATGCCGCTACTAATTAAATCTGAGGATCAAATCCAGCTGCTTATGCGAGAGCTTATCCATTTCACTATTGAGGCTATCGGCGATGCGAATTTCCTGCTGGGTTTGATTTGAAATCTGCGTAATCGATTGGGTATTGCGCTCGATTTCCAACGCCATAGACGATTGCTCTTCTGCTGCTGTAGCAATTTGGTGGGACATTTGGTCAATCGCATTGACCGAATCTGAAATTGCATCCAGCGCGTTGCGTACATTGCCCATCTCGAGCACGCTGCGGTCGGCCATACTCAAGCAATTTTTCATATTGAGGCTGGCATCTTCGGTGGCTTTGCCCAGGTTGCCGATAATTTGTTGGATATCGCCGGTAGACTCCTGGGTTCGCTGCGCGAGCGAGCGCACTTCATCCGCTACCACGGCAAAACCTCGCCCTTGTTCACCCGCGCGCGCGGCTTCGATGGCGGCGTTGAGAGCCAGCAAGTTGGTTTGTTCGGCGATACCGCGGATCACATCGACTACATTGGCAATTTTGCTGCTGTCTTCAGTGAGTTTGTTCAGTACGCCACCAAGATTTCCAACCGTTTGCGAAAGAGCATCAATCGCGTGGCGGGCGCCTTCAATAACTTGATTACCTTTATCGACTTCACCAATTGCAGCACTGGTTGCAATAGAGGTTTGGTTTGCACCGCTGGCAACTTCTTGTACCGCCAGTGCCATTTGTTGCATGGCGACGGCGACACCGGTGGTTTCGTGTTGCTGGGCGCTCATACCTTCATACGCCTTGTTGGCTTGATGATGTGCAATCCCGGCTTTTTGCTGTAGTTCTTTCGCGGATTCACCAAAGCGACCAAGCGCAGTGCGCAAGCGCGATTGTATTGCGTGTTGTGCAAGCTCGATTTCACCCATTGCGTCGCAGCGACCAGTGTAAATATAAGCCGCAAAAGGATCATTAATGATGGAGCGTGCTTTATGCAGAGCTTGTGCAATACGGTTTTGCTGGAGCACTTGCGTTGCACCGCCAATGATAAGGGCAATACCTGCTGCAACTATCGCCGCTGTGGGTGAGAGTGGAGCGAACACTCCCGTCGCGATGAGCAATAAAATCCAACTGATAAGTGCAGTTAATATGCTGCTGCCAAATTGGCTCCAGAGTTTTTCAAAAGCCGAGTAGGGCGCTTTGCCTTGGTTCAAACGCTCGTAAACGCGTTCTGCACGGCGAATAATGTCTGAGTCGGCTTTGGTGCGGACAGACTCATAACCGTGAATTTGGCCATTTTGACGCAGCGGTGTGATGTAGGCATCCACCCAATAGTGATCGCCATTTTTGCAGCGGTTTTTAACAATACCCATCCAGGGTTGCCCGGCTTTTAACGCACTCCACAACATTCCAAATGCGGCGGGTGGCATTTGCGGGTGACGCAAAATATTGTGTGGCTGGCTCAACAATTCTTCGCGGTTGAAACCGGAAACACGGCAAAAAGTGTCGTTACAGAACTCGATATCACCACGCAGATTAGATGAAGAAACAATCTCGTCGTGATTGGAAAGATGGACTTCTCTGCCGGTGACATGGCCGTTATTGCGCATAAATAATTTCCTGAAAAATCGATAAAGCATGATTCTGCGTACAGCTTTTTTCACATCGCAAAAAAAACTGATCGGCAGATCATCTACCTGGGTATTTCAATCCTAGGACAAAATGAGGGAATCTCTAGTTTTTAATCTTCAGGCGGCGTTGGCACTGATGGACTGGGAGATGATGCCGTCGCTGTTGTTGAATTGCGCTTCGCGCAGAAATCGAGCGAGCGCAACGCGCGTATCTTCCTCCATATCAATAAACTCAACGCTGATTTGGGTGTGGCGATAAGGGCTGCGCCCCATGCGGAAGGCACAAATACGTGCGCGGCAGCGAATGTGCAATTCGTCATTAATATCCACTTCGCACAGCGGCAGCAGGGCACCATGACGTAGGTAAGGAAGCATGTTGCCCGCGACTATCAGGCGCAGGCCACCTGTTGAAATGTCTTGCAGAGTACCGTAACTGGGTTCTTGCCCAAGGGTGCGGATTTTGACGGAAAGCGGTGATTGGTGGCCGACCATAAAACGTGGCGAGCTACGTCTGGGCATGTAGTAAACGAATTCGGGCAACGGGATGGCGAATCCCGAAGCATGATAGGTGGAGCCCATGGCAACGACCTGTGCACGGATCATCAATTGCTCGCCATTGCGATGGTGGCGCACGGTGACTTCATCGCCTACATCTAATAAATGCTGCTGGGGAAACAGGTCATCCAGCCACAGCAGGCCGCGCTCGGCATCAATCGCAAGGATCATGCTTTGGTAGGCGCGACTACTGCCAGTGATTTTTGCTTCTAACAGTTGCCGCTGTTTTTTCAGCTCCCAGAGCGGGGCATATTGATCGGCGATGATGTCCTCAGGTGGGGAAATCTCTTGCTCCGCAATAGGTGCTTGGGCTGTGGATGCACGGAAGCCCTTTTTAAAGATTTTATCGAGAAACGACATTACTAACTCCTCGCGGCAAAGATTCTCCCCCTAAGGCTGGTTTATAGCGGGGTTTGTAAGGGTAAGAGCAAGCGCTATGCCAGATACTTAAGATGCCAGTTTGGCGTGGTTTGCAAGCAATAGTTGTTGCAATTTCAGCTAGTTAGCTGGGGTTGCCAAGGTTATAGACCGGCAAATCCTTGCCGTGTTCGGGTGATTCGTTTCAACTTGCGCGCAAAATCCGTACAATGCGCCGCTCGCCGACCCTGTCGTCGTTTGATTTACCTTCCAGCATTGAGTTTTGAGTCCATGAAAGAGTTACACGAACGCAAAGACCGCCTTGAATTTAACAAGCTGCAGAAGCGCTTGCGCCGCCTGACTGGCTCGGCAATCGTCGATTACAACATGATCGAAGATGGCGACAAGGTAATGGTGTGCCTATCCGGCGGTAAGGACTCATACACCATGCTGGATATATTGATGAGCCTGCAAAAGACTGCACCTATCTCGTTTGAACTGGTTGCCGTCAATATGGATCAGAAACAGCCCGGTTTCCCTGAGCATATATTGCCCCAGTATCTAGAGCAGGTTGGGGTGCCTTACCACATCATTGAGCGCGATACCTACAGCATCGTCAAAGAGGTTATTCCGGAAGGTAAGACCACCTGCGGACTCTGTTCTCGTTTGCGCCGTGGCACCCTCTATGGTTTTGCAGAGGAAATCGGTGCGACCAAAATTGCGCTCGGCCATCACCGCGATGACATTATCGAAACCCTGTTTTTGAATATGTTCTTCGGGGGCAAGCTAAAAGCCATGCCGCCAAAGCTGCTTGCCGATGACAAACGCAATATCGTCATTCGCCCGTTGAGCTATTGCGCCGAGGAAGATATCGCCCATTTTGCCGAGCTCAAAGGCTTCCCGATTATTCCGTGTAACCTTTGTGGCTCACAGGAAAACCTGCAACGCCAGGTAGTAAAAGACATGTTGCAGCAGTGGGAGCGTCAATTCCCTGGCCGCACAGAAACAATTTTCTCGGCTATTCGCAATGCCCAGCCATCACAACTGGCCGATTTGAATTTGTTCGATTTTGTGAACCTTAAGATCAATAAAAACGCACCCACTATAAATGAAGATGAAGCGGAAGCATGCGGGATCACCCCGTTGGCAAACCGTGCGGACAGCGGTGTCCAGTATGTGGATGTTTTGGACATACACTAAGCTTCCCGCTCATTAAACATCGAAGCGCTGCAACTGCGGCACCCGCGAAAACCCCACCCTAAAAAGTGGGGTTTTTGTTTTTTACCTTTCTAGGCGGGCAGTGATGGTTAGCGGGAGTGGGGCTGGCAAAATATAAAAGATAAAAATAATCAAATAGAAGTAATTATGTTTAGCCATTGATAATCATTATCATTGGTAATATGATTGGCGCCAAAATCAATAGCACTCGGCTGAGCCGATAGTTTAGGAGCCATCATGAAACCGCTTACCCGTTTATGCCTTCCCCTGTTTTGTACTCTTGTGTTCGGGGCCTCATCGGCCAATGCACATAGCCCGTTTATTGTCCCCACCAGTTTTGAACCCTTGCATCAAGGCTGGGTGAGTTTGGATGCGGGTTTTGCCGAGGTGTTTTTCCAATCAGAAGTCGCTTTTGATAAAGGCAATTTTCAGGTGTTGACGCCAGCAGGTGAGTGGGTTGCTCCTGGCCGCCTTGAGCAATTCACTACTCGCAGTTTGGTGGAGTATCAGACCAAAGAAGAGGGTACCTATCGTTTCAGTACCGGTGTGCGCAAAGCGGCGATTTTCCGCATGTATGAATTGAATGGTGAGCGCAAGCACTCGCGTGACCCTAAAGAAGTTCTCCCAAAAGAAGCCAAAATTCTTGATCACTATCAATCGGTCACCTTGGCCGATACCTATGTCAGCTTAAAAAAGCCAACTAAAGCGGCGCTCAAACCTTATAACCAAGGTCTGGAAATTGTGCCCATAACTCACCCGAATGATATCTACGCCGGTGAAGCTTTCAGCATTAGCGTACTGCTGGATGGCAAACCACTAAGTGACAACGAAGTCAGTTTGTTTACCGGTTATGCCCTGGGGGAACAAGAAAAAGCCATCTCCACTGCCAAAACCAATCAAGACGGAAAAGTTGAATTCACCGTAGCCAACGCAGGTGTGTATTTGCTTTACGTCCGCAAAAGTGCGCCTGCCCCCAAGGGTGCTGAAGCACCTAATTACGGTTACGTATACACCCTCAGTTTTGCGGTAAACCCCGCGCTTTAAACCGATTATTTTCATTTTTTTGGATGCAACCGTTATGAAACAAAAAACATTACAGATGGGGTTACTTGCAGGTTTGGTGCTGGCGTTGTCGGCGTGCCAATCCACTCCCTCTGCAGATAAGTCGCAAGCTCAGGCTGACAGATCCAAACACCAAGCTGATCACGGTGCCAGTGCAGGTCATCGCGCTGCATTTATTGATGATTACGACACCAATGGCGATGAAATAGTGGCGCGCGCTGAGTTTGAACAAGTGCGCGCGACCAATTTAAAAGCAATGGATGCGAATGGAAACGGATTGGTCGATGAGAGCGAATATCTCGACCATTTTGCTCAGGCATTGGAAAAGAAAATCAGCGCTGAACGCAAAGGCCAGGTTGAACAAACAGAAATACGTTTTAAGTCAATCGATACCAGTGGCGATGGCAAGATGACATGGGATGAGTACTGGGCTTCCGGTGCGAAAACCTTTACACATTTTGCAAAAGATATTGACGGTGTCGTCACGCTAGAAGCAAAAGATAAGGAATGGGATGCAGCTCCTTCTGCACAACAAAATGCCAATCAACAAGGTGCGAGCCTGACGCCAGCTGCAGATGTTGCTCGTCCGTCGGTGATACGTATGCCGAGTTCACATTCACTGGAAGGCTTCATTGATATCAATGATCTTGATGGCGATCAGCAAGTCACCGCTGCTGAATTTAAACAAATTCGCCGTGGCATTTTTGATTCTACTGACACCAACAAAGACGGTTGGGTAAATCCGGAGGAGTACACGCTGGAGTTTACCAATCGACTGGATCGTGTCGCCAAACAAACGCGCACCAATCAAATGAAGCAAGCGGAAGTGCGTTACGGAATCCTCAACAGTAACAAAGATGCTGGCATTGACTTGGAAGAGTTTGCGGTTTCAGGCAAACGTATTTTTGACGGCTGGGATTTAAACAGTGATGGTCAGGTTTCGTCTGTTGATCCATTACCGCAGATCAAAAGTGATAGCAAAAAATCATCCGCATCAGTTGCCAAGGCATCCTCGAAAAGTGTGAACCAGTAATGCTGATGTTTGCTTTTTTATATCGATATTGGGCGCGAGTTGTTTTTGTTTTGCTTTCTTTGTCCATCCCTTATGCCGGATTTGCAGCTGGTCTCTCAATTAAGGATGCACCACTGCAATTGGATATGAATGACGCCGATGTCAAGTGGCGAGTTGAACAAGGACTGGCTCCTGTTGTTGTCAAGGTGAATGCGGTCGCGCAGGAGCTTGATGTGTTAAACCAAAAAGGAATTTTGGCATCGCCATCAAAAGAAGCGCTTGAGTTGTTGGGGCTATGCGAGCGCTGGCAAACACAATTGCACAATAACTTTAGTTGTCGTCTTGGTGCATTGCAGGGCGATTGGGATGCCGCGGTAATAAAAAAGGAACTTCCTGATCGAGCGTTGTTGCGCCAAAAGTCTCGCCAGCATTTGGATCTTCAATGGCAAACCGATAAAGAGGGTGTGCATTTTAGCGAAGGGGCAATTGCTGAAGGTCTGCAGCTGGATTTGCAAGGCTTATGGCACGGCTGGGTGTTGGAGCGCGTGGTTGTTGAGATTAAAAAAATTGCACAGCAGCAAAAAATTGCCCTTGGGAATTTTAGCCTCGCCTATGGTGGTTTGACGAAAGCCGTCACTGCCAATACGCCGCTGGAACAGCAAATAGCGCTCAGTGGTTTATCCGCTTTTTCTGTACCGCTTAATAATCAAACCCTGGCAGTTTTTGATCGCCAACAAAATTTGCGCAAGGTTGGGCATTACCCAATGAGCTGTCTGCTGGTAGCAAAAGAGGGCTGGCCAGTTGAGTTTGCGCCATCGTTACTCGTACGTGCGAGAAGTGCGATTGAGGCTGGCGTGCTTGTGCAATCACTGCTGAGTGATTCGGTACATGATGCATTGGAGCACGTGAACAAAAAGGCAGATGTGACAGCGTTAGCTATCACCGAAACAGGGATGTTTTTCGCCAGCAAGGAATGGTATCGCGATTCGGTTGCATCGAACTCGCCTTGGTCAAAGCAACAAACATTTTCAATCGATTATGAAATTCCCGCGCTGGATGTGGCGGAATATCGCCGACCTTATGTCGCCATATGGATTGCAGATGAGCAGGGTAATTCAGTGCGGCAATTACAAATACTGGGCGACAACCGCTGGTTGCGTGACTTGCGTGTGTGGTGGCGTAAATTTGGGCGCGCGGACGACGCGTTGGTTGACGCGCTGGCAGGCGCAACACGCAAGCCCGGCCGTTACAGCCTTGATTGGGATGGACGTGACGGGCAAGGGCAAAAAGTACAGCAAGGTAAGTATCAATTACACCTTGAGATTGTACGCGAGCATGGCGAAAGAGAGGCTCTCGCTATGCCGTTTGTGCTGAATGGTCAAACGCTATCGGCAGAGACAAAAGGCACACAGGAAATAGGTCGGGTGCAGATGCGTTTGCGATAAATCCGGTGCTTTTTGTTTGCGACAACAACTCTATTTTTTGACCACTATTTTGCGAATAGCTTATGAATAAAATATCTGCATTTTCACAAATACCTTCCCGCTTAATGCTGGCAATAACTGCCAGTTCCGTCTGTGCATCTACAGTATTGGCAGCAGCTCCCGGAAGCAGTGAGGACGATTCCATCAATTTAAATAAAGTTGTGGTGACCGCTACACGTACACCGAAGTTATTGGTTGATTCACCGGTATCGGTAGAAGTGGTTACTGGTGAAACCTTGCGTAAAGTGTCGCAGACCACGCTGGCCAATGCATTGGATTTTCTCCCTGGTGTGGTTGTAAAGCGCAGCCCCAAAGGTGGATATAACGTTCAGATGCAAGGGTTTGATGGCGACCGGGTATTGGTATTGGTCGATGGGCGACGGATCATTGCTCCAACCGGTGCTGCCGCTGACCTGGATCAAATCAGTGTTGTGAATGTTGAGCGAATTGAAATTATGCGCGGCGCCGGATCTGTACTTTACGGCAGCTCGGCGATGGGTGGCGTCATCAATATTATTACCCGACAGGAGTCGGGCAATCATCTCAGCGTGACTTCTGAAGCCTCTTCTTATCTTGGAAATGAAATTGAAGGCGATGAAATTGGTTACCAAAATCGTGTTGAGGGCAGCGCGAAATTGGGCGAGTGGCGCACCAAGTTAAATCTGCAACAAATTAATGATGTGGGTTTTGATTATCAACCGGAAACCATTGCGCAAACAGCAGCAGATGTTGAGAAAAATTTTGGCCAGTTTGCATTGGGGCGCGATTTTTCCAATTTTAGTGGCGACTATCGTGTTCAGCTTCTCGATGAAAAAAAACATCGCGATAGTTACAAATTGCCTGGGCGCAACACGGTTATTTATTACCTGTCCGATGTGGAGCAAGTGCAGCATGACGTAGAGTTTCGCGATCGTCCTGCGACGGAAGAAGCCCGTGCCGACGCTGGCAATTGGAAAGTGAGTGGCCGGTATAACACCCATCAGGAAACCAGCGGCGAATCCAATGGACTGCGTGACACGGATATCACTCTCGCAGAATTTGATAGTCAAAAAGCCTGGATGGGAAAAGGTTATGAATTGGTGAGTGGCTTGAGCGCCAGCCGCAATACATTGAATCAAATCAAGCAGGGCGAAGTGATTCCAGAAGTGGATAACGAGTCCAATCAAGCTTATGAAGCATTTGCCCAATACAGTGCACTTACTGCCAGCAGCGAAATTCTAAGTGGTTTGCGTGTACAGCATGATTCAGATTTTGATTGGCACTCTGCAGTGCGGATCAGCGGCATGAAAAAAATGATGGGCGCTGGCGCTAGCCAATGGCATTTGCGCGGTGGAGTAGGGCAAAGCTACCGCGTACCGACTCTTAAAGAGCGCTTCTATATTTTTGATCATAGTAATTTGGGTTACATGGTATTGGGCAATCCGGATCTTCAGCCAGAAACTGCCATTACCGGTAATACCAGCATTAGCTATTTGCTCCCTCTTGCTGATGACGCCGGCATTTTCGAAAGTGAATTTAATATCCACTACTCCGATGCCAAAAACCTGATCGATACGGTTCCGGATGAAGCGGCCTCCGCCATTACACAGTTGGATGTGTCGCGCTACAGCAATTTCGCCAAAACCGAAATCTATGGTGCTGATCTGAGCTCCAAATACCAATACAACAATTGGAATATGCAATTGGCATACAGCTATTTGTATGCAGAAGACAAACTCACCGGCGAACGTTTACCAAATCGCCCTCGTCATCAAATAAAAGCCAATTTTGGCCATCACTATCCCGCCTGGGATTTGGATAGTCTTCTCTATTTTGTTTATGAGGCTGATGAATATTCAGGTACCCCAGGTAAGCCTGTGGCGAGTGATAGTTACTTGAGTGTGAATTTTAATCTCACACAAAACCTGACATCGAATTTTAGCTGGCGTGTTGGTGTGGACAATATCTTTGATGAACACCAGGACCCAAAAGCGGTGAGTGCCGGAGAGTTTGATCAGCGTGCAATAACCAGCCGGCGTGTGTTTGCCGGATTTACGTATAACTTTTTTTAATGATTGAATTTTTAATTTAACAAACGATGGAGGATTTCATGATTAAGATTGCACCGAATTTGAAAATGGCGGCAGTGGTTTCAGCTTGCTTCACTATAGTTGCATGTGGTGGCGGTGATTCAGGTGGCTCGTCTTCCAGTTCGATTGTCAGCTCAAGTGCTGTATCGAGTTCAAGCAGTGTATCCAGCTCCAGTGTTGTATCCAGTTCAAGCTCATCCAGTAGTCAGGCATCAATGGCAACTGTTGGCCCGCTCAGCACAGGAACTTCAAATGCCCCTGTCTATGTGTACTACGATTTGGATACAAACACGAAATTGACGCTGACCGAAGCTGAAGCGGCTACCAATAGTGATTGGGATATCTCTTTCCGTCGTACCAAGGTATATCTCAATTCAAAAGCGAGTACACCGGTAAAAGCCTTTGCAACAGGCAATAATTCAGATTTCCTTGATGCTAATAAGGCACCTGTTAAAGAAAAATTTATTAATGCTACAGCGGAATCAGAGCTAGCAGATTTTACTGCCATAGTAGCGGCTGCCGCACCTGCAGCGACGTCATTTACGACTGACAAAGAAGATCTGGTGATTGGTAGTAAATTTTATAGCTATAACATGACTACTCATGTTGTCACTGCTGACGATACCAAATACTTTATTGTTTACTCCGATGGTAATTACAGCAAAATCCGCGCGAAGTCTTTGACTTCGGCCGGCCGCACCATGAGTACCATTACGCTAGGTATTGCATTCCAGGATGTCGCGCGTGGAGATACTACATTTTTGGCTGAGGTAGATCGAACTATTGATGCAGTTGCTTGTACCGGCAGCGCTGTGTATGTCGATTTGGATACTCAAGCACAAGTGACTGCAAACGATGCATGGGATATTTCATTTCCATGTGTGACTGTTGGCAATGATACTGGCGCAAGTTTTGAAATGAATATTGCTGCGGATGCGGGCGCCATAGCTGATAGCGTTCCGGCTGCTACTGGTATCGATAAGACGAGACACAGTGTCTACGGATTCCAGCCCAATGCTTTCCCCGCACTGTTTTTCGATACTTACCCTTGGTACCAATACAACCTTGAAGGAACTCATCTGCTGTATTCACAGTATCAAGTGTATTTAATTAAAACGGCTACAGCGACTTACAAATTCCAGATCATCAGTTATTACAACGAAACTGGCGCATCGGGTAATTACAGCTTCCGTTATCAAGCGCTGTAAAATCGTCATGCTATAAACAACAAAGGCTGCCAATGCAGCCTTTGTTGTTTTAGCGATAGTCATTTTATTTTCTTTTTTAGGCAACTAATTTCTTTGAGTCATCCAACACCAGTGTGCGATAGGTTTGCATAAATGCATCAGCATCACGCGGGCAATTTGTGCCGTTATCAAAGTGGCTCGCCCATAGTTGGGCAAGTGCCGAAATATCCATCGGCTTATTGAAATTGATCCCGCAGCGGCGGTAAATCATCCATGCCATACCAGTGGCGTAGGTAAGATTGCTGATTAATTCAGCATGTGGATTTTTCAGGAATTGCTGCTGGCTGGCCAAGCCCCGTTGTTGCGATGCCAAGTCGGGGAACTGGACTAAATAGGTGTCCCACAGTTCCCGATGCTTTTCAGCTGTGATGCGATACAGCCCCAAGCCTCTGGTTTGCGCGCAATAACAGTGTGATCCCATCAATGATTCTTGTGCGGCGGTGCCGAGTAATAAATCTTCGGCTGTTTCTGAATATTCCCCTAAATCTTGCAGGTAGGGTTTGATAATCAACTCGCGTAAATCACTCGCATAGATACCCATATTTACCTCGGTGAACCCCATTTTTGTCATTGCAGTGACCTAAAATGTCAGCGATCAATTGGTAACTCGCTGTTTATGCACGGCTTCTTGTTTCGTGTAGCGTCAAAAAAACTGTACATAATGTATGCAGCATAAGTTGCGCCAACTTGCTACAACCTGAATGGGCCATTAAAAATCCCTTAGCTATACTCGTTTATATAAGCCTACAGCCCAGAGGGTATTGGTTATGCGTATTGGTATCCCGAAAGAGATAAAGGCAGGTGAGAATCGTGTGGCGTTAACGCCGGCAGGTGCGGCGGAATTGCATCAACGCGGCCATCAGGTATATGTGATGCGCGGGGCCGGCGAGGCGTCTGGATTCGCTGATGAACGCTATCAGCAAACCGGTGCGCTTTTACTAGATTCCTTAGCCGATGTTTATGCTTGCGCGGATCTCATCGTCAAAGTCAAAGAGCCGCAAGCTGAAGAATATGGCCTGTTGCGCTCCAATCAAATGCTCTTCACCTACCTACATCTGGCGGCCGATCGCGTGTTAACCGAGGCATTGTTAGCTTCGGGCGCGAGTTGTATCGCCTACGAAACTTTGGTGGATGCACAGGGGCGCTTGCCGTTGCTGGCGCCTATGTCAGAAATAGCCGGGCGTATGGCGGTGCAGGCAGGCGCTCATCATCTGGAGATGGCGCAGGGCGGCAAAGGTGTTCTGCTGGGTGGTATTCCCGGCGTTGCACCTGCAAATGTGCTGATTTTGGGGGGCGGGGTCGTAGGTGCAAATGCGGCTGCCATGGCGGTGGGTATGGGCGCGCAGGTGCATATTCTGGATAAGTCCATCGCGCGCTTGCGTCAGTTGGATGACCAATGGCGCGGTCGAGTTGTGTGCGAATATGCCACCCAGGAGCGAATAGATGCACTCGCGCTCCAGTCTGATCTCGTTATTGGCGGTGTTCTCAATGCCGGCGCCAGCGCACCACGGTTACTGAGCCGGGCGCTGATCGCCCGGATGGAAAAAGGCAGTGTATTGGTCGATGTTGCAATTGATCAGGGGGGATGTTTTGCTACCTCGCGCCCCACAACACACCAACATCCCACCTATATAGAAGAGGGCGTTGTCCATTATTGTGTGGCCAATATCCCCAGCGCGGTTGGGCGTACGGCCACGCTCGGGCTGACCAATGCGACCTTGCTTTATATCTTGCGGCTGGCAGATGCAGGTTTGGCAGCGCTGCAAGCAGATACCGGTTTCTGTGCCGGGTTGAATATGCATCGCGGCCAGCTAACCCACGCGGGCGTTGCCGAGGCTTTTGCTATGCCTTTTGTTGATCCAGCGCTGGCGCTGTTAAATAGTTGATGCAGACCTCGGTTGTAGTCAAAGCGATAGATTCGGCGCCATGGAAAATATTGATCTATACTCAGGCCAAAATAAGCGTTGATTTCCTGCCAGGGATAACGTCTACCAACTTCATATAACTAGATACAGTTCCCGGAAACCCTAGGTCAATGAGAGATAAAGCGCCGTCCTTTTTTAATGGTATCTCTTTCCAGCTTGCCAAAATCGGCATCATTCTGGCTTTTGTGCTGAGTTTTTTACTAAGTTCGGTGCAGTTGTATCTTGATTTTTTAAAGCAGGAACACGAACTCAAAACCCTTATTGATCGCGTTATTCAAGTGGCAACCCCGCCTGCCGTGCGTTCAGTGTCAACACTGGATGATGAGCTTTCCTACGAAGTTGTTAACGGGTTGCTGCGCTACGGCTTCATTTATGAGGTCGTTATTTACGATGATACCGGCAACGTACTCGCCCAAGGCAGTAGCACTCGTCCGGAAGTAAAAACCCGCTGGCTCACTAACAAGATCACTGAAAACACCCGTGAGTACACGGCTAATTTGCTGTTGCCCGGTTATAGCGATGGCACATCGGGCAGCATTCGTTTTTCAGTGGATATGGATTTGGCGTTGGAAGGTTTTTATGACCGCTCCAAAACAGCCTTGGTGACCGGCCTGCTGCGCAATATGTTTTTGGTGCTCTTGCTGTTCGTAGTTTTCTACTACACCCTCACCAAACCTTTGGTGCGTTTATCGCGCGAAATTAACGATATCAATCCCGATCATCCTGGTGTCAATCGTCTTACACAATTACCGCCACAGCGTAAAGACGAGCTTGCCCAGTTAATCGCCAGTTCCAACCAATTGCTGGATGTAGTGGAACTCTCACTTGCCAAACGGCGCGCCGTTGAATTGGCGTTGCGCAAAAGCGAAGAGCATTTACGGCAGATTATTGATCATTTACCGGTAATGATCGGTGCGCGGAATATTGCCGGTTATTATTTATTTGCCAACAAAGCGCTGGCCAATGAGCTGGGGTATACCCCGGATCAAATGCGCAACCTGCACGTGCGCCAACTATTAAAGAACTCGATATTCGATATAGACACCATGCTGCAAAATGATTATCGCGTAATTCGCGGTAATGAAGAGCTGGATGTCATTGAGGAGCGCTTTGTTACTTCAACCGGCAAACAATTGTTTTTGCAAACTCACATAATGCCGCTTGCGTTTTACGATGAAAAAGTCGCTTTGATTGTATCGGTTGATATTACCGAGCGTAAAAACGCACAAGCTAAAATGGAATTTATGGCGCACCACGATGCGCTGACGGGCTTACCCAATCGCCTGCAATTAGTGGAGCGTTTGGAGCATGAGTTGCGTCGCGCTGAACGTCACGGATATTTCGGTGCCGTATTGTTTATTGACCTTGACCAATTCAAAACCATTAACGACTCGCTTGGTCATCCCGTTGGTGACCGGGTATTGGAAGTTGTTGCGAACCGCTTGCAGCAATCGGTGCGCGAAGAAGATTTGGTCGCGCGGTTGAGTGGTGATGAGTTTGTTGTGGTGCTCACAGTGCTGGATCAAAACATTGAAACTGCAGCGCTGCGTGCTGGGGAAATCAGCGAAAAAATTCGCACCATCATTTCGCAGCCTTATATGTATGACGACATGGAGTTACGCGTAACCTGCAGCGTAGGTGTCGTGGTATATCCTGAAAAAAATAATTCTGTACATGAACTGTTGCGCTACGCCGATACCGCTATGTATCAGGTAAAAGAAAAAGGGCGCGATTCCATCGAGTTTTTCAACGAAGAGATGGCCGATAAAGTTAGCCGTCAATTAACTATGGAAGGCGATCTGCATCGCGCGTTGGAAGAGTCGCAATTTGAATTGTATTACCAGCCAAAAATTGATATCCAGTCTGGTCGTGTTGTGGGGGCGGAGGCGCTGCTGCGCTGGTGTCACCCAATCAAAGGAATGGTCTCTCCGGTAGAGTTTATTCCGGTGTTGGAAACATCCGGCATGATCATTGATGTGGGTCAATGGGTGCTGGAGGAGGCGTGTAAAACGCTGGTGAAATGGAACGAATCCGGTTTATGGAAATCGGGCATGACCATGAGTATTAATATCAGTCCGCGTCAATTCCGTCGTGCAGCGTTCGTCGATGATGTGATTTCAACGCTGGAAAAATATCCGATTCCCGAGTCATCACTGGATATGGAGATTACCGAAGGAATTCTGATCCAGCGTGTCGATGATGCCATTATTACCATGACTACCTTGAATGAGCGTGGCATTAGTTTCTCGCTCGACGATTTTGGTACTGGATATTCTTCGATTAGTTATCTCAAGCGTTTGCCGGTGAGCACTTTAAAAATTGATAAGGGCTTTGTGCGCGATATTATTGATGACCGCAATGATCGTGTGTTGGTCGAAACCATTATTACGATGGGGCGCTTGCTTGATATGAAGTTGGTCGCAGAAGGTGTGGAAGAGGCAGAGCAATTGGCGATTCTGAAAACCTTTGGTTGCGATTACTATCAGGGGTATCTATCAAGTCAGGCGGTGCCAACGGCAGCATTTGAAAAAATTCTAAGTGATGATGCTCAGTGAGTGCGTTGTAAAACCACTCACTGAAGCCACTAAAATAATCTTCCTAGCAAATAGGGTACTGCTGTTTCTACACGCATAATGCGCTCGCCTAAATGTACAGCTTCAAAGCCGCATTTTTCCAGTAAATCAATCTCGTATGGAATAAAACCACCTTCAGGGCCTACGGCCAACGTCAGTGAATAATCTATCTGGCGGGGGCACGCAGTGGTTGTGTAAGGATGCGCAACCAGCGCGCGCGTATCGCCCACAATTGCCGGCAATTCATCTTCTACAAACGGTTTAAAACGTTTATGCAAATGCACTTCGGGCAATTGTGTATCGCAACCTTGTTCCAAGCCTAAAATAAGTTGGTGATGAATGCTTTTTTCATCCAGAAAAGGCGTTTGCCAGTAACTTTTTTCTACGCGATAGGAATTAATTAGATGCAGTTGTTTAACACCGAGGGTAGCGATGGTTTGAAATATTCGGCGCATCATTTTTGGCCGCGGCAGACCGAGCACCAGAGTTAATGGCAGTGCAGGTGGTGCAGTTTGCTGCAAGTTGGCTTCCAACAAGATTGAATCATCATTGAATTCAGTAATGATTCCACTACCCATGTGTCCGTTAATCAATCCTACTTTTAATTGATCACCCACCACGGCGCCGTGAACCGATTTAATGTGTTCAAGCTGGCGTGGATTCTTAATGCAGGCACGGTTCTCGGCGAGCATATCTTCGGGTGATAACAAAATGATATTCATAGGAACCGGGTAAATAATTACGAAATAAGTAGTGGCGGGATAAAGCGGTTGGTGTCCCCACCAGGAATTGAACCTGGATCGCCCGCTTAGGAGGCAGGTGCTCTATCCATTTAAGCTATGAGGACAAGATTGGTTGACGCGATAATTCCGCTGTAGAAATGCGGTAGACATGTTAAGCGGCGGGCATTGTAAGAAGTTTTGCTGGAGAATCCAATAAAAAGGCGCGGCCAATATAAAAAAGGCGCAACTCGTGTAGTTGCGCCTTTTTTGGTTTTTGGTAATCAGGCCTTGGCAACAGTGTAAGACGAGGTGTGCTGAGTCTTGGTGCCTTGTGCGGTGTAAAGCGATGGCGCAGCGACTTTGCCGCGTAGCAAGTTGATCAGGTGGCTCAGGGTTTGTTGTGAGCGTGCGATCATTTTGCCGTTGATATCGTTCATTTTCTGGCAGTCTTCAAATTCGCTTACCAGTAGTTTCCAATCGTCGCGCAGGGGCAGGGTGGCGGTGTTGCGTTGCAGAAATAAATCCCAGCCTTGGGCGTTAGCCGGTAAGCCAAGGGCGGTGAGAATCTGCTGGCGTTGTTTGGCGCTGTTGTTCAGCAGCTCAAGCAAGCTCGCTTTTTGTTCAATGATTTGCGGAAGTTGATCCTGCTTACGCTGTTCCAATTGCTCACGCTCTTGTGCGAGCAATTGTTTGAGTTCAGCAAGTGCGGCGGAATCCTGCGCGATCATGTTGCGCAGAAGCGAAATATCGAGAGACATAGCAACCTCTTCATGTTTGGTGTCGTAAGGTAGAGCGACACAAGGTAAAACAATTGTTGGTCAAAAAGGCTCCGGGGGAGAGCGCCCTTAACCGAATAAATAATTCCTAGCCCAGAAGGTCATTCTGGTTGAGCATATTTTCAGCGATACGATCCGCGTTGATTTCGAAGCGGCCTTCTGCGATGGCGCGTCTAATTTCGGCGACTTTTTCCAAATCGACATCGGGTGCGCTGTTAATTTTGGATTGCAGGCGACCCAGAGTTTGAGCTTCGTTGCTCAATACCACTTGGTCAGCTGAGCCTTTGCTGGCTGCTGGAGCTGCGTCAGGTGCTGGTGTTTTTGCTTCGGGAGCACTGGGGGCTGCAGGCTTGCTGCGGGCGCCTTTGGTGCTAATTGAATCCAAAGTGTTGTTGGTGTTGAAGTTCATCTTGTTCCCCTATTTGCCTGTGGTATTACCCGGTAAGGCGATTAACTTTGCTAACAGTGTCGCGGTTGCTATGTCGTGACAGCAGGGTTGTTCCTCTGTGGCTTTGATATATCTGGCCGGTTTAAGGAGTCCCTAGCAGGCTTATCGGCCAGCTGGCGCTTAACTTTAGCAATATTTTAAAAAATGTTAAAAGTCATAAGGTTTGTACCAGCCCCTGACTCATAACAACCCCACTGATGATCCTTTCTGATGAATTATTGCGCACCCGTATGGTCTGGCCTATGCGGCCATCAGCCAGTGCGGTGCCTGTACTGCTTACCTTGATACTGCCCGCCATGGATTCCAGGGTCACCATTTCGCCACGCTTAACGGCGGTAGGCGCATCCAGCACGGAGGTTTTAAACGGTTCACCCATGCTGATGTTGCGTTTGGCCTCTTTTCCGAGAATGGCATTCTCATCGGGCAAAAAGGTTTGCCGGATACTGCTGATGTTAACTAGCCCGGAAGTGATATGGTCCTGGCTGATCTGCTCGCCACGGGCAATATCCCGCTGCGCGAGAGGAATTTGCCGGTAAATCGCCACCTGTGCCGGTACATGTACCGACCAAGGCTGGCCAGTCTTGCATTGGGCCCTGACATTGATATTGCCACCCAATCCGGTCTGATCCTGAATGGTGTAAACAATGGGATGCTCGCAGTTACTGAGTTTGAGCCGTGGATCCAGATTACCGACATTGATATCAATACGCTCATGTTCGATCTGTTCGTACTCCATCGCCAAAAAACTGGCGATGTCTTGCTTCAGCTGGCTGGCGGAGTAACCCTGCGCAAATGTAAGTTGACTATGGCTCCCCAAAAGCAAAACCACCCAGACACCGAGCAGCCTTGCCGCTTTTGGTGAGGGTGTTTGCTTTTCAGTTACAGGCTTGTTGCGGTGGCCGTGGCACAAAAAATTCCGCAAGAAAACGCTGTAAAAACTAGGAAGTTCCATATTTTGTCCTATCCTCAAGGGTAAGAACTGAGTGCCGGTGAGGATTATCAACGACTAAAGTTTGGCACTTTTTTGCCGCTAAACTGCTGTACCAAGCATCAAAGCAAATACTATGCCGTCAATCGTTGATCGCTTTGCGGGCGTTGATCGGTTTGTGCGGATGTACCGGATCAGAATTATTGAGAATAAAGAGGTAATTGCATGGCTGGTTTAATGGATACAGTCAATCAGCGTACGCAGCTGGTTGGGCAAAACCGTCTGGAGCTCCTGCTGTTCAGGCTTGGCGGTCAGCAGTTGTATGGTATTAACGTGTTCAAGGTGAAAGAGGTTTTGCAGTGTCCACAGTTGAATGCGATTCCCGGGCGTAGCTCGGTTGTGCGTGGCGTGGCCCATATCCGCGGCGGCACCTTGCCGATTATGGACATGAACCTGGCTATTGGCCGCCGTGAACTGCCGGATATCGAAAGCTGCTTTGTCATCATTACTGAATACAATCGCAAGGCTCAGGGGTTTCTGGTGCGCTCCGTTGAACGTATCGTCAATATGAACTGGGGTGATATACACCCTCCACCCAAGGGTGCAGGTAAAGAGCATTACTTGACAGCAGTCACCCAGGTCGATGGCCAATTGGTTGAGATTATCGATGTAGAGAAAATTCTCGCCGAAGTATCGCCTATGCGCGAGGAGGTCAGTGCCGGTGTAATTGAGGATGGTATTGCTGACCGGGTAGTCCAAAAGCATATTTTGATCATTGACGACTCGACTATTGCCCGTAAGCAGATTCAGCGGGTGGTAGAGGGGATGGGTATCAAAACCACTATAAAAAAAGACGGTGCGGAAGGCTTTCAATACCTCACGGATTTATTGGCGGCAGGTAAAGATCCCCTTTCCGAATTGGTGATGATTATCTGCGACATCGAAATGCCGGAAATGGACGGTTATACCTTTACCGCTGAAGTGCGCAACAATCCCGCCCTGAAAAATCTGCATATCATCCTGCATACATCACTCAGTGGTGTATTCAATGAGGCGATGGTACGTAAAGTGGGGGCGGACGATTTCCTCGCAAAATTCCATCCGGATGAATTGGCAAAGCGGGTGAACGATCGTGTTCTCGCCATCACTGGCGAAAGTCTGTTACCGCCGGATGAGGCGTAACTCTTTATTCTCGCCAGATGAGGCCTAACTTTGTATTGCCGCGCGGAACTTGTGTGCGGCAATTGTTTTACATTGGAAACCCTTGGTTAAAAGCCATTTATGATTAATAAAGAGTCAGCCATTGCCAAACCGGCCAGTCGGGACAACATTGACCCGGCCGAGTTTGATCAATTTCGCCAGTTCCTGGAAGAAGCCTGCGGCATTTCGCTAGGCGATAACAAACAGTATTTAGTTTCCAACCGCATCCGCCGTATTTTGGAAGAAAACAACATTGCCTCATTTGGTGAGTTGGTGCGGGCGCTTAAGCAGGGCTTTAATCGCAAACTGAAAGATCAGGTGATCGATTCCATGACCACCAATGAAACCTTTTGGTTTCGCGACAACTATCCCTACGATCACCTGAAAAACACACTGCTGCCACAGCTCATGGCGGGCAATAACCGTATGTTTGGCCCTGTCAGGGTCTGGTCGGCGGCCTGTTCGTCCGGGCAGGAGCCTTACTCCATCAGCATGATGGTGGAAGAATACAAGCGGCAAGCAATGGGGAATTTGGCGCGGCAGGTACAAATTGTGGCCACTGATTTGTCCTCAACGGTGTTGGATCAGGCTAAGCGTGGTGAATACGACAAACTCTCGGTGCTGCGTGGTTTGTCTGCCGAGCGGATGGAACGGTATTTTGATAATCCAACGCCAGCGATTTGGCGGGTCAAAAGCCTCGTTAAAGAGCGCATCGATTTTCGTTCGCTCAATCTGATGGACTCCTACGCTGCATTGGGCAAGTTCGATATCGTCTTTTGCCGCAATGTGTTGATCTATTTCAATGCCGATTTGAAGCGGCAAATTCTGCAAAAAATCCACGCATCCCTTAAGCCCCAAGGCATTCTTTTTCTTGGTTCGTCAGAGGGGTTGGCCGGTGCTGCTGATTTGTTTGAAATGGTGCGCTGTGAGCCAGGGATTCTGTACAAGGCGATTTAGTCAGTTGTTCATAATTGCTGTTATCACTTTCTAAAACCGGGCCTTTGGCCCGGTTTTCTTTTATGCGTTGCTGGTTGCCACCAGCGCGCATCCTGTCTTCAGGAGCGGAAAAGCTTTGCCGCTTGGCCGTTGCCGCTTTTAAAAACCTATTTGAATTCAATTTTATAGTCCTTTAAAAACAATAGCTTACGGCGTGTTTTGGGCGTTGGCACAAGGGTTGCTTTGTTGTAGATAACAAAAGGTCACAACCGCTTTGGTTGCCACCTGTAATGACTAAAAGGCGAACCGGATATGTCTATCTCTTTCGAAAAAGCACTCGGCATCCACGAATCGGCACTGCATTTTCGCTCCGAGCGCGCTGGCGTGTTGGCCAATAACCTCGCCAATATCGACACCCCGAATTTCAAAGCGAAAGACTTGGACTTCAAGCAAGCCTTGAACCAAAAAATGCAGGCATCGAGTGGTTTTAATTTATCGACTACTCAAAACCGTCACATTGATGGCAGTGGTTTCAGCACCACTGAAGGTGATGCTCTCTATCGCACTCCACAGCAACCATCCATTGATGGCAACACTGTGGAAGATCAAATTGAGCATGCTGAATACATGAAAAATGCCTTGGCGTTTCAAGCAAGCTTTCAATTTTTAAACAGTAAATTTACCGGATTGCGCACAGCGATTCGCGGCGAATAATCGATTAGGCATGTTTGGCAAAACCATTTTCGATCGAATTTTTGTAGGAATCTAATCATGGCACTTGGAAATATTTTTGATATCGCTGGCACCGGCATGAATGCGCAAAGTCTGCGTTTAAATACCACCGCCAGTAACCTGGCGAATGCGCAATCCGCCAGCTCCAGTGTGAATGAAGTTTATCGCAGCCGTCAGCCGGTATTTGCCGCCATGCATCAAAACGCCATGCGCGAAGCTGCCGTTGAAGGTACCTACAGCGATAACGAAGTTGATGCCGCTGCCGGTGTGCAAGTGCTCGGTATAGTTGAAAGCGATGCACCGTTACAGCGTCGCTATGAGCCTATGCATCCAAAGGCAGATGAAGAGGGTTATGTGTATTACCCCAATGTTAATCCGGTTGAAGAAATGGCGAATATGATTGCTGCATCGCGTTCATTTCAAATGAATGTGGAAGTGATGAATTCCGCTAAGCAAATGGTTCAGCGCGTGCTGACACTCGGGCAGTAAGGAGTTAAGTCATGGCCGTTTCCAGCGCAACATCCAGTAATAATGTTACCGATAATTTAAGTATCACTAAAAAAACCGAAACGAAAAAAAATACAAACGAATTAGGGCAGGCAGCGTTCCTTGAGTTGATGATCACTCAAATGAATAACCAAAACCCGTTAAGCCCGCAAGATAACAGCGAATTTGTTGCGCAATTGGCGCAGTTCAGTTCGGTGGAAGGCTTGGAGCGTTTGAATACCAGTTTCAATAGTTTTATGTCTAACAATGCATTGCAGGCATCGTCATTGGTGGGTCGCAGTGTAACGGTAGAATCAGACAAGAGTACGCTGGTGAATGGCGGCATTGTTGCCGGTAGTGTGGACCTGGATTTCGCTGCGACAGATTTGAAAATAAATATTTACGATGCGGATGGCGTACTTGGACAAACCATTCCTGTCGGTAAGGTTCCTGCAGGTGAAACTGTCTTCCGTTGGGATGGCCAGAACATTGAAGTCAACGGTGAACTGTTGGATTGGGATGCGGGCGACAATGCGGCAACTGCAGGTGAATACCGCTTTGAAATAACCGCGACCCAAAACGGAAAATCGGAAGCGCTAAATACTGCACTCAGCGCGAACGTCAACAGCGTAACCATTGGTGAGAATGGCAAGTTGATTTTGAACCTTGCCGGTATCGGTGCGGTAGAAGCCGATCAAGTAAAACAATTTAATTAATATTTCGAAGCGCGAGCGCAATGAAAATTGAGCGCGCACTTTAAAAATGCAATAGCCATTAATCGTATGGTCGAGGTGTAATATGTCTTTCAATACAGCGTTAAGCGGAATTCGTGCGGCCAATACCGATCTGCAAGTGACCGGTAATAACATCGCCAATGCCAGTACCATTGGTTTTAAATCTTCGCGCGCTGAATTTGGAGATGTGTACAGCAGCACTCTATTGGGTGGCGGCTCAAATACGGCAGGCAGCGGTGTGACCCTGCAAAATATTCGTCAGCAATTTACTCAGGGGAACTTGAAGTTCACCCAGAATGAATTGGACTTGTCGGTCAATGGCGAAGGCTTTTTCGTAGTAGAAAAAAATGGCGAACGCCTATATACCCGCGCCGGTACTTTTGGTTTGGACAAGGACGGCTATATCGTCAATGGTACCAATGCCATGCTGCAAGGTTTTGCCGCTGATGACGACGGCAATGTTGGTGGCGTTTTAGGCAACCTGCGCGTTGATGTGAGCTCCCAAGACCCACGCCAAACGACAGGCGTTGATGCATCGTACAATCTGGATTCACGTGAAGTGGTATTGGAATCCACCGGTTCGCGCTTTTCAACCAACGGCACCGGTATTGGTGTTGCGCAATCCGGTTTGATCAATCCGACTACCTCCACTCTCAATTTTGGTAGCGTGGCGTTGCCGGTAACGGTTGCTGCGCCGCCGGCGGCCACAACCACGTTCACCTTAACTCGCGCCATCGGTGGGGGAACATCAGAAGATTCGACCATAACCCTGAGTCCGGGCATTTATAACAACCTCACTGACCTTGCGAATGAAATCAACAATCGCATTTACAGTGATGCCACTCCTTTGAATATCCAGGCTTACTATGACTCTGCCGATAACAGCCTGAAAATACGCGATCTCGCAGAAGGTGTTGCTTCGACCATATCTGTTGCCCCTGTGAGTGGCGCTAATAGTCTGACGGCTGCATTCCCCGGCACTTTCACCCAAGGCATCCCCGAGGTCACCAACGACTATGGCTCGCACACCTTAGTGATTCAGGGGCCAAATGGCGCGAAGCCATTAACTTATATCAGCGCTTATGGGGCAGGCGCCGATAAAACTGTGTCGGAGCTCAATGGGCTCGCCGGTGTAACTGCTACCGCGGTTACCAAGGCGACAGTGGCGGCCAGTGGTTTTTCCAACAACGGCACCTTTACGTTGAACGAGGTAGCTTTAACTTCAACAGGCCTGCCAGATATGACTGCCATGGCTGAGGAGATTAATAAGCTCAGCAAATCAACCTTACTTGGGATTACTGCTGCGGTGAATGCGACTACTGGTGATCTGGAAGTGACTTCCGCTACCGGTGCCGATTTGAATTTCTCATTTACTGCTTCAGGTGGTGTTGCCACCATAATGGGAAGCAGCGGTTTGCCGGCAACATTAGGCCCAAACCCAGGCCAGACACCAGTCGGCAGTGCCATTAAGATCGGAGGCGAGATCACGGTTACTATGCAGGAAGGTTATTCCATCACTTCCAGCGCACCGACTATTCCGGTGAGCGGCGGCAGCATGTTTAACTCGATCAATGTGCCCGGTTTTTTCACTCCGATTCCGATCAATGCATTCGATCCGGACGATCAAAAAACCTATAACCACGCTACCACCACCCCGGTGTACGACAGCTTGGGTAATGTGCACTCCATGCGCCAGTACTTCGTAAAACAAGCGTACGATCCTGCTGATCCGACAACCTCACAAAACCATTGGAAGATGTATGTGCAGATCGATGGTCAAAACGTTGGCGATCCGGATCCAACCTTGCCATCACCACAAAACATCGAACCCACCATGGCGTCTTTTGATGTCCATTTCACTCCGGATGGCACTTTAGACAGGTCCACGACCGATTCGATTTTGATTTCCAACTGGACTCCAATTGGCGAAGACGGCGCACCTATCGGTGCTTTGGGGCCGCTGAATATTCTGCAAGGCGGTACCATTCCGGTCGCTGAGCCACCGGCCAGCTCCAACTTTGAAATTGATCTGGCCGGTAGCTCGCAGTTTGGTTCTGTGTTCTCGGTAGAGGAATTGGATCAAAACGGTTATGCCACTGGCCGCTTGGCCGGTCTGGATATCAGCACCACCGGTATTGTGTTTGCCCGCTTTACCAATGGCGAGGCGCAGGTGTTAGGGCAGGTGGCTTTGGCTAACTTCAGCAGTACCGAAGGCCTGAGTCCTAGTGGCGATACCATGTGGGCACAAACCTTCGAATCGGGCGAGGCGATTATCGGTGCGCCTGGGTCTGCACAGCTGGGGAATATCACCGCTGGTGCGGTGGAAGAATCCAACGTGGATTTGTCAGAGCAGCTGGTAAACCTGATTATTGCCCAGCGCAACTATCAGGCGAATGCCAAAACCATCGAAACGGCAAATGCTACTACCCAGACAATTATCAACCTCAGATAACCGGCCACACTAACGGTAAGAGAGCGCCTCCCACGGCGCTTTTGCAGCGGCAAGCAGCGGAAGCTGTTTGCCGCTTTGCTATTTCCGCCATTAATATTCTCTTTATTTATCATATGCTTAGTGATTAATTTCACATTGGCATCGCTCTTGCAAAACCTCCAGTAACGGCAACTCTGCCAAAAAACTAGCGCTTTCACTCTTACCGTGTCAGCGCTTCTCTACCGCACCGGAAACATCCGAATTGCGCGGGGAAATCTGGAGAAACATTGTGGATAAAGCCCTCTTCATCGCCATGAGCGGAGCCAAGCACAACACGCTGGCTCAGGCCAACCGCGCCAATAATCTGGCTAACCTGAGCACCACCGGCTTTCGGGCGGACTTCGAACAGTCGCGCAGCATGGGCGTGTATTACGGCGATGGCCAACCAACCCGTGCCTACGCCATGACCGAATCACCGCGTGCCAATTTCACTCCAGGCTCGATGATCACTACCAATGAACCGCTGGATGTCGCGATACAAGGGCAGGGCTTCTTCGCCGTCCAAGCTCCCGATGGTTCCGAAGCCTATACCCGCGCTGGCGATTTCCTGGTGGATGACCGCGGTATGTTGCGCACCGCAAATGGCCTGCCCGTATTGGGCGCCGGCGGTCCTATCAATATTCCTGAAAACAAAAAAGTCCAAGTCGGAACCGACGGCACTATCTCCATCATCAGTCAGGATCAAGGCCCCGAGGGTATGGTCGAGGCAGGGCGGATCAAACTGGTAAATCCGGATATACAAAATTTAGAGAAGGGCGATGACGGTCTATTTCGCCAACGCAATGGTTTGCCTGCATTGGCCGACGACACCGTGACTGTACGCAGCGGCATGCTCGAAGGTAGCAACGTGAATGCCGTAGAGGAATTTACGCAAATTCTCAGCCTCTCGCGCCAATATGAAATGCAAGTAAAAGTGATGAAGACTGCAGAGGAAAACTCGGCAAGTTCAGCACAGCTTTTACAAATGTCGTAATTGATTTATCGATTTCTATTTGAGGAATTCATCATGCTCGCCTCTCTCTATGTCAGTAAAACCGGCTTGTCGGCGCAAGATCGCCAACTGACGACAATTTCTAACAACCTGGCGAATACCAGCACGATTGGTTTTAAACGTGATCGCGCTATTTTTGAAGATTTGCTGTATCAAAATCAGCGCCAGGCGGGCACTCAACAAACACCCGATACCGAATTGCCTTCCGGTTTGCAATTGGGTGCGGGTGTGCGTGTTGTCGCAACCGAAAAAGAATTTACCCAAGGTAATCTGCAAGTAACTGAGCAGACGTTTGATGTCGCAATTGATGGTCACGGTTTTTTGCAAGTGCTGCAACCCGATGGAAGCATTGCCTATACCCGCAACGGCCAGCTGCAATTGAATAGCGATGGGCAGGTATGTAATTCCGACGGTTATTTGTTAGAGCCCGCGATTATTGTTCCTGAAGGTGCAACCAAAGTCACCATTGGTGCTGATGGTGCGGTGAATGCATTTTCTCCAGGTGAAGTTGAACCGCAACCATTGGGTGATATCACGCTGGTTGATTTCATCAACTACCCGGGGCTTCAACCCATTGGTGGTAATTTATTTTTGGAAACCGTCGCCAGCGGAAATCCAATTGAGGGTACGCCCGGTGAAAATGGTTTGGGTACGCTCAAGCAAGGCATGTTGGAAAATTCTAACGTGGATATCGTTGAAGAAATGGTCAATATGATCACCACTCAACGCGCCTACGAAATGAACTCTAAAGTGGTATCTACCGCTGATCAGATGTTGCAGTACATCACCCAAAATCTTTAAGCGAGTGATTTGATTATGCGCACTTTTATATGTCGTATCGCTGCTGTGTGCTGTAAAGCAGATGCGCTAAAGCGGATGGCGTTAATGCTTTTGCCTATCGCATTCGTCGGTTGTGCCACCACAAAACCGATGCCGGATGATCCTGCCTATGCGCCAACTATTGCGTCCAATATGGTGGTTCCGCAACGCACTGAAGGCGCGTTGTATCAGGAAACCTATGGCTTGAATTTGTTCGATGACCGCAAGGCGCATTTTGTTGGTGATGTTATTACCGTCACGCTGAGTGAACGCACTGTGTCGAGAAAATCATCCGGTGTTGCGACAGGTAAAAAGAGCACAGCAAATTTTAATGCAGGTCCATTGCTCGGTGCTAACCCCACGATTAACGGCCGTGAACTTACTACGAACATAGAACAAGATCGCAGCTTCGATGGCAGCGCCGATGCAGATCAAAGCAATAGTTTACAAGGCAATATCACCGTCACCATCGCTGAAATTTTACCGAACGGAAATTTAATGGTGCGCGGTGAAAAGTGGATCACGTTGAATCGCGGCGATGAATTTATTCGTATTAGCGGCATGGTGCGCCCGGAAGATATAGCACCGGACAACACCATTGTTTCTACCCGATTAGCGAATGCAAAAATTTCCTACAGTGGCACAGGCGCGCTTGCCGATGCATCCAGCATGGGTTGGTTGTCGCGCTTTTTTAACAGCGGCTTGTGGCCATTGTAATCCGGAATTAATGAGGTTCTTTTATGCGTAACGTTAGTCTATTTATGCGTTTCAATAGTCTGTTTATAAGTGCTGTGATGCTGTTGTGCAGCACAGTCGCGCAAGCCGAGCGCATCAAAGATATAGCAAACGTTGCCGGTGTTCGCGCGAACCAGTTGGTAGGTTATGGCTTGGTGGTAGGGTTGGATGGTACCGGTGATCAGGTAACCCAATCGCCATTCACTACCCAATCATTCAACAATATGCTCAAGCAGTTTGGTATCACCATACCGGAAGGCGCGCGTATGCAAATGAAAAACGTTGCTGCGGTGATGATTCAAGCAGAGCTACCTGCATTTTCAAAACCTGGTCAATCGATCGACGTCACTGTCTCTTCAATCAGTAACGCAAAAAGTTTGCGCGGTGGCAGTTTGTTGATGACACCATTGAAAGGGTTGGATGGAAAAGTGTATGCCATCGCCCAAGGTAATTTGGTAGTCGGTGGTTTGAGTGCGTCCGGTGAAGATGGCTCTAGTGTAACGATCAATATTCCCAGCACAGGGCGCATTCCCAGCGGTGCAATTGTAGAACGCATGGTGGAAAACAGTTTCGCCGGCGGGCAACCGATTGTTTTCAATTTGCATCAGGCCGATTTCACTACCGCCAATTCTCTGGCAAGCGCAATTAATAAAATGCTCGGCCCAGACGTAGCTCGCCCGATAGACGCAGTGTCGATCATGGTGACATCCCCCGCAAACCCCGCACAGCGGGTTGAGTTTATTTCAATGTTGGAAAACATTGAGGTGAAAATGGGTGAAGAGGTGGCGCGCGTGATTATTAATTCGCGTACTGGCACTGTAGTGGTTGGGAAAAATGTGCGGGTATCACCGGTTGCGGTTACTCACGGCGGTATTACCGTATCGGTAGCAGAAAGTTTAACTGTGAGCCAACCTAATGCATTTGGGGATGGCCGTACGGTCGTTACGCCAAGCAGCAATGTGCAAGCCGAAGAAGAAAATAACCCTATGTTTAAATTTGCTCCTGGCGCAAATCTGGATGACATAGTGAAGTCGGTTAATAACGTTGGTGCTTCGCCCAGTGATTTAATGGCGATTCTGGAAGCGTTAAAACAATCGGGTGCACTCAAAGCCGAATTAGTGGTGATCTAAATGTTGCCTATCGATACTTCTGCTTCTGTCTCACAAATAAAAGATTCTTATCTCGATCCTAATTCCTTGAATCCAATCAAGGCGATGGGGCGCGATAAGGATCCGCAGGCATTAAAAGAAGTAGCGAAAAAATTTGAAGCGATGTTTGTACAACAAATGTTGAAAAGCATGCGTGAAGCCAACGATGCATTTGGTGAAGGAAATTATTTTGATAGTCAAACCACGCGTTTCCACCGCGATATGCTTGACCAGCAAATGGTGCTTAACCTCACCAGTGGTAGCGGCATAGGCCTCGCGGATCATTTCTATAAACAAATGCTGCAAAACTACGGCTCTGGCATGAAACCAGAATCGACCGCAGCCGAGGGCAATGTTGGTGATCTGCCAATACCGGTTGAGCATAAACAATCCCACAATCAAGCTCCGGATGCGATCGCAACCAATGAGGCTGATGCTGGCGAGACAGAGAGCTGGCTGGATCAGTTTATGTGGATGAGTGATAACTCCAATCTACGGACTGTATTTTCCGACACGGAAAAAGATAGCGCTAATGCCGATGTGCAGACCCAGCAAGCATTTAATCATTTGCTGCCTCCTGCATTGTTAGCAAAAGCTCAATTCACCAGAACAGCCGGTGGGCTGAAGGGAAGCATCAGCAGCACTCCAGAAAATTTTGTCATGATGCTCAAACCCCATGCAGAAAAAGCCGCGGCTGAATTGCAAATTAATCCGGATGTATTAATTGCACAGGTGGCGCTGGAAACCGGTTGGGGCAAACACGTTATTCACGACAAGCAAGGCGGGAACAGTTTTAACCTGTTCAACATTAAAGCGACTGGCCAGTGGCAGGGCGATAAAGTCAATGTATCGACGTTGGAATATCGCGACGGTATCGCCGCCAATGAAAAAGCGGATTTCCGCAAATACACCGATTACTCGGAAAGTTTTTCCGATTATGTGCGTCTGCTGAAAAATAATCCTCGCTACCAGCAAGTGTTGGAGGCGGGAACTAATTCATCAGCTTATGCCGAAGCGCTGCAATCGGCAGGGTATGCAACCGATCCGCACTATGCGAAAAAAATTAAACAATTGCTTAACAGCGACGCATTAAAAAGTGTGGGCGAGGTTACATCATTAGACAATATAGAAATGATTGACAAGCTAAACGCAGAAGCAAAAAAACTGTTATCGCTAGCGGCTAGCGGCCGTCAATTGCTGGAGTAATTTATGTCGGGTCTTCTTTCAAACGCAATTTCCGGCCTGCAAGCCAGCCAGAACGCCCTGCGTACGGCTGGCCACAATATCTCCAATGCCAACACGGCTGGCTACTCGCGCCAGGAAGTGAATTATGCAACTCGCGCAGAACAAAACATTGGTGCAGCGGGTTTTATTGGTTCAGGCGTTACGACTACCTCAATCGAGCGAGTGGTAAGTGAATTTGTCACTACACAACTGCGTCTGGATACATCCACCTACAACCAACTCAGCACTTACAATATCAATATCGGCAAAGTGGATAAATTATTTGCCGATGTCAGCACAGGTTTGTCAGGCGCATTACAAACATTTTTCTCCGCTTTGCAGAACGGCGCTAACGATCCAGCATCAACACCAGGACGCCAACTGATTGTTACGGAAGCGCAAAGCCTGAGTAATCGCTTTAATAATTTGTATCAGCGTCTACACGATGTAGAAAGCTCTGTTAATAGCGAAGTTAGAACCATTACGGCGCAAGTAAACTCACTCGCCAGTTCCATTGCCGCGCTCAACCAATCGATTGGCGAATTGCGCGCATCAGGCAGCGGTAATCAGCCCAATGATTTATTGGACAAGCGCGATGAAGCTCTGCGCCAATTATCTGAACTGACTTCAGTACAAGTCGTTAATCAGGGTGATGGCGATGTAAACGTGTTTATCGGCAATGGCCAACCGCTGGTGGTCGGTACAAAATCGAGTACGTTTAGTGTTACGAATGACGGCGCCATTCAACTGACCGACAACAACAAAGCGGTTGATGTAACCCATCAAATTAACGGCGGCCAATTGGGCGGCCTACTAAATTTTCGTAAAGAAGTGCTGGCGCCCTCAATGAATGAATTGGGCCGTATTGCAGTGGTGATGGCCGATCAATTCAATACCTTGCAAAAACAGGGCGTTGATCTGGACGGCGACTACGGGCAAAACATGTTCCGTGACATTAATGATCCGCAAACAGCGGCCGCCCGGGTGAAACACAGTTCGGGCAATGCGCAACCGTATGATCGCGCATTGAATATCACCATTACCGATGCCAATAAATTAACGACCAGCGATTACCAATTCGACATAGTGCCCGGCAGTACCAATTATTTAATTACTCGTCTTTCTGATAACACCGTTGTCAGCCAAGGTTCTTTGAATGGTTTTTATCCCACCAGTATTCAGTTTGATGGGATTAGCGTGAATTTAACGGGTGGTTCTTTCCAAGGCGGCGATTCATTTATTCTGCAGCCAACACACAATGGTGCGAGTGATATTGCTGCCGTGATTCAACGCCCGGAAGATTTAGCGTTTGCCTCACCTATTCGTACTGCCAGCAGCACAGGCAATTCCGGTAGCGGCATTATTAGTGCGGGCGAAGTATTAAATCAGTTGGATAAAAACGGCAATCTTTTACCTGCTTTTGCCAAGCCGGGTGAATTATCGCCGCCGGTGATAATTCGGTTTACCTCTGCAACGACTTATGATGTGTTGGACAATTCAGATCCGGCCAATCCAAAACAATTAACACCACCGCTCAATAACCAAACATTTATTCCCGGGCAACTGAATAATGTGTTTGCTACAGATTCGGGTGAAACCCGTGTGAGTGGAATAGGCAGTTTGGTGGGCTTGCCAGAAGGGCGCTCAGCGCAAACTGTTGCCAATGTTGGTCTCAAGCAATCGAACGGTTATTTGGCGGAACAATTAAGTTTTTCCATCGTCGATCCTGCTACTGGCTCGAGAAGCAATAAAACACTTTACACCACATCTGGTGCATCTGCTGCACAAACGGCCGCCCAAATCAGCAGTGTTCCTGGTGTGAGCGCCAGTGCAATTACCACGGCGACTATCACCAATGTGAATGTTGCAGCTGGCGATTTTGCTTATCCATTGCAGCTTTCAATTAACGGTGAGTCATTATTGGAAAATGATGGCGCAATACCAACTCCAGCATTCTTAACTACAGTGCCTGATCCATCGGTCGATGAAGCAGCGTTTAACGATTATCTGGCTGAACGCATTAACAATAATGCGAATTTGCAATCGCTTGGTATTCGCGCGCAGAGCACAACCAATCCGTTTACAGGCGCGCCCGAGTTGCGCCTGACGGCATCATCCGGTGTAGATTTAAATGTTCACTTTGCTGCACCGAATAATCCTGCTAACAGTATTGAAGTAAATGACGGCTTGGGTAACCCGAATGTTCAATTAACCGGGCAAAACACGGGTGCCGGGGAGCAGAGCACGGTTACAGTTGGTGGCCGGATTGAAATCACTATGGCGGATGGTATTTCGCTTAGTACTGGCCCAACCAATAGCACTTTGTTTGGCGATAGTTCCAGTGCTGATTTTGCTGAGTCATCGTACATGGGGTACCAGGTTACCCTGAGTGGACAACCCAAAGCTGGCGATACTTTTACGGTTGGTTTTAATACCAACGGTACGAACGACAATCGCAATGCCTTGGCTATGGTTGAGATGGAGACGACATCGACCATGCAAAATGGCACGCTCACCTTTGGTGATGCTTATGGAAAATTGGTGGAGGAGGTGGGTACTAAAAGTAGCCTCTCTAAAATTAATACTGCCGCCAGTAAAAGTTTGCTGGAGCAAACCCAAACCATGCGCGATGGAATCTCTGGCGTAAACCTGGATGAAGAAGCCGCTGATCTAATTAAATTCCAACAACTCTATGGTGCGAATGCACAGGTTATTTCTGTGGCGCGGGAGTTGTTCGATACCTTGTTAAATGCCCTTTAAATTGAATAATTCCATAATGCTCTCATTCGAATGAGAGCATTTTTTTATTAAATTGTTTTTCATTTCAAAATTCCATTTGATTTTTCAAATTTCCAAAAAATTGGATCAATTCCTGCATTGCTTACCTGTAGGTAACAAAAGAGGCAGCTATTTGCCGCTTTGCCGTCTGCCGGACGTTCTTATCCGGAAAACCAGGAGCTAACCATGCGTGTATCAACCTCGCAAATTTACAATATCGCAACGCTCGGCATGCGTCAGGCGCAATCTGAAGTTGTAAAAACAGAAGAGCAAATTGCGACCGGTAAACGTGTGCTATCACCTGCGGATGATCCTGTCGCGGCTGCCAATATTTTATTGTTGAACCAAAATATTGCGCGCACCGAGCAATACAAAAAAAACGTTGATATTGCCGATAACAGCCTCAGTCTGGAGGAGACTAACCTGCAATCTGTTGTTGAATTAATGCAGCGGATGCGTGAGCTGGGCGTAAAAGCCGGTAACACGGCAGTACTAACCGCGGCGGACTACCAATCCTTGGCGGCTGAAGTCGATACACGGATTAGTGAATTGATGAATTTGCAAAATACGCGCAATGCATCTGGCCAGTATATTTTTGCCGGTTACAAAGGCGATACCCAGCCCTTCGTTAATTCGGGTGGTGGAAATTACACTTATCACGGCGATGAAGGTCAGCTCGTCTTGCAAGCATCATCATCAGTGAATGTTGCGGTAAGCGATTCGGGGAAAAAATTATTTGTGGATATTCCCAGCAGCCACAACACATTTAATACCTCAGCCAGCAGTGCCAATCGCGCGGTTCCTCCGGCCATTATCAGTGTGGGGGAAGTGATTGATCAGGAAGCCTTCGATAAATTTTATCCTGAAGATATGGTCATCTCTTTCAATGCACCTTCAGCTGTTGCGCCTTCGGCAGCAAATTACACTATTACCGAGCGTTCAACCGGAAAGGTATTAGTCGCCAATGCCGTTTATACAAAAGGTGAAGATATCGAAGTCAATGGTGTGCGGTTAAATGTATCCGGCAACCCTATGCCACCTACACCTGCGAGCTTGCCATTTAATTTCGATACATCTGCTGCACCGATTGATTTCGCGGCAACGCCAGCAACATTTAAAGTGACGGTAAATGGCAGAACTGAAACGTTTACCTTGAATACATCCGTCAGCAATGCCACCGATTTTGCCGCAGCACTCAATGCCGCTCCGAACAATACCAAATTAAGTAATCTTGGATTAGCGGTTACTGCTTCGGGTTTTGTATCCGCTAGCGGTGCAAATATTCGTATTCACAGCGGCACAGCAGCGGTTGATAGCGCGATGGGTTTACCGTCAACTACCGGTGCCGTATCAACCAATGGCGTTCCCGGCGATTCATTTTTTGTTGAGTCTACAGATAAGCAAGGTCTATTAACTACCTTGTCGCGCTTTAGCGATGCAATGAAAAATGTGAAGGACACGACCGAAAGCAAAGCAGAGTTAGCGGAGTTGGTGGCCAAAACCATTTCCAATCTTTCCAACGCTGAAACCGCTATAGTTGCTGTTCAGGGGGAAATTGGTGCGCGTCAGAACACCCTCGAAAGTGCGCAAGATTTAAATCTGGATGTTATTCTTTATTCAAAACAAACACTTTCAAGCCTTGAAGATGTCGATGTGGCAGAGGCTACTATCCGCTTATCCATGCAATCACTGGTATTGCAGGCATCACAACAAGGCTTCGCCAAGGTGAGCCAGCTCACGCTCTTTTCTTACTTGTAATGCATCATTATTTTTCTATGGTTAATAAGTAGGTTTCTGTGTTGCTTTATGTAAGCGACAAGAGATTTTCGCGCGTTTTGCGGTATTGCGTGGCATCTTATTCTGCATTACAGGCGAACTTTTGCTACTCTTTAGGGGCTAGTAACTAAGGGCAGTAATCTTTGCTACCGAAATACCGTTTACCCTACCTTCAAGAGGAGCTGTTTTATGGCTGTTGATTCCCTGTTAGACCCTCTTGTCCGCGCACTCAGTCAATCCCAGGCACTGCTGTCTCTTGCACAAGCTGATGATTGGGAGTCCTTCGAAACCCTGGTACAACAAAGGCAACAAGGGTTGCTGTCAATTAACGATACTGAATACCTGGAATCCCTGGCGCAGGCTGATCTTGAAGCAAAAGCAGCCGAAATGATTGTGGAAATAAAAGCGATCAATAAGAAGCTGGCTGAGTTGGCGGTGATCAGTCGCGATAGATCTGCGTCAGAATTACGTCAAAGCAATATTGCTAGTAAGGCAATCGACGCTTATGGTCGATAGCTTGACGAGATTGTGGTCACTTATAACGATTAGTAATAGTTTTTCAAAAATCCCCCTGTAAATAGTTGATTCCCGCCATAAAAAATTTCTAAAGCTCCTTCCGGATGTGTCGATAACCTAGTCAGAAGTGCTGAATTAGTCCGATGTTCTCAGACTTCATCAACCGACAAAGTTTTTTAGCAGTGATCCTGCAACGACATTAATCCAGGAGATTAATCATGGCTTTAGTAATTAACACCAACGTGGCATCCCTCAATTCACAGCGTCAGTTGATGAACTCAGGCAGTGCACTCGATAGAGCAACCGAGCGTTTGTCTTCAGGCAACCGCATTAACTCTGCAAAAGACGACGCTGCTGGCTTGGCAATTGCCAACCGTATGACTTCGCAAGTTCGCGGTCTGGACCAAGCAATCCGTAACGCTAACGACGGTGTGTCTCTGATTCAAACCGCTGAAGGTGCTTTGCAAGAATCTACTAACATTCTGCAACGTATGCGTGAACTGTCTGTTCAATCAGCGAACGGAATCTACTCCGACAGCGACCGTAAAACCCTGCAAGCAGAAGTAAAACAACTGCAATCAGAATTGACCCGTATTTCTGAAACCACTACCTTCAACGGTCAAAACCTGTTGGATGGTTCAATGGGTACCAAGAGTCTGCAAGTGGGCTCACAACAAAATCAAACTATCGAAATCTCAATTGGTTCATTCAGCGCTAACTCTTTAGGCGGTTCTACTGGTGATTTGGCTGGTTCATCTACTACCTTGGCTGCTCTTCAGGCCTTAACAGCTGGGGAGTTGGAGATCAATGACAAAGAAGCAACTCTGCTCACCACCACAAATGCTGGCACTGTTAACAATATGCTCAGTGTGTTGAATGCCGACTTTAATACTGTAGGTGTTGAAGTTAGCACTGTGGCTGAATTCAATGCGGCTAATGTTGGTTCGGGTGTTTTGGTTGCTGGTACCGATACAATGACCATCGCGATTGTGGATGGTAATGGTCAAAACCAGAACTTGACCATCACCGGCACCAATAGCATGAAGGAAGTGGTAAGTAAGATTAACGAGTCGGCTGGCGGATTGGTTCAAGCTTCCTTGAATGATGCTGGAAAGCTTGTGCTCACCGGACAGAATACTGCAAGTATCACTGTCGCTGGTACTGGTAACGGTGCAACAGCGGTTGGTGGTGCTGGTAACTCAGCCGGCTTCTCATTAGTAATGAACAAAACTCCTGGCAACACCACTGGTATTAAAATAGAGTCCAGCGATGTTACCGCTTTGGCAACAGTTGGTCTTAATGCCACCCAATCTGATGGTTCAATTCAAGGCGCCGCAGCTGTTACTGCTGCAGCTCTGAACAAAGGTGATTTGGTCATCAATGGGGTAGAAATTGATGCAATTGCGATTGGTGTTGCTGCTGCCACTGTTGTTGGTAGTACTGCGGCATTTGAGCAAGCAGTTAACACCGTGAACGCGATTAACGCGAAATCTTCGGAAACGGGAGTTATTGCTTATGCTTCCGGTACCAACAGTGATCAGATTTCACTGAAATCTGTTGATGGTTCCGAGATTTCTATCAAGGCAGGTGAGAATCTGACAGGTGGCGCCGCGACCTTGACAACTCGTACTGGTCTGCTTGAGCGCAACGCCACCGAAGGTGCTGGTTCTGTAGCGTCTATCGATATCTCTAGCGAAGCAGGTGCTCAAAAAGCCATCGGTATTATCGACAAAGCTCTGGAACAAGTGAACGCTACTCGTGCTGATCTCGGTGCTACTAACAACCGTTTGGACTTCACTGTATCTAACTTGTCTAACATCTCTGAGAAAACCTCAGCATCTCGTTCACGTATTATGGATGCTGACTTCGCTGCGGAAACTGCAAACCTCAGCCGTTCACAAGTATTGCAACAAGCTGCTTCAGCGATGTTGGCTCAATCCAACGCGCGTCCACAACAAGTACTGTCACTGTTGAGATAAGGTGATAACCAAATCAGGGTTAGCTTCGGCTAACCCTGAAGAGGTTCTAGTGAGGGCTTAATGATGAATGAGATCACTAAAGTAGCTGCGAGTCCGGTACAGGCCAAATCTGTGCCGGCTTCGTCGTTGGTGAGTGGAGCTCAAGGTCAAAAAACCGGCAATGATTTGCCGCCGGTTGCCGTAGCGGCAAAGCCTGTAGCGGTTGATACCGTCAATTCTCAAGCAGTTCAAGAGAAAGTACAGGCTGCTGTTGCGCAAATGAATGACTATATTCAGTCCACCCAGCGCGATTTAAACTTCAGCTATGACCCGGATTCAGGTGAGACAATCGTCAAAGTGTTGGATCGAAATACGCAAGAAGTAATTCGTCAAATTCCGAACGAAATATTTTTGCGTTTAGCGCAGCAATTGGCGATTGATGATCAAGTTAGCTTGATCAATGTGCAAGCCTGATTGTTTATTAAGTTATTGATTTATAAGTTTTATTTTTCATTTTTTGTATCTTACAAAAGAGCAGCTTTGGCTGCTCTTTTTTTTATTTCTAATTTTTCCCGGAAAATATTTTTGAGTTTCTTTTACATTTTTTAAAGCGCAATTTTTATTCGGTTATCGACGTCTTCAGCAATTCAATTCCCCTAATGTAAATTGCGTTTTTGGCAAGCATTCATTCTCCGTTTTTCGCAGCCTTTTTTTTCTTGGCACAGTCTGTGCAAAAGTCCGTTTAGGCGACCCGTATAGAAATCCCGCTGGTTTTATTTCTTACAAGTCTTGCCACGAAGTTCTCACAGACCATGCGATTTTGATTGTCGATGTTTCTGAGCTTCAACTGTCGGCTTGTCACAGATACAGACACTGTGAACAGGAACAATCATTAGGAGATTTGTTATGCCTTTAATCATTAACACCAATGTCGCGTCCTTGAATTCGCAGCGCCAATTGTTGAACTCTGGAAATGCGCTTGATAAAGCTACTGAGCGTTTGTCTTCCGGCCAACGTATTAACTCGGCAAAAGATGATGCTGCCGGTTTGGCCATTTCAAACCGTATGACTTCACAAATTCGTGGTCTGGATCAAGCGATCCGTAACGCGAACGACGGTGTGTCGCTCGTACAAACTGCTGAAGGTGCATTGCAAGAAGTCACCAACATGCTGCAGCGTATTCGCGAGCTGTCTATTCAATCTGCGAACGGTATTTATAACGATGCCGACCGCAAAACGCTGGATGCGGAAGTGCAGCAGCTCAAGAAAGAAATGGATCGCATTTCTGAAACCACTTCGTTTAACGGCCAAAAATTGCTTGATGGAACCATGAAGGGAACTTTCCTTCAGGTTGGCTCGCAAGCCCATGAAACGATGGATGTGAGCATTGGTTCATTTAGCACTTATGCGATGGGCGGCTCGTCGGGTGACATCGTTGGTGAGCCAGTTGCCACTGGTTTAGCTGCTCTCAATGCACTCTTGGCTGGTGACTTGGCGATCAATGGCACAGCCATTAAACCTATTACTCCAGCGGCGACAACGCTTAACGAAGCATTGGCGAGCATTAACGCCGATTTGGAAGGTAAGGGCGCAGAAGTTAGCTCATTAGTTCAGATCACAGCGAGCACCGCTGGCTCTGGTGTGCTGCGCGCTCCATCAGAAACATTGGAACTGACATTGGTGGACGGTAATGGGTTGTCGCAAACCTACACCATTACTGGCACCAACAGCATGAAAGAGTTGGTTGACAAGATTAATGCTGAAACTGCCATCGAAGCGAATGTCGATACCGACGGTAAACTGACACTGACAGCACCGGGCGCAACCTCTATCACCGTTGATGAAACGGCAATTGCGGGCAACCCAAGTGGACTGGCTGATGCAACCACTAACTTTGCAATGGTGCTCAATGACACCAGCGCTGACTTGTTGGGTGTTAATGTAGAACTGGGTGCTACTGGTGCCGCAGCCGCTACACGAGTGTTAGCGCTAGGAATCGATGTTAATGATGCGAACGGCAATCTGCTTGGTGCCGCCGTTAGTGCTACAACAGGTGTTGTTCTTGAGGAAGGCGACCTGATCATCAATGATATTCCGATTGGTAAAGTTACTGCTGGCGCTACAGCTGGAGCTACCATTACGGAAGCCATTAGAGTGATCAATTTGTCATCGGACAAAACCGGCGTAGTCGCATTTGCCAATGGTGCAACTGGCATTGCATTGCGCTCAGCAAACGATGAAGAAATTTCTATTAAATATGGTGATACCGCAACTGCTGCAGATGTATTGGCAGCAACCGGATTTAAAGAGCGTAATGACACCAACGGTGTAGGCAGCGTAGCCAGTATTAAGATCGACACCTACGAAGGTGCGCAACGTGCAATCAGCATTGTCGATAAAGCACTGGAGCAGGTGAACGCCACTCGTGCAGACTTGGGTGCGGTGAATAACCGTTTGGATTTCACTATGTCCAACCTCGCGAACGTGTCAGAAAAAACCTCAGCATCGCGTGCACGTATTGTGGATGCTGACTTCGCCGCCGAAACTGCTGCATTAAGCCGCGCACAAGTATTGCAACAGGCCGCGCAAGCAATGTTGGCGCAGTCCAATGCGCGACCAGAGCAGGTGCTGCAATTATTGCGATAAGCCAAAAAGCCCTCGCGTTATGAAAAACCGCAGCTCGCTGCGGTTTTTTTATGGGGGATTTTTCGTATTTAAGAGCGCGTCAGCTAGGCTTAGGATGATTACTAAAAGGGTCTTACTGCATGGTTAAGCGTTCGGTATACCGCATCTCGCATTCGCAATTGTTGATGCTGCGTATTTTGTTGCTCGCGCTGGCGTATGTGGCAGCGGGGCGCTTGTCGTTGTTATTGGCTATTCCTCCCGGATTTGTTTCCGGACTATTTTTACCGATGGGTATCGCATTAGGGGCACTCTTGATTTGGGGGCTGCCCATGTCGCTCGGCGTGTTCATCGGTTCAACCCTGTTAAATATCTCCGTCAGTTCTGCTCCCGCAATATCACTTCCGGTTGTGTTACTTGCCGTTGAGATTGCGTGTGGTAGCACGCTCGCGAGTGTGACGGGTGCTTTATTGATTCGGCGTTACGTGGGGTTTCCGAATAGCTTGACGGATGAGCGGAGAATTTTTGCTTTCTTTACCTTGGGTGGTCCAATTGCAACCAGCGTAAGCGCCAGCATTGGCGTACTTGTTCTTTATTTCAACGGACTCATTCCCGCCACGCAGATGCTGAATAGTTGGTGGACCTGGTGGATTGGCGATGCTATTGGGGTGTTGATTGCGACCCCTCTGATGTGTGTGTTGTTTGCGGAACCGCGGCGTCTTTGGCGTGGTCGTCGTTTAACGGTGGGTGGGCCGTTAATTGTGAGCAGCTTGATTGTGGTTGCGGTTTTTATTATGTCTAGTAAAAACGAGCAACAGGAGCTCGCTGATCGATTTAAGCAAAAAACAGTATTGGTTGCTGGTGCTGTCGATTCCGGCTTGTCATCAGTGGTGTATACCCTGGCAACTTTACGCGGCTTATTTGTCGCGTCGGAACATGTATCACGCGTCGAATTTTCACGCTATATCGAACAAGTTATTGTGGGGAAACTCGGCGTTACCGGGCTTGCCTGGAATGAGCGAGTTTTTCATGCGGAGCGAGCTGACTATGAAGCCAGAATGCGCGCAGAGGGTGCCAGCAATTTTTCTATTAAAGAGAAAGATTCCAACGGAAAATTTATTACGGCACCGGAGCGTGCTGAATATGTTGTTATTACCTATGTGGAACCATGGCAAAAAAACTCCATGATTTTGGGGTTCAATGTTGTCTCTGATCCGACCCGAGCAGAAACAATTATACGCGCACGCGATACTGGCCATTTTGCAATGACGCCTCCCTTGCAATTGCTGGCCGACGAAAAAGCCCTACCGGGGGTTTTAATGTATTTTCCGGTGTATGAATATATGCGGGAAACCAATAGCGTCACTGAGCGGCGTGAATCCTTGATCGGCTATTCGGTGGCGATAGTGCGCACCAATAATTTAATCGATTCAGCCATTGCCCCTTTATCTTCTGAAGATTATTACCTCAACATCACCGATATTACCTCGCCGGATCAACCGCTCTTGTTTTACAGCTCTGGCAGTTATGTAACACCGGCCTACGCCAATGAGTTGGTTACGAAACAAGAAATATATGTTGGCGGGCGACGGCTGTTAGTGAGTATTACGCCGACGGAAAAATTTTTAGCCGATCATATAAGTTACCAGTCCTGGTTTGTATTGGCTGGAGGATTATTGTTCTGCAGTCTGCTGGGCGGATTTTTACTACTGATTAGCGGACGAACCCAGCATATTAGTAACTTGGTTGAGAAACGCACGAAAGAGTTGGCTGCCATTTTGGAAAATGCGGTGGAGTCAATTTTGGTGGTAGATGAACAAGGATTTATTGAAAAGGCCAATCCAGCAGCAGCGCAATTGTTTAAATACCCGTTGTTGCAATTGTCCAGTTTTCATATTGGAGATTTGATTCCCTTGTTGCGAAATTTCGTCAATGAACAAGGGGACGATTTAGCCACATTCCATTTGCACGAATCTTTTGGTCGTTGCAGCGATGGTAGTGATGTCGAAATTGAATTAAGTATTAGTCCGGTTGCTATTCATGAACGGAAATTTTTTACCTTCATCATTCACGATGCAACGGCCAAGCGCAAAGTGGATCGAATGAAAGGCGAGTTTATTTCCACTGTGAGTCATGAGTTGCGAACGCCGTTAACCTCCATAAAAGGTGCGTTAAGCATCGTCCTCAGTAATAGCTTGGGTGAGTTGCCATCTAAAGTAAAAGACCTTCTGGTTATCGCAGGCAACAATGCGGACCGCTTGGCGCGCTTGGTCAATGATATTTTGGATGTGGATAAATTGGAGTTTGGGAACGTCCAGCTGAATATGGCGCAGCATGCCGTTTATCCGCTTTTGCAGCAAGCCATTGAACAAAATCAGGGTTATGCCGCTCGCTATGGCGTTAATCTGTTGTTGGAAATTCCAGGCTCCCCGGCAGAAACAGCGGAGGCAACTTTGGACTCTGATCGCTTTTTGCAGGTGATGGCGAATCTGCTGTCTAACGCGATCAAATTTTCTTATCTGGATGGCTTGGTGCGGGTGCAGCTCAGGCTTGAAAATGAACAGCTTAAGATTTCAGTTGTCGATGAAGGGCAGGGTATTGGGGATAGCTTTCGTCAGCGGATTTTCCAAAAATTTGCCCAAGTCGACTCTTCGGATACCCGTCGGCGCGATGGTACTGGTTTGGGGTTAAGCATCACCAAAGCCATTGTTGAACGCATGGGCGGTACCATTGATTACCAATCAGTATTAGGTAAAGGGACGACGTTTTACTTTACCTTGCCCCTGGTGAAGCACAGTTAAGGTGTGAGGCGACGAGTAGGGTGAAATAAAAATAGCCTGCTTAAGGTACTTTATTACTAAGTAAATCAATGAATTGGCGTGGTTTGTGCTCAATCTACCTAAAGGGTGGGGTTTCCCTAAAAAAGCGGCAAAACCGGCTAAAGTTTACCCATTGCTTGCCGCTAACCTTACGTAATTAAAGATTGAAGAAAGACTGGGCGGTAATTTTTCAGGTTTCTCTCTTTTTTTTTTAGTTTCACTCGGTAGTTTTTAGATTTGGAGGTATCTATGGTGACCAGCGCAACCGGCACAACCAATACGAATGGATCTATAGGGTCGAACATTATTAGTTCGTTAGGGACCGGCTCTGGTATTGATAGCAACAAGTTAGCTGATCAGCTCACCGAAGCCAGCAGCATGGTGCAATCCCAGCGTCTCACCAGCAAAAAAACCTTATTGGAAACCCAAATCTCCGATTACGGCTTATTGCGTAGCTCCTTGGCAAAACTCGAAACTGCTGCCGCTGCACTTGGCAGCGCGGATACCTTTAACGCCAAAGCCCTATCGATCCCCGACACCAAGTTGTTAGGTATCACCAAGCTGGATTCCAAAGCGGCAGCGGGGACCTATCAACTTAAAGTTGAACAAATCGCCCAAGCCCAATCATTAAGTTCAACCACGTTTAGCTCGGCGACTAGCCCCATCGGCAAAGGAACATTGACCATCCGTTTGGGGGATTGGAGTGCCGATGGCAGTACATTCGCTGTTGACTCCACCAAAACAGGTGGGGAAATTGTCATCGACGATACGAATAACTCACTGACTGGTTTGCGTGACGCGATCAACGCTTCTGGCATGGGAATTAGCGCCAGCATCGTGAGCGACGGTGGGCAATTTAAATTGCTAATGACTTCCAAAACCGGTGCAAAAAATGAAATTGAAATCAGTGTTGCCGAAGATGCGGGCAGCCCCGGTTTATCCAGTTTCGCCTATAGCGCAGGCACTAAAAACCTGATTCAGCAACAGGAAGGTAAAGATGCGCTGGTGCGTATTAATGGCCTGCTAGTTAGCCGTGAATCTAACCATGTCACCGACATTGTGGATGGTTTGGAATTTGATTTATTTGCCGCCTCTACCACTGAAACTGTTAGCGTTACTATTTCTGAAGATAAAAGTATTGCTGAGAAAAGCATTCGCGATTTTGTAGAAGCCTACAACACCTTCAAAGCCGAAGTAGAAGACCTGATGGACTTCAATGAAGAGGAAGACGCTTTTGGCAGCTTGAATAAGGATCCTCTTGCAAAAAACCTGATGCAAGGTATTCGCAATATGCTGACCTCGAACATTCCCGGTCTGGATGAAGGTTTCACCACCTTATCTAACATAGGTGTCCGTACTGAACGGGATGGCACTTTAAAAATCCATGAAGAGGATAATTTCGGCTTCCGTGCGGCTATCGACAAGAACTTTGAATTGGTGCGTGATTTGTTTGTACCCAAAGCGTCGTCGTCAGCATCCAATATCAATGTATCCAAGTTTTCTGCGCGCAGCCAGCCAGGCTCTTATGAAGTAGTTATTACCCAGCAACCTGCAAAAGGGCAGTTAGTTGCGGGCAATGTGACGGCCGGATTTCCGTTAGATACAACAACCGGGAACTATAGCTTTACAGTAAAGCTTGATGGTACAACCACTAGTACAATTAGCTTACCTGCAGGCAAGACCTACGCATCGGCAACTGAAATCGCGGCCGATCTACAAAGCTTGATCAACCTGGATTCCAACGTAAAAACCGCTAAAGCGAGTGTCAGCGTCGGGTTTGATGGCAGTAAATTCACGTTCACCTCTGCCGCCTATGGCGCTGCGAGCAATGTTGAATTTACGGCGGTAGGTGCCGATATGGCCAATTTGGGCATAGGGGTAGGCGCGGGTACTGCCGGTAAAGACGTGGCAGGTACTGTTGATGGTGTCGCGGCTTTCGGTTCGGGAAATATTTTATTACCTGCGATTGGCTCTAAAGCAGAAGGGCTGAGCATGACGGTAGACCCAGGTGCAACCACTGCAACCCTGAGCTTTACCCGTGGTTTTGCCGGCTCAATGAGCAGTTTGCTCAATGAGTTCCTGAAAACATCCGGCCTGATTTCGGCGCGTGAAGCAACCATTAATAAAGATATTGAGCGTGTGGAAACCGAAGAGGATGCCCTAACCCGCCGCAGTGAGGCTTATCGCGCGCGGCTTATGGCGCAGTTCACGGCGATGGAATCGATTGTGCGTTCACTGAACACCACGGGGGACTTCCTTGACGGCATTACTGATCGCTTGCCGTTTACCTCATCAAATAGCTAATCGAATCCCTTTATCTCCGGGTGATGGGGTTCATCCACCAAAACCACATTCCCGACCTAAAAATTGGTTAATTAGTGATCTTTTCACCATACTTTGCTATACCCTAAGACTATTGACACTTGTCAGCATCCTGGAGGGGTTATGCCAAACGTATATGCGCTTGTACCTGCTCGCGGTGGATCAAAAGGCATACTGCAAAAAAATATTGTGCCCTTGGTCGATCAACCTCTATTGGCTTATACGTTGAAAGCTGCACAGGAATCAGAGGTAATTGATTCGATTCATGTGTCGTCTGACGATGACCAAATTTTGTCGGTGGCCCATTACTACGGCGCTGAGCGCTTGAAACGCGACCCGCATTTGGCGCGAGATGAATCGCCGATTGATCCGGTGGTGGCCGAATTTATTCACCGGGTAAAATTGGCAGATAAAGATATTATTGTGTTACTGCTGCCTACATCGCCTTTGCGTACCGCGACTCATATTCGCGAAGCACTCGCCGAGTTCCGTGATTTTCCTACCTGCCGCAGCTTGATCAGTGTGCGTGAAATTAATAACCAGTTGATGAAAGCCTATGTCGGTGGTGGCGAGTTTTTAACTCCGCTCGCCGGTGCCCATTCGTCCTATATGCGGCGGCAAGACTTGCCTTCGCTTTATATACCCAACAACGCCATCACGATATTTAAAGTTGAGGAGTTTATGCGCGAAGAAAAAATTCCGCGCACCCACGAAATTCCGTATTTGATGTCGGATATCGATAGTCTTGATGTGGATAGCCCGGATGATCTGCTTCTTGCTGAGCAGTATTTAAATGAGCGGCGGGAAGCACACTAAACTGCGTAATTATATTGCGTTTAATGTGCTTATTATTTTGTCTATTTGTGGTTACTGCTGTTTTTGTTGCAGCTCTTCAGCTTCTTTCTTAAGCGCTTCATCTAAATCAAGTTCGTCTTGATCGACTTTGGGCACAACCGGCAAGGATTTTTGAAGGTTGTCATTCACTTGCTGCTTGGCTTTCTCAGTGGTATCCGTTACGGCACCATCAATTTTTTTATTGATGTTATCGGTAACTGCATCAACCGGGTTCTCGATAATTTTTTGCACATCCTGCAACGCCTTTTGTTTTTCATCGATAACTTTTTTGGCCGCTTGGGCTTTGTCGTAAGCGCTTTGCAGTTCTTTTGGCAGCACAGGTACTATTGCTTGCTTTGCGCCTTCAACTTGTTCGGAAATAATTTCGGGTGTGCCATCTTTAATTAGCATCACGGCCATTTGGTTGGTGTCGGCATTCCATACCATAGCGGCTTTATCAGTAATTTCTTGCACTTGTGGTGGTGCATAGCGAGATGCAACGTAGAACAGTGCCCCTTCTTGTTGAATGGCTTGAGCAGTACGCAAAAGCTTCATGGTTGGTTCGTATTTAGTACCTAGCAGTGCCGTCATGCGGTCTTTCACCATGGGGGTTTCAAACAGGTCAACTTCATTCGGGTCGAAACCCACCAGTGGTTTAAGAAATGACCACATCAATTTACTTTGCAACTGGTTGCCAATCAGTAGTGATGAAACGCAAGCGGAGAGAAATAAACAAATCAAAGCAATAGAGATAAATTTGGTAGTGCGCATAATCAATCCAATAACCAACTAATAAATAATCAAGAACCACGAGTGGCGCGCAGTGTACGCAATGTGCTCCGGATCGTACACAAGTTGCCTGTTGCTGCGATAAACCATTTTGCGCGACATTTTATCCCGTTGCGCTGAAAATAACCTCATGCTTATAGAGGCTATGTGGTGAATATGATTGAATGACACTTCTGCTTGCGTTTAGTTACCCGTAAACCATTCTTTAAAATTTGCGCATAGCTTTATTAATTACAACTTTACTAATAACAACGTTAACAATAACTAAGGAAAGCGCTTTGAAGATTCTAGTGGCAATCAAGCGTGTAGTGGACCCAAGTGTCCGTGTGCGCCCACTGGCTGACGGTAGTGGTATGGATATCGAGAACGCCAAAATGTCGATTAATCCCTTTTGTGAAATTGCTGTTGAAGAGGCGATCCGCTTGAAAGAGCAAGGGCATGCAACGGAAGTGATTGTTGCGAGTATTGGGCCTCAGCCAGTACTGGAACAACTGCGTGGCGCACTGGCGCTGGGGGCTGATCGTGCAGTGCATATCGCCACTGAATCTTCCCTTGAGCCACTGGCTATCGCTAAAGTCTTGCATGCATTGGTGCAGCGAGAACAACCGCAGTTGGTTTTGCTTGGTAAGCAATCGATTGATGGCGATCACAACCAGACAGGTCAAATGTTGGCCGCGCTTTGTGGTTATCCGCAGGGTACTTTTGCTTCACGGATTGAGCTCAAAGAAAATGAGGTTTGGGTCACGCGTGAACTGGACGGCGGCTTGCAGACGCTGGCACTCACGATTCCTGCAGTTATCACCACCGATTTGCGTCTCAACCAGCCGCGATTTCCAACCATGCCGAATATTATGAAAGCGCGCCAGAAGCCCGTGGCAGTCATCCCTGTAACGGAGTTCGGTTTGGATTTACAGCCGCGCCTACACATCGTTGCTACTGAAGCCCCCAAAGCGCGGCAACAGGGCGTCAAGGTGAATAGCGTCAGCGAGTTGGTGGATAAGCTGCGGCAGGAGGCCAAGGTGCTATGAGCGAAGTAAAGAAACTCGCTGCATTGGTATTGATTGAGCAGGATGCCAGTGGGTTTAGCTTGATCAACTTCAAGGTGATGGGCGCAGTCGCCAGCCTGCGCGAATTCATCGCGTTGGATGTTGATTTACTGGTCATCGGCAAGGGTTGCGCAGCTTTGGCCGCTACTGCAGCGAGGATTCCCGGGGTTCGCCAAGTACTGATGGCAGAGGGGGAAAGCCTTGAACACCAGTTGCCGGAGGCAGTGGCCCCATGGTTGGCGACTATGGCTCGTGCCTATGCTTATGTATTCGTGGGCGCAACAACTTTTGGTAAGAACCTGTTGCCGCGAGTAGCTGCGCTGATGGATATCCAACCCGTTACCGATATTGTTGCCATAACCTCAGCCAATTGCTTCAAGCGGCCAATCTATGCGGGCAGTGCCTTGACCTCTGTGATCACCGAACAGCCAATCAAGCTGCTGAGCATTCGTGCCAGCGCGTTTCCCAGTGTGATGTTAGATGTGGTGCGAGAGGAGGCGAGTGCGCCTGTCATCCCGATTCGTGCACCTGCTACGCAGCAAATGAGCCGTTTTATTCGTCAAGAACAAGTGCAGTCGGAGCGGCCGGATCTTACTTCGGCGCGGGTGGTGGTCTCGGGCGGGCGAGGCATGCAAGCAGCGGAAAACTTCCAATTGCTTTACCAGTTGGCCGACAGGCTGGATGCGGCAGTAGGCGCATCCCGTGCGGCGGTCGATGCTGGTTTTGCTCCCAACGATATGCAAGTAGGCCAAACAGGCAAGATAGTGGCGCCTGAGTTATATATTGCGGTCGGTTTATCTGGCGCCGTGCAACACTTGGCGGGAATGCGTGAGTCACGGGTAGTAGTGGCAATCAACAAAGATCCGGAGGCCCCTATTTTTCAGGCGGCAGATTATGGATTAGTTGCCGATTTATTTGAGGCTGTCCCTGAGCTGATTGATTACTTGTAAAGCCTCCGTAACAAATATGTGGTCTCAAGCCCAGCGTTAAACTCATCAAGCCGCTACTACAGCGGCTTTTTGTTTTTTTCGCGGCTTTTTTCGCTACAATGCCGCCCCATTCATCTTCTCTATTTTTGGGTTTGATCGCTTATGAATCTCGACCAATTTGAAACCTGGGCTATGTATATCTGCGGCGGTGGGTTGATTGTTTTTATGTTTTTTATCGTATGGGATCTCGCCAAAAAATCCAAAGCAGGCAGGTTCGGCACTTTTGTCCTCTTTGGTGTTTTAGGTTTTGCGATTATGGTGTTTGTGATTAAAGAAGTATTTGTGCACATCCTCGGCTAGCCTTGATGGTATAGCGTCGATTCCAACTCTCATCACACTGTGGGTTCGCCATGTTTCATTTTTTTGTTCCCGTCACCAAGGTTCAAAAGGATCGCGCCATCATGCGCGAAACCGATGCCCGTGTAGCTAAATACAGCCGGCGCGGCTTGATCCTTAATTTCATTGTCTTTGTTCTCTGCCTTGCATTTGGCGACTTTCAGGAAAAAGAACACAATCTGGCGATTGTGTTGGTGACCGGATTGCTGCTGGTTACCTTGGTTCGCAGCTATTATCTGTTTCGTTTCGATGCGCTTTATGCTCGTGCGCCTACGCGTTGGCGCAACCAATACTTTTTTGCATCCTGCCTGGGCGCGGCCTGGTGGAGCGTCATCCTGGTGACCTTAACCTGGGTGCAAGGAATGCGCGATGAAACGCTGGTGATGTGGCTTTACTCAGTAGTGTTTTATTCCAGTGTTTCCAACGTGTTTGCACCTTATCGCCACTTTCTCAGTTTGTATTTGGCAATTGGCCAGATTCCCGCTGCAATTACCGCCGTTTTGTTAGGCAATGCCGAAGGTGCTTTGTATGGAAGTATCATGCTGGTGTTTTACACAATGCTCAGCCACCAGGGCAAAGTTACTTCAATGGCTTATTGGGAACGATTGGAAGCGCACTATGCCTTGCGTGAACGCGCACAAGGTTTGGAAAATGAAAAGCGCTCCTCACAAGCACAAATTGAATTAAAAAATGAATTTTTGGTAAACCTCGGGCAAGAAATTCGTTCATCCATTAGCGATGTAATGAGCACACTTTCATTAATCGACGATAGCCAACTTTCTGAACATCATCGCGAGTTGTTGGCAACGGCAAACAAAGCAACTGGTCGGCAAATTGACCTGGTTAATAACGTAGTCGACTTCTCCAAGATCACCACCAAGACACTGTTGCTTGATGAGGTGGAGTTTGATCTGCGTCGTGTGTTGGAAAAGTTTGTGCAGGATTTCACCCTTGATGCGCACCAGCAGGGCATCGAACTTTATTACAGTTTTGATCCCAATATGCCATTGCGAGTGAAAGGTGATGTCACTCGTCTTAATCAAATACTGGCGACTTTACTTAACCATACACTCAAGGCCAGTCGCCTCGATCACGTGTATATTGAGGCGCGTTTTCATCAGGAGCAGGATGACTTTGGTGAGTTGCAAGTCATCATTAGCGATAGCGAAAAGAATGTCGGTGGCGAAAATGACCCGGAGGCACGCGAAAGTAACCAAAGGGGTATTGGCTTGGCTATCTGTAAAGGTTTGGCCGAGTGTATGGGAGGCAGCATTCATCTGCGCGAGAATAAAAATCGCGGCAATCGAATTTTTATTAATGTTGCATTACAGGTGGTTTCTCACGAGGAGCGTCGTTTTGGCTCCGATCAAAAGCTGCGTGGCAAGCGTGCGTTATTAGTGGATTTGCCTGATCATAATGCCAATGCGCTCGCCGATGAAATTAATGCCTGGGGTATGGCGACGACAATTGTAGCGGGCAAGGAGCAAGCCATTGCCAAGTTGCGCGAACAGGCAGCCAATGCAATACCGTTTGATTTGGTATTTATTTTTACCCGATTGAATAGCATGAATGGGTTGTCCATCTCGCACGATATTACCACACAGCCAGAAATCGCCGATGTAAAACAAATTATTGCGATGGGAATTTTGCAGAGTGACAGCCCTGAAATGAAAGCGCATCTGCGTAGCAATCCGCAAATCAGCATTATTGAAAAGCCGATTATGCGCCGTCGTTTACACGATGTGGCCGTGCAAAAATTATTAAATGTGAATGCTGATGATGAGCGAAAAACAATAGATAAAGACAATTCCGGTTTAGCCATAGTGCCCCGGGTTCTTTTAGTAGAAGATCACCGCGTTGATCAAATGGTCATTAGTGCCATGCTTAAAAAGCTCGGCTGCTATGTGCAAGTTGTACAAAATGGCTTGGAGGCAGTGGAAATTGTTGAAAGGGAGCGCTTTGATTTAGTCTTGATGGACTATGACATGAAAGAGCAGGACAGTATTACCGCTGCCGGTAAAATTCGAGATTACGAGCGGATGACTCATAGTGTGCGACATCTGCCCATTGTGGCGGTAACCGCTGCCCATACTGATGCTGATCAAGATGTATATTTATCAGCAGGTATGGATGATTACATCAATAAGCCTATTCGTTATGATGACTTGGAGGTGCGCTTGCAGCGCTGGCTGGAAAAATCACAAAGCTGATTGACCTGGCGCGAAAAGAAGCGTTTACATTCGTAAACCTGCAAGCGAACACAGAATGCCGCTGATAAAATCAGCGGCATTTTTATTTTCAGGGTGATGGAAATAGGAATGATTTTCCATAGTACAGGTCTATGCTTATCAATATATGAAAGCATTTGCCACGTAAAAATGTATCTGCAATAAAACCACTATTAAAAAATTCTACAAAGAACCATCAATACCGATCAACAAATAAAAGAACAATTAACACACGCAGGTTTGATAATGAACAGATCTCCTTTCGGCATCAAAAATTGGTTTGTCCGTACATTTAGTTTGATCGCTTTGATTGCGGGTTTAATTGGCTGCGGGCAAAGTGATCAGTCTACAAGCTCATCTTCGTCAAATTCGCAGGCGGCGTTGCCTTCGTCAACGCAATCGATAATTAATGGGGCAAATATTCTGGTGTTTAGTAAAACAGCAGGGTGGCGCCACGATTCTATTCCGGCGGGAATAGCAGCCTTGCAGAAGTTGGCAACAGAGCACCAATTTACTGTGGTTGCGAGTGAAGATGCAGCGTTATTTACCGATGCTGGGCTAAGCCAATTCAATGCAATTGTATTTTTAAATACCACGCTCAATGTGCTCGATGAAAATCAGGAGCTGGCGATGGAGCGATACATTCAGGCGGGCGGGGGATTTGTTGGCATTCACGCCGCAGCAGATACCGAGTGGGAAGGTGATTGGTTTTGGTATCGCAATTTAGTCGGCGCAGTATTTAAAGATCATCCCAATACACCCAGCAATGTGCAGCAAGCGACCGTGAATTTTGTCGATAAAAAACATCTGTCCACTGAGGCGTTGCCTGATTTAATCAGCGTGGCGGATGAGTGGTACAACTATCGTGATATGTATGAATTTATCAACGTCGTTGCCAAAGTCGATGAGTCAACTTATCAAGGTGGCAGACATGGGCATGATCACCCCATTTCCTGGTATCACGATTATGATGGTGGCCGTGCGTTTTATACCGGCATGGGCCACACCAGTGAGTCCTTTTCCAATCCTGATTTTTTAACACATTTGTTGGGCGGCATGACCTATGCGGTAGGTTTGAATCACATGCCTGGTTCCAAGCCAAATTTGGATTACGCCAAATCTCGCCCCGAACACAATCGTTTTATTAAAAAAACCTTGGCCGAAAATTTAGATGAGCCAGTAAAACTCGCATTTTTCCCTAATGGCGATGCGCTCATTGCATTGCGCCCTGGAAAATTCCAACGAGTTGATTACAAAACAAATCAATTGAGTGATGCAGGCAAGTTGACGGTTGCTTACGATAAATTTCAAGAGTGGGGCTTGGTGGGTGTAGCGATTGATCCTGACTTTGAAAGAAGCCAGATGATTTATGCCGCGTTCACAGCGAAAGACGATGCGGGGAAAATTTATCAACGTTTGTCGCGGTTTTTGTGGCGGGACAACCAAATTGATATTTCTACTGAGCAACAGATCCTTCAATATCCTATTGATAACAATTGCTGCCACACGGGTGGTGATTTGCAGTTTGGCAATAATGGCGAATTGTTTTTTTCTACTGGCGACAACACGAACCCTCATGATCAAGATGGTTATTCGCCTATCGATTTTCGCCCCAATATGCAGAAAAACGACGATTTGCGCGCGGCAGGTAATACCAATGATTTGCGCGGAAAAGTGTTGCGCATAAAACCGAAGGCCGATGGCGGTTATGACATTCCCCCGGGTAATTTATTTTCCAATCCAACACAGGGGCGCCCGGAAATATATGTAATGGGCGCGCGCAACCCTTACAGCATCACATTCGATAAAAAAACGAATACGCTGTTTTATGGCGATGTCGGCCCCGATGCAAGCAATGATTCTGCTGAAAAGGGTTCGCGCGGCTACGATGAGGTTAACCGCGTAACTGCCCCAGGTAATTTCGGGTGGCCATTGGTTATTGGCCAAAACAAACCCTACAAGTTGTTCGATTACATCACCCAAACAGCTGGCGCTGAAGTTGATGTTGAGCATCCAATCAATAATTCACCTAATAATACGGGCGCCAAAGAGTTACCTCCGGCGCAACCCGCCTTTATCGCCTATCCCTACGGTGTTTCTGATGTCTTTCCTGAAATGGGAACGGGTGGGCGCACCGCATTGGTTGCTGACGTGTATCACGCGAATGATTATCCCGAGTCGGTAAATCGCTATCCCGCGTATTACAACAATAAATTATTTATTCTCGACTTTATGCGCGCCTGGGTAAAAGTAGTGAGTTTCGATGATCGAGGGCGCATTCAAAAAATCGAACCTTTTGCACCGCAAATTAATTATGCCCTTCCAATTGATTCGCGCTTCGCGCCCGATGGAACTTTGTATGTGCTTGAATATGGAATGTCATGGTTCACCGGAAACCCGGACGCGCGGTTAGCGCGCATTGAATATGTTGGTTCAGGCAATCGTCCTCCGGTTGCAGAAATTACCTTGGATAAAACCCAGTTCGGTGTTCCGGCAAAAGTTCATGCGTCAGCAAAAAAATCAATGGATCTCGATGGTGATCAAATTACTTACGCATGGAAATTATATTGTGCCGATACATCCTGCCCTGAGCGACCTCTGGGGGATGCAATTGACTTGAACCTGTCGCTGGATAAACCGGGTAAATATAACTTGGAGCTAGCGGTAACCGATGTGCAAGGTGCTAAATCACTTTTTACTGTACCGCTTGAAATCGGTAATGAACCACCAGTAATTACTTTTTCAAGCACTCAGAACCAATCATTTTTTTGGCCAGACACCAAACAGTTTAATTATGCCTTTGCCGTTAATGATCAGGAGGATGGTTTAATTTCAAACGTGGAAAACGGCAATCCGCTCGTTACTTTTACCTATGTAGAGCCCGAGGAAAAATCTACCCTTGGGCATCAGGCAGCCAATGCAATCGATCAAGGTAAAGCATTGGTTGATGCCAATAATTGTTTGGGCTGCCATAAGCTCGATGAAAAAATGGTTGGCCCGGCATTCCGCGATGTTGCCAAAAAATATCAAAAGGATTCCAAAGCACTTGCGTATCTGGTGAATAAACTGGGCAATGGTGGAGCAGGGGTGTGGGGTGAAATGAATATGCCGGCGTTCTCTGGTCTGAGTGAAGCTGAGCGTACCGCATTGGCAACTTATGTGTTGTCCCTAGCAGAAGATCATTCACCGAAAGGTTTGGAATTGTCAGGCACTGCTGAACTTAGAGCCCATCAAAAAAATTCGATGGCAGTGAGTGCTAATAAACCTTATACCGTTAATGGAGAGGCTTATCTTTTTAATGCCAAATACACGGACAAGGGCGCAAATAATTTAGCTCCAATAGTGGTGACTGAACAAATCAAACTTATCCCACCACGTTTGGATTTTGATAGCGTATTTAATGCTGCTACGGCAACTAAAGAATCCAAGCAGGATACTTACAACGAAATTAAAACTATTAAGGTGCTTGGTAGCGAAGGCGTATCAGGGTTTGGTATAGGGCGTTATGATTTAGCCTCAGTGAAATCGGTAAAAATCGGTGCCTTGTTCTTTAAAGAGACAACCAAATGGTTAGTAGAGATTCGTCGCGACAATGCTGAGGGTGAGGTGCTAGGGGCGGGTACGCTTTCACCCTCTGATTTAAAAACTTATGAACGCAGCAGCATTGCTATCAAGAGTGCTAGCGGTTTCACAGGGTTGTACATAAACGTACAGCCGGAGCAAAAGACAACAGCAGAAATGCGCTTGCAAGATATCAGCTTCGAGAAGTAAAACAGGTACCGCAAAGGATTGCGTGATCAATTCGCAAAATCAAATTGCAGATACAAAAAAGCCCGCGTGAAAGCGGGCTTTTTTATTGGAGCGTACAGCTAGTTATACAGCAACCGTCTGGATTTCTACCGCTGCAATACGCTTGCCTTCATTGGCGGCGTTTTGGTAGCTCTCAATTTCATTGAAGTTGAGGTAGCGGTAAATATCAGCAGACATGCTGTTGATTTTGCTGGCGTAGCTTTGGTATTCCTCTGGTGTTGGCAATTTGCCGATAACAGCTGCAATCGCTGCTAATTCTGCAGAGGCCAAGTACACGTTCGCGCCTTCACCTAAACGGTTCGGAAAGTTACGGGTAGAGGTAGAGACCACAGTCGATTTTGCAGCTACACGTGCCTGGTTACCCATGCAGAGTGAACAGCCCGGCATTTCGGTGCGCGCACCTTTAACGCCGTAGATGCTGTAGTAGCCTTCTTCCATCAGTTGGTGCTCGTCCATTTTAGTGGGCGGTGCAATCCAAAGGCGGGTCGTCAGCTCTTCTTTGGTCGATGCCAGCAACTTACCTGCAGCACGGAAGTGACCGATGTTGGTCATACAAGAACCGATGAACACTTCATCAATTTTTGCACCAGCAACATCTGACAATATTTTTACGTCGTCCGGATCGTTAGGGCAGGCGAGGATAGGTTCTTTGATATCAGCCAGGTCGATATCAATAATTGCCGCGTATTCTGCGTCAGCATCAGCTTCCATCAATACCGGGTTGGCCAGCCACTCTTCCATTTTGCGTGCGCGACGCTCAATGGTGCGGACATCGCCGTAACCTTGTTCGATCATCCAGCGCAGCATGGTGATGTTGGACTTCAGGTATTCAATGATGGGTTCTTTGTCCAGCTTGATAGTACAACCAGCAGCAGAGCGCTCTGCTGATGCGTCAGAAATTTCAAACGCTTGTTCTACTTTCAGGTTCGGCAAGCCTTCTACTTCCAAAATACGGCCAGAGAAAATGTTCTTCTTGCCCTTTTTCTCTACAGTCAGCAAACCGGCTTTGATTGCATACAGAGGGATTGCGTTAACGAGATCGCGCAGGGTGATGCCGGGTTGCAATTCGCCTTTGAAGCGAACCAGAACCGATTCCGGCATATCCAGTGGCATAACGCCGGTTGCAGCAGCAAACGCTACAAGGCCAGAACCAGCAGGGAAAGAAATACCGATCGGGAAACGGGTGTGTGAGTCGCCACCGGTACCAACGGTGTCAGGCAGCAACATGCGGTTCAACCAGCTGTGGATGATACCGTCGCCTGGGCGCAGAGAAACGCCGCCACGAGTCATGATGAAGTCGGGCAGGGTGTGTTGGGTTTCGATATCAACCGGCTTTGGATACGCAGCGGTGTGACAGAAAGATTGCATGGTCAGGTCGGCAGAGAAACCGAGGCATGCCAAATCTTTCAATTCGTCGCGGGTCATTGGACCAGTGGTGTCCTGTGAACCAACGGTAGTCATTTTGGGTTCGCAGTAAGTGCCAGGGCGAATACCGGTAGTACCGCACGCCTTACCTACCATCTTCTGGGCTAAAGTGTAGCCTTTGCCGGTATCAGCAGGTGCTTGTGGCAAGCGGAACAGGGTGCTTGCTGGCAAGCCCAGTGATTCGCGTGCCTTGCTGGTCAGTCCGCGACCAACGATCAGTGGAATACGACCGCCAGCTTGAACTTCGTCCAGTAGCACATCGGACTTCAATTCGAATTCAGAAATGACTGCGCCGGTTTCGCCATTCAGGATTTTGCCTTCGTATGGGCGAATCTCAATCACGTCACCCATGTTCAAATCGTCAACGGGTGCTTCAAATACCAGAGCGCCCGCGTCTTCCATGGTGTTGTAGAAAATCGGTGCGACTTTGCCGCCGATGCACACACCACCAGTACGCTTGTTAGGTACACCGGGAATGTCGTCACCGATGAACCACAGAACAGAGTTGGTAGCAGACTTACGTGAAGAACCGGTACCCACTACGTCACCCACGAATACCAGTGGGAAGCCTTTGGTTTTCAGCGCTTCGATTTGTTTGATCGGGCCGATAGAGCCTTGTTGATCAGGAGTGATTCCGTCGCGAGCCATCTTGAACATGGCCAGTGAGTGCAACGGGATATCCGGGCGTGACCAGGCATCAGGTGCTGGTGACAGGTCATCGGTATTGGTTTCGCCGGTGACTTTGAATACGGTGAGTTTGGTGCTTTCGGCAACTTTTGGCTTGCTGGTGAACCATTCACCATCGGCCCAGGATTGCATCAGCGCTTGCGCGTGGGTGTTGCCTGCCTTTGCTTTCTCTTCCACATCGTGGAACGCATCAAACATCAACAGGGTGTGCTTGAGTTCTTCGGCAGCCAGTGGGGCCAGGGTTGCGTCGTCGAGCAGGTTTACCAAGGGTTCGATGTTGTAACCGCCGAGCATCATGCCGAGCAGTTTAATCGCGAGGGGTTTATCAATGAGGGGCGAGCTTGCTTCGTCTTTTAGAATCGCGCTTAGGAAAGCGGCTTTAACATAGGCGGCTTCATCAACGCCGGGCGGAACGCGGTTGGTGATCAGATCCAAGAGTACTTCGTTTTCACCAGCGGGGGGACTCTTCAGTAACTCAACCAATCCTGCAACTTGTTCAGCGTTTAATGGTTTTGGTGGAATACCTTCTGCGGCGCGTTCTGCGACCTGTTTACGATAGGCTTCAAGCACGGTTTTATCCTCATTAGTGTAGGGGTTACTCCTTCAGCAGGATCTCTGCCTCAAGAGACTATCCATGGCCTTCATGGATGACTAAGCGCGACCAAGAATTGTTCGCACTTAAACTGCTCATGAGCGAGCAGCAAATCGGGTGCAGATTATACCTGATGCTGCACGGGCTGTTAATGCGTACACACCAAGTCGCCCTTGATTAATGGGGATGAGTTTTAGTGGGAATCGGTATTTAAAGTCGATTGTGATAAGGTGGCGGGCTTGTTTGGCTCCCCGGTCGAACCTGCGGCAACGACAAAAAATGGCATTAGCCAATAAGAATGAGGACTTTATGAAATCGATGCAAAAAAGCGTATTAATCTCCGGCCTAATGGTGGGCTTGCTGGCAGTACTGACTGGCTGCGATAAAAAAACAATCGATGCTCCCGCGGCAAGTGAGGCTGCTGTTTCATCTGCTGCTGCTTCGATTGCACCTTCTGCAGCAGCCTGCGATGGTAAAGCGCCGGCCGGTGACTTAACTCCAGTGCGCATCGAAGCGGCGAACTCTACCCGTACCGAACCGGGTTTATTTGAAGGCCCGGTGTGGATCAACGACTCTCTGTATTTTTCTGATTTTGTCTTTACCAATGGTTTCTCATCGCGCATTCAAAAGTTGGATGCAAGTGGCGCCGTCACAACGGCTATTGATGATTCTGGCAGCAATGGGCTTGCTGTCGATAACAAAGGTTTTTTGGTGGCAGGCACACACAAGTACAAAGGCCTCTCACTGTTCAATCCTTTAACGGGTGAGCGCACCACAATTGTTGACCAGTACAATGGCAATCCATTTAACTCACCCAACGACATTGCGATCGCCAATGATGGCACCATTTATTTTACAGACCCTGCATTCCAGCGTGATGCTGCGCCGGGCGGCCAGGAAAAAACCGGTGTTTATCGCGTAGCAACGGACGGTACTGTGACGTTGGTAGATGACTCCATATCCAACCCAAATGGGATTGCCTTATCGCCAGCGGAAGATGTGCTTTATGTTAACGGCGGTGGCGAGCAGGGCTTGTTGCGTGCATATCCTATTGTTGATGGTGTTCCGCAGGCCGGCAAGGATTTAATCACCGGGCTTAGTATTCCCGATGGCATGGCGATTGATTGCCAAGGGAATATTTATTTAACAGAGCATATTGCGCGCACATTGCGTGTTTACACTCCAGCCGGCGAGCAAATTGCTCAAGCTGTAACAGATGCCAATCTGACTAATGCTGCCTTTGGTGGTATTGAGGGGAAAACTTTGTATTTAACAGGTGCCGGCTCAGTGTGGAAAATTGAATTGGCGATAACCGGCTCAGCATACTAGTTTTTTTTTCACTTTGATGCTAACCACTGGTTTCCCAGTGGTTAGCACATAAACGCGATTTCTATGCTTGTATTAAAACCTGTAAAAACTCCTTGTGTGGGGATCTGTTCCACTGGCATTGGTGACAGCGTTTGCCGCGGCTGCAAACGTTTTGGCCATGAAGTTATTGACTGGAACAGCTATACGCACGAGCAACGTCTGCTTATTGCGCAGCGACTGGAATCATTTTTAGTGCAGATCGTGCAAAACATGATTCAAATTAATGATGAAAAATTACTGCTCACCCAAGTTAAACATCAGCAAATCCAATTCAAACCAGAACAGAATCCCTACTGCTGGGTGTTTGATTTGCTGCGCGCAGGCGCCAGTCAGATTCAAGACCTGTCGCTCTATGGCCTTGCACTGCAAATGAATTGGATGGGCACTCCGTTAACGGTAATTCGCGACAATATCGATAAGGATTTTTACGCATTATCGTGCGCGCATTACGAGCGCTACATCTCTCCGTGTTTTGTTACCGCTGAAACCCTTGACCAACATAAATAGTTTTTACTCTATGAATGCTCTCACCAAAATTCAACAATTCCTGCATTGCGAAACACCAGACGCCTGGATAAAAAATGCAGTGGACAATCAGGCATTGCTGTTACTTGATCATGCTAACTGCGAAAAGAAAGCTGCCTCTACAGCTGTTAATTTAATGTTTCGCTATGTGGGTGATTTCGACATGATGAACAAAATGTCGCGTTTGGCTCGCGAGGAACTGCGTCATTACGAACAGGTTATGGCGATTATGGAGGCGAGGGGCGTTGCTTACGAGCAAATTACGCCCGGTCGGTATGCTGGTGAGTTACGCAAACTGGTGCGCACGTCTGAGCCGGGGCGCTATATCGATACACTTATTTGTGGTGCAATTATTGAGGCTCGTTCTTGTGAGCGCTTTGCCAAGATTGCACCTTATCTGGATGAGGAACTGCAAAAGTTTTATCTCTCGTTGCTCAAATCCGAATCCCGTCATTACGAAGACTATTTAACACTGGCCAAGCGTGCTGCTGAAGGAGCTGATATTTCTGCGCGCGTGCAGGAGTTTTTGGCTCTGGAGAAAACCTTGATTGAAGGTATGGATGAGGAGTTTCGTTTTCATTCCGGCGTAGTAAATTAATAACATGTTGGGCGGTTATGCCCAACATGATGGTTCCGTGAATCTAAAGGGCTTTCAATCGACGCCTGAAAAGGCTTGCCAAACCGAGTATCAGCAATGCAATTCCCGAGGGCTCTGCAACCTCGATTTCATCGCCCGGATAATAAAAAGTAAGATCATCTATATACCCGTCTGATTGCCCTGAAAGCTCAATCGATGCAATTCCAAATTCTGATTGAAAGACAACAAACTGATTGGGGGTATAAGGTGTATTTTCAGAGCTGCCCAAGCCGTTAAGCTGACCTTCCGTAACTATGTTTGCAAGATAGTTATTAGGCCCGGACGCTGAAATAAAAACTTTATGCTCCGTAGAACTTCCTGTGAAAAAACTGACATAGGTTGGAAGCGTGTTACTGAAATTAAATAAGATCCCCGGGCCTATTACATAATTTGGCGCAGATTGTGTACTGGCAGGTACCAAGTAGGCATTCCATTCAAACACCACCCCTTGGGATTCATATTCATTGGTCACCATCTCGTTCGGGAGTGATGACGGATCGAGCTCATCGAAATTAATAATGACTGCTTGGGTTGCTGTACATGAAAGGGAAAGCACAAAAAAACATGTCAAAAGCGAAAGATAATTTTTGATGCGCATACAAACCTCCTGGTTAATGTGATCGTTAGTGATAATAAGAATATGCTAAATGTTTTTAATAAGGGACTTGCGGTGCAGCTGGTTGCTGCGACGCTCAGCCATATACCTATACAGTTTATTTGTTTAACTGCAAGTATTTAGTCAAAACAAAAGTGTTTTTTGTGATGCAGAAAACCCACATGATTCCATGTCATAAAATATAAGTCTTTTATGCTGATACCTGTGCAATTTTAAAATAGAGGTTTTAGGTGAAATCACCGCCTCTTTAATGGAATGGAACGTTAGATGTGTGAATCCAGATTCTGGTTTATGATGTCTAAATTGATGCCTAAATCAGCACGGAGTATTTATGACTAGCCCTGATAATAAGTTGCCCCAAGATCCAGTTCCTACACCGTTAAAGGAAAGTCGATCCACGACCAATACCTGGGCGCTAGGGCTGGCAATTGCGGTGATAGGTGGATTATTGCTGGCGCGCAACCTTGGCTTTGAATTGTTTTTTCTGGATTTTCACAATTGGTGGGCATTTTTTATTTTGCTGGCAGCAATTGGGCCTCTGCAGCAAGCAATTAGTATTTACCGCAAAGAGGGGTTCAGCATTGCTGTTGTGAATTCCTTGGTATCGACGGGCGCGATTGTTTTTATTGCCCTGATGTTTTTGCTTGATCTTTCGTTTGGCACTTGGTGGCCCGTTTTTGTAATTATTGGCGGTCTTTATATGATGACCAATCGAAATCGTAATTAAGATTTTTACACTTGCTTTCCATAGCTCTGCTGCCAAATTCGGCTGGGAGCTATGGAATAGCCCAGTGTTCGAGAGTGAGTTCATTGGCGCTCGCTTTTACACGCCAGGCAGAATCGTGCCAATCTCCCAGCACAATACGTTCAGCCTGTTTGCCATTGATAATAAGAGGGTGGCGAGCGGGGCGATGGGTGTGGCCGTGAATCAACTGGGTAACATTTGCCTGCTCCATTTGAGCGTTGACTTCAGCGGGGGTTACATCAGTAATATCTTGCGCCTTCATGCTGGTTAGACTTTGGCTTTTTTCACGCAGCTGCTCTGCAAGTACGCGACGAACTGCAAGTGGTTGCGCAAGAACCTGTTGTTGCCATTGGGGGTTGCGCACCATGGAGCGGAATTGTTGGTACTCAATATCATCAGTGCACAGGCTGTCGCCATGCATGAGCAGAGTAGGGGTTCCATACAGGTCGATAACAATACCGTCAGGAATTATCGTCATCCCCGCTTTGCTAGCATATTCGTTCCCTAATAAAAAATCGCGGTTACCGACCATAAAGTAAATCGCAACGCCTTTCTGGCTGAGTGCAAATAATTCGCGGGCAACTTCTTGTGGAAGTTGAGCGTCATCATCATCGCCAATCCACGAATCAAAAAAATCACCGAGAATATAGAGCGCTTCGGCTTGCGCAGCATCGGTATGCAAAAAATGAAAAAACGCCCGCGTGATTTGCGGGCGTGATTCGTGGAGATGTAAATCAGAAATAAACAGCGTATGCATATTATTTGGTAATTATTCGCTGATGGTTGCGCTTTGGATAATCACAGCTTCTTTAGGCACATCCTGATGGAAGCCTTTGCTGCCGGTTTTTACACTTTTGATCTTGTTTACCACGTCCATTCCATCGGTAACCTTACCGAATACGCAGTAGCCCCAACCTGAAGAATTTTTGCCAGAGTGATTCAGGAAGCTATTGTCTTTCACGTTGATAAAAAATTGTGCGGTTGCACTGTGCGGATCGTTAGTGCGCGCCATTGCCAAAGTGCCGGTCAGATTTTGCAAGCCGTTATCAGCTTCGTTTTCGATTTGGTCGCGGGTTTTTTTCTGTTCAAAATCTTCGGTAAAGCCACCGCCTTGAACCATAAAGCCGTCGATTACGCGGTGAAAAATCGTGCCGTTATAAAAACCTTCTTCAACATATTGTTTGAAGTTGGCGGCAGTTTTTGGCGCTTTGTCAAAATCCAGTTCGATAACAATATCGCCGTAGTTGGTATGTAGAGTGATCATGCGAAGTCTCCCTTGTGGAAAAAGCAGGTATGATACGCGCTCCCCGAAAGGGAAGGAATGCGTAATCCCATTAAATTTTTTGACTAAGTGAAAGGCTATGCAGCGCGGCAAATTTCTCACAATTGAAGGTACTGAAGGTGTTGGAAAAAGCACCAATTTAGCGTTTGTACGCGATTGGCTTGTGGCCCGTGGTATTGAGGTGGTGGTAACGCGCGAACCAGGTGGTACGCCCTTGGCTGAAGAAGTGCGCAGCCTGTTGCTAAGTAAGCGCGATGAGGCGGTAGATGAAACGGCAGAATTGCTGTTGGTCTTTGCTGCGCGTGCGCAACACTTGGCGCAGGTAATTAAGCCTGCCTTAGCGCGTGGTGCTTGGGTATTGAGTGATCGTTTTACTGATGCGACTTACGCTTATCAGGGTGGTGGGCGCGGCTTGAGTAAATCGGTTATCGAGCAGCTTGAGCAGTTGGTGCAAGGGGATTTACGCCCTGATCTGACCCTGATTTTAGATATCGATGTTGAGTTGGGCTTAAATCGCGCCCGCCAGCGTGGAGAACTGGATCGCTTTGAAAGTGAAACCATTGGTTTCTTTGAGCGGGTGCGATCGGCCTATCGTCAACGTGTCCAAGCTGCGCCTAAGCACTATGCATTGGTGGATGCGGGGCAGGAGTTAAGCGCAGTACAATGCGATATTGACGCACTATTGAGCAAGCTTATTATTTAAGCGATAACCTATAGCGTTAAGAGACAGTCTTTGATACGTCAATAAAAATGCCCGCATCGAGCGGGCATTTTTATGTAAAACAAAGGAGATTTTAACTTGTAGCGTATTAGAAACGCAGACCGAGTTGGATGGCTCCACCAACGGTTTCGTTTTTGCCGGTATAAGCGGCAAGATCAAGATTAACAACATCATATGGCGATATACCCAAGCCAACGGAGTAGGTGTCCGCCAACGTATCTTCCATATCCTGCTGGAAACCGGCGCGCAGCTGAAGCCAGTTAAACGGACTTACCTCAACGCCAGCACGAAGCATTTGGGTATCACCGCCCAGACCATAGGCCTCGGTAGCATTTAAGTCGAAAGAGACTTCTGCTGTTAACCAGTCTTTCATGTAGCCAATTGCGGCAGTGCTTTTGGTAGCGAGTTCAAACTTTTCTTTGGTGATGGTTTTAAACTCGTTGCTGATGACATCGCTGATTGCCAAGCCGTAACGAAGATTGCCGTCAATGAAGGTGATACCTGCGTCCAAACTGTTGGCACTGCTTTCTACGGTGTAGTCGTCGGCATCAAAATCATCCTCGTCGTACTCCTCAACCGTAGCTTCATACAGGATGGTCTCAACAGTGACTTTTTTCGGCGTAATACCTACCAGCAACTTGCGACTTTCGCTTTCCGCAAAGGCTTTGGAGAAAGCTACCCCGACTTCACGAATAAGTGCGCCTTTTCCGATAACGGAAGACTGTAGCTCATTCGGATCGAATGGCTCATTGATGCTGTTTTTAATCAGATCGTAGTCATCTTCATCAACCAGAGTGGCTGCACCCAAGGTGCCGTGGGCTTTGGCGATCAAGGAGATGGAAACAACGTCGTTAGGAATGGCAATAACCAGGCTTCCACTGGCAGCTACTTGTATGGTTTTGTCTGCGACATTTTCAAGGTATCCGATCAGTTCATCGGCCATGCCCGGGGTTAAATCTGCCTGGTTGGAAAGGCCATCTAAATAATCGATGTAATCCACCAGATCGTCCATAGAGTCCAGTAAATCGTCTTTGTCTGAGCCGAGTGCACCAGCATTGATTACAAAAGCAAAATCGTCGGTTTCGCCATGCGTTGCACCAAGGCTTGGGTTTAGCAGCACACCGTCGCTATAGCCGCCAGTGACATAACCAGCGCCAGACATGCCGCTCAGGCGACCGTTGTATTGTTCAGCGGCCAGTGGTGAGGTAGAGGCGGCGAGAATAGCGAGACAAAGGAGTGTTTTTTTCATGAAGGCGTCCTTAATAGAGTTGATAGTTTTCTGTCTTTTTTGTGATGCGGCACTCATAATTGTGACGACTATTGTAGATGAAAGATTAAATTCGTATAAGAAAACTTATTTATTAGAATAATTTGTTTTTATGAGTTTGGTTTTAAGCTTGCAGATTGGTATATGGCGACTGATACGACGCCGCGCTCATAAATTGAACGAGGTTGAGGATGGGTTTGGTCGTGGGGATGGCAACAAACCGGAAAGATTAGAATTCGGGAATAGCTTTCACCCGAACTTCAACACCCGTGATCGGGTGATTCAGCCATAACTCCTGCGCATGCAATAGTAGGCGAGGGGCTTTGGCGAGCACATCTGCCGGTGCATAAAGCCCGTCGCCCAACATTGGGTGGCCGAGACTGAGCATGTGAACGCGCAGTTGATGGGTGCGGCCGCTAACGGGTTCCAGCAATAGTCGCGTTGTTTTGTTCTCCAGATCCCTTTGCAGTACCTGGTAGCGTGTATGTGCGGCTTTTCCGCTCTCGAAGCAGACTTTTTGCAGCGGGCGATTGGGCCAGTCACAGATTAACGGCAATTTAATCTCGCCCTCATCCTCTGCGACCAAGCCATCCACGACGGCGATATAGCGTTTATGGATTTCTCGGGCTTCAAACTTGTGGGTCAGGTTTTTCAGCGTCAGATAATTTAGAGGAAACATTACTATTCCTGACGTTCCCTGATCCAGCCGGTGTGCAACGCGTGCATTGGGATTAAATTTCAGTGCGCGGTTATAAAGGCAATCCTGTTTTTCCGGGCCTTTGCCGGGTACGCATAGCAGACCAGCAGGCTTGTTGGCGATTAGCAGATCCTCGTCGAGGTACAGAATGTCGAGCTGGGAATCGGTCATCGGCAGGCCTGAGGCAGAATTAAGCGGGCGCGGATTATCGCAAATTTGCTAAGCTTGCCCAATCTTTTATTCAGTGCAGCCTATTTGAGTAGCTTGATGAGCGATTTCCCTTTACATCCGTATCCGTGGCAACTTCGTGAGTGGCATCAGTTGACCCAACAGATTGCCGCCCAAAAGCTGCCTCACGCGATGATGATTGCAGGCCCCAAAGGTATTGGTAAGCGTCATTTAGCAGATGCGCTGGCGCAATTGTTGTTGTGCCAGGCTCCAATTGAGGGGACCCCTTGTGGCAAGTGTCGCGGCTGCGAATTGAACAAAGCGCAAACTCATCCGGATCTAGTGTGGCTTGAGCCAGAGGAAGAGGGCAAGGCAATCAAAGTGGATCAGGTGCGGGAGCTGACTGAATCACTCAATAAAACAGCGCAGCAGGGCGGCTATAAAGTAGTGATTATCGAGCCGGCAGAAGCGATGAATGGCAACTCCGCCAATGCGCTGTTGAAGTCGCTGGAAGAACCTGCGGCAAATACATTACTAATCCTTGTTACCCATAGCCCCAGTTCGGTATTGCCCACTATTCGCAGTCGCTGCCAACTACGTAAATTTTCCATGCCGCTCAGTGAGCAAGTATTGCACTGGTTGTCGCCACTTCTGATCGGCAGTAACGTGAGTGCCGAGACATTACTGGTTGCCGCACGTGGCGCTCCCTTAAGTGCATTGGCCTTATTGCAGGGTGATGCGTTGGAGCAGCGCGAACAAGTGCTGCAGCAATTTGTGCGCTTAAGTCTTGGGCAAATATCGGCGATCGAACTGGCGGCGCAGTGGCACTCTGGTGATGTGCATGGCTTTATGGAGTGGTTTCTTGGGTTGCTGCACAGTGTTGCTCGTTGGCGTGTGGGTCATTATGACTTGCAGATGGAGCAAACACCGGTTGAATGGCGCGATCGTTTGAGCACTCTTAATCTGTCGCTTTTGCATCGCTATATCGAAAAGATTTTGCTGTCCAAGCGGCAATTATTGAGTGGTGCGAATCCCAATAAGCAATTGTTATTAGAGGAATTATTACTTGATTGGGGGGCTTTATTGCGCGCCAGCACGAATCGCGCAATGGCGTCTGGACACTAATGGGCTAATCTATTAGTGTTTCGGCCCTTAAGCAGTGATTTGATAAAACAACAATCAGGATTCGTTATGCAACCGATTGGCGGTGGTGCCCGTAACGGCATACTTTCCCTCACGATTAAAGACAAGGCTGTACTCTACGCAGCCTACATGCCCTTCGTAAAAAATGGCGGCATGTTTATTCCAACCAACAAAAGCTACAAGCTGGGTGATGAAGTATTTATGTTGCTGAGCTTGATGGATGAAGCAGAAAAAATCCCCGTTGCTGGGAAAGTGGTTTGGGTTACGCCTAAAGGCGCGCAAGGTAACCGTGCTGCGGGTATAGGTGTACAGTTTAGCGATCAGGACAATACCGCCATCAACAAAATCGAAACCTATCTGGCGGGTATGCTCAATTCTGACAAGCCGACCCATACCATGTAGCTTCTTATAACGTGTAAAATCGCCCTCACTGAGTTTTTACAAAGCCAGGTCATACCTGGCTTTGTTGTTTTTGTGTCCGATTTTTTTGAGAAAGCCGCTATGTTAATCGACTCTCACTGCCACCTTGATCGAATCAAGCTCGATCCCTACAACGGCGATTTGAGCGCTGCGATTGCCGCCGCCCATGAGCGCGGTATTCAACAGATGTTGTGTATTGGGATTAGTCTGGAAAACATCCAAACCGTAATTGACATCGCTCAAGCACATCCGCGCGTTGTTGCCTCAGTGGGTGTGCATCCCTGCGACGTGAAAGAAGGTGCGGCAACTGCCGAACAATTGATCAATTGGGCATCGCAGCCCAAAGTGGTTGCGCTGGGTGAAACAGGGTTGGACTACCATTATGAAACTGAAAGCAAAGCCATCCAGCATGAAAGTTTTGCACTGCATCTGAGTGTGGGCAAACAACTTGGGTTGCCGGTGGTTGTGCATACTCGCGAAGCCAAAGCCGACACGCTCGCGCTGATCAAAGAACACGGCAGCCTGGAAAGTAGCGGTGTGCTGCATTGTTTTACTGAAGATTGGGAAATGGCGAAATCTGCGTTGGATTTAAATTATTACATTTCCATTTCTGGCATCGTCACGTTTAAAAATGCCGAGCAAATTCGCGATGTGGTGCGCAACATGCCCATTGATCGCCTGTTGGTAGAAACAGATTCACCTTATCTCGCTCCAATTCCTTATCGCGGCAAACCAAATGAGCCCAAGTACGTGCGCGAAGTTGCGCAGTTTGTAGCGGATGTACGCGGTATTTCGTTAGAAGAGCTTGCACAAAAAACCACTGAAAATTTTTATCGCTTGTTTACTAAAGCCAAACAATATCTCCCTCATTAAGGCCAGAAAAATGTCTGCACATGCCCAACAAATTAAAATCATGCTCGAATTGCAAGATGCAATGAATACCAAGGTCAATGCAAATTGGAAGCAACAAGGCTATGAATGGCACCGCGCCATCTGGGTTGAATGCGCTGAGCTGATGGATCATTACGGTTGGAAATGGTGGAAAAAACAATCGCCAGACACCGAGCAGGTCGCGCTGGAACTAATTGATATCTGGCATTTTGGTTTGAGCATCCAATTGCAATCAGGCGCTGCGTTGGATGAGATCATTGCTAAGGTCGAGCGCGATTTGGTTATTGCAACCGACGAAAAAGATTTTCGCCTTGATTTAGAAAAATTTGTCGCGGCGACACTGGGTGACCGCCAATTCCATATCAGTTTGTTTGCCCGCTTAATGGCAGGTGTGGATATGGGCTTTGATCAGTTATATCGCGGATATGTCGGCAAAAATGTGTTGAATTTTTTTCGCCAGGATCACGGCTATAAAGATGGCAGCTACCGCAAGCATTGGCATGATGGCCGCGAAGATAACGAGCATTTGGTCGAAGCGGTGCAAAGCCTCGATGCGACCAAGCCAGAATTTAAAGATGAACTGTATCAAGCCTTAGTAAAGCGTTATCAGCAATAGAGTATTTATGCAAAGAAAATCTATTTAAGCGAGAAATAGATCACATCCATCAATATTCTTTGAAACCAAATCCATTAAATTCCCTCCCAACGTTAGAGACTTAACTTGGGAGGAGATGTAAATGCAAGTACGCCACGTCGATATCGCCATCATTGGTGCAGGCACTGCTGGATTGAGTGCCTATAACGCCGCTAAAAAATACACCGACAATTTATTGTTAATTGAAGCGGTTACTTATGGAACAACCTGCGCCAGAGTGGGTTGTATGCCCAGTAAACTGCTTATTGCCGCCGCAGATTATGCTCATGCGGGGAAGGCCGGTCAGGTTTTTGGTGTCACCTACGCCGCACCGGTTATAGATGGCCCCGCTGTTATGCAGAGAGTGCGGAGCGAACGCGACAGATTTGTAGGGTCTGTCGTTGAATCAGTTGATGCTTTCCCAGCAGAAAACAAACTTTTAGGGCGAGCAAAATTTGTTTCGCAGACCCAATTAAACGTTGCCGTGCCGGATGGCGGATCAGTCCAGGTGAATGCGAAACGCATCATCATTGCAACGGGTTCATCGCCATTTATTCCCGAATTTTTAAATGCTGCCGGCTCACGCTTACTGGTGAGCGATGACGTATTTGAGTGGAAGGATTTACCCGGGTCGATTGCAATTTTTGGCCCGGGAGTAATAGGGCTTGAGCTGGGGCAGGCGCTCAGCCGCTTGGGGGTAAAAGTTGCGGTATTCGGCAAAAGCGGTGAGTTGGCGGCAATTCAGGATCATGCGATTAGCGAATACGCCGATAGGGAATTTAATCGCGAATTTTATTTGGATTTAAAGGCAACGATTGAAAACATCCACGCAGAAAGCGACGGTGTCGCTATCCGCTATGCCCATCGTAATAAAGGGATGATTACAGAGCAGTTCGATTATGTGCTGGCGACAACCGGGCGTCGGCCCAATTTAGAAGGATTGGATTTGGAGAATGCCGATCTTGCGCTGAACAATCAGGGGATTCCGCTTTACAACTCCTATACAGGGCAGTGTGGGAATTCAACGATTTATATTGCAGGTGATGTTTCCAGTGACGTCCCTTTATTGCATGAGGCTGCCGATGAAGGGCGAATTGCGGGGAGTAATGCAGGGCGAACCCTACGTAATCCCGATGATATCCGTGCGGGTGTGCGCCGCACCCCAATCAGCGTGGTCTTTACCGACCCGCAAATCGCCAGTGTCGGTCACACCCTCGATAGCATCAGGAAGGCATGCCCCGATAGCTATGCAATTGGGGAGGTGAGTTTTGAGGATCAGGGGCGAGCGCAGGTGATGAACAAGAATCGTGGCTTGTTACGCATTTATGCCGAGCAGGGCACGGGTTTGCTGCTGGGAGCGGAAATGTTTGGCCCTGCAGCCGAGCACATTGCCCATCAGCTAGCATGGGTAATACAGCTACGCTTGACTGTACAACAGGTGTTGGATTTGCCCTTCTATCATCCTGTACTGGAGGAGGGGGTACGCACCGCGCTACGAGACCTTAATCGCAAGCTTCGCTTGGGTGTAGTCAGTGAAAACACCTGTTTGGATTGTGGTCCGGGTGCCTGATGGCATCCGGTTTTATCGTAATCGACTAAATCCCACCGGATAAAACCCTCGTAAATTCCCGCTCCTAATTACGAACAACTTGCATTAGTGGGTGAATTTTCTGCCCAAATGCCTATAATGCTCGCCCGTCTTACTAGTAAAACCCTGGCACAAAATGCCGACCTTTCGTTTCCTTCCAATATCACCCGAATAAATGGAGTCTCATCGTGAAAGCACCTGTAAGAGTTACCGTCACTGGCGCCGCAGGCCAAATCAGCTACTCATTGTTGTTCCGCATTGCCGCCGGCGACATGTTGGGTAAAGACCAACCAGTAATCCTGCAATTGCTGGAAATCACCCCGGCCCTGAAAGCCCTGCAAGGCGTAGCGATGGAATTGGATGACTGTGCATTCCCATTGTTGGCTGGCATTGTAACTACCGATGATCCTGCTGTAGCTTTCAAAGATACCGACTATGCATTGCTGGTTGGCGCTCGTCCACGTGGCCCGGGCATGGAGCGTAAAGACCTGCTGGCCGCTAACGCTGCAATCTTCTCTGTTCAAGGTAAAGCGATTGACGACCACGCTTCACGCGACATCAAAGTATTGGTTGTGGGCAACCCAGCTAACACCAACGCGCTGATCGCCCAACGCAACGCACCAAACATCAACCCACGTCAATTCACTGCAATGACCCGTTTGGATCATAACCGTGCGCTGTCACAGTTGGCTACCAAAACCGGTACCAGCATCAACAACATCACCAAAGCATTGATCTGGGGTAACCACTCATCTACCCAGTATCCAGACCTGCACAACACTTTGGTTGATGGTAAGCCAGCACTGAGCTTGGTTGATCAAGCTTGGTACGAAGCAGATTACATCCCAACCGTGCAACAACGCGGTGCTGCGATCATTGCTGCTCGCGGTGCTTCTTCTGCTGCATCTGCTGCTAACGCTGCGCTGAACCACATGCGCGACTGGGCTCTGGGCACTCCAGCAAACGATTGGGTAAGCATGGGTATTTACAGCGATGGCTCTTACGGCATCGAAAAAGGCCTGATCTACTCATTCCCGTGTGTTTGCAAAAACGGCGACTGGGAAATCGTGCAAGGCTTGGAAATCAATGAATTCTCACGCGCTCGCATGACCGCCACCGAGAAAGAATTGCAAGAAGAGCGCGACGCAGTAAAAGAATTGTTGCCTGCGTAAATGCAAATTGCGTTAAATGAAAAAGCCGCTCACTGAGCGGCTTTTTTTGTTGGATTAGAGATGAGCAACAATTTTTTAGATTTGTTTAAACTCCATCCACGCACTTTTACTGGTTCCCGCTGGCATATGCCATTGTTCGCAGAGTACTGCGCCGCGTTCTACACAAATATAAAACTGCTCATTGCCTGCGCCTATATCGGCGATTTTTGCGGCAGCTTCTGCGCCTGGATTCCAGGTGACAACGCTAGGGCAGTTGTTGTGTGTGATCTCAATTGATGGTGAGCTTTTGATGGTGAGCGAATTTTGAATGTCCGGGAAAACACGATCGACAGGACCTGGAAAACTTAAATCGCCAGATTGATGTTTCTCGGCGTGACCTTCGAAGTTGTCGAGGTATTTGCGTTCTGCCAAACCGAGTACGCGCACATCTGCCAATGAGCTGATGCGATGGTAGTTGTGCATCGCCCAACTGCAATCAAAATCTTCGGTGTCGGTATTGTTGATGGTGAGTTCGAGTTTTGCGCTGTTGCCCAATACCATGCGCAATTCAGCAGAAAAATCGTATGGAAATAAATCGTTCGCATCGCTGACAAATAAAAATTCCAATGCGACAGAGCCATCACTCAATTGGCGTGCCTCACCCAGCTCCCAAAAATTATTACGAGCAAAACCATGCTTTTGTTTGGTCGGGTCAGCTTGGTTGACGCCAAACCAGGGCAGGCATAAAGGTACACCACCACGCAGGGCGACGCCGGGGGTGAAATCGCAATTAGGGCTTAGCCATAGCAGCGGATCACCATGGGTGGTTTTAAATTCGAGTAGGTGCGCACCTTGCAAGGCGATAACCGCACTACACAAAGGGGTTTCTACGACTAATAAGGGCAGTCCGGCACCGGGTGTATCTTGATATAGGCTTTTGCTGGTGGTGAGGCGGAGGAAGCCGGATTTGGCGACTAGCTGTTCAAGGTGAAGCGTGCTTTGGGCATCGGGGATGGTGATATGCATGGAGGCTACCATTTAGGGGAGTAATGCTGGGATTCTATCGAAAAGCCTGATTTCTAACAGCCAAATTTTTTGGTTTTGTGGGGCTTAAAACAGTATCATGCGCGCCTTTTCGACAATTCTGATCATTTGTAAGCAGGTATTTTAGTGAGCAAGTCGCAATTAGCTGGTGGTTTTGTTATCGGTCAACGCTGGATTAGTGAATCCGAAGCGGATTTGGGTTTGGGAATCGTGTTGGATGTGGCAAATCGTCGTTTAACACTGAGCTTTCCAGCAGCAGGTGAGCGCCGTACTTATGCGATGGATAATGCCCCGGTAAGCCGCGTAAAGTATGAAGTGGGAGAAAAGGTTCGCCATCAGGATGGAACCAAAATCCAGATCACCAGTATTGTTGAGCAGGCTGGTTGCCTCATGTATGTGGGGCTCACAAAAGATAACGAAGAGGTGGCGATTCCTGAATTCGAGCTGGATAGCTTCGTGCAATTCAGCACCCCGCGCGATCGATTGTTCGCTGGCCAAATCGATAAGCACAATCACTTCACCCTGCGCTATCAAACCTTGCATTATCAAAATCAACATCGCCAGTCGTCGATGTTTGGTTTGGCGGGACCGCGCGTGCAATTGTTGCCGCACCAGTTATATATCGCCAGTGAAGTGTCACAGCGCCATGCACCGCGCGTGCTATTGGCCGATGAAGTAGGTTTGGGTAAAACCATCGAAGCCGGTTTGATTTTACATCAACAATTAATGAGTGGCCGTGTGCAGCGCGCATTGATTGTGGTGCCTGCAAGTTTGCAACACCAATGGCTGGTGGAAATGTTGCGCCGCTTTAACCTCGCGTTCACGTTGCTGGATGAAGCGCGCTGCAATGCATTAGTAGGTTTGGACAGTGTTGAAGAATCGGTCGATTATGTCGATGACTTTGAAGACGATGATTTTAAAGGTGAAGGAAAAGAGGATTTCGGTCAGGCGCCGGACATCAGCAATCCATTTGAAACTGCACAGCTAATTATTTGCTCACTCGATTTCTTAACGAAAAATAATTATCGCTATGAGCAAGCGGTAGTAGCTGAGTGGGATTTACTGTTGGTTGATGAAGCACATCACTTGCAGTGGAGTGAGAAAAAGCCGAGCAAGGCTTATACCTGCATCGAAGGTCTTGCGAAGAGATCCAAAGGGTTGTTGTTATTGACAGCAACACCTGAACAGCTCGGCATGGAAAGTCATTTCGCACGCTTGCGCCTGCTCGACCCGGATCGCTATTACGATTTGGAAAAGTTTGTGGCGGAACAAAAAGCCTACCAGCCATTGAATGATTTGGTGCAAGAGCTATTACAGGATCACAGCGATGAAGCTGGCGTAATCTCGGCGCAATTGGTGAAATCCCTTGGTAATTATTTGCCGGCAGAAACGGTTAAAGAATTGCAAGTACAAGCAGGCGCTCAAAGCCTGGGGGAAGCAATCGATACAGCAATTCATTACCTACTTGATCGCCACGGTACTGGGCGCGTGCTGTTCCGCAATACCCGCAACTCCGTGAGCGGATTCCCCGAGCGTAAATTGCAAGCACACGCGCTATGTTTGGAAGATGAAGATCTTATCGCTTTGCTTGAACAACCGCTGGCAACACAAATTTGCGCTGAACAATACTGGCAACAAAAAACAGAATCCGATTGGTGGTTGCAAGACCCGCGTGTGGTTTGGCTTGCAGAATACCTGCGCCAACATCGTCGCAAAAAAGTGTTGGTGATTTGCGCCAATGCAGATTCTGCGCAATCGATAGAAGAATACCTGCGCCTGCGTAAAGGCCTAACCACGGCCGTGTTCCATGAGGGGTTGAATCTGATTGAGCGCGATCGCGCTGCCGCGTATTTTGCAGAAGCAGAGGATGGGGCACAGGTATTGGTGTGCTCGGAAATTGGCAGCGAAGGGCGCAACTTCCAATTTGCACAGGATTTGGTGCTGTTTGATTTGCCTACTAATCCGGATCTATTGGAGCAGCGCATTGGCCGGTTGGATCGTATTGGCCAAACTGCAACGGTAAACATTCATGTGCCTTATTATGAAGACACTGCGCAACAAAAATTAATGGATTGGTATCACCAAGGATTGAATGCATTTGAAAAAACCTGTGCGATAGGGCAGGCGGCTTATGTGAAATTTGCTGATGCGCTCCTACCGTCATTGGTGAGTAACGACGAGCAAGCTTTCGTGCAATTGTTGAGTGAAACCCAGGAATTTTCGGCCGAACTGGTTGCCCAATTGCAACAAGGGCGCGATCGCTTGTTGGAATTGAATTCCTGTAAGCCAGCTCAGGCTGAAGCTTTGGTGGATGCGCTGACAGAAAATGATGCTAGCAGTGTGTTACCGATTTACATGGAGCAGGTGTTTGATAGTTTCGGCATCGATTTTGAAAAACACAGCGAAAAAAGTTTAGTGTTACACCCCAGCGATCATATGCGTATTGAGCAGTTCCCCGGCTTGCCGGAGGATGGTTTAACGGTGACTTATGATCGCCAACAGGCGCTGTCGCGCGAGGATATGCAGTTCCTGACGTGGGAGCACCCTCTCGTGCGTGGCGCACAAGATTTGATCTCATTGAGTGAATTCGGCAATACCGCATTTTGTACCTTGAAGTTGCCACCATTAAAGCCAGGTACTTTACTATTGGAGGCGCTATTTGTTTTACATTGCCCAGCGCCGGCAGAGTTGCAACTGTTCCGGTACATGCCGCAATCATTGTTACGGGTATTGTTGGACGATAAGGGCAAGGATTTATCGGCAGTACTCGGTATTACCCAGCTGAGTAAACTGTTGCAAAAAGTGCCACGCAATAATGCGCAGGATTTGGTTCGCCACGCGCGCCCAACCCTCACGACCATGGTACAAAAAGCCGAAGAGATTACCGCTGCAAAGCAAACCGAATTGGTTGCTGAGGCGCAGTCCAAGGTTAGTGAACAATTGAATTCTGAGTTGGCGCGGATGAAAGCGTTGAAAGAAGTGAACCCGAATGTGCGTCAGGAAGAAATTGATTATTTGCAGCAACGTTTGGTTGCTAGTCAACACTTCCTGGGGCAGGCAAAAATCCGTTTGGATGCATTGCGCGTTGTTATGACAATCTAACTTAAAAAGGGAACAGTCCTATGTATATTTTCTCCGCCAATGGTCGTGCGAAAAAAGCCTTCGATGATATTAAAGAAGGCCAAATGGTGCCCTTTATTGTGTATATCAACTTCAGGGATCTATTTGGTGCCGAGCATCTATGCAAGTTGTATTTAATGCGTGCGGGTTTTATTGAAATTCAAATTGAAGATCGCAAGCTGGTGCCGAGTAACCTGACCAGTGATCCACGTGTAGTGGCGGCAGATAAAGCGATGGCCGAAGCACTGAAAGACGGCTATATGATCCAGATGTTTGACGAGTAAACCGCACACTTACCGCTGAACTTTTAGCCGGCTTGTGAGTCTAGATTTGGTCATATATTAATAACCAAATTCAGGCTCACAAGTATGTTGGCTGATTCCATTGATGCCAGGGAAGTTGATCTATCCCATCTTCAATTTTTAACTATCTCCCCGCCTGTTATTGAATCCATACGTGGCAAATTGCCACTGCGATATTTGTTCGCAGGTATTGCGATTTCCATTTTTTGCCATGCGCTTCTGTTGGTATTTAATTGGGAGCTGCATGCATCACCACCTGTTAATCGTCCAGCGACCAAACTCATGATTCGGCTGCAGCAAGCGGCTATTCCCGATATCAAAACTTTATCTGCAGTGCCTGAAACGGTAGAAACTCCTTCGGTAGCAGACATACCTGCAGAACCCGTGGCCGATGTGCCGCAGAAACTACTGAAAGAGCAGCTTGTTAACCCTCCACCAACAAACGTGGAAACATTGCCACCAGCTGTGGTGGTCCAACCATTAACTTCCGAAGAACTCAGGTCCGTTATTGGGGGGGATGATCAGCCTCGCACCCAGTCACGGGGTTCAGGAATTTCTGCGAATGTTTTTAATCCGGCGTTGCGCAAGCGTCTGCAGGAAGAGGAAAGTAAACCAGTATTGGCTCGTGAAGACACGGGGCTAAAAAACCATATTGATCCATCGGGTGCGACTATCGTGGATTTGGGTGAAGGGGAGTGCTTGCGTTCATCGGTAGTGACTAAACCCGGCGAAGCTCAAAATTGGTATAAAACCATGACACCCTGTGGTGGAACAACGGAGTCGGAGCGGGCGATGGATAGGGTTAATCTGGAGGTTAGGGAGCGTTTTCAGTAATAAGTTTTTCAAATGAAAAAGCCATAGCAATTATGCTATGGCTTTTGTCTTTTAATCGCGGCTAACGATTAGTCAGATTTTTTCGGGCGGAAGCTGGTTTTTTTACCGTCGCGCTCACCAAAGCGTGGCTTGTCACGGCCACCATCTCTGTTGCCGCCTTCACGCGGAGAAGCGTCTTGCGGACCAAAGTCACGTTTTTGTTTGCGACCGAAATCGTCACCGCTGCGTGGACCTGTATCCAAAGAAATTTCCAATGGGCGATTACGTACGCGCACTTTTTTCAACTTGGCAAGAATGTCATTTGACATACCTGCGGGCAAATCCACAGTTGAGAATTCGTCGTGCAATTTAATATGACCAATATAGCGGCTTTCAATACCCGCTTCATTGGCGATTGCACCAACGATGTCGCCTGGACGAGCTTCATGGTTGCGACCTACCTCAATACGGTAGCGGTCCATATTTTCATCACTGCGCTCACGGCGTGGACGATCTTCGCGTGAACCGCGATCACGGCCTCCGTCGCGGCTGTCACGACTACCACGGTCATCGCGGTCGCGACCGCCACGATCATCACGATCACGACTACCGCGCTCAGGTTTCACGTCGGTAAATTTCACTTGAAGTGGTCGCTCACGTTGTAACAAGTAGGCGAGGGCCGAGGCAATTTGCTCTGGTGACACGTCATTTTTGTGGCTGTATTCGGCCAACAAATCATTAAAGAATGACAAGTCGGGTTGCTCAGCCAAAGTGGTGGTAATTTGCGCAGTAAATTGATCGATACGGTGCTTGGTAACCGTCGCACCACTCGGCAATTCCATCAATGTAATGGGCTTCTTGGTGGCTTTTTCGATGGTGTAAAGCAAACGCTTTTCGCGTGGCGCAACAAACAGGATTGCTTTACCGCTACGGCCAGCGCGGCCAGTACGACCAATACGGTGTACATAAGCTTCGCTATCGTAAGGGATGTCGTAGTTAACAACGTGGCTTACGCGCTCAACATCGATACCACGTGCAGCAACGTCGGTAGCGATAACGATATCCAGCTTGCCCGTTTTTAAACGGTCAATCGCGCGCTCACGCAATTGTTGGTTCATATCGCCGTTTAACGCTGATGCTGAGTAGCCGCGCGCTTCCAATTTTTCAGCGAGTTCAACAGTCGCGGTTTTGGTGCGCACGAAAATAATCATGCCGTCGAAGGGTTCAACTTCGAGAATGCGGGTCAGCGCGTCCAATTTATTGGTGCCGCTGACCATCCAATAAACCTGCTCAATATTTTCGCCGGTAGATTGGGTGCTCGCGATTTTAATTTCTTTGGCATCGCGTAAATAGTTGTCGCACACCTTGCGAATTTCGCGTGGCATGGTGGCCGAGAAAAGCGCAGTTTGGCGTTCGGCAGGAGTGTGTTCCAAAATCCATTCAACGTCATCGATAAAGCCCATGCGCAGCATTTCGTCAGCTTCGTCGAGTACCAAACTTTTCAGGCTGTTCAAATTCAAACTGCCGCGACGCAGGTGATCCATAACGCGACCGGGTGTACCGACAACAACATGGGCACCGCGTTTTAATTGACGCAATTGGCTGGTCATATCTTGGCCGCCATAAATTGGCAACACATGGAAACCCGGAATTTCGCTGGCGTATTTTTGGAAGGCTTCGGCTACCTGAATCGCGAGTTCACGCGTTGGTGCCAATACCAGAATTTGTGGATCTGTTTGTTTGATGTCGATGCGCGAGAGCAATGGCAATGCAAATGCCGCTGTTTTACCGGTGCCGGTCTGTGCCATGCCGAGAATATCGCCGCCAGCCAACAGCACAGGAATTGCTGCAGCTTGAATAGGGGACGGTTGCTCGTAGCCAACTTTTTGGATGGCACGCATAACGGGTTCAGAGAGGGCTAAATCGGAAAACATAATAGGTTCAGACATGTAATAACCTGTGTTTAAACATAAAAATCGCACGCAAAACTACGCGATAACAGCGAAGGGCTGCATGCGTTTTTTTACGATGTGATTTTTATTGGTTTTTTAGTGGGTGTTTGCGGAAACATTGCCGAATACACATTGGCAACAGTGAATGGGCAAACACAATAAAGTGGGGGCGATGATCGGATCGCTAAACGTATGAAGTCTACATACAGGGTTCGGCTGCGCGTGGAAATAACTCGACGAGTCAGGGCACAAATGCAGTCGTAAAAGGCGATTAAATCAACGAGTTCCCGTGTAATCTGCCAGGCAGATTCTGTTGCAATCCGCGAGTGTCAAACTCACATGACCGATTGCATATCAGCATCACCCCAGGGCAAGACATTCACGATCAAGAGAGGGGGGTTACTGAAAGTGCGCGGAGTATAGAGGCTTGCGTCTTTTAAGGCCAGTTAAATTTGATGCGCGTCGCAAATTAGTACTAAGGGCATGGGATCTCGCCAACAAATTTGTATAAGCACTTACCCTTGATTAAACCTACTGTTCGCGATGAATGGCTGGGTTTACACTCGCATCCTTAATAAGGATCTCTCTATGGCTGAACGACATATCTCAACTACCGCGTTGGCGCGCCTCATTAGTAAAGAAAGCAAAGAGCTTTTTATCTTGCTAACCAGCGGTGGCTGGATTGTAAAGGTGGATAATCACTGGCAATTGACCGAAAAAGGCAAGTTCGAAGGTGGTGTCTATGTCAATCACCCCAAATTTGGGGAATACATTGCATGGCCCGAATCTATTCAGCATCACCCGTTATTAAAGCTGCTTCCTGAGGCGCCACTCAGCGCGAGCAATCTTGCGCATAAGTGGGACATTCCTGCGCGGCTGGTGAATTTGCTATTGGCAGAAAAGGGATTAATTAAAAAGCACATTCGCGGCTGGCTGTTATCGCCCAAAGGTAAAAATATTGGCGGACAACAGCAAGAAGCCGAATCCGGCATTCCCTTTGTCACCTGGCCTGAAACCATTTTGGATGAGCCGGAACTTATCGCATCACTTTTGCAAATTAAAGGTGATGAGGGGTTGGCCGGGCAGTTAGCGCTCGATGGCCATAGCGTCAACAACTCCATGCAGCGCAGAATTAATAATTGGCTTTATTTGGTTCGCGTGATTCATGCCCGGAATTACCTTTTGCTTTGGGACACAGATTCTGCAGTAGCGGATTTTTATCTGCCAGACGCGGAGCTCTGCATTGAGTGCTGGGCAGATGAACTCGGGCTGGATAATAATCGCGCCGCCGTTATTAGTGGCGAGCTTGAAAAAAATCAAACCTACAAAAAGCACAAGGTTGCCTACATTGAGTTTCGCGATGAAAATATTCATCAGGTTGATGAAATACTTGCGCGCGAATTATTACGGCGCGGCATTGCAATTTATTAATAGATCTTTCTTAGGAGTTTTTCATGGCAAGCGTTTTCACAATGATTATGGAAGGAAAAATCCCCGGTAACTTTGTCTGGAAAGATGATAAAGCGGTTGCCATCCTCACCATCCAACCCATCCGCCAAGGGCATGTGTTGGTCATTCCGCGCGAAGAAGTGGATCAGTGGAGTGATTTACCCTTGGATCTCGCAGCACATTTAATGCAGGTCAGCCACAAAATCGCCAATGCGTTGAAAATTGCTTATCCCGCAACACGCGTCGGGCTGATGATCGCCGGACTTGAAGTTCCTCATACGCACATCCATTTGGTGCCAATGGATTCAATGAAGGATTTGAGTTTTGAATTTGCGAAGAATGCGGATAGCGACACATTAAAACAGACCGCCGAAAAAATTCGTGGAGTGCTGCAAACGCAAGGTTTTGCTGAGGCGACTTTTTAAAGAAGGGTAAAAAGACAAGTCGTGCCTGAATGCTATTCAGGCACCGGGTTTACTAGCGTATGAATTTATTGCTTTCCCCTAATTCGCTGCTTTTTTGGCTAACCGCCTGCATTTCGCTTCCGATTCTACTATTGGCAATTCGTCATGCGCCCTGGCACCAGATATTAGCCAGCCAGCCCCGTCAGCACGCGCTGTTCGCCACTATTCTAGCCCTTGCGCTATTGTGGCTGCTGCAAGTATCGGTGCGCGATACCATTGCAATACATCCACTATTAATGACCGTTACCGCCATGGTATTTGGATGGAGCCTCGCGATATTGATTGGCGCCATGGCATTAGTTGCTTTGGAGATTTACCAGGTGCCCTTACATGCGCTAACGATGGATTGGGATGTGGCCGTTGCACAGTTTAACTTGAGCACCTTGCCAGTCGATTTCTGTTTGAGCGTAGTCGTGCCCGTAGGCTGGGCATGGTGTGTGCTCTGGTTGGTGGATCGCTGGAAATTTAAAAACCCGTTTACATACTTTTGGGGGGTCGGATTTTTTGGTGCAATGCTGAGCTGTATCTGGCTAGGTCTTGCAGCATTATTGCTGTTTGGTATCACCGGTAGTGAGGTTCAATTTGCGACCACTTTGGAGCATTTCATTGTATTTGTATTGATGACCTTCCCTGAAGGTTTTGTGAACGGTTTGATCGCAACTGTGATGACCGTGTTGTATCCCGATATGGTGAAAACCTATCGTGACGATTGGTATTTGAAGGATTAAATGTGCCCAAAAGGGTTCATGTCCTCCTTCCTTTATTATTCATTTTTGGGTGATTTCCAGCCCCCTACCTATGAAATACCTCCCCTCGTATTTGGCCCTCGTACCTTCTCGAGTCACTTCTTCCGCTAAACCGATCTAGCGGCTTTCTATGCTTTTAGGTGGTTTAAATAACCTTACTTATTAAGCGTTTTGAGAGTTTTTTAGATTTTTTCGTTTCTATAGCATTCCTAAAAACCCTATATTATTCATTGCGTTAACTATAGGTTCATTTTTTTGTCGAAACTGAATCGGTGCATTTTTGGCATTGGGGTAAAGTGAAGCGACAGCTTTTTAGTGGCGCGTAATTATGCATTCACTCAATAAGAGCGACACCACTAACTAGATCGCTTTAAAGCAAGACCACGCCTAGCTGAGCCATAACCAATAGCCATTAAAAATGTCCGAGGAGGACGGTGTTATGTTCATAAAATCAAGATTGTCGATGGCCGTGCTAGCCGCCATGACTTCGACACTGGCGCTCGGTAGTGCGCAGGCGGCAGATTCAAGTGCCGATGAGAATCTGGAAGAAGTGGTTGTAACCGGTATTGCTGGCAGTTTGATGCGCAGCATAGATAAGAAGCGTAATTCGGATTTGGTGTCTGACAGCATCACGGCTGAAGATTTAGGCAAGTTCCCCGACAACAATATCGCCGACTCCTTGCAGCGTATTCCCGGTGTGGCAATTGACCGCTCAGGTGGTGAAGGGCGATTCGTTAGTATCCGTGGTCTTGGGCCGGATTTTACGGCGGTGCTAATCAATGGTCGCACGCCGGCCACCGAAAACGAAGACCGCGCATTTAGCTTCGATACCTTGGCTTCTGAATTGGTGCGCACGGTTGATGTATTTAAGACTTCCAATGCTAGCCTGAAAGAAGGTGGCTTGGGCGGTACAATCAATATCGTGACCGCGCGTCCGTTTGATTTTGATGGCTTACATGCGGCGGGCAGCATCAGAGGTATGTATGAAGAGAACAGTGGAGATACCAGTCCACAGGCCTCTTTTGTTGTTAGTAATACCTTCAATGATGAAAAGTTTGGTGTCCTTGCCTCTGTGACATATCAGGAGCGCTCTGCTGCCAAATACACCGTTGAAAACGAACATATCTCCAAAACCGTAGAAGAACCCTTTTTGAATTTCACCAATCCATCGCAAGGGTGGGGCGGTGGTTACGCCTACTCAGGTGATGGGTTGGAAGAGGATACTTATCGTATCCAAAGTTTGTATGCCGGTATTACCAACGAAACCCGCGAGCGCATTGGTGGAAATTTAGTTCTGCAATTACAAGCCACTGATGACCTGGTATTGACTGCCGACATTATTCACTCCAAGTACGACACCTCTACGACAAAATATTCCACTGGCTCCTACATGTGGGCGCCGACGTTATCTCCGCTTAATCAAGTTGATCAAAACGGGTTCTACAACGTGATCAATCACGGTTACGACGATGGTTACAATATCACCGGTTACGCACATTTGCTTACCACTACTGAACGTCCGACCGAATCCAATGTGGGCGGTTTGAATGCTGCTTGGGATATTTCTGACGAATGGAAAATGATCGCTGATATTTCCATGTCCGATGCGATTCTCGATAACCGCGGTCTGGATCGTTTGTACATCGTGGAGTTTTTGGATAGACCCGGTTATCTCATGACCTCCAATGGTGGAATCCCCACTCTTGAATACGCAGACCCAGCGGCGATTACGCCGGAAATGGGCAGCGACAATATGAAAGATTTGCGCGCGCGTATTAATTCGAATGATGGTGTGTATAACAAAGCCAAAAACCATGAATTCAAATTGGATTTCGAGTGGTCGCCAACGGACTCATTCCTCTCACAAGTAAAATTTGGTGCAAACAATACTGTTGCTGAAAAGGCGACCGAATATTGGCAAACGCCGGATTTGATTCGTCGCATGTACCATGGGCTTGCAACACAACAAGTCATGGACACTGATTCTGTTATTAAAGGCGTGTTAAAGCCCGGAAATGTATTCGGTGGATTAAACGGCGATGTGTACATGATCGACCCGGTTGCTTATCGCAGTTGGATGGCAGAAAACATTGATGGCCGTACTCGCGCTGATACACCGGCAGGCATAGCATCAAAAGAAGCATTCATTGCGAATGGAAATAGTTGGGATGCAGTTAAATCCAACGATTCATCCACCATTGAAGAAGATGTTACCTCGTTCTATTTTGAGGGCGCCGCAGACACTGAAGTTTTCACAATGCCACTGCATTTATCTGGTGGGGTGCGTTACACCGAAACGTCTCTAACTTCATCAGGCACTACACAAGTATTGGTTGGTCTTGAGCGTGAAGCCGCTGAGCCGGGCCGTCCACCATCACCTTGGTTAGTGCAGCAATTTGCTGATGATGCAGGCACGCCAGTTGCGATGGAAAATGATTACGACAATTGGTTGCCATCGCTGAATGCGCGCCTTGAAGTCACTAATGATTTTTATATTCGCGCCGCCTATAGCGAGACATTGACTCGTCCGACGCTAACCGCTTTGGCTCCATACACTTCGTATCAGACAACGACAACTTCAGTCCGTACTGCGCGTGGTAATAATCCGAACCTCAAGCCGTTTGTATCGAAAAATTTTGATTTGTCATTTGAGTACTACTATGGCGACGCAAATATGTTTGCTGTCGCTTTGTACAAAAAAGACATCGACGATTTTATTGTGACCATGAGCTTGCCAGAAACAATAGACAGCATTGTTGGTGTTGAAGATCCCGAGTGGAATACCTTTACGGTTACGCGCCCTCAAAACGGTGAATCGGCGACTATTGAAGGTGCCGAAATTAACTGGACCCATGTATTTGATAATGGTTTTGGTTTGTCCGGTAACTACACATTTGTGAACAGCAATGCATCACTCAGTGCCGCAGGTGCAGTGCAAACATTTGCGTTGCCGGGTATCAGTGACACAGGAAACGCGAGCGTTTTCTACGATAGAGATGGCCTGCAATTACGTGTTGCCTATAACTATCGCACTGAATTTCTTGGGCGTGTATCTAATGGCCCCAGCAGCGAACCAGTTCACTATGACGACTACGGTACAGTCGATGTCAGCGCAAGTTATGACCTAACAGACCGTATCACCATGTTTGTCGAAGGTAGCAACGTCACTGGTGAAACCGTGGGCAAGTATGGCCGCTACCAAAACCAATTTATTGGTTTTGAAGACACAGGTGCTCTTTACACCTTTGGTCTGCGCGCCAAGCTTTAATATTTTTTTCTCGTCATGTCTCCCGTTTTGCCCGGCTTCGGCCGGGCCTTTTTACGCTTACCTGAAATTTTGGTTCGGCAGACAAAAAAATGAAAACACCAACTTTTTCTGAATTTATGAACCCTGATTTTTCATGGGTTGTAGTGAGGTGAAAAATAATGATGAAAAAAACAATAGCAGGTTTCTACTTGGCGCTTCTTGCCGCAAATACCTTTGCCAATTTTTCCGTTAATGATCTAAAAACAATTGGCGCTAACTCTGAATTACGCTTTGCAACAGTAAGTAACTTTAATCAGGAAGGAACTTTTGATGCGTCATTTAGCGTAAGCAATAATTCCTCGGTGGCTTTGCCTAAAGGAAAGTCAGACTGGAAAATTTATATCCACTCGGTAAAACGCATTCTTTCAGTACCATCATCCGAATTTACCTTTAAGCGCCTACAGGGCGATCTTTATGAGTTTGCACCTACAGAACAGTTTTCTGGCTTAAAGCCTGGTGAAAAATTCGTTTTCCCCTATAAAGCTCGCGGCCATATTGTCAGTTATAGCGATTTTATGCCGCGTGCATTTATAGCCAATGCGGCGGGAGATTCAGCTGTTTTTTCCAATACAGATACTGAGAATTTTGAGCAGTTTGTTGATCCGTTTGTGAGACCGGAACAGCAATTGCGTTTCAATGCACCTAAAGATCTCTATGGGGTGATGACTACCGAAAAGCGGTATAAGGCAAATGAAGCGATAAATGAATTAATCGCGCCTGCAGATTCCGTAAAAATTATACCCACACCGAAGCAGGTCACTTATAGCAAGGGCAGTGCAGAGATCGACTCATCATGGAGTATTGTTGAGATTGGTGGCCTTGCATTTGAAGCTGAATATCTGCAGAAGAAACTGACTGAATCGGGTTTATTAATCGCTACGCAGGTCAATGCAGTTGTACCGAAAAACAAGGTGATTGCACTGACGATAGATAAAAAAATCACTGCTCCTGAAGGCTACGAGTTAAATATTACCAGTGAAAAAGTCACTATTTCAGCCAGTACACCTGCAGGTGTTTTTTATGCAGTGCAAAGTTTTCTTGGCTTGTTACCTATGGAAGCTTCTAGTGTTTTAGCTGTTCCTGCTATTCGAGTATTTGATGAGCCGCGTGCGCAATGGCGCGGTATGCATTACGACCTCGCGCGCAACTTTCATGGTAAAGATGCAGTACTAGAGCTTGTCGAGCAGATGGGTCGTTATAAGCTCAATAAACTGCATTTGCACATGACAGAGGATGAAGGCTGGCGTATTGAGATTCCCGGTTTGCCGGAGTTAACCGAAGTAGGGGCTTTCCGTTGCTTTGATTTAACTGAAACCCAATGCCTGATGCCGCAATTGGGTAGTGGCCCAAATAAAAACTCCTTGGGAAATGGTTATCTTACTGCGGCTGATTTAACCGATATTGTTAAATATGCTGCGCAGCGCCACATAGAAGTTATTCCTGAAATTGATATGCCCGGGCATTCTCGCGCTGCCATTAAATCAATGGAAGCTCGCTATAAAAAATTATTGGCGCAAGGTAAAAAAGCAGAAGCAGAGCAGTACCTGCTCAGTGACCCTAAAGATAAATCGCAATATTTAACAGTACAAAGCTATTCAGATAATTCAGTTAATGTATGCCTGCCATCCACCTATGCTTTTATTGAAAAAGTAACCTACGAACTGCAGCAAATGTACCGCAAGGCCGGCCAAAAATTGACTGTATTTCATATGGGCGGTGATGAAGTCGGCGTTGGTTCATGGACTGTTTCACCTGCCTGCGATCAATTGTTTGCATCTAACGAAAATGGTGTTGCCGGTGTTGCTGATTTGAAACCTTATTTTGTGCAACGTGTATCCGAGATTACCAGCAAACGCGGTTTGGATTTAATGGGGTGGGAAGACGGTTTGATGTATGACCCTAACAATACCTTCAATCGCGAATTGTTACTTAATAAGCGTGTTATCGCAAATGCTTGGGACAATATTTGGGAAGCTGGTGTGGCTGATCGTGCTCATCGACTGGCGAATAACAATTACGATGTAGTTATCTCCGGTGCTACGCATTTGTATTTTGATCATCCTCATGAAGCAAGCGCGGGAGAGCGTGGTTATCACTGGGCTACACGTTATACCGATCTGGCAAAAGTATTTTCATTTATGCCTGACAATCTCTATGCCAATGCCGATAAAACATTTATCGGTGCTGATATTACCAATTTAAATGGTTTGGTTGGTCGCATGCTGCCGCCATTACAAAAGCCTGAGCATGTATTGGGAATGCAGGGCCAGGTGTGGACTGAAACTATTCGCACCAAAGAACAATTACAGACCATGATATTTCCCCGTGTCATAGTATTGGCTGAGCGCGCTTGGTTTAAAGCTGAGTGGGAAGGCGATATTCCCAATACCAAAGAGCATGATATTGCTTGGCGAGAGTTCGCATCAGTTTTGGTGAATAAAGAATTGCCACGTTTGGAGCGGTCGGGTGTTGCATTTTATTTACCACCACCAGGAGCTGTACGCGTAAATAATACGTTGAATGCAAATACATCGTTACCTGGATTGGCTATTGAATTTAGCCGCGACAAAGGTAATAGCTGGGAGACCTATCAACAGGGTGATGAGATTGGTAGTGATATCGGCAGTGATGCGATCCTATTGCGCAGCCGCTTGAACTCCAAAGTCAGTGCTACAACGACATTGAATTAATGAACAGCATTAATTCATCAATCTATCTGATAAGGTTTTTAGTTATGTTGAAAAAATTAGTATTTGTATTGTTATCCATCACTCTTGGTGCTTGTGGTGGCGGCTCGGGAGCAGTAAAAAATAACGGAGAAAATTATGTTTCCGCCAGTTCGACCAGTGCCTTTACTGTTTCTTCTGAATCATCAAGTCAGGTGCCTGTAGCGTCATCGGTAGCTATGAGTTCGTCTTCTGTATCTTCATCAGAAGAGACTGCAAAAATCTATGGATTGTATGTCTCTCTGCATATGGGGCGAAACGATCAACTGTTAGGCAATGCGCAGCGTGAGCAACAATTTATTAACTTTGTTCGCGATGGTGGTTTCACCTATTTAATTTTCTATGAATTGGAGGGGATGAACCCCTCATCTGCAAAAGCCCAGCAATTTGCCTCGCTTGTGAGTCGGGCAAAGTTAACTGCGGGAGTTACTCAGGTTGGCGCAGCATTGGGGAATGCCAGTGAGGCTGATACGGTTGTCGCTTACAACAATAATCGTCCGGCATCAGAACGTATTGATGTATTGAATGTCGAATATGAGTTTTGGAACAAGCCAGATCGCAAAACAGAATTTGCTACAACCATTTCAATGTTGGAGCGCTTTAGGGCAGTTGCTTCGGCTAACCAATTAATGACTGAAATTTATATTGGTTGGATCGAGGAAGCAGAAGCAGCTCCTTTAGCTAATGTAACTGACCGGATCCTCGTACATTTTTATCGCCCAAATGATGTCAACATTGTAAATTTTGGTATTGAACGCCTTGAATGGTTGGCTGCAGCTAGCCGCAAAGTAAAAATCGCGCCGATTTTTTCTAATGAAGGCCCTAACAATACTAATGATCTTCCATTTATGGGGTGCTGGTTAGAAAAAAATCCGCATCAGCAGGCCTATACATCCTGGAAGGCGCAATACGATGCGCTTGATAAACCCTGGCAAGCGAATATTGAGGTCGTTGGTTCAACCTGGTTCGTTTATGATAAGTTTTTAGACGTAGGTACAAGCACAAGTGGTTGTACTAATTGATTAAATAATGGCGAGAGTATGACGGTGATAGAAGCACGGCATGAACAGGAACGGTTACAAGACTCCGCGAGTATTGCACTTATAAATGGCAATTATCAGGAGGCTTATACGATTTTAACCAGCGCGGTTAAACAGTATCCCGATTATGCCGGCTTCTATTTTTTACTGAGCCGAATCGCTTATGATTTTAAAAATCATCCCAAGGAAGCAGAAAAGTTAACGATCGCCCATCAGCTGGAGCCGGAAAATCTTAGATATGGGGTTTATCTGGCGCGTGCGCAGGTACTTTCAGGGAACACTAGCGATGCGGTGTATTTATTATCGCGCGCCCAGCGCACGCTAATTCAAGATGTGGAAACATTGGACGTAATGGGCGTTAGCTACAATCGCCTTTGTATGTACGAGCAAGCCGCTGAATGTTTTAAGAGAGCCATTTCACTCGGGAACGCGCATGCCGGCGTGTACTTTAATTTGGCTTCATCGTTAAAGTTTTGTGGTGATTTTGCTGGCGCGCGCGATGCTTATGAAAATGCGATCGCACTGAAACCGGATTATTTTAAAGCCCACGCAGCGTTAACGAGCCTCGGTGGTATTACGTCAGACGTGAATCATATTGAGCGACTGCGTGAACTTCTGCCTAGAGCAACAGATCCTGATGATGGTTTATGCATCGCACATGCACTCTCAAAAGAATTGGAGTCTCTTAAGCGGTTTGATGAATCAATCGAGGTCCTCGCGCAAGCAAAGCAAAAAAAGAGTCAGCAGATTGCTTATGATTTTATACGCGACCAGGATACGTTTGACAGCCTGAAGCGCCACTTTTCATCAAAGCCAATTACGTTGATGAATAGCTATGCCAACGAGCGGGCTATTTTTGTAGTGGGTATGCCTCGTACGGGAACCACGCTTGTAGAGCGAATTATTTCGAATCATAGCGATGTGGCAACGGGCGGGGAGCTGTACAATTTTTCGGTTGCGTTAAAACGCATCATTGGCTCTAGCAGCAACGAGTTTATTGATAGCAGTTTTCTCGGTCGCCTGGCAGAAGTGGATCGTGCGCTGCTGGGGCGTAATTATATTGCGAGCACAGAGTATTTATTGTCAGGAAAACGCTTCCTGGTAGACAAGCTCCCCTTAAACGTTCTCTATGCGGGTTTGATTATTGAGGCTTTGCCTGAAGCGAAAATTGTTTGTCTGGATCGCAATCCGCTCGATACGATTGCAAGTAATTATCGCCAGCTATTTAGTTTTCATGATTCGACTTTCGGTTACTCGCTCAATCTGGAAGATGCCGCGCGCTATTATGTTGAGTTTAAGCATTTGACTGATTGGTGGCGCAAGTTATATCCGGACAACTTTTATGTTGTTAATTATGAGTTTTTGGTTACAGAGCCGCAGCAGGAGATTGGCAAGTTGCTGGCTTTTTGTGGTTTTGATTGGGAAGATGCCTGTTTGGCAGTGGAGAAAAATAATAAGCCTGTTGCTACTGCAAGTGCGGTACAAGTTCGCCAACCTATATCAGCGGCAAGTGTAGGGCAGTGGAAGCACTATGCTGCTTACCTTAAACCTGCAATCGCCATATTGATCGATGCCGGAATTCCTATCGAGGTCTAGCAGCCGCTTGGCCCTGCCATAATTCACCAATACAAACCTGCATTTACTCCTGCGCAAAATGTGCTTTGCGCAAGGCCTCCCGGCGGAATTCAGTAGGGGATATGCCTGTTAACCGTTTAAAAAATCGCTGAAATGCTGATTTGCTGTTAAACCCCGATTCCAACAATATGTCCATAATGGTCATGTCTTTATACTTTTCATCGGCAAGATACCGTTTAGATTCTTCTATTCGATAGGAATTAATAAACTCAAAAAAATTGGTTCCAAATGCTTTGTTGATTGCAAAAGATACGTCGCGATAAGGAACACCAATCTTTGTAGAAAACTGCTCAACGTTCAGGCTTTGGTTGAGATAGAGCTTTTGATTGACCACGCCGTCCATAATCTTGCCAATAGTCGTTTCCAGTGGTTTGGTATCCACTGTTGTCGCGGACTCTTTGGGCAATTCGAATTCTTCATCTTCTTTCGTGGTTGTAAGGTTTTGGGCGTGGGAAATACTGTAATAAAACAGTGCGATGAGCAGCATGAAGTTAATGTAGTTATCGGTAACGCCAAACGGGAGCCGATAGAAGTAAGCCAGGATGCTGAGCGCCAACGTCCAGGTTCCTGCCAGTACAAAACCCAGCGTTAAATAATATAGCCACCAGAGGGCAGTTTCGTTAACTTCAGAGTGCTGTTGGCGCAACATTTTATGGTAATGCCAAACCGTCATGGTCGCGGCAATGAAGTAGGCCAACGGAATAATCTTGAGTGAGTACCAGAGCCCGTCAATAATTTGGTAGAGCAGAGCATCCATACCAAAGGTGTCGAGTTTCATCTGGTTTAAATCGATATCAAAGCTGGCGATGACAGTGATTGCGACTGCAGTGGGTATTAGGTGCAGCAGATGAATGCGTTTGAGCTGAAAATTTTCTTCAGTGATGCTGCGAACATAGAGCAGCAGAAGTGGTGCTTTTAATAAGAGCGCGCAGCTATAGAAGTAAGGCACTATCGTTAGGCTAAATGATGTATGGGGGATGTACTCATTCCAAATCAACATAATGCCAATGTCTGACAGCGTGAGGCTCAGGAAAAACGCGGCTAATAACGCTTTTGTCAGCTTTTTTTTGGCAGGCAGTATGGGTTGGAATAACGCCAGAATTAAACTCAGGCCTATAGCTAAAATCAGAATAATATCGTTTAAATTAAAGATGGGAGTAATCATTCACTGCAGGCCTGATGCAATATCCAAAATAGTCATTTTGTCACATAGTACATTAGGTTTAGTGAAAATGGGGGATAAACTTTATCAGGAAAATTTTTAAGAAATTGAACAAGAAAAATAGAAGAATTTATTTTTTAGTTTGTGCTCATTAAGTGAAAAATTAATTATTTTTCTGCTCCAATGTTGTGCATTGAACAGAAAAATAATTAGAAGTAAAAAATAGCTTGTCCTTTAACTCATGCCGATCAGCGTCGCCACGCCCAATCCAATAAACAAAATACACGCCGCTTTATGAGCGATACCCAAAGGCAATTTATCCATCAACCATTTCCCTGCAAAAATCACCGGCACATTAGCCAGCAGCATACCGAAGGTAGTGCCTGCAATAACTGCCATTGTCATCCACATATCAGCACTGAATTTTGCGGCCAGAATTACTGTGGCTATTTGGGTTTTATCGCCAATTTCGGCGAGAAAAAATAACACCAGTGTTGCGACAAACGGGCCGTAGTTGGCGAAGCGCCCCATTTCATCGTCTTCTTTGTCCGGGATTAACAACCACAGGCCGATAGCAATAAAGCTGCCGCCAACTATCCATTTGATCCACTCCGCTGGAATTACATCGGCCAACACGGCACCCAGCCAAGCCGAGAGGGCATGGTTTACCAGCGTTGCAATCAAAACACCGAGGCTGATGATGTAGGGCCTGCCATAGCGTGCGGCGAGAAATAGCGCGAGCAGTTGTGTTTTATCGCCGATTTCTGCAATAGCAACGGCAAAGGTGGAGCTGAGGAATGCTTCCATAGGGAGAATCGCGTGTGGTTGTGTGGGGTAAATCTGGTTCAGATTTAGGGGAAAATAGGGGGTTTACAAAACGCCGCGGATTATAGGTCGCTATGATTCCAGCGACAACCTGAAAAAACAGCCGAGCCAATTGTTTGACTCAAATTGCAATGAGCATCGCCTAAGTCAATGAAAAATAAAGAATAAATATTTTGGCATCGCGCTTGCAAATACCCACGTAGGTTAGCTTTCTTCGACAAGATTTCGCTGTTTTATTGACGGTATGACTTGTTAGATGGGGCTGAGGTTGCAGATCAGGGGTTTTTATGACGCAAGCAGTTTCCACTGTAATCAAGGTTGGCAGTATGGCCAAAGCACGTGCCGGTCTTTTGGCTGCTAATTCGGCTGACTCGATCTCCACGCCCCAGGTCGCCGCGTCGCCATCGCTCGATAAAGCGATTAGTGAAAAAGGTCAGGATTTAAGAAGCGCGTTTGAACTGTTTAACCAGATGTCCGAGCAACTTGCCGATTCTTACCATTTGTTGGAAAACCGCGTTGCCGAGCTAAATGAAGAACTTTCCAGCCTTAGTGATCGCCGTTTGCAGGAGCTGGCTGAGAAGGAAAAGTTGGCTAATCGGCTTGAAAGCCTGCTGAATTTTTTACCGGGTGGTGTAGTGGTATTGGATTCTTCCGGGCGCGTGTCTGAATCGAATCCTGCGGCAATCGACCTGTTGGGTGAACCTTTGCAAGGCGAGTTGTGGCGTGACGTTATCGTTCGCAGTTTTGCGCCGCGTCAGGGGGATGGTCATGAGGTGTCCTTGCGCGATGGTCGTTTGATTAGCATTCAAACACGTAACTTGGGTGCCGATGGGCAAATTATTTTACTGACTGACCAAACCGAAACCCGCCGTTTGCAAGGCGAATTAAGTCGCCATGAGCGTTTGTCGGCGCTGGGCAAAATGATGGGCGCACTCGCACATCAAATTCGCACGCCGCTCTCCTCTGCCATGTTATATGCCGGACACTTATGTAGCGGCAAATTGGATGAGGTTCGCCGTCAACAATTCTCTGAAAAAATTCTTGGGCGTTTGAATAATATCGAGCGCCAAGTGCAAGACATGTTGTTTTACGTTAAGGGCGAGTTGGCACTGAATGATGTGATCAGTGTTGCCCAGTTGCAGTCCGATTTGGCAGAGGCAATGGAAGTTCCATTAATGACCAGCGGATCGAGCTGTGAATGGATCATTAATTGCCGCGAACACTATATTCAATGCAATCGCGATGCATTAATTGGTGCCTTGTTAAATCTGGTTAATAACGCGATCCAGGCGGCTGACAATAAGGCGACGCTGCGGATTGAATTTAATTTATATCCCCACGCATTAAACCCCCAGATCGCAAGTAATACGCAACTCAATGCTGCACTCGCGCCAGAAGAGCAGCGTCTTTGGATTCGTGTTTGCGATAAAGGCCCGGGTATGTCTGCAGAGTTACTGGCATCGGTAGGGGATTTATTTGTAACCACTAAAGCGCAAGGCACAGGTTTGGGATTAAGTGTGGTGAAGGCGGTTGCGCGCGCGCATCACGGAAAATTTTTATTGCAATCAACAGTAGGCAAGGGCACTTGTGCGAGTTTGCTGTTGCCGTTTGCGACATTTACATCTTAGGGGAATAATCATGGCGTTAGCATTGCAACAAGCTGATTTCGAAAATGCGATCAAGGTGTTGGTTGTTGAAGATGACAATAATCTCCGCGAAGCATTAACCGATACGCTGCAATTAGCCGATTATTCGGTCGTTGCGGTCAATAGTGGCGAAGAGGCGCTCAGGCAATTAGCACTCTTGGGCGATATTCGTATGATCGTTTCCGACGTCAACATGGGCGGAATGAGCGGCCATGATTTATTGCGCAGCGTGAAGCAGGAATACCCACAAATTCCGATGATGCTCATTACTGCTTATGCCAGCATTGCTGAATCAGTGGATGCGATGAAGCAGGGCGCAGTGGATTATTTGGTAAAACCTTTTGCTCCGCAAACACTGGTGGAAACTGTTGCGCGGCACTTGGGTGTAGCGCAGATTTCTGGCGATGAACCTGTCGCTATGGCGCCGTCCAGCAAACAATTATTGCAACTGGCGCGCCGTGTGGCTCAATCAGATTCCACTGTATTGGTAGTCGGCGAATCCGGCACGGGTAAAGAAGTACTCGCGCGTTATATTCACGATCATTCATCGCGCCGCAACCAGCCTTTTATTGCCATCAACTGCGCGGCAATTCCAGAAAATATGTTGGAAGCTATGCTGTTTGGTCATGAAAAGGGCGCTTACACCGGCGCGCATACCAGTAGCCCTGGTAAGTTTGAACAAGCAAATGGCGGCACATTATTGCTCGATGAAATTTCCGAAATGGATATTGGCCTGCAAGCAAAATTACTGCGTGTATTGCAAGAGCGCGAAGTAGAACGTTTAGGCGGCCGCAAAACCATCAAACTGAATGTGCGAGTGATTGCAACTTCCAACCGCGATATGCGCAATGAAGTCGTTGCCGGTAAATTCCGTGAAGACTTGTATTACCGCCTGAGCGTATTGCCGCTGCAATGGTCTCCACTGCGTGATCGTATGGAAGATATTATTCCGCTTGCGGAAAAACTGTTGCAAAAACACGCTCATAAACAAAATCGCCGCGGCGTGAGCTTGTCGGTGTCTGCGCAGCAAATGTTGCTTGCATACCCTTGGCCAGGTAACGTGCGCGAATTGGATAATATTATGCAGCGTGCGTTAATTCTGCAGGAGGGCAAATCCATTCAAGCAGATGATTTAGGTTTGGGGGCAACGGGTGCGTATTCGCAAAGCCCAGTGCATTACAGTCAAAAACCGAATTTGTTAGAGGCCGCGCAAGCGGTAAGTCCTGTTGCCGAGTTTGATGCGGGTGAGCCGTCTTTTGCTGCACAAGCATTTGCCAATGCCAGCTATCGCGCCAGTCAATTTTCTGTCGCCAGCGTTGCAGGCGATAATATTGCTTTGATCAGCAATCATCCCGTGCATCACTCATCGCTTAATAATCCTGCACTGGGTAACGACCTGAAACAGCGCGAGTACGAAATTATTATGAACACCCTTCGCAATGAGCGCGGTAGTCGTAAAAATACCGCCGAACGTTTAGGCATTAGTGCGCGCACCTTGCGTTATAAAATTGCGCGCTTACGTGAAGAGGGATATGAAATTACCGAGTGATTCAGAGGGCTTTTGATGGCCAAGGCTAAGATGACGAGCCTTTAGATTAAGCGCCTTCCCAAATTAGCCCTTGGGAAGGCAACTGCTTTGGATTCGTGATGATTAATGCAAATAGTCAAACTCGTATTCACAGGTTTCCCGCTGTAACTTTCTTTCTTCCCATTTTTCTTCCAACTTGCGGCGGCATTCCATGTTGCGGCGCAGCTGTTGTTTTTTTCCCTTCGATATCACCACATCCGCAATAAAATTTGCCATCGCGTTTTCGATTAATTCCAGTTCACTCAGTATTGGCATGTCGTGCATGAAAATCTCCTTGATGTGTTGGAAACGGGAGTGATGCTAATGCAGCTGAATGACAATGCGGTTAAAGATCTGCGACAAATTGATTAACAGTTGAGCGTCTTTTGCCGGCGGTTAATTCAAATTGGGGCAAGGATTTGCCGTGCGGCAAAGGTTGGCCTGCTTTGTGCAAAATCCCTTGCAAAGACGTATTTGGCGGTGTGAATGCCAAATTATTGTCACTGTGAGCAGAGGAATTTGGAGAGCCGCATCATGACTGATCGCGTAGATATCAACCGCTTATTAGGCGATATGCGCAACCTCAAAGCGCAAACTCAGGCGTTTCAACGCCCACAGGGTGTAGGCGATACCCCAAACGGTATGCGCAGCCTCGGCGCCGTGCCGGTAGAAGGTACGACCAAAGCCCCGAGCTTCGGCGATTTAATGACGCAAGCCGTTAACAAAGTGAATGATGTTCAGAAAACCTCTAATGCCATGGCTGATGCGTATGAAAGAGGTGTAGCGGGTGTGGACATCACCGATGTGATGATCGCTTCGCAAAAAGCGTCGGTATCGTTCCAGGCAATGGTACAGGTGCGAAATAAATTAATTGATGCCTATCGCGATGTCATGAACATGCCAATCTGATGGCTTGATGAAGTGCATATAAAAAATTGTTTGAGGTGTTGTGATTATGGCTACTAGCGCCGCTCCCGAATCTGAAAATCTTCCCGCCCAATCCAAATTGGGAGGCGATTTTTTAGAAGGTTTAAGCAACCTCAATTTGTTGCGTCAGGTTGGTTTAATGGTTGCCCTTGCCGCCAGCGTTGCGATTGGTTTTGCAATTGTGATGTGGATGCAGGGCGATGATTATCGTCCGCTCTACGGCCGTATGGATAATCTCGACGCTGCCAACGTGGTCGATGTGCTTGAACAAAACCAAATCAAATTTAAAGTGGATGCAAATAGCGGCGCAATTCTTGTCGCCAGCGAAGACGTGCACATGGCCCGTTTGAAATTGGCTGAATTTGGTTTGCCATCAAGCCCGACCCAGGGCTTTGAATTGATGGACAAAGAACAGCCCCTCGGCACCAGCCAGTTTGTAGAGAACACCCGTTACCAACGCAGTATTGAAGGTGAATTGGCTCGTACCATCACCAGTATTACCAGTATCCGAAGCGCGCGCGTGCATTTGGCCATCCCGAAAAAAACCGTCTTTGTGCGCGACACTGCCAATCCAACGGCATCGGTTTTTGTTGAAGTATTCGCGGGTAGAAGTGTTGATCCTGCGCAAGTAAAAGCAATCATGAATTTGGTGGCTTCATCAGTTCCGGGCATGAAAATGGCCGACGTTACTGTGGTGGATCAGCATGGCAATCTAATTTCCACTGGTGAAGACAATGCCGATTTATTAATGGCCGCCAAGCAGCATCAATATTCGCAAGAAGTTGAAAGCAGCGTAATCAAACGCATCAATGGGATTTTGGAACCGGTGGTTGGCGGTGGAAAATTTCGTGCTGAAGTCAGTGCCGATATTGATTTCACTGCAGTAGAACAAGCGGCGGAAACATTCAATCCCGATCTGCCAGCCATTCGCTCTGAGCAAACACTCAATGAAACCCGCCGCGCCGGTGATGTAGCTGCGGGAATCCCTGGTGCACTGACCAACCAACCACCAGGAACTGCTGAAGCGCCCGAACAAATCGATCCTGCCACTGGCCAACCGGTCCCGCCAGCAGAACCGACCAATAATCGCGAACAAGCCACCCGCAATTACGAACTCGACCGCACCGTTAGCTACACCAAACATCAGCAGGGCACCTTGAAGCGCCTGACTGTAGCGGTAGTGGTTGATGATAAGGTCGTCAAGAATGCGGATGGTACCGAAACATTGGTTCCATGGACTGAAAACGAATTGGAACGTTTGTCTATACTGGTTCGGGATGCGGTCGGCTTTAGTGCCGTACGTGGCGATAGCGTCAATGTTTTGAACTCGCCATTTGCTAATCGCGTGGATGATGCCAGCGTAGGAATGGAGTTGCCTTGGTGGGAGGTGTGGATCACCCCCTACATCAAGCATATCGCCAGCATATTGATCATGCTGTTGATCGTATTTGGCTTACTACGCCCTATGTTTAAAAGCTTGTCCAAGCAAGGCGGCGCACTTGCGGAGCAAGAAGAGGCACGCCAGCTGGCTGCATTGGAGGCTGCCGGCACAGGTGGGCTTGAAGGAATGTCGGATGAAACCGTAACGCTCACCGGTGGCCATGCACTTTTGTTACCCAGCCCGGAAGAAGGCTACGAAGCCCAACTCAATGCAATTAAAGGCATGATTGCCGATGACCCGGGCCGTGTGGCTCAGGTGGTAAAACAGTGGATAAATCGCGATGACTGATGCTAACGATAAAGCGGTTGATAAACCTAAAGTTAAATTGCGCTATGTAGATCAAGCAGCGATTTTATTGATGTCGCTGGGTGAAGCAGATGCGGCAGAAATTCTTAAGCACATGGGGCCAAAAGAAGTGCAGCGCATAGGCGCGGCAATGACCCAGCTGAAAAATGTCCAGCAAACCGATGTGCAAAATGTGTTAGGAAATTTTTTGGATGAAGTGCGCACCCTGACCGGCCTTGGTGTTGGCGCTGACAATTACATCCGCAAAATGCTGGTTACTGCACTAGGTGAAGATAAAGCCAATAGTTTGATAGATCGTATTCTGATTGGCGGCAATACCACTGGACTGGATACACTTAAGTGGATGGAAGCGCGCTCTGTGGCCGATATTATTCGCAACGAACACCCACAAATCCAGGCGATTGTGATTGCGTATCTCGACTCGGATCAATCTGCAGAAATTTTGGGTTATTTCCCGGAGAAAGTGCGCCTCGATATTATGATGCGCGTCGCGTCACTCGATACAGTCCAACCGAGTGCATTGCAGGAGCTGAACGATATTCTGGAGAAACAATTCTCCGGTAATGCAGCATCGCAAACCAAAGCCATGGGTGGTTACAAAGTGGCGGCGGAGATTATGAACAACCTCGATGGCTCTATCGAAGCGGAATTGATGGAAGGCATCAAAGAGATCGACGAGGATATGGGCAACCAAATCCAGGATCTTATGTTCGTCTTCGAAAATCTCAAAGAAGTGGATGACCGCGGTATTCAGGCATTGTTGCGCGAAGTATCTTCCGATGTGCTGGTAGTGGCGCTGAAAGGTGCGGACGATGATCTCAAAGAAAAGATTTTCAAAAATATGTCCAAACGCGCTGCCGAATTGTTGCGCGACGATTTGGAGACCAAACCGCCAATGCGTTTGGCCGATGTAGAGGCCGCACAAAAAGAAATTCTCATTACTGCACGCCGTATGGCCGATGCAGGCGAAATTATGCTGGGTGGTGGCGGCGATCAAATGGTTTAATTGCCGCCACTCTATTCATTGAGATAAGCCCATGTCGGATAACAATATACACAATCGCATTCCCGCTGAAGATGTCGAAAATGCAGCGACCTGGGTGATTCCACCGGTCACTGATCATGGGCGCATTTTATCGTCTGCAGAAAAAGAAGCGCGCGAACGACGCGAACGCTTAATGCGACGCGAAAAAGAAACCATCGAAACGGTTGAAATTCCCGAGCCGGAACAACCGCCGCAATTAGGCATGACTGCAGAAGAAATGCAGGCCATTTTTGATGAAGCGGAGAAAGCCGGTTTTGAGCAAGGTCAGAAAGACGGTTTTAATAAAGGCAATGCTGATGGTTACGAGGCCGGACGCCAGCAAGGCTTAATGGAGATGCGCGCACAGCTGGTTGCCGAGCAACAGCGGTTTCAAAAATTAGCAAACGCTTTGCTTGAACCAATCAATGCTCAAGACGATGACATTGAGCATCTATTATTGGATGTGATTTGCACGTTAACCCAAAGTGTAGTGCAGCGCGAGTTGCAGACCGATTCATCGCATATTGTCAGCTTGGTAAAAAATGCAGTGGATGCATTGCCTATAGGCAGTAAAAATATTCGCGTTTGTTTAAACCCCGATGATTTGGCTGCAGTTGAAACCTATGCGGCCGAACAGCAATTGGCTTGGAACTTTTTTGGTGATAGTGAATTACTACCCGGTGGCTGCCGTATAGAAACCCCGGAAAGCCGTGTGGATTTTTCAGTGTCATCACGTTTGCAAACGGTGTTGGAGCAATTTATCTCCAAGCAATTAGCCGGTAGTGATGAGGATACTGAATCGCTCACCGCATTCGGTAGTGACAATGCCAACGAAAGAAATTATGAAAAAGCTGAAATAAATCCAACTGCGCCGAACGAGGAATAATGATGTCTGAGCGACAATCCATTAGCTCTCGTCTGCGCACCTACGCTCCACGCAAATTGGTGGTGATTGAACCGCAAGCAGAAGGGCGCATCACTCGTTCTGTCGGTTTAACATTGGAAGCGGTGGGGTTGAGTGTTTCCGTTGGGCGCCAATGCGAAATTATTAATAGCGATAATCGCCGCATCGAAGCTGAAGTAGTTGGGTTTTCTGGCGATAGAGTTTTTTTAATGCCGATCAAGCAAGTTGAAGGTTTGCAACCTGGCGCACGCGTTGTACCCATTGCGACGCAAATGGGAATGCGTGTTGGTCCTCATCTACTCGGCCGTGTCGTTAACGGCATTGGCCAACCACTCGATGGAAAAGGCCCATTGATTGGCGATGAGTTTCTCGATTTTGCTCCTCACCAAATTAATCCGCTGAAACGTCATCCCATCAGTGAACCACTGGATGTAGGTGTGCGTGCAATTAATGCATTGATCACCGTTGGTCGCGGCCAGCGCTTGGGTTTGATGGCAGGCTCAGGTGTAGGTAAAAGTGTGCTCCTCGGGATGATGACTCGCTTTACCACTGCCGATGTTGTAGTAGTGGGATTGGTGGGCGAGCGTGGCCGGGAAGTAAAAGAGTTTATCGATCATATCCTGGGCGAAGAAGGGTTACGCCGCGCCGTGGTAGTCGCATCCCCTGCGGACGATGCGCCTTTAATGCGTTTGCGTGCCTCACAATTGTCGAGCCGGATTGCGGAGTATTATCGCGATCAGGGTTTGAACGTCTTGTTATTAATGGATTCATTGACCCGCTTCGCACAGGCGCAACGTGAAATTGCCCTCGCGATCGGTGAGCCGCCTGCAACCAAAGGCTATCCGCCATCGGTGTTCGCCAAAATTCCACAGTTGGTTGAGCGCGCCGGTAATGCAGAAGAGGGAGGCGGATCAATTACCGCTTTCTACACCGTGTTGACTGAAGGCGATGACTTGCAAGACCCGATTGCCGATTCGGCACGCGCAATTCTTGATGGCCACGTGGTGCTTTCGCGCCGACTGGCAGAAGAGGGGATTTATCCTGCTATTGATGTGGAAGGTTCGATTAGCCGTGCCATGCAAAATATTGTGGAAGAAGATCATTTGAAAATGATGCAGCGCTTCAAGCAACTGTTGGCACGCTACCAACAAAACCGCGATTTGATTGCCATTGGCGCCTATACACCGGGCGCAGATCCGGATACCGATGCGGCAATCGAACGCTTTCCGCATTTGCGTGCTTTTATCCAACAGGGCATCCGGCAGGGCGTGCATTTGCACGAATCTATTACTAATCTCAAATCACTACTCAAGCCGCCTGCCAATACCAAAGCCAATAGCCCGCTGGCAGCACAGCATCGTCAACGGTAAAAATGCGTGTAATGAGGGTGAACCATGGCTGATTCTCGTGCCAAGCGCATGAAAGTTGTTTTGACCCTGGCAGAACAACAGGAAGATGATGCTGCGAAAAAATTGAACCAGTTTCGCGAACAACTCGCACAAGAAGAGCGTCAATTAGTTGAACTGCGCGACTACGCCAACCAATATCTCCATGCCCAGGGCGAATTACGCGAAGGCGTTCTCGCCCATGAGCTCATCAATTACAGCAGCTTTATCAATCGATTGAATGAAGCCTGTCACGATCAGGAAGTTAAAGTAGAACGCTATAGGGCAATGCAAGAATCATTGCTGCACCAATGGCGCATAAAGCATCAAAAACGTAAAGCAATAGAAGATTTAATCGTTCGTTTACAGCAAGAGGACAACCTTTTGTTGGATAAGCGCTTGCAGAAAGAATTGGATGAATTAAGCTCGCAGCAATTACGGCGGCAATCCGATAGCGGTCAATAGCTTAGGCAAATTGAGCATCTACTGAGCGTTTTTTTCTTATAGATGAAAATACACTAAGTCTTCCTGCATCCCTGCTTTTATAGGCTATCCTTAGGTTGATCCAGCTAGGCGGGCATTGCCCCTGTGGTCTTATAATGGAAATGTTTAGCGTTTTTTGATGAGGTAAGACATGGCGATCACGTCAACAGTTTCTCCTGATGGCAATCAAGTCACTATTTATATCCAAGGCCGTTTCGACTTTAGTTCTCATCAGGAATTTCGCGGGGCTTATGAAAAACTTTCCCGTGCTCCTGCGCATTATCGTGTTGATTTACAAGGTACTTCATATTTGGATAGTTCGGCGTTGGGGATGTTGTTGCTACTGCGCGACTATGCGGGAGGCGAGCAGTCCAATATCCAGATTGTGAATTGCGCGCCTGATGTGAAAAAAATTCTATTAATTTCCAATTTCGAACAATTATTTGATATTCAATAAGTACATGTGCTGCCCAGGTCGGTTGCCGACTTGTGCAGGGAAGCGATCTTATGAGTGATGCTCGACGTTTGAAAATTCTGGTCGCTGATGATACTGATACCGACAGGCTTATTTTAGAAAGCATTGTTCGTAAGGAGGGGCATCACGTAGTTTCTGCGTGTAATGGGCTTGAAGCTGTGCAAGTCTATTCTGCTGAAAAACCCGATATAGTCCTGCTCGATGCGTTAATGCCGGAGCTCGATGGCTTTGGCGCCGCCCGCAAAATTAAAGAACTTGCCGGCGATGAATTAGTCCCCATTATTTTCCTGACTTCACTTTCCGATACCGAATCGCTAGTGCAATGCCTTGACGCTGGCGGCGATGATTTTCTTTCAAAACCCTATAACCGCATTATCCTCCAAGCCAAAATTAAATCCTTTAATCGTATGCGCGAATTGCATAGCACTATGCTTACGCAGCGCAATCAAATCGTGCAGTACAACAATCGCCTACTGCAAGAGCAAACAGTCGCCAAGCACGTATTTGATAATGTCGCGCACAGCGGCTGCTTGAATGCCAGTAATGTGCGGTATTTTTTATCGTCACTCGCAGTGTTTAATGGCGATGTATTGGTTGCGGCTATGCGCCCTAACGGCAGTATGATGGTGTTGCTTGGCGACTTCACCGGCCATGGCTTACCGGCGGCTATTGGTGCTATGCCTTTGGCATCTACGTTTTACGGGATGGTGCCAAAAGGATTTTCCATGACGGATATCCTGCGCGAGATTAATGGCAAGCTAAAAAATATTTTGCCGGTCGGGATATTTTGCTGCGCGACTATGATGGATATTAATTTTCGTAAGAAGCGGTTGAAGATCTGGAACGGTGGCCTACCGGATTGTTTTATTTATCGCCACGAAAATGGTGAAGTGACTCCAATCAAATCGACACATCTGCCGCTCGGTGTTTTATCTGGCCGCGCCTTTAAAGACAATTGCGAATACTTTGAATTACAGGGCGAAGATCGAATCTTCGTTTGGTCTGACGGCATTCACGAAGCGCGCAACGCACAAGGTGAAATGTTTGGTGAGGCGCGCTTGAGAGCGGTCTTTAGCAATAACCAAAATCCAGACCATTTATTCAATGACATTATTGAGGGCGTCCAACATTTTGTTGGTGGTGGCGAAAAAGACGATGATCTGTCGCTACTTGAAATTCGTATGGTTGAGCCGGATGGCGTCAACAGTTTTGCTAAAGAGGCTAGTGATCGTTTTGGTAATTCAGACATTGAATGGGCCATGAGTTTTGAGGTGAAACCTACCAGTTTTAAAGTATTCGACCCATTACCAATGCTGTTAAATGTATTGATGGAAGTACCTAGCCTACGCGGTTTTAGCAGTACTTTGTATACGATCCTGGCGGAGCTCTATACCAATGCCCTTGAGCATGGTGTATTAAAGTTGGATTCGGATCTCAAGAAAACGTCAGAGGGTTTTTCTCAGTACTACGAATTGCGCGAGCAGCGTATTAATCAGGTTACCGACGGGTTCGTACGTATCAATATCTCCCACAAAACCAATGAGGATGGCGGCCTGTTAAAAGTGCGCATCGAAGATAGTGGCGAAGGCTTCGAACATCAATCACGCACGGGCGATAATCTTTCATCCTTCGGTTATAGCGGGCGGGGCATTGCACTGGTAGAAAAATTGTGTGGTACAGTCACTTATCTGGGGTGCGGCAATACTGTAGAAGTTGAGTTCTCTTGGGTGCGCGATGATTAACCACATTTTTTAGGGCGAGACGTGAACGATGGAACATCTGGACTACGACATCTTGAATACGCTCAAACAAGTTATGGAAGATGACTTTGCACTGTTGATTGATACCTTTGTCCAGGACTCCACTGACCGTATTCAAACTTTACATAACGTCATTCAAGGTACCGATGCGGATTTGGTTCGTCGTGCGGCACACAGTTTTAAAGGTAGTAGCAGTAACATTGGCGCCATCCATTTATCCTCCCTTTGTGCTGCCATGGAAAAAAAAGCATTGGCCGGCAGCTTTGATGGGCTGCAAGATGACCTACAGCTAGTCGAACAGGAATTTGCACAAGTTGAAACTCTGTTGCGCGCATATTCTTGAGCCAAGTTCCTGATTTCCAATCCGCGACCACCGATTTATTCCCGCCACATTTATATTTGACCAAAGCTCTATATCTGTATTGGCATTTGCCTTGCAGATAACCTCCTGAATCGAATTGTTAATGGATCAAGCGGCAAACCCTTGCCGGATCCTGAGCGGGAGTAGCAGATGACCAATGGCCAACTTTTGAATAATTTATTGGGTATAACCAGTACAAATTCCGCCGCTAACAAGGCTGCAGCCAACAGCGCACGCCTGGAATCGGGCGAAAAATTCCAACAAGCGTTTGAGCAGGCGCGGCCAGAGGTTGCCGCCCGTAAGCCGGTTGCACGTAGAAGTAGCCCCGACCACGAAGCCCAGGATGCGGCTCGCCCGGCAGCAAAATCAGTAGCCCAGCGCCATCCTCAAGCGGAAACTAAACCTGAACCGCACGCAAAAGCCCGTGCCACTGCGGCGGATGCTAACGACAAACCAAAATCAGTCGCTGTCAACAGCAGCAACCCTTCTCCAGAGCAGTCAACTCCCGAAGCCACCTCTTCACAAGACAAAACACCAGCCGTTGCAACTACAAGTGACACGTCTCTACTGGTGGATCCAGCATTGGTAATTGGTGGTCAACCCAATGAGTTATTGGCTGCAGAAGAAGGTTTATTGGACCCAGATGCCAGCCTCCTTCCAACAGAGGTCACTGCAGCTGAAGCAACTACTGAAACGGTGCTTCCGCTCGATAGTTCACAGTTATTACCAGATTCAGGACTAACTCCTCTCGCGGGCGCTGCCGGAGGTGAAACTGCGACTACCACAACGACAACCCCAACTTTATTGGGCCAGATAGCAGCTTTGGCTAGTGGCCAGACGCTGACTGTCCAAGGCGGTATATCAACGGATGAAGGCGATAGCCCAGCGCTGGATGCGACAGCAGAAGGGGAGTTATCTGCCGACGTGAGTGGCGGCGATAATCCTGATTTCTTGCTGCTGAATTCGAAAGTACTGCTGCACAAATTAACCGAAGCCAATATGGCTGCATCCGTGCAGACTGAAGGAGCTCCGCTTGCCGACGCAGCAAAACCGGCAGCGGGAGCGGCAGTAGAGTCGCTGCTGCGATTAGCAGACAGCCAATCACCCGCAGCGCGCGCATTTGTTGTCCAAACGGGAGTGCCTGTGGCGGTTGGTAGTCCGCAATGGACCCAGGCAGTAGGTGATAAGGTGTTATGGCTCGCGGCGCAAAATGTGAGTGCCGCCGAAATACGCTTGGACCCGCCGGAGCTGGGGCCGATGCAGGTCAAGGTGAGCGTTAATCAGGACCAGGCCAGCGTTACTTTCACCAGCCCTCATCCCGCGGTGCGCGAGGTTCTTGATCAGCAACTGAACCGGTTGCGTGAAATGTTTTCTGAACAAGGTTTGAATTTGGTCAATGTTGATGTTTCCGATAAATCGTTCGCACAACAAGACCGTGAGCATCAAGAGTCAGGTAAAAATACCAACTCCGAGCTGGAAGAAGAAAATCTGGAGCCTGTCGGGATTAGTCAGGCAGTTTCCATGCGTTTGGTGGATCACTACGCTTAGTTTTCATCTGCTCACCCGTTTTAATCGCCCGTCATTGAAGAAAACCTGAGCAACTTGCTCGGGTTTTCTACACCTTTGTTTTGTATCGATTTTTTTTGCTTTTTCCCGCCCGATCACTCGCAAACGCCGGTTCCACTGCTAAGCTTTACAAAGGCGATACTGGCATAGGTATTGCTGAAACCCTTTTAGTCTTTGAAAGTGACGGAGTTTTGACATGGCGGCAGCCCCAAAAGCAAAAAATGGTGCAGGTAATGCTGAGGCCGATGTAGACGCAAAAAATAAAAAGAAGAAATTGTTTTTAATGATAGGGATTGCGGTTGCGTTGATTGCTATTTCTGTTGGAGGCACTGTTGCTGCATTAAAAATTCTGTCTCCCGCGGCACCTCCGGCGGCTGAGGAAGAGCACGCAGAATCCACCTTGGCTCCAGCGATTTATTTTGAGATGACACCCAATTTCACAATCAATTTTAATGTGAATGGACGCCAGCGTTATTTGCAAGCCGCAATTACGTTGATGTATCGCGATCCGACGTTGGAACAATTTTTGAAATTACATATGCCGGCCATTCGCAATGGGTTGGTAATGTTGCTCAGCGCCAAAAGTTTCGATGAGCTACAAACCAATGAAGGCAAAGAAATATTGCGGGCAGAAGCATTGGAAATTATCCAGAGCCAGCTGAAAAAAGAACAAGACGCGCTTGCCGCCAGTGGTAAAAGCGAAGAGGTTCCCACCGCAAATGTTGAACAAGTGTTGTTTACAAATTTCGTAATGCAATAAGGAAACCGCTGTGCAAGATTTACTCTCGCAAGATGAAATCGACGCGCTTCTTCATGGCGTTGATGATGGTGACATAGATACCGAGGGCGATGTCGAGCCCGGTGCGGTAAAAAATTATGATCTCACCAGTCAGGATCGTATTGTGCGTGGGCGCATGCCTACGCTCGAAATGATCAATGAACGTTTTGCGCGTTATACCCGAGTCAGCATGTTTAATTTATTGCGCAGAACCGCTGATGTTTCCGTCGGTGGCGTGCAGATCCAAAAATTTGGCGAATATGTTCACACACTGTATGTGCCTACCAGTTTAAACATGGTGAAGTTTCGTCCTTTGCGCGGTACGGCCCTGATTATTCTCGATGCACGTTTGGTGTTTAAATTGGTGGATAATTTTTTTGGTGGCGACGGTCGTCATGCCAAAATTGAAGGACGCGAATTTACGCCCACAGAGTTACGTGTAGTACAGATGGTATTGAACCAGGCGTTTGTCGATCTGACAGAAGCCTGGAAGGCCGTTTTTCCCATTAACTTTGAATATGTTCATTCAGAAGTGAACCCTTCGCTAGCCAATATCGTCAGCCCCAGTGAAGTTGTGGTGGTAAGTACATTCCATATTGAATTGGATGGCGGCGGTGGTGAAATGCACATCACAATTCCCTATTCAATGATTGAACCGATTCGCGAAGTTCTCGATGCCGGTTTGCAAAGCGATAGTGATGAACACGATGAACGCTGGGAAAAAGCATTGCGTGAAGATGTGCTTTCGGCAAGCGTGGATTTGGAGTGTGACATTATTCGGCGCGATATTACCTTGCGCGATATTGTCGAATTAAAAGCGGGCGATATCATCCCAATTGATTTCCCCGATTATCATGTACTAACTGCTAATGGCGTGCCTATGTTCAGGACCCAATTAGGGCAAAGTAATGGATTCCTCAGTTTAAAAATTCGTGAATTTATTGATCGCAGCAGCGCATACAACATCACCGGAACCAAAGGTGATATCGCTAAAGATAATGATGCCACTATAGATGGCGCAAGAGACATTAACGCCAAGAGCGTGACTGCAACTAAAGGTGGAAAAAATGGCAAGTGATGATATCGATCAAGACTCAATGGCAGATGATTGGGCTGCCGCCATGGCAGAACAGGCCGATGTTGATGAAGCCATGGCCAGCGCCGTGTCGTTTGATGAGTTGAAAAACGAAACACTTAAACAACCAGCGGGAAGCCCTGACCTGGATGTCATTCTGGATATTCCCGTGTCCATTTCAATGGAAGTAGGGCGCACATCAATCACGATCCGCAATTTATTGCAGCTCAATCAAGGCTCGGTAATCGAGCTGGATCGCCTGGCAGGTGAGCCACTGGATGTGTTGGTAAATGGAACCTTAATTGCCCATGGTGAAGTGGTAGTGGTTAATGAGAAATTTGGAATACGCATGACCGATGTTATTAGCCCTGCAGAACGTATTAAAAAATTGCGCTAGGAATCATTAATGAGCTTTGTCTGTTTTACACATTCCTTGCTATCAAAACCAGTATCAACAATTAAGCACAAAGTGCTGTTGGTACTGGTATCAATTGTAGTCATGGCCGGCGCGCAATCAATTTACGCTCAGGAATCAACAACGAATGCACCTGTCGTAGAAGCAGCTGGGCAAGCTGCTGCAGCTGAATCTGTTACGACTCAACACCAAACGCCAGTTCAACAAAATAGCAATCCGGCACTACAAAATAACACTGCGCAACAAAACAATTTCACACCTCAAAACACGGCAACTACTACTGCTCCAATTGGCAGTGGGCGTCACTTGGTTAGTGTGACGTTGGCGCTGATGGGTATTGTCGGATTGATTTTTGCGCTTTCCTGGTTTGTAAAACGCTTCAGTCACGGCGGTTTTACCGCTGGTTCAACGATTAAAATTTTATCGTCTATGCCGTTGGGAACACGCGAACGCATAGTGCTGATTGATGCGGGTGGACAACAAATATTGTTGGGGATTACCGCAACCAATATTAATACCTTGCATGTGTTTGAAACCCCGATTGTGCTGGACAACAAAGTGGAAACACAATCTGATTTCAGTCGTAAATTAATGACGATCCTGCAACAAAAATCACCGCTCACATCCATGCAAGAATCGAATAATAAAAACAATTCTGCGCCCTAGGAAACACTATGTTAAATAATGCGGTAGGCCTCAATCGTGCAGTTATACAAGTGCTGCTTGCGCTGCTGCTGGTGTTGGTGGCGGGTGTGGTATCTGCACAGACCAACACACCTCCGGTTGCGGACCCCGCAACCAATGGTTTGCCACTTACACAGACAACACCATCCAATTTGGGTAGCTTACCGGCGATTCCTGGTCTGCCTGCCTTGACAGTTAAAACCAATGCGGATGGCACCCAGGAATACACAGTAACCCTGCAAATTCTCGCCATTATGACGGCGCTGACTTTTTTGCCAGCGCTGTTAATGATGATGACGTCGTTCACTCGTATCATCATTGTGTTCTCCATTTTGCGCCAGGCATTGGGGCTGCAACAGTCACCATCAAACCAAATATTGATTGGACTCGCGTTATTTCTAACCTTATTTATTATGCAGCCGGTACTAAATAAGGTGAATGAAGATGCCTTGCAGCCTTACATAAATCAGCAAATAGGTGCACAAGAGGCACTCGCCAAAACGGCAGCACCTTTTCATGCATTTATGATGGCGCAAACGCGCGAATCCGATATTTCCTTGTTTGTTGGTATTGCCAAACATCCACCGATCGCAACGCCTGAGGAAACGCCGTTTAGCATTTTGGTTCCTGCTTTTATTATCAGTGAACTAAAAACGGCATTCCAAATTGGTTTTATTATTTTTATTCCCTTTTTGGTGATCGATATTGTGGTCTCCAGCGTGTTGATGGCGATGGGTATGATGATGCTCTCGCCACTGATTATCTCCTTACCGTTTAAAATCATGCTGTTTGTGCTGGTCGATGGTTGGGCGATGATCGTGGGTACGCTCGCCGCCAGCTACGGAATATGACGGAGGTTTTATTATGATGACCCCTGAAGTAGTAATGGATCTGTTCGCCGAAGCGTTTTTTCTGGTGATCCTGATGTTGCTCGTCATTATCGGCCCGGGTTTGATTGTGGGGCTGATCGTGAGCATGTTTCAGGCCGCAACCCAAATCAACGAACAGACCTTGAGTTTTTTGCCGCGCCTAATAGTGACGCTGATTACGTTGATGATGGCAGGCCCCTGGCTCTTAACCAAATTTATGGATTTGTTTGATCGATTATTTTCGAGTGTCCCCTCCCTCATAGGGTAGGCATGGCATCATGCAAGAATTAGTCATCAGTGAAGAGCAACTTGCGCAATTTATCGGTCAGTACCTCTGGCCGTTGTTGCGTATCAGCGCTTTTTATTTTGCAGTGCCAGTGATTGGCGCGCGCACTGTTCCCGCTCGTATTCGCGTTATCCTCGCATTATTTACCGCCATCATGGTCGCACCCGTGTTACCGCCGGCTCCGGTGATTTCATTCCTGTCGGCGCAAGGTTTTATGATGATCATTCAGGAAGTATTGATTGGTCTCGCGTTGGGTTTTGCCATGCAGGTGGTGTTGCATGTATTTGTGCTGGCAGGCCAACTGATGTCGATGAAGATGGGGTTGGGTTTTGCCGCCATGAACGATCCATCCAGTGGTGTAAGCGTAACGATTTTGTCGCAGTTTTATTTGTTGGTATCGACATTATTATTTTTAAGCAGCAACGGTCATTTGGTTGTACTGCAAATGATGATTGATAGCTACACCACCTTTCCTATTGGTGGGGCGGGAATGAACACTGCCCACTTCATGACCATTGTTGATATGGGCTCCTGGATGTTCAGCGCCGCGCTGCTCATTACGCTGCCGTTATTTACCTCGCTAATGATTGTGAATATGTCATTCGGGGTGATGAGCCGTTCAGCACCACAAATGAACGTATTTACGGTAGGTTTTCCGATCACGCTGATTTTTGGCTTTATCCTCATGTGGTTCACGTTTGCTAACTTCCTGCCGGTATATTTTGAAATTATGGAAGAGGGCATTGGTGTGCTGCGTACATTGGCAATGACACCCTAGGTTGCTGCAATGGCAGAAGAAGACGACAGCAGTCAGGAAAAAACGGAAGAGGCCAGTTCGCGCAAAATAGAAAAAGCGCGCGAAGAAGGCCAGATTCCCCGATCCCGGGATTTAACAACAACCGCTGTGTTGATGCTGGCAGCGTTGGGAATTTATTTTTTTGCCGAGTTCATGGGAAAAAAACTTATCGGCCTCACGCGCGAAAATTTCGTCCTAAACCGCGCCACGATTTACGACCCTAATGCCATGATCGCCCATTTGGCGAGTGCCATTTACGACGGCCTTTTTAGTATTGCGCCACTAATGGGAGTTTTACTGGTCGCTTCAATTGTTGGCCCTATTGCGTTGGGTGGTTGGAATTTCAGCGGTAAAGCCATGGAGCCAAAACTCAGCCGGATGGATCCGCTTGCCGGGCTTAAGCGCATGTTTTCAGTTAAGTCGCTAATCGAATTATTAAAAGCCTTGGGCAAGGTGCTGATTATTTTAGGCGCGACTATTTGGCTCTTAAAAATTTATGCGCAGGATATGTTTCGCCTGGTGGATGAAAGTATCGGCAACGCGATTATTCACTCATTGGAAATTTCTATTTTTGCCACAATTGCGCTATCGGCAACAACTATCATCATCGCAGCGATTGACGTGCCGCTGCAGATCTACGAATACAATAAAAAATTAAAAATGTCCCGGCAGGATCAAAAAGACGAATCCAAAGACACCGACGGTAAACCGGAAGTGAAAGGGCGCATTCGCCAGTTGCAACGCGAAATGGCGCAGCGCCGGATGATGTCCAACGTCCCGCAAGCCGATGTGATTATTACCAACCCGGAACACTTCTCGGTGGCGTTAAAGTACGACCCTGAAACCATGGATACACCCTTGATGATTGCTAAGGGGGGCGATCACACCGCGTTAAAGATCCGCGAAATTGCCAACGCCCATAAAATCGAAATCATTCAATCGCCGGTGCTGGCGCGCGCGATTTTTTATACCACCGAAGTAGATCAGGAAATTCCATCGGGTTTGTATCTCGCCGTCGCGCAGGTGCTTGCCTACGTATTTCAACTGCGAAACTTCCGCAAAGGGAAAGGCGAAAAACCAACCTATCCGCGCAATATTAATGTCCCGCGCGACATGCGCTACAACACCTCAGGAAAAGTGGATTAGGTTATTCAAATCGGTACGCTTCTTGCGATATCACGGAAAAATGATCCAACCGTCAAGAATCCGTGCTTATGGCCTTACCGTCGTTCAACCAATTAAATAATTTTAATGGCAAAGCTGCACTCGGTTCCCTGAGGGGAATGGGGCGCGGGAATCTGGGCATCCCGATTTTGCTGATGATGTTGTTGGCAATGATTATCTTGCCAATTCCTCCGTTACTGCTCGACGTTTTCTTTACGTTCAATATCGCGCTGTCGCTGGTGATATTACTGGTTTCTATCTATTCCTTGCGCCCTCTGGATTTTGCGGCCTTCCCGACAATTTTGTTGATTGCAACTCTGCTACGTTTGGGGTTGAACGTCGCCTCTACTCGCGTGGTATTACTCGAAGGTCACGAAGGGGGAGATGCCGCAGGTAAGGTGATTGAAGCCTTCGGACATGTCGTGATCGGCGGTAACCTCGCCGTCGGTATTGTGGTCTTCATCATTTTGATGATTATCAACTTTGTGGTGATCACCAAGGGTGCCGGACGTATTTCAGAAGTGAGTGCGCGCTTTACCCTGGATGCGATGCCCGGAAAGCAAATGGCGATCGATGCTGACTTGAATGCCGGCTTGATCGATCAGGATCAGGCGCGTGAGCGTCGTAAAGAAGTAGCGGCCGAAGCAGACTTTTACGGTGCAATGGACGGTGCGAGCAAGTTCGTGAAAGGCGATGCCGTCGCGGGCATTATGATTATGGTCATCAATATTTTTGGTGGTCTCGCCATCGGTATGATCCAACATGATTTGGAATTTGCCGATGCCTTCGAAAAATACACCATCCTCACCATTGGCGATGGCTTGGTTGCACAAATCCCCGGTCTGCTGCTATCCGTCGCTTCGGCGATTCTGGTAACTCGTGTTAACAGCGCTGAAGACATGGGCAAACAAGTTGTTGGTCAAATGTTTACCTCACCCAAAGCATTAGCTGTTGCTTCTATCATGTTGATTATTATGGGCTCCATCCCTGGGATGCCCCATGTTGCGTTTGTTGGTTTGGGCTTGCTGTGTGCTGGTTTGGCTTACTACATTCACTGGCGCAAACACCAGCCAGCGGTCGTAGATGAGCCCAACAAAAACTTTATTCCGGCTGGTACGCGTGCCGCTGGGGAGCCATCCGCTCCCGGCGCCGCCAACATCGCCCCGCAACGTTCGGCCCCGGCCTTACCCGCGGGTACGCCGGAATCGCCAGAATTGGGTTGGGATGATGTTCAACCGGTGGACGTGATCGGGCTGGAAGTGGGTTATCGCCTTATCCCCATGGTCGATAAAAACCAGGGGGGTGAATTGCTTGGCCGTATCAAAGGTGTCCGCAAAAAGCTCTCGCAAGAAATGGGCTTTTTAATTCCGTCAGTACATATCCGCGACAATCTGGATTTAAACCCCACGGGCTATCGCCTTAGCCTGATGGGTGTCTCCATGGCGGAAGCCGATGTGTATCCCGATCGCGAACTGGCGATTAATCCGGGGCAGGTGTTCGGCACGCTCGACGGTATCAAAACCAAGGACCCGGCCTTTGGTCTGGACGCTATCTGGATCAGCCCCAACCAGCGCGAGCAGGCGCAGACCCTCGGGTATACGGTGGTAGATCCAAGTACGGTGGTGGCGACTCATCTCAATCAAATTTTGCAACAACACACCTTTGAATTGCTCGGCCATGAGGACGTGCAAAAACTGTTGGACATGCTGGCCAAGACATCGCCAAAACTGGTGGAAGAGTTGGTGCCCAATACCATCAGTATCAACGTCTTGCTGAAAGTACTGCAGAACTTGCTGCGTGAGCGGGTGCCCATCCGCGATATCCGCTCCATCGCCGAAGCTTTGGCGGGCGCGGGCAGCAGGAGTCAAGATCCCGCCGCTTTAACCGCCTTGGCGCGGGTGGCATTGAGTCGCCAGATCGTCCAAAACATCATTGGAAACGAGCGAAACCTGCCTGTTATCACGCTTGAACCTAGTTTGGAACAGTTGTTGCTAAACACCGTTCAGCAGGCACAAAAAGCTGGCGCTGACGATAGCGCCTTCATCGAGCCTGGCTTGGCAGATCGGTTGCAGCAGTCGCTGATTAACGCGGCGCAGAAGCAAGAATTGTCGGGCAAACCATTGGTATTGCTGGTTGCTGCATCACTCCGGCCAATGCTGTCGCGCTTTGTTCGCCACAGTGTTCCCGATATGCGTGTGCTGGCTTATACCGAAGTACCGGATAACAAACAGATCAGTATCGACGCCAGTGTTGGCGCCGATAAAAAGTAGCCCAACGGGGTAGGAGTTGAAAATGCAAGTCAAACGTTTTGTAGCGGCTGATATGCGTCGTGCGCTGGAATTGGTTCGTCAGGAACTGGGGCCAGATGCCATTATTCTCTCCAGTAACCGCATCGCGGAAGGGGTGGAGTTGCTAACTACCATGGGCTCCGATTTTGAGTTGAAACAACTGCAAAATCGCCCGTTCTCCGAAGCAACTTTCGCAGCGAGCGAGCCACTGTTAAGTGATGGCGATCTTTCTCCCCGCGTATTGGATAAGCCTATGCGTCGCTCTGCACCTGTCATTGCACCGGTGACCGACCATCGGGGTTCCGCACATCCTAACGCCGGCAAAACCGGTGCTCAGTTGGCGGACGATATTGAAAAAGCCCGTCTGCGTATGCTCGCTGCCCGCCAAGCCGAGGAATCGGCAAAAGAATTTCTGGTGGGTAAAAACACCCGCGTGAATGCAGGTATTCCTCGTCATGCTGCAGCGCCTGAGCAAAAGCCCAGAACCGGCATGAGCGCAGCGGAGCGCTATCCGTTAGTAGATACAGGGTTAGAAGCCGAGTCAGTTGCGACTAAACCAGCTGCCTCTTTTAAAGAGACCTTACAAAATCAAAGACCAGTTGCGCCGCAAACGTCGAGTGCAGCTATAGCCGCTAATGAGGGTTCAGACCAACAGGCGCAACTTACCGAACTACAAGCTGAAATCGCCGACATGCGCATGCTGTTGGAGCAGCAGCTGGATCGCCTTATTGGCCAACAACAAGCGCCTTCGATCGACTCGCCGGTATTGGCCAGTGTTGCGCGTCGTTTGGAGCGCTTGAATCTGCCAAAAGAAGTGGTTGGCAGTGTCATCAAGGCATGTACCAAAACCAAAACCCTGAGCGATGCCTGGCCAGACGCCCTTGCAAATCTCGCCCATCAATTACCGGTTAACGGCCGCGACATCGTTGATCAAGGCGGTGTTTTCGCATTGGTTGGTCCTACTGGTGTAGGCAAAACCACAACCATTGGCAAACTAGCGGCGCGTTATGTTTTGCAACATGGGGCTGACAAGGTTGCGCTGATTACTACCGACACTTACCGCATCGCGGCTCATGACCAACTGCGTTCGCTCGCGCGTATTTTGCGTGTGCCAGTGCGTGTAGTGGATGAAGCCAATCCTCTGGATGCTGTATTGCGCAGCTTGCGTCATTGCTCCCTGGTATTGATCGACACCGCCGGTTTTCGTCATGGCGATCCACATCTGAAGGCGCAACTGCAAGCATTGGCAGATCAACAACAGGTAAAAACGTATCTGGTTATGTCGTGCAATAGTCAGGCACAAATGCTGAAAGCATCTGTCCATGCTTATGGTGCTGCACGTTTGCAAGGTTGCATCCTCACAAAATTGGATGAGACCGCAAGCATTGGTGAGGCCCTGGGTGTTGTCATGCAAAGCCGTTTGCCTATCGCTTACACCACCGACGGGCAGGATATTCCCAAGAATTTGGACGTTGCGCGTGCGCATCAGCTTGTATCAAAAGCCGCCGCTTTGCTTAAGGCGAATCCAACGGCGGCGGTTTCTTAAACAGTAAATAGTTATAACCACAGGAATTGGCTGGTGTAACTGAAATTAGTCGGATGAATTGCTAATCCCTATCTATACTCAGTTCACTATTGGTGTGCCCGGGGATCTTGGCAGTCTTGGATAAAACAGATTGCAGGCGCGGGAGCACAACACGAAGAAACAGGTTTGGAGTTATGTGTAGATGAGCCAAATGCGACCAGTACAAGTGATCGCTGTGTCCGGCGGCAAGGGCGGGGTAGGTAAGAGCAATATTTCCGTCAACCTCAGTATCGCGCTGGCAGAATTACGTCGCCGGGTGGTATTGCTTGATGCAGATCTCGGACTTGCGAACGTTGATGTCCTATTGGGAATCAGGGCAACCCACACATTGGCCGACGTACTTGCTGGCACCCACAGTTTGAGCGATGTATTGGTAACCGGCCCTGCAGGCATGAAAATTGTGCCGGCCTCATCGGGCGTACAACGCATGGCGGAATTAAGTTCGGCAGAGCACGCCGGTTTGATCAACGCATTTAATGATTTGTCCGATCAGGTCGATATATTAGTGATTGATACTGCCGCCGGTATTTCGGATACGGTGGTGAGCTTTGTTCGCGCAGCAAACGAAGTAATTATCGTTGTGTGTGATGAGCCTTCATCAATCACTGACTCCTACGCGTTAATTAAATTACTCAACAAAGAATACGGCATGCAACGCTTCCGTGTGGTCGCCAATATGACGCGCACGCCACAGGAAGGGCTCAACATGTTTAATAAACTCAATACTGTTTGCGAGCGTTTTCTGGACGTAACTTTGCAGTTCGTCGGCCAAATTCCGTTTGATGAAAATGTACGTAAATCTGTGCAAAAACAAAAAGCGTTACTGGAGTTTGCACCTTCATCCAAGGCGGCAATTGCCATACGAGCATTGGCACAAGTGGTAGATAAGTGGCCACTGCCAAATTCGCCTACAGGACGCTTGGAGTTTTTTGTTGAACGGTTATTGCAGGCTGCTAATGCACGCTAGCCTGCGGCAGTGCGTTGAAAAGAAGGTGCTTAATGGCCACAGTCAATGGTTTAGCCATGTACGATAAAAAAGCCTTGCTAGATACGCAAATCAACGTTGAAGACTTTGCGCCTTTGGTGAAGCGTATCGCTTATCACATGATGATGCGTATGCCCGCCAGTGTGCAGGTGGACGACCTCATTCAGGCCGGCATGATCGGCCTCATCGAAGCCTCCCAAAAATATGATGCCTCACGCGGGGCCAGTTTCGAAACCTACGCAGGTATTCGTATTCGTGGAGCGATTGTCGATGAAATGCGCCGTGGCGATTGGGTGCCTCGCTCGGTTCACCGCAATGCGCGCCGTGTTTCCCAAGCTGTTGCTGCGGTAGAAGCGCGCACCGGACGCGATGCTAGCGATAGCGAAGTCGCGGCCGAGCTGGGTGTTGAGCTCGATGAATATTTTGAAATGCTGCAAGACTCGAATGGCAGCCGCTTGTTTAGTTACGAAGAAACGTTTGGCGAAGAAGACAGCAATATAGATGCATCGGAACACAGTAGTGCGTTCGCCAGTCCGCTTGAAGGCATCCAGCGAGACGGCTTGAAGAAAGCGCTTGCCAATGCAATTTCGTTATTGCCTGAACGCGAACGCATGGTATTGGCACTCTATTACGATCAGGAATTAAACCTGAAAGAAATCGGTTTGGTATTAGGCGTGAGTGAATCCCGCGTAAGCCAAATTCACAGCCAGGCAGCTGCACGCCTGCGAAATAAATTGGCAGATTGGCAATCGAGCTAACACCTGCTCAAAAGACAAGCGAATTGAGCGAAAAGCGTTTCCTGTATTTGGAGCGCCTGCCAAAAACTCTGTGTTTTCAGCGATTTCGGCTATGATTCGAATTAAAAGTTGAAGATTTATGCGCCGGAACTGGCCGAAGCTTCAACTCCTACTAGACTATGATTAAATGAAATTCCCATCAGGGTGAGTGGAGGTTGCGTTGGATAAGAATATGAAGATCTTAATTGTTGACGACTTTTCAACAATGCGACGGATCATTAAAAATTTGCTGCGTGACTTGGGTTTTTCCAATACCCATGAAGCAGACGATGGGGTTACAGCATTGCCAATGCTAAAAAGTGGCGATTTCCAATTTTTAGTTACCGATTGGAATATGCCCGGTATGACCGGGATAGATCTATTAAAAGCAGTTCGCGCCGATGAAAAATTGCGCACTTTGCCAGTATTGATGGTAACGGCCGAAGCCAAGCGCGACCAAATTATCGAGGCGGCACAAGCAGGCGTAAATGGTTATGTAGTCAAGCCATTTACTGCGCAAGCGCTCAAGGAAAAAATCGAGAAAATTTTTGATCGCGTTGGTTAATTTCTTATCGATCAAATAATAAATAGGCGTTGTTATGGCATCTGAACTGCAAGCATCCTTCAATGAAGAATTTGTTGTCGAATTGAAAGAGTGCGCCAAGCTACTCACTGAAAAATTACAAAGCGATCAATTCGAAGAAGCGTCTGCGCTGATTCATACCATTACCCAAGCGCGCGACCGCCACATTTTTCAATCTGTGGGGCGGTTAACTCGTGGGTTACACAACGCTATCGTGAATTTCAATGTAGATGCTGACCTCACCAAAGAGCCTCCCAAAATTGCCACATCGGATATTACCGATGCGTCCAATCGTTTGACTTACGTTATTGAGCTCACACAAAAAGCGGCAGAAAAAACCATGGATATGGTTGACGAGGCTGCGCCTATTGCAATGAATCTCGGGCAAGAAGCAAATAGCTTACGCACCGAGTGGGCGAGGCTGAAACGCCGCGAAATGGGCCCCGATGAATTTCGCCAACTCTATGAACGTATGGATGGTTTTTTGGGGCAGATGGTCACAGGCACAGAACAATTAAATAAGAATTTACAAGATATTGTATTGGAACAAGGCTTTCAGGATTTAACCGGACAAGTGTTAAAACGCGTGATCGGTTTAATTAGCGATGTGGAAAAAGATTTAGTCAGTCTGGTGCGCATTGCAGGACAAGTCGAAGAAATTGCCGGGCTTACTGGCGATGTTGAAAGTGTCGAGCATGACAAAGAAATTATGCAAAAACGCAAGACCGAAGCTGAAGGTCCACAAATTAATAAAGACCGTGCAGACGTTGTTTCAGGGCAAGACGATGTAGACGATTTGTTGTCGAGTCTGGGTTTTTAATTTTTATACGCTTTCAGATCTGCGGTTCACGCGAGGAACGTTGAATGAGTTTTGGTGATGACGAGGATATTCTCCAGGATTTTCTGGTAGAGGCGGGAGAAATCCTTGAGCGCCTTAGCCAGCAATTGGTTGATCTGGAGCAACGCCCTGATGATAAAGACTTGCTGAATGCGATCTTTCGCGGTTTTCATACTGTAAAAGGCGGGGCAGGTTTTTTGGCGCTGACACCTATGGTGGAATGTTGTCATTTAACTGAAAACTTATTTGATATTTTGCGCAATGGCAAACGCGCCGTAACGTCTGAATTAATGGACGTTGTATTAGAAGCTCTGGACATGGTGAACCAACAGTTTGAATTGGTTTCCCAACGCGAAGAGTTACCGCCAGTAGATCATTCATTGATTGCCGCATTGGAACGCTTGGTTTCCTGTGCAGATTTGAATGAGGAGGCAGAGACAGTAGAAAGTGCCGCAATAACTGAAAGCGCGCATTATGTTGATAAACCTGCTGTTGTCGACGTACCAGCAGGTGATATTACCGACGCAGAATTTGAGCAATTGCTGGATGCAATTGCTGGCAAACCCGAAGCCTATTCTCACGCAAATGTAGTCGCAGAGCCTGCAAGTTCCTCATCCAGCAGCGACGATATCACGGAAGATGAATTTGATGCGTTATTAGATCAGCTCCACGGTAAAGGCGGCGCACCTGGTACAGCTGCTGTTGCACCGGTTGCAGTATCTGCATCTAACAGCAATGAAATTACCGAAGATGAATTTGAAGCATTGCTTGATCAGTTGCACGGCAAAGGCAAGGCGCCTGGGCCAGGCTCTGCGGCAGCTCCTTCGCCGGTACCAACACCTGCATCAACCATTGCGGGTTTAGGCGGAGATTTAATTTCTGACGATGAGTTTGATGCGCTATTGGATCAGCTCCATGGCAAAGGTAAAGGCCCTGGTATTGCAGCAACCGCCCCAGTAACTACACCTGTAGCGAGTACTCCTGTAGCGGCCAATACTGCCAAGGCAACTGCTCCAAAGGCGGCTGCAACTAAGGCGCCTGAAGCAAAACCTGCCCCGGCACCAGCGGCTGCAAAAAAAGCGGAACCACCCAAACCGGTAGCAGCGGCACCTTCTGCCGCATCCACTCCCGCTAGCGAAAAAGAAGCACCTCAAGTTGAAACCACTGTACGTGTCGATACCCAGCGCCTCGACGATATTATGAATATGGTGGGCGAGCTGGTGTTAGTGCGTAACCGTTTGGTGCGCCTGGGCAATAGTTCCACCAACGAAGCCTTGGTAAAAGCCGTTGCGAATCTCGATGTGGTCACTGCGGATTTACAGACATCGGTAATGAAAACCCGCATGCAGCCGATCAAAAAAGTGTTTGGTCGTTTCCCGCGTGTGGTACGTGATTTGGCGCGTAGTTTGCGCAAAGAAATTAATTTGGAATTGGTCGGTGAAGAAACTGATCTGGATAAAAACTTAGTAGAGGCACTTGCTGATCCGCTGGTGCATTTGGTGCGCAATTCCGTTGACCACGGCATCGAGTTTCCTGAAATCCGTGAAGCGGCAGGAAAATCACGCACGGGGCAGGTAGTGCTTTCAGCAGAGCAAGAAGGCGACCATATTCTGCTATCCATTAGTGATGATGGCGCTGGTATGGACCCCGTCAAGCTGCGCAACATCGCGGTCGAAAAAGGCTTGTTTGATGAAGATACCGCTAATCGTTTATCAGACACTGAAGCTTACAATTTAATTTTTGCTCCCGGTTTTTCCACCAAAAAGGAAATCTCGGATGTGTCAGGCCGCGGTGTGGGTATGGATGTGGTGAAAACCAAAATTACCCAGTTAAACGGCACTGTAGAAATTAAATCGGAATTAGGTAAAGGGACGCGCTTTATTATTAAAGTACCGCTGACCTTGGCCATTATGCCGACACTCATGTTTATGCTGGGACAGCAAACATTTGCGTTTCCGCTGGTGAGCGTGAATGAAATTTTCCATATGGATCTCACCAAAAGCCATATTGTTGACGGTCAGGATTGCGTTGCCATTCGCGACCAGGCAATCCCGCTGTTTTATATGAAAGATTGGCTGGTAAAAAATGCTTATGGTGAGCGCCCGGACAATGCGCATGTTGTTATTGTCACTGTAGGGACTCGCCGTGTTGGTTTTGTGGTGGATCAGCTTATCGGCCAGGAAGAAGTGGTGATCAAACCACTTGGCAAAATGCTGCAAGGCACCCCGGGAATGGCGGGGGCAACGATTACCGGTGACGGTACTATCGCATTAATTTTGGATATTCCCAGTTTGTTACGCCGCTATGCAAAAGGATCGGCTAGCTGGGGGCACAACTAGTCGTCGATAGACTGACTCTGCTTGCCCGCCCGGTTAGCTTTAATTTTTTATTTTCCAATGCAGTTGCAACTGCGGAGTGAGTAGATGCCTGTCCGGGTATTGATAGTTGATGATTCGAATTTCTTTCAGCATCGCCTGAAAGATATTATTAGCGAGCACCCGGATTTAAAAGTCATCGGCATCGCCAGCAATGGCCGCGAAGCAGTAGAAAAAGCAGCAGAACTTAAGCCCGATATTATTACCATGGATTTTGAAATGCCGGTGATGGATGGCATCACCGCAATCAAACTCATCATGGCTAATCGCAAAGTTCCCATTTTGATGTTTTCATCGCTCACCTATGAAGGGGCGAAAGTCACGCTTGATGCACTAGCTGCAGGCGCGCTGGATTTTATCCCCAAAGATTTTGCCGAAGTATCACGCAGCTCTGATGCGCTCAAGAAAAAACTACATGAGCGTTTGATTACCCTCGCTGGCGTTAGCGCGCGTACCATAGCGCCGATCATAGATTCCAAACCTGCAGTTGCACCGCCGGTTGTGCGCCAGCCCATTTCATCTTCATCAGTGCGTACGCCAGTTAACTCGTCACTACTTAATCAACAGCAAGAAGACGCTCCAAAAACATCAGCGCAGGATAATTACCGGTTAAAAAAACAACCCAAACTTTTAGTAATAGGTGCATCAACCGGTGGCCCAGTGGCCTTGGCTGAAGTGCTGGTGACATTGCCAGCGAACTTTCCACTGCCAATCGTGCTTGTACAACACATGCCCGAAAATTTCACCAAAGCATTTGCCGAGCGATTAAATAAACAATGCAACATCCGTGTGCGCGAAGCTGTCGATGGCGATCAACTGCAACCAGGGTTGGCATTGCTCGCGCCCGGCGGGAAACAATTAATGCTTGATCGCCGCAATGGTGGTTCTGTGCGTGTATTGCCCGATGATGAGCGCGTGAACTACAAGCCATCACTGGATATTACCTTTGGCTCGGCAGCCAATATTTATGGCGATAAAGTGTTGGGAGTTGTTCTGACAGGAATGGGGTCAGATGGTTGCAATGGTGCTCGCTTATTAAAAGAAGCGGGCTCAGCGCTGTGGTCGCAAGATGAAGCCAGTTGCGTTATCTATGGTATGCCTATGGCCGTTGCTCGCGCCGGTTTAACCGATAAAGTGCTCAGTTTGAAAGACATTGGGCCGCGTCTGGTGCGAGAGGTTATGTAATGGATTTACTCAGTATCGTCGGCGTCATTATTGCGTTTGTTGCCATTATCGGTGGAAATTTTTTAGAAGGTGGTGGGCTGGGTACACTGGCGAATGGCCCCGCTGCGTTTATCGTAATTGGCGGCACCTTGGGTGCTGCGATGCTGCAAACATCCAGAAACAGTTTGCGGCGCGCATTAAAAATCATTAAGTGGGTATTCAAGCCGCCCTATGCTCCATTCAAACAAGGCGTTAACAATATAGTGCGCTGGGCAACAGCCGCACGTAAAGACGGCCTGTTAGGGCTTGAAGCAATTTCCGAACGCGAAAAAGATAAATTTGCCAAAAAAGGCCTGCAATTATTAGTAGATGGCAATGAGCCAGAAGTGATTCGCCGTATATTGGAAAGCGATTTAATTGTGGATGAGCAACGCGATATAGATGCCATAAAGTTTTACGAATCCATGGGTGGGTATGCACCCACAATTGGCATTATTGGCGCCGTTATTGGATTGATTCACGTTATGAATAACCTCGCCGACCCTGCAACATTAGGCCCTGGAATTGCGATTGCATTTGTGGCAACCATTTATGGTGTGGGTTTGGCGAATCTGTTATTCATTCCTATCGCCAACAAATTGCGTATGTGCGTGAATGAAAACTCCCAATACCGTGAGTTAATTATCGAAGGAATTATTGCCATCGCCGATGGTGAAAATCCTCGTTCAATTGAAATGAAACTAAACGGGTATTTGCACCCGCATTAAATGAATACAGCTATCCATAAACCCCATCATCTTTAACAGCAGTTTTTTATGGTACGTCGTAAACGGCAAGAAGTTCATATTAACCATGAGCGTTGGCTAGTATCTTATGCCGACTTCATTACTCTGCTGTTTGCATTTTTTGTGGTCATGTATTCCATCTCGCAAGTGAATGACAGCAAGTACCGGGTTCTTTCTGACACATTTATAGAAGCATTTAACCAACCAACGAACTCACAAACCAACTCTGAACCAAAAGACAACACTTCGCCAACAACCACTATTATTACTCCAATCGATATGGGAAAAACGGCGGTAGAACCGGTGAGCGGAGAACAAACATCTACCGATAGTCCCACCAGTGCGCAGGCCCAGCCGGAAATACAGCAACCGGAAACGCAGGAAAAAAACAGTGATGAATTGACACAAATTTCTGACTTGGTGACTGAAAAATTCACGCAGCTCATCAACGATCAAATGATCCAGGTTTCCAGCAATGAACTTTGGCTGCAGATTGAATTGAAAGACAGTATTTTATTTTCATCGGGTAGTGCAGACACCAGCGAGCAAGCACAAAAAATATTTGATGAAATTGCAGGTATTTTGAAAAATTATTCAAATCCAGTACAGGTCGAAGGCTTTACCGACAATATTCCAATTAAAAGCATTAAGTATCCTACCAACTGGGAACTATCTACCGCCCGCGCCAGTGCGATTGTGAAATATTTAGCAAGCAAGGGCGTTGCGCCAGAGCGACTGTCCGCGGTGGGATATGGTGAGTATCAACCGGTAGCAGCGAATGATACTGAACAGGGCAGGGCACAGAACCGTCGTGTCGCTATCATGGTTGCCAAGCGCAAAATGGAACGTCCAAAAATTAATGTTTCACAACCCGCAACCTCAACCACATCATCCCCGTCTTCACAATCGAACTAACCTGATAGCCAAGTATTCACAACCATGCTGGTAGTACTATGGGGTTCCAACAAAAAATTAAGCAGATACTGGTTTCGTTTACTCCCAAAAATTGGCTCAGTGGTTGTGCACTGTTTGTTGTTATGTTTTTTTTCGGTAGTGAATCCAAAAATGTATTTGCGGATGAAATAAAGCCATTAACCACGGTGGTGATTTCGCGCGAGCAACATCTCAAACCAGACCATGATGATTATTATTTTAGTCAGGCGTTGGAACTGGCATTGGCGAAAACAGTAGATACTCATGGGCCATATCAAATTAAATTGGCACCTTTGATGCCCATCAATAATCGCCTTTTACGCGAAATAGAACACGGGCGCGTTGATATTACCTGGATGCCTTACAACCGAAGTGCACCTGATCAGTTAATGCCGGTCAAAGTTCGGCTGTTGAAAAACCTGAGTGACTACCGAGTTTTTCTCATTCGCGCAAATGATCAGGAGCGTTTCTCTCGCGTCAAGTCTGTTGAGGATTTACGACACCTGCGTGGAGGCATGGGCTCTCATTGGCCAGACAGAACGGTGATGGAAGAGAATGGTTTACCGTTGGTGTTAAGCGTGAGCTATTTTAATTTGTTCAAAATGCTTGCCTCCAAACGATTCGACTATTATTCGCGTGGAGCCCACCAGGTATTACCTGAAATTGCCCTGTATGCCGATAAGGGGATAGTGCTGGAGCAAGAGTTGTTATTGCGCTACGACAACCCGGTCTATTTTTACATCAACAAATCCAATACCCAACTCGCAGAACGGCTTTCGGTCGGGCTCCAATTGGCAATGGTGGACGGTAGCTTTGACGCTCTATTTTCGCAGTTTCAAAACTTCACTTGGGCAGAGTCGATGATCAAGCAGGGTAAACGTCGCGTCATATCCTTAACCAACTTTAGTTTTAGCGATGAACGCCACTAGCCACCTGAGTATCAACTACTAACCGTCTGCTGCTAGCCATTTGTAAACTGCCGTTCGCTTGACGTTCCTCCGCGCTAGACAATAATTAAATCCCTACTGATCAAAAAATGGCCGCATGTATTGCGGTGCGTTCATTGAGCAGACCCGCAATCTTTGGTGTTGATAAATGCGACAATTGCCAGCAAAGTATCTGACTGAAAATCGGGTTCCTATAATGAATGGGCACAGAGCTTGCTTTGCTTGGAATAATGAGAAAAATGTCTGGTGTTTGACGCCAGCGAGGGTGCAAATGTGCGTGTCTTAGCAATAGCAAATCAAAAAGGTGGCGTTGGCAAAACCACCACCAGCGTGTCTCTTGGAGGGTTAATCGCCTCTTCGGGGAAGCGTGTGCTATTGCTCGATATAGATCCCCACGGTTCGCTTTCTACCTATTTCCGTCAGGATCCTGACACCCAGCAGCTCAGCAGTTACACCTTATTTCAAGAGCGCAAAGAGCTTTCGCCTGATTCAGTGCGTCGCTTAATCATTTCTACCGATTACCCAAATCTGTACGTGCTGCCATCGACCACGGCATTGGCCACGCTCGAACGCCAGGCAATAGGGCAGGATGGGATGGGCTTGGTATTGAGCCGGGCGCTGGCACACATCGCTGATGATTACGATTATGTCTTAATCGACACACCGCCGTTATTGGGCGTCCTGATGGTCAATGCCTTGGCCGCATGCCAGTATTTGATTATTCCGGTGCAGACTGAATTTCTGGCGCTTAAAGGGCTGGAGCGTATGGTGAATACGCTGAATATGATGTCGCGCTCACGCAAAAAGGCGCTGCCTTATACGATTGTCCCAGTCATGTTTGACCGCCGCACCCAAGCGTCTGTCACCAGCTTACGTACCATTCGCAACACATATCCAGAGCAGGCCTGGCCTGGCCATATCCCAATTGACACCCGCTTTCGCGATGCAAGTAAAGCGGGAGTTCCGCCACATTTGTTTGATCCCGCCAGTCGTGGTGCCGAAGCTTATTTATCGCTTTGGCATTGGTTGGAAAAAATGATTCGGGCTGATGAATCCAAATTAGATGCAACGCCGGTTATGGTCGCCAACAAAACAGGTGTGGTGTCGTGAGCAAGGGCAAGCATTCTGGTAATGACATCAGGCCGCCGGACGATAGCTTAAGCAATTACTTCGACGATTTGCTGGGTGACGGAATAGCTGTGGACGATATGTTGGGGCAGGCGCTTGCAACCATTGATGAACGCGCTACAGCAGTCGCAGCGGGTTCCGGTGGTGCACGGGTGGTTTCTTTGCCGACCAAAAAAGGCTCGGATGAGAAAGTCAAAAAGCCTACCTCGAAAACAGAAGTTGCTCCCAAATCAGCCCCCATATCTGTCGTCACCTTTGCGGAGCCTGAACCAATTCAGTCGCGGGAACAAAAGCTGAAACTTGAAAAGCTTTTGCAGTCCGCAAGAACCCAGTTATTAGTTGATGCACCTTTGGTCGAGCCAGTTGCTTTAGCCGCGACCTTAGTGACCGAAACAACAACAGCGTTTATTAATGACCCCGAAGAAATTCAGGATTGGTTGATTGAAACCCCGGTTGACGAAGCCGTTCCAGCGCCAGTTATTGAGCAACAGCTTCATATAGATGAAGCACCTCAGCCTGCACATTTTCAAATTGGTGGCTTGGAGTGGCTGGAAAATGGCCGCCCGCAGTGGGCACAATCACGCTTTGATGTACTGCTATTTAAAGTGTCGGGATTGACGCTTGCCGTACCGCTTATATCGCTTGGGCAAATTCAGCCTTTGACTGAAGAGTTGACGCCATTATTTGGTCAGGCGGATTGGTTTATGGGGCTGCAACCCACACCAGCCGGTAAAATCCGCACGGTGAATACTGCAAAATTTGTTATGCCTGAGCGTTACGATCCCGCATTTTTAGAGACGGCAAAGTATGTGATGTCGATTAATGGTGTGCCGTGGGGGCTTGTTGTTGACTCGGTGAATCAGCCGATCAGGTTGCAGCCTGATGATGTTAAGTGGCGAAGCGATCGCAGTAAACGACCATGGCTCGCGGGCACAGTGAAAGATCATATGTGCGCTTTGCTGGATATTCCGCGTATTGGCCAGATGTTAATCGAGGCGGATAAAAACTTTTCTCCCGCTTGATTCGGCGGAATACGCCCATTGCGCAGCCGCATCTTCTGACTAAACAAAAGTGGCATAGGAAAAGTCCTCGGCTATAGTTATAACGATATTTACGTGATCGCCGCCCGACGGAGGCGGCCTTAGAGGAATTAAACGATGGCAACTGATGTAACAAAAAATAAGAGTAGCGATGATCCCGTTTTACAGTGGGTAACCTTCCGCCTTGACGGTGAAACCTACGGCATTAATGTAATGCAGGTGCAGGAAGTGTTGCGCTATTCCGAGATCGCCCCGGTACCGGGCGCGCCATCTTATGTACTAGGGATTATCAACCTGCGCGGTAATGTGGTGACCGTAATCGATACCCGCCATCGCTTTAACTTGTCGAGCGGGGAAATTACCGATAACACCCGTATTGTCATTATCGAAACGGATCGTCATGTGATTGGTATTTTGGTGGACAGCGTTGCCGAAGTGGTTTACCTGCGCCAATCGGAAATTGAAATGGCTCCGAACGTAGGCAATGAAGAAAGCGCTAAATTCATTCAAGGCGTTTGCCACAAAAACAATGAACTCTTGATTTTGATCGATCTGAACAAATTGCTGACCAGCGAAGAATGGTCAGAATTGGAAGACGTTTAAGTTGTTATACAACCTAAGGCAAGCTGATCGCACATGATGGATTCGGGTTTAGAGAAAATCTCATGACAGTAGTGGAAATGGGTTTGGTAGCGTCCGTAATAGTTAGCGTGATTGCTCTCGTGATCGCGATGCTCAGCTTGAAACAGACGCGTAGACAAGCCGATGCAAATGAAAAGCTAATTCAAAAAATGATGCGTGAAGTTGCTGCATCCAGCAGCGGTTCAGTGGGAATGGGGCAGCGTTTGTTGGCGATGGAAAAGCGTTTGCAAGCCAGTGAGACTAAACCTGCTGAAAAAATCGACTACTACAACGACGATGAGTTCCAGCCTTATTCGCAAGCAGCGCAAATGTTCAAAATGGGGATGGATTGCGATGAGGTTGCTCGCCGCTGCGGATTATCGCGCGCTGAAGCCTCGTTGTTGGAAATGATGCAAAAAAGTAGTCGTTAGATTTTCTAACAGAGTTCACCGAAGTAGCAAAAAAGCCGCCCATCACGGGCGGTTTTTTATTTCATGATGAAACGAATTATTCAACTAACAGCATGGTGCCGAATACACTGGCATCAAGATATCCTTCGTTGTTTTTATGACCCCGGGTATCAACAGAACCCATCATGCTTTCGCGTTGTGGGCTGCCATCGTTATCGATGTAGGCAGCGGAAAAACCCATCAATTTTCCGGCGTATAAGGCTAAAGGCGTATTGGTTTTCCAATCCGCGTAGTCTTCACCGTAAATTTTTATCCGCAGCTCCCATGTATGCAAATTGTTAGCAGACATACCACGCGCTACCTGGATATGATCGTTCAAGAGCTTCGGTCCGGAAGTGGTGTAGTCCACAACATCGCCTAAGGTGCTTACGTGGTACGCCCATGCAGATGTGTTGTAACCGTGCTGGCCACCGTTGTGGTTTTCGTCAATAAATAATTCAACGGTGTCATCTTCCCAGTAGCGATCCAGTGGGTCGCTCACCCCATCAAAAAGCCGGTCATCGACGACCTCAAAGAGTAAATATAAATACTCTTCGGTCCACACCGCTTTATAGCGACCGTTGTAGTCACCCAGCGTTGGATTGGGCTGTGTACCCAGCCAGAACACATTGATGGGACTCCAGGATGCATTATTCCAGAGTGGCTCTGCACTGCCGTCAATCACCGGGGCAACTACAGCCTTAGGAGCATTGTAGTGATTGGGGGTAGAAGATGATTGCGCACTGGATGATGCGGGAATAGAAGAGGGTATTGCTGAGAAAACGCTGGAGCTTTGAAGGCTGGATGATGAAATTGATGCCTGGCTTGAGGGTGTTGATGATCGCGCCACCGATGAGGCAGATGCGGCGCTACCAACAGGAACCGGCTGTATGATCGAGCGGGTAAAGACGTTGCTTAAGCCAGTTAACTTCAATTGATATTCACCTGCTGCGGCATAAGTGTGGGCCGTGATTAAATCATTTGAAGTTGTGCCATCTCCAAAATCCCAAACCACACCGGTTACTGATTCCGATTTACGCGCGTCCACATAGACGGTCAAACCATCAACTCGCGCGTTAATTTTGGGGATGGGTAGAATTTCTTCGATCAGGTTGCAGTTGGTGCTGCGAGTAAGTGATTTGGTATCCGCCAATGTGCCATCTGACACTGTCAGTACCACTTTCGCGCGTGAGCTAACGCTGTTGGAGACTGAGCTGTTAGATGATGAACTATTGTTACAGTCGTAATGATATTCGCTACTGTCGCCAACAAATTCGCCTTGTCCGAAATCCCAAATGTATTGCAGTGGATCGCCATCCTCATCGAATGATGCAGAGCCCCACGCCGAGAGATAAGAGCGGCTACGTGCGGCTGCCAGCATGGCGATGGGCGCGCGATTGGCTTCTGCTGACGGGCTAACATGAACAACCTGCTTGGTTTCGGCGGTTGCTACTGATGTGGCTGTATAAACCTTTACGGATATTTCGTATTCCCCTGGTGTGGTGTAGGTGTGCCATCCATATGAATGCGACAAGCTTTCTGAATCGCCAAAGGAAATGATGTGCTGTAAAGGTCTGTTGAGTGGATCGCTGGATGCTCGTGCATCAACAAATACGGTTAATCCGTGGGTATCTACAAACAGGTTGGCAGTAGGCATTGCGAGACTGCTGGAATTGCTGGATGCCGATGAAGCATAACTGCTTGAACTAACTGAGCTGGAGCTAGAAATACTGGTGCTCTGATAACTGCTACTAGTGGATGAGCTGGTGAGCGGGAAGCTGGTACTTTGGTAAGAGCTGCTGCTATTGCTGCGCAATGAAGACGACATGCTGGTGTATGTACTGGTTTGCGAGCTACTGGAAAGTGAACTGGGACGCACGGATGATGCAGTGCTCGTTACCGATGAGACAGCGCTGCTGGGAGTTGCGTCGCATACGGCGCCGCTAACAACTGGCTTGGATGCAGGTGCGCTTCCTACGCCTTTAGTGCCCTGAATCCCAAACTCAACCGCTTGGCCGGGATTGATGGTGTTATTCCAGCCTACACCCGTTGCTGTATAGGGATTGCCGCCAGAGACATTGGCATTCCATCCACCACTACGCGATGAGCCATCTGAGTAGTTCCAATTTACCGACCAACCATTAATAACGCTGCTGGTATTGTTGGTGATGCGAATACTGGCCACGAAACCATTATTCCAATCGCTTTGAACAACATACTCACATTTTGCTGCATAGCTTTGTGCTGATTGCAGGGCTAACACACCAAGCCCTAGAGCGACGACAGAGCGCCGCGATAAATAGTTTGAGAAGATCATGATTCCCTCGAAATTGATAAAAGGATCCTTCAATTATTGGTTGCTACGATTACCGAATTGATTTCGACTGCGCAGAAAAATAACGAACTGGATCGATTGAATAAATCAGATTGCGCACGCGCAGCGCTATTATCCAGTTGCTGTCAATTTTGAAGGCCGACTTGATCACTAAACTCAAAGACGCTTTTATATGGTGGCGTCTAAACTCTTGACGCCTAATCATTGCATCCATATTTGCATCATCTTTGGCAAAATCTAACATTTTCTAACAGGAAGGCGGCCGGCTAACAGAGGTTTTGTCACTCATTGCTGATATCGAAAGTGACAGGTATAAAAGATGCCGAGAGAGGGAGATTGGAGATCGAACCGACCTCCAGTGTTTATAACGATGCGATATTTTATTCTGAATATTGAAATTGTTGGCCGCTAATGCCAATAGAGTCATCACCCAGTAGATACACGTAAGCAGGCATTAATACTTCAGGTGCCTTCACGGTCTCCGGATTTTCCGCCGGGTATGCGGATGCGCGCATGGCTGTGCGCGTAGCGCCCGGATTAATACTGTTGACTCGAATTCGAGTGGCACCTTCCAGCTCATCATGCAGGGTTTGCATAAAATTTTCCGTCGCTGCTTTTGATGCGGCATAGGCTCCCCAAAACGCGCGACCTTTAAAGGCAACACTCGAGCTGGTAAATAAAATGCTCGCATTTTCTGCGCGCTCCAGTAAGGGCAATAATGCTTGCGTCATCATAAATGGTGAGTTGACGTTGACTTGCATGCAGCGCAACCAGGCATTAACTGAATAATTACTCAGCGGTGTACGCTCCCCCAAATCTGCAGCATTAAACAAGATTCCATCTAAATGACCGAAGGTGTCTTCAAGTGCATTGCACATATCGTCGTAATCTTTTTCTACCGCGCTCTCAAAATTGAGTGGGTAAATTGCCGGTTGTGGATGACCTGCGGCTTCAATTTCGTCGTAAACCTGCTCCAACTTGGCCATAGTGCGGCCACAGAGAATGACGGTCGCGCCACAGGCGGCAAAAGTTTTGGCGGCAGTTCTTCCGATTCCTGCTCCGGCACCGGTAACGAGAATAATTTTCCCGCTCAATGTGTCAGGTTGGATAGTGTAGTCACTTGGAGTTTGCATAGCGTGTCTTCAAAGAATGATTGAAATAGATGGAATAAATGATCCGAAACAGTGGAAATTCGGTGGGGCGGTTATAAATGTTTTTCGATAATTGGCCAGATTTCATCTGCGTGATTCACGCAGTAATCCGCATTCCAGTCCGCCGCGTTATCACCGTCATCAACATAACCATAAGCGGCTGCGATAGTGATGCTGCCTGCATCTTTGCCGCAGTCGATATCACGCTTGTGGTCCCCAATAAAAATGATTTCCTGCGGCGTACAACCCAATTGCGTGCTAGCTAGAAATAATGATTCCGGACTTGGCTTGGGATGACTGACATGATCCGGGCAAATCACGCTCGCAGGCGGTGGTTGTATATTCATATCCACCATTAACGGCAGCGTATACATTGATGGTTTATTGGTCGCGATTCCCCAAGCAATATTATGTGCAGCCAATTTTTCGATTAATTCATCAATCCCGGGAAACGGTCTTGTATGAACTGAATGGTTTTGCAAATACAACTCAAGCAAACGTTGACGTAATAGCTCGAATTGCTCATCGCTTTCATCGATTGCGAATGCAAGTTTAATCAACGCTTTGGAACCATTGGAAACGCCAGCACGAATTATTTCTGCCGGAAGCGCAGGGCGGTTTTGTTCAGCCAGCAGTTGATTAACAACGACGATGAAGTCAGGTGCAGTATCCAGTAAGGTTCCATCAAGATCAAACATCACTGCACGAATAGGTTTACTCATTAGTTGCCAACCTTTTTTGCATGCAAAAGATAATTAACACTTACATCATGTGGATCAAGCTTGTAATGTTTGATGAGTGGGTTGTAGGTCATTCCACTAATGGTTTGCAGCTCCAATCCCGCCTCGCGCAACCATTTGGCCAGCTCTGAAGGGCGAATAAATTTACTGTAGTCGTGGGTGCCTTTCGGGAGCAGCTTTAAAATGTACTCTGCACCGAGAATCGCAAATGCGTAGGCTTTCGGGCTGCGATTGATAGTAGAAAAATACACATCACCACCATCTTTTACTAATTCCGCGCATGCGCGCACAACAGATGACGGATCAGGAACATGCTCCAGCATTTCCATACAGGTAACCACATCAAACTCGCCCGGCATTTTCGCAGCTTTATCTTCCGCTGTGATTTGCTCATAAGTCAATTCAACACCGCTTTCCAATGCATGCAGACGCGCCACCGAAAGTGGCGCTTCACCCATGTCGATACCTGTCACTATTGCGCCGCGTTGCGCGAGTGATTCGGCCAGAATTCCGCCACCGCAACCTACGTCGATTAATTTTTTCTCCGCAACCGGTGAGCGCTCATCAATAAAGTTCGCGCGCAGCGGATTGATATCGTGTAGCGGTTTGAATTCACTGTTTTTATCCCACCAGCGGCTGGCGAGGGCTTCAAATTTTGCTATTTCGGCGGTATCGACATTAGCCATATTTTTTCCCATTTTTTTGAATTAAGTGAAAAGTCAGTTCGCGGCGATTTGCTTTCGCCACCAATTGGCTTTACCTAAAATTTCACGCTCATCAAGTGTTTGTAATTGGCGATTAATAAGCAATGCTCGGCCTTGCACCCATACATGCGTTACACCTTGGCCCGAGTGGGTGTATACCAATTGCGACGCTGGGTTATATAAAGGTTGAGTTCCAAGCCCGCCTAAATCGACTGCTGTCATATCGGCAAATTTACCAATTTCGAAGCTGCCGATTTTTTCCTCCATCCCCAAAGCCTTGGCGCCATTCAGTGTGGCCATGCGCAACGCAGTGTGTGCGCCAAGCGCGGCAGCATCGCCGGCGACAGCTTTGGCAAGCAATGCAGCGGTTTTTAATTCGCTGAACAAATCCAGATCGTTATTACTTGCTGCACCATCGGTGCCGAGCGCCACGTTGATTCCGGCTTTCAATAATTTATCCACGGGGCAAAACCCGCTTGCCAACTTCAAATTGGATTCCGGGCAGTGGATCACATGCGCGCCGGATTGTTGTAAGAGTGTAATGTCGGTATCGGTAATTTGCGTCATGTGTACGCATTGCGCGAGCGGGGATAACAATCCCAATTCCGTTAACCGCTGGGATGGGCGCTTGCCGTATTGTTTGAGTGATTCTTCTATTTCAAAAGCTGTTTCATGAAGATGGATTTGTACCGGCATATCCATTTCCTGCGCGAGCATCGCAATTTTTTGTAGCGGCGCATCCGACACTGTATAGGGAGCATGAGGGCCAAAGGCGATGTTGATAAGGTCGGTACCGCGCAGGCTGTCATGCAAGGCAAGGCCTTTAGCGAAGTAATCGTCTGCACCCAAACCCCATGAGGTGGCGAAGTCAAAAATAGGAAAGCTGATCTGGCTGCGCATTTTTGCATCAAGGCAAACCTGCGCAGCCTGCTCAGGGAAAAAATACATGTCGGCAAAACAGGTAGTGCCGGTTTTGATCATTTCAGCCATTGCGAGCTGGGTACCGTCGCGGACAAACTCTTCGCCCACCCAGCGGTTTTCGGTAGGCCATATATGATCGTTAAGCCAGGTGTGTAGCGGTTGATCGTCCGCAAAGCCGCGCAACAAACTCATTGCTGCATGCCCATGGGCATTAACTAGCCCGGGAATCAAGGCATGGCTACCCAGATTGACGGTCTCGACTGCACTAAAGCGACGCTCGGCCTCATCACTTGGAATCAGCGCCAGAATCCGTCCCTTATCGATTGCCAGTGCGCAGTTTTCCAGTACCCGATTTTCCGGTATTACGGGAATTATCCAGCGGGCTTTTACGATGAGATCAATCTGTTGCAGTTCTGTGGGCGGCGTCAACATAGATATAGCTGGTAGCTTCGGTCATAAAAAAGGGGCTGCCAGTATACTGCAAAGCCTCTAATCGGTTATGGGCGATTTGAGGGCATGCGCGGGCAGCACTCGATTGCTCGGTTAATGGCCAAATCTGCCTGTATTTTCATGGAGATACAGACCGGTCAACTGCCTATCTGGCAGATTTTATGCTACCATCGCGCCCCTGAATTAAGCATTAGATGCATTTTTAGCCAGTCTGTTGCTTGGCAAGTAGTAGGGTAGCGGTTTTTGTCTCTATTTGATTGGTGCGCGCAACAAACGCCATCTGTCTAATCGCGCGTAAACGCAGTCCATAACCAAAGCTTTAATTTATAAGAAAGGAAAGCTGTATTCCCATGGTCGAATTCGCCAAAGAAATATCACCGGTAAGTATCGAAGACGAACTCAAACAGTCCTATCTTGATTATGCGATGAGCGTAATCGTAGGCCGCGCTTTACCTGATGTGCGCGATGGTTTGAAGCCCGTACATCGTCGCGTGCTGTTTGCGATGAGCGAACTGAACAACGATTGGAATAAGCCTTACAAAAAATCTGCCCGTGTGGTGGGTGACGTAATCGGTAAATATCACCCACACGGTGATACTGCGGTATACGACACTATCGTCCGTATGGCGCAGCCTTTCTCCCTGCGTTACATGCTGGTAGATGGCCAGGGTAACTTCGGTTCGGTAGACGGCGACCGTGCAGCGGCAATGCGTTATACCGAAATCCGTATGGCGAAAATCGCCCACGATTTGCTGGCTGATCTGGATAAAGAAACAGTCGACTTCGTACCTAACTACGATGGCACCGAACAAATTCCGGCAGTTATGCCTACCCGTATTCCCAACCTGCTGGTTAACGGCTCCTCTGGTATCGCTGTAGGTATGGCGACCAACATCCCGCCACACAACTTGAAAGAAGTGGTGCAGGGCTGTCTTGAATTGATCAATAACCCTGATATCACCATTGATGAATTGATGGAGTTTATCCCGGGTCCAGATTTCCCTACTGGTGCCATCATTAATGGGCGCGCGGGAATTGTGCAGGCCTATCGCACTGGTCGCGGCAGCATTATTGTGCGCGCCAAAGCTGATATCGAACGCGATGAGAAAACCGGTCGCGAGACAATCATCGTTCACGAAATTCCTTACCAGTTGAATAAAGCGCGTTTGATTGAGCGCATTGCTGAACTAGTAAAAGAAAAGAAAATTGAAGGTATCAGTGAACTGCGCGATGAGTCAGATAAAGACGGCATGCGCATCGTTATTGAAGTAAAGCGCAATGAATCAGGCGATGTATTGCTAAACAATTTATTTGCGCAAACCCAATTGCAAACCACGTTCGGCGTTAACATTGTTGCGCTGGATGATGGTCAACCAAAAATTCTTAACCTTAAGCAATTGCTTGAGGCGTTTGTTAAGCATCGTCGCGAAGTAGTTACTCGCCGTACCGTGTATTTGCTGCGTAAAGCACGCGAGCGTGGGCATATTCTTGAAGGTTTAGCAGTTGCCATTTCCAATATTGACGAAGTCATTGCACTCATTAAAAACTCTGCTTCTCCCGCTGAGGCAAAAGACAGTTTGATGGGGCGCGGCTGGAATGCCGCCGAAATGGCTCCTTATCTTGAGCGCGCCGGCGAAGATGCGTGTCGCCCTGAAGACTTGGGCGCAGAGTTTGGTATGCGCGATGGTCATTACTATTTATCAGCCGCACAAGCGCAGGCCATTCTTGAGTTGCGCCTACATCGCTTGACCGGTATGGAGCACGACAAACTGCTCGCTGAGTATGATGAAAAGTTAATCCAGATTGCTGAGTTCCTCGAAATTCTTGGTAACGCTCTGCGTTTGATGGAAGTTATCCGCGAAGAATTAACACAAGTCATCAATGATTATGGCGATAAGCGTCGCACCGAAATTGTTGCATCAACACTTGATTTGACTACCGAAGATTTAATTAACGTTGAAGATCGCGTTGTGACCATTTCTCATGGTGGTTACGCGAAGAGCCAGCCGCTTGATGATTATCAAGCGCAGCGTCGCGGCGGTATGGGTAAATCTGCAACCGCAGTGAAAGATGAAGATTATGTGCAGCACTTATTAATCGCCAGCACCCACGATACTGTGCTGCTGTTTACTAACGCCGGTAAAGTGTACTGGTTGAAGGTGTATATGATTCCTGTTGCCGGTCGCCAGTCGCGTGGCCGACCAGTAATCAATTTGCTGCCATCACTGGAAGAGGGCGAGCGCATTACCTCGATCTTGCCGGTAAAATCTTACGATGACGACAAATTTATCTTTATGACTACCGCTAACGGTACCGTGAAGAAAACTGCACTTACGCAATTTGCACGTCAACGCAGCGTTGGTTTGCGTGCAATTGAATTGGATGAAGGCGATACACTGGTGGGCACCGCGATCACCAACGGTTCCTGTGATGTAATTCTGTTCTCTAGTTCTGGTAAAGCAGCTCGATTCCGTGAGTCCCAAGTTCGTGCAATGGGCCGTACCTCACGCGGCGTCCGCGGCATTCGTTTGGCTGAAGGCCAGCGCGTGGTTGGTATGGTTATCCCGATGGAAAATGGCCAAGTACTTACCGTAAGTGAAAATGGTTACGGCAAGCGTACTGAGGTCGGTGAATTCCCGGCTAAAGGTCGTGGTTCGCAAGGCGTTATCGGCATGCAAACTACCGAGCGTAATGGACAACTGGTTGGCGCGGTGCAAGTATTTGATGGCGAAGAAATTATGTTGATTTCTGACCAAGGCACCATGGTTCGTACGCGTGTTGATGAAGTCTCTGTACTTAGCCGTAACACGCAAGGCGTGCGCCTGATCAAGCTGAAAGAAGGCGAGCGCATGCAAGGCCTGGAGCGCATTGAAGAAAGTGCCGACGAAAATGCCAAACGCGAATTAGCGCGCGCAGAAGCGGCCGAAGGTGAAGAAGCGGTAGATGACGGCGCGGTTGCTGATGATGTGGCAGACGACACCGCTGATGGCACTGCAGGTGATGAGTAGGTAATCGAGTAAGCACATGAGTACTGATCAAACTGAAGCAGAAAAGCTACTGGCGTTACGTAATAAAATCGATGCGATCGACGAAGAAATCGGTCGCTTGATTTCTGCGCGTGCAGAATGTGCGCAGGAAGTTGCGGATGTGAAAAAAGCGAATCTGCCAGAAGATGCCAAAATTTTGTTTTATCGCCCCGAGCGTGAAGCACAAGTGCTGCGCAAAGCGATGGAGCGGAATAAAGGTCCGCTGAGCAATGAAGAAATGGCTCGCTTGTTTCGCGAAATTATGTCGGCTTGTCTCGCATTGGAAAATCCAATTAAGGTGGCATATCTCGGCCCAGAAGGAACATTCACTCAGCAGGCATCGTTAAAACATTTTGGGCATTCAGCAGTAGTGCTACCTTTTTCTGCTATTGATGAGGTTTTTCGTGAAGTAGAGGCAGGAGCTGTAAACTACGGCGTGGTTCCGGTGGAAAACTCCACCGAAGGTGTAGTAAATCATACGCTTGATAATTTCATGGGCTCCAATCTCAAAATTTGTGGTGAAGTTGAGTTGCGAATTCATCACAACTTAATGGTTTCGGATATCACCAGCGTTAATAGTATCACCCGCATTTACTCTCACTCCCAATCATTGGCACAATGTCGCAAATGGCTGGACGCGCATTACCCGAATGCAGAGCGTATTGCAGTCAGCAGTAATGCGGAAGCGGCAAAGCGCTTAAAAGGTGAGTGGAACGCGGCTGCTATCGCCGGTTCCATGGCGGCGGAGCTGTATGGTTTGAAAATGATCGCCGAAAAAATCGAAGACCAACCGGATAACTCCACGCGTTTTCTAATTATTGGCAAACAAGCTGTTCCTCAAAGTGGTGTTGATAAAACCTCTATCGTTGTTGCCATGCGCAATGAACCAGGTGCACTTCATAAGTTATTGGAGCCATTCCATCGACACAATATCGACTTAACGCGTGTAGAGACTCGCCCATCGCGCACAGGTGCTTGGACTTACGTATTTTTTATCGATTTTGCCGGGCATGTTGATGAGCCGTTAATTAGCGATGTGATGAAAGAAGTTGCCAGCCGTTGCGCCGATTTGAAATTGCTCGGCTCCTATCCCAAAGCGGTGTTGTGATTACTTATGTCCCAACCCTTAATCAATAAATTTGTTGTTGTCGGAATAGGTTTAATCGGTGGCAGCCTTGCGACCGGCCTAAAACAACGAAATGCTTGTGCTGAAGTGATCGGCATAGCGCGAAAACCCGAAACTTGTATTGATGCAGTAAATCATGGAGTGGTTAATCGCGCCTACACATCCCTGCAAGACATCGCAGGTGAGCTGGGGCAGGGCGATATAATTTTTATCGCAGTTCCAACTCTTTCTGTGAGTGCAGTTTTGGAGGAAATTAAAAGTTGTGTTGCCGACACCGTAACCATCACTGATGGCGCCAGCGTAAAAGGCAGTGTGCAACGTGCTGCAGAATCTGTTTTTGGTGTGGTACCACCGCAATTCGTACTTGGGCATCCAATAGCAGGATCAGAAAAGAGCGGAGTTACTGCGGCCAATCCAAACTTGTATGAAAATCATCGAGTAATCATAACTCCACTCGAAAATACATCGGATTGGCATGCAGATATGGTTACTCGCATGTGGCAAGCCGTTGGCGCTGAGGTATTGAGCATGTCGGTTGCGGAACACGATGAAGTTCTGGGAGCAACCAGCCATTTGCCACATGTCATTGCGTATTCATTGGTAGATACCTTGGCGCAAGACATTAAAAACCCCAATATTTTCCGTTACGCCGCTGGTGGCTTTCGCGATTTCACTCGAATTGCATCCAGCGATCCTGTCATGTGGCACGATATTATGCGGGCAAATAAAGCGGCGATTTTGCAGTCAATGGATTTATTTATTGATAACCTGTCACGCCTGCGCAGCAGCATTGAACATGAAGATAGCGATTATTTACTTAATGTATTTAGTCGTGCTAAAGAGGCCCGCGATGAGTTCACACTCATGTTAGCCAAGCGTCACGCAGCGCAAAAAGAAGATTGATTTGTGAGTATCCAAACTTACAGGAATAAACTTAGAAACATTTAGTCATTAAACCTTGCGTTCAGGCTCTATATAATCACTGCTGTTTTTTCAACACTCGGGTTAACCGCCAACGCTGTACTTATTCGGTAACTATTGCATGTCAAACTACAACTTGACTCACCTCAAGCAGCTTGAAGCTGAAAGTATTCATATCATCCGCGAAGTGGCTGCTGAGTTTGATAAACCGGTTATGCTTTACTCGGTCGGTAAAGATTCAGCGGTAATGATGCATCTCACCATGAAGGCTTTTTTCCCTGGTAAACCACCGTTTCCAATGTTGCATGTAGATACAACATGGAAGTTTCGCGAAATGATTGAATTTCGCGATCAACGCATCAAAGACCTTGGTTGGGATCTGATTGTACATATCAATCAAGAAGGTGTGGATATGGGTATTAGCCCTTTTGTGCATGGTAGTGCCAAGCATACCGACATCATGAAAACCCAAGGCCTGAAGCAAGCATTAAATAAATATGGATTCGATGCTGCATTCGGCGGTGCGCGTCGCGATGAAGAAAAGTCCCGCGCAAAAGAACGTGTTTATTCATTCCGCGATAAGAATCATCGATGGGATCCTAAAAACCAGCGCCCGGAATTGTGGAATATTTACAACGGTCGTGTAGATAAGGGTGAAAGTATTCGCGTATTTCCCCTGTCAAATTGGACCGAACTAGATATATGGCAATATATCCATTTGGAAGGTATTCCAATTGTCCCGCTATATTTCGCTGCAAAACGCCCGGTTGTTGAGCGCGACGGCACATTGATTATGGTCGATGACGATCGCATGCCTATCGGCCCTGATGACAAGGTCGAAGAAAAAATGGTTCGTTTCCGCACACTCGGCTGCTACCCATTAACAGGAGCTGTTGAGTCGGAAGCGACCACCTTGCCGGAAATTATCCAGGAGATGCTGCTAACTACCACTTCAGAGCGTCAGGGCAGGGTAATTGACCATGACAGCTCAGGCTCAATGGAAAAGAAAAAGCAAGAAGGCTACTTCTAATTTTTATATCGACATTTTCGACATAAATGCTTACTACATCTTACTGATTGCAAAGAGACCGTTATGAGTCATCAGTCCGAATTAATTGCACAAGATATCAACGCCTATCTTGCACAACATGAACAAAAAGAGTTGCTGCGCTTTTTAACCTGCGGCAGTGTAGACGATGGAAAAAGCACCTTGATAGGCCGCTTATTGCATGATTCAAAAATGATCTATGAAGATCAATTGGATGCAATTCGCTCTGATAGCGTCAAGCATGGCACAACGGGTGAAAAAATTGATTTGGCGTTATTAGTTGATGGACTGCAAGCCGAGCGCGAGCAAGGCATCACTATTGATGTTGCTTACCGTTATTTCTCCACTGCAAAACGTAAATTTATTATTGCCGATACCCCAGGCCACGAGCAATACACCCGCAATATGGCTACAGGCGCATCTACGTGTGACCTTGCTGTCATTTTGATTGATGCTCGCTATGGTGTAGTTACCCAAACGCGCCGTCACAGTTATATCGCATCATTGCTTGGCATAAAGCATATTGTTGTCGCTGTTAACAAAATGGATTTGGCGAATTTTGATCAAGCTGTGTTCGACAAAATCAAGCAGGACTATCTAGCTTTTTCTGCAAAGCTGGGAATGAAAAATGTCATGTTTGTGCCCATTTCAGCGCTTGATGGCGATAACGTTGTAAATCGTTCAGAAAGATCGCCGTGGTATCAAGGCCAGACTTTGATGGAAATTTTTGAGACAGTGCCTATCTCAGGCGATAAAAATTACTCAGATTTCCGCTTCCCAGTACAATATGTAAACCGCCCCAATCTTGATTTTCGCGGTTTTTGTGGAAATGTTGCATCTGGTGTGGTTAAAGTTGGTGATGAGATTAGAGTGTTGCCATCGGGTAAAACCAGCCATGTAAAATCTATTGTGACTTATGATGGTGAATTACCGGAAGCTTTTACTGGTCAGGCTGTAACATTAACGTTGACAACTGAAGTTGATGTAAGTCGTGGTGATATGTTGGTCTTGGCAAAAGACTCTGTGCCTCAATCAAATCATCTTAAAGCCCATATTGTGTGGATGGCGGAAAAGGTCGCTCAAGCCAATTCCGAATATCTATTTAAGTTTGCCAGCAAGTTAGTAAGTGGCGTGATTGAATCCATTGACTACCGCATCGACGTGAATACGCAAGAGCACTCAACAGTTAATCAGCTGCAGTTAAATGATATTGCCGCTGTTGATGTGTTATTAACTCAGTCAGTGGTCGCAGATCAATACGAAAGCAACCGCGCAACAGGCGCATTTATTGTGATTGATCGCCTGACAAATATTACTGTCGGTGCCGGCATGGTAATCGAGCAATTAACATCGAAAGAAACTGCTAACGTTAATTACAGTGAGTTTGAACTGGAGTTGAATACTCTAATCCGTAAACACTTTCCCCATTGGAATGCGAGAGACCTAAACACTTTACTCAAATAGAATATACAACATTAAAAGCCCTGGTTTTAACCGGGGCTTTTTTTAAGATCAATTTGTAGGAAATATCGCACAACCGATTTGGTAATTGTCGGCTGGATGGCGGCAGCAAGCCATAATATTATTATCAGGTACGCGGAGATGCGTACACTAATCCAACCATATCAAGGAGCGTTAAATGAAATTCATCCTTTCTTTCCTATCTTTCATCATCCTGTCTTTTGGTACATCTTCTTTGGCATTCGCAGCGGATACAGCGGCGGCAAAGGCACCTGCCGACAAAGTGGAAACAGCGGCCCATCAAGACAGCATAAATATTAATAAAGCAGATGTGCAGGAACTAACCAAACTGAAAGGTGTTGGTGAGAAGAAAGCTGAGGCGATTGTTGCATGGCGCAAAGAGAACGGTAACTTCAAAACTGTGGAACAGTTGTTAGAAGTTAAAGGGATCGGAGAGGCGACTCTTGCAGCAAATCGGGAAAATATCCGCATTTAAACTTTCGTTTGCATCTCATGATGCGTGTTAGCGAATGAATTTTGCAGATTTTTTTGTTTTAATAAGAGCCTGAATCACTGATTCAGGCTCTTATTTTTTGCGAGGTTAAAAAATGTCCACTTTAGGTCCACGTATTGTTGTCGCAATGGATTTTGATAATGCCGATCAATGCCTTGCTATGGCAAAACGACTGTCACCATTAAATTGCCGCCTAAAAGTTGGGAAAGAGCTATTTACCGCATGCGGCCCTAAAATAGTTGAGCAATTGATGTCGCTGGGCTTTGAAATTTTCCTTGATCTCAAGTTTCATGACATTCCCAACACCACAAGCAAAGCTGTTAAAGCAGCAGCAGAACTAGGCGTATGGATGGTTAATGTTCATGCGTCTGGTGGTGAGCGGATGATGGTTGCTGCACGTGAAACGTTGGAGCAGTGCACAGGCAAACGCCCCATTTTGATTGCTGTAACTGTATTGACCAGCATGGAAGCTAACGATTTGATCGAAGTAGGAATTGAGTGTACTCCGGAAGAGCAAGTAATGAGATTGGCCAATTTAACTCGCAAATGCGGTTTGGATGGCATAGTGTGCTCAGCACAGGAATCTGCATTAATGCGCTCCGAATTCGGCAGTGATTTTTGCCTTGTCACTCCAGGTATTCGTCTTGAATCATCACCTTCTGATGATCAGCGACGCACATTAACACCTGCCGCAGCGGTTGCAGCAGGCAGTAGTTATTTGGTGGTTGGCAGACCAATTACACAATCACTAAATCCTGCTGAAACATGCCTATCTATTATTCAAACCCTAGCCTAAAAAAGACTTTTCTGTTGTTCCGGAATTTGGTGCCCTATGAATACAATCCCTCCCATTGTTATCACAATTGATGGCCCAAGCGGTTCTGGCAAGGGAACGCTTAGCCAAATGCTTGCTCGTCAATTGGGATATCATTTGCTGGATAGTGGTGCGCTTTATCGCTTGGTTGCACTAGCAGCGATAAAAGAAGGTGTTAACTTGGACGACGAAAATGTCGTAAGCCGAGTCGCTGCACAACTGAATGTAGTATTTAATCTTTCTGATGATAATTCGGCGCAGATTTTGCTTGATGGAATCGAGGTCAGCAACTCAATTCGTCAAGAGTCGGTTGGTATGGGGGCATCTCAAGTAGCTGCATTCCCTGACGTACGAGCAGCTCTTCTAGAGCGCCAACGTGCGTTTGCCGCGCCTCCCGGATTAGTGGCGGACGGAAGGGATATGGGAACCACAGTTTTTCCGAATGCCCGAATTAAATTATTCTTGACTGCAAGTGCTGAAGCGCGCGCGGAGCGCCGGTATAAACAACTATGCGCGAAGGGTGTATCGGTAGATATGAGCGAGCTAGTTCGTGATATTCGAGAGCGCGACGAAAGAGATTGCAATCGCTCTATCTCTCCGCTTCGGCCAGCCGAAGATGCAATTATTATTGATAGTACAGGCATGACGATTGAAGAAGTGTTTGCAAGGATGTTGGCTGCAATTGATTGATATTTTTAAATTGCTAATTGCGCGTCAACAAATGGTAAGAATGTTCAATTAATTTGTACAAATGACCCGTTCATAACAATTTCTTTTAAACGACAACAGCGGGCTACAAAATATCTTCCATTTTAAGATGAGATTAGAATATGAGTTTAACCTGTTTTAAAGCTTATGATATTCGTGGAAAACTAGGTGAAGAACTGAACGAAGATATTGTGTATCGGATCGGCCGAGCTTACGCACAATTTCTTCAGCCTAAAAGTGTCGTTGTGGGTGGCGATGTACGCCTTACAAGTAAAGCATTAAAAAATGCACTAAGTAATGGACTGCGAGACGAGGGCGTTGACGTAATAGATATTGGCATGGCAGGAACTGAAGAAATTTATTTTGCCACTAGCTATTTGAAAACAGACGGTGGCATTGAAATTACAGCAAGTCATAATCCAATCGACTACAACGGCATGAAGCTCGTAAGGGCGAACTCAAAACCAATTAGCGGCGATACGGGTTTAAACGAAATTAAGCGACTAGCCGAAGAAAACGATTTCGCCTCGGTAAATTTTGCAACTCGCGGCAGCATTCGCGATGTAAGTATTCTAGACGCCTATGTTGAACATTTGCTGTCTTATATTGACATTTCACAACTTAAGCCACTTCGCTTGGTAGTTAATGCCGGCAACGGTGCTGCTGGGCACGTTATTGATGCAATAGAAAAGCACCTTCCGTTTGAATTTATCAAAATTAATCACGAGCCTGACGGCACCTTTCCAAATGGTATCCCTAATCCGCTATTGACGGAGAATCGCGCCCCTACCACGGCTGCTGTTATTGCCAATAACGCAGACATGGGTATCGCATGGGATGGGGACTTTGATCGCTGCTTCTTATTCGATGAAACAGGAGCGTTCACCGAAGGCTACTACATTGTTGGCCTGCTAGCTGAAGCGTTTTTGCTTAAAAACCCGGGTGCAAAAATAATTCATGACCCTCGGCTAACTTGGAACACACTTGATATAGCCCAAAAAAATGGGGGGCATGCAGTGCAATCCAAAACGGGTCATGCATTTATTAAAGAGCGTATGCGTGAAGAGGATGCAGTCTATGGCGGAGAAATGAGTGCGCACCATTATTTCCGCGATTTTTTCTATTGCGATAGCGGCATGATTCCTTGGTTATTAGTCTGTGAACTGCTTTGTCGGAAAGAGCAAACTTTATCAAGTATGCTGGAAGATAGAATTGCAAAATTCCCATCGCCAGGCGAGATAAATAGCCATGTAACCGACCCAAAAGCTGCGATTGATAGAGTTTTTGAACGCTATGCTTCAGAAGCAAACGTTATCGATAAAACAGATGGAATTAGCCTTGAATTTGATGAATGGCGATTCAATTTACGTATGTCCAATACTGAACCAGTTGTTCGCTTGAACGTAGAGAGCCGCAATAACTCGATATTGGTCGAGCAAAAAACAGCTGAAGTTTTAAATTTACTTAACAGTTAGAATAAAGAATCCAAGGGTGTGATTATGCAAGTTAAAAAAGCGGTGATTCCTGTAGCTGGTCTTGGTACGCGTATGCTGCCTGCAACAAAGGCCATTCCAAAAGAAATGCTACCAGTTGTCGACAAACCATTAATTCAATATGTGATTGAAGAGGCAGCAGCAGCAGGGATTAAAGAAATTGTACTCGTAACGCATGCCAGTAAAAATGCGATTGAAAACCATTTTGACACCAGCTTTGAACTGGAAGCACAGCTTGAATCAAGGCTAAAGCGCTCTTTGCTTGCTGAGGTGCGCTCTATTACACCACCAGGTCTCACTGTAATTTCCGTGCGTCAGGCCGAGGCAAAAGGCTTGGGACATGCAATTCTCTGCGCTAAATCTGTTGTTGGTGATGAGCCTTTCGCAGTATTACTGCCAGATGTAATTGTTGATAATGCTGAATGTAATCTTAGGCAAGATAATCTTGCCGGCATGACCAAACGTTTCGAGGAAACTGGCAATAGCCAAATTCTTGTAGAGCTTGTTCCTCATGACCAAGTTGATAAGTATGGTGTTGTAGATTGTTCCGGAGTAGACATTCCTGCCGGGAAAACCGCAACAATCAAGGCAATGGTTGAGAAACCACCTGTCGATGAGGCGCCATCAGACATGGCGATTGTTGGTCGCTATGTTTTATCAAAGACAGTATGGGATTTATTAGCGAAGACCATGCCCGGGGCAGGCGGAGAAATTCAGTTGACCGACGCACTGGATGCCCTTCTTGAACAAGAAACCGTCGAAGCTTACCAGCTAATAGGGCGTAGCCATGATTGCGGAACAAAAATCGGTTATCTAATGGCGAACGTTATTTATGGTGAGCGTCATGGTGAAATAGGCACCAAGTTCAAAACGTTCTTGAAAGGGCGGTATAGCGAATAGATTTAGCGTGCGCAGTATTTTTGTTTTTAACAAAGTCAGCCATACAACTTGCAGTAATGGCTTAGATGCAGTGCTTGTTATTAAGGAGAGTTAATTGATTATTCCTGTAATCCTTGCCGGCGGTTCGGGAACACGCCTGTGGCCATTGTCACGAAAACACTATCCCAAACAATTACTGAAATTGTTTGGTGATAAGACTATGTTGCAACAAACGCTGCTGCGTCTGGACGGAATCCCAAATCTTGCACCTCCGATTGTTGTCTGCAATGAAGAGCATCGTTTTATGGTTGCTGAACAGCTGCATGAAATCGGGCAAAAAAAATCATCGATTATTTTAGAACCCATAGCTCGAAACACTGCACCCGCCTTAGCCTTGGCTGCTATACATTCTCGCACCTTGGGCGATAATCCTACTTTGTTAGTGCTCTCTGCTGATCATATGATTCGCGATATCCCTGCCTTTCAGGCAGCCGTGAATGATGCGATACAGGCCGCCCAGCTTGGTCATCTGGCAACTTTTGGTGTACAGCCAACCTGCCCTGAAACAGGATATGGATACATCAAGACACTGCTTGCAACCAACCATAAAGACAAGATTTTTTTTCCTGTCGCGGAATTCGTAGAAAAACCTGATTTAGTGACAGCCGAGCAATATCTTGCAGAGGGTTGTTATTACTGGAATAGCGGCATGTTTGTATTCCAAACGGATGTGTTTTTGCGCGAATTACAAGAACAGAGTCCTGATGTAGTTGCTGCTGCAGAGCACGCCAAAGTTCAAGCGGTTCAAGATTTGGATTTTATTCGTATAGACAAAGATTCTTTTGCGAAGGCACCCAACATTTCTATTGATTATGCCTTAATGGAAAAAAGCAAAAATGTTGTGTGTGTCCCACTGAGCGCCGGCTGGAGCGATGTTGGGGATTGGAAATCATTTTGGGATCTCTCTGATAAAGATGCCGCTGGCAATAGCCTAATTGGCGATAGTATTGACATAGGCTCAACCAACACATTGGTCTTTTCGCAAGACAAGTTGGTTGCAACGCTTGGAGTAAGTAATCTAATGATTATTAATACTCCAGACGCTGTATTGGTTGCAGACAAATCTCAAGCTCAACAAGTGAAATCCATCATCACTCAAATCGAAAAACAAAATCGCTCTGAGCACCTTCAGCACCGAGAAATTTACCGTCCTTGGGGCTGCTATGACGCCATAGATAATGGTGATCGCTATCAAGTCAATCGTATTCGCGTGAAGCCTGGCGGAAGTCTTTCTTTGCAAATCCATCATCATCGTGCGGAGCACTGGATTGTGGTTAAAGGCACCGCGCTAGTTCAAAAGGGTGACGACACGATACTGCTTTCAGAAAATGAATCCACCTATATTCCGGTTGGAACGAAGCATCGTTTAAGTAATCCGGGAAAAATACCGTTAGAGATTGTTGAGGTTCAGTCGGGCCCCTATCTTCAGGACGATGATGTTATTCGCTATGAAGACAGCTATGGTCGATCCTAGAACGGGCATCAATTTATTATTGTTAATAGGCTAGGGAGCTTCTAATGAAAGTTACTGTATTTGGAACTGGCTATGTAGGGTTGGTAACGGGAGCATGTCTGGCTGACGTTGGTCATGATGTTCTTTGTGTTGATATCGACCAGAAAAAAGTGGACAACCTGACATCGGGAATAATTCCCATTTATGAACCAGGCTTAGAAACTATTGTTAAGCAAGCTGTCCAGCATGGGCTGCTGAACTTCACTACCAGCATGGATCGTGCTGTTCAACATGGCGAATTACAATTCATCGCTGTGGGGACCCCCTCTGGTGAGGATGGCTCTGCAGATTTGCAATATGTGGTCGCTGTAGCAAAAACCATTGGCCAGCGAATTAACGAATATAAGGTGGTGGTTAATAAGTCCACCGTACCAATAGGTACTGCAAGCATTGTGCAGTCTGCGCTTAATGATGAATTAAAAAAACGGGGGATTGATATTCCCTTTGATGTAGTCTCCAACCCTGAGTTTTTGAAAGAAGGGGCTGCGATTAATGACTTCATGAAACCGGATCGCATCGTGATTGGCACCGAAAGTGAAAAGGCCGAGCAGTTGTTGCGCGAACTTTATGCTCCTTTCAATCGAAGTCATGACCGAATGATTTTTATGGATGTGCGCTCGGCAGAGTTAACGAAATATGCTGCTAATGCCATGCTTGCAACAAAAATTAGCTTTATCAATGAAATGGCAAACCTTGCTGAATTATTGGGAGCTGATATTGAAAAGGTTCGCAATGGAATAGGCGCCGACCCTCGTATTGGTTATCACTTCATATATCCTGGTTGTGGTTATGGCGGCTCTTGTTTCCCTAAGGATGTTAAAGCCCTTATTAACATTGCACGTAATGTGGATTACACGGCTGGTTTAATGGAGGCAGTAGATAAGGTTAACCAAGCTCAAAAAGATAAGCTATTTGGCTATGTTGAACGCCATTTTGGTGAAAGCTTGAAAGGTAAGGTGTTTGCGGTATGGGGGTTATCATTCAAGCCAAATACCGATGATATGCGTGAGGCTCCAAGCCGGGTCTTGATGGAATCACTCTGGGCAGCTGGTGCAAAGGTGCAGGCTTATGACCCAGTGGCTATGGATGAGACGCAGCATATATATGGATTGCGGGATGATCTCAAGCTGGTGGGCACCAAAGAGGCAGCGCTGGAACGTGCAGATGCCTTAATTATCTGCACTGAGTGGAAAAACTTCCGCGCCCCCAATTTTGATTTGCTCAGGTCTGCATTGCGCAATCCAGTAATCTTTGATGGGCGCAACCTATATGAGCCAGACAGAATGGCAACTCTGGGCTTTGAGTATTATGCCGTTGGTCGCGGATTAAGCGTGGTGGCTCACTGACAATCTAGATAGTTATTACGGGGGCAGGGCAGCGCCTGCTCCTCCCCTTGCCCCTCCCATATTCTCTTGTTGAACGCCCGCACGTCTTAAGCCGCCCCTAACTTATTGAAAAATATAGGCCATTCTGCTAGCCTTGCGCACCTGCTGATTTTCTATGCATTGATTCACATCTTGGATGTTTTTTAGCAGTAGTGGGAACTGTCAAACCCAGCCTGAGGGAGCTCTCACTTTATTTCAACTGACCCGTTCGACTGGCCGAGCGGAATAGATGGGGCGTGGTTTTGGCGTCTGCATCTCTAATCTATAGGTAATACCATGAGTATGAACGAAAGTTTTGCTGCGTTATTTGAAGAAAGCTTAAAAACCGTTGATATGGTTCCAGGCACCATCATTACCGGTGTTGTAATTGACATTGATAAAGACTGGGTGACTGTTCATGCCGGTCTAAAATCAGAAGGCGTTATCCCTGCCGAACAATTCCGCAACGAAATGGGTGAATTGACACTCCAAATCGGCGATGAAGTTCAAGTGGCTCTGGAAAGTGTAGAAGATGGTTTCGGTGAGACCAAGCTTTCACGTGAGAAAGCCAAACGCGCTGAAGCGTGGAAAATTCTTGAAGCGGCTCATGTTGCTGAAGAAGTTATCAAAGGTGTTATTAACGGTAAGGTTAAGGGTGGCTTCACCGTTGACGTTGCTGGAATCCGCGCCTTCCTTCCTGGTTCTTTGGTTGACGTTCGCCCTGTGCGCGAAACCACCCACCTTGAAGGTAAAGAGCTGGAATTCAAAGTCATTAAACTCGATCAAAAACGCAACAACGTAGTTGTTTCTCGTCGCGCGGTGTTGGAACAAGCCAACTCTGTTGAACGCGATGAACTGCTTGCTACACTGCAAGAAGGTCAAGCTGTTAAAGGTATCGTTAAAAACCTTACCGACTACGGTGCATTTGTTGATTTAGGTGGTGTTGATGGTCTGTTGCACATCACCGACATGGCTTGGAAACGCATCAAGCACCCAGGTGAGATCGTAAACGTTGGTGACGAAATCGACGTTAAAGTATTGAAGTTTGACCGTGAGCGTAACCGTGTATCTCTGGGCCTGAAGCAATTAGGCGAAGATCCGTGGATACAAATCACCAAGCGTTACCCAGAAGGCGCTCGCGTGAAAGCAAAAGTAACCAATTTGACTGATTACGGTTGTTTCGCAGAGCTGGAAGAAGGTGTTGAAGGTTTGATCCACGTTTCAGAAATGGATTGGACTAACAAGAACATTCACCCTTCAAAAGTTGTTCAATTGGGCGACGAAATCGAAGTTATGGTATTGGATATTGACGAAGAGCGTCGTCGTATCTCTCTCGGCCTGAAACAATGCCAAGAAAATCCATGGGATGCATTTGCTCGCACTTGCGCCAAAGGCGACAAAATCAGCGGCAAGATCAAGTCAATCACTGACTTTGGTATCTTCATCGGTCTGGATGGCGGTATTGATGGCCTGGTTCACTTGTCAGACATCTCTTGGCACGAAGCTGGCGAAGAAGCTGTTCGCAAGTACAAGAAAGGCGATGAACTGGAAACCGTGGTATTGGCTATCGATCCAGAGCGTGAGCGCATTTCTTTGGGTATCAAACAACTTGAAACCGATCCGTTCTCAGAATACGTTTCTGTAAACGATAAAGGTGCAGTTGTCAAAGGTATCGTTAAAGAAGTTGAAGCCAAAGCTGCTGTAATCACCTTGGCAGATGACGTTGAAGCGACCCTCAAGGCTTCTGAATTGAGCCGCGAAAAAGTGGAAGACGCGCGTAACCTATTAAAAGTAGGTGACGAAGTTGAAGCCAAGATTATTGCCGTAGATCGCAAAAATCGTAGCATCAGCTTGTCTGTGAAGTCTAAAGATGTAGAAGATGAAAAGACTGCAATGAAAGAGCTTTCTGCCAAGCAGTCCGATCAAGCCTCCCCAACAACCTTGGGCGATTTGATTAAGGCGCAAATGCAGAGCAAAGAGTAATCATTGCTTTCAATTAATGGCCGGCCATGCTGGCCATTAATCTCTCAAAAAATTTTTGCCCTTGTAATTTTGTTGATGTATCTGATTGTGTTGATTGAAAACATTTCAATAGCAGAGAACAGGTTATGACAAAGTCAGAATTGATCGAATACATTACCGAAAAGCAAAACCAGCTAACCATCAAAGATGTTGAAATGTCGGTAAAGCTATTGCTGGACTATATGTCGGATATATTGGCATCTGGCGAACGTATTGAAATAAGGGGCTTCGGCAGTTTTTCACTGCACTACCGTGCACCTCGCACTGGCAGAAACCCTAAAACTGGCGATGCGGTTGTTCTTGAAGGAAAGTATGTTCCTCACTTCAAGCCAGGAAAGGAAATGCGCGATCGAGTTAATGAAAGTATATTGAAAGAATAAGTAGACCTTTTGCATACCCCCCCTCAAATAACACCCCCCGCTTTTAAATACATTCTTGGTCAGCCTAGGAGCTTGAGCTCTCGGCAGACCCATTTTTCCCTCCTTTAGTTTTGCCTTGTTATTTCAGGCCATGCCGTTTTATCTGTTAACCCAAGAAATAGAAAGTATATTCAGAAAGCGGATAGGCATGCACTAGTGATGCATCCGCATCTAATCGCACCAATTTGTCACGCTAAAAATAGATTTGACCCATTACGATGCAAATAAAAACCTATCGCACCCGCTGAAATTTTATAAGCACATGAAAATAAATGCTTTTTAAATTATGGCGCAACAATTGCTTTTTTGTGTGGCATTTTTTATTGTGACTTTAAAGTGATTTTTTTGCTCACCGATGGTGCTTTTGCTGTTTAAATTTACTCAGAAGTTATAACTTCTAATGGTTTTAGAGCTCGAGACTGTACCAAAAAAGGGCAAAAATCATAAAAGTCGAATCGAATTCTATTCGTCAAACTGCTCGCAGTCATGAGGCAATTATGAAAAAACTAAATTTTCCTGTTCTCGCTTTATCCGGATGTGGGGGGATAGTGCTAAGTCAAGGTGCGCTAGCGCAAGAAGCCGCGATCAACGGGGCAAATACAGCGTGGATCCTCACTTCTACAGCATTAGTGCTTTTTATGACGTTACCCGGGTTGGCGTTGTTTTATGGTGGCTTAGTAAGGGTTAAAAACATTCTTTCTGTTTTAATGCAGTGCTTTGCAATTGCTTGCTTGGTTTCGATTTTATGGTTGATTGCAGGTTATAGCTTGGCATTTGGAACTGGCAATGCGTGGATTGGTGATTTAAGCATGGCGTTTATGGGGAATATCACTGAAGAGGCTTTGGCTGGTGACATTCCGCTTAGTCTGCATGCAATGTATCAAATGACTTTTGCAATTATCACCCCAGCGCTAATCGTGGGGGCATTTGCCGAGCGGATGAAATTTTCGTCCATGCTTATTTTTTCTGCCCTCTGGTTGTTTGCAGTTTATATCCCCGTTTGTCACTGGGTATGGGCTGGTTCAGGCTGGCTATTTGAGATGGGGCTTTTGGATTTTGCTGGCGGCACAGTAGTCCATATAACCGCCGGTGTTGCCGCGCTTGTTGCCGCGGTAGTCATCGGTAAGCGAAATGGTTTCCCAACAACACCAATGCCGCCTCATAACATGACAATGACTGTTACAGGGGCCGGCATGCTATGGGTAGGTTGGTTTGGCTTTAATGCTGGCAGCGCATTGGCCGCCAATGGTAATGCCGCGATGGCAATGCTGGTAACACACATTTCTGCCGCTGCAGGCGCACTGGCCTGGATGACGATTGAGTGGATGCGCTTCAGAAAACCAAGTGTGTTGGGTATTGTTACCGGTATGGTGGCGGGCTTGGGGACTATTACCCCTGCATCCGGCTATGTTGGCCCAGGAGGGGCCTTGGTCATTGGCCTTGCTGCAGGCGTGGTGTGCTTTGTAATGACACAGTTGATAAAGCGCGTATGGAAAATTGATGATTCGCTAGATGTGTTTCCTGTGCATGGTGTTGGCGGTGTGCTCGGTACTATTCTTGCCGGCATATTTGCATCCACCGAGCTTGGTGTATTCAGTGGCCAAGGCTTCGCAACGGGTATTACTTCAATTGGTCAGCAGCTTAGCGTGCAATTGATTGGGGTTGGGGTAACCTTCGCATATACGGCGATCGTAACTTATATTTTACTGTTGGTTACTGGCGTATTTACTTCAGGTTTGCGCGTGACCCAGGAGGAAGAAAGCATAGGATTGGATTTGAGCTTGCACGAAGAGGATGGTTACAAACTTTAATCAGTAGCGCATATGCTGTGGAAAAAAGAGGAGCAAATGCTCCTCTTTTTTTGAAGGTTGGACAGGCTCACAAGCCCTACTTAAATGCAATTAATGCTGCAGTCACGGCAACATTGAGAGACTCAACACCATTATTCATTGGGATGCGGACTTTTTCGTTGCACAGCCTCATCACCTCACTCGAAACCCCTTCGGATTCATTACCCAGGACATAGATGCAAGGGGCATCAGGTGCGAACATCTTTAGCTCTTTCGAAGCATGAGACGATAGAGCACAAATAACTGCGCCCACTTGCTTGAAAGCACCCAAGGCAAGTGACAGATCTTTACAGCGCAGCAACGGAGCCCGGAATACAGTACCTGCACTCGCCTTGATGACAAGCGGGTCAATTTGGGCATTCCCTTTTTGGGGCAACAAAATTCCATCAATGTTACCGGCACAAGCTGAGCGAATGATCATGCCTAAATTTTGCGGGTTTTGAACCCCATCAAGGGCTAGCAAGGTGTAGTTTTTTTTGGGATTTCCTGTAAGAAATTCATCGTAAAGTTTATAGCCACGCAATTGTAAATCAGCTGCAACCCCCTGATCCTGAGAGGCATTTTTAGATATGCGAGATAAAGCTTGGCGCTCGTGATAAATAACTTCTGCGCCTTTGGCCTTGGCCAGAGAAATAATCTCATCGAGAATATCAGCAGATTTATTACTGTTAGCCAGATGCAGACGATAAATGAATGTTGCCGGGTCTTGCAGTGCTTCCAGAACCGTCTTTCGACCATAGACAGTCATTAGCGAGTCAAAAAAGCGCTTTTTTTCCAAATAGGCAGGACTATCGTTTTGAGGCTTGTTCATATTGGATTTCTTGGCAAGGTGACGCTTAAAGGATTCAGCTACAAAGTGCAGAGTTTTTTGTAGGCCGTTACTGCTGCAGGCATACCGAAGGCGAATGAATCAACAACCAATGCATGACCAATAGAAACCTCTAGCAATGATGGCACCTGGCGAAAATGCGCAAGGTTATTCAGATTTAAATCGTGCCCTGCATTTAAGCCAATGCCAATTTTCTGAGCATGCGCAGCTGCGTCGAAATAGGTTTTAAATAGATCATGGAAAGCCGCATCTTGTTGTTTGTAGGCTTCGGCATAAGGGCCGGTGTAAAGTTCAATACGATCAGCCCCCAAATCTCTAGCCAAACTGATTTGCTCTACATCCGGATCCATAAATAAACTGACGCGCACGCCAATATCCTGCAGCTCGTGAATCAATGGCTGCAGTTTTTTACCAACAGTTTTTAAATTAAAACCGTGATCAGATGTCAGTTGGTCATTAGAGTCAGGAACAAGCGTGCATTGATGTGGGCGAACATCGCGGACCAGCCTTATAAAGCCAGGAAAATCCCCTAAAGATTCGGCATAGGGGTTCCCTTCAATATTAAACTCAATTCCAGCGTGAGATTTCACAAGTTCACTTAGTTCATACACATCTCGCGGGCGAATATGGCGCTGATCAGGGCGCGGGTGAACAGTAAGTCCATCAGCACCTGCCTTAATGCAGAGCTCGCCATGACTCACGACATTTGGATAATTGCCAGGACGCGAATTTCTAATGAGTGCAATCTTATTTAAATTGACGCTCAGTGCGGTGCTATTGGGCTTCATTAATAGGTACCAAGGCATCTTTAATGCTAGATGGTTTCGGCGTGTTTTGCGCTTCAATCAGTTTGCTTAAACTTCCCGCATCAGTGCGCGCAGCACTTAGAATCCGCACAGCATAATTTGGGGCCTCAGGAAATGCTTTAAACATTCCACGTGGCTCTTGTGCAATTTTTTCTATCACCTCAATACCCGCAACCACTTTTCCAAACACTGTGTAACCTGGCTTTGTTTCAGTGGCATTCAGTCCGGGATTATTCTGCAAGTTGATATAAAACTGCGCTGTCGCACTGTCGGGATCCTGCTGCCTTGCCATTGCAACGCTTTTATAGTCGTTTTTTAAACCATTAATTGATTCATTGACAACTGGCTTACGGGTTTCCTTTTCCGCGAAATCAAAGGTCATTCCGCCGCCTTGAACAACAAACCCCGGAACAATTCGATGAAAAATAGTACCGTCATAAAATTTACTGTCGACATAATCGAGAAAATTCTGGGCAGTCTTGGGGGCTGCTTTTGGGTATACCTCAATAATAAATGAACCCAAATCCGTTTTTACTGCCACCAAGGTATTTTCAGCTGCAAAAGAGGGTGCACTAATAATCAGATTAAAACTAAATAATAATGCGGCTATTTTTTTCAACATATTCATTACCCTTAACGCCATTCTGATTTACGTTTGCGTCGGCCAAACGCCTGTAGCACAAAAGAAAGAAAAACACCGCCGAGCACCAAGCCGCCACCGAAAATCCAATGATTGAATCGATCAGTATTTTTAAGCTTTTCATTTTCTGCCTTGAGAACATCTGCATGTGTTTGCAAAAGCTGATTATCTTTCAGCATGCGCTGATGCTCTTCTTCCAAATTGAAAGCCGTGGTCGCTGCTTGACGCATATCTTCAGTATCAGTCAACAGTTGCTGGTGTTCTTGCTGAATTTTGGCGAGCTGCTCTTTGAGTTGTACATTCTCGGTTTGCAGCGTTATTTGATCGCGGGAAGAGCTGGATAAAGCAGCTAATTGTAAGGCCGCAGTTGGTTTATCCGTTACATTCTGACTCCGCACCCAACCTTCTGTACCTTCGGGAGTTGTAACGAGCGACCAAAGACTATTGTCCGACCCTGTTTCTTCTCGAATAAAATTAAGTTTGGTGCCGCTTGCCACACCTTGTTGCAAAATCGCAGATTGTGGGTTTTTGTCGCTGCGTACAGGAATATAGATAACATCAGATACATACTTGTCTGCGGCAATACCCGGCACGCTGATCAACGACAAAGTGATAGCAGGTAGCACACTACAAAACAGGAATATTTTTTTCACAATTGCTCCGATCCTTAACAATGAAAAGTAAAAAATTTAAGGCAACACTTTTTTAAATGGTTTTACAAGCACGTTGGCATAGACACCTGCGGCAACATAGGGGTCTGCATCCGCCCAAGACTTGGCATGCTCAAGTGATTCAAACTCTGCAATTACAAGACTGCCAGCAAAGCCAGCTTCGCCAGGGTCATTATTGTCTATTGCCGGATGCGGCCCTGCGACAAAGAGGCGCCCCTCATCATTTAATTGTTGCAGGCGAGAGAGGTGGGCAGGGCGCGCCAATTTACGCTTTTCCAAGCTGTTTGAAACGTCCTCGCTAATAATGGCGTAAAGCATGAAGTATTCTCTTGGTTAAAAATCAAAAATGGGGGATGAGCCTGCAAGGTGCGGTTGAAATTTAATCGCCATTACCGTCATTAATTACGTCTTCCAATGTCAAGTGCGTTAGCAAGCGAATGCTGCGAAATACATAAAATAATGTGCCCATCATAATGATCATCATTGGCAAGGCGATTACCGGGTAACTCAAGGCCGTCATTTTACCCAATTCGGCGTTGAATTCTGCAGTTCCCGGTTGGCTAACCAGGATAATTTTGGCCAAAACATAATTCAAAAAAGATGATAAGAAAAACGAGGCCGCAATCAGCAGTGATGCATTGGTTAGCGTCCGCTCAAAATATTTTTGTGTCCCATAATGTTGTAAAGCCGCATCTACCTTATGAATCTTTAATACCTTGTCGTTGTAGATGAAGGTCTTTACGAGGGGATAACGGGTTTTTATAGAGATGAGAGTTACGATACCAAGAATGCCGGGAATCGCAGCTTCTTTAATCGCAAAATATTTGGGCGCTAAATGAAAGAGACTCAGGCCTCCCGTCAGTAATACACTCACGATACCCAGCGCGGAAAAAACGTTAATTTTTTTAGTGACCAAATAATCTCGCAGTCCGTAGCTGATGGGAAAGGCGAGAGCAATAACCAAACCCCACGTTGCCCCTAAATATTCATCGCCACTGAGTTTGGTCAAAATCAACGTGGGGATAACAATGTTCATAAGCAGGTTAGCTAAAAAACTTTCTTTTTTAGGTTTTGGCTGCAAATTTGTGGGTTCTGTGGATGGTTTATCGGCTAACATGTTCACATTCTTTTCAGTGCTATTGTCGGTCATGACCAATCCCGGTAATGAATTTGTTGTTTGGAGTTCGAGTGATTTTTGATCTGCATTGCCATACCCATTTTTCTGACGGGATGCTTAGCCCGGAAGCAGTAGTTGTGCGCGCTAAAGAGCGTGGCGTTGCGGTGTTGGCTATTACGGATCACGATACCATAGCTGCCCTTGAGATTGCACAAAAAGCGGCACTGGATGCAGGTATCTCCCTGATAACCGGCATAGAGTTTTCCAGTCAATGGGGAAAGGGCGGCGTGCATATTGTTGGCCTTGGTGTTGATGTAAATTCCCCCGAGTTAATTGCAGCGGTAGAGTTACAAGAACAAGCGCGGCAGGCACGCGCTCTGGCAATTGGGGATCGCTTGTCCAAAGCAGGCTTTCCCGGTGCACTTCAGGGAGCGCAGGCGATAGCAGGCAATGCCGCTCTTGGGCGACCACATTTTGCTCAATATCTGGTTTCAGTGGGCGCCGTAAAAAATATCAATGCGGCATTCAAAAAATACCTTGGTGCAGGTAAGCCCGCGGATGTGAAATACCAATGGCCATTGATGGAGCAGGTGATAGCGTGGATTCATGCGGCTGGTGGAGTGGCGGTGCTCGCACATCCCATCAAATATGAAATGACGCGGACCAAAATGTGCGCACTTATCGATTCATTCGTAGCTGCGGGTGGCGATGCACTGGAAGTAATAAGTGGATTGCAACCGGCGGCAGTAACAGAGGATCTAATACGCATTGCAAATGAGCGTTCACTGCACGCGTCATGCGGCTCCGACTTCCATTTTCCTGATCAGCCCTGGCAAGAGCTAGGTAGTTTTGGCAGATTACCAGCCCATGCAAAGCCGGTCTGGGAACTATTGGGTTACCGCCAACAACATCAATAACTATTTTCTTCGCTACCGTTATGCATTAATCCGAAGCTTTAGCTCTTTACTGCAAACAGGTGGCGCACTAAGGAGTCATCATATGGCCCAATTTTTTCAAATCCATCCAGAAAACCCACAGCATCGCTTGATCGCCCAAGCGGCGGATATTATCCGCAAAGGTGGATTGGTGGTGTACCCAACAGATTCCGCCTACGCACTTGGGTGCCATATAGGGGATAAAGATGCGTTAGAACGAATCCGCACACTGAGAAAACTGGATAAAAATCATAATTTTACGTTGATGTGTCGCGATCTTTCCGAGATCGCAACCTATGCCCGGGTCGATAATCAGGCATTTCGACTGATCAAAAACCACACCCCCGGTGCCTACACCTTTATTTTTGAGGCGACCGCCGATGTGCCGCGCCGCTTGTTACACCCAAAACGTAAAACAATTGGTCTACGTGTGCCCGACAACCCAATCGCCTTGGCATTGCTTGAGGAGCTGGGCGAACCCTTAATGACGAGCAGCTTGTTGATGCCCGATGAAGAGTTCCCAATGACGGATCCTTACGACATCCGCGATACGCTTGAGCACTTCGTTGAATTGGTAATTGATGGCGGCTACTGCGGTTTAGAGCCGACTACAGTAATAGACCTTACTGAAGACCTGCCACAGATTCTGCGGCGAGGCAAAGGTGACACATCACCTTTTGAATCTAACTAATTGATCTATAAAGGAGTTATTTGCGCGATTGCTATGCTGTCCGGCGCCGCGCGAAATAGCTATAATGCCGCCCTTGCTATCCAGCCCCAGCCGCTGGCTTTAATGACAAACCTGTGAGTTACCTGCGTGAGCGAAACCCTCGACACAACTACCTCTTCAGAGACATCTTCAGAAGATAATGCTGCGCCTGCTGCAGCACCCGTCGATGGGCAGGCAACTACTCCTGCGCAATCAAGCCCGCAGCAGGGGGAAATGCCTTTTGCTATGGTTCACGGCAAAGCCTATACCCAATTGCCGCAGGATTTATATATCCCGCCAGATGCATTGGAAGTGTTCCTTGAGGCGTTTGAAGGCCCATTGGATTTATTGCTTTACCTGATTCGTCGCCAGAATATCGATATTCTCGACATTAATGTTTCGGAAATCACCTCCCAATACATGGCTTATGTCGACTTGATGGAATCGCATCAATTTGAGTTGGCAGCGGAGTATTTGGTGATGGCGGCCATGCTTGCCGAGATCAAATCGCGCATGCTACTGCCACGCTCGTCAGAGGAACATGAAGAAGAGGAGGATCCACGCGCGTCGCTTATTCGCCGCCTACAGGAATACGAGCGATTCAAGCAGGCCGGCGTGGATTTGGATCACATACCACGGGTATCCCGTGATGTTTTCCCCGTCACCGCAGCAGGGCCGGATCGCAGCTTGACGCGACTCGACCCTGATGTAGAGTTACAAGAGTTATTATTGGCCTTATCGGAAGTATTGCGACGAGCCGATATGTTTGAAAGCCACCATGTGGCCAAGGAAAAACTATCTACCCGTGAGCGTATGGCGCAGGTGCTGGATACGTTGGCGCATCAGCATTTTGTCCCTTTTGTTAGTTTGTTTAAGGCAGAAGAGGGACGCCTTGGAGTAGTTGTCACCTTTCTTGCCGTGATGGAACTGATTAAAGAGTCGCTCGTAGAAATCGTTCAAAGCGAGTCATTCGCCCCTATTCATGTAAAAGCTAGAACACAATGACAAACGAAATAAATATCACCGAAGATTCACTTGCTGATGATGATCTCGATCAGGTAACAACCATAGGCGATGAAGCCCATTCGTCATCTGAAGAGTTGGATATCGAAGAATCTGCAACGGTGCCGGTGACCCAAATGCCGGTTGACGCTGAGTTATTGCGCAAGATTATCGAAGGCGCGATTCTGGCAGCTGGACAGCCAATGACTATCGCGCGCTTGCTGGATTTATTTGATGAAGAAGTCGCACCAAGCAAGGAAGAAATCTCTGCGGCGTTAGTTGATATACAAGCTGCTAGCGTCGATCGCGGGTTTGAATTGAGAGAAGTTGCTTCCGGCTGGCGCTTTCAGGTGCGAGACAATCTAGCCCCTTGGGTAAACCGTCTGTGGGAAGAGAAGCCACAAAAGTATTCACGGGCATTGCTCGAAACGCTGGCGTTGGTTGCTTATCGTCAACCTATTACGCGCGGCGATATTGAAGAGATTCGCGGCGTGGCCGTAAGCTCACATATCATGAAAACCCTATTGGAGCGCGATTGGGTGAAGGTCGTAGGGCATCGCGATGTTCCAGGCCGTCCATCACTCTTCGCTACCACGCGACAATTTTTGGATTATTTCAATCTGAAAAGTTTGGATGAATTGCCATCACTCAGTGAAATCCGTGATCTGGATGAGTTAAATCCTGTATTGGATTTGGGTGAGGCTGGATTAGGCGAGAAAGATACTGATCCACCGATTCCAGATGAAAATTCGCCTGCTGTTATCAGTGAAACAGATGCTGAACCAGTAGATGCACAAGCCGCTTTTTACGAAGAAGGGTTTGTTGATGGCGAAGATGCTTTTGTCGATGTAGATGAAGATGCAGTACCTGACACCACTGTAGATACAACTGAAAGCGACAATAAAGAAGAACCCCGCAGCGACTAGCTGCTCAATAATCTATGGTGAACAAAATCAACCGGGATAAACCTGAAAAACCTACCAAGGCTGTGAAGCCAGTAGTTGCTGGAAAACCCAAAGCTGCCGAAAAAAAAGCAGCTCCGACCAAACCAGCAAAAACCAATGCACCTCACAAACGAGACACTGCTGATCTCCCTGCAAAACCAGTGGCGGGCAAGCCTGTGCCGAAAACTACTCAGACGCCCAAACCAAAGGCGGCGCAAAGCAGCGCTGAAAAATCTGCTGCCCCAGCGACAAACGGCGATGAGAAACTGCAGAAAGTACTTGCTCGCGCCGGGATGGGATCTCGTCGTGAAATGGAGCGGGCAATTGAAGCGGGCCAGGTTAAAGTTAATGACAAAATTGCCAAGTTGGGCGATAGGGTTTTACCGCAAGACAAAATTTTTGTTAACGGCCAACGTGTTGTACTCCGCAGCGAGCTGACGCGTCGGCGCGTTATTTTATATAACAAGCCTGAAGGAGAAATCTGCTCGCGCTCAGACCCGGAAGGTCGCCCTACCGTTTATGACCACTTGCCGCCGCTAAAAGGGGAGCGGTGGATTTCCGTTGGTCGTTTGGACTTCAATACCAGCGGCTTATTGCTGTTTACCAATGATGGTGAGCTGGCCAATAAATTGATGCATCCATCATCGGTCATTGATCGTGAATACCTGGTGCGTATCCAGGGCGAAGTGACTGATGATATGCGCACCAATCTTTTGAAAGGTGTTGAGCTGGATGATGGCGTTGCTCGCTTTACCGATATTGTCGATGGAGCAGGCGAAGGCAAGAATCGCTGGTTTTATTGTGTGGTAATGGAAGGTCGCAACCGAGAGGTTCGTCGCCTGTGGGAGTCACAAGGCGTTAAGGTGAGTCGATTAAAGCGCGTACGTTATGCGAATATTTTTATTCCATCCCACGTACGTGTTGGTCAATGGACAGATTTAACTGAGCGAGAGATCCAGGATTTGTGTATGACCGCAGGGTTTGATAGCTCAACCTATACGCGCATGATGGAACCCACGCGTGACGAGGCAGCCCAGCGTGAGCGCCACGACAAAAAACTACGTGCGGCCTCTGCTGCTCCACGCCGCCCGAAAGCTCCTGTGCGCAAGCGTCCGCCAATTGTTGAATAACCTGATTGGCAGTTCCTTTCGCAAAAAAAACCACGCTCGCCAGCGTGGTTTTTTTATTGCAGTTCGGTAAATAATTTATATTGCAATGGATACTTCGTTGCTACTAATTACACAGTTTCTACCTGAGTTTTTGGCGATATAGAGCGCTTTATCTGCACGATCAAATAAATCATTGATATGCTCTTGTCCGCCACTCTGACGCGTTGCAATACCGACACTCACGGTAACGCCTATATCTTTTCCGTTGTACTCGATATGTGTATTGGCAATTTGTTGGCGAATACGCTCAGCAATAATTTTCGCACCTTTAGCGTCCGTCTTCCCCAGCACCACTACAAACTCTTCACCGCCGTAGCGGAAGGTAATATCAGAACCGCGACAGGCAGACTGAATCCCTTTGGCAACTTCACGTAGAACCAAATCACCGCGGTGATGACCATATTCGTCATTAATTTTTTTAAAAAAATCGACATCTATCATTAACAGTGAAAGCTCATGATGATGACGTTCAGCCATTTGTAACTCGCGGCGCAAGGTAGAATCCAGAGCGCTGCGATTGCCCAATAGCGTTAATGGATCAAGCAAGGAGTGACGCATAACAGCTTGGTAGCGAATGGCATTGCGTAGCGGATATACCAGCGCGCGCAACAACAACTCCAGTGTGATCAATTCAGCTTCGACGAACCGCTTGCTACGGCTAAAAATAATTTCGCCCAAGTAGCCCTCATCAGTTGTTAAACGATAGTCACAATGATGCAGGCAGTCGCGGCCAATTTTTAGGTCACTGGCGGGATTTTCAAACTTGAATTTTATACTTGAGAGGTTAACAACTTCCTGCACATGTTTATAAAACAGGTTAAGAATTTCGCGAGGTTCAAGGCTCATTTGAAGCGCTTGTACCAAGCGCAAATGCGTGGCGAGCTCCTGTTCCGGTGTTAACGGGCTGAAAGGGATGTTACCTGCGCCGTTTGCGGTATGGGCACTGGTCATCATAGTCATGTCCCGCATATTGTTTACCTGCCAAGTTGAAAGTCATGTGCCACCCATTTGCCGCTTTTGTGCATACGGGCGTCTTTAGCAGATAGCTAGCGAAATCCATGCCATATGATTTTAATGATTTAAAGCCATTTAAAATCAATGACTTAAATAATCCATCTGGATTATTTACAGAATAAAACGCCAGAAAATCCACAGCACAACCATTGATCTGCGGAAAGATTTTGCCGCCAGTCAAAAGTTTGTCAGGGGATATAGGGTGTTAAGAATTGATGCCGCTTGCGATACAGCAATAAGTATAAGAGGAGGAGATTTAGCTCTTAATTTGAGGAAGTAACACGCTCAGGCTCAAGCCACCTTCAGCCCGATTCTCAGCCCAAATACGACCTTGATGTAGTGACACGCTACGCTGCGCGATCGCCAAGCCCAAGCCATAGCCACCACTTTCACGTGCCCTGGCTTGGTCTGTGCGGAAAAAGGGCTGAAAGATATCCTCAAGTGCATCATCAGGTACACCCGGCCCTTGATCCATGATGTCCACTCGATATTGCTCACCATCACCTGTCTCACTCAATGAAATATAGATTTCAGAGTTCGCTGGAGTGTAGAGCAGGGCATTACGCAAAGTATTTTCAAATACGCCGACCAGCATATTGCCGTGAGTGGCAACCAGTGCTTCGTCCAGCCGACACTTAAAATGAATATTGATATTTTTTTCGCTGGCATCTGCTTGATAATTATCCATCAGCGTCTGCATCAGGCTCACTAAATCAAGCACATCATCTAATACCCAACTGTCCTGTCCTTGCACCGGTAAAGTCAGGATATCGGTAATGATATCGTTCAAATAGTCAGCTGCTTGTTTGATGCGATCTAATTCATGATCGACAATGCCGTTGCTGCGCTGACGCGCCAATGCCAACGCAATTTGCAATCGCGCAAGTGGTGTGCGCAATTCGTGTGACACATCTTTAATTAAGCGTTTCTGTTCTTGCATTGCCTTTTCAAGGCGTTCAGTCATGTGGTCAAAGTCTCGACCCAGCGCAGCAATTTCATCATTACGATTGCGGAATTGTTCGCTGATACGCACGCTTAAATCGCCGCGCGCAATTTGTTGTGTGGCTTTTTGCAGGGTATTGATGCTGCGCGTGAAATGGCGTGCGAGAAAAAAACAAGCAGAACCACTGACCACAATTGAAACCAGCAGCAATGGCCAGATGTTATCGAGGAATAGCTCCCAAATAATATCGCGGTCTTGCCCCTCATCACGTCCGGCAGAGATCGTAATTAATTTCACGCTATTGCCATCGTTAAGGGTGATATAGCGCCCAAAAAGTTTACGATTGCGATCTTGTACTTTATCAAAAGGATGTTTGAAAGTAAGGCGAGGGAGGAGATACATAACACCGGGCGGCAATGGTCGATCGAGTAAATCGCGATTCTCTTTATCGACTACATACACAAAGCGGGTGGACCAAGCCGGCATCGCGCGCAAATCTTGAACTAGCTGCCGCGTGTTTCGATTAACTGCATTGCCCACCATTTGAAACAGCAAACGTTTGGCTGGATCATCATCATTAGCACCGCTGGTGTGCTGGAAATTGCCCTCGGGCGTCATGTCAAACCAATGCACAACAATGTTGGTGCCGATAATAATCGCCACCGTAATCAACCAAAAGGTGAAAAAGATTTTTAGATAAAGGCGGGTCATTAATTTACGGAGTCATCATCATTCATGGTCAGCATATAACCCGCACCACGTACGTTGATGATCAAATCCTTTGATGAGCCAGCAGCAGTAATTTTTTTGCGGATATTACTTACATGCACATCGATGCTGCGATCATAAGGCGTCAGTTTTCGATTAAGCGCTTGCTCTGTCATATCATCTTTGCTGATTACCTGGCCCGCGCGACGCACAAGAATTTCCAGAACACTAAACTCAGTTCCGGTGAGCGGAACTTCGGTGTTGTCCCAGGTTGTTGTACGTGTACCTAAATGCAGCGATAACTTGCCAGAGGCCAAACGTTCGACACTGCTTGGGGTTACATCTTTTTGTGTCGCTCGGCGCAGAATAGCGCGAATACGCGCAACCAATTCACGTGGGTCGCAGGGTTTGGACAAATAATCATCAGCACCGATTTCCAATCCTATTACCCGATCAACAGTGTCGCCTTTGGCGGTGAGCATAATGACCGGAGTCTGGTTGTGTTGACGCAAGTTTTTCAGCACATCAAAACCATTGCGAACGGGCAGCATCACATCCAGCACTATGACCGAATAAGGGTGTTTGAGAGCGAGTTCCAACGCTGTTTGCCCGTCATAAGCTGTATCAACTGCGAAGCCTTCAGTTTGCAAATATTCGCTCAGCAATTGACTGAGTTCTTTGTCGTCGTCGATAAGAAGAACTTTAAGCATAGCGGTTTACAGTCCCCGATAATTGAAGGCGCTGAGTGTGCACCAGCCCCCGATGAGAGTCATGATTCTTTGGATTTCATTAACCAATCTTAACATTATAGCTACCATAATGAATTCACTGGCTCTGATTCTGGAGTCTGCACCAAACCGGGTGATTACTGAGTCCAACACAGCAGAGGAATATCAAATGAAATCAAACAAGTTATTAGTAGCCAGCATTTTATTATTCAGTGCTGCCAGTATAGCTGTGCCAAGCATGGCCGGCGACAGAGGTAAGGGTTGTGATGACATGCATCATGCCGCCGGCTGGGGTGGCCAGGAAGGGTTTGATGGTCGCAACCTTAGAGGCGTAGGAAGAGCCTTGGATCTTACTGATATCCAAAAAGAAACGCTAAAAACCCAGCGTGAGTCCAATAAAGCGGCTCGTGAGGCACTACAAACCAAAGTAGTTGATGCGCGTGAGGCATTGGCAACTGCGGCAAGTGCCGGTGCAAGCGATGCCGAGTTAAATGCGTTGGCCGATACCCTTGGCAAACTGCAGGCTGAACAAGCATTGGCCGGCGCTAAAAACCAACAGGCTTTCCTGGCTGTTTTGACTGAAGAACAAAAACAGACCTTGGCCCAGCTTAAAACCAAGCGCCTTGAGCGGAAAGAGAATCGCAAAGAAGCACTGGAATCCTCCAAAAGTTAGTAGTTAGCTGGTCTTACACATAACCCCGGTATGTCATGTGCCGGGGTTATTTGTTTAGGGCTTTAGATATACGGGCTTGCTTGGGCAGCCTAATCTTGGGAAAATCCGCGCCGCTTTTAATCATCCTTATTATTTCCAGTATCCCGAGGTTATCGTGGCCCAAATAGGTCTGTTTTTTGGCAGTGACGAAGGTAATACCGAACGTGTCGCTTATCGTATCCAGCAGCGTTTGGGAGCAGATGTTGTCGATGTTCGAGACATCGCTGATGTAACCCAGTTGGACTTTGCCAGTTACGACAAAATTATTCTCGGTATTCCCACGTGGGACTTCGGCCAAATACAATCAGATTGGGAAGAGTTCTGGGATGACATAGCTGCTGTGGATTTTTCTGGTAAGCAAATAGCGCTATTTGGATTGGGCGACCAGTTTGGTTATGGCGATTACTTTCTTGACGCTATGGGCATGTTGCACGATGTAATTATCCAAACCGGTCCGGAAATTGTCGGCCAATGGTCTACTGAAGGCTATGAATACGAAGCATCAAAAGCGGAAATCCCGGGAGCGGGGCTGTTTGTTGGCCTGGCGCTGGATGAAGATCAGCAGGAAAATTTAAGCGCTGACCGCTTGAATCGCTGGTGTACCCAAATTCACGTGGAGTTTGGCCTGGATACCCCATTGCAGATGCTTGAAGATTAGCTCGACCAAGAAATAAAAAACGGGCGCATCAGGCGCCCGTTTTTTATTTGGCATTTTTGTTAATCACGCCTCAGCAACAAACACTGCCCTGATGGGTGCCGGATGCCCCTCAGCAGTTAACGACGGATTTTCCGGGTGCAGAAATTCTGGCAGTGAATGAAAACGCATCCATTCCGTTGAGCGCTGTTCTTCTGTCGTAGTAGGGCACACATCTACCACGCGCGGATTGTTGAATCCCATTTTGCGCAACCAGGACAACATAGTGTCGCAGCTGGGCAGGAACCATACGTTGTTCATTTTTCCATAGCGATCTTCGGGTACTAATACATCTCCCAATTTACCTTCAATCACCAGTGTCTCTAACACCAATTGCCCACCGGGACGTAAGGTATTTTTTAATTCCAGCAAATGATCCATCGGCGATCGGCGATGATAAAAAACGCCCATGGAAAATACGGTATCAAATGCCTGCACTTTTTCTGGTACATCTTCGATGCCAATCGGCAAAACATCTATCGGATAATCAGCACCGGCAAAATGTTTAATCATATGAAACTGGACGATAAAACGTGGTGACGGATCTATTCCGATAACACGTTTTGCTCCTGCACCCAGCATGCGCCAGCAGTGATAACCATTGCCACAGCCGACATCGAGGATCAAACGATCTTTTAATGGGGCAAGATGAGGTAAAACCCGATCCCATTTCCAATCCGAACGCCATTCAGTATCGATATGGATATCGTGAATAAAATAGGGGCCTTTGCGCCAGGGGATTAATTCTTGCAATACACCATGGATTTCTGTGCGGGTAGTTTCATCGCAATCACTGGATTGGCCGATGCGCACTTCATCATCCAGCGTAATTTGCGTAGCTTTTACATCAGGTAGTTTTGCCAGCGATGCTTTCCAGCCTGCCAGATCCCCATATCGCTTTTCGCATAGTCCGGTAGCAATTTGCGCTGGCAGTTGTTCTGCCCAGCCGGCGAGCGGAGAATCTTTTAAGGCATCAAGTAATTGGTCGTAATTAATTTGCGTCACAGTTTTATCCAGAATTATTTAATTGCAATCAGTGATGCAAAATTAAAACATTGAAACCATACATCAACACTGCCAAAACCGGCCTGGCGTAACCGCTGGCGATGAGCATCAAGCGTTTCCGCAACTAAATAGTTTTCGATGGCGGCGCGCTTCTGTGCAATTTCCAAATCACTGTAACCATTGGCTCGCTTAAAGTTGTGATGCAACTCCGTCATTAATTGTTGGTGCGGTTCATCATCAAAGGCAACTTTTTCGGAAATAATTAAAACGCCGCCGGGATTTAACCCTGCGCAGATATTACGCAACACTTCCAACCGCTCATCAACAGAAATAAATTGCAGCGTGAAATTAAGCACGGCCATTGAGGCATTTTCCAGAGCCACATCCTGAATTTGCGCTTCAATTAATTCAACCGGAATTTCTCCGCTATCTGCGGCTACAACTTGTTGGCAGCGGGCGATCATTGCTGCCGAATTATCTACGCCGATTATTTTGCAATCCGCTGCTTGAATCCGATGGCGCATTGCAAGTGTTGCGGCACCCAGTGAACAACCCAAGTCATAACACTGGCTATTGGCCTGCACATAACGCTCCGCAAGATTGCCAATCATATTAATGATGGTGGCGTAGCCTGGCACCGAGCGCTTGATCATATCGGGAAAAACATCCACCACGCGCTGGTCAAACGCAAAACGGCTGACCTCTGCCAGAGGATTGGCATAAATGGTATCGGGATTAATATCGTGCATAGTTGTGACTGATTAGTGGCGTGGCTGGGGGAGATACTTTGGGTGCGCGCATTGTAACGCTCATTGATTATGACAACAAATTGAAGGATTCATAAAACTGTCATATTTCCGCAGGAATATGCCGTCAGTCCATTTTTTGTTGTTATCAATTTGTCACCAAGTTGCTATTAAGTTGCCAACCTATGTCTTTGCAGAGCCAGATATATTCTCAAATCACACTGCAAAAGGAATTACGCCGCTTGATTGAATTCAAGCTTTTAACCCCAGTCTTTCAACCCATAATCGCGGTAGAGAATTCGCGCATTATTGGCTATGAGGCCCTTATTCGCGGTCCTGAAGATAGCCCATTGCACAAGCCCGATGCACTTTTCGCGGTTGCACTCGAGTCACGATTATTAGCCACATTGGAGTTTGCGTGCAGGGAGGTATCTTGCGAGCGCTTTGCCGCACTGGAGTTACCGGGAAAACTCTTCCTCAACATGAGCCCCATTAGTTTCACCGATAGCCAGTATCGCGATGGCGTCACCCGGGAAATTTTGCAGCGCGTTGGCTTAAGTGCGGAGCGGTTAGTGTTCGAATTAACAGAGAGTCAGCCGCTCGACGAATTGGACTTGCTGCGTGCAGCGTCTGACCATTTCCGCCGCCAAGGTTTTGCTGTTGCGCTGGACGATTTGGGAGCGGGTTATGCAGGCTTGCGCGTATGGAGTGAGCTCTGCCCGGATTACGTAAAAATTGACCGTCATTTTATTTCCGGCGTCGATAAAGATCCCGTCAAACGCGAATTTGTGCGTGCGATGCTGGATATAGCACACCGGATGGGGCACAAGGCCATCGCCGAAGGAATTGAAACCCAAGCCGAATTCACCACTTTGGTTACCATGGGAGTTGAATATGCCCAAGGCTATTTTATCGCTCACCCTCAAGCCTTGCCGATCACGGATTTGCCAGCGCACATTACCGGATTCAAAAATAATTCTGTCCGGCCATATCAGGATCACTTTACCCGCACCGCCAGGGAAATCGTGGTGGATTCTGTACAAGTCACACCAACTATCAATGCGGAAGAGGTAGTAAAAATGTTCCGCTCCGATGTGCGATTAGCATGTGTTCCGGTTGTTGATGGTAGTACCCCATTGGGAATGGTTAGCCGAGCAGAAATTTTAAATATTTTTTCACGTCGCTTTGCGCATGAATTGCATGCACAAAAGCCCATTCGGGACTTTATTAGCCCTTTATCAGTCATAGTGGATGTCAATACCGACCTGAAGGCGGTGGGGCAACTGATCAGTGAAGACCCACAACAAAATCTGAGTGTTGATTTTATCATTGTCGATAACAATGCTTACCTTGGTGTTGGCAAGGTCCGTGATTTATTGCGCGCAATCACAGAGGAAAAATTGCGTATTGCCCGCTACAGCAACCCGCTTACGCAGTTGCCAGGCAATGTGCCGCTCTATGAATGCATCGATCATCTGCTGTTGCAAAAAAAAGAATTTGTGGTCGCTTACTGCGATTTAAATCATTTCAAACCGTTTAATGATGCCTTCGGTTATAGGGCCGGTGATGAGGCAATCTTGCACTTGAGCCAAATCCTCTGTGACTGTGTTGATATCAACAAAGATTTTGTCGGGCATGTCGGCGGGGACGATTTCATTTTGGTGTTGGGAAGTGCGGATTGGCAGATACGCTGCGAGCAAATATTGATCCGCTTTGCAGAGGTGAGCCGACAATTGCTGCCGCAGGAAACGTCAGAGTACTGGAGTATCGACCGACAAGGTCAGCGTCAAAAGTTTGGAGCCTTAACGCTGGCAATAGGGTGCGTGTCCCCCGATGTGGAGTTTTGCAAAAACCATCATCAAGTATCGCAACTGCTAGCTGAAGCGAAGCACAGTGCCAAAATGCAAGGCGGTAATAACATTTTTCATTCGCGTCGTCGCAAATTGCAATTAGCGCCGGTGGACCATGAGAATGAACCGGAAAAATCCCTAACAGCCTGAATTCCTGGTCTATCCTTAGTCTAATTTCTTTATGGAGGTGGGCTAATGGCTGATCTTGGTTATTACAAGATGCATGCGCTGATTGTCGATGATTTTGAGAATTTCCGCGGAACGCTTAACAAGATGCTAATGGATATGGGAATCGGCAATACTGATTCCGCGGCTACAGGCGAAGAAGCGCTGCGTTTTTGTAAAGCACGAAATTACGATCTGATCTTATGTGATAACAACTTGGGGAAAGGGAAGAGCGGCCAACAAGTATTGGAAGAGTTGCGCTCTACCGATAATCCTTGCTCAGATAGCCTGTTTATTCTTGTGTCCGCCGAAAACAGCAAAGGCACCATCATGGCCGCTTACGACTATGAACCGGATGCCTATCTCGCCAAACCTCTCACCACCAAAGCATTGGATCAGCGTCTTGGGCGCTTGATCGAACAACGAGTGGAATTAAAAGCGATTCATGCCGCACAGAAAGCGGGGGATGACCAACTCGCTATTTCATTGTGCAAAGACCTGATTGCCGCTGGTAGCCGCTACGCGAATGCTTGCCAAAAACTATTGGGGCAGTTGTACCTCAAAAAAAATGATCTGGCCGCAGCTGAAGCAGTCTATCGATCAGTGCTGGATAATCGTGAACTGGAGTGGGCACAATTAGGCATGGTGAAAACCAAGCTCGCGCAGAAGGATTTCATAGGTGCACAACAATGGCTGGAAAATATCCTGCAGGCAAACCCACTCTGCATGAAGGCTTATGATTTTCAGGCTGACCTATTTAAACTACAAAACAATTTGGAAGGCCTGCAAAATATTCTGCAAAAAGCGACGGATATTTCTCCGCTTTCTATCCTGCGCCAGCAGGCACTAGGCGATGTAGCACAACAAAATAACGATCTGGTCACTGCAGCGAATGCGCTCAAACGCGCCGTTAAACTTGGAGAGCACTCCTGTTTCGATAAAGCTGATGTCCACACGCTCTTTGCACAAGCCACGATTGATTTATTTTCAATCGATAAAGAACTTGCCAAGCCTCTCGTCCGTGATGCCATCGCCTGCATTAACAGTCTTGAAGATAATTTCGGCAAGACCAACTTACGGAAAATCGAATCGTTATTACTGGAAAGCCAGTTGCAGGTCTGTGCTGGCGATCAACGTCGAGCACAGGAAACCCTGGCCAGTGCCCAATCAACGCTGGGCGCAGTAAAAGATGAAGATACCTTATCGGTAAAAATTGAATTGGTGCGCACGCTCCGTCTGCTTGGCAAAACCGATGAAGCCAAGCAATTGCTAGATGAACTGTTAGAGCAATCGGCCGGTAAAGAAGAACAACTACAACGCCTTGATGTGCTTTTGGATGAACCCCGCAGTGAAAAAAACAAAATCATGGTGGCAGAGATTAATAAGAAAGGGATTACCTTTTACAATGCCAAAGATTTTTCCGCTGCGGCGGATGCCTTTAGAACCGCACTGCAAAAACTGCCTAATCATATCGGGCTGCGACTGAATTACGTGCAAGCGATGCTCGATAAACTCAAATCTCGTTTTGATTCAAGTGCGAGTGAAAAAATCCAACAAACCCTTACCAAAACCAGTGCCCTTATTACTCCCCAGCATCCCCAATTTCAGCGCTACCGCCAATTAAATGATGTATATAACGCCCTGGTTAGAGCTAATGAAAAAGACAAGCGAGGTCACGTGTGAACTTTACATCCAAGCAAAAAGCCGATGACACACTTGAAAAAACATCTATTGATTTTTCATTTGTGCTGGCGTCCAGCGTTCACGACATGAAAAATTCACTGGGAATGCTGCTAAACACCTTATCCGCCATGATGGTGAGCTCTCCGCCAAAGGATGCAGAGCAGGCACATTTTTTTTCGGTGTTGGAGTATGAAGCGGCGCGAATAAATGGTGAGTTGGTCCAGTTGTTGTCGCTCTATCGAATGGACGAAAACACCATGTCGGTGGTTATCGATGAACACCATGTAATCGATATTATTGACGATCAAATAGCGCGCAATGACACCTTATTAAAATCCCGCCATATAGATGTTCAGGTCGAGTGTGAACACGATTTGGTTTGGTATTTCGATAGTGAATTAATTAGCGGCGTGCTGAATAACTTGATCGTAAATTGTGCACGTTACAGTCGCAAACAATTGTTGGTCAGCGCGGCAGAAGAAAATGGATATTTATGTATTACCATCGCCGATGATGGACAGGGTTATCCCGACAACATGCTTATGGGATCGATACCACAAGCACCGGTATCATTCAGTTCTGGTAATACGCGCTTAGGGCTTCTCTTCACTCGCAAAGTATTGGAGCTGCATAAATCCAAAAACAGGTACGGCTATATGACAATCGCGAACGATGGGCCCTTGGGCGGCGGCGAATTAAAACTCTATTTACCTTAACGCTGTGTTACCTGAGGTGTTGAAATCACAAGGCGGCTATTGCATTATCACAGCCCGTTTCAGTTATTGTTTTCAGGTTAAATTTTATGCTTAAAATCCGCTTTAAAGATAATAAATACAATGCGGTGTGGCTGGTGGAGCCTAAAATCACCATAGGCCGTTCGGCCACTAATGCATTGGTGATAGACGACCCTCTCGCGAGTGATGTTCACATGGAAGTGCTAGTGGATAACGAGCACCTCACTTTACGCAACCTGATTCCAACCCAACCGATTAGTGTTAATGGCCAGATAGTTACCGGCGCCTGCGAACTTAAGCCCGATGATCAAATAACCCTCGGCCAAGTAGAACTCATTGTTATTGATCCTAAACGCGAAGCAAAAGTTATCGCTGAGGAATCCGCGAATGTTACCCAGCTGCGCGCGCCCAAAGCGTCTGGTTGGTCGATAAAAGCGCATCATTCCGCGCTGGCCAACAGAGTCTTCCCGTTAAAAGACATCAATATCATTGGGCGTGCGAACGAGTGTGATATCTGCTTGGCTGCCGCCCATTTATCGCGCCGCCATGCGCAGTTACAAATTATTGATGGCATGTTGTTTGTGAAAGATTTGGACTCCGCCAATGGCACCTTTCTCAACGGTAAACGAGTCGCCGAGGCCAGAGTAAAGCGAGGGGATGAGTTGCGTTTTGATGCGCTTACCTTTGGCGTGATGGGCCCATCCGACGATATGGCCAAAACAACAGTACGCAAAGTGCCCTTACCAACCGAAACCGCCGAGTCCAAAGCAAAAACAGTCCCTCGCGAAAAACCGGTTGCGCCAACCAGATCATCCTCTATCAATCGCCCCACCGCGAACCCCCAGCCAAAAGTGGAGCCAGAGGCGCAACACAAAGGCAAATATGGGCTTATCTTTATTGGTGTGCTGGCCGTTGTAGTTATAACAGTCATGATTTTTACGAGAAAATAAGTATTGAAGCTTTGCCTCAGCTGGCCGATAACCTGTGATGACCCAGATCCATACTCTGCGTACAGGTGAACTTATGAGTATTTCGTCGCTTAATAACCCCACCTTTAATAACCCAACGGTTAATAATGGTGTACTCCCGCAAAGCAATAGTACAAACACAGCAACCCAGAGCGGGGCTAACAAGGTTCCTCAGTTAGAGCAATCTGCTGCATCCAATTTGCCTGACCGGCGGCAAAGTGCGCTGCAAATCGTCAACCGCACATTGACGGCGGCGTACGAAAAAATCAGTTCCCGCGGCCAAGCGGCAAGTGCCGAGTACAAAGCATTTGAGCCCTTAACTGCCGAAAAAGTCGCAAATAATATCCTCGGTTTTATTGAGCGCCGCTTACAGGCCGATGTAGCCGATGGTGCCACCCAGGAACAGCTTCAATCCCGACTGGATGCAGGTTTGGCGGGCTTTAAAAAGGGCTTTGCGGAGGCAAGCGAAAAGCTGGAGGCTTTGAGTTTATTGTCTCCGGAGGTGAACGAAGACATAGGTAATACTTACGATTTGGTCCTAAAAGGCGTGGATGAATTACGCTCCAAATTTATCCAGTCAACAGAAGCAGAACCTAAAACACCCCAACCGACTGAGATAAAGACCTCAGACACTAAAGCGCCCGATATCAAAACTTCGGACACCAAGGCTTCATCAGGAAAGCTTGATGTACCGGATTTTCTTCCTGCGACCAGTACATATCTTGGCTACGGCAATTATGAGTATGGCCGAGCACGTGAATTCAGTTTTGAACTCACCACTAAAGAAGGCGACAAGATCACCATCAAGGCAACATCCAGCGAAGGTCTTGCTGTGGAAGCTGGCCGGGCAGGGCGCGGAAATAATTCAGCGAGCGCATTAAATGCCAGTTACAGCTCCAGCGAATCATTCTCGCTTGCCATTGAAGGTGAACTGAACGAAGACGAGCTGAAAGCAATTAATGATTTGCTTGGACGCGTGAATGATCTTGCCAGCCAGTTCTTTGAAGGCGATTTGGATGTCGCGTTCGAACAAGCCCTGAATTTGGGTTATGACGCAGAGCAAATTGGTAACTTCTCATTGAACTTGGCTCAGGCAGAAATCCAACAAGTAACTGAAGCTTATATGACCTTCGAACCCAACCGGGACGCAGGTAATTCCGCTCCTCAACTTTTGGCCGATCAGTTATTTCCGTTAGGTAATTTTATCCGCGATCTGCTCGATAGCCTGAATCAGGCCGCAGAGTTTGATGAGCCGAAATCGCTTTTGCCAACTATCGCAGAAAACATTACCGGTGAAACCGATGTGGACAAACAACAAGGCAAACGCTTCAGTGACTTTATGGAACAAATCCTTGCATTGGATTTGGGTTAATTTCCAGCAAAGCAATTCTGCGAAGCTGATACACTGCCGTTTTTTCTGAGGCAGTGTTATGCAAACGGTTTATCTTTACTCAACCCTTGGCTGTCATTTGTGCGAGATGGCCAAGGATATTGTTGTGCCTCTACTCAATAATTATTCATTGCGTCTGGAAGAAATTGAAATTTCTGAGTCGGACGAATTAGTTGAGCGTTATGGAGTAAGAATCCCTGTTTTGAAATCCCCCAAACATATTGACGAGCTGGGTTGGCCATTTGATTCAGCACAAGCTGATAGCTTTCTCAAGCGTATTTCGGTGTAAATTTGACTGTTATTTTTCGCTCGGAGCAACACCAAGGCTATTCATAGTTTCCGCCACCCAATGCAAGGAATTCACATAAATTTCCGCCAGTATTTCCGGTGTGAGCCCGAGTGTTTCCAAGTGTGCCCAATCGATCTCCTGCCAATGCCCTTGCTCATGGGCTTGCACAAGTTGCAGCACCATTCCTTCAGGTCCCGCGTGAGTCAGCATCGCCTGGTTGAGTGCTTCACTTAGTGAAAGGTTACGTAGCAATTCATCCAATGGCATATCGAGGAATGCGTCCAGAGTTGATAGCAATCCCACCGTAAAAGAGGTATCAGGCCGACTTTGTTGCTTGAGCTGGGTCGATATCATTTCGCACATACGTGCACGCGTTAATGCCGCAACGCTTAATTCGTGGGGCTTTCCGCTCAAATTGGATAAGGCTAATAAATTAACCCAGTTTTTTAGCTTACCCAAGCCAAGTAGCATAATTGCCTGCCGCAATGAATCTACATTGCGCTGCAATCCAAATGCGGCTGAATTAACAAGGCGCAATAATTTAAAACTCAAGAGTGTATCGCGTGCGATCATGCGTTCAATTTTATCAATCGCAATATCCGGATCATGAAGCGCTGATAGTAACTGCAGTACTGATTGTTTGTTTTCTGAAATTTTTCGGCCGGTTATAACTCTTGGCTTTGCCAGAAAATAGCCTTGAAATAAGTCAAATCCTAATGCCTTGCATTGCTCAAACATTTCGTAGGTTTCTACCTTTTCGGCAATCAGTGTGATACCGAAAGGTTTCAGATAGTTGATGTGATAATGAAGTTGCTCGGGCGATAAACTCAATACATCGAGCTTGATAATATCCGCATAAGCCACCAGGCTTTCGCTTTTCTCATCCAGTTCAAAATCATCTAATGCGATGGTATAACCTTGTTCCCGCAGCAGCTTCAGTGAGTGCAACATTGATGCATCAATCTGTTGCCCTTCAAGCACTTCGATGACCAGCTTCTGGCGATTAAATGGCGGGGGAGAATCGAGCAGTGTGCGGGTAAAGTTAACATACGCCTTGTGCTTGCCAACAACCTGCTCGATAGACAGTTCCGTGAAGGCGTTAAGCAAAACCTGCGAGCTGGCAGCATCACCATCGGTTGAGGTAATAAACTTTAAATCACTATTGCGACAGAGAAGCTCATAAGCAACCACTTGCATATTGCCATTGAATATCGGCTGGCGGGCGAGAAGAGGAATGGCTTCAGTCATAAAATAAAAGAGTTGATTAACTATGGTTGAGGAAGAGGCAATTACCTCCAATTTACGCGCTACTTTGTAGATAGTGTAGTCCCCATAGACCGCTTACAACAGATAATTTTGGCCCAGCACAAACGGGGAGGTGAAATATCTGCTCTCGTTCAAATACTGCCTATACTAAGAGGGCTTTATTGTTCGTTTTAGGTTTGTCAGGAATTGATGGTAGCAGCATGTCCAAGTTATTAGATTCAATTGATCAACGCACCCGTTTGGTGGGAGAAAATCGCCTCGAACTATTGATGTTTCGCTTGGGCGGACGTCAATTATTTGCGATTAATGTTTTTAAGGTGCAGGAGGTCGTTAAGGTTCCACCCTTGAGGCATGTGCCGCATAGTCATCCGCATATTCGCGGGGTAGTGCACCTGCGCAACCAGACAGTTCCTGTCATTGACTTGCGTGCAGCAATTGGGATGAGTGAACTTAAAGACATGGATAACGCCAATCTGATCGTTGCCGAATACAATCGCTCGGTACAAGCGTTTTTGATTGGGACTGTAGACCGGATTGTAAATTTGAATTGGGAACTCATCCTGCCGCCCCCCAAAGGAACAGGGCGCAGCCATTTCTTAACGGCTATCACTAAAATTGATGAGCAATTGGTGGAGATTCTCGATGTCGAGCGCGTACTTGCTGACATCATTCCCTACAACACAACTGTTTCCGATGATGTGCTGGATTCCGATTTGGCTGCAGAAGCAAAAAGACGAAAATTAAAAATATTATTGGCCGAAGATTCCCCGACAGCAGTGAAGCAAGTAAAAGAAACACTGAGCAATATCGGAATAGAGGTATTGTCAGTGCAAGATGGCCTGCAAGCATTAACCATGATGCAACAATGGAAAGCCTCAGGGCGCAAAGTAACCGATGAGATATTAATGCTGGTGACCGATGCGGAAATGCCCGAAATGGACGGCTATCGTTTAACGGCAGAAGTGCGTAAAGACCCTGCATTAGCAGATTTGTATGTGGTATTACACACATCGCTAAGCGGGAGCTTTAATAAGGCGATGGTAGAAAAAGTAGGGTGCAACGATTTCCTCTCCAAGTTTCAGCCCGATGAGCTGGCCGCAGTGGTACAAAAGCGGTTGCGAGACTATTTAAAAAAGTAACTTATTTTTAAAAATAATAAAAAAGCCGCGCTTGAACTTATCAGGCGCGGCTTTTTTATCACCTAGAGACTAACAAATTACAGTTGGCGATTAGCTTCGGCTGGCGTTACGAAATTCGTTTCCTGCCCCAGGCGGTAAGCATAAATCACCGAAAAGGACAAAATGTTTTGTACGTAGCCACGCGTTTCTTTGTATGGAATAGTTTCGATCCAGACATCGTAGGGTAATTGCGCGCCCTTATCTTTGTTTAACCATTTTTTCACTCGCGATGGTCCAGCATTGTACGCGGCTGCAGCAAGTATACGATTCCCCTCAAACACGTCGAGCAAATGATTTAAATAGCGACTGCCAAGCGCGATATTTTTTTCGGGTGTTATCAAGTCTTGCGGGTTAAAACTCAAGCCATTTTTTTGCGCGGTTTGTTTTGCTGTTGCCGGTAGTAATTGCATAAGCCCAACAGCGCCCGCAGTAGATTTTGCATCATGTACAAACGCACTTTCCTGACGGGTCACTGCAAAAATAAACAACGGATTTACCGAGGTTTGTTTTGCTGCTTTCGTCACATGATCTTGATAAACAATAGGGAAGCGTACTTGCAAATCATCCCAGTATTGCGCTTCCGCCATAACCTGAATGCCGTTACGATACCAGCCCAATTTTTCCGCCAAACGCCCGGCGATCACCATTTGCTCGAGCGGCATGCGACGCGTGGTATGGAAAAACTCACGGTTTGCTGCACCCAATTCTCCGCGCGCAAAAAATTCACGGGCACGCAAAATGCCGGGCGCATTTTCCACTGCTGTGATTTGCGCATCAGTAAATGTCATCGGCCGATCTAATAGATGATAGTTAACGCCAGTTTTATCTGCCGCCAAAAATCCATAGAAACTTCTAGCGGGCGCCACGCTGGTGTAAATACCGGCGGGCGTCTCGCCATTCATCTCCTTAATCGATAATTCTTCCATCGTCCGCGCCTGCCAATAACGCCAACGCTCGGATTTGCGTGCATCCTCCGGCAAGCGTGCAAGCCATTCGTTGACGCGCTCCCAGTCTTGCTTGCGCAAGGATTCACGCAGCAACCACTCAAGCAAATCAACACGCGTTAAATTAGGTGTAGACGCAACCAGTTTTTCTGCATCAACTTCATGGTCCTGATATAACAAGCGCAAAGCAATCTGATATTTGATTTCAATTCTATCGTTATCATCAAACAGCTGTTGTGCGTCATAGCCATGCCAGAGGGCGAGGGCTTCTTTTGCATTGGTGCGCGCTAATTTTTCCAAACCATGCAAAATCACCGTTTTCATTTTGGGGGATTGCTTGGAAAATTTGGCGGTTTGTTTTAACAGGCGAGGATTGGCATCTACTTGTTGCAGCAACGTTGCCATAGGGCGATCAGCAGCGGGTAACAGATTGGTTAAATAACTCACCATGCCTTTATTGCCAACCTTGACCGCTTTCAAATGACGTTCCCATATCAATTCAGGAGTCATAAATCCGGATTTTCGCCACTGATCGAACACTGGATCGCAAGCTTTGGATTGAGCCTTGTCAATATTCCACAAAGGTGCGACATCATTAAACGCACTTTTATCGCCGGTTGCCAAACGTGCACGCAGGTTTAAACAGGCCAATTCCGGATCGGTAAGACGCTTATCGTAAAAGTGGAGATAATCAGCCCAACGTTCGCGTTGCGCCAACGTACGCAGCCAGCGATGCGTTAAGCGTTCGGATAAAAATGAATCGGGGTAACTCGCAAAGAAAGTTTCAACATCTTTCTTGGGGAGGCTAATTAAGCGCTCGACTAATTCCTGGTACTCAAGGTAAGGCAGGAGCGGATAATTCTGCAGCTGCTTTAGCAGTTGGTTATATTCCGCCATATTTTTCGCATTAAGTGCTTTTTGTGCCTGAGCATATTTTTGTCGTTCAATTTGGCGCGCGTCAGGTTTGGTCGACACTGTTTTTGCAGTTGTTTTTGTAGCGCCAGTATTTGGTGTTGTCGCAGCTTGCGCAGAACCCAAGGTTATACTGCCAACGAATACACTGGCGCTCAGGGTTATCGGCCAAAGTATTTTCGAAAACCTCATGGATACCTCAGAGTATTATCAAACCCAAGCGGGTTGGTTATGCCTTTCTGGTGGGATATGATGCGGCACTTTTTGCGCCTGCCAAGCGGGCGCCGGATTGATGTCGTCGTCATTATTAAGGGGCCTTGGCCAATCGCCAAAGCCATTTTGAGAATACCAGCCCACTGGCGCTTCTGCCAGTATCATTTTCGTTGCAAAATTACCTGAATTATTCCTTCTATGTCTTTGATTAAAATTGAAAAAGCCGGCCTTAGCTACGGCCTCCAAGTGCTCCTTGATGGTGTTGACCTGACAATTGAGCGCGGTCAGCGTTTATGCCTGATCGGGCGTAACGGTACAGGCAAATCCAGCCTGCTAAAGGTAATTGATGGGGAAGTCGATCTGGATAAGGGCGATGTGATTCGCCAAACCGGAATTCGCGTTGCCCGTTTGGAGCAGGATTTACCCGAGGCTGATGATCGCCTGGTATTTGATGCAGTTGCAGCAGGTGCAAAGGGCGTGGGCGAATTGCTTGCGGAGTACCGCCTGCTGTCTCACGCACACGATATTAACGATGCGCAATTGGCACGCATGGCCGACTTGCAACATCAAATTGAAATTAACGACGGCTGGGCGCTGCAACAAAAGGTAGATGAAATTATTTCTCGCCTCGATTTACCTGCTGAGCGCTATATGCGGGAACTGTCGGGCGGTTGGCGTCGCCGAGTTGCATTGGCACGCGCGCTGGTAATTGAGCCGGACGTGTTATTGCTCGATGAACCCACCAACCACTTGGATATCGCTGCTATCGAATGGCTGGAAAAACAATTACTCAATTACAACGGGGCACTGGTTTTCATCACCCATGACCGTTCGTTACTGCAGGCGTTGGCAACCCATATCGCCGAATTGGATCGCGGCCATTTGCGCTACTGGGCAGGAGATTACGCCAGCTTTTTGGTGTATCGCGAGCAAGCACTTGCCGATGAAGCACGCCACAATGAATTGTTTGATAAGCGTCTCGCACAAGAAGAGGTGTGGATTCGCCAGGGAATTAAAGCGCGTCGCACACGCAATGAGGGCCGCGTGCGCGCCTTGAAAGCCTTGCGTGAAGTTCGCTCCGAGCGCCGTGAAGTCGTCGGCAAAGCCAATTTCACACTCGCCACCGGTGGCGACTCCGGCAAATTAGTTGCCGATTTGGTCGATGTTTCTTATTCATGGGGCGATAAAAAAATCGTCAACCGCTTTTCTACACGCATTATGCGCGGGGATAGAATTGGTTTGGTCGGCGCCAATGGAGCCGGAAAAAGTACACTGCTTAAACTAATTCTTGGTGAGCTCCAGCCCCAGTCAGGTAGCGTAAAGCTGGGAACAAATCTGGAAGTGGCTTATTTCGACCAACTGCGCGATCAGCTTGATCTCGATAAAAATGCAGTCGATAACATTGCGGGTGGGCGTGAATTTATTGATATCGACGGAAAGTCGAAACATATCTTCTCTTATCTCAGCGATTTCTTATTCAGCGGCGAACGTGCTCGCACACCGCTGCGGGCATTATCGGGTGGTGAGCGCAATCGTGTATTGCTGGCAAAATTATTCAGTAAATCAGCCAACTTATTAGTACTGGATGAACCAACCAATGACCTGGATGTTGAAACCCTTGAGCTGCTGGAAGACATTCTCACCGAATACAGCGGCACCTTATTATTGGTTAGCCATGACCGCGCATTTTTGAACAATATTGTGTCCAGTGTTATCGCATTTGAGGGGCGCGGCAATGTGCTCGAATATGTAGGCGGTTACGATGATTGGATTCGCCAAGGCGGCAAATGGACGCAAGCTGACGAGCTGCCAATTGCGAGCCCCAACACACCAACCATCGCCCCCCAAAAACCGGAAGTCACTGAAGCAGTTGGCACCAAGGCGCCCACTAAACTCAAAAAGCTGAGTTATAAATTTCAAAAAGAGTTCGATGAGTTGCCGCAAAAAATTGAATTGATTGAAACCAAATTAACTGAGTTACAAACCGCAGCTGCGGCCATTGACTTCTATAATCAAACACCTGCGGTGGTGGAGCAAAAACTACAGGAACTTGCCCAGGTACAACAACAATTGGATGACTGTTTTGAACGCTGGGCAGAACTGGAAGATATGCAGCAAGAGCAATAATTACGTATTTGCGAATAAAACAACCACTGAATGTTAGACCTCAGTGGTTTGTTTTTTTACCAGCACGGCCAGAACATCGCAGGTTGCACCATGCAAAACACTGTTGGGCGTGGATCCCAGCAAGAGCGCAAAACCTTTGCGACCATGACTGCCAACAACAATCAAATCAGCAGATTCTTGTTCAGCCAAATAGTGCAGCTCAGCAGCAGGCTGCCCCACAAGAACATGCTGCTGCTGGATAGGATAGGAAGTTGCTTTTGCAAGCTGCGCTAAATCTGCCTCTGCTTTTTGCACTTGCTGCTCCTGCACGCCGCTTAAATCCACAGGCATATCACCACCATAAGCAAATGCAATCGGCTCCAATACATAGGCCAGAGTGAGCTTGGCATTACAAACTTGCGCGATAGCTGCAGCGCGGTGAATCACTGGTGGGCACTCATCGGAAAGATCTACGCCGACAATAATATGCTTGTAATTGATGATTTCTGTCATGATTCCTGTCCTCGGTAAACGTGAATATCATTAACCTAAGAGTAGTTGCTTCCATAAAAAGTTTTGAGGATTTCGATGAGCATCTGGTTTTTTATTGTTTTAATTTTGGCGGTGGCAATGGTGCTGGGGCCAATTTCAATGCTTCGGCCAAATCCTGCACAGCGCCGCAAAGAGCAATTGCGCTTACATGCAAGCAAACTGGGCTTGCGTTTTAGCATACGGCGATTGCCAGCACTAAAGACCGATATGGAACAATCCACCTCGATGCCCGTGTATTACTTGCCACCTCCAAAAACACGAGACCTACCAGAGTGGATATTAATGCGCACCAGCTATGTACACGAAGGGAATTTCTATCAGGAATGGGACTGGCAAACCGATTCACGCCCAAATGAGGCAACTTGCGAGCTACTCAAAACCTATCTGCCGCAGTTGCCCACATCAGTTCCCGCTATAAGCCGTGGAGCGCTGGGAACCTGTGTGTTCTGGATGGAAAAAGAGGGCATGGAAACCCTGGACATGCTTATCGAAATGCTAATCAAACTGGATCAAACAAGCGGCCTATCAATCGAACAGGTTTAGATCACAGGCGCAGCTTCACGCAAATCGCGACTAAGCCCAACACGCTCACCATCAACCATTTCGCTAAGTTCTTTAATCATTTGAAGCCGGCGCGGATCCTGATGCATTGATTCCATTAGCAGATGTTGCGCTTTGCGATAAAACGCAAGGCGGTCACTGATCGCTATGGATTTATCACCCTGACCGATATAAGACATCACCGACACCATCAAATAGGCCCAGCGCAGCTCCACCAAATAGGTATCCAGCTCAGCCTCATTAATAGTGCCCTGCGCTGCAAGTTGAGTGATGAGATGCATAGTTTCGTTAAGATGTAACTGGGTTTTAGCGATTTGCGCGTCACTGTCCCGCTGATAACTGATATTGAGTCGGTTTTTAGGATTGAGCAATTCTTCCGAATACTGCTCACTTTTAAGGATAGCAGCCTCAATATGCTCGGGGTGTTTGTCTTCCAAGGCGAGCATTTGATGCTGCAAGGCGATAGCCATATCGTTGATATGCTTGGTGATAGTCCTATTTGGCAACGTCTGCTCCAAACAACCCACCAACTCATTCAAATCCTCAACTCGGATTCGCAAACGGCGCTGCTCCAATCTCCGCTGGCGTTGACGCTGCTGCATGCGATTGAGCATGCTCACCGCAAAAAGTGTTATCAGCATCAAGAAAACTAGAATCACAATCAAGGTCATGCGGCAATCTACTAAAACAGAGTAAGTTGGGTTTTAAGTTTTTATCCATTTCTTATCCCTAAGTCGTTACAAAACTAAATTTTAATAAATAACAAATACTTAAGAGCTTATTTTAATGTTAAAAAACACCTTCATTAACAATAGGTTTTGCACACATCTATTAGCTCTACTATAAATCTTGCAGGAAATTATAGCTTGACCCCTCGGGATTCAAGACTTATATATGCGCACCTTCACAGCAGTTTAACCTGTCTTAGGGTCGATGTTGTACCGGTTTGGCGTATTTTTCGACACACCACAACTCCACCTTCTTTTATAGAGATGCTTCTAACCACCATGGGTAAATCCTTAGTTATCGTTGAGTCGCCAGCCAAGGCGAAAACCATTAACAAATATCTGGGCAACGATTTTGTCGTCAAATCCAGTATTGGCCATATTCGCGATTTGCCCACCAGTGGTGGAGCCAAACCAGTCGATGCCAAAGAGCGCGCAAAACAAGCTGCTGCGACTCGCAAAATGTCACCCGATGAGAAAGCGGTTTACCAAGCTCAAAAAAGTAAGAGCCAGCTTGTCAATCGCATGGGTATCGATCCGGACAATGACTGGGAAGCACAATACGAAATTCTTCCCGGAAAGGAAAAGGTGGTTGATGAGCTAAAGAAGCTCGCGGAGAAGGCCGACATGGTCTATCTCGCAACCGACTTGGATAGAGAAGGGGAGGCAATTGCGTGGCATTTGCGCGAGGCAATTGGCGGAGACGAGTCACGCTACCGTCGTGTGGTGTTTAACGAAATCACCAAAACTGCCATTCAAAATGCATTCAAAACCCCAGGCCCAATTGATCAGAATCGAGTAGATGCACAACAAGCTCGCCGCTTTCTTGATCGGGTTGTGGGTTACATGGTGTCTCCGTTGCTATGGGAGAAAGTCGCGCGCGGCCTTTCAGCCGGACGCGTACAGTCAGTAGCCGTGCGTTTGGTCGTCGAGCGCGAACGTGAAATTCGCGCTTTTGTTCCCGAGGAATACTGGACACTTTTTGCAGATTTGCAGGCTGACAAAAATCAGACTGCCAGTTTTGAAGTGAAGAAACAGGGTGACGAAGCATTTAAGCCAATCAATGAAACCCAGGCAATGAGCGCAGTCAAAGCACTGCAGGGTGCGGCTTACAAAGTCATTAGTCGCGAGGATAAACCCACCCAATCAAAACCATCAGCACCCTTTATCACCTCAACCCTGCAACAGGCAGCAAGCACTCGTTTGGGGTTTGGGGTAAAGAAAACCATGATGATGGCCCAGCGTTTGTATGAAGCTGGTTACATCACTTATATGCGTACCGACTCAACCAATTTGAGCAAAGAGGCCGTTGAGTCCTGCCGCGACTACATTCTGGAAAACTTCGGCAAGCGCTACCTCCCGGAATCACCAACACTTTATACAAGCAAGGATGGCGCACAAGAAGCGCATGAAGCCATCCGCCCGTCCAATGTAGGCACACAACCCAACCAGCTTAGCGGGATGGAGCGGGATGCAGAGCGCCTATACAGCTTGATTTGGCAACAATTTGTAGCCTGCCAAATGACTCCCGCTGAATACACCAGCACTAGTGTTGTCGTCACTGCCGGCGAGTATGAGCTGCGCACACGTGGTCGCGTTATTCGTTTTGATGGCTATACAAAAGTAAGCCCGCAAGTGGCGAAAAAAGATGAAGATGTTGTTTTGCCGGACATGAAAGTCGGTCAGGTTTTACCACTGATTAAACTGAATCCCCAGCAGCACTTTACTAAACCGACTGCCCGCTACACTGAAGCCAGCCTGGTTAAGGAACTGGAAAAACGCGCCATCGGCCGACCATCAACTTATGCTTCAATTATTTCTACCATTCAAGAACGAGGCTATGTTCGTCAGGAAAATCGTCGTTTCTACGCCGAAAAAATGGGCGATATAGTTACCGAGCGCTTGGTAGAAAGCTTTGACGATCTTATGGATTACGGCTTCACGGCCAACATGGAAGAGTCGCTGGACGTCGTCGCGCAAGGCGGAAAAAACTGGCGCTCACTGCTGGATGAGTTTTACAAAGGCTTTAGCAAAAAGTTATCGCTGGCATCCAGCAGCACCAAAGGTATGCGCGCCAATGATCCGACTGACACTGATATCGAGTGCAGCCTCTGCGGCCGCCATATGCAAATCCGCACCGGCAGTACCGGCGTTTTTCTTGGATGCTCGGGCTACGCGCTGCCACCTAAAGAGCGCTGCAAGCACACAATGAATCTTGTGTCTGGCGATGAGGTTATCGATGCCGATGCCGATGAGGAAGCCGAATCCCGTCAGTTGCGCTCCAAACATCGCTGCAAGCTGTGCAACTCAGCCATGGATTCTTATCTACTGGACGAAAATCGCAAATTGCACATCTGCGGCAACAACCCGGATTGCGCAGGATACGAGGTGGAGCAGGGCAGTTATCGCCTGAAAGGCTATGAAGGCCCCACTATCGAATGTGACAAATGTGGCAGTGAAATGCAGTTAAAAACGGGCCGTTTTGGCAAGTATTTTGGATGCACCAACAGCGAATGCAAAAACACTCGCAAATTGCTCAAAAGCGGGGAAGCGGCCCCCCCTAAAGTTGATCCCATTGTGATGCCGGAATTGCGCTGCGAAAAAGTGGACGATCACTATGTATTGCGTGATGGTGCTGCCGGTCTATTCCTTGCGGCAAGCCAGTTCCCTAAAAATCGGGAAACCCGCGCGCCACTGGTAGAGGAGCTGTTACCTTATAGAGATCAGATAGATCCCAAATACCACTTCTTATTATCCGCCCCGGTAAAAGATCCCGAAGGCAATAAGGCCATTATTCGCTTTAGCCGCAAAACCAAAGAACAGTACGTTCAAACCGAGATTAATGGCAAGGCGACTGGCTGGAAGGCCTTTTACGACGGCGGCAAATGGAAAGCGCAGAAATAACCCCCTTCAGAAGGTCATCCATAAATGGGTGGCCTTCTCCTTCAGGACATTCAATCAACCAAGTATGACCATTAGCCATTTATCCTTAGTCAATCAAAAACTGGCTTATGCCAGGGCAATCATCCGCAATCTGGAAGCCCCCACCCCCGAACTCAATGCCGCGCAAAGACTTAATCGGCAAGCGCTTGGCGATGCAGTAGTTTTTCACTTGATCGTGGCGCTGCACTTTTATGTAAGAGAGCTTGCAGAGCATCAATCAATAAACAACCTGTCGGCAATAAACTCCACTCAAGACCTACTTACTGTCCTACAGCAAGCCGACAGAGTTTCATCCGAATCGATAGAGTTGCATACCTTGAGCCAAACCCCCGATAGCTGGCTGTACCAATTACTGGGTTACCACGATCAACTTTTGCAATCGCCTGAAAAGCCCAAAGAGAAAAAATCATTTGGACAGGAAAATTTAATTGCGCTGGTTGAGCTAACCGAACCCAGCGATCGCGCTCCATTCGAACTGTGCGCAGACCACCTCAACTCATGGTTTAACGATTTTCGCGATCTAATCACTCGCCAACGCGAAACAAGCGCAGAGTTTTGATAAAAAGTTGAACCTGCAGAATGACTGTGGCACAATCAGCACCCTTCGCGCGACAGGCTCACTGATTTTTATAAAAAACATTAAAAATCAATAAGTTATCTCGCGAGTAAAATTAAGTCAGGGCCTTCAGGATGATATGAAGGCGACCCAAGCGGACGTGGTGAAATTGGTAGACACACCAGGTTTAGGTTCTGGCGCCGCAAGGTGTGAGAGTTCGAGTCTCTCCGTCCGCACCATATTCCCCCAGTATTCTGCGCTCAGGGTACTTGATCAACTGCAACACATTTTCAGTTATTTCACGAGGCATATATGCAGGTTTCACTCGAAACGACTTCTGGATTGGAGCGCCGTTTAACCGTTGGCGTACCCGCAGAGCAAGTAGAAAACGAAGTTGAAAATCGCTTGAAGCAAGCGGCACGCAACGTCAGCATCAAAGGCTTCCGCAAAGGCAAGGTTCCAATGTCAGTGGTCAAGCAACGCTTTGGTGCGGGCATTCGCCAAGAAGTGGTCGGCGATGTAATTAGCCGCTCCTTCTATGCAGCTGTGCAAAAAGAAAATGTTAAACCTGCAGGCCAGCCATCAATTCAGCCAAAGCAATTGGCGGCCGGCAAAGATCTCGAGTACACCGCCACTTTTGAAGTTTATCCAAACGTTACATTGAGTGACCTCTCGGCATTTGAACTCACCAAGTACAAAGCAGAAGTTACCGAGACAGACGTTGACAATATGGTAGAGGTACTCCGTAAGCACCAGGCCACATGGATCCAAGTTGATCGCGCCGCCGCTGATGGCGACCAAGTCAACATCAATTTTGTTGGCACCAAAGATGGCGTTGAATTCGCCGGTGGCAAGGCAGACAACCACAATTTGGTACTCGGCTCCAAATCAATGATCCCCGGCTTTGAGGATGGCATTGTTGGCCTAAAAGCGGGTGAAGAAAAAGTCATTTCTGTAACCTTCCCTGAAGACTATCAAGCCGAAGAACTAAAAGGTGCCTCGGCCCAGTTCTCCATCACTGTTAACAGTGTTTCTGAAGCTCAATTGCCGGAACTGAAAAAAGAATTTTTCCAAAAGTTTGGCGTTGAGAAGGGCGGTGAAAAGCAATTCCGTAAAGAAGTAAAAACCAACATGGATCGCGAGCTGGCCAACGCATTAAAAGCGAAGGTAAAAGGCCAAGTTATGGATGCATTAATAGCATCTCACACAACTGATGTACCAAAAGCCCTGATTGCCAACGAGATTCAAGTGCTGCGCAACCAAATGATGCAGCGTTTTGGCGGCCAACAGCAAAACTTTGACGTCAAGTCACTACTCCCTGATACCATGTTTCAAGAAGAGGCTTCTCGCCGTGTGACTCTGGGCTTGATTGTTGGGGAGATTGTAAAAGCATCCAAACTCAAACCAGATGCGAAACGCGTAAAATCGATGATTGAAGAAATAGCTTCAACCTATCAAGAGCCAAAAGAAGTTATTGAATACTACAGTGGCAATCAGGAGCTGATGGCTGGCGTAGAATCAGCGGTTCTGGAAGATCAAGTGGTTGACTATATTTTATCTCAAGCCAAGGTTTCTGAAGTTGAAACCAACTATGATGAAATCATCAAGGCTAACGCTCAGCGTTAATCGTTTAAAAAAGCCGCAAAACGCCTGTTTTGCGGCTCCCCCCTCTTCGAATACCTCCCAAATTACCTCATTTGACTGGCATATAATCCCATCACGGGTTAAGCTCTCTAGTGTCAAAATCCCATAGTTTTCAATATTGGCGACGCTATCAGCCCGCTTAAGGACAAAAACGCAAGATGTCATACCAACACATAAATTCGCAATTATCTTCAATTAATAGTGGCCTTGTTCCGATTGTTATCGAGCAAACAGCAAGAGGAGAAAGATCATTTGATATTTATTCTCGCCTACTTAAAGAGCGCGTAATATTTCTTGTTGGCCCAGTTGAGGACTACATGGCAAATCTGGTGGTAGCCCAGCTCTTATTTCTCGAGGCAGAAAATCCAGATAAAGATATTCACCTATACATTAATTCGCCAGGTGGGTCCGTCACCGCTGGCATGTCAATTTACGACACAATGCAATTCATAAAACCCGATGTAAGCACTATGTGTATAGGCCAAGCGTGCAGCATGGGAGCATTCTTGTTGAATGCCGGCACCAAGGGTAAGCGTTTTTGCCTGCCAAATTCGCGCGTAATGATTCACCAGCCAAGCGGTGGCGCACAGGGGCAGGCATCGGACATACACATACAGGCACAGGAAATATTAAAAATTCGCTCACGCCTTAATGAGTTGATGGCATTTCACTCAGGACAACCGATTGAAAAAATTGAAGTCGATACTGAGCGAGACAATTTTATGTCCGCCCAACAAGCAAAAGACTATGGCTTGATTGATGAAGTGATCGATAAACGTGTGCAAGCCGCCAAATAATATTGAGCACAAAAAAACAGGCTCAAGCTAGGCATCACAATAAGAGCCAATGCTATAAATTATACTATTTACGCTTGAAATTTTAATTTTTCGGCCTGACATTGTAATAAAAATCTAGATGGAGTGGGTTCAATGACCGATCACACCAGTGACGCAGGTGATAAAAACGGGAAGCTGCTGTATTGCTCTTTCTGTGGTAAAAGTCAGCATGAGGTCCGCAAACTGATTGCAGGACCATCTGTTTTTATTTGTGATGAATGTGTTGACCTTTGCAACGATATTATCCGCGAAGAAATTCAGGAAAGCGCCAGTGAGGGCAGCTCAGAAAAGCTTCCCAAGCCGCATGAAATTTCAGCCATTCTTGATCAGTATGTTATCGGCCAAAAGCGTGCGAAAAAAGTATTGGCGGTAGCGGTATACAACCACTATAAACGTCTGCGTTTTGGCGAAAAAAGTGGAAAAGATAAAGAGCCAATCGAGCTGGGCAAAAGTAATATTTTGCTGGTTGGCCCAACAGGTAGTGGTAAAACTTTATTGGCCGAGACCCTTGCTCGCCTACTCGATGTTCCTTTTACCATTGCTGACGCCACAACATTAACTGAAGCCGGCTATGTTGGTGAGGATGTTGAAAATATCATCCAGAAGCTACTGCAGAAATGTGATTACGATGTAGAAAAGGCCCAGCAAGGCATTGTCTATATCGATGAAATTGACAAAATTTCCCGTAAATCCGACAACCCATCGATTACTCGTGATGTATCTGGTGAGGGCGTACAGCAAGCACTCCTAAAGCTTATTGAAGGCACTGTTGCCTCTGTACCCCCACAAGGCGGACGCAAACATCCGCAGCAAGAATTTTTGCAAGTTGACACATCGAACATCTTATTTATTTGCGGTGGAGCGTTTGCTGGCTTGGATAAGGTTATCCGTGATCGCTCTGAAAAAGGCGGTATCGGTTTCAGTGCGGAAGTGAAGAGTAAAGACGAAAAGCGCAACTTTGGTCAAACGCTGCAGGATTTAGAGCCGGAAGATCTTGTGCGATATGGACTTATTCCTGAATTTGTTGGTCGTTTGCCAGTAATCGCAACTTTAGATGAGCTCGATAAAGCCGCACTGATTCAAATTTTGACCGAACCACGAAATGCACTGACCAAGCAGTACGCAAGATTATTTGAGATGGAAGGCGTTCAGATTGATTTTCGTAGTGATGCCTTGGATGCCGTTGCGGAGAGAGCGCTGGAACGCAAGACGGGCGCGCGCGGATTGAGATCAATTATGGAATCAGTATTGCTGGATACCATGTACAAAATCCCATCCGAAGAGCATGTGGTGAAGGTCGTAGTGGATGAATCTGTTATAAAAGGCGAATCTGAACCCTTACTGGTATATGAAAATACTGATAAACAAGCGAAGGCCGCATCAGAAGATTAGATTTTTCGTACTCCTTGAAAAACAAAAAGAGCGCATATAGGCGCTCTTTTTGTTTTTTGTGTCTCAGCAACTTGTAATTCGCTGTTTTTGACCCCAACCTTATCTCTATGCAAAGGCAATTGTTGCCTTCTTGAAATAGAGAGAAACCAATGGTCGCTGAAACCCTACTTGAATCACATATCACCGAAATCCCATTGCTTCCTTTGCGTGATGTAGTTGTCTATCCGCATATGGTTACCCCGCTGTTTGTTGGACGTGGCAAGTCCATCGAAGCGCTTGAACGAGCGATGGCTAACGACAAGCAAGTCTTACTTGTTGCCCAAAAAAATCCGCAGCAAGATGATCCTCAAGCCGAGGATCTATATACCATCGGAACAATTGCCTCGATTCTTCAATTATTAAAACTACCTGATGGCACAGTAAAGGTGTTAATTGAAGGAAGGGAGCGAGCGTCTATCGATTCAATTGAAGACGCTGGCGGCTTTCTGAAGGCGACAGTGGACATTATTTCCAATACTCCCATCGAAGGTGCAGAGGCGCGCGCAATGGTGGCCTCGGCAATTGGTCAATTTGAGCAATATGTAAATCTCAGCAAAAAAGTTCCTGTTGAGGTTATTACTTCTTTATCAGGCATTGATGAGCCGGGACGTTTGGCAGATACCATAGCTGCTCACATGTCTCTCGATCTCCCCAAAAAGCAATCCATTTTGGAAATGGCAGACATCCACGCGCGAATAGAACATCTATTGGATCTAATGGATGCAGAAGTGGATTTATTCCATGTTGAAAAGAAAATTCGTGGCCGCGTTAAAAAACAAATGGAAAAAAGCCAACGCGAGTACTATCTGAATGAGCAAATTAAAGCCATTCAAAAAGAGCTTGGCGAATTAGGCGAAGAAGTTAGCGAAGCTGATGAACTGGAAAAGAAAATCATCAATGCCGCAATGCCAAAAGATGCGGAAGAAAAGGCGCGTACTGAATTAAACAAGTTAAAGATGATGTCCCCTATGTCGGCAGAGGCTTCGGTGCTTCGCGCCTATATAGATTGGATGATCAAAGTACCTTGGAGCAAGCGAAGCAAAGTTCGTCACGATCTCACTCGTGCTGAAGAGGTATTAAATAAAGATCATTTTGGTCTAGAAGAAGTCAAAGAGCGGATTCTCGAATATCTTGCAGTACAGCAGCGCGTTAAAAAAGTGAAAGGGCCAATTTTATGCTTGGTGGGACCACCAGGTGTAGGAAAAACCTCTTTAGGTGAATCCATTGCGCGTGCAACTAATCGTGAATTTGTGCGCATGGCACTAGGCGGAGTGCGAGACGAGGCAGAAATCCGCGGCCACAGAAGAACCTATATCGGTTCATTACCCGGAAAGCTTATACAGAAAATGGCCAAAGTGGGCGTGAGAAATCCGCTCTTTTTGCTAGATGAAATTGACAAAATGGGAATGGATAACCGAGGTGATCCCGCATCTGCATTATTGGAGGTTTTGGATCCTGAACAGAACAGCCATTTCAGTGACCACTATCTTGAAGTGGATTACGACTTATCGGACGTAATGTTTGTTTGCACATCCAATTCAATGAATATTCCTGGCCCGTTATTGGATCGCATGGAAGTCATTCGCATCCCAGGTTACACCGAAGATGAAAAATTAAATATTGCTGTACGTTATCTGATCCCCAAACAAATTAAGGCAAACGGGCTTAAAGAATCTGAGATTAACATAGGCTCTGATGCTATTCGCGACATCATTCGCTATTACACTCGTGAAGCTGGGGTACGGGGACTGGAGCGAGAAATTGCAAAAATTTGCCGCAAAGTAGTAACGCATCATGTCAAAGGCAATAAAACCAGTGCTGATGTAATTAACTCTGCATCATTGGAAAATTTGCTAGGCGTCCGTAAATTTGATTTCGGTAAAGCAGAAAGTAAAGACCAAATTGGACAGGTTACTGGTCTCGCTTGGACCCAAGTTGGCGGAGAGCTATTAACAATTGAAGCAACGGCAGTTGTTGGAAAGGGGCGTATTATCAAGACAGGCTCGTTAGGTGATGTAATGCAAGAGTCTATTCAGGCAGCCCTAACTGTTGTCCGCTCGCGGAGCCAAGCGCTGGGGATTGCGCCAGATCATCACGAGAAAGTCGATATCCATATTCATGTACCTGAAGGAGCGACTCCCAAAGATGGTCCAAGTGCTGGTATTGCTATGTGTACAGCATTGGTGTCCGTGCAGACCAACATCCCCGTAAGAGCTGATGTTGCCATGACAGGGGAGATCACCTTGCGAGGAGAGGTATTGCGTATCGGTGGCTTAAAAGAAAAGCTCTTGGCCGCACATAGAGGCGGAATAAAAACCGTAATTATCCCGGCAGATAATGAGCGGGACCTGAAAGAGATTCCCGAAAATATCAAAGAGGATATCGCTATCAAGCCAGTGAAATGGATTGACGAGGTTCTGGCCATTGCTTTGCAATCCAACCCTAAGCCGCTTAGTGATGAAGAGTATCGAGCATTGGAGAAGGCAGCACAAAAGACTACAGAGAATGATCATCGCCCAAGCACCCATTAAAACATGCGCAGATGTGACCTGTTTCAATAATTGCTTGTTCTTGTTTATTTAGTGATCAGGCAGACTGGGGTTTTGTGTAAAGCTGTAAGCTTTCCTTGACCCCCCGAAGCTCTGTTGGTATAAATCGCAATTCATTTGCTGCACGGATAACGCATATTAATAGCCACATTAATATGCGCTGTGTTTTTAGAAACAAATAATCAAAAGGGGTTAAGTGTGAACAAAACTGAACTGATTGAAGCCATTGCCGCATCTGCGGATATTCCTAAAGCTGCTGCCGGACGCGCATTAGATGCAGTAGTTGAAAGTATCACTGGTGCCCTAAAGAATGGTGACTCTGTGGTTCTGGTAGGTTTTGGTACCTTCGCAGTTAAAGAAAGAGCTGCGCGTACTGGCCGCAACCCTCAGACCGGTGCGGAAATCAAAATTGCTGCCGCAAAAGTTCCTGGCTTCAAACCAGGTAAAGCATTGAAAGATGCCGTTAACTAATCAGGTGCTTGTTCAGATATTCATCTGAAATTTTAAGCATAAAGGCGCATCTAGGTGCGCTTTTTTTTTGGTAGCCTGTCATTTTTATAAACGAGACATTTGTCTTAATCAAACATCGAATAATTACGTATTGAGCTGTCTATTAGTGCCGTTCTGTCTGCGCAAGGCATCTTCATTCTGTTAGGAGTTTAAAATGTTACAACACCTCAGAGACAATTCTAGGGGCGTCATCTCTTTTATATTGATTGGCTTTTTGGTGATCATTTTTGCACTTACTGGTGTCGAGGCACTCTTCAATTGGGATACATCTGCCAACCAAGCTGCCAAAGTAAATGGAGAGACAGTTAGTGAAATGGATGTTGCCAGAGCAATAAGCATGCAAAAGCAGCAAATGCTGAATGCTTATGGCGACCAGATACCTGCGGAATTTCTTACTGATGAATACTTGCGAAAGCCTGTGATTGAAAATTTAGTTCAGCGCATGGTGTTATCACAAGCTGCCGGAAACTCCGGTATGGCAGTTGGCAATACATACCTCAGCGAACAAATAGCTAGCGCACCGCAATTTAAAAATGATGCTGGAGTCTTTGACAATAATCTCTATCAGCAAGTGTTGCGAAACATGGGATATACCCATAGCACCTACACCAAAATCTTATCTGACGAAATTGTTATTAACCAGTTGCAGTCCGGCATTAGTGCAACTGCATTTACCACACCATTTCAATTAGACGATATTGTTGCCCTAAGCTTTCAATCTCGCGACATTGCCTATCTGGTTTTGCCTGCAGCAAAAGTACGTGATTCAATTCTTGTTGACCCAGCGGAAATTCAAGCTTACTACGATGCCAATCAACAAATGTTCACTAGCGAAGATGAAATTGCCTTGGACTTTATTAGTCTCAGCGTTACAGACCTGATGAAAAACACTCCTGTCACTGAAGAGCAGATTCGCAAGCAATACGAGCAAAATCTATCATCCTTTGTTGCGGCTCCTGAGCGCCAAGCAGCTCATATTCTTATAGAGGGAGACAATCTGGAAAAAATCAAAACTGTTGAGGGTAAGCTTGCTGCAGGAGAAGATTTCTCTGCAATTGCCAAAGAGCTCTCTGACGATTTGGGCAGTAAAGAGCAGGGGGGGGATCTCGGCTTTACTAAAGGTGATGCATTCCCCGCCGAATTTGAAGCAGCTCTTGCTGCATTAAAAGTAGGTGAAGTTTCTGTAGCGGTTAAAACTGATGCAGGCACTCATTTCATCAAACTTTTAGCGGAAAAAGGCAGCGAGCCACCAACATATGAAGAACAAAAAGCAAGTATCGAAGAACAATTGAAGCGTGCAGAAGCGGAAGGACAGTTTATTGCGCAGCTGGAAAAATTGCGTGACCTTTCCTACAACGCTGAAAACCTCGCCGAAGTTGCCCAAGAGCTTGGCCTTAAAGCAGAGAATTCAGGACTGTTCGAGCGCAACAAAGGCAAAGGGTTAATGGCTAATGCAAAAGTTGTCTCCGCAGCATTCTCTGACGAAGTTTTGCAGGAAGGAAATAGTAGTGATGTTATTGAAATCGATTCAAGCAATGTTGTTGTTTTGAAAAAAACTGATTACAAACCTAGCCAAGTAAAACCGCTAGCCAGTGTGCAAGAGCAAATTACAAACACATTAAAAGATCAAAAAGCCAAAACACAACTTGCCGAACAAGCAACCAAGTTAATATCTGATTTAAAGTCAGGAGCTAATTTTGCTGACTTGGGCAAAACTGCTGGTGTTGAGTTAAAACAGGCTAAAGCAGTTACCCGTAGTTCAACAGAAACCGATCCAGATGTGTTGCGTTTCGCGTTTACAATGAACAAGCCCGCTTCTGGTGGTTCTACATTTGGTAACGTAATTACTGCAAATGGTGACATGGCGGTAGTAGCTGTAGAAGCTGTGACTCCTGGTAGCTACGAGAAAGTGACCCCGGAACAAAAGACTGCCATCACAGCACAGCTAGGGAGTATTTATGGCAAAAATGATTTTTCCAGCTATCAAAAATTCCTAAAGGATGCAGCAGATATCGCCCAGTAAAATTGGATTTAAAAAAGGCTCGCAACGCGAGCCTTTTTTAATATTTAAACCTCACCGTAAAAAGTGAGGTTTATTTTTAGGAGATGTACTCACAGTGTAGTTTCTTTCAATTAATAATTTTCGAAAAGGATTTGGATCAGGGAAGCATAGTGCATCGATTTCGCCCTTCCTCTTTGGACTTATAAAGCGCTTGGTCTGCCTTTTCAATCCAGCCACGATGACCATGAACCTTATCTGTTAACTCAGCTACGCCCAAGCTAACTGTAAATTTAATTTCATGCCCGCCTGTATATATAGTGAGTTTTTCAATAGCCTTGCGCAAACGCTCAGCAAAAACACAGGCTCCATCACCATTAGTGTTAGTTAGTACAACACCGAACTCTTCTCCACCGTAGCGACCGGCGATATCTAAATCGCGTATTTGCTCTTTAATGACCCTACTTACACCTCGGATCGCCTCATCACCTACTGTATGCCCATGCGCGTCATTGATTTTTTTGAAATAGTCGATATCGAGCATAATCAAACTTGATGGTTGCTCGTAACGATCATGTCGTTTGAATTCCTGAATCAAACGAAGCTCCCAGTACCCGCGATTAAATAGACCTGTCAGGTGATCGGTGCGACTGAGATTTTGAAGCTGTTTATTGGCTTGCTGCTGAGCTAATTTGTTTACAGCTGTATCGGTTACGTCATAAATAACCAAGCAGATATGACTGACTTCATTTTTGGTGTCTACAAGTGGAATAATTGTACTATTTTGATACATGTATTCCGCAGTGCCAGTGATAGGGCGGTAGTGTGGAAAACGAAATAAATAGGGGCGCTGTTCCCAGGTTGTAAAAGCAGTATTTTGCAAAATAAAAACAGGTTGTGCTTTGTGCCTAAACCACTGTTCAGATAACTCAGGGAAAACGCTAAATAAACTTTTTCCAAGCACATTTTCTGGTGCCTTTCCGCTGTGGTTTTGCATGAAACTATTCCACACCTCAACTGTGTAGTTTTGATCCATCACCACCAGACCCACATCAATATTCTGCAAGATGTCCATTTGCCAATGGGCATCCTTGAACAACTTATTCAGATCTTCACTCATTGCCATTGCGTTTCTTCAACCTAGTCAAGTAGGTAATCAAGTTTTTCTGTTAAACCGAAAATAGAGTGCTCAGCAATCACCAGTAACAAATCACAATTGATTTTATGATTTTCAATTGAGTAGTTAATCTCAACTACGAGTGCTTGCTTCCATTTCATATTGTTGTTTTGCAATAAGTCGGTGATGTTGCAATGCTGCCCTAACAACATGGGGGGGCCGAAACTGAAGTGGGTATCAAGTTGTTCTGCCAGTCCACGCAAGCATGCACCATTTAAAACATTGGCCGTGTCCATTAAAAGTTCATATTGTGCCTGCTCATTGGCAACACGCTCATATTTGAGCAACTTGGCCAGATCATCGAAATCCGTTTCATGAAAAATCAACATCGCCTCACCCGCAATCCCGCCACCAATAAAGCCTTGGCATACCCCATGGACGATATCATTTCGGGTTTCCCGATTGAGTGACTGTAGTGCCATAGCAATATCAGTAGGATTGAGCACACTCACATGAGGGATGGATAAAACAACAAAGACATCTAACAGACGAGCCAGATGGGAACCGGCTTGTCCCATGGCCACATTAGTGATTTCCTGAAGGCAATCTCGCTGATCTTCGGTTAGTAAATAATCCCGCATAGTTCGGATCTTGTTATGGTCGGTCAGAGGGAGGATTTATCTGAAGCTTAGCAGCAATCTGCAATCTCGTTGGGAAACTTCAAATAATGCACGCTATTTGGGCGCCATATACCCACTTCTGCACCGTGGGATACCACTGCCTTGGATAACTTAAGTGCTTATAAAATATGAAGTTTTGGATCGCTTTGTTTGTTCGTTAATCTGTACTACCATGCAATAACAGTGTATCTGCATACTTTCCTGCAGAGAATTTGTGACCCCAAAAAATGAGCGACTACTGCTCCACTCGAATTTTTTCTCTGGTTATTTAACTATGAAGGTAAGCATCCAGTTATTAGTTGCCTCTGTGTGTGTATTGATGTGCATATCCTGCGGAGATCGTAAAAAGCTAGTCGACTACGGAACGGAACAGCAAATACTTCACATCGGCAATGGAAGCGAAATAGCCGACATAGACCCTCAAATCACTACCGGAATGCCCGAAAATAGAGTCATTACCGCTATTTCCGAGGGTCTTACATTAAAAGACCCTAGCACGTTAAAGGTGATACCCGGAGTAGCTGAACGCTGGGAGGTGTCACCTGATGGGATGACGTATACATTTTTCATCCGCGAGAATGCTAAATGGTCTAACGGTGACGATTTAACAGCGGATGACTTTGTACAATCCTGGCGCAGAAGCTTTTTACCCGCCCTTGGCAATCAGTATGCGAGTTCTCTTTTTGTCATAAAAAATGCACGAGAATTTTATGAAGGAAAGATCAGCTTTGATCAGGTTGGAGTTAAAGCACTTGATCGAAAAACACTGGAAGTTCAGTTGATAGCCCCTACACCTTATTTTCTTCAGTTGCTTGATCATCACAGCGCATTTCCCGTCCATATTTCGACAATCGAAAAATATGGCGCGATTGATGAGCGAGGCACCAAATGGACCAGGCCTGAAAATTTTGTTGGTAATGGCCCATTTGTCCCAAAAGAATGGACACCAAATAAATACATTTCTGTTACTAAAAACCCATACTACTGGGATGCAGACAAAGTTAGATTGAACGAAATACGCTTTTACCCTATAGAAAAATATTCTGTAGAAGAGCGCATGTATAGAGCTGGGCAGTTACACATAACCTATTACCTTCCTAGAGATAAACTCCCCATTTATCGCGCAAAAAATGATGGTGTGTTGCGCTCCTTTCCAAATTTCGCGACCTACTTCTATCGCTTTAACAACACCATTAAACCGCTCAATGATTTGCGCGTGCGAAAAGCACTTGCGTACAGTATTGATCGGCAAAAAATTGTAGAGTTTGTTACAAAGTTTGGACAAAAACCTGCCTATGCGCTTACTCCGCCAGATCCAAACAGCTATATACCTAATGCAAAAATGCCATATGACCCGAAGTTAGCTCGCAAGTTGTTGGCAGAAGCCGGATTTCCCGGCGGAGTAGGATTTCCAACAATGAGTATTGCGTTTAACACAAATGACGAGCACGAAAAAATTGCAGTTGCAATTCAACAAATGTGGAAAAAGGAATTAGGCATAAACATCTTGTTGGATAATGTGGAATGGAAAGTGTTTTTGGATAGGGAAAGACAATTGGATTACGAGATAGATCGAGCCTCTTGGTACGGTGATTATCTTGATCCTAATACCTTTCTTGAAATGTTTACCACTGGGAACGGTAACAACAAAACGGGATTTTCAAACTCAACTTATGATGAACTCATTAGAAAAGCGGCCCTTGAGATATCGCCAGAAAAACGCATGAATTACTTTCAACAAGCTGATGCGATTCTTGTTGATGAGGTTCCTATACTGCCCATATACACGTATCACTGGAATCGCCTGGTATCGACCTCGGTAAAAGGCTGGCAAGACAATCCGATGGATTATTTTTCATTTAAAAATGTTTATCTAGAGAAATAGCGCTATGTTGATGTTTATTTTTGGGCGTTTGTTGCAAGCAATCCCGGTGCTATTGCTGGTGTCAATTTTTACATTCCTAATGATTCATGCTGCCCCGGGCGGACCATTCGATGACGATCGCAATGTTTCACCTGAAGTGTTAAAAAATCTGAATGAACGTTATCACCTTAACGATCCACTCTGGAAACAATACGTCGATTATGTAGGGAATTTGATTCAGGGGGATTTCGGTCCATCGTTTAAATATCCTAGTCACACAGTAAATGATTTAATTGCAGCAGGATTTCCCGCCACTCTTGAACTTTCTTTTTATGCGATTTTATTCGCCCTTTTTTTTGGCCTACTCGCGGGAGTTATTGCCGCACTCAAAAGCAACTCGCTACAAGACTATATTCCAATGTCAGCCGCTATGATTGGCATATGCATGCCAACATTTGTACTTGGCCCCATTTTATTACTCGTGTTTGGAATTTTACTTGGTTGGCTTCCTGTTGCTGGCTGGGGTCAAATACCAGGTGACAAGATACTACCCTCCGTCACACTTGGTTTCGCCTATGCGGCTTATATTGCACGCATAAGTCGCGGTGGAATGCTGGATGTTTTATCGCAAGATTATATTCGGACCGCACGAGCGAAAGGGCTTTCTAACACACGAATTATATTGGTCCATGCTTTACGTGGTGGCGTGACCCCAGTCATTTCCTTTTTAGGGCCAGCAATTGCCGGGCTACTAGCCGGTTCATTTGTTGTTGAATCCATATTTCAGATCCCCGGCCTTGGCCGCTTTTACGTGATGGCCGCTTTCAATCGTGATTACACAATGATTTTGGGTTGCACCATTTTCTTTTCAGTACTCATTATTCTCTTTAACTTACTTTCAGATGTTGTCTTGGTCTGGTTGAATCCGAAACTTCGCCAGGAAATTGGGAGGAGGGGATAATCATGAATAAAACAATTTCTGTACCCGCTGTTAATAATGCAGAGCGTGGGACCTCACTAACCCAAGATGCAATTTCACGGCTCCGCAAAAATAGGATGGCAATGCTTGGGCTATTCATATTAATTTTTATGATTGTGATGGCTTTGTTAACGCCATGGATTGCCCCTTATTCATACGATGAACAGTTTCTTGAGTTGGGTGCGACACCACCCTCGATGGATCACCTGCTAGGTACTGATACTCTTGGGCGGGATCAGCTTACCCGCATCATGTACGGCAGCCGTATCTCGTTGATGGTTGGGTTTATTGCAACTGCGGTTGCACTCACCATAGGTGTACTCTGGGGTGCTATTGCAGGTTTTGTAGGTGGTCATGTCGACGCAGTGATGATGCGAATTGTCGATACGCTTTATGCTTTGCCTTTTACTATTTTCATTATTTTGCTTACCGTTATTTTCGGCAGCAGTATGTTGTTGCTGTTTTTGGCAATTGGCGCGGTGGAATGGTTAACCATGGCCCGGATCGTACGCGGGCAAGTCTTAACTATTAAACGACAGGAATTTGTAGAGGCAGCAGTATCAATGGGGCTCTCGCCTTGGCGAATTATTTCACGGCACCTGATTCCGAATGTGCTGGGCACTGTAATCATCTACACCACATTAACTATTCCCAGCGTAATTTTGTTGGAATCCTTTTTGAGCTTTTTAGGGCTGGGAATTCAACCACCCGCAAGCTCCTGGGGCTCGTTGATTTCCGGCGGAGTAGAAACAATGGAGGAATACCCCTGGTTGCTAATTTTTCCTGGTTTGGTATTAACCATTACCTTGTTCTCTCTCAACTTTCTGGGCGATGGTTTGCGCGATGCGCTCGACCCACGAGCATCCAAGGACTAAGCCATGACGACCAAAAACTTGCTTTCCGTTGAAAACCTGCGCGTCTTATTCAATACCCGCAATGGCCAAACAGTTGCGGTTGAAAATCTGAGCTTTTCACTCGAAGCCGGAAAAGTCTTAGGCATCGTAGGCGAATCCGGTTCAGGAAAATCTGTTGCTTGCTATGCGCTCATGGGATTAATTCCTTCCCCGCCAGGGAAAATCGAATCGGGTCGCGCGCTATTTCATGGAAAAGATTTATTAAAAGCCTCAGAAGCAGAATTGCGGCACCTGCGCGGCAATAAAATTGCCATGATTTTCCAAGACCCGATGACGAGTCTCAACCCCTATATGCGCATTGCAGATCAGCTCATTGAGGTTTTATCGACACATAAAAGCATGAGTAAAAAGGAGGCGAGGAATAAAGCCATCGCCTCATTAATCGAAGTCGGCATTAACGATGCGGGAAAGCGTATTGATGAATATCCGCATCAGTTTTCGGGGGGTATGCGTCAACGGGTGATGATCGCGATGGCGCTGTTAGCAGAGCCAGAAATACTGATTGCTGATGAACCCACCACGGCGCTGGATGTTACCGTGCAAGCGCAAATTCTTGCGCTTATTAAAGGCCTGCAAAAAAGCCATAACCTGGCCGTTATTTTTATCACCCATGATTTGGGCGTTGCAGCACAAATGGCTGACGACATAATCGTAATGGAAAAAGGAAAACTGGTAGAGCAGGGCACAACAGAGACTATTTTCAAGAATCCAACACAAGAATATACGAAAGCATTATTAAGCGCTGTCCTAACCACAGCCAAACCAGTTCCAAGTGCGGCCAAAGCAGATGAACCAGCGTTACTTCAGGTAAAAAATATTCAGATCGGCTATGCCATCCAAAGTGGATTACTCTTTAATCGCAAGAAGCAATTCGCACGTGGCGTTGACGATGTGAGTATAAATATTCAACGCGGCGAAATTTTAGGCTTGGTCGGTGAATCTGGTTCAGGCAAATCCACACTAGGTCGATGCATTATTCGCTTGGTGGGGGCACAGTCTGGCGAAGTGGTTTTTGAGGGGAAAAATCTACTGGATATATCCGCATCCAACTTGAAAGCGATGCGTCGCGACATCCAAATGATATTTCAAGACCCCTATGCCTCGCTAAATCCTCGCATGACAGTATTTGATACGCTCGCAGAGCCATTGCTTGTGCATGGCGTTGCCAATAAAAATACTGTGCTGAATCAGGTTAATGAGCTAATGGATGATGTTGGTTTGGATCGGCGATTTATCCGCAAATATCCTCACGAGTTTTCCGGTGGACAACGCCAGCGTATCGCCATTGCCCGAGCAATCGCCTTAAAGCCAAAATTAATTGTTGCTGATGAACCGGTATCCGCGCTGGATGTCACCATCCGCGCTCAAATACTGGCCCTACTATTGAAGCTAACCCAAAAGCACAATTTGACTATGCTGTTTATTTCACACGATATGTCAGTAGTTCGCTATTTGTGCGATAGGGTTGTGGTTATGCAAAAAGGGAAGTTGGTCGAAGAGGGGGCGACTGAGCAATTATTTTCAGCGCCGCAACAGGAATATACAAAGCAACTATTGGCCGCTATTCCAACACTATGATTTAAACTAAAAAGGCGAATCACACTGAGTGATTCGCCTTTTATTTCCCCCGAAAGTTAACTATTCAAGTTTTCAATTTCATATTTGCAGCGCCAAGGCCGAGCAAACTTAACCTAATAACGGCAATAAAAATTTTAATAAAATACTGACCGTTAGTGAAAATTGGCGGCATATCAGTTTTATCTCTACACTCAATGAATAAAAACAGATACCACCACTGCAACAATCCCCTCTTAAAATCGAGGCCTTCAAGGAGTTACAAATGAAAGCGATGAAAACGTTTCTATTCGCAGCCTTATGCCTGATTACCGCTGTGGCAGATGCACAATTCTTTCCTTCCGATAAGGCCAACGAACGGCTGGTATATGGCCGCGCCCTTGACGCGTTTATCTGGGGAGTGCCGGCGGTAAATACTGACCTTATGCGGCAGGAGATGCTGACCAAAACCCAGGGCAAGGTGAACCAGTTTATTTACTGGGGACGGCCAATGGATTACCGCAACCAGACGCTCACGCCCAATCCGGACACGATTTATTTCATGCTGTTTTTTGATCTGAAATCCGCTGGCCCTATGGTGCTTGAAGTACCGCCTATCGGTGCGGAAGGATCGCTGACAGGCAACACCATGACTGTCTGGCAGACCGCGTTGGAAGATGTTGGCGCTCTGGGTATCGATAAGGGGAAAGGCGGTAAATTCGCAATCCTGCCACCGGGTGATAAACGCGAGTTACCGGCTGGCTATACCGCGCTGCACTCGGACACTTATGGTGGTTACGCATTGCTGCGCGTAAACATGAAGAGTCATGCCGACGCCGATGTCGCCGCAGCGGTTGCTTATGGCAAGCGCATGAAGTTCTATCCGCTCTCTGCCGCTGCTAATCCACCGGCGTCAGTCTTTACCGATGTGCAGGATGTCGACTACGACAGCACCATCCGCTACGACGCAAGCTTCTTCCAATCGCTCAACCGTATTGTGCAGGCGGAACCCTGGATCGAGCGGGATCGGGCGATGATTGATGTATTGCGCTCGATTGGTATTGAGAAGGGCAAACCCTTTGCGCCGGACGCGGCCATGCAAAAAATTCTGAACGCTGCCGCCGCTGAAGCGAAAGATCTGCTGGAGCGCCGTTATGATCAGGGCTTCCCACCGTTTTTCCCGAATAGTCACTGGATGTTCCCCACCGCGCAGGAAGCGATAGAAGGCCAAGGCACAACTTACGCGAACCCTGAACACTATGCAGTCGATGCGCGTGCGCTGTTGTACACCTACGGCTACATCTCAATTAAGCGCCCGGGCACGGCACAGTTTTATCTCATTGCTACTCGCGATAAGGATGGCAAGGCTTTCGATGGCCGCAAAACCTACCGTTTGCGGGTTCCTGCAAATGCCCCTATTGAGCAGTACTGGTCCGTGACAGCATATGACCGGCAGACACACGCGTTGATTAAGGGAATGTCGCGCGGCAGCCGTTCCTCCCAGATAGCCGAAATGCAGAAGAACGCTGATGGCTCGCTTGATGTGTACTTCGGACCCAAAGCCCCCGCTGGCAAGGAAGCGCATTGGGTACCCACTGATCCCAAACGCGGATTTGAATTGATGTTCCGCGTCTATGGGCCAAAGAAGGCATTTTTCGACAAGGCCTGGATATTGCCTGATGTCGAGGTGGTGAAATAAACAACTTGATAATGGTTAGCAGGCTCTGTTCCATCAAAGCAAACTCTAAAATCAGGAATCAATTTATGAAGAAAATGATTGCATTAATCCTACTACTCACCGCAGGAGTGGTAACGGCGGAGCTTCCGGCCGGCCCCGACACACGAGTCAAAATCACCGAGGAGTACGCGCGCCACGTTGGTCGCGATGCCTACTTCTGGTCTTGGCCACTAGTGAATATATACAACCGACGCCTGTCTTTTGGACCTGTAAAGGAAATGGCCTATATGGGTCCACTTCCCCGGGCACCTATCAATAAACTGACGATGCTCACGGACTATGTTGACCCGACGGAGCGCTCGATTGCTTGCCCAAATCAGGATGTGGTGTACGGGATCGGCGCCCTGGCGCTCGACCTTTCACCCGTCGTGATCCAAGTACCTGACTTTGGTAAGCGCTTCTGGGTTTATCAGATCGTTGACCTGCGTACCGACAGCTTTGCACAGCTGGGCGCCATGCACGGCACCAAACCGGGCTTCTATCTGCTGGTTGGCCCGCAGTGGAAGGGTGAAGTCCCCAAAGGCATTACCAAAGTGTTCCGTTCTTCCACTAACAGCGGCATTGCGGCACCGCGAATTTTTCAGGACGACACTGCAGAAGACAAACGTGCGATCCAGTCAGTGCTGACCTCGGTTGTGATGTATCCATTGGCCGAGTTCAACGGTGAGATGAAGCAGATCGAGTGGAGCAAGCTGCCAAAACTGCCCGGGCCGCCGCCACAGGAGGAGGAAACACAGTGGGTGATACCGGAGAAGTTCGTGGATGAGCTTGAGGCTGTGCTTGCCGATGCGCCGCCGCTGCAAGGGGAAGAAGCGCGCTATGCACAGACCCTTGCCGTTGTGGCAGCGGCAAAGAATGATCCAAAAATCAAACAGGCGATGACGGAGGGTGCCAAAGAGGCGAATGAAACCTTGATTAAGCCGCTATTCCAATTTCGCAATTATGGCCAGCAACTGCCGCACCACTGGAGCACAGTGGCAGGGGTTGCTCGTTTCGGCACTGATTACTTCACTCGCACTGCAATCGCAAAATCGAACATCATGGTTAACTCGCCCGAGGAGACTAAATATTTCTATCAAGATCTCGACACCGCCGGAGTGCGACTAAACAGCGCCAACCGTTACACCGTGACTTTCCCAAAAAATGGTACGCCGCCAGTGAACGGCTTCTGGTCGCTCTCGATCTACAACGAACACCATTTTTTCGTCGCCAATAAAATCAATCGCTTCTCGGTCGGCACCAAGAATAAAAGCCTGAAATTCGCTGCCGATGGATCGCTCACCATCTATGTGCAACCCGATGAACCTACAGATCCCGTGCAGCGCGCCAACTGGCTGCCTGCCCCCCAAGGCGATTTCTCACTTTATGTGCGCGCCTACTGGCCGGAAAAACCGGTGACGGATGGGACTTGGACTCCTCCACCAGTGCTTAAGTCTCAATAAAATGATCCGCCTATTTGGCCTCAGTGAGAAGAGGGATTCTAAAAATCCCTCTCGACCATTTTTTCGTAAATAGCAAGATACTCTTTAGCACTCACATCCCAGGAAAAATCTTTGCTCATTGCATTCAACTGCAGTTTTTTCCAGATTTCTTTGTGACTAAAAAGTGCGATAGCGCGCTGGATTGCCGCATGTAATGCTTCCGCTGTTGCACTACTAAAAACGAAGCCATTCGCTTTTTCGGTAGCACTGTCTGGAGTCTCTTCAAACACGGTATCGCGCAAGCCACCAACTGCATGAACAACCGGCAGAGTGCCATAGCGTAGGCTGTACATTTGGTTTAAACCGCAGGGTTCAAAAATGGAAGGCATGAGGAAAATATCGCTGCTCGCTTCAACGCGATGAGCAAATGCCTCGTTATACCCCAGAAGCACAGAAACCTTTTTAGGATGTTGCGCGGCAATATTTTTTAACGCCTGTTCGTAGTGAGGAAAGCCACTACCTAAAACGACTAGCTGGCATTCCTGGCTCAACAGCTGATTCATTTGTGCCAAAATAAGATCGACACCTTTTTGATCTACAAGGCGCCCCACAAATCCCAACAGCGGTGTTTCTGCACCTACACTAAGACCAAGTTCTTCCTGTAATGCCAGTTTATTTTTCGTTTTGTTAGCGAGTGTACGACGATTGTAATTACAGAAAAGGTGCGGATCAGTTCCCGGATTCCACTCATCGGTATCTATGCCATTTAAGATTCCGGCGACGGCATCGCTGCGATATCGAATCAATCCATCCAACCCATAACCAAACTCAGGGCTTTGAATTTCGCTCGCATAACTGGGACTGACGGTGGTGATGAAATCTGCAAACGCCAATCCACCTTTTATGAAAGACATTTGCCCATAAAACTCCAAGCGTTCATGGTGCCAAAACGCTGCGGGCAAATTAAGTTCTGAAAATGCCTGATGAGAAAACAAACCGCGATACGCAAGATTATGAATAGTAAAGATGGTCGCAGGGCGTTGAGGATACAATGACAATAAGGCCGGAATCAGGCCCGTTTGCCAATCGTTGCAATGCACAATTGTCGGTTGCCAATTCAATCCAGCTTTATCTAAGGCGATCAATTCCGCGGCTTTGGAAAACACATAAAACCGCTTGTGGTTATCAAACCAATCATTTCCATCAGGACCGCAATAAGGATTTCCTTCACGCGTAGAAAACTCTGGAATATCGACAAGCAACACCATGACTTTAGTGCCGGGCAAACGAGTTTGTTTTAGTGTAACGGGATAACCTTCGACATCCAGTTGAGCGACATTTTTGATCCCGACACTTTTGGCTTTTTCCAAAACACCAGGATAGGCTGGCAGTAATATTTTTACATCTTGTCCCAATTTCAATAATGCACGCGGCAGGCTCGCCGCCACATCGGCAAGCCCTCCAGTTTTAATCAGTGGATAAACTTCACTGGTTGCAAATAGTATTTTCTGCATGGGTGATCCCTGTTCCAACAATTAAGCAAGTTTTAAAATAAGCGCACCCAAAGGGGGAAGATTAATGTTCAGCGATTGTTGATGGTTCATCCAGGGAATTGGTTGCGAACAAATGGGGCTAGCATTACCCCAGTTGCTTCCACCGTAAAAACTGGAATCAGAATTTAAGATCTCCCGGTAGTCGCCAGCTAATGGCACACCGATACGGTAATTTGAGCGGGTTACTGGTGTGAAATTCAAAATAACGATGCTGAAATCATCACCACTTTTGCGAATATAACTCACGATAGATTGCGTACTATCGTGGCAATCAATCCATTCGAAACCGTCTCCGCGGAAATTGCGTTGATAAAGTGAAGGCATACTGGTGTAACAATGGTTTAAATCTTTTACCAGTGTGTGTATTCCTTGATGCGATGCATGGTCAAGTAAATTCCAATCAAGCGAACGGCTCTGTGCCCACTCGCTCCACTGCGCAAACTCACTGCCCATAAATAATAATTTGGTGCCGGGATAGGTAAATAAATAGGTATAAAGCAAACGCAAGTTGGCGAATTTTTGCCAATCATCTCCAGGCATTTTGTTGATCATGCTGCCCTTACCATGAACAACTTCATCGTGTGAAAACGGCAACATAAAGTTTTCGGTAAACGCGTACATCATGCCGAAGGTCAATTGGTTATGGTGATACTGACGGTGAATCGGATCTTTGCTGATGTATTCCAATGTGTCGTGCATCCACCCCATATTCCATTTCATTGAAAAGCCCAAACCACCAACCCAGGTCGGGCGGGTCACTTGCGGCCAGGATGTCGACTCCTCTGCAATCACCAAGGCACCCGGGTGTTGTCCGTGGCAAACTTCATTCAGCTTTTGCAGAAAACTCATGGCTTCCAGGTTTTCATTGCCACCGTGAATATTCGGTATCCATTCACCGGCGTTACGCGAGTAATCCAAATGCAGCATGGACGCCACTGCATCCACGCGCAGACCATCAAGGTGATATTCCTTCAGCCAAAAGAGGGCATTGGCCAATAGGAAGTTGCGCACTTCGTTGCGGCCGTAGTTGTAAATCAGCGTACCCCAATCACGATGCTCACCAAGGCGTGGGTCTTCATGTTCATAGAGTGCTGAGCCATCAAAGCGGGCGAGGGCATGTGCATCTTTCGGGAAATGCGCGGGAACCCAATCGAGGATGATCCCGATTCCATGGCGATGGAGGTAATCCACAAAGTAACGAAAATCATCCGGCGTACCAAAACGGCTGGTAGGCGCATAGTAGCCCGTAGTTTGATAACCCCACGAATCATCAAGCGGATGCTCACTGACGGGCATGATTTCAATATGGGTGAATCCAAGCGGCTTTATGTAGTCGACGACTTGATGAGCCAGCTCGCGATAATTCATAAACTCGCCAACCCAGCCGCGGCGCCAGGAGCCCAAGTGCATTTCATATATAGATAGGGGAGACGCTTGCCAATCCCAGTGGGCCCGTTTGTCCATCCAATCGCCATCTTGCCACTCATAGGCAGATGGGGCCTTCACAATCGAACCGGTTTGTGGGCGCAATTCAAATGCCTGACCATAAGGGTCGGATTTCAGGAACACCGCGCCTGTCGCCCGGTTGCGGATTTCAAACTTATATAAAGCCTCTGGCTTAACGCCCGGGATGAACAACTCCCATAGACCGCTACCACCCCGCACACGCATAGGATGTTGGCGACCATCCCAATCATTGAAATCACCTACCACACTAATGCGCTCCGCATTGGGAGCCCAAGTAGCGAAAAGCACACCTTCAACACCATTTACTGTGCGCGGATTCGCGCCCAAATGTTGGTAAATGTTCCAATGCTGACCTTCAGCAAACAGGTGAATATCGATATCGCCCAATTGTGGTGCAAATGAATAGGGATCAAATTCGGTATGCGTGGCGTTATGACGATCATGCCACTGCACTAAGTAATGGCCGGGCAGGGATTTCTCTAAACCATACCACTCGAAGAAATCGGTGCCTTCAATGCGTTGCATTGACAAGTGCTGTTCATTAATTACCAACGCGGCGTTACGAGCACCAGGTAAATAGACGCGAACAAAGGTATCGGCGGTAGCTGTTGAATGGGCTCCTAATGGATGGCGTCCAAGCACTTCAAAGGGATCGTGGTGAGTAGCGGTAATGATGCGCAACATCTCGTGGGATAAAGCTTTGTCCTGTTTCACATTCAACATTAAATCGATTCCTAAGTGATTATTTTTGGCGCTTTTTTTTGCAGAAGGATGATTATGCCCGATTTTGAGCAACATAAAATTGTTACACGATCATGCTTTACTAGCTTAGCCATGTGCTTTTGTTTTGTTGCACCATTTTTTTGCAAAAAAGTGGCACGCATAAAACACATTTGCAGATTCGGTGCCAAATTTGTAGCTACACTTGCTTTTGCATTTAAAGCGAGCAGTTTCACGCCGTTAAGTGCACCATAAAAATTTTGTGTTTCGCTTGGGTTTTAGCTGCATCAATTTATTGGCACTGATATTGCTCAAACTCAAAGCATTGCGTAACACAAATTTCATCGTTCAGACACAATAGCCATAAGGAACACGTATTAATGAGTACACCAACGTCAGGTCGTTTTGTTAGTCGCCTCACTCGGGAAACTTTGGCAGTAATACTTGCAGGCGGGCGCGGCTCCCGATTACATCAACTAACAGATTGGCGTGCAAAACCAGCAGTACATTTCGGCGGCAAATTTCGCATTATCGACTTCCCTCTCTCAAACTGCGTTAACTCTGGCATTCGCCGCATTAGCGTGTTGACCCAATACAAATCTCACTCATTAGACAGACACGTTCAGCGCGGCTGGGGATTCCTCGGCGGTGAGCTGGGTGAATTTGTAGAATTATTACCGGCGCAACAACGCTTGAGTGAATCCTGGTATGCAGGCACTGCCGATGCGGTTTTACAAAACATCGACATCATTCGTCGCCACAATCCTGAATATGTTTTGATTCTTGCGGGTGACCACGTTTACAAAATGGACTACGGCACAATGATTGCCGCGCACGTAGAACGTGGTGCCGATATCACTGTTGGTTGCATTGAAGTGCCAATAGAAATCGCCAGCTCATTTGGCGTGATGGACATAGATAAAAACAACAAAATTGTAAAATTCACAGAGAAGCCTGCAAATCCGGAACCGATGCTAGGCAAGCCGGATAAGGTATTGGCATCGATGGGCATCTACGTATTCAGTACAAAAGTGCTGTTTCGCGAATTATTAAAGAATCGTGAAAATCCAGATTACTCTCATGATTTTGGTAAGGACATTATTCCATCGATGATTGATTCGGGGCGTGTAATGGGATTTCCATTTCGCGACCCGGTGTCGGGTGGTGACGCCTACTGGCGCGACGTAGGAACCGTTGACTCTTTGTGGGAGGCCAATCTCGAGTTGACCGGAATCACACCTGAGTTGGACTTGTACGACAGCGAGTGGCCAATCTGGACTTATCAGGAACAAGTGGCACCTGCAAAATTTGTATTCAACGACGATGGTCGTCGTGGCTACGCGGTTGACTCTTTAATTGCCGGCGGTTGCATTATCTCCGGTTCCGTAATCAAGCACTCATTATTATTCCCGCGCGTGCGCGTGCACTCCTACTGTGAAATTGAAGATTCGGTTTTATTTCCCAGTGTTGAAGTAGGGCGCCGCTGCAAAATTCGTAAAGCATTAATTGATCGCCGCTGCAAAATCCCGGAAGGCACTATCATTGGCTACAACCTGGAAGACGATAAAAAACGCTTCCACGTTTCTCCTAAAGGTGTGGTGCTGGTAACTCCCGATATGCTAGGACAGGAAGATATCAATGGCTAACAACGGCAAAACGAAGGTTGTTTTTCTCTGGCACATGCATCAGCCCGATTATCGCGACATTATGACTGGGGAATATTATTTCCCTTGGACATATCTTCATGCCATCAAAGATTACGTGGATATGGCGGCGCATATAGAAGCAAAACCCGCCGCCAAAGCCGTTGTAAACTTTGCCCCCATCTTGTTGGAACAGTTAGATGACTATGCGCAGCAAATCGCTGCGCATTTAAAAGACCAGAACAAAAAAATTAAGGATGCGGTATTAGCTTCACTGGTTGAACCAATCCTGCCTGCGCCAGGCACAATGGCCTTTACTGATCTCGCAAAAAAATATCTGCGCGCAAACCGCGAACGGATGATTGAACGTTTTCCGGTATTTCAGGAACTAGCCAATGTCGTTGGTACATTTGATGAAAAGCCGTTCATCAGCCGCTATTTGAATGAGCAGTTTTTGGTTGATTTAGGGGTCTGGTATCACATCAGTTGGTTAGCGGAAATTCCACGCCGTACCGATGAGCGTATCCAACGCTTACAAAAAAAAGAGCGCAATTTCTCACTTGAAGATCGCCGCGAATTACTGAGCATAATTGGTGAGCTCATTGCTTCTATTGGGCCGCGTTATCGTAAACTTGCCGAAGCTGGCCAAATTGAACTTTGTATGAGCCCCTATGCGCATCCAATCATTCCATTATTGATCGATTTAAACAGCGCAAAAGAAGCGATGCCGGATGTGACCTTGCCGTCTGCAACATCGTATCCAGATGGCCGTAATCGTGCCAAATGGCATCTGCACGAAGGTTTTAAAACATTTGAACAATATTTTGGCAAGCGTCCCCGCGGCTGTTGGGCGTCAGAAGGCTCGCTCAGTGATGACACATTGGCGTTATTGCAAGAAGCAAAATTTGATTGGACTGCAACCGGTGATTCGGTGCTGCACAACAGCCTCCGTGCGTTAGAAAATAGAGCTATTGCCGAGCAAATGCGCAGCGATAAACAATCACTGCATCGTGCCTATCATTTTGCCAATGTAAAGCTGAACACGTTCTTCCGCGATGACGGATTGTCCGATCTCATTGGATTTAAATATGCCACTTGGCATTCCGATGATGCCGTTGGCGATTTAATTAATCACATGGTGAACATCGCCAACGCCGCCAACGACTCAAAAAACACGGTTATCTCCGTCATTATGGATGGAGAAAATGCATGGGAATATTTTCCCGAGAACGCATACCACTTTTTAAATACGCTCTACGAGCGCTTAACAACACATCCGCAACTCGAACTCGCAACCTACAGCGAAGTGATCGACCAGCAAAAACCTGTTCCGGCTGAACTTCCACATTTGGTAGCAGGCAGTTGGGTCTACGGTACCTTTTCCACTTGGATTGGTGACAAAGATAAAAACCGCGGTTGGGATATGCTGTGCGATGCCAAACAACAAGTCGATCACGCCCTCAGCAAGCGCAGTTTTTCTGCAGCCCAATTGGCGCAAATTGAAAAACAATTGGCACTATGTGAAGGGTCTGATTGGTTTTGGTGGTTTGGCGACTACAACCCATCACAAAGTGTCAGCGATTTCGAATATCTTTTCCGTCGCCACTTAATGAATTTATATTCACTCATTGAGTTGCCAGCGCCTGCCTATTTGAATCAAGTTATTAGTGTGGGCGGCGGTGATCCGGCAACTGGCGGTGTAATGCGTCAAGGTCATGCCAATTAAAAAATCTTTATCGCAAACTAAAAAAATAGCTGCTATTTTTTGTAATAGATTGTAAGGGAAGGGCATCGATGGCTGACAAATCACCACTTTTTCAACGCCGTACCGCTGGTGTTTTGTTGCATCCAACATCGTTGCCTTGCTCCGAAAGTTGCTGGGGCGAACAAGGCAAAAAAGCATTCGGCACCCTAGGTAAAGATGCTTATTATTTTATCGATCTTATTGCGAAGGCGGGCCTTACGATCTGGCAGATGTTGCCCACCGGACCGACACAGGCAGATATGTCTCCGTATCAATCCATTTCGGCGCATGCGGGAAATCCGGATTTAATCAGCTTTGATTGGCTTATAGAAAAAGGCTGGATCCAAAAGGAAGATGTGCAACTCTCTGGTGAAAAGACTCTCGCTTGTGCACGCCAACAGGGCGCAATTTCTTTCTATCAATATTTACAGCGCGAGGAAGGCACGGAAACCCGCAATGAATTTCAGACTTTTTGTTTACAACAAAATGCCTGGTTAGATGATTTTGCACTGTTCAGCGCGCTGCGCGCTGAATATAAAAGCGCATCCTGGGTCACATGGCCTGCCGAATTGCGTAAACGCGATAGCAAAGCTTTGGAAAAAATACGCACCACGCTTAAAGCGGCAATCGATATCGTTTTGTTTGAGCAATTTGCATTTTTTAATCAGTGGCATGCGCTAAAAAATTACGCGAATCAAAAGGGAATTAGTTTGTTTGGCGACATGCCAATATTTGTTGGTCATGACAGTGCCGATGTGTGGGCCCAACAGCATTATTTTCAATTGGACGAAGAGGGTAATTCCCTTACTGTCGCAGGAGTACCACCCGATTATTTTTCTGAGACAGGGCAGCATTGGGGTAATCCACACTACGCATGGAACGTGATGGAGGCCGATGGATTTCAGTGGTGGATATCACGCTTGCGCACGCAGTTGGAACTGTTCGATTTAATTCGCATTGATCACTTCAGAGGCTTTGAAGCCTATTGGGAAATCCCGGGTAAAAGCCATGATGCCCGTTTGGGAAAATGGGTCAAAGCACCTGGAGAGGCCTTTTTGAAAGCCTGCTTTTCCGCTTTCCCGGGATTGCCGCTTGTGGCAGAAAATCTCGGCGTAATTACCGATGAAGTAGAAGCACTGCGCAATCAGTTTGAATTACCGGGCATGTTGGTGTTGCAGTTTGCTTTTGATGGTAATACCGACAATCCGCATCTGCCACACAATCATACTCGTAGTGATGTGATTTACACCGGCACCCATGACAATGACACAACAGTCGGCTGGTACGAAACTTTAGCCGAAACCAGTCGTCAACAATTAACGCAATATTGTTTTAATTCAACTGATCAAATTCCTTGGCTGCTCATTGAAGCAGCGCTGGCATCAGTGGGGCGCATGGCCATTATTCCCATGCAGGATTTTCTGGAATTGGATGGAGGGCACAGGATGAATATGCCCGGGACAACGGATAAAAATTGGGTGTGGACGTTTTCGTGGGATCAGGTTGAACCCACTCTTGCCGAACGTATTCGGCAATTATTAAAGACCTATCATCGTTTGAGCTAGCTGCGCTGTAAGCCAAACGGTAGATACAACATTAATCACTCAACCGAAACTAGGAGCCACTATGGAACATAGATGCAGCGCGCGCTATGCAGCCGATATCAAAATTCTTATTTACCGATACGACGCTCCTGTAGCAATAGGTCGCATTAAAAATGGAACCTGCCATGGTTTGTATATCGAGTCAGACTTAGCGGATGTAAAACCATTGCAACCATTAGGTATTGAAATATTGACCTATAAAAATGCACAGAAGCTACAACGCTACCGCTTTGATTCAATCGTAATGCACACATCAGAGCATGGGTTCGGAGTAGAACTGGAAGCATTGAGTGAAGAAGCCGGAACCCAGTTAATTGAGATGCTGCGCGCATCTCCGGAAACACCAAAGGAAAATGAATTGTTTGACATGGTCGCCAATGCCTAATATGGCTATGGCTTGTCGCTACATCCAGAGGCGGGGGCTTAGCCCCCACTGAGGAAGTCTTGAATCGCAATTCTGAATAACAATCTTGAACAGCAAACGCGCCTGCTAAAACGTCAAAATTATTGCCCTTTCGCTTTCTCCATCGCTGCAACTAGCGTTTGCGAGCCCGAGCCCCAACGCGAAATCACCCTGACTGCATCGGTAAATGGCACATCCACCGGATGAACGCGCGCGCGCTCCATCACATAAACAGCTCCCGCAAATGGTGTGGGAATTGAAGGCACAAAAACCGTATAGCGCCCATCCGCAAACTCCTCAATGATAAAGGAAGGAACAAGGGCATCTTCAATATCGACCAACGCCGGCTTCCAAGCATTCTCATCGCCATGGCCCGCCATGCGCTCGGTAAGGCTGCGAAGCAATGCATAACCCGGAATTCGCTCAAAAAACTTTTTCTCAATCCATTGCCGACCGGCGTACCCCAAGCGGCTACGCAGGACCATACCAACAAGGAAGCAAAATAGCAGCACCAAAAGCAGCGCTAAAATTTCATCGGCGGGCAGGGAGTCAGGCAGGAATCGTGCAATTGGTTCCACCAAACCCATCACCGATTTCATACCCTTGGCTAAGAGCAAAATAGCAAGGTACAAAGGAACAACAATGAGCAACCCGGCCAGAACCGTATTAACGACGAATGAAAAAAGCTTTTTCATGATCTTTCCTTTATCAGCAACGATAGCCGTTTTCACCGCGGCACCTTCGGCACATCAACATTAATAGAGTAGTACACAAGGCAATCATCAATCTCTTTATCGCGAGAAACTAACCACAATGACAGCAGCAATCGGCTGGACACACAGTGATCTGAAAATGGACAAGCAGGCTGATTTATCTAAAGTGGTGATAGACGCAGCACAACCCTAAGCCTTTGATTACTATACATATGTGATTTAACATAATATACATTATGCGCAATTTGCCACCGAAGGCTGGTACCTACGACCAATTGAATACTTTAGTTGGAAATTGAACGGTTTAGTTGGAAGCCTGTTGAATACTTTAGTTGGAAATTGAACGGTTTAGTTGGAA